>Ga0209100_1000077_pt1 | contig 128715 bp, 137 predicted proteins | sample lystaG_FD_185480 | JGI IMG/M metagenome (GOLD analysis project Ga0209100, IMG submission 185480) | Glacier valley bacterial and archeal communities from Borup Fiord, Nunavut, Canada, to study Microbial Dark Matter (Phase II) -... | ecosystem: Environmental > Aquatic > Freshwater > Ice >...
TACGATAATAATTTTGAATTTGCAGATTTTATGAGAATTATAGATTGGATGCCTTATGTTTTAGAACTTGATTTTGATGGAACAGAGCTTGTTTCGATACAAGAGCATATCCATTTGGAAAAGATATATTCTATATAAATTTGTGAGGGATTTTGTAACAGACTTAATTGTAATTATGACCGTTTTTTGTAAAATTCTTAATTGTATTTTACACTAGGCAAAAGTAGATAATATGTATGAAATTATATACAGTGTTGCGATGGAATTTGCGGCGCTGTATTTTTTGTTTGGAATGAACTATATTTTCAGAGAGAAGGCCATTTTAATAAATATATTAGGACACGGTGTTACAAATTTAGTGTGCCACAACATCCCGAGACTATAAGCCGAATCGCCGGAAAATTCGCAGCCTTTCAAGAGGATTCAATATATTTCGAAGAGATTCCCATTTCGTCCCTACTCCGCGAGTTCAAACACTTTTGCCCAATTCTCGAGGTCTTTCTCAACCATCTCTTCGTTCTCTTCGGACAAGACATAATGCCCATTGTTTTTACAGATCGAACCGTCTTCGTTAATGAACACGGACAACTCCAATCGGACCCCGTAATAGTACACCGCTTCGTAGAGGTGCCCGTCTTTATCGGTGCACTTTCCGTCGCGCCTGTAAAACTCAGCCATCTGGAGGACGAGGTCGTCCATAAGCCACTTAACTTCATCATCGTTGTTCCGAATCAACTCGGCTGATTCGCCGGAAGAGAGATTCTCGATGGTGATTTTATCAATGAGGGTCGGACGAATTACAAAAAGCTTGGCGCTGCAGGACGACAGCATAAGGCATGTCAGAAGCGTCGCGAAAAGGAGCAATATGAGTTTTTTCATAATGGGATCCTCCAAGTTTGAAATATGATAATTTCATTCTATGGGATGATTATAGCATTATGGCTGAAAATATGTGAAAGGTGGTAATATAGATTATGTGAAACTGCCTCAATCATTTACCGAGCATTTCAAAACAGTTTCAGATTTGTAACAGCCTGGGATGCCGGAATAATAGTTGGAGCAGGAAGAATAATCTCTGATGGGGAATGCTACGGCTGGATTCAATAAACACAAGACAGCTATGGCAAAATATCCTGGACGTTCAGATTATCTTTACTATTAGATTATTTCAACCTTGAAGAAGTCATGAACAAATGAAGAAGCAAAAAAGCCCATTTATATGATAGAGAGATATTCATGAAAGGAATTGATTATTCTTACTATTTCGAAGACGAGTCGTAAGTATACAGCATTCGTGACATGTCTATGTTTTTTCGAGAACGGAAATGGCCAATGAAAACCCTATATATTAATTTTCGTATATGGCAGCTTTATCATGTATTCTACGCTTCATTTCCGTGCGGATAACTATTATGAAGGCCTATATAATATTGGATTTGAAGTTTAGGCGCACTGACTTGTGTCATAGGCAGTTCATTTTCGATTTGAAAGATGCGTGATTAAAATAAAAAGGGACAAAAGATTATGAAAAGTAATGATGAACAATTAAAATCACGGGGATATGTAGATGAACATGAGATAAAGGATTTCTTAGATGTATCAAAGGAAGAACTCTTGGATTTTTTGCATTCAAAAGAGGCTGCCAAAAGAACAATTGCTGCAAGGCTATTGAAGAACAATCGAGACATGAATATTTTAAAAGAATTAATATCTTGCCTTTTGAAAGAGAAGAAGCTGTATACAAAGATTGAATTAAGTGAATCAGTCAGTGCTTATGGGGAAGAGGCTAGTCAAATTCTTATTCAGCACTTGGGAAAAGTTGGTAAGAACCAACACGCGGAATTGCCGGATAAACCATTTGAAAAGAGTAGCTATCCACTCCCGAGGGATATCATATCAAGAACTATTTGTAAGATAGGAGTACCTGCGATTCAGTATCTTCGAGATTGTTTGCATACAGGGCTTTATAAGCAAAAATTAGAAGCAATTGATGCAATTGGATTCATCTCATATTATGAGAATGATCATTCGTGTCAAAATGACTTGATCGTTATGATCGATCAGTATAAAGATGATCCTCTGATGATTTGGAAAATCTTAAGGGCACTTCAATCCTTTAACAGCGTTGAGGTACTGGAGATACTGGAGAAATTCGTTAATTCAGATATTAAGCAACTACGGTGGGAAGCCAGGAGGAGTATAACGGGTTTTCAGAGAAAGAAATTTAACAATACAAAGTGATTTCTAGAATTGAAAAAAATATGATTCATAGTTTTATCTGGCCAGGCGACAAGCCGTTCAAAAAGCAGAAAACATATACCAACAGTTCCGCATCAGACAATATTGGAAGTATCGTATCTTCCAAAAAAATTGCCGACAGTTTGACCTCTTACGGTCGGAAAACAGCTTCGGTAACCGTTGAAAATTACATCGAGGCACTTACCGGAGCTTTTGTTCTATATAAGGCAGGCCGGTATCCGGTATGAAGTTAAGGGTAAATTGCATCTTAAGTCACTTGAAAAATATTATTTTGTAGATGTAGGTCTGCGCCGTATGCTGCTCGGGGACAAAAATGCCGATATAGGTCCTGTTCTCGAAAACATCGAGTATTTGGAGCTTCTCCGGCGCGGGTACACAGTTGATATCGATAAAGTTGACGATAAAGAAATCGATTTTATCGCGATGACCGGAGGGGACAGGATTTATTATCAGATTGCCGCAAGCATTCTCGACCCCGCCGCCTTTGCGCGTGAAATTGCCCCGCTGAAAAAGGTATCCGATCACTATCCCAAATTCATTTGTGCCACAAACAACGTTCAAATAACCGCTCAATCATCTTTGATAACCTAATTAAATAATGCTTGCACATTGTTGCCAAAAATTGTAAAATACATTAATTTGATTATACAATCACCAACCAGCTTATCCTTTTATGCGAAAAAGTGCGTGCATGACGGATGCAGCTTATTGCTTTACTCTTGCCGATGAGAATGAATCCTTGAATAAGACAATTTTATCCAATGATATATATATTTATATGAATATTCGCTTTGAAATATAACGATCTGATATTGTTTCTGCAAAATTTGGTTTAATAATTACATAAATAAATAAATTGAGAAAGTGGAGGTATTTGAGTATGGAATGCAGTTGCACAGGAAATCAAAACCCTTCCTGTTCGACAATCGACACGGCTTTATTGGAACCTTATTTAGTACAGTACGAGGGCTCAGGCAGCAAGGGCAACTTGATTGCCATCCTCCAAAAGGCGCAGAGTATATATGGGTATCTCCCCGCTGAAATCTTAGTACACATAGGCCAACGCATGGGTATTAAGCCTGCAAAAATCATGGGCGTTTTAACATTCTATACTCGATTCCGCACCAAACCAATTGGGAAACACTTGATTTTACTTTGTCAGGGCACTGCATGTCATGTCAACGGTTCATCGCTTATTGAAGAAGCAATCAAGGATACCCTGGGAATAGAAGAGGGAGATATCTCCGAAAATGGCTTGTTCACGTATACAAACGTAGCCTGCATTGGATGCTGCAGCCTGGCGCCGGTTATGATGATCGGCGACAAAACCTATGGCAGATTGACTAAGGAAATAACAATAAAAATCCTCAAGGACATCGAGCTGGAGGAGAGGAGAAATATAGATGAGGATAACGGTTGGGAAGGGTAGCTGCGGCGTTGCCGCTGGAGCTATTGAAATATTTGACAGACTTCAGCAGGGTCTGCGAAAGTCCGAAAAATGCTCTCTCGTAGGTACAGGGTGTATTGGAACGTGTTATTTAGAGCCTATCGTCAACGTTGAAATAGGATCTGAAAAACACACTTTTGTCAAAGTAACCGCGGATGCCGTCGATGAGATTTTGAAATTTGTGTACGGCGAGGAAAACGATGCCCAAAAATACGCGATTCTTCAAGAGGATCTCGACATTCTGCAATCGCAGCAGCGTGTCGCTTTGCAAAATTGCGGCATAATAGACCCGGAGTGCATTGATGAGTATATTGCTTGCCAGGGTTATGCTGCGATTGAAAAATGCATCAAAGAACTCACACCGGAGAAAGTGATCGAGGAGATCAAAATTTCCGGCCTCAGTGGGCGCGGCGGCGCTGGTTTTCCCACATGGTTCAAATGGCAGGCGGCGCACGATTCAAAGGGCGACATAAAGTATATTATCTGCAATGCGGACGAAGGAGATCCCGGTGCGTTTATGGATCGCGCACTAATCGAAGGCGATCCCCACGCGGTGATTGAGGGTATGATGATCGCCGCCTATACAATCGGTTCCACCGAAGGCATTATATATGTACGCGCAGAGTATCCCCTGGCGATTATACGACTGGAAAACGCGTTAGAGCAGGCGCGTGAAAAGGGACTGCTGGGCGACAACATTTTTGGAAGCGATTTTTGTTTTGACATATATATAAAAGCAGGTGCGGGTGCGTTTGTCTGCGGCGAGGAAACCGCGCTGATCGCCTCTTTGGAGGGTGAGCGGGGCATGCCGCGCCTTAAGCCTCCCTTCCCAGCTCAATCCGGATATCAGAAAAAGCCCAGCAACATTAACAATGTTGAGACATATGCCAATGTTCCCTGGATTATACGCAATGGCGGCGCAGCTTTTTCCACAATGGGAACGGAAAACTCCAAGGGCACTAAGGTATTTGCTTTGACGGGTAAAATTGCCAAAGGCGGCCTTGTGGAGATTCAAATGGGCAAGACCATCCGCGACATCGTCTTCGGTGTGGGTGGGGGAATAAAAGACGGCATGGCATTTAAAGCCGTGCAAATGGGCGGCCCTTCCGGGGGATGCATACCGGCGGCGCTTGCCGACACCATGATTGACTACCGCTCACTGGCCGCTACCGGCGCTATAATGGGTTCCGGCGGTATGGTGGTCATGGACGAAAAAACCTGCATGGTGGATATGGCTCGCTTCTTCCTTGATTTCACATGCAAAGAAAGCTGTGGAAAGTGCATCCATTGCCGTATGGGAAACCGCAGGATGCTGGAGATTCTGGAACGGATTTGCGCCGGAAACGGCCAAGAGGGAGACATTGAGCTTTTGGGCGATCTTGCCATACGAGTAAAGGAAGGCTCTCTATGCGCCTTGGGACAGACGGCCCCAAATCCGGTATTGACTACGATTCGTTACTTCCGCAATGAATACGAAGACCATATTACCCATAAAAAATGTACGGCACGTCAATGCAAAAAACTGCTGAAATATACGATTGACAGTAAAAAGTGTATCGGCTGTACCATGTGCGCAATAGAATGTTCTGCAAAAGCGATTACCGGCAAGTTCAAAGAGGCTCACGAAGTTGATCAAGACAAATGCGACAAATGCGGCGTGTGCGCAGAGATTTGCCATGCTGTAATGGTAGAGTAAGAGGGGTTTTACAAGTTGGATGCTATTAGATTAAACATAGATGACCGCGAAGTTACAGGTTTCAAAGGGCAAACAATATTGGATATTGCCCGTGCAAATAAAATTGACATCCCCACGCTTTGTCATGACGACAGAGTAGAGATGTATGGTTCGTGCGGGCTTTGTGTGGTCGAAGCCGAGGGAATCCCAAAGCTGCTGCGCTCGTGTTCCACCATGGCCGCAGACGGCATGATTATTCGCACAAATTCACAACGCATCTCTCAAAATCGCCAAGCCGCTCTGGAACTGCTTTTAAGTGACCATACCGGCGACTGCCGCCCCCCATGCACACTCGCGTGTCCGGCTCAAACCGACTGTCAGGGCTATGTCGGCTTGATCGCCAATAGCGCGTATAATGAAGCCTATGTGCTGATCAAAGATAAGATACCGTTGCCCGCCTCCATCGGGCGGGTGTGCCCTCATCCCTGTGAGGAAGCCTGCCGCAGGAAGTTGGTAGATGAACCCATTTCCATCGCGGCGCTAAAGCAATTTGCCGCAGATGCGCAGCATACGCGGGGCGAGTTATATAACGCAGAAATTCAGGCTTCTACTGGCAAGAGCGTTGCCATCATAGGCGGAGGACCAGGGGGATTGTCAGCGGCATATTTCTTAAGATTGCAAGGCCATGACGTCACCGTATACGACGCCATGCCTTATATGGGCGGGATGTTGCGTTACGGCATCCCCGAATACCGTCTGCCTAAAAAGGTATTACAGGAAGAAATTGACGCTATTGAAGAAATGGGCGTTCACTTCTATAACAATGTGCGAATTGGCGGAGACATTACTTTAGATAATTTGCAGAAAGACTTCGACGCCGTTGTCGTCGCAATTGGTGCATGGTCAAACACGGGACTGGGATGTCCCGGCGAGAAACTGGACGGCGTGCATGGCGGAATCGAGTTTCTCTGGAATATTTCGGGCATTACGCCAAAATTATTAAGGCGCAGGGTGGCTATCGTGGGCGGCGGCAACACGGCTATGGACGCCTGCCGTACGGCTGTGCGTTCAGGCGCTTCCGTGGTATACAATATTTACCGTCGTACACGTAACGAAATGCCAGCGGAAGAAAGTGAAATTGTCGAGGCCGAAGAAGAGGGAGTCATCTTTAAAAATCTAACCAACCCCATTGAGATCCTCGGCGAAAACGGAAAAGTAAAATCCATCCTTTTACAGATTATGGAGTTGGGCGAGCCAGACGCATCTGGACGCCGCCGCCCCGTACCTGTGCCAGGCCGAGTAGAAACCATCGATGTGGATATCGTCATTGTAGCGATTGGCCAAAAGCCGGATACGGTTGGGCTTGAGGATATCAATCAATCAAAATGGAGTACGATCATTGCTGATGAGCACACTTTCCGCACGAGCATTGAAGGCGTTTTTGCTGTAGGAGATGCCACGAATAATGGCGCTGATATTGCCATCACTGCTATTGGTGAAGCGAAAAGCGCCGCCGAAATGGTGAACAAGTATTTGTGCGGCGAATCTCTAAAATACGAGGAGCCCTTCCTCGTGAAATCGCTAAAGACAGAGGCAGATTTTGCCGGCAGAGAAAAACAGGCAAGGGCTAAGATGCCTCACCGCAGTGCTCATGACCGCAAAAAGGACTTTTTGGAAGTCAATTATGGCCTTAGTGAAGAAGAAGCCAAGCGAGAGGCTTCCCGTTGTTTGGAATGCGGATGTATGGATTTCTTTAAATGCAAGCTGGTCGGCTATGCCGGCCAATATCAGGTGCAGCCGGAAAAATACAGTGGTAAAGTACACCAACGCTTCCATGAAGACAATCATCCGTATATTCGCCGTAATCCTGACAAATGCATTCTCTGCGGCCTCTGCGTCCGTATTTGCGAGGAGGTCACCGGAGCAACAGCCATCGGCTTTATGGAACGAGGTTTTGATACTGTGGTCAAGACGGCTTTTGACGCTGATTTGCGGGATACAGACTGTATTTCCTGTGGCCAATGCGTAAATGTTTGTCCCACGGGAGCTTTGACGGAGATGATGATGGTTGCCAAACAGGTTCCGTTGCGGGAGAAGTTGACAGAGACAGTATGTGCTTTTTGTTCCATCGGATGTAAAATCCGTTTGGCGTCAAACGGCAGTTTATTGCTGCGCAGTCTTCCTTCCTCTGAAAAGGGTGCGCTGCTTTGCATGAAAGGCCGCTTAGGGCCCGGGAAAATAGGGAGAGCAGAACGTATTACCGTACCGCTTATCCGTTTAGAATCCGGCATGTGTGAGACCACCTTTGAGCAGGCTATTGCCTTTGTGAACAAATCCTTAAAGAGCCTGCAAACCCAATATGGCAACGATTGCGTAGCGGTGGCGATATCTGACCGCTATACAAACGAAGAAGTCTTTTTAATCAAAGAATACGCTGAAAAAGCTCTTGCAACCAATAAGGTATTTTCATTTGGCCAAACGGACAGTGGACTGGCTGATGTTTTGGGTCGTGATGCCTCGACTGCTACCTTGGACGAGTTAGAAAATACAGACTTGATCGTTGTGGTGGCACCTGAGTCAGAAATGCAAAGCTCGGTTGCTGCGATGAAGATAAGACGTGCCGTCAGCAAGGGCGCAAAACTGCTGCTCCTCACTTCAAAACTGGACTTACAAGTCAGCTTGCTTGACGATATTGCAACCATGCGGTTAGATATGGGTGCCGAATTGGCGTCCATGGAGCAAATAATCAAGGTTTTGCTAGACAGCGGATACGGGGAGGACATGGAAGGTCTCGACGAGTTGTGCACATCCTTGACGGGCATAACAGTAAACAAAGAAGTTCGAGTAGCCGCAGATATAATCATAAAGGCTAAAAAGGCTGTGTTTATATTCGCAAAGAATGCAATTACCGCCCAAGCCGCACGCCTGGTCGCTGATATCGCTGTGCTAAGTGGTCACGCCGGCAACCCCAATGGCGGCATCGTTCAATTGCTTCCCGGAGCAAATTCACAGGGTCTGATCAATCTTGGCATCGGCTCCGGTGAGGATTACTTCCTTAAGGTTGCAGAAGGTGGGATCCGCGGTTTGTTCATCTTTGGAGAAGAGATCGATGGACTTAATCTTGGATCAATTGATTTCTTGGCTGTTCAGGATTTGCATATGACGGATGTTGCAAGGCAGGCGAATGTTGTTCTTCCAGCTTCTTCTTTCGCGGAGATAGACGGGAGCTTTACCGCCTCCGACAATGAAACGCGGGAATTGAAGCCGGCCGTCGCCAGTCCGGTTGCCTGGGACAATATAACACAAATTAAGGCGCTGGCCGCACATGCCGGCGTAACGATGCCGTATCAAAGCGTTGCCGATATTCGTGTGGCCATGAGCCGTTTCGGTACGCCTGATAGTAATGGAGTCCGGTTGGAAGCTATAAAAAAAGGTGCTTTATGCCGCTTTAATTATTCTGCCACAAATGAGTAACACACAAAAGTATCACATAAATACCAATAGCCGGAGGAAACCATATGTCTTTTATACTTAATCCTAAAGGGATGAACAAGTGCATTGGCTGTCTCAGTTGCGCGAGTATCTGTGCTGTTGCGAATCATGATGATCATTCGATAGTCAAGAGCGCAATCAAAATACGCACAACCGGCGGGATGACCAGCGGTTACGTCGCAATCGTGTGCCGTGCCTGCAAAGAACCTGCATGCATGGAAGCATGTCCGGCCGGCGCGTTAGAGTTGCGGCCCGGAGGCGGTGTACTGTTAAATGAGGGAAAATGTTACGGATGCCGTAAATGTATAACAGCCTGCTCCGTAGGCGCTGTTAACTTCAACAAGGAGACACAAAAACCAATCATCTGCTGTCACTGTGGCGTATGTACTACTTTCTGCCCCCACGATTGTCTTGTGATGATGGAAGTAGAGGAGGCTGACACTCATGCTTAATGAAAAGTTCATTCGTGTACTCAACATCAATCTGTCAACGGGTGAAGTTCGCATCGATAAGCGTGTGGACCTTCTTCCTTACTTAGGCGGCGCCGGCATCGCTGCTAAGCTGCTGTTGGAAAATTACAAAAAGGGTCTTTCGCCAACGTCGCCTAAACAGCCCATCATATTCGCCATCGGCGCCGGCACATTTGTTTTCCCCATACTTACCAAGGTGGTTGCCACATTCGTTTCTCCGCTCACCGGCGAGTACGGCGAAAGCCATGCGGGCGGCAGACTGGGGATGGCAATGCTGATGGCCGGATATGATGCACTTGTCATTACCGGCAAATCACGCAGGCCCTGTTACTTAGCCATCACCGACCGCGACATCAACATCCGCGAAGCGAGCTCGATTTGGGGTCTGCCTATCGAGGAGACCGGTCGCGTCATCCGAGACCGCGAGCATGCGGGTGGGCGTTCAAGCGGCAAGCGATCCATCCTCCGCATTGGACCGGCGGGTGAAAACGGCGTCGCGTTCGCTTGCGTAAATGTGGACTCATACCGTCATTTCGGCCGGCTGGGCCTTGGTGCCTGTATGGGCAGCAAGCACCTCAAAGGTATTTCGATTTATGGCGAACGCTCCATTCCCACCATGAATAAGAACCAATATTTTAAAGTGTACCGAGAAATCTACCAGAGATGCGTCCATTCCACAGGGATGTCCAAGTACCACGACTTGGGCACACCAGCCAACGTTCTGTCGCTGAGTAAGGCGGGCGCTATGCCAACATTGAACCTGCAGTCCGGTACTTTTGAACATGCCGATGCAATAAGCGGCGAAGCGTTTGCAGAAAATAATCTTGTGCGCAAAACGGCATGTGCGGGATGCGCTGTAGGCTGCATCCACATAGGTATGTATCGTCACGCGTTTGACAAGGAACATGAATACGAGGCGATAAATGTCACCTACGACTACGAACTCATCTTTGCACTGGGCTCTTTCCTTGGCATAAAAACTACGGATGAAATCATCGCCATCATCCAGGTGGTTGAAGAGACCGGGGTCGACGCTATGAGCGCAGGCGTATGCCTCGGTTGGGCGACGGAAGCTTTGGAAAATGGATTGATAACAAAAAAAGAAACGCTGGTAGACCTGAAGTTCGGCGACTCTGCCAATTATATCAAGGCTCTCGAATATCTTTCTGCCGGCACGAATGAGTTCTACCGCGACTTGGGCAAAGGCAGTCGTTTCGCCTCAGCAAAGTACGGCGGTGAAGACTATGCGATGCAGCTTGGCGGAAACGAGATGACAGGATATCACACGGGCTACGCCGCGACGATCGGCCAAGTGGTTGGGGCGAGGCACTCCCACGTATGCAACGGTGGCTACGGCATAGATCAGGGTATGAAGGAATTCGATGAGGATAAACTCATTGATGCAATCTTCACTGAGGAGTGCGAGCGCTGTATGACCAATTCGCTGGTCATGTGCCTCTTTGCCCGCAAAATCTATGACCGTAAGACAATCTTGAGCGCACTTAACTCAATTGGCTGGAATCTTACCAATGAGGATCTCACCATCATTGGTAAGCGTATCTACCAGACCAAGCTGCAAATCAAGCGCGATATGGGTTTTAAGCAAGAGGACGTTAAGCTGCCTAAGCGCTTCTTTGAAACGCCCAGCATGCACGGCGTGCTGGACGAAGAGACCACGTACCGGATGATCAATAAATATATAGCAAAGACAGACGCTCTGATGCAGGAAAAACTTTAAAAAAAGAATATCCAGACGAATTGCTCACAGGAGATTTGAATTAACGGCTATGGATGATCGCTATATACGGCAGACAATGCTCAGTCAAGTCGGTCCAGAAGGCCAAAAAAAGCTTTCCCGGTCATCGGTCGTAGTCGTTGGCGCAGGTGGCCTGGGTTCGCCCGCTTTGACCTATCTCGCTGCGGCAGGCGTCGGGCGTGTGGGGCTGATTGATTCGGATACCGTTTCTCTTAGCAATCTCAATCGCCAGTTTTTACACGGCGACGGTGATATTGGTCGGGCCAAAGCAGACTCAGCGACGGAAAAACTGAGGGCGCTCAATAGTGACATCGAGATCATTGCGTGTAAAGAGATGTTGTCCGATGATAACGCCGAGACGCTCATCACCGGGTACGATCTTGTGCTGGGCGCGGTGGATTCGTTCGATACTCGCTTTGTGATCAACCGAGCCGCAGCCGCGCTTTGCCTGCCGTATATCGACGGTAGCGTGAACGGTTTTTGTGGTTTCGTTATGTTTTCGCACCCCCCGAAAACGCCCTGTTTGAACTGTGTGTTCCCAAACAGGGATACAAAAAACAAACCAATAGGCGTTTTAGGTGCGACCGCAGGAGTTATCGGCACGATTGAAGCTGACATGGCGTTGCTGTGGCTGCTCAACCATTACAATCCCATCGAAAATAAACTCCTGTTGTACGATGGCTTTAGGATGAGTATCGATCTCATCAAGATTGAGCGTGACAATAATTGCCCCGTTTGTGGAGGAGGCGCGATATGAAGGTTTTGTTCTACGGAAGTGTACAAGAATATACTTGTGACGAAAAGTCGCTTGAAGTTGACAATGCGCAGTGTGTGCGTGCGCTCATCGACCTGCTCGGCGAACGTTTTGATGAACATTTCAGGGAATTTCTGCTTGGGGACAGCACCTGTTTTTTTCTCGTTAACGGCAAGGGTATTATGACGACCGGAGGATTAGGAACGCAGCTACAACCTAACGATACAGTTGAAGTGCTGCCCTTTGTGGAAGGTGGATGAAGAAATCTTATTAGGGTGAGTATCGGCGCAAAAAGAAAATGGCAATGTACATACTAAGATAAGGTTTTACAACTTTTAGTGTGCCACAACATATGAGAATAGACTCCTTGTTCTAACTTTCGTATATGGCAGCTATTTCATGTATTCTGCGCTTCATTTCCGTGCGGATATGTAACGGTTCTAAACACTCGCATTTATCCCCAAAACTGAAAAGAATATTGTAGTAGTATTCGTTCTCTATGAAAGGAAAACAAACCATGTAATGCTCTTCTCCGTCCGGCGAAAAGTGTTCAACCGTACAATAATCAAGGACCGTGTCCATGACAGATTTATGAATACGAATTTTGATTTCTGTTTGCATAGCTGCCAAAATATCCGCAAAATCAAGCTGCGGTTTTTGATAATCCCGCGGCGCAAAAAATTCATCTTGTATTTGCAGGTTTGACATGCGGGATAGTTTGAATAAGCGATAATCATTTCTCTTATGGCAATACCCTTGTAAGTACCAATGACTACTTTTGAGTACGAGCTGATACGGCTCGGCTGTTCGTGCGGTTTTATTTCCGTAGCGGTCTGCATATTCAAAAGAAAGTAATTTGCTTTCAAGTAAAGCTGTTTTAATGATTTCTAAATATGCTTGAATATTCCTGTTGCCCATCCACGGACTCAGATCTATACATATTTGATTTGCTTTTAATTCAATGTCCTTCGCTCTGTCGGTGGGGATAAAGCTCTTGACTTTTGCAAGGGCGTTTACCAGTTCATCCCCTCGTATCATGCTGGAAAGACTGGAAAGCCCCATCAGGATAGCGGAAAGGTCGGCCGTCGAAAAAACCTTTCTGTCAATCTTGTATTCCTGCATGATTTCAAAGCCGCCGCCCACTCCCGATGCCGCTCGAACAGGAATTCCCGCCATGTTGATCGTGTCTATGTCACGGTAGATTGTGCGGGGTGAGACTTCGAACATATCGGCTAACTCCTGAGCGCCTATACGCTTTTTATCAAGGAGTATCATAATAATGCTAACAAGCCTGTCAACTTTCATCTGATAGCCGCCTTTCAGAATTTCTTATTACTGTTATAGATTGTTGCCATACTGTTGTCAACAATTACCAGATAAAATAGAGAAGCAAGCAAATCAATCTACCTGTCAGGAGGGAATTTATATTTACAATCTATGTTTACGTTCTTGATACTTTAGCCGACTGGGAACTGGGGTATGTTATTTCGGAGCTGAATTCCGGTCGTTTTTTCAAAAAGGGCGAGCAGCATATATCGCTCAAATCTTTGCCCTCCTGCAAACTTTGCCGTCTGGCAATGAAAACTGATCCACCTTTTATGCAATCTCAGTGACAAATGAAAAAGCGGTTGATCCCGCTTTTTTCGTTTGTCAGCATATCGGTTGCCGGACACTTACACCGGATAAATAGCAGATACTTTCTGTAACTCTCAACTATTTTTCTATCGATCAGACCTCTATCGATCAATACAAAATTTGTTGAACGGATCATCAAACAGTGATAGTATATATCTAGTAGTGTCTATATTTCCCCCCCGGAATGGATGTCTTTGTGATATATTCTTGATAAAGCCAGTGCTTCATAATAACAGAGACAGACAATTTTCAGTTTTGCTTTTGGAAAAGTTGACGCTCGACATGATCCAATACAAGACGTGGTCACAAATAGTCGCTGCTAAGACAATCCTGGAAAGGATATTATTATGACAAAAAATAGAGCAGAGCAACCTAACCCCCTACACTGGTTTCTGCTTTTTGGGTGTGTTATCAGCTACATAGTTTTGAACATAATAATAATTTATATATCGGTACAAGAGAAAGATTTTTATCTTAACATAAGCAGATATACAATATCCGGAATCTTAGTGCAAGGCCAGGTATTGGCAGTTATACTTATTGCACTCAATCCTATAAAGAGAAGTCATTGGGCTGGCATTATGCTGTGCGGCATATCGATCGTCGTAACGTTTCTCGTAATATTGTCGAGTGGCTTATTATATGCGCTGCCGGGTGTTCTTGGACCCATTATTTCTATTTTTATCTGTATCATCATTAATAATTTCAAAGAGCGATCAAGAGAAACTGGTAAGGCCTTAATTTTGTCCAATGAACTTTTACAGAAGGTGTTGGATACAATTCCAATGCCTATTTTTTGGAAAGACTTGAATTCCATCTTCCTGGGATTCAATCAAGTTTTTGCGAAAGAAGCCGGCATAAGTTCTCCTGAACAGCTCATAGGAAAAGATGACCATAGCACACCTTCCAGCGAACAAACGGAAAAATACAGAGCCGATGATTCTGAAATCATGCGTAGTGGAATTGGGAAAATAAACATTGAGGAGCCGCACATTATGTCGAATGGTGACCAAGTGTGGGTTAGAACGACAAAGGTGCCTCTGCGGGATGCTTATGGAGATATATTTGGGCTCCTTGGGGTATATGAAGATATCACCAAAAAAAAGTTGGCAGAACAAGAATTATACTATGAAAAAGAACGACTTAGAATTACATTGCTTTCCATTGGCGATGCTGTAATCACTACGGATAAATATAAGAAAGTCACATTAATTAATTCTGTTGCAGAAGGGCTCACAGGCTGGCGTGCGGAAGATGCTTTGGGTAAAGACGTCAATCTTGTTTTGAACCTGGAGAATGAGGTTACAGCGGGAAAGGGAAGAAATCCGATTGACGATGTCTTTCGCGAGTGCAAGACAGTCGAGCTGGAAAACCATACGCTCATAATCTCTCAAACCGGTGAAAAAAGAGCAATTGAAGACAGTGCAGCTCCCATTCTAGGTGCAGAGGGTGATATCCAGGGGGCTGTAATGGTATTCAGAGATGTGACAGACAGAAAGATTAAGCAGAATGAGCTAATTTACTTAGGTTACCATGACAGTTTGACATCTTTATATAACCGAAGATTTATTGAAAAAAAAATCAAACAGTTGGAGGAGATGGAGAACTGCCCGCTTTCCGTTATTTTGGGAGACATTAACGGACTAAAAATGGTTAATGATGTTTTGGGCCATTACGAAGGAGACAGGTTTCTAATTAAGGCTGCAGAAATTCTTGTGAAGTCCTGCCGTCCATCTGATATTGTTGCAAGATGGGGAGGCGACGAATATATCATTTTGCTGCCAAATACAGATGAGGCAGCAACAGAACAAGTATGCGAAAACATAAGAAAAAATTGCATGGAATTTAATGAGATGAATATTGGTCTATCCCTTTCTTTAGGGTCTGCCATTCGAAAAAATGACAATGAAGAAATTGCAAAAATAATATACACGGCAGAAGACGCGATGTATACGCAAAAAATGTTGGATACCAGAAGCTATAGAAGCGCGATATTAGAGTCGTTTAGGAGAACACTATTTGAAAAGAGCCATGAGACACAAGAACATGCCAATCGATTGATGCAGCTTAGCAAACATATGGGAGAGGCCATGAATCTGCCGCAAACCTCGCTGCAGGAACTGGAGCTGTTGGGATTGCTGCACGACATCGGGAAAATCGGGGTTCCGGATTCGATTTTAAATAAACCCGGGAAGCTGGATGAGGATGAATGGGTCATTATGAAAAGGCACGCGGAAATCGGCTGCAGAATTGCGCAGTCAGTGCCTGAATTTGTCCGAATTTCGGATTATATTTTATCTCACCACGAACGATGGGACGGAAACGGATACCCAAGGGGTATGAAGGGTGAAGATATACCGGTTCTATCCAGAATACTCTGTATTGTAGACTCTTATGATGCGATGACCAGCGAAAGGGCTTATCGAAGTCCGATGACTCAAGAAAAAGCAATTCAAGAATTAATCAAAAATGCCGGTACGCAATTTGATCCTGATTTGGTACAACTGTTCATTAAAGAAAAAATCTATGAGAAATACTATGAAAAGCCACTGACAAAAGCATAGGAAGAATACAACTAAAAGGAAAACGAACCATGTAATGCTCTTCTCCGTCCGGCGAAAAGTGTTCAACCGTGCAATAATCAAGTACCCTGTCCATGACGGATTTATGAATACGAATTTTGATGTCTTTTTGCATAGCTGCCAGAATATCAGCAAAATCCAACTGCGGTTTTTGATAATCCCGCGGCGTAAAAGACTCCTCCTGTATTTGCAGGTTTACTATGCGGGACAGTTTGAATAAGCGATAATCATTTCTCTTATGGCAATACCCTTGTAAGTACCAATGACTGTCTTTCAATACGAGCTGATATGGCTCGGCTTTTCGTGCGGTTTTATTTCCGTAGCGGCCTGCATATTCAAACGAAAGCAGCTTGCTTTCCTGCAGAGCTGTTTTGATAATCTCTAAATATGGCTGTATGTTCCTGTTGCCCATCCACGGACTTAAATCTATACATACTTGATTTGCTTTCAATTCAATGTCTTTCGCTCTGTCGGCGGGGATAAAGCTCTTGACTTTCGCAAGGGCGTTTACCAGATCATCGCCCCGTATCATGTTGGAAAGACTGGAAAGCCCCATCAGGATAGCGGAAAGGTCGGCCGTCGAGAAAACCTTCCGATCAATCTTGTATTCCTGCATGATTTCAAAGCCGCCGCCCACTCCCGATGCCCCGCGAACAGGAATACCCGCCATGCTGATCGTGTCTAGGTCGCGGTAGATTGTTGCCATACTGTTGTCAACAATTAGCAGATATAATAAAGAAGTAAATCAATCAATCTACCTAACAGGAGGAAATACCATGCAGAATAAAGCTTTAGTAATAGTCGACATTCAAAATGATATAACCAAAAATTACAAGGATGTTATTGGAAATATCAATAAAGCTATTGATTGGGCAGTCAATAATGATATTCATGTTATTTATATAAGGCATGAGAATTTATCGGCCGGCACGAGGACTTTTAAGACCAATACATTTGGGTCTGAATTAGCTTCCGATTTGAAAATAGTATCAGATAATATTTTTACAAAATACAAAGGAAACGCATTAACCAGTGAGGAATTTACAGCCTTTATTAGTAAAAATGAAATATCTGATTTCTATATAGCAGGAGCAGATGCTGTTGCTTGTGTTAAATCAACCTGTTACAACTTATGCAAAGAAAATTATGGCGTTAATGTCTTATCCGATTGCGTTACCAGTTATGATAAAAGGAAAATTGACGAAATGCTGCGTTATTATGAAAGTAAAGGCAGTAAGATTATTTGTTTGAATGACTTGTTGATGTAAGCCGGACATTGGCTCGCAAAGTAGACTTTAAAGCAGACCATAAGTAGACTTTATGGAAACCATGTAATGTTTTCGTCTTTTGGCGATACTGTTCTTAAGATATTACAGTTATATGCAAAGGATTTGAAACAGTCGGCAAAAGAGACTGATAATCAGAGCTATTTGATTAGTCAAGTTTCAATTGAATAAAAATGCATATTTACGCAGAAAAATCTAACAGTGTGTTTATGACAAAATGGAAAATCAACCTGTTACAACTTACGCAAAGAAAGTTATGGCATTAATGTCCTATCAGATTGTATTACCAGTTATGATAGAAGAAACAACAATCCGGACAAGGCCGCCTCCTTCTTCCTGAGAAATTCATGAAACCTGCCTTGGTTTGACGCTTCCGTTAAAAAGCAAAAATTACCCGATAGGAGAAAAATATGACACGGGAAATAAAAACGATCAACTTAGGCGGAGTAAATTGCTACCTTTTAAAAGCAGGTGACGGTTATATTCTGATTGACACAGGATTTTCATCCATGCGTGCCTGCCTTGAAAAGGAACTTGAAAGCGCAGGTGTTGTGCCTGGAAATCTTACGCTTATCATATTAACGCACGGAGATTCTGACCATGCAGACAATTCCGCTTATCTGCGCGAAAAATATGGTGCAAAAATCACAATGCACCTTGACGATTCAGGAATGGTGGAAAACGGAGATATGTCATGGAACAGAAAATCCAAACCGGACAAAATTTCCATAACCTTCAGAATAATGACAATGATTTTCAGCGAATTGAACAAACCAGGCAACTTCAACACATTTAAACCAGATTTCTATATCGGGGATGGGCAAAGTCTCTCCGAATACGGTTTCTGTGCTGAAGTCCTTCATCTTCCGGGGCATTCAAAGGGTTCCATAGGAATACTGGCAGCTGGCGGCGAATTATTTTGCGGCGACTTGTTATATAATTTTGCAGGTTTCAAATTTATCGATGACCTGGCTGACTATAATTCCAGTATCAACAAACTGAAGAACTTTAAAATAAAAACGGTTTATCCCGGGCATGGGAAGCCTTTTCCAATGAGGTCTTCTAGATTATAATGGAAAAATTTAATGACTGTTTTCAAGCAAACTGGCATATAACCGAATAAAATAAGTCCAAAACACCGAACAAGTTAGGGCCAAATCACCGAAAGTGATTGTCAGACGATAGGTAGACCCGTATAATATATACAAAGGTGGTGAGGTGTTTGAAGAAATATCGCAGCAGGATAGCAGACAGAATTCTCTTGGATAAGCTGGAAGCTAAGGGTGCGGTTCTGATTGAGGGTGCGAAGTGGTGTGGTAAAACAACTACCGCTATCCAAGTCGCTAAGAGCTCAATTTTCATACAAGATCCTGCCAAAAGGAATCAGTATCAGAAAATGGCTGAATTAGATCCGTCGCTATTGCTTGAAGGGGAGACCCCGCGTCTGATCGATGAGTGGCAATTGGCCCCCCAGCTTTGGGACGCGGTTCGATATGAAGTTGATCGAAGAGATGAGTTCAATCAGTTTATTTTGACTGGATCCTCAGTCCCTATCCTCGATTGGTCAACTTCACATACCGGTACCGGCAGAATATCCAGAATGGTTATGCGGCCAATGTCTCTATTTGAATCGGGTGATTCGACTGGTTCGATTTCTTTGACAGATTTATTCAGCAAAAAGAAGGATATTACGGCTAAGAGTCTCATCGATATACGGCAAGCTGCTTACCTGATTTGTCGTGGCGGATGGCCAAAGGCTCTTGACCAGACGGAGAAAATTGCGCTTAGGCAGGCTCGTGATTATTACGATGCGATTGTCGAATCTGACATTTCGGCTGTGGATGGCATCTATCGAAATCCGCAGCGTGTGAAGCTGCTAATGCGTTCCTTTTCGAGATTCATTGCCTCAGATGCCAAGATTCCCGGCATTCGATCGGATATGATTACTAACGACACGGACTCTTTGGATGAAGATACAATTTACTCTTACATAACGGCACTGAAGCGAATATTTGTTGTCGAAGATTTGCCGGCCTGGAGTCCAAACCTGAGATCGAAGACAGCAATAAGGACTTCGGATACACGGCATTTTGTGGATCCTTCCATCGCAGCAGCGTCACTTGGAATAGGTCCAGCCGATCTGTTAAATGATTTGAATACCATGGGTTTGCTTTTCGAGTCCATGTGCATTCGAGACTTAAGAGTCTATACAGAGGCTTTGGACGGGACTGTTTATCATTACCGGGATAAAGCTGGTCTTGAGTGTGACGCAATCATTCATTTGCGCAACGGCTCATATGCACTAATAGAAGTTAAGTTAGGGGGGAAAGAGATTGACGATGCAGCGAACAATTTGCAGCGTCTGAAAAGTAAAATTGATACAGATCGAATGAAGGCACCCTCTTTCCTGATGATTTTGACCGGAACAGATTTTGCCTACCAGAGAGAAGATGGAGTCTATGTTATACCGATCGGCTGCCTGAGAGATTGAGGGCGACTGTGGTATTGTTGTCACGAATCGAGAAGTGCGTTTCTGAAGGTTGATAACGCTACGCGCCGAAGCAAAATTTAACGGATACATTGTAGAATATATTTATGATTATTATATTGAACACGGCAATTACTCGTCTCTTACTGAAAGGGAGAACCATCCGTTCACTTTCGGAGGAATACGAAGTCGCCAAAGCCAGCATGTGTTGAATGAAGTCTTTGACGGATGTAAAACCCTTTTTCGTAAATACTGTGAGAGTAAACACAAAAACCATAAAGAATCTAAAAGTAGTGGGAGATTGTCTCTTCGAGATCTGAAGTGTTCGATATCAGGATTTGGTCAGCATGGAAGGTTGTACCATCTCATCCCAACAATCAATTCTGTATCTGTCCCAAATAATTCTCCCAGGAGGCCCCCCCCATGATTTTCTATTTCTCCGCCACAGGTAACAGCCAATACGTCGCGACAAGATTGTCGGCCGGCACAAACGAGAAAATGATTTCGATTACCGATTGCATGAAGAGCGGGAGGCTTCGTTTTTCGATGAAGGCTAAGGAGGCTATCGGCATTGTATCGCCGACGTATTTTTTCGAGCTGCCGGCTATTGTGTGCGATTTCCTGGAGAAAGCGGAGTTTTTGCCGGAGGGTAAGCCGTATGTTTATTTTGCAGCGACGTATGGCACGACGTGCGGAAGCAGCGGGTCTGTGGTCAATGCATTTATGGCCCGCAAAGGGTTTCCCCTGGATGCAAGATTTAGTGTAAAGATGCCGGATTCGTGGACGCCTATTTTCGATCTGTCGGATGAAGTGCATATGGGAAAAATTAACGAGGCGGCAGAACCGCAGATTGATGATGTCGTCCGCAAGGTGCAGGCGCGGGACCGCGGTGATTTTATGAAGATGAAGCTTCCCGCATTCGCCGGTAGGATTTATTATAGGAATTATGAAAAGCATAGAACCACGGACCATTTTCGCGTGGAGGATAGCTGCGTGGGGTGCGGGCTGTGCGCCGGGAATTGTCCGGTGGATGCGATAGAAATGCAGGACGGCAAACCGGTATGGACCAGGGAGAAATGCCTTGCCTGCCTGGGCTGCCTGCACAGGTGTCCGAAGTTTTCTATTCAATACGGGGATAAGACAAAGAAGCATGGACAGTATAGGAATCCGCATGTAATGAATTAGACCATATACTTGGAGCATGTCCAAAGCCATTCCTACCAAACCAAACTCACCTTCCTTAGCAAACTCGAATCCGCACGGATGCAGCAGCTTCTTACCGGTAAGACGCGTATTTGCATATATAATCAATAGATTATTACCCAATGATAGCTTAGAATGATGTTAGATCAGTAAAATACTTAGGACGATCACTCTACGTCGAATTGATCAATCGCGAAGGAAAGGGAGCCGGGCTATGAAGCAGAATATTCTCGATTTGATTACGTCCGGCGAGGGCCTGACGGTTGAGTTTAAGGAAAGTAAGAACAAGCTCAACAAGGACGTTTTTGAGACGGTCTGTTTTTTTCTGAATAGACAAGGGGGAGATTTATTCCTTGGAGTGAATGACAATGGGGATATTGTCGGCGTGCATATTGATCAGGTGATTCAGCTCAAAAGAGAGTTTACAACGGCGATCAATAATCCGACGAAGCTGAGTCCAATACGCTGATACATCGCGAATATTCTCATGCTTTTACTGCTCGCCTTGTTATTGTTCTGTCAAAAGTCGCGCGAAAAGCGCGATCAATATGTATCCATCAGCAGAAAGTCCGGCAGATAGACATGTCTTACGCCCTCCACATTATCCTGCCAGAACTCGTCGAGTGTAACGACGTATTTGGGATATTGGTCTTTTAGCGCTAAGAGCGGAGCAAACTCTCTATTCATCGTAGATTCCGCATCGGCAATCTTATATGCGACTTGAACATAAAGCTTCTGGTTCTGCTTCTGAGCGACAAAATCAATCTCCTTCTCGCCCGACTTGCCTACATAAACGGTGTAACCTCTGCGTTGCAGTTCCAGCAGAACAATGTTCTCGAGAACTCCTGAGAGCAATCGATCCTTGTATCCGAAGGCTGCATAGGCCAGAGAAATATCACCGAGATAGTATTTCTCATTCGTCTTCAGGATCTCTTTGCCCTGGATATCGTATCGTTGGATGCGGTTAATGATGAAGGCGTCGGATAGTGCGTTCAGATAATGATATATGGTACTTTGATCGATTTTTTTCTGTTGGCTCTTGAAATAAGCAGAGATATTTCGCGTGGAGAAAATATTGCCGATATTGTCAAAAACGAAATGCAGGACTCGCTCTAAGATATCAACATTTCGAAGGTTCAATCGTTGGACGACGTCTCGAAGAACAGCGGAAGAATAGATGTCTTTCGCGATCTGATACGTCTCTAAATAACTGTAACTGCCTGTATAGACAACCGGAAAACCTCCGGTTCGAATATAATGTTGGATCTGCTCCTGCATATTTAAGTTTTGTGAATCAGAATATGCCCGGCGAAATTCGAGAGCCTCCGAGAAAGACAATGTTGATACCGGAATCTCAATATACCGGCCGGCAATATACGTAGCCAAATCCGATGAAAGCATTTGTGAATTGGAACCGGTGATGTAGATATCGCTTTTTCCCTCGCTGAGAAGGGAGTTAACGACCTGCTCCCAGCCACTGCACTCCTGTACTTCATCAATGAAAATATAATATAGGTCACTTTTCGTCATTTTGCTCTTCAGGAAGTTGTGTAAAGCTTTCGCGTCACGCAACTCAAAAAAATCCATGTTGTCAAAATTGATCGTTACAATTTGCTCTTGTGGGATGCCGGTTGCAAGTAGCTCCTCTTGCAGAAGGACCAACAAACTTGATTTCCCGGATCGGCGCAAACCGGTAAGAACCTTGATTAGCGGCTTATTTCGATAGGTCCTCAGTATTTGCATGTAGCGTTCTCGTTTGATCATATCTCAGCCTCCATGATTCATCAATAATAAGATTATAATCAACAAAAGTGCAATTGTAAACGACTTTGTTGAATACGATCAACAAAAACAAGGAAATCAAATAAGGGCACGGTATTTTGGTACAAGCTCTTTTGCCCTGTATGCAGGGAAGATCAGGATTACGAAATAAGGAAAGAGACGGAGACATATCCGGTTAAAAATGAACCAGTTACGATTGATGCAGATGTTACCTATTGCTCCGGTTGTGGAGAACAGGTTTGGAATCAGGAGATTGACGATGCGAATTTGAAGAATGCATTTCGAATCTATCGTACTAAGAATGGCTTACTTCAGCCTGAAGAGATTAAACGAATTCGTGAAAAGTACGCACTGGAACGCGTGTCTGCCTTTGAAGTTAAGACTATAAGTAAAGGTGGAAAAATTGCCTACAGTATGTCTCCTTCGGACAATTATGACATACAAAATTCAAAAAACTATTATGGAGGACTTTTTTATGTTTGTGCCGGATAAAAGCTGCATGCAATTTGAAGGATACCGATTTGATGCAATGCATTTTGAAAGCGTTCAGGGCCTTGATCAGAATGCCCAATACGAGTTATCTCCGACATTTTCTAAAACCGTGTCAGCACAGAACGACAATATCGAAGTACAGTTATCCTTGAATATTGAATCCACTCCGGATAACCCTGCTCCATTTTCTCTTCACATTGCCATGACTGGAAAATTCGTACTCACCATGGCTCAAGAGGATGTCAAATTACGAGAACAGCTTATTAATGAGAATACAGTTGCCATCATGTTTCCGTTTCTTCGTTCAGCGGTTTCCACATTGACGACAACAGTTAATTTTCCGCCACAGGTAACAGTAAATACGTCGCATCACGGTTGTCCGCCGGCACAAACGAGGAAATGGTTTCGATTACCGATTGCATGAAGAGCGGAAGGCTTCGTTTTTCGATGAAGGCTAAGGAGGCTATCGGCATTGTATCGCCGACGTATTTTTTCGAGCTGCCGGCTATTGTGTGCGATTTCCTGGAGAAGGCGGAGTTTTTGCCGGAGGGGAAGCCGTATGTTTATTTTGCAGCGACGTATGGCACGACGTGCGGAAGCAGCGGGTCTGTGGTCAATGCATATATGGCCCGCAAAGGGTTTCCCCTGGATGCAAGATTTAGTGTAAAGATGCCGGATTCGTGGACGCCTATTTTCGATCTGTCGGATGAAGTGCATGTGGGAAGAATCAATGAAGCGGCATGGACAGTACAGGAATCCACATGTACTGAATGAGTCAGAAGAAGGAAGGTCTTGAAAATGATACAATCCATTCTACATATAGCTTTAGTAGTAAACGATTATGATGAGGCAATTGCATTTTATACGAAGAAACTTCATTTTACATTGGTGGAAGATACATATCAGCCGGAGCAGGACAAACGCTGGGTGGTAGTGTCCCCGCCGGGATCATCCGGAACAACCATACTGCTTGCAAGGGCTTCAGAACCGGAACAAATACCTTTCGTCGGAAATCAGGCTGGCGGCAGAATTTTCCTGTTCCTTGGAACGGATGATTTTTGGAGAGACTATAGTGACATGATTGCACAAGGAATCGAGTTTGTCAGAGAACCCAAAGAGCAGGACTACGGGACTGTAGCAGTATTTACGGATTTATACGGTAACCTGTGGGATCTGGTTAAGTTCCATGAGAATCATCCAATGTATAAAAGAGTAAAATAGTTGATTTGCAGTAATTTATATCTTGTAGGCTACGCTACCGTGCTCCACTATGAAAACATTCGGAAATCTAAAAGTTTTTGTATTAGGAAATGAAAACATGTTTAACGTTTATCTTTTTCATGCTATACTTGCATACAAAGAGAGGTGCTCTTTATGGTTCAAAGAAAGCAGTACATGGAAAAGCTGATTAAAATGAAAGATAAGAAAATCATCAAGGTGGTTACAGGCATCCGCCGGTGCGGAAAGTCCACCTTGCTTCTGATGTTTCGTAATTATTTGATGGAATGCGGTGTAGAGGAAAGCCAGATTATCTCGGTGAACTTTGAGGATGTTGCCAACGAGCCTTTACTTGACTATAGAAAGCTTCATGAATATGTCGCGGAGCGGCTTAATCCTGATAAAATGACCTATGTATTTTTGGACGAGATTCAGAATGTTCCGGAGTTTCAGAAGGCGGTTGACAGCCTCTTTATCAAAGATAATGTGGATGTTTATATCACAGGTTCCAATGCTCAGATGCTTTCCGGTGAGTTGGCCACACTGCTTTCAGGCAGATATATTGAAATCAATATGCTGCCCCTTTCCTTTTCTGAATATTATGAGATGGTTGGCGGCGATAAGCGGGACGCCTGGAACAGCTATTTCAAAAACGGAGGGTTCCCCTATGCCGCCGCTATTGAGGACGAGGACATTCGCAGAGATTATCTGATGGGAATCTATAACACTGTTTTACTCAAGGATGTCGTCGCAAGAAAACGGATCAGCAACATCCCGCTGCTTGAAAGTGTTATCAGATTTCTTTTCGACAATATGGGAAGTATTGTATCTTCCAAAAAAATTGCCGACAGTTTGACTTCTTACGGTAGGAAAACAACTTCGATAACCGTTGAGAATTACATCGAGGCACTTACCGGAGCCTTTGTTCTATATAAGGCCGGCCGGTATGATGTTAAGGGTAAAATACACCTTAAGTCACTTGAAAAATACTATCTTGTAGATTTAGGTCTGCGCCGCATGCTGCTCGGGGACAAAAATGCCGATATAGGTCATATTCTCGAAAACATCGTGTATCTGGAGCTTCTGCGGCGCGGGTACACAGTCGTTATCGGTAAAGTCGACGATAAAGAAATCGATTTTATCGCGACGGCCGGAGGCAATAAGATTTACTATCAGGTTGCGGCAAGCATACTCGACCCCGTCACCTTTGCGCGCGAAATTGCCCCGCTGAAAAAGGTCTCCGATCACTTTCCCAAATTCATTATATCTATGGATGAACTTCCAATGAGTGAGGACGGAATCAAGCAAGTCAATATTATTGATTTTTTGCTTGAAAATTTGCTTGAAAAATAAGGAGTGATTAACATGGAAAACAATGCTTTCATCAAACCGCCGAAAAGAATTCCGTTTTATATCAGGATAGGTATGGTTATATCAAAAAGAATTACAAAAAAAGATTTGCTGGCTCCTAAACTATTGGCTTGGTATCCGAAGGTTGCCATAAGTTCAGGGGTATTGGAGTCATTGGTAGCTCATGGCAAGAAGGATTTGAATGAACGCGTCTTGAAATTAATCAGGATACAGTCATCCATAAGTGTGGGGTGCCCATTTTGCATCGATATGAATTCATTTGAGTATGAAAAGAGCGGGATTTCCTATGAAGAAATGCAGGGTTTGACAGGGAGCATAGAGATAGATAAGATTCAGACTTTCTCTGCAAAGGAAAGACTGGCTATAGAATATGCAAAATTAATCTCTCAGACACCGGTGAACATAACTGCAGAATTTATGGAAAAAGTTACAACCGAATTTACAGAACGTGAAATTGTTATTTTATCCAGTACTGCGGCACAGGTAAACTATTGGGCACGAATGTTAATAGCTTTAGGAGTTCCACCGGCTGGGTTTTCAGATAAATGTGATCTCAGAAATACGCATTTGTAGACTTAAGCTGAGCATCCTCGTCCGTGCTGACACGGCAATAGGTTCATACGCAGCTTCGCTCTTTCCTCCTCCTCCGATTAATTTTTCCTCTAGATGAAAGGATTGTCAAAAAGGCCTTTCTTTTTTCGCGCGTTCGCATCGAACGTAAATGGTATATTCGAAAATTCAATTAAAGTTACTTTGCCGGTTGTTCAGCGAAAGACTCCGATGAGTGAAGATGAACGCTTGGTCTATCGGGTTCTTTCGGGTTACAAAAAATTGTCAAGTTCAGAAATAGCGGCGGCTACCGGATTCGGCAAAACAAAGGTCGTAAGCTTGCTAAAATCATTAACTGAGCAAGGCTTTGTGATGCCGGTCGGATCTGGGCGTGGCACAAAGTATATGACTTGATAGCAGGACATGATTATTTCCGTATTTATGCGGGTTGTGACTTTCCGAAAGATCCTATTATAAAAATACATTATGGAGGAATAAAATGAAATTTGCATTTGCACATAATAATATTAACGTACTAGACCTTGATGCTTCACTTACATTTTATGAGACCGCGTTAGGTCTGGCGGAAATCTCTAGAAAAACATCAGATGATGGAAGTTTTATCATTGTGTATTTAGGAGATGGTCAGACCTCCCACAAACTAGAATTAACCTGGTTAAGGGACTGGGCTAGACCTTACAATTTGGGCGATAACGAATTTCACCTGGCATTTGCAGTAGATGATTTTGAAGAAGCATTAAAAAAACACAAACAAATGAATTGTGTTTGCTTTGAAAACCCAGCTATGGGAATCTACTTTATTAATGATCCTGATGGTTACTGGTTAGAAGTTGTTCCAAAGAGATAATAACTTCTAACCATCATATATGCCTGAGCCAATTTATATATGCCTGAACTAACCTATATATATGCCTGGGCCAATCTACCCAAAACAATACAGATACTCCGGATTGTTTTTTCGGACATATTCCATCGTACAGGAATCCCCATGTCCGGGATAAATCGTGATTTCATTGCTCCAGCCACCGATAACATTACATATGGAGTTCTTCATTTCATCCGGTGATCCGTCAACTAAATCTGTTCTGCCTATCTCTTCTTTAAATAGGGTGTCGCCTGTAAAAGCGATCCTGCTTTGTTCTGCGTATAAACAGATGCTGCCTTTGGTATGACCGGGAGTATGCATCACCGTTAACTCTTCGTCTCCGAGCTTCCATTTATCTCCTTTTTCCAGCAAGGCATCCGCATGCTTATTATACAAAGCCAAGTCTGCCGGATGAATGTAAACGGGACAGTGCGTTAATGCTTTAATTTCATCCACGCCGCCCACATGGTCATGATGATGATGCGTCAGAAGGATACCCTTCAGCGTTAGATCGAACTCTGAGACAATCTCAAGGAACTTTCTTCCCTTGTAACCAGGGTCAATGATAAAACATTCGCCATGTTCTCTGTCGTAAATTACGTAACCGTTGCTTGCTAAATCTCCACCGGTAATTCTAATTACTTTCACTGTTTTCACCTCGATCAAGACTTTTGTAAAATCTTATAAGATTTATTATATCGCAATCAACTCATACTCAACTCATACTCAACTCATACTCAGATATAATTCGGCGGATCAGCCTGTTATGTCAGCGGTGCCAATGAAAGTGCACCGACAATAAACCCGGCAATCGCCTTGTTTACATCGACATTGTTTGCAGCATCATAGGGATCCTTTTCAAAGGCTACAATGATGTAGTAGTCCTGAAAGAGGACGTGGACCTGGCTTGTACCGGTAAAATAGAAAGCATCTTCACCCAATCCCGGAATGCTGGAGATTTCGTCGGCGCTGAATTCTTTCTCACTGTCGAAATTCCATTTTGCATCATGTCCCTGCTTTAAGTCATCTGCTGAAATCAGGCCGTTTTGCGTGATTTGCACTAGTGCGTGGATTGTATTAGTGGAAGTGCTTCCCTCACTTGGAATATCATAGACATATCTCTCGGATATATAACCCAGGTCAGTGCTTGTATAAAGAGATTCTGCCTCGAGGGTTACCGTGTATCCGACCATAGATGCTGCCTCTTCGGCCGTAAGCAGTTCATCAGGCCGGTAAATACGCGGTGCTTCTGCGGTTTGGCCGGATGATGCGGAATCAGAAGAAGTTTCCGACTGAGAAGATGAAGCGGCTGTTTTCTCTGTACTGTCGATCTTGGTTTGTTCGGACGCATTTGTTTCTTCTGAATCTGTATCCCCGGAGTCGTCAGTCTTTGTGACGGCGTCCGATAGATCACTTCCATTAGTCTGAGGTGTAGTGCATGAAGTCAATGCGGTAAGTGATACAGCGAGAGAAACGGCGAGAATCAGGATACTCAGATTTTTCATAAACCAACCTCCAAATTGCATGATCACAATAATTCAGTGCATTTGTATGACAGGCTGACGGGAAATACTCTCTTCTTATTATAACAAAAAAACTGCATGGTGCTTTATGACGGCCGACTTTCGAAAGGGCAGGCTAATTTAATTCGGGAATCTTTTCCGCGATCATTATTTGATTCAGCCAGCAAATAGAAGCTTTCATCCGGATGGCATGCTTCGTGTGTGAAGAAATTTTTCCATACAGGCAAATAATACGAGCGCTGTGCCAAAATAATTACTAAGTATTCTATAAATCCCGGTCCTGATCTCTCGGAGCTTTTTCTCCGAATTGCGCGATAGTCTTCTGCTTTCTATTTCCCATTATTATAAAAATATTGATTTTGGGAAACACGGTGTTAGAATAGAATCAGAGCCAATTAAGAGGTGAAGAAGATGAAATGGATAGAACGCGATTTTTATCTGGACAAGCTTAAAAGGGTACAGGGAACACCTGACATTAAGGTGATTACAGGCGTCAGACGGAGCGGAAAATCTCGTCTTCTTGAGGACTTCGTTGAGTATGTCAAGAAGTCGGAAAGTCAAGCCAACGTTACTTATATCGACCTTACAAGCTTGCATTTTGAGAAGCTGAAGGACTATCACGCCCTCAATGATTTTATAGAGGGAAGATATGACCGTGATAAAACGAACTATCTTTTCATTGATGAAGTGCAGTTATGCCCGAATTTCGAACTCACGATCAATAGCCTGCATGCCTCCGGGGAATATGATATCTATGTCACCGGATCCAATGCGTTTCTACTGAGCAGCGATCTGGCTACGCTGTTTACTGGAAGAACTTTTGAAATTGAGATATTTCCATTCTCTTTTCAGGAATATATGAAGTACTACATACTGACTGATCCGTATACGGCATTTGATCAATACGTTGTAGAAGGGGGTATGGCCGGCTCTTATGCTTATGGTTCGACGGAAGAAAAATTTCAGTATATCGCCGACGTATTTGATACGTTAATTGTTCGCGATATTCGGCAGAAGTACAAAATCAGAAGCGCTGCATTAATGGACAGAGTCGCAGAGTTTTTGATGGACAACATCGCGAATCTCTCTTCGGCAAGAAGTATTGCTGATACGCTAACCAACAATCGGGACAAGGTGAATCATAAGACGGTCAGCGCATATATGGGCTATCTGTGTAATGCTTTCGCATTTTACAAAGTGAGAAGGTATGACATCAGGGGTAAAAAGTACCTGGCTTCAAACGATAAGTACTATTTGAGCGACCATGCTTTTCGTTACGCGAAATTGGGCACTAAGAATCTGGATTATGGGAGGATGCTGGAAAACATCGTCGCAATTGATTTGCTGCGAAGAGGTTATGAATTATATGCAGGAATTCTATACAAGAAAGAAATAGATTTTGTTGCCATCAGGCGAGACGAAAAAATCTACATACAGGTTTCGGACAATATCAGTGATCCTAAAACCTTCGCACGCGAGGTAGATCCACTCCTGCAGATCAAGGATGCATACCCTAAGATGATCCTTGCAAGGACAAGGCACGATGCATATCAGTATGAAGGTATCCGGATCGTAGATATTGCGAACTGGCTAAGTAGTTGAATCAATATAGTCCTGAAAACGAATATTGTTCTCGGAGGAATAATGGGGCAGGTCAGACAGCCTCGGATTTGAATATGAGGAACGAAATATGTCACTAAGAACAATTATGATATTCCCGGACTTTGATAATGCAGGCATTATCGATGATATCAGAACTCAATATGATCCGTTGAGTGAACTTGTTCGTCCGCATATAACGTTGGTTTTTCCGTTTGATTTACAAATGCCAAATGAACAATTGAAAGTATTTCTTGACAATAAATTAAAGGACATTCAACAATTTACAGTTCAATTATCGCAAATCAGTAAACATATAAATACACATGGCAATTATTTGTTTTTGGATGTAACAAATGGTTTGGAAAAAATAATTGAAATATATGATGCCTTGCACACAGATAAATTGGAAAAACTAAATATGGGACTGCCATATATGCCACATATGACAATTGGCAAGCTGGAAACACCAGAATTGTTAAATGAAGCATATGAACATATCAAAACGGTTACAGATACCTTTACGACCGAAGTAAATAAGATATCCGTTGAAATGATTGGGGCAAATGATGAATCAATCATAATAATAGAAATAAATCTAAAAACGAAACAATCAAGCAATGAGAATGTACCGTGTTCAAATACTTAATCTAAATTCAGATTAGATGAAATATACGCTCACTTGATGATATAAGGAAGCTGACTATGATTACTATTTATGATTGGTTTGACTATGAATTGCCGATAAAGGAACGTTATCGGTTAATAAAAAAAGAAGGATTTGACGGCGTTTTAGTATGGTGGTGCATCTGCCGGACGATAACAAACCATATAACGCATTGGGATTGCATACGATCAAGAGAATTGCTGAAAAGACTGAACAGCTTGGCGTCAATGTTGCGCTGGAGAATTTACGGAACCTTGCCAATTTGTCATATGTGCTGGAGCAAGTGGATTCCCTGCGTATCGGATTCTGTTATGACTGCTGCCATCACTACCACTATTATCCGAGCGACGACTTATTATCCGTGTACGGTTCTCGTTTAATGGCATTACATTTATAAGAATTTATCGATCGAGGAATTTTTGCATGAAGCGTATGAGCGAGCAAAAAGGCTGGAAGCATTAAATTTCTATAGTCCATGAAAACAAAAATTGAAAGTGCCACAGTAGTGGTACAAATAGTATCAAGGATTTTCTCCTGGACCCCAATGTAACAAATGTGTGATTTAGACACCCCATTCCATCATATTCCGCAATTTCATCCAGACATATTTCGCGTTTTCATTCCCTCACATTTCGAGCCGCTAATTTGGACAGACAGGTTTGTCTGTATTTTGAACCGCTGGACGGCTGCGCAAACAATAATCGATGCTGCTCGGCGCACCTTTTCGCCCTTGCATAGATTATAATAGACGAACATACAATCTTACTTGTCGGAGGGAATTCATGTGTGTATTTTGCGATATTGCCAGCAAAGAAAAAGATGCGTTTGTGGTATTTGAAAACAGTAATGTAATGGCATTTTTGGACTGTGAACCTATAAATGAGGGGCATATTTTATTAATACCAAAAAAACATTATTTGGATGTCGATGAATTACCATCAGAACTTTTGGCGGAAATAATGTCTGCTTCTCAAAAGATTGTAAAAGCGTTAAAATCGTCGTATAAAGCTAATGGATACAGCATTATGCAAAACGGCGGCATTTTTAATGATGTTGGTCATTATCATTTGCATGTTTTCCCAAGATTTTCTGGAGATGGTTTTGGATGGAATTTTTCAGAAAAGCAATTTGATTTTTCACAAGGAGTTGCAGAGAAAATAGCCAAAGCGATCGATTGACAATTTCCAGTATGGTATGGTGCGAGAGGACATTGCTGATGATTAACACGATTGCCGCCTCAGCAATCAATAACATGGCGCTAGTCATTTTATCCGGAATGGTCATCATAAGAGGGTTCACAAAAGAGATGCAGGATCTGGCCGCCAAAAGAACCGATATGAAAAAATCCAAGACAATGAATGATAGAATCTGAAACCGACCGTCCTACGTTGGGTACATTTATACCCGAACGGGAATTTTTACATTATTTGTACAATTTTATACCCGTTCGGGTATAAAATTATAAAATCCATTGATATGTTACCCGATCGGGTGTAAAATCTGGATATGAATACAATTGCAGAATTTATCAAACAAAAAAGAAAAGAAGCCGGATTGACGCAGGAAGAATTTGCAATCCGTTCAGGACTGGGTCTTCGTTTTGTTCGTGAACTCGAACAAGGCAAAGAAACAGTGCGAATGGATAAAGTGAATCAGGCTCTTGCGATGTTTGGCATGCAGGCTGTTTCCGGAAGGAAGGCGCAGTAATGGGAGAATCATATAGATCAGCATATGTTTATGTGAGGAATTCCTTTGCGGGAACGTTGCAGGAAACAGATTCCGGCTATTCATTTGAGTATGATCCCGAGTATCTGAATAATCCGGAGGCGCTTTCTGTGAGCCTTACTCTCCCAAAGAAATCTGAAGAGTATACTTCCAAGACACTTTTCTCATTCTTTGACGGACTGATTCCTGAAGGGTGGCTATTAGATATCGTCAGTCATAACTGGAAAATTGACAAAAACGATCGCTTTGCACTTCTACTAGTTGCCTGCAGGGATTGCATCGGCAGTGTCAGTATTCGCGAGGTACGGTCATGAATTGTTTGTGCTGTGGTCGCCCCCTATCGGATTCTGCCGGTGAAGAAGAACTTTCATCCGGATGGCATGCTTCGTGTGTGAAGAAGTTTTTCCATACAAGCAAATTGCCGGAAATAGATATAACCGAAGAATCAGTGTTGCGAATTGTAACCGAGAGCACGAAAAAAGGTTACACTGTACCCGGCGTTCAAAAGAAACTTTCTCTGCATTTGGAAACCGGAAAAGAACCCCGGCTTTCCATTGTCAATTACCCGATAGGATTCATTCTCAAACCACAAACAGAGGAATTTCAGGCACTCCCCGAAGCTGAATATCTCGTCATGCAGATGGCAGCGGCAACCGGAATTAAAACTGTTCCTTTTGCCTTATTGCGAATGACTACAGATCAGGACCATTTCGCATATATCACAAAGCGGATTGACCGGATTCTGCCGAATAACAAAACCGGGCAAACGCTGATGCTTGCTATGGAGGATTTCTGTCAGCTCGACGGCCGGCTTACACAAGATAAATATCGCGGTTCTTATGAACGCTGTGCCAAAATAATTGCGAAGTATTCGATTAACCCCGGTCTTGATCTCTCGGAGCTTTTTTTCCGAATTGCATTTTCATATGCCATCGGGAACTCCGATATGCATCTGAAGAATTTTTCATTGATAGAAACTGTTTCCGGCAGTCGAAGCTATGTACTGTCCGCGGCGTACGATATGCTTCCCACCAATGTTGTGATGCCGGAAGATACAGAACAATTCGCGCTTACCCTAAACGGTAAAAAGTCGAATCTGCATAGAAGTGATTTTTTTGTATTTGCGGACACGTGCGGCATCCCCGCTATATCTGCAGAAAAGATGATAAATAAGATAGCATCCATGCAGCCGATTTATCTTGCCATGTGCCGTAGTTCATATTTGCCGGAATCGATGAAAATGTCGCTGGAAAAACTGATCATAGAAAGTGCATTATAATCGTGTGCTGCACGGGCGATGGGGCGTAGACCTGACATGTCTATTGCCAGTCATCCAGGCAGACAATTTGAAAAACACAGTCCAGATAAAGAGGTGAAGCAGGCGTGGCAAATATGAATCGCATTTACACTGCAATCGATCTGAAGTCTTTCTACGCCTCGGTCGAGTGCGTTGAGCGAAGTCTTGACCCCATGAACACCAACCTCGTGGTCGCCGATGCCAGCCGTACAGAAAAGACCATCTGTCTTGCTGTTTCGCCGTCGCTCAAATCCTACGGAATTTCAGGCCGGGCCAGACTTTTTGAAGCTGTGCAGAAAATTAAAGAAGCGAACGCACTGCGTCAGAACAGAGCGCCGGCGCGCGTTTTTACGGGGGAATCTTATGACAATAAGGTGCTGAAGTCCTCGCCTGAATTGGCAATTGCCTATATAATCGCGCCGCCCCGCATGGCTCTTTATATGGAGTACAGCACGAGGATTTACAATATTTATTTGAAATACGTTGCTCCTCAGGATATCCACGTTTACTCAGTCGATGAGGTGTTCATTGATGTCACGGATTATTTGAAGACCAATCATCTCACACCCCGGGAGATGACCATGATGATGATTCAGGAAGTCCTTAAGACAACCGGCATCACGGCTACAGCCGGAATGGGAACAAATCTCTATCTTGCGAAAATCGCGATGGATATTCAGGCGAAGCATATCGAGCCGGATAAAGACGGTGTGCGTATTGCGGAGCTCGACGAAACAAGCTATCGTCAACTGCTCTGGACGCATCGTCCGCTTACGGATTTCTGGCGTGTTGGACGGGGTTACGCCAGGAAGCTCGAAGAACACGGGATGTTTACCATGGGCGATATAGCAAGATGCTCTATTGGAAAGCTAAGTGAGTACAACAACGAAGATTTGCTTTATCGCCTCTTCGGGATCAATGCGGAACTGCTGATTGACCACGCGTGGGGCTGGGAGCCTTGCACGATTGCCGATATTAAGGCATATAAGCCCGGTGCCAAAAGTATTGGTTCCGGACAGGTTCTGCAAAGCCCCTACAACTTTACTAAAGCAAAACTGATTGTACGGGAGATGACTGACCTTCTCGTTCTGGATTTAGTGGACAAGGGTCTTGTAACTGACCAGATGGTTTTGACGATAGGATATGATATTGAAAATCTCGCGAATCCAGAGACAAGCAAATCTTATCATGGCGATGTGACAACTGACCATTATGGCCGCAAGGTTCCAAAACACGCGCATGGCAGCGCAAACCTAAGACGTCAGACTTCCTCTACGATGCTGATCATGGATGCAGTTATGGAGTTATTTGACCGTATCGCAGATAAAAACTTACTGGTCCGAAGAGTCAATATCACGGCAAATCATGTGGTCGATGAAAACTCTATCGTAAAAACTCCTTCCTTCGAACAGCTTGATATGTTTACAGATTATGATGCTGTTCAGAAAAAGACTGCTGAGGAAGAAGCAGCTCTGGCACGAGAAAAAAAGATACAGGTGGCTGTAATTGAGATAAAGAAAAAGTACGGTAAAAACGCTGTTCTGAAGGGTATGAACCTTGAGGATGGCGCTACAACTGCATCCCGCAACCGGCAGATCGGAGGACATAAGGCGTGATGAATCCATATGAAGGTATTTCCCATTCAAACGACGGTATTACCCATCCATACGATGACATTATCAATTTTCCGCATCACACCTCCACTACGCAACCGCATATGTCCGCCTATGACCGGGCCGCACAATTTTCCCCATTTGCCGCGCTCACTGGCCACGATGACGCTATCACGGAAACCGGGCGGTTAACGGAAACAAGAGTTGAGTTGGATGAATACAGTAAGGCAGATTTGAACCAGAGACTGTGCATCATTCAAGACGGGATGGACGAACAGCCGGAAGTCTCCATTACCTATTTTCAGCCGGATAGAAAGAAGTCAGGCGGCGCATACATTACGGCTTTCGGATGCGTAAAAAAAATAGAGGCGTATGAGCACACGGTGGTAATGCAGGACGACACGAGCATTCCGATTGATCAGATTATCGCAATCGACGGTGAAATTTTCGGTCCCGTCGAAAACTTGTAGAGTCCATTGCAAATTTGGAGCACCACAAACACCTTTTATCATTTTTGCATAGAGTGTTTGTTAAGCTGAGGAGGAAAGTATGAAAAAAATTCAATTTTCAATCGAAATAAATGCGTCCAAAGAAAGAGTCTGGGCAACTCTCTGGGAAGATGTAACATTCCGTGACTGGGCAAATATAATTGATGAAGGCACATATATGAGGGGAGTTATGAAAGCAGGAAATGAAATCGAGTTTATCTCATCTGTAAACGGTTATGGAGTGACAAGTCTGATAGAGAAACTTATTCCAAATGAGTTTATATTATTCAGGCACCGTGCAGATACAAAAGGAAGCGGACAGCAGGAACGCGAAAAAGAGTGGACGGGCGGGACAGAGAGTTACTCCCTTACTGAAAAAGATGGAGTTTCTGTATTAATTGCTACAGCCGATATTCCTGATGAACTGGAAGAAATATTCAATATCAGGCTGCCTCGAGCGCTGGATCGGATAAAAGCCCTGGCCGAAAAAATATAGTATAAATGCAAGGAAAACATATCCTGATTACATGGGGGGAACTGTTGGTCTCGAACGGCTTCGGATACAAGAAGAACGTCTAAGATGATACATATGATTCGAATAATGATGATACATATGATTCGAAATAATTGTGGGAATTGATATACAGAAGTATAATAATTAAATATAGAAGAAATGCAATAGCTTAAAAAATAGAAAGTGTGATTCAAATGAATCAGAAACAATTGGAACAAATGAAGAGCGGCAAGGGTTTCATCGCGGCCCTTGACCAGAGCGGCGGCAGTACACCCAAAGCCCTTGAGGCTTATGGCGTTGGACATGACGCATATAAGAACGATGACGAAATGTATCAGCTGGTCCATGAGATGCGTACCCGTATCATTAAGAGTCCGGCATTTAACTCTGACCGGATTATCGGTGCCATACTGTTTGAACAGACGATGGACCGTATGATCGATGACCAATTCACAGCCGATTATCTGTGGAAGGTCAAAGGCGTGGTTCCCTTCCTCAAAGTTGACAAGGGTCTGGCTGATGAAGCGGACGGTGTTCAGTTAATGAAGCCGATTCCGGGTCTGGATGGGCTGCTTGACCGCGCTGTCGCAAGAAACATCTTCGGTACCAAGATGCGTTCAGTGATCAAAAAAGCCAACCCCAAGGGAATTCAGGCGATTGTCGAACAGCAATTCGACATCGGCAGGCAGATTCTGGCGAAAGGACTTGTTCCTATCATCGAGCCTGAAGTAGACATTCACAGCGAGGACAAAGCCGCATCAGAAGCACTGCTTAAGGATGCAATCCTTACACAGCTTGCTTTGCTGCAAAATGATGCCCCAGTTATGCTGAAGCTCTCAATACCGACTGTAGTTGATTTCTACAGCGAATTGATTCAGCATCCACGAGTCCTGCGCATTGTTGCACTGTCCGGCGGTTACAGCCGCAAAGAAGCCAACCAACTGCTGTCAGAGAATCATGGGTTGATTGCCAGTTTCTCACGCGCACTGTCTGAGGGCTTGTCAGCTAATCAGACCAATGCGGCATTCGATTTCGAAATGCGCGGCAGTGTTGATCAGATCTACGCTGCGTCGATTACCTGATCACAGATGTTTGCCGAGGCATCCATTCCAGGTTTATCGTTATCATCTGAAGTTTATTAGAATATGGGGGAGACTTTCTGAGGTCTCCTCTTCTTATTTTCACCACAAGCGTCAGTGATCATTGTCCCAAATATGATAATACATGAAATCCGGAGGTGGAGTATGGCTTTTGATTTTAAGAAAGAGTACAAAGAATTTTATATGCCTAAGGGCACACCGGAAATTGTAACGGTTCCGGTCACAAACTATATCGCCGTAAGGGGAAAAGGAAACCCGAATCAGGAAGGAGGTACATATCAGCAAGCGGCCGGCATTCTTTATGCGATAGCATATACAATCAAAATGAGCTATAAGGGCTCACATAAGATAGAAGGATTTTTTGAATATGTCGTGCCGCCGCTGGAAGGTTTCTGGTGGCAGGATCATGTTAAGGGCGTCGACTACACAAACAAGGACTCGTTCAACTGGATTTCAGTAATCCGTTTGCCGGACTTTGTGACAAAGGATGATTTCGATTGGGCCACAGCCGAAGCATCAAAAAAGAAAAAGCTGGACTGCTCTTCCGCTGCTTTTCTGACAGTTGAGGAAGGTTTGTGTGTGCAGATCATGCACATAGGACCGTTTGATGATGAACCTGCAACCGTTGCGCTCATGGATAAATATTTGAATGAAAACGGATGTATAAATGATATAACAGATGCCCGTTTGCACCACGAAATCTATCTTTCGGATGCCCGCAAAGTCGAGCCCTCAAAATGGAAAACGGTCATACGTCATCCGGTTAAAAAGGTCTGATAAATCTGAAGATGATTCATAAATCCGCTTTATTGAATCCAGGAATCTTCGTTTTTACTTGGTTTTGGCCTGGGAAAATTCTATATACTTATCACCCCAGATTTGAAGGCTATTCAAAACCACGTTGAATTCCGTGCCGATATCACTGAGCTCGTATTCTACCTTTGGCGGAATTTGAGGATAAATCGTTCTGATAATCAACCCGTAATTCTCCAAAGAACGCAACTGACTGGTAAGCGTTGCCTGCGTAATATCAGGCAGTAATTTCTGCAGTTTGTTGAATCGAAGTGTATTTTTACTTCAATTGCATTTTTGGGGGTTATTACAATCTTTGGTTTCTTTGTTTGGCGTGAGATAATGTAAAGGCACATTTCTGAAGAGAAAACACAGAGCCAATATTTACAGACTCTCCTGATAGATGTCGGCATATGTTTTTGAATCTTTAATCAGGTCGTCGCAAAAAGCCGCGACGTCTTTGCCTGTCACTTCGAGCACGCCTTTTCCCTGGGCTGCGCCCCCTTCGAATAGATCGACAATTCCCGAGAGCAGACCGGTCCCTTCAGTTAACTCAACAGGGCCGACCTTAAAGAAATATTTTTGAATCTCTTCATAGACAATCTGATAATCCTGCGGGAGTGCTTTGACACGCGCTACGTGCGCCCGCCACTCTTTTTTACCTTCTATGATATCGTGTATTCTCATATTATCCTCCTACTTGCCTAATTTTTTAGCGATATTATTGTTGAGCTGCTCGCGCCATTTGTCGCGAAAAGAGGCCGCGCCTTCTTCGCCGGCCAGCGCTGAACAGAAGCCTTTGATATCGTTACCCAAAACCTCCTGGATACCCTGACCATCCGCTGCCGTTTCTTCGAGCAGCCCAAGCACACCGTCAAGAATCGGCATGAGGCTGCGGCCGGTGAAATCTGCGTGCGGCCAAAGATAGGTTTTGATTTTTTTCCATGCCTCCTGATAATCGGCCGGCAGCTTTGCAGCTCGCAATTCGAAGGCTTTCGATTCTTTAGTCATGTCGCTGCCTGTGATTCTTTCCCAAAAATTCATTATTTTATTCTCCTTATTTTCGCTCCTTTAACTCGTTCATTCTGGATGTCAGGAACTCCCATCTCTCCCAGAACTTCCGAAGTTCCGTGCGCCCCGCGTCATTGAGCACGAAAAACTTACGCGGCGGTCCCATGTCGGATGGTTTCTTTTCTGTGTCCACGAGTTTATTCTTCTCGAGCCGCACCAAAATGGTGTAAACCGTTCCTTCGACAACATCCGTGAAGCCGAGAGCGTTCAGTCGCCTTGTGATTTCGTAGCCGTAGGTTTCTCCACGACTGATAATTTCGAGGATGCAGCCCTCAAGTGAGCCTTTGAGCATTTCTGTCAGGTTTTCCAGTGCAAACACCTCCTTGCTATTCTGTATGACTGATAATAAGTGCTGCTTACTACCGTGTTCAGCTATATAGTACCGCGTAGTAGTGAGACTGTCAACAGCTATTTTGCAGTGTTTTTTTTGCATGTTTGTGAAATGGACCACGATGTGGCACTGCAGGTTGAGTTACGTATTCTGATGTAAAAACCGTCACGGCCAGAAGTTATTCTTACTTGGACAAAAAGCACCAGATTCAAAATCGAATCAGATGCTTCAATATAAATTCAAAATAAATATATAGAGATATTCTACAAACAAATGCAAAGAGTTTCGAATGGGTTTGTTTGTGAATTCCTCTGGATAGACAAGGAGGCTAAAATGAGAATATTTAATAGTGTAGAAATGATTGAATTGGAAACCATCATGGTTAATGGACCTGGGACAATCAACCCACTGCTTATTTGGGATGAAAAGGATGTTGTTCTATTTGATGCGGGTCTACCCGGTATGGGGGCAAAATTCCGTGAGGCTTCGGAAGAAACAAGCGTCCCGTTTGAAAGGCTGAACAAAATTCTGATGATTCATTCTGACATGGATCATATAGGTAGCCTGTCACAAATTATTCATGTCTTACTATCTCAATAAGTCGAAATTACTGATCGCCGGAGATATACTTCAGGTAATGGATGGGACTTTAGAAAAGTGTCCTGATTTCACCATTCTTGAAAAGGCGGCTATTACAGCTTCACTAAAGAAATTAAGTAGATACATAATCGAGATGGTTGTTTGTTATCACGGAGGGTTTTTCAAAAACAATGTATCACAACGAATTATAGAAATTGCGAGTGAATTATAGGTTTCAATATTCGCAGACAAAATCCGGCATGGTCAACGAGTGGTGAATGCGTTGCAAATCCGTCATTTATCTCGGAATATTTGACAAGTAAATTAGTGCAGAACATTGATTATGCATAGAATATTAACTGTGAATCATCCAACATCTCTTGTTTTTTTGTCATAAAAATCATCAGTTGTCATGCCGGTATATAAAGCAAATTGATATTCACATTTGCAAGTGATAAAATATAATTGATATTTAGAGCGGGGCATTTGTATGGGCCATCTTTCGATGTTTCAAAGAAAATGCAAGGTGGTCATGTGGTCCGTTTTTCGTAACGGTCACTTGGGAGGCGAATATGAAGAGAATTGCCGCTGTTCTTCTCGCTTTGATTTTTACAGTTTCCTCCACAACAGGCCGCATTCCTGATTTTCTGAAAAAATCGACATCCCCCCTGTCATCAGACGATGCGAAATCAATAGAAACAATTTTTGATCTCGTGGAGGAATCGGAGGAACTCTTCGATGAAATAAAATCTGTCGAAAAATATCAAAAGCAAATTGCCAAGATCAAAAATGCGGATGCAGAAGGGGTAACGCTAACGGTCGATGCCTCGAAGGAATACTTTCAGAGACTATCCTCCTGTTTGAACGATCTCCATTCTGTCATGGCATTCGAGCTTGATGAATCAGCTGCTTTTGCACCGGATTTAGCCTATGATATAGACTCATATGGCGACGATTTTCTGGCATCAGTCGAAGGGCTGCATGCATCAATTGAAGAAACGATCGTCAATTGCCAGTCAATTGAGACATGCCCGGCATATATGCAGGAAACCTTCAACATCTTAATTGAGAAAATCTCCATCTATCGGAAAATGCTCGAAACGATGTACATAGGCTATAATCTCGAGGATCCACTCAGGATCTGTTCTGCTGATCAGCTTTACGAGCGTCAGAATATTGAAATATCAAATTGTGAGACACTTGAAAAATCAAATTGCGGGGTTTCGGAAATCACATATTTTTACCTGACAATGAAGCCGGAAATATCCATTGACTACGAGATAGTTGACACAATTTATTCCAGTCTGTATTCATCCCTGGATTTCGTCATAAATCTGACGGAAACTTCTGAAAACGGGGATACTGAAGTCATTATTCAAGCCGAAATTCCCGGTTTCACCCAGGCATACCAGCAAAAAGTCACGATCACAGAACAGGTTACGAAGCTTCTCATAAAGCCGGTTATCATTGCGGCCGACCTTGATCTTTCCCGTTCAAAGGATGCGCAAATCCGGTTCTCTGTTACCGATGCCGAGTCCGGAAAGATTATCACCGAAGAGAGCAAAGCAATCAGTCTTATGAGTGTCTACGATTTTGCTCTGACCGACGATGCGTTCGGCATCACCAGCCGTGATAACATTCTAGCCTGGCTCACACCGGAATCCGAAGGCATCCTTGCTCTTCGCCGCCGCGCCATATCATGGCTTGAAGCACAGACAGGTGGACAGGTCAGTTCCCTGATCGGCTATCAGGATTACGGAATTTTCGAAGACTATAGGGCAAATACATATCTCCAGATTCTCGCCCTTCAGGCAGCCATCAGTGATATGGGTGTCCGCTACAACATGGGCGCATTCTCGCTGGCGAAAGGTGAGAACCAGCGGGTTCTCATGCCGGATGATATCCTATCGAGTCAGTCAGGCATCTGCATTGAGACTGCGATTCTCTTCGCAACGGATGATGAAAGTGCCGCACTGACCACAGAGAAAACGAATGAAAAATGGGCTAGCTACCTTGCTGATCCATGGGCAGACGGCTGCGGCACTGTTTATGTAGTGGACTGCGATCTTGTAAAAACTCTTGGTATTCAGTGTATTGATTACAATTACTCTTCCGAAAATAGTACGAATACCGGCACAGATACAACCTCATCAACCATTACAACAACACCCACCGAGCCGATATAACCAGATAGCAGCAATACGGTCACTCCCGGCAGCGCAGTCGAATATATCGATGTTGATGCTCTTGAAGACAGCTTGTTCGGCACAGGAAATCTGGTGACTTCGTGGTCGGCGGGTTTAAAGGAATAAAAGAATTAAGATACACAACAATACTCAGTTAATCTGTCCGAAATTTTTGTGCCGATGAATTAAGTTAATATTATAGGAGGGCGCGATCATGAAGTGTTTTAAGTGTGGCAGTGAAAATCCTTACGGCAATGTTTTTTGCACCAACTGCGGTACCAATCTAACGGTTCCGGTCGGTCTCTGTCCTCAATGTCGATCGCCATTTCTGCCACACGCTCGATTCTGTCGAATTTGCGGAAAAAGCCTGACTGCCGCTGACACAGTTAATGTGATCACTAATAGCAAACCCGTTCCACGGCCTAAAACAAAAAAGTTACTCTATATATGGATTGGTATCCTAACGGTTCTAGTGGTCGTTGTCATCACCGTTTTTATAACTGCAATGTTGGCCGGTCAGCTGGGCAATGGTGATCAGGATAGCAAAACATCTATTGAAGAAAGGAGAATAACCACTGATGAAGAAAGCAGCGATGACGAAGAAAGCAGCGAAATGACAAATACGTCCAAGGAAACAGCTGCATTTGCTATTACCGATAAAAACCTCATCGGCTTATGGTCGACGGAAGCGTCATCCGGTGGAATGGTCGATCCGGATTCAGGATACTCGACCGGAAATATATACGATGGTACCTGGTACTTGTTCAGCAGCGATGGGACTTATCGTTACATGATGGTCGGCTCTGGTAATATTATAAGTGGCATAGTGGTCCTTGAAGGAAATTATTCGGTGAGCAATGGCAAAATTTATCTGACCGACGTCAAAGCAAGCTGGTATCCCGATCCTGCCCAGTCCGGGCAGGAAGAGGCTTATAAAGACAAAGATTACGACGATCAGACTTTGTATTACCAGTTTATTGGCGGTATGGATACTCTGAAAATAAATGATAATGAGAAATTCCACCGGATTGTGGGCAATGATTAATTTTTATGGAATAGGGGAGGTATATGATGAAAGCTATATTTAACAAATTGCGTGATACATCATTTTTTCTCGTTAACCACTCGTTTTTCCGTCATTGTTGGATTGTGACCGCTGTCATCCTGAGTCTGATTATATTGCTTCCTTCAGTTGTATTAGCTGACACGGGACCAAAACCGACTATCAAAATTATTGTCAAAAATGCGCCGACTGAAACATACTACCTTGATCTGCTGATTAATGAAGATGCGGATTATGATAACCTGCGGGATAATCGCAGTCAATATGATTCTGTCAAGCTTGGATTACTGGAGCAGTATAACCGGGATGGCTGGTTTCCGGCACTGGCTCATGGAACGCAATTGCTGCTCTGGGGTGATCTTATCGGTACACGCCAAGGTGAGGATTGTGTTCATGAATTTGGCTATATGGGAACACCCGAAATATTTAAGATCATCATCATAACGCCGGATAATCAAGTGATCGTTTCACAAATACTGAAGCGTCTGACTTTTAATATGACGCTGACATACGATTACTCTACAGGTACAATCAGCCAGCTCTCACTGGGCATGACTTACGTCCTGCAGTTCCTGTCGACACTGCTGCCAACATTGATTATTGAGGGGCTGCTGCTTATATTATTTGGATTTTCGCTGCGGCAAAACTTCTGGCCCTTTCTTATTGTCAATCTGGCGACCCAAATTCTGATGACGGCGGTCTTGGGAAGGGTGGCAATAACGGACGGCATGCTGTTTGCCTATCTGCTGTTTATCCCTATCGAATTTTTCATCATCCTCATCGAATCGGTGGCCTTTGCCTTTCTGCTTAAACAACATAGAAAAAGACGTCGTATCGGTTATGCCATTGTTGCTAACATGGTCAGTGCCTTAGTTGGCATTATTATCATGTCCATCAGCTTTATCTGATTTATGCATGATGAATATCAGCCGACTTCAGTGTCAGGAAAAACGTGGATTGTCAATTTATCAGTTCAATATTGAGAATCTTGTGCACATTGAGTATTTCACCCGGCGGGTTGAGTTATTCGTCGGAATTTCGCCATGTCACCTTGACGTCCTGACCGACGACCAACGTCTCGACATCGACGACGGGATATTGCAGGACGAAAAAACTGTATGGCGTACCGCCGTTGCTGTTGGATCTGTGGCAACTGCAAGGAAGACTGTCTAATGGTATTAACAGGAACTGAATTTGGTTATAGAAGAGAAGATGGCGTATATGTTACTCTAGTAGCATGTCTTAAGGATTGACGTAATCAACTCGATATATTCTCAAAAAATTAAACCATACATCAATTCTGTCCAAACGTTCCACGAGCAGGCATGTGTCTTATTAACCATAAAAAAAGACTGTACTATCCTGATTATAGAAACAGTCGCAGAATGGAGAATCCAGTGAATCCAACAAATAGAACAGAAACAAAGCGGAAGCACCCGCTCATTGAACTTCTAAAACATAACAAAGGTAATCCAAGAACTCTCATTTTGATGGAGCCTCTCTGGGGTATTCCGTTTCACTTAATCGCACCGTTTGCCACATTATATATGTACACACAGGGAATAACGGACGTTCAAATCGGGCTTATTCTATCGATTGCCATGTTTGTTCAGGTGTTTTTCTCCTTCTTTGGCGGTATATTAACCGATAAGCTGGGGCGCAAATTTACAACTATGATGGGTGATTTCTTTGGCTGGTGCGTTGCCTGTCTGATATGGGCTGTTTCGAGTAATTTTTGGCTTTTCTTAATTGCCGTTCTGTTTAACAGTTTTGAGCAGATTAACCAGACAGCATGGTTTTGTCTGCTGATTGAAGATGCAAAATCCGAAGATTTATTAGGCATATATACATGGGTGAACATAGGCGGTCTGGTCTCAATCTTTTTTGCACCCATTTCGGGACTTCTTATATATTCATTTACCATGGTTCCGGTTGTCCGTATTTTATATATTGTTTTCGCTGTGAATATGCTGATTAAGGTGATTATTACTTTTCGGTATTGTGATGAGACCAGGCAGGGAAAAATTCGTATGGCCGAGACGAAAGGCACACCTGTTTTACAGATGATACTTGAATACAAGGAACTGATACCCAAGGTGCTAATGAATAAAGAGATTATGAAAGTGATTTTTGTCTCTGTTATATTACATATAACGAATCTTGTTGGAATCACCTTTTTTAGCTTGTATGTAACACAAAGGCTGGGCATAGCAGATCGATATCTGGCTTTTTTCCCTATTTTGAATGCGACGGTGATGTTGGTTTTCATGATTGGAATACAGCACCGCCTTGATTCTGTGAAATTCCGGATACCTATGTGGATCGGTCTGGTACTTTATGCCGCGTGCTCGATTCTTCTGATATTGACTCCGATTGGAAGTATACTGTTTATTATTATTTATGTCTTTGTCGCAGCAGTAGCCAACGCCCTCGTAATGCCTCGTAAAGATGCCTTGCTCCAGCTAAGTATTGATCCGAAGGAGCGAGCTCGCATCAATGCTTTAATTATGTCTTTTACCATTGCTTTTGCTTCACCATTCGGCTACATAACCGGATTGTTGTCAAGTATCGACCGCCGCCTGCCGTTTGTGTTTACGTTCATCATTTTCGTCGCTGCCATCATTATCGTTGGCAGTATCCGTGATCCCGAATTTGCAAAAGAGAAAAGGGAGATTCCAGAGCAATGAGAATTTGCATCCGACAATATTCTGAAGCAGACTTACCTTCCATGACTCGCATCTGGAATGAGATTGTAGAAGAGGGAAATGCGTTCCCTCAGGAAGACTGTCTGACACAAGAGACAGGTTGTGCTTTTTTTGGTGAACAGACGTATTGTGCTGTTGCGGAAGATGTTGAAAGTGGGAAAATATACGGGCTATACATCCTCCATCCGAATAATGTGGGAAGATGCGGGCATATCAGCAACGCAAGTTATGCTGTAAGCGTCGAAAGCAGAGGCCTGCATATTGGGGAAAAGTTGGTCCGGGACTGTCTTTCAAAGGCAAAACAACATGGATTTACTGTCCTGCAGTTCAATGCCGTAGTTGCATCAAACAAGCCTGCGAGACACTTATATGAACGACTTGGCTTTATACAGCTCGGTACAATTCCGGGCGGATTTCGCCTGAAGGACGGACGTTTTGAGGACATTTGCCCATATTACATTGTGCTCTGATTGAAGGGTGATTCAGATGAAAGCAATTATATTGGATATGTATGGAGTAATAGTAAAGCAGACAGGTGATGATTTCGTTCCATATGTTCAACAAACTTTTCCTGATTTGAAGACAGAGGAAATATGTACACCGTGGTTTAAGGCCGATGTAGGAGAATTAACATCACTGGATGTATGGAAGGCTATTGGGTATCAGGGTGATTTGGAAAAAATTGAGAAGGAATATCTAGACACCATAGAACTAAACGATGGTTTTCTGGATTTTATTACTGCCATACGGGAAAAATATAAGTTAGCTATTCTTTCGAATGATTCAAGTAGATGGAGTAACTATCTTCGCGAAAAATTTGATATCAATAAATTCTTTGATGTGATAAACATCAGCGGGGATTTGAAAATTCAAAAACCAGACGAACGTATTTTTGAGCTTACAATCGAGCAATTAGGCTGTAGTGCAGAAGATTGTTTTTATGTAGATGACAGAGAAGGCAATGTAGAGGCTGCCAGCAAGATGGGAATGTATGCGGTTCTATTTAATAGCAGAAATATTCAATATTCCGGCAGTATGGTTAATGATTTTGTTGAACTCACAAATAGGATGCTTTGATATCGACAACATGATTTTTTGCTTTGATATCATATAAAGGCATAGTCCACAGAAAGAGCAGATTCGGAGGAATCAAAATGATTCGTAGAGTGATTGAGTTAAATAACTTTCCTCAAATGCCGGGAACTGTGATTTATTGGATGAGCAGAGACCAAAGAGTCGATGACAATTGGGCGCTGCTGTATGCCCAGTCCATAGCGCTTGAGATGAATCAGGGTCTGATGGTTGTCTTCTGTAAAAGCGGTCATTATCTGGGTTCAACGAACAAACAGGAAAGCTTTATGATGGCAGGCTTGCATGAAGTATATGGCAAGTTAACGTCATACAACATTCCCTTTGTGGTCCTGGAAGGTGATCCGGTAGAAAATATAACCGCTTTTTCAAATAGAATGAAAGCCGGTCTTATCGTTACCGACTTTAACCCTCTTAGAATATCCAGGGAATGGAAGATTAAGGCAGCACAAAGGCTGGATGTTCGATTTGTCGAAGTCGATGCGCATAATGTTATTCCGTGCTTTACAGCATCCAATAAGCAGGAGTATGCGGCCTATACTTTTAGAAGTAAGGCCTACAAAAAGCTTGATGATTTTCTGACTGATTTCCCTGTGCTTGTGAAGCACCCGTTTCAGGCTGCATGTACTTCGGGGGAACTGGCCAATCTCGATGAGACCACCCAAAAGGCATTTAATAACGAAGCTGTCAGATACTCTATCAATCCGGGGGAAGCTGCTGCAAAAGAACACCTGACAAATTTTATTACCCACCGACTGGAAAACTATGGCAGCAGAAATAATCCTAACGAAGAAGCCTGTTCCGGGTTGTCTCCCTATTTGCATTTTGGACAGATCAGCGCACAGAGAGTCGCATTAGAGGTCATGAAGACGACAGATACTGCTTCTGATACTGCTTCTGATTTTCTGGAAGAATTAATTATTCGCCGTGAACTTGCGGATAACTTTTGTTACTACAATAAGAATTATGACAGCCCTGAAGGCTTCCCCGAATGGGCAAGAATAACGCTGCAGGAACATCGGTCTGATTCCAGGGGATATCTGTATAGCCTTGACCAGTTAGAGAATGCAGCAACTCATGACAGGCTTTGGAATGCAGCGCAGATGGAAATGGTCAAGACAGGTAAAATGCACGGATACCTGCGTATGTATTGGGGAAAGAAGATTCTCGAGTGGACCCAAACAGTGGAGGAAGCGATGCAAAGCGCTATTTTCATGAACGATAAATATCAATTGGACGGCAGAGACCCGAATGGGTATACAGGAATTGCATGGTCCATTGGAGGCGTGCATGACAGGGCGTGGGGAACCCGCAGCGTTTTCGGGAAGATAAGATATATGTCCTATGACGGCTGCAAACGAAAATTCGATATAGATAAGTACATACAGAGGATTGATGCACTCTGAGAATCCAGCATGCCATTGTCGGGGTGCCATAACGTCAGTTACACATCGAAATTTGGAGGTCCAAAATATGAAGAGAGTAATTGCCATTGTTTTATCCCTATGTTTTGTTATCCTATGCGGTTGCAGCCAGGCAAATATAGGCAGCGTTTCTGTTGATTATGGGAAATCAGAAATCTATTCTCAGCAGGATATGGACTCTGCTATTGATGTTATTGAGAAGGAGTTCTCATCGTGGAAAGGCTGCGAACTTCATTCTGTTTCTTATATGAGCGACGAATTCAGCGAAGACAATATTGACTATTGTAATGAACTGCGAGCAGATGCCGGGTATGATGAATGTATTGTTTTTGAATCATCGTTTCATTCACCCAAAAACGGAGGCGGTGCGTGGACCCCGGATGAAGAATATACGGGATGGAGTTGGTACTTAGCCAGAAAAGGCAATGGAGCATGGACACTGCTTACGAATGGGTATGCATAAATTATTAAAGTTAATAAATTTCAGGTTGAAAGGCGATTATCAATGTATAGAGATTCTAAGAAATTGGACGAATTTGTTATATTCAATCGAAAGAGGGCCTAACATATATACACGAGAAAACAGTTGTTCGGAATTTCCGAACAACTGTAGAGGATAAAAGTGATGCAAAGAGTGATTGAGTTAAACTATCTTTCTCCGCTTTGGAATTAACCGCGGCTAATTCTGGTCAATATAGTGATGCACAATTAATCGCATTTAAAACGAATCTATATATTGCTTGTAGAATTAAATGAGATTAATACTACGTTGTTTTTCGCCTGGTTTTCTGGTATGCTTATTTCAAGCAATCCTGATAGGAGAATAACCTATATGGTGAAAAGGGAATTATATCTCAAACGAATCAGACCCTTTTTTGACTCGGAAATGGTTAAAGTGATAACCGGCATCCGGCGGTGTGGGAAGTCAACTATTATCAAACAAATTATCCAGGAACTGAGTGACAAAGATGTTTCCGACGGCAGAATTATCTATATTAATTTTGAAGATTATCAGTATCGTGATCTGTGTGATGCCGATACGCTATTTACGTTTGTTGAAAAGAGGATAGTCGGGGACGGTAAGTACTATTTGCTATTTGATGAAATTCAGAATGTCTCTCAGTTTGAACTTGTAATCAATTCATTTCGTTCTACTCATGATGTTAGTATATTTATAACAGGCTCCAATTCCAGACTTTTATCGGGAGAACTTGCAACGCATCTTAGCGGCAGAACTCTTTCATTTCGTATTATGCCATTCACTTTTTACGAATATTGCGAATATCAAGATGAAATTCACAGCGATAAGACCAAGGAAGAATTACTAGATGAATATATGAAGTGGGGCGGTTTTCCTTTGGTATGTAAGGAAAGCGAAGAAACAAGCAAAGAAATTATTTTATCCAATATTTACGACTCGGTGGTTCTGAAAGATATCATCATGAGAAATAAAGTGGCCTCTCCGCTGGCTTTAGAAAAAGTGATGAATTATGTTGTTGGAAATTCTTCAATAACGTTTTCAGGAAACAAAGTAGCACTTTCACTTTCAGATAACAATCAATCCGTTTCGGCACCAACTGTTTACGATTATCTAAAGTACATGGAAGATGCCTGCATATGCGATAAGGTCTCAAGATATGATATTCGCGGGAAAAAAGTTCTGGCATTTGAAGAAAAGATATATATTTGTGATTTGGGATTTTTCCATCTAAAAAAGAATAGGGTAAAAGATGAGTATAATTATATTGTAGAAACCATCTGCTATAACGAATTAGTCGCAAGAGGTTATAAAGTTTATATCGGCAAGACGTTTAAAGGTGAAGTCGATTTTATCGCCGAAAAGGGCAAAGAAAAATTTTATGTTCAGGCGGCTTACTTACTCAGCGATGAGAAGGTTATCGAGCGCGAATTTGGCGCGTATAACGGTATAAGTGATCATTATCCGAAGTACGTCATCACGCTCGACAGAACCATATTAACACGGGACGGAATCATTCATCTAAATCTCATTGATTTTTTGCTGGATCACAAGTGAGGTGTGACGAAATCTCAACGCATTTTTGAAAGGCGATTCATATGATTGGACAAATTGTAAAAGTAATTGTTGACAGACCGCTCGGCAGTAATCATCCGAAGCATAAGGACCTATATTATCCAATCAACTATGGTTTTATTGAAGGCATATTTGCACCGGATGGAGAAGAACAAGACGCATATATTCTTGGAGTAGAGAAGCCCGTTCCAGAGTTCACCGGTAAAATTATAGCAGTAATACGCCGTTTCAATGATGTTGAGGAAAAATGGGTCGTTGCAGCGGAGAATTCCGTTTTCAGCAAAGAAGAGATTGCTGAGCAAGTGAAATTTCAAGAACAGTTTTTTGAAACGGAAATCATAATGTAAATTCCAATTTGTCAGATGTGGTTATGCTTCCATAAAACCGATCTATGCAGCATGGAAATCCATCAACGAATTGTTTTCGGGGAAAAATTGTATGATTTATTTGGCTGATTCTAATTGGTGTCCACTGGATCGAAATCCATTCTGCGACAATGGTTTATATGGGGTTGCGTGGTCTGCTTTCATATATGATCGTGAGATTCCCTATTATACAAATAATTATCCGGATGCAAAATTGCATACGGTTCGTTTTTCACCTGATGCAGACAATGCTAATTTGCGACTGTTTGATTTCCTTTCTTACGAAGAAAGTTATGGCAGAAATGTCATTTTGAAAATTTGCGCTGGAATAGATGCAGAGAAATTACTGCAAAAATATGCCGCTTTTTCGCATGATGTGATATTTCGAGATACAGACGAAAAGTATATGGTTCATAGCACTACCCTGGAAAATTGGGAAAAGATTCAAAAAGATAAAGCTTTATTATCTCCTAACATGCTTAAATCTAAGGGAGTAAAGATGCTGGAGATTGGATTAGCGCAAATGCTTGAACCGGCTGATTATTCCGACTATGTTATGCTTGATGTGCCAAACGGCTGCGGTGAGCTTGTCGTAAATTCTCGTCAGCTTGGATATGTTTGTCTGGATCCGGAAATAGAATATGAAGCGGGCGTTCGGTTATATTTTGATACCAGAAAAATGATCGAGAATATAATTGTAAAGAGGGATGGCTTGCATCTTCTGAAAGTAAAAGACAGGCTGCCGCTTCAGGATTATCTTGTTGCAGCAATTTCAGCTGATAATTTTCCAAAAGATATTAAGTGGACACCAACAAAATTTACAGAAGAGGCGAATCAACTATTTCACACAAAAGAGTAAAGAGGAATTTGGAGTTCGAATTGTGATAGGAGGTTCAATATGGCCAATGGGAAAAAGCACCTTTCGATGGAAAAGCAGGATGAAATACTTGAAATACTAAAAACTCGTTTTCACGATAACATGATTCGCCACAAAGGAATTGAGTGGGATGATGTAAAAAGAAAACTAGTACGTAACAATGAAAAGCTCGGGATACTATATGAAATGGAGGCAACGGGCGGTGAACCTGATGTAATCCATTATGATAATGGTACAGATGAATACATGTTTTGTGACTGTTCAGCAGAAAGTCCGAAAGGGCGCAGAAATGTATGTTATGACCGTGAAGCATTGGAAAGAAGAAAAGAAAACAAACCGAGTAATAACGCAATGGATATGGCATTTGAAATGGGCATTGAGATTTTAACAGAAAAGCAATATAGAGAGTTACAAGAACTTGGGAAATTTGATACAAAAACATCAAGCTGGGTTAAAACCCCTGATAACATTAGAAAACTTGGCGGAGCTGTTTTTTGCGACCGTCGATATGATACGGTCTTTGTGTATCATAATAGTGCAGAATCATATTACAGCGTAAGAGGTTTTCGCGGCAGAGTAACAGTATGATCGGAAGTAAATAAGGGTAAAGAAGCATAAGAACGGCAGCGATCAGGTCTAGAGAGGAATGTTTTATGAGTAAAAATAGCGTTATAATTTATTATTCATGGGTTGGGAATACGAAAGTTGTGGCTGAAGAGATTCAGACAGTAACAGGGTTTGATCTGGTGAAAATTGAGGAGAAAAAGGAGAGGAAGTTTGGAAATATCATGGGTGCTGCAATGGGTGCCTTTTTAGGGTTCAAAAGCAGTATCAAGCCAATGGATTTTTCACTCGAGAAATATGACAGCGTTTTCTTGGGGACTCCTGTCTGGGGTGGAAAAACAACCCCTGCAATAAACAAATTCTTAAGCAAAGCCAATTTTAAAGAGAAAAATATCTGGCTTTTTATAACAAAAGCGGATGAAAAAATTCCACAGAAGGTTATTGATTCGATAACAAATCGAATTGAAAAGAAAGGTGGAAAAGTGATGGATTGTCTATCTTTGACAACCAGGTGGGACCCTAAAACGAATATTCCAATAACCGCTGAAGAAATAAGAAGCAGTGTAAAGGATTGGATAGAAAAAGCAAACCTGAAAATGTAGGGACAAGGCGGTTTATCAGTGAATACAGGAGGATAGAAAATGACAAACAAAACATCACTGACTGTTATTCAAATGAACGATAGTCATGCCTATTTTGAATTACATCAGGAATTGTTCTGGCAGGGAAACCATGCCGTTTATCGACCCGTAGGCGGATATGCTCGAATCGCAGCGATCGTTTCGCAAATGCGCGAAAAAAACGGAGACCATCTGCTGTTCTGCGATAATGGCGATACGCTTAACGGCACCTATCCTGCAGTCAGGACGAAGGGCGCTGCCATGGTGCCTGTCCTCAATGCCCTGGGGCTTGATGCGATGACGTTCCATTGGGAATTTGCATTTGGTCCGTCGGTTCTGAAGGAGCGGGTGGCCGAACTGAATTTCCCGGTTGTGGCGATCAATATTTTCGATAAAATAACAAACGAGCTGATTTTCCCGCCCTACATTGTGAAAGCAATTGACGGTTTGAGGGTAGGCCTGATTGGCATTGCATCCAATATCATCGACAAGACAATGCCGGCTTCCTACAGTGAGGGAATACGTTTTACGCTTGGCAGAGATGAACTGCCCTCCGTCATAGACAGGCTGCGGACGCACGAACATGTTGATCTAATTATACTTATCTCTCATCTTGGATTCCCTCAGGACATGAAACTTATGTCGGAAGTGCAGGGCGTGGATCTTTGCCTGAGTGGTCACACACACAATCGGATTTCCAAGCCTGTGCAGCAGGGGAATACACTGGTCATCCAATCGGGCTGCCATGGTTCGTTTCTTGGCCGAATCGACCTGGAATTGACTGATGGTAAAATTACAGGCTATGAACATCAATTGATCGAGGTTGAATCCGGCATCGTACCCGATCCAGCGGTGGCAGACATTATCGAACGCGTGCTATCACCCTTCCGCGCCGAGCTCACCACGATTGTCGGGGAGACTGCGACGGCACTGAACCGTGCCACAATGCTGGAAACAACCATGGATAATTTCCTTTTGGAATCCTTGCTGGAAGCCTCAGGTGCCGAAATCGCTTTTTCAAATGGCTGGAGATATGGCGCCCCGGTCATTCCCGGCCCTGTCACGATGAATGATCTTTACAATATCATCCCGATGAACCCGCCGATTGGTACGGTTGATCTGACCGGTGACGAATTGCTCATAATGCTGGAAGAGAATCTGGAACGGACTTTTGCTGCTGATCCGTATGATCAAATGGGCGGATATATCAAACGAGGGCTTGGACTCACGGTTTATTTAAAAATTGAGAACCCCAACGGCCAGCGTATCCAACAGGTGTTTGTCGGAAATGAACCATTGGAGCTTTCGCGTATCTATCATGCGGCTTTCATAACTGAGCAGGGGGTCGCACGAAAATACGGGCGTCAGAGAAGCGAACTCAACATACATGCAGTCGAGGCAATGCAGGCGTACCTGGCGAAGCACAATCCATCATACGCTGAACTTCGCGGTACTTACCTTGTTGTTTAGTAAGGTGTCAGGAGATGGAAGGAGAAAGTATGAAAAAGAGAATGAAAGCTGCACTCATCGGCGGGGCTTTGCTGGGACTTGTTTGTGTGGCGGGAGCATATGTACGATCTGGGTTTACCGCTTCACCGGTTTTTGTGTTTTCACTATGGTACAACCGTGTCATCATCGGCCTGGCCGTGGGAGCTCCCTGGATGGTAACTAGTAGAAGTAAGACATTGCTGCGCGGTGCTTTTCTGGGGCTCCTTGTTTCCTTTGCTTTTTACAGCGCTACGGGATTCCAGGATCCTGTAAGTTTTGTGGCTGGGATTTTGTATGGTGTGATACTGGAAGCCTGGCTCAGTCGATATGAAAAATAACCGGAGCATTGGCGCATAAGAAGATACAAAACACGGGAGGATTAAATGGAAAATGAATGTATACGAAGAATCAATGATGCTGATGCTCCAACGGTTTCCAAGCTGATTAGCAGAAATTTCCTGGAGGTTAATATAAAAGATTATACAAGAGATGAAATGGAACATTTATCGGAAATATATAATACTGAAAAAGTTTTGGACATCAGCAGAAATGCACATATGTATGTTGCGTGTCTGGATGATACTGTCGTCGGTTGTGGGGCAGTTTCAAGTTTTTGGGGTAAACAGGATAAGAGCAGCTTTTTAACTATATTTGTTTTGCCTGAGTTACATGGTAAGGGAATAGGCCGGAAAATCATTGAAACACTGGAAAATGATGAATACTTTTTACGCGCAAAAAGTATTGAAATTCCTGCGTCAATAACAGCATGTGAATTTTATAGAAGGATGGGCTATGATTATAAGGACAGCATTAAAAATTTGACTGATGAAGGTCTTTATATGATGGAAAAACTGCGATAACCACTTTCAGCATTTCCTGCAGCAATAGATTTTATGAGTTAACATAGGTACAATAGTAAATATGTTTTTGTGCTGAATAATACATGTAGCCCCGTTCCTTCCTTCGCATTCCAACTTTTTTGCCATTGAAAGGAAGCCGACATGAATATTCTTCTGATAGCACCTGATATTGAGAGCAAGTTCGCCCGTTCCAAAAGGGGTTTCAAAATCCCGTATCCGATTATGTTCTCAACGAGCGGACTTCAGCTGCTGGGTGCCCTGACGCCGTCCATACATTCTATTAAGATTGTTGATGAAACGCTCGGTGAGAAAGTGGATTATGCCGGAGATTATGATCTTGTGGGTATTTCCATGATGACGACGCAATCATCACGAGGATATAAAATCGCGGATGAATTCAGAAGACGAGGGGTGCTTGTAGTGGGCGGCGGGTATCATCCTTCCGTGTTGCCGGACGAGGCGCTCGAACACTTCGATGCGATCACGATCGGAGAAGGAGAGTACACATGGGGACCTCTTCTCGAAGATGCGCAAAAAAAAGAACTCAAGAAAATCTATCAATCCGACAAGCTAACCGATATGGCGGATATCCCCTGGCCGCGTCGTGATCTGGTTCGTGACACACGGTTCGGCGTGAAGAACTTTATCCAGACGAGCCGCGGATGTCCGCAGAAGTGCTCTTTCTGCTCAATCATCAAGTTCTTCGGCTACTCCTATCGCAACCGTCCGGTGGACGATGTTATTGCCGAGATTAAAAATCTCAAGAAGACGGGCGCGCTGAAGTGGAATATGGTGTATTTCAGCGATGATAATATCGCGGGTAATCCTGCCTACGCCAAAGAGCTTTTTACGGCGCTGATACCGCTTAAGATCAAGTGGGGAAGCCAGTGCTCTATCGCGATTGCCAGAGATGATGAACTTCTTCGTCTGGCTAAGGCTAGCGGCTGCTTATCACTTGCGATCGGGTTTGAGGCCGTTTCTGAGCAGTCGCTTAAAATCGCGAATAAAAATCTGGGTACGGCTGCCGGGTATAAGGATGCGATTGCTAAAATTCACAGCTATAAGATTGCGATCTTCGGACTCTTTATTTTCGGATTCGACACCGATGACCGTACCGTTTTTGATAAGACTTTTACCTTTATTGAGGACAACTATCTGGAATATGCTATGTTCTCCGTGCTGACGCCGCTTCCGGGTACAGGTTTCTACGATGAATACAAGAAGAACGGGCGGCTTCTGCATGAGAACTGGGCGGACTATGACTTTCAGCATGTTGTTTTTACACCGGCACAGATGTCGGCGCAGGAACTGCAGGACGGGCGATACAATACGGCCAAGAGAATACACTCGCTGCGGTCGATAGGTAAGCGGGTTTTTGGCGCACGAACGAACCTGTTTTTCCCGCTCATTATGAATTTTGCGCTTAAGAGACTGTACTTTTTTCTGCCCAAAATATAGAAAATATACCATATATATTGGAATGGAGGAATTCGCATAAAGATACTTTTCGTACTGCCGTACGACAATACATATAAATATAAGACAGCGTTCATCCCCTCCATATCGTATCAGCCGTTAACCCTGTCCATGCTGGCCGCCCTCGTTCCCGCATATATGAAAGCCGAGATCACCCTCGTGGATGAGGGAGTCTGTAAATTCGAATATACGCGCGGGACATACGATATAGTTGGCATATCGATTGTGACCTCGAGCGCAGGAAGAGGCTATGAACTCGCTGACTTTTTCCGGGCGAAAGGGAGTTTTGTCTTGCTGGGAGGGCACCATGCGACGCTTTTGCCGGACGAAGCACTCCTGCATGCGGACAGCGTTTTTACCGGCAGCGCGGAAGTCACGTTCCCGCAATTTTTTGCTGATTACTGCGCGGGATCGTCAAAGCCGCTATATCGCAGTGAGGGCTTCCGTGCGGATTGCATTCCTGTCCCGCGGCGTGATCTTATGTCAAAAAAAGGATATTTGAAGCAGCCGACGATTCTTGCGGATTACGGATGCGGCAATACCTGTAAGTACTGTGTGATCCATTCGTTCTGGGGGAAAAACGCGAAACGCCCCGTAGACCATGTTATCAATGAAATCAGGACGCTTGGCGCCAAAGAATATATTTTCCTGGACCCGAGTCCGATTTCGGACAGAGAATACGCGAAGGAGCTGTATGCTGAACTTGCAAAGCTTCATATATGCTGGGCAGGGCTGTCCACTCTTGATGTTACGGACGACGACGAGCTGCTTGACCTGATGGCCAAAAGCGGATGTGTCGGGACGCTTCTGGGGTTTGAGAGTTTTCACCAGGATGACTTAAAGAGTCTCTCTAAATACAAGAATAAAGTGAATGACTACCGGAACGTCGTCGGGAAACTGCACGACAAGGGGATTGTTGTGCTCGGGACCTTTATGCTTGGCCTCGAACAGGATACTGTGGCAAGTATACGAGCCATGCCGGACCTGATTGAAGACACCAAAATCGACATTCCGCGCTTTGCGATTCTGACGCCTTTTCCAAACACGCCGTTCTATACCCAAATGGATCGCGAGAGCCGTATACTTACAAAGGACTGGTCAAAGTACGACAGTATTCACTGCGTTTTTGAACCGGCGAACATGACAAGGGAAGAACTCGAGAAAGAGTTCATCTCACTTTGGAAAGAGAGTTACTCGATCCGCAGAATCGCCCGGCGTCTCCGATACACGCCGGGAAGGAAGGCAACAGCCTTCGTTACGAATATGGGATTCAGTATCTATGCGAAGCGAATTGAGGAAATGATGAGGGTGCCGTTATGAGACTATCCGGAGAGTTGATAGAACAAATCGCTTTGCAGCAGGAAGAGATCGAGACGATGTTTTCCCTGATGTGTACGTTCTATGATGACGTGAAAAGAGACGCTTTCATGTCCGACCTGCACGATAAGGATTACTGCATCCTGCTTCGCAATGACGCAAGTGAAGTCGTGGGATTTTCAACACAGAAAATCATGACCTTTGACATGGATGGACGAACGATCCATGGAGTTTTCTCCGGTGATACGATTATACACAGGGACTATTGGGGCAGTCTGGAACTGTACACTGTATTCGCCAGGTTCTTCTTTGCCTATGCAGAAAAATACGATGCTTTCTACTGGTTTCTGATCTCCAAAGGATACAAGACCTACCGGATGCTTCCGATCTTTTTCAACGACTTCTATCCAAGCCGCGAAAAAGCGACGCCGGAGCCGGAGCAGTCGATCATGAATGGCTATGCAGCACGGCTCTACCCGGAAGAATATAATGACAGGACCGGTGTCATCGAATACCGCACTGTCAAGGATAAATTGAAAATGGGCGTGGCCGATATTACCGATAAAGAACTTCGAAACCCTGACATCCGTTTCTTCCTGCAGTCTAATCCGGATTATGCCCGCGGGAACGACCTGGTATGTATCGCGCGGCTTGACAGGGACAACCTGAAGCCGAGGGCCATAGCCCTGCTGTTTGGAGAATGATCGTATGTCGCTGATTTGTTATCTGATTCATAGCGGACTCTGCCTTCAATATAAGAGGGAGTACAGCCGTTTGCTGCGCGGGATTGATATCAGGCGTGTACAGGAAGAAAAGCTCCTGAATATTCTCCGGACAAACCGGACATCCGTTTTCGGGAAAAAGCATTCATTCGACGGTATAGATACCGTCGAAGCATACCGTGCAGCGGTTCCACTTACTACATATGAAGACTATAAGGAATATCTGGACGGCATCTGTGATGGCGGGAAGAATCTGCTGACCGCAGAAGATGTTCTTCTTCTTGAACTCACAAGCGGTTCCGCATCCGCATCGAAAATGATCCCGTATACCGCATCCCTGAAGAATGATTTTCAGCAGGGTATCCGGCCGTGGCTTTATGATCTGTATGCGCATACAAAAGGCTTGAAATCCGGGAAAAGCTACTGGTCCGTCACGCCTGCCCTGACGGAAAAGAAATGGACATCCGGAGGCGTTCCGATCGGATTTGAAGAGGATGCGCAGTATTTCGGGAAATGGGAAGCGATGCTTCTGCGTTTCGTCTTTGCAGCGGACCCTCAGGCATCCCATGCGAAATCGATGGATGATTTCTACTTCCTGACGTCTCTTTCGCTGCTGAAATCTAAAAATCTGACGCTTATTTCCGTATGGAATCCGACTTATTTGATGCTGATTCTGGATTACATGCACGATCATGCTGAGATACTTCTGGACCGTCTTCCGAAGCGAAGAAAAAGTGAAGTCAGAGAACTTCTGTTGAACCGCGAGTTCGGGAATATCTGGAAAAATCTTCGGATCATCAGCTGTTGGTGCGATGCGAACGCAAAAACCTATGCGGATCAGCTGCACCGGATTTTCCCGCAGGTACATATGCAGCCGAAGGGATTGCTTGCCACGGAAGGGTTTATCTCATTCCCGGTACTGGACGAGGACGGAGCGGTCCTGAGTATTTATTCGCACTACTTTGAATTCATTTCACTTGCGGATGATGCGGTCTGTTCGGCATGGGAGCTGCAGACGGGCTGTCAATATGAAGTCGTCATCACAACATCCGGCGGACTCTACCGCTATCGTATGAACGATGTTGTGGAGGTAACCGGACATTTTCACTCGATTCCCAAGCTTCGATTCATCGGCAGACGCGATATGGTCAGCGATCTTTTCGGGGAGAAACTGCATGAGATTTTTGTCCGGAATACGCTGGAAAGTCTGCATATCAGGAATGAATTCTGCATGGTAGCCCCATCGAAGGATGGGTATATACTGTTTATTCATACAAATGACACGGTTCCGGATGTTGATTTGGCTTTTCGTGCGAATTTCCACTATGATTATTGCAGGAAGCTAGGCCAGCTCAAAAAGATGCGTATTTTCAAGCTGACCGGAAATCCGGCACAGGCATATTTGGATGCCTGTGTGCAGCAGGGACAAAAACTGGGAGATATCAAGCCGGCCGTTCTGAGCCGTAAAAGTGGCTGGGAATCTATATTTGAGGGAGAATTTATATGAAAATAGCACTGCTGGCACCTGCGGGAGCGATGCACAGACATTCGGGGAATTTCGGCAAATCACTTCACTACGCTCCTTTGACGCTGACGACGCTGGCCGCCCTCGTTCCGGAAGAATTACAGGCGGAAATTGTTATATATGACGAGACCGCCGGCAAAATTCCGCTGGACATCGAAGCGGATATTATGGGAATCACCTGCATTACGGGGACGGCATCCCGCTGTTATGCCTTTGCCGACTATTATCGAAGCCGGGGCATTACGGTCGTATTGGGCGGCGTCCATCCCAGTATGCTTCCCGATGAAGCACAGCTGCATGCGGATGTGGTTATGACCGGATTTGCAGAACAGACATTCCCGCAGATGCTGATGGATTTTTCCCGGGGCTGCGTGCAGCCGCGTTATGTACAGAACCTTGATTATTCCATCGAAAATCGCGTTATTCCAAGAAGAGACCTGCTGGATAAGCGAAAATACATCACAATGAACACAGTGGAAGCCATTCGGGGATGTTCACTCCCGTGTACATTCTGCGCGTATCCGACCGCCTTCGGCCGGACGGTCTACAAGCGGCCGGTGCAGGAGGTTATCCGGGAAATACAGATGCTGCATACTGATATGATTCTTTTCCCGGATGTTAATCTCATTACGGATAAAAGTTATGCGATGGAACTCTTTACCGCGATGATTCCTCTGCGTATCGGTTGGCTGGGTCTCGCGACTTCGTCGATCGGATTTGACGAAGACCTGCTGCAGGTTTTTCGAAAGAGCGGATGCCGGGGGCTTCTGATCGGGTTTGAATCGATCTGTCAGGAATCTCAAAGTTTTGTGAAAAAGGGGATCAACCATGTATCCGAATACTCGGAACTGATGAAAAGACTTCATAATCAGGGCATTCTGGTGCAGGGATGTTTTGCATTCGGAGGAGATGGGGAAGACTCTTCTGTGTTCGAGCAAACCGTTGACATGATTCAGAAGGCCAAAATCGATCTTCCCAGATACTCGATTCTGACACCTTTTCCCAAGACCCAGCTGTATGACCAACTGGAGCAGCAGGGACGCATAATAGAGCGCGACTGGGCCATGTATGATGTGGAACACTGCGTTTTTACTCCGGAAAAAATGACAAAAGAGGAACTGGAAGCCGGTATTGCCTGGGCATGGAAAGAGACCTATAGACTACCCAATATCGCGTCGAGACTCGCCCATAAAGACAACAGTCTGTGGCTTTCACTTCCTGTGAATATGGGGTATAAAGGGTATGCTGCAAAATATGAGAAATTTACCCGCGAAGTGATGTGTGATAATTCCGACATTCCGACCGTCGAACGATGAGTATCTTCGAATACCCTGACAAAGAAGGGAAGTTCCTATGAAAGTACTATTTATTCTGCCTGCCATCGGGAAAAAACCGGATGAGAAATATATCGGCACATGGAAAATGGAGCCGTATACAATTGCGGTACTCAAATCGCTGACACCGGATGATGTTGAGACGTTTTTTTATGATGACCGCATGGAACTGATTGATTATGATCTGGATGTGGATCTTGTTGCCATTTCCGTTGAGACATATACTGCCAAGCGAAGCTATTTTATTGCGTCCGAATTTAAAAAGCGCGGAAGGAAAGTATTAATGGGCGGATACCACGCCACATTAATTCCGGAGGAAACAGCGCTTTTCGCGGATTGCGTCATCATCGGAAATGCGGAAAATGTGTGGATTCAGATGCTTTCCGATTTTAAGAAAGGACAGCTGAAGCCAATATACAAAGGCGGCACGGGTTATTCAGAGCGCCTGCCGGACAAGAGTATTTTTGCAGACCGTAAATATCTCCCGGTATCTTTGATTGAGACGGGCCGGGGATGCTGTCACGCCTGCGAATTCTGTGCGATTTCCAGTTACTACAACTGCAGATATTATATGCGCAGCCACGACAGTATTCTTCGCGAAGCTGCCTCTTCAAAACACAAATATCACTTTCTCGTCGACGATAATCTGGTGGCCGACAAAAAAAATGCGATGCGGCTCTTTGAAGAACTTGCTCCGGCCAAAATAAAATGGGCCGGGCAGGGAACGCTGTCAATCGCAAAAGACCCGGATCTGCTGCGATCGATGAAAAAGAGCGGCTGCGAACTACTCTTAGTCGGCTTTGAAAGTCTGAACCGTGAAAATCTTGCGCAGATGAACAAATCATTCAATTACGTATCGGGTGAAAGGGACGAGATGGTCCGTCGAATCCACGACGCCGGAATCGGCATCTATGCGACGTTTGTTTTCGGATATGATCACGATACGGAGAAGACATTCGAAGACACTGTGGCGTTTGCTAAAAAACACAATTTTTATACGGCTGCATTCAATCATCTGCTTCCTTTTCCGGGGACAAAATTATATAGCCGGCTCCAGGAACAGAACCGTCTCCTGTATGACAAATGGTGGCTGGAGGAGGGGTACAGCTATGGTGAGGCGGCCTTTAGCCCCAAGAACATGACGCCGGAGCAGTTGAGCGAATACTGCCGGGAGGCTCGCAAGGAGTTCTCGGCGCCCGGGACCGTCCTTAAGCGGGGATTCGCCTCCATGCGGCGGTCCAGCCCCATGATGTGGTCACTTTTCTGGGCAATGAATTTGCGGCTTGGCGAAGAAATAGATGAAAAAATGCATGTTCCGCTGGGGGAGAATCTGGATGTACTGCCAAAATAACAAAATCATTTTGTCTCTGGCGACAGAAGATGACAATGAGGGTATGAACAAAGTATTTGAAAGCGGACGCTTCGACGGCGGATTTTCCGTGCAGTTTCTGCGAAAACCAAAACCGCTCGAGTCCTTCCGTAAGGACGGCGATACCGCGAAAATTCTTATTATGAAAGACGCCCTGACCCTTGAAGTCATTGCTGTGGGCGGCTGTGTTATCCGGCGGGAATATCTGGACGGGTCCGTCAAAAGAATCGGTTACCTGACCGGGCTTAAAATTCTGCCTGCGTATCAGAAAAAAATTCGCTGCATTGCAGAGTCTTATCAGTTTCTGCACGAAAACACCAAAGATGAAGTCGATCTCTACTATACGACGATTCTTTCGAGCAACACAGGCGCACAGAAATTACTCGAAAAGAGGCATAGGAATATGCCGGCGTACCGGTATTTGGGTGAATATACCACCTATTGTCTGAGAGCCGGAGGTCGATCCGGAGGTCGATACGGAGGTCGGTCCGGAGGTAAATCCGAAGGAAGATTCGGTTCCAGTTTGACTGGTGCGACAGCGGATGAGGTGGCGCAGCTGTATGGTTCGTCCCTGCGGAAGCTAAATCTGGCTCCGATGAATACGGAACTCTCCGGACTGTCTGCAGAAGATTTCTACACATTAAGGGATGTACGGCAGGATATCATTGCCTGCTGCGCAATTTACAAACAACAATCCTATAAGCAATACGTGATCTCTGACTACAATCGTATGTATAGAATTTTGTCGAAACTACCCGTGCATCTGTTGGGGTATCCGAAATTTCCCGCGCAGAACAGTTATCTGAACTACGCGTCCGTCGCATTTTTGTATATAAAGGACAACAATATCCGGCTTGGAAGGCAATTTCTGCGCGCCGTTGCGAATCAGGCTGGGCGGACTGGGCAGGCGGGAATGACGGGTAGAACGGAACAGGAGAGTCATTCAGGACGGATCGACGTGCTTCTTGCCGGTCAATTTTGCAATAATCCTCTGCGTGGGATTTTTGACCGTATCAGGCACGTCAAGTTCCAAAGCAGGCTTTATGAAGTCTCATGGGACGAACCGCAGTATATCGATTCGAACCCGGTAGGTCTGGAAGTCAGTCTTCTGTAGTGCGGTGCAGATCCCGGGTCCGGAGCAATTCTATATGCCTTGAGATTGTATGAGATTGTATATAATAATTCAATGCAATAACAATTTATTGCATCACAATAAATTATTATTGTGATTTATTCTGGCTATGATATACTGATGACATTAAAGTTAAGGAGGCAGTCTCTATATGTCGTCAAGAACATTAGGATACCTTATGCGTATATCTGTAATACTCACCGCTATAAGCGGCCTGTTCCTCAGCCTTTTTGTCATGCCCTCTTGGGGCGAGAGTATTATCTATGCAAATCCTGAATATAGCAGATGGTTTTGGCCATGGTTATTGTTCTCCTGGTTGGTCGCACTTCCGTGTTTTGTCATACTCATTTTTGTTTGGAAAGTGTCAGGCGCGGTAACACAGGAGACCGTGTTTACTGTCTTAACAGCGAAATGGGTCAAGATGGGGGCGATATTACTTCTGTCGGACGCCCTATTTCTGTTCGTCGGCAATATTGTGATGTTCTTGTTTGGTATGAACCACCCGGGCATGCTGCTCATGTCGATTATCGGGGTGTTTTTTGCGGTCGGGCTCTCCCTCTTAGCTGCTGTTCTTTCCCGCTATCTAACGAAAGCCTCTGTTTTGCAAGAGGAATGCGCGGGAACTATATGATAATAATAAATGTGGATGTTATGCTCGCGAAACGCAAAATGAGTGTCACTGAACTTGCCGAGCGTGTCGGTTTTACGATGGCAAACGTGTCGCTGATAAAGACAGGTAAAGTTAAGGCACTCAAAATGTCTACACTCGAAAAACTATGCGAGGCTCTCGACTGCACCCCTGGTGATATTTTGGAATACAGGAAAGAGGTAAAGACCCTATAGGACTGCAGGAATTATCATATAAACAGGATATTTTGTTATAATCTTTATTACAAACCGACTCTCGGTTGTGCCGACAGAATTGGACGGTCAGCGTCTACTTTTAGTTGACACCAAGGAGGGCAGCAAAATGACCTTGATCTATGAGTACATGGCAATTCTATTTATTGCTTTTCTGGTTCTGATCGGCATTTTTATGATTGGCGTTGTGCTGCTCGCCATCGGGCTCGTGACAAGATTCCTGGCTAAAAAGAAGCAGCAGGTGAAGAGATTTCCCAAGGTGCTAATCGGTCTTTCGCTTCCGATGCTGATTCTGCCAGTTGTCCTTGTGGCCATTTTCGTGGGGGGCCGAATCGTAGATGCTGCGAATAATCCGATCCAATATCAGAGTGAAGAGACCTTGTTTAATGAGAAGGTTGACGAATTTTTCGAAGCGGCCGACCGGAAGGATGCGCAGGCGATCTATGACCTGTGCGCCGTATCCGTCCAAAAGGAGAATCCCGCACTTCAGGAACAGATCGATGCGTTCCTCGACGAGTACCCGGGTTATCCGGAGATATTCGTGGAATACGACCGAAAGATAACGGAGAAGCAGGTCAGGGATTTTTTGGCAGAGAGTACAAGTCTTTCCAAATTCAAGCAGCAATTCGGAGAACCAAATAGTGATGATCCGAACCTTGTGTGCTTTTACGAGATTGAGGGCAGTGACGGCGGGCAGTATTATGCAAAGCTTTACTATGATACGGATGATAATAAGATAGAAGATTGTTCCTGTATCGTGGATGACATCAGAGATTATTATTCGCCGCTGTTTGAAGAGACGGAAGAATAGAAACCGGAAATTCTGATGAATAAAGATCGGAATATCTGATGAATAGAATGTGGAAATTCTGATGAATAAGGTATAATATATCTTTAAAGGACCTTTTGGGACTCGTATCTGGACAAGAAGGAGGAAGGACCGATGGTCATAAAGAATTATCAACCCCGCGTGATCGATACAATTCTCCTGGAAGCGTTGGCAGCAAGCGGCGCAGTGTGGTTACAAGGACCCAAATGGTGTGGTAAAACATGGACAGCACGCCAGGTGGCACAAAGCACCTTGATGATGCAGGATCCGGATGAGTCTGCCAATTATTTACAGCAAGCAATGGTCAAGCCTTCGCTCCTTCTGGACGGCGCTTCGCCCCGACTCATTGATGAATGGCAAATGGCGCCTGTGCTTTGGGATGCCGTGCGATTTGCGGTGGATCAAAGGGGTGAAATGGGCCAATTTATCCTGACTGGATCGACGATGCCGCTGCGAAAAGAAACCATGCACAGTGGCACGGGCCGAATTTCCAGACTGAGAATGCGCACGATGAGCCTGTTTGAGTCAAACGAGTCGACAGGTGAAGTGTCGCTTGAGCGACTTTTCGGGCAAGAAGAGCCCGTTGGAGTTGCGCAGCTTTCCATCGAGGGTCTGGCATTTGCTGTCGCGCGAGGCGGGTGGCCGGCTGCAATTGGACTGCCTGATAAGACCGCCCTTGCCCAAGCTGATAAGTATTTGACAGCTATCGTTGAAAATGATGTTTTCGAACTGAGTGACGTGGTGAGAAATCCCCGAAGGATTCATCTGCTTATGCGTTCGCTGTCCAGAAATATTGCCACTATGGCATCCACAGAAACGCTCCGCAAGGATGTATCTGGTTCTGAGAGCGATTTAGCTGTCAGTACGGTTAATACGTATCTTGATATTTTGGAGAGGCTTTTCGTGGTCGAAAACCAGCCTGCGTGGAGCACCCGACTGCGGTCTAAAGCCTATTTGCGCAAATCACCGAAGCGCCATTTTGTCGATCCATCTATTGCAGTGGCAGCGCTCAAAACCAATCCGGAGGGTCTGCTGCACGATTTCAATACCTTTGGGTGTCTGTTTGAATCAATGTGTATTCGAGATCTGCGAATATACGCACAAAAGCTAGGTGGAGAGGTTTGCCATTACAGCGATGACACCGGCCTGGAGGCGGATGCGATCATCACTTTGCCTGATGGTAGATGGGGAGCTGTTGAGATCAAGATGGGACAACGTCAGATCGAAGAGGCAGCCCAAAACCTGTTAAAACTAAAGAATAAAGTCGATGTCGAGGTGATGCTTCCACCTTCTTTTCTGATGGTTATGACGGGAAACGGGTACGCTATGAAGCTCGACAATGGTGTTCTTGTAGTACCGATCTCTTGTTTGAAAGACTAGTACGCAGAAGAGATAGTATGAATCACAAGGGGAGATTTTATGATAACTGATAGCTTTGATGATAAAACGGAAGCGATAATCAGCCCGGAGAGTTTTTATGGGATAGTAGATAAAATATGTGACGTCTGCATAGTAACCTTTTCTAATGTTGTCATAAATAATATTTTGAAGACATTCGGCTGTCAAAAAATTGCTGACATGGGATCAGTAAATGGTTCGATTCCTTTTTATAAATTGAACTACAGGGGTAAAGATATTGCGTTCTATATGTCAATGGTTACCTCGGCAGGTGCAGGAACATGCATTGAAGAAGCTCGCCACTTAATGGGTGCCCAAAAATATATTGTGTTTGGTTCATGCGGTTGTCTGGATGAAAAGATAGCAGCCGGGAAAGCAATTATCCCGACAGATGCATACCGTGATGAGGGATTTTCTTATCATTACGCTCCAGTGGCCAACTATATTAAAATCAGGAACGCAGAAATTGTCGCTTCCGCTTTTGAAGACATGGGGATCCCTTTCGTTAAGGGAAAAACATGGACAACCGATGGCATTTATCGGGAAACAAAAGCTAATATGGAAAAAGGGAAACAAGAAGGCTGTATTGCGGTAGAAATGGAATGTGCCGGTGTGCAGGCTGTGTGCGACTTCAGGGGACTTGAATACTATAGTTTCCTTATTAGCGGCGATTTACTTGATTCTCAGGAATGGGACAGAAGAATCTTAGGTGACGATGAAGAAATGAAGCATCAGTTGAGAAATTTTTACATAGCTTTAGAATTGGCTTTGAGAATTTGAGCAAGTTCAGTTTGTTTTTTCCTAAAGGAGCTTAAGGGTATGGATATAAAGGCAAACAATTTTAGAATACTCGATGTGCGGCAGAGACCGAATCTCATTGAAGCTGCGGCAAACTGGTTCCACGAAAAGTGGGAAGTGCCGCTTCAGGCTTATATGGATAGCATGGGGGACAGCCTTGTATCAGACACCGGTGTTCCTGCCTGGTATATTGTAAAAGACGAGTCAGATCATATAATTGCCGGTCTTGGAGTTATCGAAAATGATTTCCATAAAAGGTCCGATCTGACGCCTAATATATGTGCTGTCTATGTAGAAGTTAAATATCGTCAAAAGGGAATTGCGTTGATGCTGCTTAACCATGCGTGCATTGAACTGGCTAAAAAAGGAATTACAGATGCGTATCTTATTACAACACACACAGAGTTTTATGAACGCTGCGGGTGGGACTTTTACGAGATGATAGAAGAAGACGATGGAAATATGATACGTTGTTACCACAAAAGGACAGACTGGCCAGTATAGATATCCGCATCCAGATGCCTTATCATAAGGACGACAGTCAGGTACTACCTGGCTGAATCAACCACAGAGGCGGTTGGTTCTATGAAATTGCCAATAATTGCTACAAAACTATTCAGGCCGCTCTTAAGACCGGAGATTATCCACCGGCCTCATCTGGCCGCGCGTCTTGACGAAGGTCGACAGCTTACCCTCATTTCCGCACCGGCCGGTTTTGGCAAAACGACACTTGTCAGTGAATGGATTGCCGGCAGTGTGCGACCGGCCGCCTGGCTGTCGCTAGATTCAGAAGATAACGATCCCTTACGCTTTTTGATATACCTTGTTTTTTCCCTGAAGACGATTTCAATTAATATGGGAGACAGCGTATTGGGCATGCTCGAATCCCCTCAGCCGCCGTCTTTCGAATATATTCTGACCGTCCTCCTTAATGAGATATCATGTGTTCCGGATCACTTTTTTCTGGTCCTGGATGACTGTCATGTTATTGAGACCAAACCGGTTAACGACGCACTTGCCTTTTTGCTTGATCACCTGCCGCAGCAAATGCATCTGGTTATCATCACCCGTGAGGATCCGCCGCTCCCTTTGGCACGGCTGCGCGCCCGGGGGCAATTATCCGAGCTGCGTGCCGCAGACCTTCGTTTTTCTTTTTCTGAAGCGGCCGGATTTTTAAACCATGTGTGCGGTCTCAGTCTTTCCGATAAAGATATTTCAGATCTTGAAAACCGCACGGAAGGCTGGATTACCGGACTGCAGCTTGCTGCGATTTCCATGCAGGGGCAGACAGATAACGCTGCGTTCATCCGGGCTTTTACTGGAAGTCACCGCTTTGTGCTGGACTATCTGATGGAAGAAGTTCTTCAAAAACAACCCGGCAATGTACTGTCTTTTCTGCTTCGTACGTCGATCCTTGACCGCATGAGTGGCCCCCTTTGTGATGCCGTACTCCTTGATCCATCAGTGTCCGGGCAGGAAACTCTTGCCTATCTCGAACGCTCCAACCTGTTTATTGTCCCTTTGGATACCGAGCGGAAGTGGTACCGTTATCACCATCTTTTTGCTGAATTACTGCGTCAAAGGCTGCACCAAAGCGAATCTTCAGGGAATGAAAAGAGAAATACGGCCGAATACCACATCCGCGCCAGCCAGTGGTTTGAAAATAATAGCCTTGAGATTGAGGCATTTCAGCATGCGGCAGCAGCGGGTGATGTCGAGCGCGCTGAGCGTCTGATGGAAGGGAAAGTGATGTCCCTGCAATATGGCGGCGTGGTGACGACTATCCTAAATTGGCTTGCCTCGCTGCCTGAAGCGGTGTTGGATGAAAGACCCTTACTGCGGGTGCGATCAGCTGCCTTGCTGCTGGTTACCGGACAAAAGACCGGTGTTGAAGAAAAACTACAGGCGGCCGAAGCAGCTTTAGCTAATGTCCTGCAAGACGCCGTGCCGGACGCCGGACCGAATGCCGGACCGAATGCCGGACCGAACGCCGTACCGGACGACAGGACACGTGACCTGATTGGACAAATTGCTGTCGCCAGGGCCACGCTGGCGTTCACCTCCTACCAGCCGGAAATTATGATTGCCCAGTCACGCCGCGCCCTCGAGGATCTGCTGCCCGGAAACCAGCCCTTTCGCTTTACTGCAAATTGGATTTTGGGTATGGCGTGCTTTTTCACAGGAGACCGTGCCGCAGCCGGCCAGGTATTTACCGAAGCCTTATCTATCGCCCGGGCGTCCGGGGATATTCACAATACGATACTCGCCGCTACCTCCCTGGGACAGATACAGGAATTGGAGAACCGGCTTTGTCTTGCGGCCGGGACCTACCGCAGTGTTCTGAAACTGCTTGGTGACTATCCGTCTCCGGTTGCATGCGAAGCGTATCGCGGTATGGCCCAGATCAGCTATGAGTGGAATGATCTGGATGCTGCCGGGCAGTATGGGGAAGAGAGCCTCAAATTCGCGCGCCAGTATGATCGCATGATTGACAGGCACGTAATAAGTGAGGTGTTTCTTGCCCGTCTGAAGTTGACCCGGGGCGATGTGACCGGTGCGTCTGCGGTGTTAGCGGAGACCGAACAGTCCGTGCACCAGTACAATTTTGTGCATCGGATACCTGAAGTAACTGCCGCACAGGTACTGGTACTTCTTAAAAAGAACAATCCGGCGGCAGCGGCTTCACTTGCTGAAACGTACAATCTCCCTATGAGCCGTGCAAAAGTATATATTTATGAAGGCAAAGCAGTTGAAGCGCTTGTCCTCTTGGAACCTCTGTATGAACAATATGCAAAAATAGCCTGGCAGGACGAACTGCTGAAAGTTATGGTACTTCTTTCCGTGTCATATTATCTGCTTGGTGAAAACAGCAAAGCTTTTGATTGGCTTGAAAAATCACTTGCGATGGCGAGACCGGAGGGATTCATTCGTCTTTTTATTGATGAAGGCGTCCTGATGAGCAGGCTGTTGGCTGATGCAGCTGAATATACAAAAATGCCTGATTATACAGCGAAGCTGCTGGCAGCTTTTGCATGCGAATGGCAAACGAATGACGAAAAACAGGCGGTGCCCTATGCATCTCCGGTTCAGCCCGTGCTTGAGTCCGAGTTTGAGCCGCTGAGTCAAAGGGAGATGGAAGTACTTCGTCTTATTGCCCTAGGACTTTCCAATCAGGAGATCTGCGCACATCTTTTCCTTGCCCTGAATACGATAAAGGGTCATAACCGCAGAATTTTCGAAAAACTTCAGGTGCAGAGGCGCACCGAAGCCGTAGCCCGCGCACGCGAACTGGGCCTGATATAGGTTCCTTTGATGCGTCATTTTTCCTTGTCAAAACACCTAATCAAACCAGCTTATCTTAAAACAATTCAATTCAAAACGCCTCTTCAAATCAACAATTCAAAAAAGTACCTCAATACAACACCTCCGGCAGCACTTTAGTGTCTACGCGGTACAGAACTCCCCGATTATACTTTAGACATTGGGAAGCCTGTTCAGTGCAGCCGCGGCTTCAAAGAGGTGCAAAGTGATTTCACGCGAAAACAAACGAATGCATATTCCAGATAAGCCGTCCATCTATCAAATCAGGATCAGTGGTCATCTGGACTGTAAGTGGTCAGATTGGTTTGACGGCATGGTAATAACGCTTGAAAAAGACGGTGATACCCTGCTGACAGGCCCTGTTGCAGATCAGGCCGCGCTGTATGGACTTTTTAAAAAAGTGCGGGATCTGGGAATGACGTTAGTCTCCGTTAATCCTGTTTTGTCCGATCAAACGGAAAGAATACTAACAGGAAGAAGACCGATCATCAAGGAAGACCGATCATCAAGGAAGACCGATCATCAAGGAAGACCGATCATCAAGGAAGAAGACCAATAAGCAAGGAAAAGAACGATAAGTAAGAAAAAGATCGATCAGAATGAGCAGAATAGTAAACAGTGATTTGAAAAGGAGAAAACAATGACCACAGACAAAAAAGCAAACAGAATAGATACCCGATTAAAACTCTCGCTGCTATGGATATTTTTGCTTCTCAATATGGCTTATGCAGATATCCTTTCTTTAATGGATGCCACCTCGCCAATCCGAAACATTATGGCGGGCGCTCCTATGCCGCTCGGGGGCCTGCTGGCAGGTGCAATCGTGATGGAAACATCGATCATTATGATCCTTCTGTCTCAGGTATTGAAGAGAAATATAAATCGTTGGGTAAACATCATCATTGGTGTGTTCAATATTGTTTATATCGTTACAGGCGGACATGGTTTGTACTATGTGTTTTTTGCTTCCATAGAGGTTGTAAGCTTACTGCTGATTATATGGTTTGCATTCAGATGGCCTAGGGCTGAAGTGACAGCCGATTCGCCAAACAAGGACGGTGTACTAACATGATTCCAATTAACATGATTCCAATTAGCATGATTCCAAACAATAAAGATGTAAGAAGGGCAGGACTTATTTACCTTGTATTTATAATTACATGCATCTTTTCCGGAGTTGTCCGCGACAATCTGATCGTATTAGACGATGCCTCCCAAACAGCCGAACTAATAAGAAATTCAATGTGGCTGCTTCGCAGCAGCTTTATCGTCGATTTGGTCTCGGCCGTTCTATTCCTCCTGTCCGCCTGGGCTCTCTACGTCATTCTGAAGCCGGTTCATAAGAATCTGGCCCTTTTATTTCTTCTGCTCAATGCTGCAGGGGTAGCCGTACAGTGCCTTAGTCTGCTGTTCCTGTCTGCCCCAATACTGATAAATGGCAGTGTTGATTTTCAGAAGGCTTTCCAGCCTGATCAATTGGATGCACTGAGTCTGCTGTTCCTAAACCTTCACAAAAGCGGCTTTACTATAGCCCAGATTTTTTACGGCACATGGCTGTTTCCACTCGGGTTTCTGGTGTTCAAGTCTGGCTACCTTCCGAAGTGGCTTGGAATATTGCTGATGGCCGACTGTTTCGGTGTCTTGATATGGTTCTTTCAGTTTTTCCTCCTGCCCGGCTATGAAATCATTACTTATCCGGGATTTGCGATCGGCTTTGCTGCGGAATTCTCGCTGAGCTTGTGGCTGTTGATCATGGGTGTGAAGGAACCGCTTCCGGTTCATATGAAGTCAATCGAAGTCGAATGAATGAGGTGATCAATATGGACACCCGGGCTACAAATCAAAGCAAGAAGCAGAAGTCACTCAAGTTCAATAAGACGCAGATTAAACTGATGATAGGCGGAGGGGCAGTATTCTGGGTAACGACCATTGCAACTTCTTTGCTTCCCATCGCAGCGGAGTATAGAGCTACCTTTTCGAATTGGAGTATTCAAACGGTTTGGGTTGCTTCTTTACCTATGGGTATGATGATCGGATGCTGCGTCAGCTATTTCCTGCTTCGGTTTTTCAAGAAGATTCCGGCCAGGGATCCCATTCTAAAATCCGTGATACTAAGTTCTATCGCCCTGGTCATTGCCGTAATCCTCATTGATATTCCCATGATTATACAGAAGCCGTGCACCCATGTATTATTTCCTGATCGGCGTTTTGTTTAATGCCGCAAGATTCCTCTTACTTGGGATTAGCATTGGCTGTCTGTACAAAAGAACTTGTTGAAAATTTGAATATTGGCAGCAAAAAGTTTACTATTCTATTGAGGATGGTAAGCAAAATGAAAATACTTGTCATTATGGGAAGTCTGCGGAAAGCAAATACATATCGTACCGTGCAAAAAATCGAAATAGTACACCAAAAAATAGCAGATTGCGAATATGAGTATGTCTTTTTAAAGGACATCAATTTTGGTCTCTGTAAGGGCTGCTTTTCCTGCATATCCAAAGGCGAAGAACACTGCCCGCTTAAAGATGACAGGGACTGGATTGTCCAAAAAATTGAAGCCTCTGACGGCGTAATATTGGCAAGTCCCAATTATGCTGCCAATGTATCATGGCTGATGAAAAACTGTATTGATAGATTCGCATACACCTGTCACAGACCTAAATATTTCAATCAGAAATTCATGCTTCTTGTAACCAGCGGCAGTTATATGGGAGTTAAAGATGTCATGAAAACACTTGCTATCATGGTTTCAGGAGGGAAAATAACAAGTCGACTCTCTGTTTTCAATTCCCCGGGTATGAATGATAAAAAGATAGAAAAACAGGAAATAAAAATAAAGAAAGCTGCAGAGAAGTTTGCAAAATCACTTAATAAAAGGAGCGTTTCAAAACCTCCTTTTTCATATCTAATCTGGTTCAGCGCATTTAAAGCATCGTCAGTAATAAATAAAGAAGGTCTTCCTGCTGATTATGAATTCTATAAAAATCGTGATTATTTTACAGATTGCAAATTGAACGCTTTACAAAAAATGTCGATAAATACCTTCACACGTTTTTTTCGCTTTATGATTAACAGGGGGTTTGTATAATACCTAAATACTAATTTGCGAAGTATGGGTGTAAGCTATTATATGGATCCCATTACAGGAAATGCAGCTGTTCTGATACCCACCCGTGTCCTACTGCGTGTCCTACAGCATGAAAAGAGAGGAAAAGTATACTATGACTAAAAGAAAAGTTGGCATATTTGTAGGCAGCCTTCGTAAGAAGTCATACACCAGACAAGTGGCGGAAACAATGCGGACCCTTGCGCCCGGGAGTCTCGAGATGGAACTCATAGAACTTGACGGTCTTGAGATGTATAACCAGGATTTTGAGGACAATGGCATTCCGCCGGTGTCATGGATTCATTTCCGCGAAGCCGTAAAGAAGCTGGATGCCTTCCTGTTTTTAACGCCGGAATACAACCGGTCCATTCCGGCGGTTCTTAAAAACGCATTGGACATCGGTTCAAGACCATATGGCCAGAGTGTATGGAACGGCAAGCCAGGTGCGGTCATCAGTGTATCGCCTGGAGCACTCGGAGGCTTCGGCGCGAACCACGCCGTAAGACAATCTCTCGTATTTCTGAATATACCTGCGATGCAGCAGCCGGAGGCGTACATTGGCAATGCCGCCGCGCTTTACGATACCGAAGGAAATCTGCTTGACGAAAAAACACGCGAATTCTTTCAAAAAATCATGAACGCGTTTGAAGCTTGGATTGATACGAATCTTGATACATGAGGATTGGCTGCTGCGTTTGCAGTAAAGAAGAGACAGAAGATTTTTCAGTTTAAAACGATCATAGAATAATCAAATGGAAGGCATGCCTTTTTGTGTCTTAAGTTCATTTTGCGTGTGAGACAGCAGGCAGGATACGTTTCAATTTGCCTTTCTTATGGCTTGGATTTCTCCAGTAAAAGCACTATTATTGCTTTATGTGGTGAAATATGATAATAACTACTGCAATGTTAACGGGACATCTAAAAGATTGTGTGAATCCGATGAGTTTGCATTAGCATACTATTCGTATATTCCACCACCTATATCTCTAAAACAACCACCTGTTGAGAATCAGTGGAAGAAGCAACTCATATCCCCCTATACTGTAACCGTAGTAAAAAGGAGGTGGAAAAGTGCAGATCGAAATAAAAATTGATAGCTTATGCAAAGAGACAAAGATCATTGTCCTGACGGATAAAATGACAGACGAAATTCATGCTATCGTCAAAAAGCTGTCCGATGATACGCCGCAGGTAATCTGTGGTTTTCGTGATGATACCCTTGAAATACTGGACCAGGCCGACATCGTCCGGGCGTATGCAGCAGCCGGCAAAATTTTCACAGTAACATGTAAGGGCGAATACACGCTCCGGCTAAGACTTTTCGAATTGGAGGAGCGGCTTGATAAAAACAATTTCGTTCGTATTTCGAATTCCGAGATTATTAATCTCAGAAAAGTTAAAGGCTTTGACCTGAACTTTGCAGGAACCATTTGCGTTACATTGTCCAGCGGTGCGGTTACTTATGTTTCGAGGCGTTATGTCGCCAGGATTAAGAAAGAATTAGGGATATGAGGTGAACAATATGAAAAAACAAGCATTTTTACGAGGTTTCTTAGGGTTTCCACTGGGTATAGCTATGGGATACATAATAACTATTCTCATTTCGCTTGGCTGGGCTAAAGGGTATTACGTACCCTGCTTGCCGGAACTCGCTGATACAATGGGAAGCGAAATCAATGCCGTCATTCTTCAGACAGTATTAATCGGGCTTTTGGGGTCATCTTTTGCGGCCTGCTCTGTGATTTGGGAAATTGATGACTGGAGCATTGCCAAACAGACAAGCATCTACTTTTTGATTACAGCTGTTGTTATGATGCCCATCGCATATTTTACGAATTGGATGGCGCATACACTTATTGGTTTTTTAATCTATTTTGGAATTTTCGTCGCCATTTTTGTTGTGGCATGGTTGGTTCAGTATTTTATATGGAAAAATAAAATCAAAAAAATCAACGCCAGGTTCGATGGATCTGTACCGGAAAAGCGTTAAAATAAGTGTGCATTATCGCGAACGACTGATTTCGTATGTTTTCTATCTTATCCAATCACACCACGTTGAGAAGGAGAATAGAAAAGTGGAATATATGAAAGGCAACAAAGCAGCATGGGAAGAAGCCTTTGAAAACAGAAAGCCCAACTGGGGAGACGAGAATGACAAAATTCTCAAAAGCCAGACACTTCCGTTCTTAAATAGCGACACGATCGCTGAATTACAAAGCATCAACCTGAAAGGGAAGACGATCGCTCAATTCTGCTGCAATAATGGACGGGAATTGTTATCTGTTATGCAGCTGGAACCTGCTCATGCTGTGGGTTTTGACATAGCTGAGAATATTATCGAACAGGCGAAAGAGACTGCAAAGAAGATTGAAGAGAAGCACTGTGAATTTATTGCCTGTAACGTTATGGAGATAGATGACAGTTACAGTAGCCGTTTTGATTTGATTTTCTTTACGATTGGCGGTATTACATGGTTTGAAGATCTGGAATTGCTGTTTGAAAAAGTCTCCAGATGCTTAAAACAGGGTGGAATTATGTTCATAAATGATTTTCACCCTTTCATGAACATGCTTCCCCTGCCGGGAGAAGACGCATTTGATGCGGACCATCTGAATCAACTCGCGTATCCTTATTTCAAAAAAGAACCCTGGATAGAAAATAACGGGATGAGTTATATTACGCCGGAGTATGCTTCAAAAACATTTATCAGCTTCGCGCACACATTATCAGGAATCATCAATTCAGCGATCCATTCCGGCCTGACGATCGTTACATTGAATGAATACAATTACGATGTCGGTCTCACAGAGGTTTATGACGAAAAGGATTATCCGCTGTCATTTATTCTGGTTGCGCGGAAAACATAACTCTTTTCACAGCATCGTATCCATCCCTCCAGGGACATGCGGCGGCGTTTGTGTTTTTCATACACTTACATTTTGCGTATCTTGTGAATGTTTCTATTCATCAGATGCCGAACTACATTTCTATAGATGAATTCTTTACATTTGCCCAAATCCTGATGATGATGCGCAAAAAATTCGTCAGGGCTGTCATAAACGCCAAAATTCTGAACGACCCCTTCTTTTTGGATGTAGGTATCCTGTTGATTCCAATAGATGGAGGGATTTTGGAAGTTATCGGTGGCAACACCGTAACCACAAAAAGAACCGCTGCATTCTTTGAATTTATTCTGAAGTTTGTTCAAATAAGAAACATCGAGAATGAAGCCCTCCAGGTTTATCCACTTGTTTTGGTAATATATTTCAACCCAACTATGAAGTAGTTCTTTGGGGGATAGTTGGTAATATAACCCTTTGATCGCTCCTTTTTGCATCTTCTTATCGACAGTAAATCCATGTATCCGGCAGGGCACTCCAACAGCTCTCAATAATGCCATAAAAAGAACACCCTTTGTGTTGCACTGTCCATAACCATCCTTTAAGACTTGCGAAGCGGGAATATTATCTGCCCTATTGTAGCCAAAGGCGATGGAGTCTCGGACATAATTATAGATAGAAAGGATCTTTTCATTTTCGTTCAAGGAGCTCCAGTTGTTATCGGAAATCATGTCTTTGATCATAGGATTTGCATAATCCAAAAGCGGTGTTTCCTTCAAATAATTTATCATATAAAGTACCTCCTGCAATCACTATAGAATTATTGATAGCGGGATACTTTCAAAAAAACGCTGTCCTTGCTGATATCTTTTGCAGACATTCCTAATAGTCGTTTGCTTGTAGCAGCAAAATGTGACGGACTGTCGAATCCTGCTGTCAATGCGGCATCGGTGACGCTCATGCCTTCAAAAATCAAATAAATGGCCTTTTGCAATTTGTGCAGAACAAGATATCCGCTTAGCGGTATGCCGGTGGATTCCTTAAACAGATGAGAAAGTCTGCTATTGGATAAGTGTACTTGCTGTGCAAAAATATCTACGGAATGTTCCGAAGCATCGCACCCCTTTAGAAGATTCATAACTTCTATGATACGTGGATCTGTGGGTTTGGGTTCAATAGTCACCATAGCAAGCAGGCGATAAATATGTGTCAGAAAGTTAGTATAATCAGTGCTGTTAAGGATACTTCCATAGCTGTCTTTTACAAAAACTGTGATCCTGTCAATCATATCGCTTGAGAAAACATGAATCTGGTTGTTATCAAGACGCGTTCTGAATGGCTCTGCACAAATGGAGGTACTATCAATCAACATAAAAAGCAATGGATTGTTATGCCCGTTGAAGCGGTGTCTGACATTGGAATCAATAATAATTCCTTTGGAGGAAAAGCAGTTTCCTCCGACCTCTATTTCAAAGGGGTCTTCGAGCGAAATGGATACCTGGATATATGAATGCGCATGAAAATCGGCACCAATCGTATCGGTGATGGCTAATAAATGATCGTCTGCTCCGTACAAATTCATCATGACAGCTGTACCGCCTCCCGGCAAATTATCAAAATTATAACACAATTTGAAAATGATGAAGCTGTTTTTAGAGTATGGAAAAGTCGTGTTAAAGGCAGAAAATTCTTCTGCCAGCGGGTTAGGGCTTAAAAAATTTCAACCTGTTCAACCTCTGATCATGGTGATAGTATCAAGGAAACATTACTGTTTGAAACTTCAGGCAGTGCGATTTCCTGCGGTTGGAGGGCTTTTCAGATATGAAGAAATCAGGCGCAGCCAAAAGAAAGAAACGTAAGGCGATCCTCATCGCAGCCATTGCGCTAATTGTCCTGGCCGCAACAGGCGCCACAACGTATCTATTTGCAATAAAAGAAAAGACATACCAAGTTACTGATGCAAGTGGAATTGTCAAGAAGATGACGATTGCAGAGATGACTCTGGAACTGGACGCACCCACATTCTATCATGGAATTATTATTAACGGAGTTGATGTTTCCGGAAAAACGAAGGCAGAAGCGGCTGGTGTTTTTGCGGGTGATCCGACACTGGATGCCCCGACGGTTTCCTATTTGATGAATGTAGACGGCATAGAGTATCCATTGGATACGTCTTCCATAAAAATATCATCCAATCTTACAGCCGTTATGGAGGAAGCCTTCAATTATAATAGAGCAAGTGAAACTCTGGTGGTGCCGGAGGCTGTTGTCGCAAGATATGAAGAACTTGTACAGCTTGCAAAAACCACAAAAAGCTATCGTACCGAATATGAAGCGGATTCCATAAGTATTGACGATGCGGTTCACAGACTTTTGGATCCTCTTGAGATAGCGCCTGTAGATGCCAAGGCTATATCTTTTGATAAAGAGTCTTTGCAGTTTGTTTTTTCTGACTCCTCTGCCGGCCGCACTCTTGATAGTACTGCCGCAATTGCAGATGTGAAGGCATCTTTTGACGCGAAGGAATACACGAAGACTATTTCTGTTGAGGTAACAGCTGCCCTGCCAACGGTAACCGCCGATGACCTTGCCGGAAAATTGGGTCGGGTGTCTTCGACCACAACACAGACCACTAATAAGGCTAATCGGAATACGAATATTAATCTTGTCTGTGAGACTATAGACGGCCTTTTGCTCCAACCCGGTGAATCATTCAATTACAATGAATATGTTGGAAAACGCACAGCTGAAAAGGGCTATATGGAAGCAGGTGCGATTATCAACGGCGTATCAGGCCTGGAACTCGGAGGAGGAATATGTCAGGTCAGCGGAACCCTTTTCCATAGTGTTATGAAGGCCGACCTGCAAGTTGATGAGCGTTATCCGCATACCTGGCCGAGCCCCTATGTCGATATTGGTACGGATGCCACTGTTACCTGGGATGGTCAGAATTTTAGGTTCACAAATAACACAGAGTATCCAGTCGCGATCCATGCCTATTATGATGATCTTGAAGTGACTATTCAGATTTTCGGGCGTCCTGTCGATGATGGAATGACGATACGTGTAGAAGGCGTTGTTGTGTCATCAACACCGCCCGGACCAACGGAGTATATTGCCGACCCTCTTTCGCCCATAGGTACAAACAAAGAAGACCCATCGCCTCATAATAAAATCGAAGCCCAATGCTATAAGGTATATTACAAAGACGATATTGAGATAAGCCGCGAACTGGTATCCTCAAGCTCATACCGTGCAATAACAGGCAAAACAAAAGTCGGCTGCATGGATCCGCTTACCGGTGCAATCTATGCGGTGGATCCTCTTACGGGAATTGTAGCAGTTCCGCTTCAGCCCCCGGCCCCCATCGTCGATGTGCCCGTTGAGACGCTGCCTGTAGTGGCGGCTGAAGCGCTGAATGCATTGCCGGCGGCCTGAGACTTATTCTTATGTTCTAAGATTAGCAGCAAAGCGGTGTAGATGAATTTAGGAAAAACTCGTACAATCCTTTATGGCATAATGGATTGTACGAGTTTTTGTTCGGTGATATAGAACAGATGTTGTAAGGAGACGAAGATATGGTCAATTTTCATGATATTAAAACAGAAAGATTGTTAATCAGGACACTTGAGATGAAAGATAAGGCAGCTTTCTTCAAATATCGCTCCCTACCGGAAATATATAAGTACCAATCATGGAGACCAAGCCGTATCGAAGAGATTGAAGAATTTATTACTAAGAACGCTGATGTTCAGCCCCATACGCCGGGTACGTGGCTGCAGGCAGCTGTTTGTCTGCATGAGGGGCAAATGATTGGTGATATTGGAATTCACTTTGTAGACGAGGATCAGATTGAGATCGGATATACACTTTCTCCTGAACACCAGGGTAATGGATATGCTTTAGAAGCGGTAAAAGCTGTAATTGACTGCGCCTTTTGTGAATGGAAAAAACATAGAATCACAGCATCTGTTGATCCCGATAATACACAGTCAATCAAGCTTCTCGAAAAAATCGGATTTAGGAAAGAAGCTCATTTTATCAACAGCTTTCGCATGGACAATCACTGGTGTGATGATTGTATTTACGCTATGCTTGAAGAGGAATGGCAAAACCGGAGGAGAGCGTCATGCTGATTTCTACCGACAGACTCTTTTTGCGTGAAATGGAGCAGTCTGACTTCCTCGCTCTTAGCCAGATACTGCAAGACGAAGCTGTAATGACGGCATATGAGATGACATTCAGTGAAGAAGAGGTGCAGCTCTGGCTGGATAAGCAGCTGCAACGCTACCGGGATCATGGATTTGGGTTGTGGGCTGTCATCCTCAAGGAGACTGGAGAAATGATCGGTCAGTGCGGCCTTACCCTGCAGGAATTTAACAGCGGGGAAGTGCTTGAAATCGGGTATCTTTTTCAAAAGGCGTATTGGCACAAGGGATACGCCATATAAGCCGCGGCGGCCTGCAAAAATTATGCATTCAACGTCCTTGGGGCAGCGGAAGTTTTTTCGCTCATCAAAGAATCAAACACCGCTTCCCGGAAAGTTGCGGAAAGAAACGGAGCTTTGATTAAAAATGAATAATGATGAAGAATCCAATCAATTGCCGGTCGCAGGCCTCCAAGACGCAGGCCCTTTTTACCATGGGACCAAAGCCAATATGAAGATTGGGGATTTGTTGGAACCTAATTTCAGTTCTAATTATGGGGTGAGGAAAAAGGCTAATTATGTCTATCTGACGGCTACTCTCGATGCGGCTAAGTGGGGTGCGGAACTTGCGGCGGGTGATGGACCCGGTCGGATTTATCAAGTAGAGCCCACTGGAATGATTGAAAATGACCCCAATCTGACAGACAAAAAATTCCCGGGTAACCCGACCCGATCCTACCGCACCAAGCAGCCGCTGCGTGTTGTCGGCGAAATTCTCGATTGGGAGGGACATTCCCCGGAGGTGCTTCAGCATATGCGGGACCATCTTGACGAGCTCAAACGACTCGGTATTGAGGCGATTAATGAATGAGGACCTGACATAGCTATTAATGAACGAGGCACTGATTCGACGGGAACGGCAAAATTGTTGAATATTGGGATTCAATACAAAAAATTCCTGAATCCACTGAATGTGGGAATCCATTATACTAATTACAGGTAAAATTACATATTGAACTTGAAAACATTATGGTATGATTGCCTTGTTGCTGTCAGATCATGCTGTAAATTTTGAAGCGTATGTTTTATGTGTTTTTTTCGGGGGGAAAAGTATGTATAAGGTTTTCTTGGTGGAAGATGAAATTGTAATCCGGGAAGGTATCAAGAACAGAATTCATTGGGAAGAAGAAGGCTTCAAAATTGTTGGGGATGAGAGCGACGGTGAATTGGCTTATCCGATGATTATCAGGGAACAGCCCGATATTCTGATTACAGATATCAAAATGCCGTTCATGGATGGTCTTGAGTTAAGCAAATTATTAAAAAGAGATATGCCATTTCTCAAAATTATTATTATCAGCGGCTATAGTGATTTTGGATATGCGCAAAAAGCAATTGATATTGGCGTCAGCGAATACCTGCTCAAACCGGTAACTTCTATTAAACTGGTGGCTGCCATGAAAAATGCAGCTGCAGCAATTGATAAGGAACGTAAGGAAAAGGGGATTCTGGAACAGTATCAGCTTTTGGTTTATCAGAAACAGGGTGAAAAAAGGAAAGACTTTTTTAATGCCTTGGTCAGCGGGGGAATGACTCTTTCACAGATCATTGAACAGGAAGAGGAACTTGGCATCAATATGATGGCAAGAGTTTTTTGCGTCTTACTTTTTCAATTCAAAGTACAAGAGGATATGTATGAATATTCGAATGAAATAGTAGAATGCGAAGAAAAAATGACGCAGGCTCTAAGGAGTTTTCCTGATATACGAGTATTCGAACGTGGAATGGATGGCTGGGCTTTTATCCTTCTGGGTGAAAATGAAGTGCAGATTAATGAATTAACACAGGAACTTTGTAAATTGTTAATTGGTATCTGTGAGGGAAAAGCGCATTATTTTGGCGGAATTGGCCGTAATGTTCATCGTGTCCGGGATATACAGCAGTCCTATCTCGAGGCTAACAGTGCATTTTCCCTGCGTTATTTTCAAAACAAGGATCAGTTCCTGTCTTATAATGATGTGCGTAATATTAAGGCGCAGATAGGAAACCAGATTAATTTCAGCGAGTTGAATTTTGAGAAACATGATAGAAATCTGTTGGAGGATTTCTTGAAGAGGGGCACGATTCATGATGTTGATGAATTTGTAGATAGTTATTTTGACGGATTTGGTACCAATGCCATGAGTTCGGCGCTTTTTCGGAATTATGTCATATTGGACGGATGCTCTGTTATCATGAAGTTTATTAAGGCTTTTAAGTACCCGAAGGAAAAAATCGACAATAGCCTTAAGAGTATGAATAGTGTCGTTGATCAGCTTTCCAGTTTGGAGAAATGCTCAGAATTCTATAAATCAATACTGAAGGAAGCAATTGACCTGCGTAATCAGAACAGCCAGAAAAGATATGCCGGTCTTATCGAGCAGGCGAAAGAATATATGCATCGTACATTTGTAATGAGTGACCTGACTCTCGATAAGGTTGCCTCTACGGTTAATGTCAGTCCCAATTATTTCAGCTCGCTTTTCAATCAGGAGACGGGGATGACCTTTATCGAATATCTGACGGATATCCGTATGGAGAAGGCGAAGGATTATTTAAGAGGTTCGGGCCGGAAGATAACGGAGATCGGAATATTAGTAGGATATCAGGATTCACATTATTTTAGTTATATATTTAGAAAGACACAGAATTGCACACCGTCGGAATACAGGCTGCAGGGTAAATGTGTAGAATGATTAAAGATAATAAAGAAAAAGCAATCAAATACCCCTTAAGGCTGAAGCTATTCCTGGTAGCAGCTATCATCATCATTCCGATGATTATTCTCTCTGTCTACCAGATTGCAGCTCTGCATAATTATAGTACGGCTTATGATACGATTGTACGAAGGATTACTTCTGCGAACAACTATAACCTCAATTTTAAAGAGGAAATGGACGAAAGCATGTACAAGATTGTTGCAGAAGCAGAAACATTTGAATCCATCGATGGAAACAGCGACTTAAAAGATCCGTATGCGCTGATAGAAGCCGCAAGAGTCAATTTTACGAATCTGCGGGAGATCACATCAAGCAGGGAAAGCCTTGATTGGATTAACCGTATTCTGCTTAATCTTGATACCCTGGAAGATAGAATTAATGAGATACGGGATAATCTGGAGCAGCCGGGCCACTATGAGAAAAATATTGAAATGCTGGAATCTGATATCTATATTCTCACTGAACTGTTTCAGGAAGAGATCCAGTATTACATTTATTATGAGACCCAGAATTTTGAAGAAATAAGGCAGATACTTAACGAGCAGGTAACGAGTGTTATTGTGACAATGATAGTGGCACTGTCTTCCATTATTATTGCATCCGTTTTAGTAAATATCCTTGTAACAGACAGCATTACCAAACCTATCAGGATGCTGTGCGATAAGACGGCTCTGGTAGCCAAGGGCGATTTTACATCGAGGACCACCTGTGAAAGCCACGATGAATTGTCAATATTGTCCGATAGCTTTAACGATATGGCTTACAAACTGGAACAGCAGGTCAGAAGCATCAGGCTGGAACAGGAAAATCTACGCTATATGGAATCAAAACTTCTGCAATCGCAGATTAATCCTCATTTTTTATATAATACATTGGATACAATCGTCTGGCTGATTGAAGGAGATAAGAACGAAGAAGCCATCGATATCGTTGTATCCCTTTCTGAATTTTTCAGGATCGTTGTGAGTAAGGGAAAAGATTTCATTACGATCCGGGAAGAGGAAATACATATAAAAAGTTATCTGCAGATACAACAGTCCCGATATAAGGATATTCTGGATTATGAGATTAATATTCCGGAAGAACTCTACGGATATCAGATCTTGAAGATGACCCTGCAGCCGCTCATTGAAAATTCTATATACCACGGCATTAAAATGTTAAGGGCCAGAGGGAAGATAACGGTAACAGGTGAAATATTGGACGAGGTCATCTGTTTCCATGTGATTGATAACGGAATCGGAATGGATGAAGACGAGTTAGCTGTTTTGAGGAAAGAAATTGAAATGCCGGGCAGCAAGCAGAGCACTGGTTTTTGCCTTGCAAATGTCAATAAGCGAATTAAATTGAACTATGGCAATATGTATGGTCTCGATATAAAAAGCAAAAAAGGAGAAGGCACGGATGCCATTATCAAAATTCCGGCATTGCTGCTGGAGAATGAACGAATTGAGGTAGGTTATGAATAGAAGCTTTAAAATCATCTTGTGGGTCTTCTTTATGGGTTTGATTGTGCTTGCCAGCTGCAGTCTGATGCCTTTGAAAAATCTTCAGAACGGCGAGGCTGAAAACACTGATGTTATTGATTCTGACTTGATTATTGTTGGATTCTCCCAGCTCGGATCTGAATCAGACTGGCGTACGGCAAATACGAAATCGATACAGAATGCCCTTGTAGAAAAGAATGGATTTTCTTTGATATTTCAAAATGGAAGACAGAGCCAGGAAAATCAGATTAAGGATGTAAGGAGTTTTATTTTCCAGGAGGTAGATTACATTTTAATTGCCCCGGTAACAGAAACCGGATGGGATACGGTGCTTACGGAAGCAAAGGAAGCAGGTATTCCGGTAATCATAGTGGATCGTATGATTGATACAGAAGATGAAAGTCTTTATGTCGCAAATGTGGGCACGGATAAGTATGAAGAAGGCATAAATGCAGGACGTTGGCTGGAAAAATATCTGCTGCAGCAGGATCTCGATGATACTTCTTCACAGGTGACTGAATCTATACCGGAAGAAACAGAATTACAGGCAGAGAATGGACAAAACACCGATACTATAAATATCGTTGTCCTTGAGGGTACCTTGAATTCAACAGCCCAGATAGGACGTTCCCAGGGATTTGCGGATATAGCCGTAAATCATGCGGATTGGAATATTCTTGCGCATGAAGACGGTGATTTTACCAAAGCAAAGGGCAAGGAAATTATGGCGCAGTATTTACAGAGATATGATGATATTGATGTTCTGGTTTCGCAAAATGATGATATGACGTTTGGCGCTATCGAGGCCATACATGAAGCCGGATTAACCTGCGGGGTAGACGGCAAGATCACAATTATCTCCTTTGATGCGGTATCCGAGGCCTTTGACATGATGGAAGACGGATTAATTAATGTGGACATAGAATGCAATCCACTGCAGGGACCGCTGATTGCAGAAATAATAGGACGTCTGGAAAATGGGGAAGAGATTGAAAAGATATCCTATGTGGACGGAAAAGTTTTTGAAGCAGAAAATGCTGAAATAGATCGTATCGGACGAAGTTATTAGGATTGTTTTCAATGATATGCGTTAGAATCAGGCGAAATGATCAACCCGGGCAACTCAAATAAGCCGCAGCATACCCGGGAACGTAAAAAAACAAACAAAATTCATAGGAATCTTAACCATAAAAGAATTGGAAGAGAAACACAGTAAAATAAACGACAAATACAGGATTAATTTCCGTATTTGTATGCGAATAAGTTTAATATACTTCACCTACACATATAGAAACCAAACAGGGTTAAAAATGGTAGGAGGAGATATCTATGAAGAAATTGTTATCTTTAGTTCTGGTTTTGTCACTCGCGTTCTCGCTCGCATCATGCAGCAAGACAGTCTCGGAGACTACAGCCAAAGCAGACGGAACAGTTGCTGCGACAACAGCCAAAGCAGAAGAAACAGCTGCCGCGACAGTAGCAGACGGAGCACTTACAATTGGTGTTGTTCAGACAAATGCAAACGAGTCTGACTGGCGTACAGCAAACACAAAGTCATTCAATGAAGCTTTTGGAGAAGCTGGTTTTGAGATCAAGATGGTTTTTGGCGAAGGTGACCATGCCAAGCAGATCTCACAGGCTCAGCAGCTCATCCAGGAAGAAGTTGACTATCTTGTAGTCTTAGGACTTCAGTCAGCTGGCTGGGAAGATGTTGCCAAAGCCGCTATGGAAGCCGGAATTCCCTTTATTATGGCTGACCGTAAACTTGATCTTTCTGAAGACCTTTACACCGCTATGGTTTGCTCGGATTTCGAAGCTGAAGGTAACAAGGCCGTTGATTGGCTGAAGACAGCTGCACTTGATTCTTACAAAATTGTTGTCCTTGGCGGCGACACAGGATCATCTGCTCAGCTCGGCCGCTCCAAAGCAATTGAAGACGGCGCAGATGCAAACGGTTGGGAAATTGTATTCAACCAGAACATGAAGGGCTGGGACGAGACACTTGCTAAGCAGGCTGTTGCTGATCTTATCGCTTCCGGAACAGAATTCACTGTTATCTACGCTGAGAACGACAACATGGCACGTGGTGCCTGCGACGCTATGGACGCTGCCGGTATTACATACGGCAAAGACGGCGACGTTAAAGTTATCGCTTTTGATGCAAACAAGTGGGCTCTTGAGAATGTTCTTGCTGGCAAATTCAACCTTGACGTAGAGTGCAACCCTCTCCACGGACCTCGTATCGTTGAGCTCATTAACAAGCTTGAAGCTGGCGAAGAAGTTGAGAAGAATGCCTACGTTGTAGAAGAAATGTTTGATACTAACACCATCACACAGGCTATTGTTGATGCACGCAGCTACTAATTAGTAATCGGTTCTACTTAGAATCCGACGACTTACAGCACAGTAAACTAGTTAAGATATTGATCGAAATGCGCGGCGCCGAGTATGTGAATACTGTTCGCAGATCCTGGCGCCGCGTATTTATTAAGTCACAGAAGTAATAGGATATTGTTCGGATATTGTTTCTGAACGGAGATTTGAGGATTATTACTATGCAGGACACAGTATTTACAATGCGAAATATTCATAAAAGCTTTCCTGGTGTGCGGGCCTTGCATAACGTAGATTTCACTTTATGTGAAGGTGAAATCCACGCTCTGATGGGGGAAAACGGTGCAGGGAAGTCCACCCTAATTAAGGTTTTGACCGGAGTATACACAAAGGATTCCGGAGAAGTCCGAATTAAGGGAATCAATAAACCAGTTCATATCAAAGCACCTCAGGAAGCCCAAAAACTCGGAATAAGTACGGTGTATCAGGAAATCACACTGTGCCCGAACCTGACGGTTGCTGAAAATCTGTTTATTGGCAGAACCAAGGGTGCATTCGTTGATTGGAAGAAGAGCAACTACAGGGCAGAAAGTATTCTTAAAAATCTGGGGATATCGGCAAAGCCAACACAGCAATTGTCAAACTGTTCCATCGCGGTTCAGCAGATGGTGGCTATAGCCCGTGCTGTTGATATGGACTGCAAGGTGCTAATCCTTGATGAGCCTACCTCATCGCTGGATAAACAAGAGGTCTCCAAACTGTTTGCACTCATGCGTACGCTCAAAAAAAGAGGAGTAGGCATCGTATTTGTCACTCATTTTCTTGATCAAGTGTATGAGTTATGCGATAAAATTACGGTTTTGCGTAATGGCGAGCTAGTCGGAGAATATCAGATAAAGGAACTTCCACGTGTAGAGCTTGTTGCCAAAATGATGGGTAAGGAACTTGACGATTTGGCTGAAATTCATAACAAGGCACTATCGATCACAGGCGACTTGAAAGAAGCAATCATCGAAGCGGAAGATCTTACAAGCACTTCCGGGATAAAGCCATTCAATTTCACTGCGTATAAGGGAGAGGTAACCGGCTTTGCAGGCCTTTTAGGCTCTGGCCGCAGCGAATGTGTGCGTGCCATTTTTGGTGCGGACAAGGTCGTAAAAGGAAGCCTCCGGATCAAAGGCGAGAATATCAGCATTACATCGCCAATAAAAGCCATGAAGCAGGGAATCGGATATCTTTCCGAGGACCGGAAACGAGACGGAATTATTGGCGACTTGTCAGTCCGCGAGAATCTTATACTTGCGCTGCAGGTTATGAGAGGCTTCTTCAGACCGTTCACAAATGCACAGGCACAAGCCTTTGCCGATGAATATATTAGTCTGCTCGGGATCAAAACACCTTCGGCGGACACCCCGATCAACTCCTTATCCGGAGGTAATCAGCAAAAGGTAATTCTTGCCCGTTGGCTGCTTACGCATCCCGATTATCTTATTCTTGACGAACCGACACGCGGAATTGATATCGGAACAAAGGTTGAAATTCAAAAGCTGGTGCTGAAGCTTGCTTCCGAGGGCATGAGTATCACATTCATTTCATCCGAGATTGAGGAAATGCTGCGTACATGTTCAAGACTGATTGTAATGCGTGACCTCTATGTTGTTGGTGAATTAAAGGGTGAAGAGATGACACAAAATAAAATAATGTATACGATAGCGGGGAGTGTAAGTTAAATGTCCAGAATTAGTAATATGCTTGATACCGACCGTTCAGTATCAGCTCTTAAAGCAATTACCCGGCACAGATTGTTTATTCCGATTGCATTTCTATCCTTACTTTTGCTGCTCAATATATTCATCAATCCGGGTTTCCTGACAATCAACTTGGGGCGAGACAGTAACGGTAATCCTGTCTTGATAGGAAATCTAATCAATATACTGAACAACGCAACTGAACTTGTTATTCTTGCCATTGGAATGACTCTTGTTACAGCTTCTTCCAGGGGTCAGGACATCAGCGTAGGCGCTACAGTCGCAATTGTTGGCGGAGTGATTATGCGTGTTCTGTGCGGGAGCGAAACCCAGCCTGACGTATTGCATGCACCCATCATCGTAGCGCTCTTGCTCGGCTGCCTTGCCGGTATTGCCTGCGGAGTCTTTAACGGTATTCTTGTATCAAAGTTCAACATACAGCCTATGGTAGCAACACTCATCCTCTTTACGGCGGGCCGGTCGATAGCCTCTATGGCTATGGGTGGACTTAAGCCTAAAGCTCCGGTTTCATTTGGGTATTATGGTAATTTCATTCCCGGATTTCCCATTCCAACGCCAATACTCATTACGATTGTTGTTATTGCAGTAACTGTCCTTGTGTTGAAATTCACCAACCTGGGTCTATATACCCGGGCTGTAGGTATCAATGACAAAGCCTCGAGTCTGAATGGTCTCAATCCTGCGCGGATCAAATTATTAACATTTGCGATTTTAGGTCTTTGTGTCGGCATCGCCGGCTTTGTCCAGGCAAGCAGGGTGCAGACTGTAAATCCGTTCACAATCGTGCCCAGCATTGAAATGGATGTAATTCTAGCAGTCGCCCTTGGCGGAAATTCACTCGGCGGCGGTAAATTCAAGATGACAGGATCGATTATCGGAGCGTATACGATCCAGACTCTGACATCAATGTTAACCACGCTTAACGTCAACACAAATGCCCTCCCTGTTTACAAGGCCGTGATAATTATCATACTTGTAATTATCCAGACACCGATCTTCAAAAGTTTCTTCGCTAATAGAGCCTCGTTTTCCAAATTGACTGCAGGTAGTGGAAAGGAGCGTGGTTAGTATGATATTCGCGAGTAAAACGCAAAATACCGACAGTGCAGGAGTCAATCACAGCAAATTGAAAAAAAGAGAACCTCTGACCGATACAGCTTTCCTTCTCACAATTACTGTTTCGCTATTTATTGCAATCTATACACTCGCCATTCTCTTCCTTGGAGATAAAGGTTTCAGCAAGATCCAGATGTTCTTTAATCTCTTCAACGAAAACGCCGCGCTGATCGTAATTGCCTGCGGACTTTCGATTGTTATGATAACAGGCAGTATTGATATTTCCGTAGGCGGTTCAACCGCACTTATTTGTACAGCCTGCATCGTCTGCCTCAACAATTACAACTTCACCTTTTTCACAACGCTGCTTCTGGCCCTGGCGATTGGTCTTTCCTTTGGTGTGGTTCAGGGATTTCTCATCGCATATATGGAGATGCAGCCCTTTATCGTTACCCTGGCAGGCATGTTCTTAGGCCGAGGATTAGTTGCCCTGATAGAAGTCAATCAAATACAGGTCGCTAATGAGGGTTTTGAAGCTTTGTCAGGTGCGCGGATACAGATTCCCTTTTTAGGCGATATTAATAAGAAGGGTACTTTCATTCAGTCAAAGCTGGAATATGGCGTTATTGTAGCTCTTATCATCGTCATTGTGATGATCTGGCTGCTCAAGAAGACAAAACTTGGCCGCAGCTTTTACGCTGTGGGCGGGAATTCGCAAAGCGCCCTGATGCTTGGTATTAACGTCAAAAAAACCAAATTTAAAGCCCATTTGCTTTGCGGGCTGCTTGCCGGAATCGGCGGCTTTCTTTACGTCTTCCACACGAGGTCCGGTTCGGTTCAGCAGGCACCAGGCCTTGAAATGGACGCAATTGCTGCATCCATAATTGGCGGAACACTCTTGACCGGCGGTGTAGGGAATATCTTTGGCACTCTTTTCGGTGTATTAACAACCGGAATCGTACTTCTGGTCGTTACCGCAATAGGCAGCCAGGATCCGTGGTGGCCGCAGATCACACGTGCGGCCATGCTCTGCTTCTTTATTGTACTTCAGAGTGTCATTTGTTCCAGAAAGAAGAAGATTTGAGACTTCAAAAGACATCCGCCTCGATTTAACAAAGCCCCTTACGTTCCTCCTTCATATAAAGCGCAGAAGAATGAAAATTATCAGTGGTAGATAATTTTCCTTCCTCTGCGTTTTTAAGTGCTGAAAATCTGATGGATGGAGAATCTTCATAGATCTCTCACGTTGACACGGTGGTATGCAAACGATAAAATGTGGACATGTTTATTATAAACACATAATTTTAAACAAGGGTAAGGGGAGGCGTATTATGTTTTGCAGCAACTGTGGGGGAAAACTGGACCAGGAAGTGAAATTTTGTTCGTATTGCGGTAAGGAAATGTCTACTGTACCGAAAGCGACCGTTCAGGAGACGTTATTCACGGCTTCAACGCCGAACCCTCCTATGCAGCAACCAGCGGATGCAACCCCGAGGTCCGTTTCCAAAAACAGAAAGGGCAAATATATTTTGTTTGCCCTTAGCGGGATTGTTATTGGCGCAATACTGCTTGCCGCCATTTTCTTTGCCACCGGAATGCTCTCTTCGGATGTCAAAACATTGGAAGGGCCAGGATTCTCTACGCCGGAAGACGCCGCAAAAGCCTATTTGACAGGCTTGCGTGATCAGGATATAAATGCGATGATATCAGCCTTTGCTATAGAAAGCTACGTAGATAACTATGACTTTGAAGCCAGTGTTGAGCGTATACAGACGTATCAGATGTATGCTGATATTTTTCTTCCCAACACAAGTGACTATACTGTGCAGCTCAATATTGCGGCCCGAAGGAATCAGATTACAAGACTGATCAATATGCAATATATGTTATATAATACGCCGGAAGAACTCAATGATGGCACTCCCGTTACGTTTTCAAAGGATGACACAGCGGCGATTCAGGATTTTGTTGCAAAATTTGAGCAGGATACCAATAATTACATATTCGAAGATCTGGAGATTACCGGTACTGTGCCGCCGGAAGATTTGGCGGAAGCGTATATGGATGAGAGAAACCAGCAGAACATTGCCAAGCAGGCAGTAACCTTCGGCGCAGATGCTGATGATGTGGTGAATGTTGCCATTACTTTTGAAGCCGACGGTCAGACCTGGGTGTTTTGTCCGCAGTTGGTGAGATATGATAGCAAATGGTACATCCAGTCATCACAGGGGAATTTGGCTAGTCTTTTGAATATGTCCGCTTACACTGGCGGTATCGCGCCTTATTGATGATCGCCTGTTTGTGTTTTTACCCGTTTTAAATCCGCTCTTTCAGGAATCAGAGTATATATCTATGTTTTTTCGAGCCGTCTTTATTCAACACACAGTATTTTTGTATAACGCCGCAGTGGGTAATCACCATCATGGGGAGCACCGCAATATGTCCCTGACATGCGTTCTCCCGGGCAAACACGCACAATACCGGATTTCCAGAGCAGCTGCGTCAGCTCTTCGCGTTCGTTTTCCCCGCAAAGGAGCCCGGCGGTCTGGAGATAATTCTTGTAGGGACGCAGTTCGCGAAGCAAATCGGCGCGAGGCAGTGCTTTTACCCATGCGTTGCCAAACTGTACAGCCGGTTTCAAATCCCTGTCAGGATAAGCGATAAGGCTGCAGTTCCTGTCCTTGAATACTTTGCTGTTCTGATATACCGTCTCAAGTTCTTCTGTATAAATCTGCAGGGCAACCAGTGTTTTAATTCCGATTCCCAGTTCTCTGGATCCGGTCTGCATGGCTGTCTCAAGAATCGGAAGGAATTTCCTGCAAAAGTTATGAACAACTTCTATATCATCAGTATCTACATATATTCCCTGGCAGGAACTGCACAGAAGTTGACCTGTTGTGACGATGTTATGTGCCAGACCGGCAAGGACTTCGTCAGTAATGCCCTGCTCCGTGACATAGGCAAAGCTGACCTTATGTCCCCATTCTATAAGGCGGATGCTGGGATCCACCATCTTTCTGAACGCCGACACAGCTTCGACGCCTCCCCAGACTACAATAGCATCTGCGATTGATATGAGTCTGGCGATGTGCTCAATATCGCGGGAGGAATAGTCAAAAACATATATGTATTCAGCCAGGCAGGGCTCGATTTTTATTAGCTCGAGAAGAAGCCTGACTGATAAGCCGCCCTCTACGGCCGGAAGCTTCAGAATGTTAATGTTCCCGGCCAGCAAGCCCTCTAGAACACTGAACGCAGGGAGTCCATCGGCATTTCCGGCTGCGACATGAAGAAGAACTCCCAGGGGACCTGTCCTTTCGGTAACCGCATAGGTCTTATCAGAAGGAATAAATTTTTTGGGCTTGCCGTAATTATCCCCGAGTTCAATCCTCAGGCGTGCCCTGAGACTGTCCTCGTCAAACATTAGGCGGGCTTCGTCAAGATAGATTTTACCGAGATCTTTATTAATGCCAAGCCCGGCCATCGTCTCGAGATAGAAAGATTCATCGAGATCCCTGACAAGCCGGCTGCATGCAGTAATGACGGTTTCCGGATCAAGCATCTTCTTACTCAGTGTACTCAGGATACGTTCGTCCAGCGTCTCAAGAATAGCATCGCAGGACTTCGTATCGATTATTTTCCCGTCTGCCAGATTCATTTGCTGCCGCCTTTCTGTTTGACTTGAAGTAGTTCGGAAGCACTGGCGGCACAGGTTTTGACATCTACCAGCCCCACACGTCCCAGGACATCAAAATAGGGTGAAGTAATGCCGCAGCCACAGTCTGATCCCGCGTGCATTACGGCCAGGTCATCCGTCATAACACTGCAGAAGGGCATACTGGTCAGCATGGGCGTCAAGAGGTTGAGCATTCCCGGTACGCCATACTCCACAGGCTGCAGATTTGTATCCCGGATGATAACCCGGCTGTAAATCGGCACATGAAAGTGATGGTTAGGACAGTCAGCATACGTTATCGGATGCTCAACAGCTCCGAAAAACTCCCTGATGCGGTCACTGCCGATTCCCAAAACCGCCTCGGACATGGCATATAGAGTGGGTTTATCCACTTGCTCGGTAAGAAACTGTTTCCAACCGCCGGCAAGCATGATAAGTGACTTCGGATGCAGCTTAACCTTGATTCCTGATTCCTGTAATTCCCTGATTAAGAATATAAAATACGGGGGGAACCCGATGAAGCGCACCGGTAATCCGGTCTTTTCATAGCGAAGAAGTGCCTTTTTGATACCTTCGATATTGAGGACATATTCTGTGCCCGTATCTTTAAGCGCATATTCCCGATGAATGGTAAGGGCGGTAAATGTCGTCGCATAGGCTGTCTTTACAACACCCATTTTATTGCGTTTGGAAGGCTGATATCCCAAAACGATAAAATTGGTTGGCCGTGGTGAGAGCAGCCTGCGTGAAATAAAGGTACCTAAAATCATTCCGATACCTCGAAAGGCCGAAGTCCGGTCCAAACCCATCTGGCTTGTTCGGCCGCTTGTTCCTGAAGTGGTTGATTTCATAAAAAGATGTTTGGGGGAAGTGGAATAAAGTGTGTGGCGTTTTAGAAATAATGTGGGAATGGGGGGATCTTCCACAAATCATCAACTGATTTTATGTCATCAATAGAAAAGCCCTGCTTACGCAGAATTTCAGCATACTCCGGGCAATGGGTCTGGTGATGTCTGACATTCTCGACAATGGCGCTTGCGAAAAGAGAGTCAGTGCCTTCCGTGTCGTATAAGCCGCGGTGGTAAAACAACCTGTTACCATAACTCATTTTCATTCTCCCAAGTGATCTGCCCGTGTATACTCATGACATAAATTATTGTTCTTCCGCTTTCATAAAAAAAGAATATATCGGTGCAATCCTGCGAAAATCCGAGGCAATCCTCTCAGCAAGGTTCCCGGCAAAAAAGGACTCCGGATCCGCTCCTCTCGCGAAGAAATAAATAGATCTCCGACCCAGCCAGCCGGCAAGCTTTTCATCAGTGTCCGGAAAGCGGTCGCGCTTATAAACATCTCCGGCCATAGCAAAAACATCCTGCTCCTCATATGCATTTCGCGCCGCCTGAAACGATTTGTCGTCAGAAAGAATCATAGATCGAATCGCCTGCATTGTTTTCGCGGTTGCCTTGTAATACCCGAATCCGTATTCGTATCCGCTCGGAGAGATTTCAAAATAGAAGCCGGGAAGAGGTGCATACACATCTGTTGTGCGTGCAAACATACACCATACATTATCACGAAAAATCGATCCGCCTTTTGAAAAGCGCGCGTCCCGGTAGAGTCTTGAAAACCGCTTCGGGTTAACAGGGAAAGCATCGTCAATTGCCAGCATTGTCGGTGCAAGTTCCGTTATGAACTCCGAAAAGGGCTCGGCAACATATCTCTTATACTCTGCTTTGTGTTCCTGATACCAATCTTTGCTGTCATGCATACGATTTTCAAATAGAAAGTCCAACGTCTCCTGTGAAAAAGGCATTCCCGGCACATCCTTTCAAAGAATATATCCAAATCGCTATATAATATTATATTATATACATACAAATGCTTGATCTGCCATGCAATATTGCAATTGTAGGGAGGGAAAAATGAAAGCTGTTGTATACGACAAAAAGAATTCCGGCAGTGCTCTTACCTTAAGGGAAATAGAAAAACCTATACCTGCTGATGATGAAGTACTAGTAAAAATCCATGCCGTTTCGGTTAATGCTGCTGACTACCGTTCCATGAAGATGGGAATTATTCCCAAACGGAAAATATTCGGTTCCGATATTGCCGGAAGAGTTGAAGCGGTTGGCAAAAACGTTACTCAGTTTACTGTTGGTGATGAAGTCTTTGGAGACATTTCTGCTGTTGGCTTTGGCGGTTTTGCTGAATATGCAGCTGTTCCGGAAACGGTACTGGCTTTGAAACCATTGGGTGTGGCGTTCGATACAGCCGCTGCCATTCCGATGTCGGCAGTCACAGCTCTGCAGGCGCTTCGTGATAAAGGGCACATTCAACCGGGGCAAAAAGTTTTGATTTGCGGTGCCGGCGGCGGTGTGGGTACATTTTCAGTTCAACTGGCTAAGTATTTTGGGGCGGAAATCACAGCCGTGTGCGGGGCGGATAATGTGAAGATAGTCGAGTCTCTTGGAGCAGATTATGTCATAAATTATAAGGAAAATGACTTCACCCAAAGTGGCAGGCTATATGATCTCATTCTAGCTATAAATGGCAATTATCCATTATTTACTTATAAACGTTTATTATCAGCAAATGGCATCTGCGTCATGGTCGGCGGCAGCTTGTCGCAGGTCTTCAAATTTCTGCTATTTGGAGCCTTTCTGTCAACTGGCAGTAAAAAGATGTATACCCTTGCGGCTAAGCCAAACAAAAGGGATTTGGAATTCGTCATGGAGCTTGTCGCAGACGGCCAAGTGAAGCCCGTCATTGACCGGCATTATCCGCTTCATCAGACCGCTGAGGCTGTACGGTATCTGAGCAGCGGTCATGCTCTGGGGAAAGTTATCATTGAGGTTGCATAAGAGCAATGTTCATTCAATTCTGATAATAAGATAGTGTCAAAATAACCACTCCAGCTTTGTGAGTAGTATGATGAAGAAACAAAAGCTTAATCAGGTTTGAAGGAGAAATGTATATGGTAGAAATACTTCAAATAGTTCTTCAGGTTTTTCTCGGAGTGGCACTGGCAGCTGTCTGCGGTTACCGGATTTTTGTGCCTTTGCTTGTGATGGGCATTGCAGGACTTGCCGGATACATGCAGTTTGCGGAAGGATTCCAGTGGATTTCGAGTTACCCCGCAGTCATTATTTTCGGAGTCGCTACGATACTCGAGATCGTCGGATACTTTATCCCGCATGTCGATAATTTTCTGAATGCGATATCGCTTCCGGTCGGGGTCGTCGCAGGTGTCATTGTTGCGGCGTCGGTGATTACCGATATGAACCCGATACTTAAGTGGACACTGGCTATAATCGCGGGCGGAGGCGCAGCAACGCTTACCAGCCTTATGTCGAACGGTGTGCACCAGGGTTCAACAGTTGTTAGCGGTGGATTTGCGAACCCCATTGTTTCAACGGCTGAATCGGTTGGAACCGTTGCGGCTTCGGCACTTGCCATTGCTATACCTGTCTTGTCTGTTGTATTTGTGATTGTTCTGGTCATCGTATCCATTCTTTTTATCAGAATCCTCATTAAAAGAAAGAAAGCTAAGGCGGCCAGGACAACATAGCTTTTACAATCCTGTTAAGGAGTGAAATATGAATCAGAAGACGTATGAATTTGAAGCCATTATTCAAAAAGTCCCCGACATAGATGGAGCATATGTTGTATTCCCTTATGATGTGAAAGCAGAGTTCGGCAAGGGCAGGGTAAAGGTTCACGCGGCCTTTGACGGTGAACAGTATGACGGGAGCATTGTGAATATGGGCGTGAAGAATGCTGACGGTTCAGTGTGTTACATCATTGGTCTGCGCAAGGATATACGAGCCAAAATTGCTAAACAGCCGGGAAGTCGCGTAAAAGTTAAGGTTACGGAGAGGGCGGGATGAATTTTCTTTGAAAAATTCCAAATGCGAAGGCAACATGAATGTTCTTGACAGGTATTAGCTGCTTTATACTTGATTCGGGAGGTTGAAGAGATGGATTATTCAAAGTATACCCGTGAACAACTTTTTGAACGTATTAATGAACTGGAATTATTAAACAGGGAACTTCTTGATGAAAAAATTCAGGCAAATAAGCTTGAATTTGCCTGGTCAGGAAATCTGGGACACTGGTATCTTAACCTGATAACAAAAACTGACGTTTTTAATCCATTAAAAATACAGGTGTTGGGTTATAGTATGGAAGAAATGCCTGAACGAATCACTTATTCCTTTTTTACAGATAAACTGCATTCTGAAGACCATCAGGCGACAATGGCTGCGATGAAAAGACATATGGAAGGCAAGTCAGATGTGTATGAGTGTGAATATCGTATTCAAGCCAAAGATGGCAGCTATAAGTGGTTTCATGACCGTGGGAAAATTACCCAAAGAGATGTAGACGGCAAACCTGAGTTTGTCGCTGGAATAGTATTTGATATTACTGAACAAAAGGAACATGAGCAGGAAATGACACATAAAAATGTTCTTCTGGAAATGCAGGCTACTATTGATGCGCTAACAGGGATTCATAACCGACGGACTATAATGGAAGAGCTGGAGAGGAGAACGAACCAGGCAATCATTCATTCTTCACCTCTTTCTTATCTTGTTGGATATTGATTTTTTTAAAAGAGTTAATGACACTTACGGACATCAATTTGGAGATAGAGTCCTTCAAAAAGTCGCAAATACCATTACAGAATCAATTCGGGAAAATGATTCTGTAGGAAGATATGGCGGTGAAGAATTCCTCGTAGTTTTACCTGATACAGAGATGACTCATGCAATATTTATTGCGGAACGAATCAGGAAAGCAGTGGAACATTTGGATTTTTACGAAAATGCGCATATAACGATCAGCGGAGGCCTGACGGTTTTCCAGGGTGAGACAATAGTGGAATTAATAGACATAGTTGATAAAAAACTATATGAAGCAAAAAACGATGGCAGGAACAGGATAAAAGCGAACTAACTGTGACGAGGCGCGTATGAAAACACTTCTTCTTACAGTCATAGGATTTTTATTTATCGGGCTGGGAGCTATTGGTCTCTTATTGCCAGTCTGGCCGACGACGCCTTTTATCCTCGTATCTGTCGCCTGCTTCTCATCATCACCCTGTATTAGAGCTCAAATCCTGCGAATTTCATTTTTCAGGGAACATATCGAAAACTATGAGAAGAGAACAGGTCTCTCCCGTAAGACGGTATGGATTAGTTTAGGCTGGCTTTGGGGAATGATGATTCTGTCTGTGGCACTGCTTCAATCCTACTGGATCTCATTACTTCTTTTTCTTGTCGGAGCAGCTGTGACAAGCCATATCCTATGGATGGCCAGAGCCAAGGGAAGAAAGGAGGACAAGAGAGAATGAAACGCGTATTTGGTACTGCGGAAGCCATATTTGACATCATCTATCTTACGGCCGCAGTGACTTTCGGCTTCCTATTTCTCTTTGTTGTTCCGGATAATTCTGCCCGTATGCTGGCCGGTGTCATGGCTTTGGTGTTAGCCGGGGGAGATGCATTTCATCTGTTTCCACGCATCAGCGTTATTAGGACAGGCAATGAGGAGCATCTGCGCGGCGCCCTTGGACGTGGTAAGCAGATTACTTCGATTACTATGACCGTGTTTTATCTGCTTCTCTGGCAGCTGGGACTACTTGTTTTCCATCCCCAAAATATTATTATCTGGACTTGCGTAGTATACTGCCTCGCGGCTGTGCGAATTCTTCTGTGCCTTATGCCTCAAAACAAATGGACAGAGCGGTATCCTCCCGTTAAATGGGGGATTTTGCGCAATATTCCGTTTTTTCTTATGGGGGCCGTGGTTTCAGGACTCTTCTTTCTGCAAAGAAGCGTCGAACCAGGCCTTGGTTTGATGTGGTTTGCCGTTGTTATAAGTTTTGCTTTTTACCTTCCTGTGGTTCTCTGGGCGAACAAAAACCCGAAAATCGGCATGCTGATGCTGCCGAAAACTTGCGCATACCTATGGATGCTGGTCATGTGCATATCCATTTAAAGTGCATATTCCGATAACGTGCAAATATCAGTGTGATATTTACATAAGTAAGCAACATCAGTAACAACCAAACATGAAAGGAGTATTATCATGATCGAGCACGAAAAACTAACCAACGAAGTCGGCGCACCCGTTGCCGACAATGAGAATTCAATCACCGCCGGACCCCGTGGTCCTGTTGTCATGCAGGATGTATGGATGATGGAAAAAATGGCGCACTTCAATCGTGAGGTTATCCCCGAACGCCGCATGCACGCCAAAGGTTGGGGTGCATACGGCAAACTCACAGTGACTCATGATATCTCCCGGTACACCAGGGCGAAAGTTCTGCAGCCTGGCGCACAGACCGAATTATTTATCCGCTTTTCCACCGTTGCGGGTGAGCGCGGTGCCGCCGACTGCGAGCGTGATATCCGCGGAACAGCCATAAAGTTCTACACCGAGGAAGGCAACTGGGACTTAGTCGGCAATAACACACCGACCTTCTTTATTCGGGACGTACATAATTTCTCCGACTTAAATCGTGCCGTCAAGCGCGACCCCCGCACCGGGCGACGCTCACCCCAGAACAATTGGGATTTTTGGACACTGCTGCCCGAGTGCTTCCATCAGATCACGATAGTCATGAGTGACCGGGGCATCCCCGCGTCTTTCCGCAATATGCATTTCTTTGGCGAGCATACTTTCTCCTTCTATAATGATAAAAATAAACGCGTCTGGTGCAAGTTTCACTTTAAGACCCAACAGGGCATCAAGAACCTCTCGAATGAGGAAGCGGCCAAAATCAACGGAATGGACCGGGAATATATGGGAAAAGATCTCTATGAGGCCATCGAACGGGGTGACTTCCCGAAGTGGACTATGTATGTGCAGATCATGACAGAGGAACAGGCAAAAAATCACCATGAGAACCCCTTTGATATCACCAAGGTTTGGAGCCATGCCGAATATCCGCTTATTGAGGTTGGCGTGCTGGAATTGAACCGCAACCCCGAAAACTTTTTTGCTGAGGTCGAGCAGGCTGCCTTTACTCCCGCCCATGTAGTGCCAGGCATTGGCTTCAGCCCCGACCGTTTCCTGCAGGGCAGACTTTTTTCGTACGGCGACGCACAGCGTTACCGTCTTGGCGTCAACCACAACCAGATACCGGTAAACCGTGCTAAAGTCGAGGTCAATGAATACCACCGCGACGGCGTTATGCGTGTAGACGGAAACTACGGGGGTACTGTGGCCTATACCCCCAATAGCTACGGTGCATGGACAGCCCAGCCCGAAGTGATGGAGCCGCCGATGGATCTGGAGGGTACGATGTACCGCTATGATCCGAAGGATGACCCGACAGACGACTGTTTCCTTGCCGGCGGCAACCTGTGGCGTGTTATGACCGAGGACAAGAGGCAGCTCCTGATCGAAAATACTTCCGCTGATATTGCTTCTGTTACAGAGAATATTAAGTACCGTCATGCTGTCCACTGCTATCTGGCCGATCCTGAATACGGCGAACGCTTCACAAAAGCGGCCGGGCTGGACATGGATAAGGTAAAAGATCTTTCCAAGCTGGATAATAACGCCTTGAATTTGGCAACCCTATTGAGTTAAGTGTAAGCCGAATCATCCTTTTCGCGCTCAATGCAAGCAAAAAATACCAGATCGGGAGTGTACTTTATGAAGCAGCAGCGAAACGCCTGACAAAAATCCGCTAACTATACATTTTTAAAAACAGCTCGCCCAATCGGACGGGCTGTTTTTTATATGGACATTATCCCTTTGATTGCTTGATGGCCGGCACGATATTTTGAATCAACCTTTCAACTTCAAGTTCATTTATTATGTGAGGCGAATTGTATTGAGCCCCATATGCTTTTATCTGATAGCAATTATCAAAACCAAACATATTAAAATACTTTTTGTATTTTTCATATAGCGAATTATAGACATTTCCATCAGCGGAACCATAGGACTGTACAAACACCATACTTCTATTTTTGGGAAGATGGTCGGCCGATACGCCGGTTTTAGCATAATATGACCAGGTTCGATCAATAAAACATTTGAGCTGCGCGCTGACGTCTGCATAAAAAACGGGAGTGGAAATAATAAGCACATCCGTTGCTTTTGCTAATTCAAGTATTTCCGAGAGGTCATCCTTTATTGCACATATATCCGTTTTGTTTGTCCTGCAATAAAAACATTCCTGGCAGCCATGAATATTCAGACTATTTAAGTTATACTCTCTTATTTCATTACCTTGATTTGCAAACATCTCAATCAGGCTTGCTGCTACTTTTGAACTTACACCATTTTTCCGTGGACTGCCATTTACTGATAATATTTTCATTCCAACGCCTCCTTCGTTTCCTGCGTTAAAATTCATATCTATGCCTGTATGTCTGATACGATTCTCAAATCCTGCGTGCCACTTTGGCAGTTCCTATAAAGTGTTTGAATTCTTTTCCATTATTGCGTTTAATATATATTATGGGAATGTTCACTTAATAATGCAATATGATAAGGAGGCCCGAAATTCATGTCTGAACTAATGCTGATAGAGCCGTCAAAGGAATTGGAAACATCTGCTATGCAATATAGAAATGAATTCATCGAATATGGCGAACTCCAGATCAATGGAAGCTGCGGGTTTTTTCACTATTCTAACTATGATGAATGGCTGGATAACGTGACTCTGGCTCATAAAAAGGAGACATCCTTCATACACGTGCCGGCCACGACATATTTTGCTGTTCGAAAAGCTGACAATAAGATTGTCGGTTCTATTCAGCTGCGTCATGAGCTTAGCGATGAATTAAAAATACACGGAGGCCATATCGGGTATGGTGTATGTCCATCTGAGCGCGGCAAAGGGTATGGAACAGAGCAATTATCTCTGGTGCTGGAAAAAGCCAGGGAATTACACATTTCACGAGTTATGATTTCATGCGATAAAAACAACACAGCTTCAGCCAAAGTTGCCATAAATAATGATGGAAAACTCGAATGGGAAGGTTATGATGAGGAAGATGGATACATTCAAATTTATTGGATTGACCTAATATAATTTATATGCCGGCATCAGCCGAAGGAGAGTGACATGCTGATTTTAACCGATAGACTTTCTTTGCGTGAGTTGGAGCAGTCCGATTTCCGTGCACTCAGCTTGATACTGCAGGACGAAGATGTAATGACCGCTTATGAGAAGACATTCAGTGATGAAGAGGTGCAGGTCTGGCTGGATAAGCAGCTGGAGCGCTGCCGCAAAGACGGGTTCGGATTATGGGCTGTCATCCTCAAAGAGACAGGAGAAATGATCGGTCAATGCGGCCTTACCCTACAGGAATATAATGGCGCGGATATGCTTGAAATCGGATATCTTTTCCAAAAAGGCATATTGGCATCACGGATACGCCACTGAAGCCGGGGGACTTGCTGAAGCCAAACTTCGTTTCTAACTATGGCGAGCGGAAGAAAGCGAATTTTATCTATCTGACGGCGACCCTCGATGCGGCCAAGTGGGGAGCGGAGCTTGCTGTTGGCGATGAACCCGGTCGAATCTACCAGGTGGAGCCCACGGGAATGATCGAGAATGACCCCAATCTGACAGACAAAAAGTTCCCCGGAAACCCGACCCGGTCATACCGCACACGGCAGAAGCTTAAAGTAGTTGGCGAAGTTCTTGATTGGGAAGGACACCCTCCGGAGGTACTTAAGATTATGCGGGATCAACTTGCCGAGCTCAAACGGCTCGGGATTGAGGCGATTAACGAATGATATGAAATTTGGCTATTGACATCCAATTATTTCGGCTATATAATTGCGTTGATCGAATGTACATTCAATGAACGGAGGGAAGCATGCCTAAGAATAAAGAACAGTATGAAGAAATACGAATGAAAAGCAAAAAAGTCATTATAGATACCGCGCTGCATTTGTTTGTTACCAAGGGGTATCATGCAACCTCCATTCAGGCAATTGCAAAAGAGGCCGGCATTGCCATAGGGCTAATGTACCACTACTTCAACAGCAAAGAAGATATGCTCGTTTACATTATGGAAGATAAGATGCAGGAAATCCGGAATAGTGCGATGACAGAACTGAGCAAAACAACGAATGCCAATGATATACACAATATTGTTGATGCATTATTTGCAACCATAATAAAAAAATCCGACAGCTGGAGACTAATCATCACGGTTTCGTTTCAACCGGATGTAGCAAAGAAAGCCAAAGAAATGATTGATGCATTATCTCTTCATCAGCAGGATATATACGTTGCGCATTTTAAAAGGGCTGGAATAGAGAATCCCGAAGAATGCGCTAGAACTTTATTTATTCTGATACATAGTGCACTGATCAGTTATGCACTGACGGAAAACAGTGAAGAACTGGAGATCGTTCGGAAAAATATAATCGAAAGATTGATCGACCAGGGTATTTAAACCGGAAGGTACAGAGGTATTGATTATTTTTTTACACAATTTTGAACGAACATTCAATCAATAATAAAACGATAAGGAGACTATTATGAATACTCAAATGCAGCAGATAAAACGTATTGAAACCATCACGATTTCAAAAGTGAAAAAAATGTATGAGCAGGACAGCAAGGGCTACTGGGCGCTGAAGGGTGTCGACCTGAGGATTTGCAGCGGCGAGTTTATCGCGATTGTCGGGAAATCCGGCAGCGGCAAATCAACCCTTCTTAATTTGCTGGGCGGCATAGATAAGCAAACCGAAGGCACGATTGTCATTAACGGACAAAAAGTGGATGACATGAGCGAGAATCAGCTAAGCGGTTTTCGAGGAGCAAACATCGGTTTTATTTTTCAGTTTTTCCAGCTAATGCCAACTCTGACCAGTTTGGAAAATGTGCTTATCCCCATGGAATTTTTGAAAAAAATTAATAAACACGACCGCAAAGCACGTGCCGAACTTCTTTTGGAGAAAGTAGGCCTTTCCGATCATAAGAACAAATTTCCGTCTGCCCTGTCAGGCGGCGAGCAGCAGAGAGTGGCTATTGCCAGGGCATTAGCTAATGATCCATCGATTATCCTTGCAGATGAACCGACCGGGAACCTGGACAGCAAAACCTCGGAAGATGTGTTTGCTATGCTCGAGGCACTGGCACGGGAAGGAAAAAATGTTGTGATGGTTACACACAATGAGGAGCTTGCCCAACGGTGTGACAGAATCGTACGCATCCGTGACGGGTTGATTGTCGAAGATGTGCGGACGAATGGGCAAGGGGGAACAAGAGCGTGAACTTGACTTTTAAGAAAGCAATAAGGGATATTAAGATATACAAAGGAAGAACGGTCCTCATGCTTCTGGGCATTCTTATCGGTATTGCAGCAACCGGCGCGGTGTTATCTTCCTATGCCATTCTCCTTCGAGAAATGGATCGGAATTTCATGGATACTAACCCTGCATCCATGGTATTTACAATGACCAACGCAGATGAAAAAGCAATGAGTATTATAAAGGCGCAATACCCAGATACGGATACGGAAATGAGGAAAACACTCCAGGCCCGCATCAGCCGCGGTGACGGAACATTCGGGACCATCTATCTGACGGCCATACAGGATTTCGGCAAACAAAAGATTGATACGTTTGCATTGGAAAAGGGCAGTTACCCGAATGTCGATAACCGGATAGTACTTGAACGCGACGATCTCAAAATACTAAAAACTCTTACATCTGGTATCGGTGAATCGATTACGCTGCAGCTGCCCGGTTGTCCCGAACAAACCGTTGATATCAGCGGTATTGTACATGCCCCGGGGTTAGCTCCGGCTTCCATGGAGAATTTCTCTTACGGTTTTGTAACCATGTCGTTTCTGCATCGCCTTGGGTATCAGGGTACTTTTGATGAATTGCTTCTCGTGAGTTATGACAACCGCATGGAACAAACCAAAATGAAGCTCTTAGCGGCGGATGTTAAATCACTGCTTACTGAAAATGGATACGATGTGACGCGCATGGATGTTCCGGAACCGGGAAAGCACCCGCATGCAGACCAATTAAGTTCTCTGCTGTTCCTGCTGCAGGCATTTGCAGCTATTTCCCTTCTTGCAGCAAGCCTGATCATAATTAATCTTATGAATTTTGTTATCAGCCGTCAGGCCAGGCAAATTGCCATTATGAAGGCGGTGGGCGGCAAAACACGAATGATAGCCGGACCGTACTTTGCCTATATTCTGATCCTAAGCCTTGGAGCAATTCTATTGAGTTTTCCTGCTGCAAATGCCATCAGCCGTGTGTATACAGGGTTTGCGGCGGGGATTTTGAATTTTGATATCGGAAGCTACACCGTGCCTTTGTGGGTGATTATCACACAAATCGGCGTCGGACTTCTCATACCAATTGCCTCAGCGGCACAGCCTATTTTTAAATACTGCCGGATCAAAATTAAGGATGGCCTGAATGAACAGATTGCGCCCGTGAAAACAAAAAAAGAATACTTGAAAAGACCCTTGTTTCGAAGGAATGTCAGCACAGCGCTTCCTGTAAGCAATCTTCTCCGCAAAAAAATGCGGACAGCGCTGGCAATTCTGGCGTTGGTTGCAGGCGGAGTACTCTTTATGACTGCGCAGAATATCACTGCATCCCTCGATAACACGGTAAATACCAACATGAACACCATTAAATGGGATTTTGAAATCCGCCTTGACGGTCAGGCGGAGAAAGAGAAAATTATTGATGCAGCTTCCCATGTCCGAGGGTTGAACGGCATAGAGCTCTGGGGGGCAGACAGTGGATTTTTCAAGACCGACGGAGAGTACACATCAGCAAATTATCTGATTAAGGTGGTGCCCGATGACACAAAAATGGCAGACATTGCAGGTCTTGATGCGGCACCGAATGCGATCGTGATTAATCAGGCTATCGCTGATGAAGAGCCATGGATGAAGCTGAAAAATGAAGTGACGCTTCAGGTCGGACAAAAAGAAACAAAAGTGTTCGTAAGCCACATGATTTCCGAGCTGCCGCCGTATCCGACCATCTATATGTCGCGCCAAACCTATGACAGGCTCATAGGAGGCAATACAAAGCAAATTGTACTGGCAGCCGCTGATACGAAGGAATTATCGGCGCAGAGACCCATTATGATTGACACGGAAACAGCATTTAAAGCGGCAGGAATTGAGATTTCGGAAAATATGAATGTATTTCTTCTCAGAAAAGTTTTCATTGACCACTTGAAGGTCATCATCAACTTCCTGTCTGCCATGGCTATGCTATCAGTTGCAGTGGGTGGGCTAAGCATCAGTTCAACAATCGGAATCAATATTTCCGAACGCAAGCATGAAATCGGCGTGCTCAGGGCGATAGGTGCCAATACCCGGCGCGTTTACAGAATCATACTTTCCGAAGTGCTTCTTATGGGCATTGCAGGGTGGACAGCAGGGATTATCCTTTCGATACCCACATCCATTTTCGTTGGCAATTACTTCGGGAATATATTTTTGCAAACCAATTTGAACAACGTACTCTCTTTGTCCGGCTCGCTGATCTGGCTGCTCATATCTATCGTTATAGCTCTTGCCGCAGGATTTATTCCTGCACGCAAAGCTGCCCGCTCTTCACTTCGGGAAATGTTGTCATATGAATAAATACAAGAAAAGAAAGGAGATGTAAAATGAACAAAAAGCTGAAAAAAGCATTAATAATTATCATTGGACTCATCGTGCTCGCCGTAGCAGCACATCTTACAGTAAGTTATCTCATCCCATTCATCACAGAAATGCATAATGCACCAACGTATTGAGATAAGCGAAAGGAAAGTCCTGCATATGAAAAGCAAAGTTCAAAAAATAAAAGAGAATTCACGTAATAATTTTGACAAACAGGCTATTTCATACGATTCTGCAAGTTATGGTGAACATGCCCGGAGTTTGTATGACTACGTGATCCAAATGACAAAACAATGCTGGCATGAGTCTGTTCTGGACGTCGGATGCGGGACCGGAAAAATATTGTATGAAATATGGAAGGAGAACGATGTAAGTGTTTCGGGCATCGATATTTCGGAAGAGATGGTGAAGATGGCTATCGGACGTCTTGGCGAAAGTGCAGATATAAGAAGAGGGGATTCGGAGCATTTGCCGTGGCATGACAACACATTTGATGTGGTATTGTGCACGGATTCGTTTCATCATTATCCACGTCCTGAGATTGTATTGGCAGAAATGAAGCGCGTCCTAAGTGACGGAGGCAAAATCATTATTGCTGATCTTTGGTTTCCGGCACCCGTGCGACAAATTGCAAATGTAATCATGCCCTTCACTTCAAGCGGTGATGTCTGCATGTATTCTGAAGCTTCATTAAAAAAACTATTAAACAAATGCGGTTTGCAATGTGTAAAATGGAATAAAATAGATAATAACTCTTTTGCTGCGCTGGTGTCATTATAGCAAAGGTACGCGGCATACATATGGACCGGTATCATGGAGGCATCGCATGTCAAAAGAAAGAAAAATGCTAAGTGACTGGAAAGCGCCCTATATTCAGTCGCTTATGAAATTAATCGAAACCCAGAGTAAGGCGACGCTTGCGGATTGGGCGGTTGACTATTCCGAACGGGTTATATTGCCGATATGGAACAAGCATTACCCGGATGACCAGCGACCGCAAAATGCTTTGCATGCAGCCTGCCAGTGGCTGTCAGGTACAATCAAATTGCCGCAGGCGAAATCGGCAATCCTCGAGTGTCATGCTGCAGCGCGCGAAGCAGACGGAAATCCTTCAGCACAGGCGGCAGCGAGGACAATTGGCCAATGCGCATCGACCATCCATTCGGCACGGCATTGTATAGGTCTTGCCTTTTATGGAGCAATTGCGGTCGTTTATGACCGGCTGGGGACGGATGTGCCGTGGGAACAAATAGAGAAGTGCGCTGCCGAAGAATGCGGGCGCATGGAAACTGCGCTTCGTTCTGCTTCCGTGGAGAACGAGCCAAACCCGGCTAAAATCGACTGGAAATGCTGATCGTATGCCTCCGATGTCTATGAAATCGGACCGGCTGGTCTGTCTGAAGGATCATTCTTATGATTCAGTTTTTTCAGGGCTGCGTCCGAAAGTGTATTAATCGGACAGATGGTGCACCAGGATCTTGGCATGTAGATCCAACCGATAATCAAGCCAAGTACCGTGGTAGTAAACATCATCGAATATATCCGGAACGATAGATGGCCGATCCAGACCGGAAATGTACCGAGATCCAGTAATTGCGGGATCTGCCAGGGCAACTGAAAGGCAATCAGAAAACGGACCCGATCCATAGGCTCCATCCGACCACTGAAAACCATGATGGTGGACATGGTCAGTACAAACAGGTTCAGACAGAAATAACCCAGCATGATCCATTTGGCTTTGCCGCGAATGAACCAGTCAGGTGTTCTTTTGCCGGTCAGTGACCGGCCTTTAAGCAGTTTTTGAAAAAGACTGGCTCGCGGACAAATACCTTGGCACCAGGTTTTTTTTCGATCCTTGAAAAGCAGGATGAAGGGCGTTATAAGACAGGCAAGTCCCAACCAGGCAAATATGATATTGAAAAATCCGAGAATAAAAAAGGCGATGGTAACACCGTAGAGTGCATTTGTCCAGTTGATCTTATTCATACTTATCCTTTGCGTCATGTGATCGATTGCGCGCCCAAGCTGTTTACTCTGATCGGCCGGTTCTGCCTGACAGATATTTATCCCGCTTAGCCGCGTATGCTTAGCCATTATCCGGATTATTGAGAATAAGTACTGTGACAAAGTCACACAATCACGAAAGGATGCAGGCAGGTACCTCTTATCCTTCGTCTCCCTATATAACTGTAACCTTTGACAAATCGATGACTCGTAAGCCTTTAAGAGCTGCATAGGTCAGCTTATCCATCGTTGCACCGTCAAAGCAGATCGTTTTCATGGCAAGGTAAGATTTGTTTGTCACGGTGAATTTCCCGTTATGTGCTGTAACGCCCGCGAAATCGCTCTTCGGCAAATCGCTCGCGCTAAAGTTAATAAACACCTGCCGCTCGAGTACATCGTAGCTTCCTTTAATTCATACTCACTGCCCGAGCGTTCGGCAATCTGCTTGACAATCTCATAGCCATAACGGTCAGATTCAGATAAAAGACGTAATATCATCGTATCCGTATGACCGCGCAGCAGGACGTATGTAATTTTGTTATCGCTCATATAATCACCTCCACATCTGTATTGTACGGCACACTACCATGACTGGAAATGCTAGTAATTAATCATACAGACTGTAATGGATGTCCTTCCTGATTTATTGACAATGAGTTATGAGGGAGTGTGTTGACATTCATGCGGATTCTGCTATTATTAATTGTATAAAATTGAATTTTATTAAATGTTATTTTGGCCAATATAAGCGTTAGTAATGATAAATTAGAGGTAATTTTATGAATATGAAGAAAAATGCAATAATCCCCATTTTCTTTACTATCTTTCTTGATCTCCTTGGATTGGGAATTATAATTCCAGTCCTTCCGGCCGTAATTCTTAACCCGTCAGCCGGACTTCTTCCGATAAGCTACGCTTTTGCAGCGCGCACCCTTATTTATGGATTCCTGATAGCCGCATACCCGCTGGCACAGTTCTTTGGAGCTCCGATTCTCGGAACGCTTGCAGACAAATATGGCCGGAAAAAACTGCTTTTAGTCTCCCTCCTCGGCACAATGCTCGGTTATATTATCTTTGCAATGGGAATTGTAACCGGTAATATTTTTCTTCTGTTCGGCGGCCGACTTCTTGATGGCTTTACCGGCGGCAATATATCTATTGCCCAGTCTGCTATTGCAGATATCAGTGATGAGACCAACAAGGCCAGAAACTTTGGCCTCATCGGCATGGCATTTGGTCTTGGTTTTGTTATAGGACCTTACATAGGCGGGAAGCTTTCAGATCCGAACATCGTAAGCTGGTTCTCCTTTAGTACACCGTTTTGGGTAGCCGTGGGTCTGGCCGCTGTTAATATTGCACTCGTGACAATACAGTTTCCCGAGACACTGGTACATCGACGTGATGTCAAAATTAGTCTGACAATAGGCTTTAAAAATCTGGCCTCTGCATTTACTATGAAGAAATTCCGCACACTTTTTTTAGTTGGTTTTTTGCTTACCGTCGGTTTCAATTTCTTTACACAGTTTTTCCAGGTATTTCTGATCGGTAAATTCAATTATTCACAATCAGGCATAGGGGACTTCTTTGCATATATGGGCCTGTGGATTGTTTTCGCACAGGGCGGAGTACTTCGCCCCCTGACCAAAAAATTCTCTCCTGCCAAAATTTTGACATTTTCAACGATTTTTCTGGCAGCGACTTTTCCTATACTTCTTTTGCCTGATAAGAGCTTCTGGCTTTATGTAATTATACCTTTTATTGCTGTACTTCAGGGCATAACCCAGCCAAACGTAACCGCGCTTATTTCGAATCTGTCCGGCCGTGATAACCAGGGAGAGATACTCGGGATTAATCAGTCGGTTATTTCCATTGCCCAGGCAATTCCGCCTATCATCGCCGGAATCGTGACATCGGTCAGCCTGAATCTGCCGACTATTTTTGCCGCTGGCTCAACACTTCTCGGATGGGCGGTCTTCGTTTTCGTTTTCGAACACAAAAAAAAGACCCAGCCGGTTGAATTGTCGACCGGCTGACCTGACAGCCGCGATCGGATAGCTTTCACTGGAGATCGAGTCGGAAAAGCTTTGGCTGTCAGTTATGGAGTGATAGGGTTGAGTCATTATTACTCTCACGTTGGAAAGCAGAGATCCGAAATAACCGTATCGACTTCTTCACACATCTTTGCAGCGTCAGTTTCAGGAAGTTCATTGATGTTGACCCAGGCATCAATCATTACATCATCGATAAAGATGCTGACTAAATATTCACTTGAGCTGCCTTGGACGATCATCTGGTAGTTACCCGTGCTGTAGTAATCTAAATACGTGCTGTATACGCCGGTGACGCTACTCAAATAGAACCAATCTATGGAGTTCTTGTCGGACACAGGCTTATAGTTCGCTTGAAAATTAAGATCGTCGGACTCCCCATGGAAATTGTTTTTAAAATTGGGAGACTCATACGCAATGTATCCGCGTTGGGTAAGGTAGGTCAGAAAGTCTGCGGAAGATCCGGGCACAGCTTCCTCGGGCCAGGTGATTTCATGTTGATTAAGTGCCATGTCCGGGAAAGGAATCCCCAAGTTAACCATAGAAGTGAAGAAGTCCTGCAATCGCTGCGTTTCAACATATATTTTGGCATGAATGACGCTTTTTCCGGAAAGATAACTGATAAGAAAATAGTCGTCACCGGCCAGATTGCCTGCGTCATAAATCACAAGCACGGAATCGGTATACCTTGTTTCTAAGGGTGCTGCCGTCGAATCCATATTTGCAAAATCATAGTACCAGCGTATAGCAAATTGACAGACGGCGAGATTCGCATCCGCTTCCGTCGCATAGGTTCCGCAGGTGATGGTGTCCTTGCCGTCCGAACTAACGGCCTTCCATCCTGATACGAAAGATCCATTGGATATTCCTGCAGCTTCCCGAACAGAGTATCCTGAATCAGTAAAAACGTCTTCAAAATTGCTGACATTAACCGGTTCCGTCGCTTTATAGTCAGCAGGAGACCCGTAGCTAAAGGGATTGGAATCGCCATATTTATCAAGAACATCCCGGAAACTGATTTGTGTGCCGTCGACATCAATGAACCAATTATCATACCGCTCATTGAGCTTGGTGATTGTTTCGGCAGGATCACTTGCCGTTGGTGTAGCTGCAGTTAATTCCGCAGACGTCTCTTCAGTCGTATTCAAAGTAGGCGTGACAGCCGATTCCAAAGTAGTACCTGAATCAGTATCTGCCGGGGTTCCGATGGAAGTCTCCTCAATCATAGCTGTCTTCCCGTCGCTGCCTGCCTGCAGCGGGTTCAAAACCAGCCCAACGACGACACAGCCAACAAGCAAAGCCGAGCCGAGGATAATCCAGAGGGTCGGTTTCTTATAGTACAGGATATTTCTGATACGACCTTTGATGTTTCCTTCACCAAATGCCAGCGGTGTCGCGTGCAGAAATCTGCGGCCTGTTGCAAGGGAAAGAAGCGAAGTAGAGTAGTTTTTCCTGATGTCGAAGCCGAGCTCGCGGATGACTTTTTCGTCACAGGACATCTCCATATCGAGGCTCATGAGACCAAAGGCGAGCCAGACGAGAGGGTTAAACCAATGAACGCAGGTTATTGCGAAAAGGATAACCTTTACGGCATAATCGCTGCGGCGAATGTGGATCTGTTCGTGACGCAGGATATACGTCCGGTCAGAATCCGCGAGACCCGCAGGAAAATAAATCGAAGGACGAAAAAACCCGAGTACAAAAGGCGACGATATGGATGAAGATTCGTAAATGCCTTTTTCAACAGATATGGCTGACTTGAGCTGGCGCTTTAAGTGCCTGTAAGCACCCAGATTATAGGCAGCGAGCGCAACCATACCGATAATCCATACGATGGAAAGTACGAAGAGAACAGAAGATGATTCTTCTTTTGCAGCAAGGTTCACATCTTCTGCCGCAACAGCAGCATCCGCCGCAACAGCAGCATCCGCCGCAACAGCAGCATCCGCCGCAACAGCAGCATCCGCCGCAACAGCAGCATCCGCCGCAACAGCCGCTTTTGCCGCATCCGCTGACGTTTGTACAATAGGATTCATGGCGTCTTTGGTGTCAGAGACCGCTGCGTTTGAAATATCGCTTGAAAGCGCAGGCGCATACTTTGCTGTCTGTGAATCTTCACTGCTGAACCACGAAACAACACTTTGGCTGCTGATGGATTGTGGTACCAGGCTTATTGGACTTTCTACCAAAAGAGGAAATGCCAATCGCACAAAAACGGCTATCCACAGAATGTAGGAAAAGACCTTTGGGGACTTCCTAAGGAGAAGTCGAATCAGCAGAACAATGACGATGCAGTAACTGGAAAGAAGACTCATATCCAAAATGCGCAAAAATATGGATTCCATCATTTGTCCTCCCCGAACTCAGCAATCATCTTCAGTATTTCATCAATATCTTCTTTGCTGTATTTTTTCCGGGGTGCAAAAGCGGTCAGGAAACGAGGCAGGGATCCGCCGAAATTAGCCTCGACGAAACGCTCACTCTGTACTCGCGTATATTCCTCTTTGCTGATCAGGGAGGTTACCATGGCATTTTTATTTTGAAACAAGAGCTGATTGCACAATTTTTTCAAAAATGTATAAGTCGTTGATTTTTTCCATCCAAACATACCGGCACAAAGCTTGACTAAATCACCGGATTTGACCGGCTCTTTGTCCCAAATTAGATCGGCAAACTTTCTTTCACAGTCCGTCAGATTGTAATCAGGCAAGTTATTTTCTGCCATGTCATAGCCCTCCCAACAACGGGTCGGTGATTTACCGACCTTTACTGAGAGTCTATAATTTACCGACCTATTTGTCAAGAATATTTTAAAGCGTATTTTATATTTCATTATATATCGTGTAAAGAGTTGATTGTCCATCATATCTTTGCAAAAGACGAAATAATACAATTACAAAACAGGGAACGAAGTCGTTGCAAAAATGGGAATGAAGTCGTTGCAAAAATGGCAATGAAGCATTGATATGAATGAAAAATGATATATAATAAAGAATGATGGGAGGTGCAATATATGTATTTGCCTAGATTAATTGAAAATAGCATCAAAGAAAAATTATCCTATATCGGCGCTATTCATATTGAGGGGCCAAAGTGGTGTGGAAAATCCACAACGGCATCTTTGTTTGCAAAAACAATTGTCAAACTCCAGGATCCCATCATATTTAATAGATACCAAACATTCGCGTCAACAAGTAAAGATGACCTGCTCTTCGGAGCAAAGCCGATTCTTTTCGATGAATGGCAAAAAATACCCGAATTATGGGATTTTGTCCGACTGGATATTGATGATCATCCGGGACAACCTGGTCTTTATATATTGACTGGATCTACAAGACCTGTGGATGATGCAGCAAGGCATTCAGGATCAGGTCGGATTGCAAAGATCAGAATGCGACCTATGTCTCTATTCGAATCAAATGAATCTTCAGGAGAAGTGTCAATTCGTGAACTTTTCAATAATACCGATTACCATATAAGGGGTGAATCTAAATTAACGATTTCTGCGCAAGTTGATCTGGTGTGCAGAGGTGGATGGCCGGGATTAATTCAAGTGTCACAAAATAATGTTGCCAACTACATCAGAGACTATTATGAAGGGATAGTTAATGCGGATATTATTGATGTGGATGGTATAAAAAGAAATCCCAACAGGGCTAAAGCGGTCTTAAGAACATATGCCAGGGGAATCTCTACTTTGACAGATTATCAGACAATGGTAAAGGATCTAGAAAATGTGGGCGAAGGTATCGATATTAGAACATTAGGTTCATATATCAGCGCTTTCGAAAAAATATTCATAATCGAAAATGTTGAAGCATGGACTCCAAAACTACGCAGTGCAAGTAAAATTAGAACGAAAGCAAAAAAGCAGTTTGTTGATCCTTCTGTTGCCGCGGCAGCCCTTGGCGCAGGAACCAAGGAATTGTTGGCAGATATGGAAACATTTGGTTTTTTCTTTGAATCCATGGTTACACGAGATTTAAGAATTTATCTTGAAGCCATCAACGGAGCCGTTTTTCATTATCGTGACAATACTGAATTGGAAGTTGACTGTATATTGAAATTAGATGATGGTAGATGGGCTGCGGTTGAGGTAAAAGTGGGGGGGAACAAAATTGATGAAGCGGCAGCTAATTTGTTAAAACTACGAGATCGAATCGACACAGATCATATGAAAGAACCCAGCTTCTTAATGGTCGTTTATGGCGGTAATTTCGCATATAGAAGAGCGGATAGCGTCTATGTGGTACCTATTGGCTGCTTAAAAGACTGATACAATACAGTTTTTGATTGTTCGCTTTGAGCCCTATCCGGTTTTTGACGAAGAGTCATGCCGCGGAGAGGCCGTAAAGCGTTCCGATAATGATGCTTTCATCGCAGTCTGCCTGAAATCTGGCGGCAAGGTGATTGGAAATGTATATTTTCAACAGACAGATCCGGCTGAGTTTCTGACATGGGAAATCGGCTATGTATTCAACCCGGATTATTTTGGTCAGGGTTATGCTACCGAAGCTGCTGCCGAGATACTTCGATATGGCTTCGAGGAATTGCATGCACGCCGCATTGTCGCCGGGTGCAATACCGAAAATGCGCCTTCGTGGCGTCTGCTCGAGCGCCTTTCCTTGCGAAAAGAGGCAATGTTCGAGAAGGCCGCTTTTTTCAAGAGGGACGAAGCAGGCGAACCTTTGTGGTTCGATGCGTTTTCCTATGCAATCAGGGAGGACGAGTACTGGCGGCACATGAGTGAAAGGTAACCGCTGCCGGAGGAACTTCTTAGTTTTATTTCCACACTACAACCGCTTCTTTTCTCGGCACGGTCCTCTGATAGGTAACGCCGGGATAACCTACTACTAAGCAGGCAACTACTTCCTGCCCCTTATTAAGCTTCAGATATTTTCTCATTTCCAGTGAATGTGCAGCAGCTCTTGTAAAGAACCCGCTGTAAAGCATGCCCAATCCCTGCGCATACACCATTGTTTCCATATGTGCGGCAGCGATACATGCATTCTGCACGGAATTTGATATGACAAGAATTACCGTTGCTGCGTCAAAGAACAAACCGTCTTTCTTATTTTGACTATGATAATCAAGATACATGCGCTTCCATAAATTCGCGTACCATAATACATTCATCTTTGCTTTTTCTTCATGGGAGAGATCTGCAATATGATTTAATTCTTCCAATGCCATATTTCTTACTGAATCGATATCCTCTCGCACAACACAAAAGGAGACGTTCTGTTGATTTCCGCCGGTTGGCGAATATCGGCCTGCTTCGATAATTTTTTCGATTTTTTGCTTCTCAACTTGTTTGTCTGAGAATTGGCGTATCGTTCTTCTGTATTTTAAAGATCGCAGGTATTGGCTGTCATCAATCTCAAATTTACCCTCTTCGTATTCGAGAACCTCTGACATAGGATAATTTTCCAGCGCAATCGCATTTTGGGGACAGACGGCAACACAATGCCCGCATTCAATACATCGTATTCTTTTTGACTGTGCCTTCTGATCGATCATCTCTATATCTTGTGTGAAACAGTCCTTCACACATAATCCACAGCCAATACATTTGTTTTCATCTATTGTAATCATTGCCGATCTCCTTCGTTTTCTGTCTGGGATGTGCTCTCACGAACTTCCGCAGACAGCAGTGTGGAATACTTTTTGCTGTCAAAAATGTCATTCACTTATTACTAGGATATCAAACGTAGATTTGAATACAATGACAATGCATATTGAAAATTGTTTTGAAACTACGATAATGGGATTAAGGAGTAACTCTAAAACAAACTTGAACAGTTTCATTTACGGAGGATGAGTCATGAATATAAATAATTGGCTGCCGGAATGCGAGCCGTATGTTGAATATGCCGTAAGGAAAAATATTCTGGGCCAGAATAAGGATGAGTTAAGCGACTTAAAAGCTGCTGTGCTTTCGGACACACGAATTCAAAAATATTTGGATGATGTAGCTGATTTTAATGCAATACTTGTTACGAATCACAAAAATCCTGACATTCCCATACATAAGCTGCATTTTTTGCTGGATATCGGACTGGATATGGACATACCCCAGATTAATATGGCAATTCAGCAGATAATAAAAAACAAAGACGAAAACGGAATTCCAAAAAGCATGACCAATATACCAAAGCACTTCGGCGGCTCCGGAGAGGATACACTTGCCTGGGCATTATGTGATGCACCACTCATGCTGTATGCTCTATTGAAAGCAGGAATAGATTATGACAGCCAGGTAAAGCAAGGTGTCGAATACATTACCGGGTTACATAGAGATAATGGATTTCCCTGTGCAGTATCAAAGGAGCTCGGCAAATTCAGAGGACCCGGAAAAAAAGATGATTGCTGCCCGTATGCTACCCTGATAATCCTGAGACTTCTGTCAGTAATCCCTGAATACAGACAATCTGAATCAGCAAATTCACTAATTCGCGTTTTATTTGATTTATGGGAAAAAAGCCGGGAGCAGCATCCTTATATGTTTTATATGGGCACTGATTTCAGGAAGTTAAAAGCGCCGGCACTTTGGTATGATATTGTGAGTGTGACTGATTGCATAAGTCATTTTGAGATTGCGAGAAAAGACGAGCGGTTTTATGAAATGCTTGCGATTATTGAAAGTAAAGCAACTCCGAATGATCAGTTCATACCCGAATCTATCTACCTGAAGTGTAATGAATGGGACTTTGGGCAAAAAAAGAAACCATCCGGGTGGCTCACATATATATGCGTTAGCACACTGGAGCGATGCGGTCGGATACGTTTTGAGTGAGAGGTGTTAAATATGCTGGTTGATTAAATAGCGGAAAGCTCTTTGTGTCATAGTGCTAATCAACCATATATTATTTTAAATTCCTGTTTGTTCCGTATATTTTTTAAAATTATCTAGAATTGCCTGCCATCCCTTTTGTTGAAGTTCAATTGAATTGGTTTTTTCCGCTTCAAAAATTTCAATTATCTTTGTTTCATTTTGTTGATCTATAAATGTAATTTTAACTTTTCTTCCATCGTCCAAAATATAGGATAAAACATCACAATGTTTCACTTCATCATAAATGCCGCTGAAATCAAATCCAAAGCTGCCATCTTTAGCTTCCATCCTTGATATAAATCTTCCGCCCACGATTAAATCGTTTTCGGAAAAGGGCGTGTACCAATCATCCGAAGCATTGTTCCATTTTGTTATATGCTGCGGCTCTGTCCAATATTTCCACACGATATCTATCGGTCTGTTAACTATTGTTTCAACTGATATTTTTGAATTGCTGCCTGTTTCCATATTAATACACTCCCTTTCCTGATCTTATTTGTTTCATTAATCATACTGCTGCATCGTCGTCAAAATCTACCATTAATTTGGAAAATTTAATTATGCGAATACGGCCGAAGTCATGTTCGTTAGTCAACGCACATAAATGCGTCATGTGTTGTTGGAAATTGCACAATGTAATATACTCAACTTGTTCTTTGTGTATTTGTTCTCATCCCTTAAATTGAATTTTCTTCATGAAATTATCTGTATAAGAAATAGCCTGAGTTGATAATGGAGAAGCACTATGCAATTGTCCATTTTGACGACAAAACTTAATAAGCCTCAGCTGCCCGGTAACATGATTGCAAGAAAAACACTGCTGAAGGACAGCCGCTGGGCCAGTGTAATTCTCGTGTCCGCACAAGCGGGAGCAGGGAAATCGACGGTTATAAGTGCCTGGCTTTCAGAACAGGACAGGCCTTACTGCTGGTACAGCCTGGATGATTGGGATAATGACCTGATGCATTTTTTTGCCTATTTGGCCGCTGGCATTAAGCCTGTTGATAAGCCTGTATCGGAAGCACTGGAGCAGCTTCTCGATGCTTATCAGTCCATTGGATTTGAAGTGTTTCTAAGAGCGTTGATCAACCAACTGCACACTATTTCCTCTCCGTTCATATGTGTACTGGACGATTATCATGTCATTCGAAACGAACAAATTCATCATGTGCTCCGGACGATTCTTGAACATTTTCCGCCTTTGATGCAGTTAGTTCTAATTACCAGAGAAGATCCGCCTTTTCCCCTGGCAAAGATGCGGGCCAATAACAGGCTCCTCGAAGTTAGAATTTCAAATCTCCGATTCACAGACGAAGAGGTGAAAACCTATTTTTCAGAGCAGCTTCACCTTACATTGGAAGCGGATCAGCTGCAGCTCCTCATCAAACGGACGGAGGGCTGGATTGCAGGCCTTCAGATGGCGGCGCTCTCCATGCAGGGACTTGACGATATAGATACTTTTATAGAGACATTTACAGCAAGTAATTATTATATTATGGACTATCTTATGGAGGAGGTACTTGATCGCCATTCTCCGGAGATTAAGGCTTTTTTGCTTTCAACTTCTATATTGGAGACTTTTTCAGGTGATCTATGCGACGAGTTGCTTCAGCTTAAATCAGGTACCGGCAGTTCCATCATTGAGAACCTCGTAAAAACAAACAGCTTTATTATTTCTTCGGATTCGTCTCATAAATGGTATCGGTATCATCACCTTTTTAGAGATCTTCTCAGACAGCGTCTTGAGCTTCAGTCAAAGAGTGCGTTAGAAAAGCTCCATCTCCGTGCGGGTCTTTGGTTTCAGGCAAATGAACGGGAGCATGAGGCTATTCAGCACTTTCTTAAGGCAATGGCTTTTGAAAATGCGGCAGCGCTGATTGAGTGCAAATGGTCTGAAATGGATATTCAGCTTCAGTCTGCCTCCTGGCTTGATTTGGTAAAAGAACTGCCGTCGGCCGTTATTGATAAAAGTCCTGTGCTGGCCATGGGGTATGGATGGGCACTTCTCGATAAGGGAGAAGTAGAACCTTGCCGGGACTGGTTCGACAAGGCCGAGGACTTGTACAATCGATGTCAGGCTGAGGCTTTCCCACCTGATATCAGGATTGCCGACACGGCACAATTTAATCTCCTGCCTGCAACGATTGCATCCGCAAGGGGCTATATCGCGGCTGCGACCGGGGATGTTGAAGGAATTTTCAAGAATACGCAGGACGCTCTCGCACGGATTCCCCGTGAACAGTATTATTTGAGGGGAGTTGTAAGTATGCTGCTCGGAATCGCTCACTGGCGAAAAGGAGATCTGCATGAGGCAGAAGCAGTGATTGCCCAATCCTTAAAGTGCATCCGGAGTTTTGTTAATCCGATTCTTGAGAATTCTTATTGCATGGTGCTTGGGGAATTATATATTCAGCAGGGGGCTTTTGCAAAAGCAAAAGCGATGTTTGAACAGACAATATCAAGAGTGAGTGAGCAGAACCGCGTTCCGATCCTGTTGGCCAGTCTGTATTTGGGCTTAGCCAAAATCTCTTTTTTACAGGATGAAAATAGGGCTGCCTATGCATTGCTTGAGGACAGTAAGACCTATGGCCAGAAGTATGCCCTGATGGACTGGAAATACAAATACAATCTTCTCCTTGCGAGAATTTACTGCAGTGAAGGCCTATACGGTATGGCGCGCGACTCTCTCTCGGAGGGGAAAGCAAATTATTTTGTTAATCCGCTTCCTGATGAAATCACCCTCGAAGATATGGATATCATGATTGATCAGGCTGAAAAACCACATCACCAGCCGCCGAATCACCAATATCCGAATCACCAGCATCCGAATCAACCATATCCTATGCAGGAGGGTGACGTTTCAGACAAACCTGGATTTCCTAAGGAGCATGCCAATCAATCGCTGTCAGACCCTCTTACCGTCAGGGAACTTGAGGTGCTCGCGCTGATTGTGGCGGGATCATCCAACCAGGAGATTTGTGACACGCTGTTTTTGGCACTTAGTACCGTGAAGAGTTATAATCAGAATATTTTCGGAAAGCTGCAGGTGAATCGCCGCACACAGGCAGTGGCCAAAGCGAAAGAGCTTGGTTTGGCATAACGAAAACCAAGCATAGATACCTACTTTGGTATAAGCCAAACCCTACTTTAGATGGTGAAAAGACCTCTTCGATTTGAGTATTCTTACATCAGGTAAGAAACCAAAACGAGGAGGTAATTTATATGATGTCTCAAGATTCAGATCTGCAGGAAAAACGAAATGATCGGCTGCCTGGGCTGCTGTCAAAGTTATGGGTATTTCTTTCACTCAACTACATTTTGTGCGATCTTCTAAGCAATATGGAAATGGCGGTCATAAGGGGATTATTCGAGGGCAATATCGCAGGCGTCCCGATGACACAGGGATTTCTGCTGCTAGCAGGTATCTCTCTGGAAATCCCGATTCTGATGCTTGTATTGTCGGCCATTCTGCCTTACAAGGCCAATAGAATCATGAATATCTGTGCCGGTACTCTTATGATCATCTACCAGCTCGGACCCTTTTTTGTGGGCTCCGACATAACACTTCATTATATGTTTTTCTCAATCGTTGAGATTCTGGGAAATGCGTCGATTATCGTGCTTGCGCTCAGGTGGAAGAGGTGAGGAAGTGTGTTATATGAAATCGTCATTAGCGGGTATATCCAGGAGACGTGGTTTGAAGAATTTACCGTCAGTAAACAGCCCAATATTACGACGAAGCTGCGGGGAGATCTCGTAGACCAATCCGCTCTATTTGGCGTCCTTCGAAAAATCAATGACTTGGGTGTTGACCTGATTTCGGTCAATCGAATGGAAGAGCAGGCATAGATAGTGGGAGACATTACAAACCGCTGCTTGACCTTGCCGACAGACTGCCGGATGTTAACAGGAAGGCAGGATTTATTTTTTCCACAAGTGCTATACAGGGAGAAACAAAGGTAGCTAAGGATCATTCTGTACTGAGACAAAAGCTGATGTCAAAGGTTACAGTGTAATAGGTGAATTCAGCTGCAAAGGCTTTAACACAAACAGCTTTCTAAAGTATTTTGGTGGAATGAACAAGGACAGGCCAAATAGCGAAGATCTCAAAAATGCAGAAAAATTTGCATCAAGTCTTGCGGCACAAATGAATAAGCATCAATAGGAAAACGAAGTCATTATAGTAAGTCATTAAGAAACACAAAAATTAGAAAATTAAATAAGAAAGAAGGTTCTTAGTATGATTCCCAATAAAAGAACGGCCCGTTACGCGGGTCTTCTGTTCCTGATCATGGTAGTATCCGGCCTGTTCGCGGAGATTTTTTTCCGTCAGAAACTATTCACAGACGACATGGCTGTCACGGCCGGCAATATTTTGAACAACGAATTTTTATACCGTGCCGGAATCTTGAGCGATATCATTATGTCCCTGAGCTATCTGCTTACTGCTCTGATGCTGCATAAGCTGCTGGTTTCAGTCGATAAAAACATGGCATCGCTTATGGTTCTCTTTGCCGCGGCCGGGAGTGTGCTGCTGCTGTCGAATATTATGAACGAATTTGCGCCGCTATACATGTTGGGTGCAGGCAGCCAGGGCGGTGCGCTCAGTTCCGGACAACTACAGGAGATGGCCATGTTAAGCTTTACCGCATACGGACACGGCTATATGATTGGTCAGGTGTTCTTCGCTCTTTGGGTGCTCCCGCTGGGGATACTAATCTACCGGTCGATGTTTATTCCCAAAGTATTGGGTATTCTTTTTCTCATCGAGGTGGCAGGCGGGCTGCTTTCTGTCGCGGTTCATTTTCTGATTCCGAACGAATCGATTGAGACTGTACTACTACTCCCGGGAACCCTCGCCGAATTTGGATTCATGTTCTGGCTTTTGATCCGGGGCATCAACGAAAAGAAGGTGCCCTCGCCTGGAAAACAATTTTTGCCTGTTTTGGAAAATAATTAGAAATCACTGTTGACTCTCACACTGTGAGATACTCTAAAATGTAAATGAGCTCAGATAACACACATATGTGAGGTAGGATGAATGTTAAGAATAGGTGATTTTTCAAAACTTTCAAGGATTAGTATACGGATGCTGCGTCACTATGACGAAATAAATCTCCTGAGGCCTGCCAGCACGGATGACTTTACAAGTTACCGGTATTACAGCGAGGCACAATTACCTGCAGCCAATCGAATAAAAGCACTGAGAGACATGGGCTTCAGCCTTGCTGCCGTGGCAGAAATACTGAATTACTATGATGACCCGGAAGCTCTTTCGAGGTTTTTGTCTGTGAAGCAGACTGAAATGCAGGAACAGGCCGAGGAGACAAAACAGCGTTTACTGCTCCTTGAAACGGCCATAAAGCGGCTGAGAAAGGATAATACAACGATGAAATATGATGTTACATTGAAAACACTCTCTGAAAGATATGTCGCAAGTGTAAGGGCTGTTATTCCAGCTTATAATCAGGAGGGAATGCTGTGGAATATACTGATGCAGGAAACGGCTCCCCTTAAGATGCAGCCTGCAGATTCTTGTCTGGCTCTTTCTATTTTCCATGATGAGGACTACAAAGAAAGTGACGTGGATGTGGAAATACAGATGACAGTGAAAGGAATCTACAAAAACACGGAGCATGTTGTGTTCAAAACAGTCCCGTCAGTCCAGATTGCCTCGGCCACCTACAAGGGCGGCTATGAGCAGCTTACAGCGGTCAATGAAGCTGTTGCGAATTGGGTAAATGATAATGAGTACGAATTTGACAGTGCTATGTTCTGCATTTACCATGTCGGCTTTGCGCAGACACAAAATCCGGACGAGTTCGTCACGGAAGTATGTTATCCGGTAAAAAAGAAATAGCATGAGAGAATCATAAAATGAGAGAATCATAAAAAAATCCGTCTGCTTTCACTGGCAGGCGGTTTTTTTCGCGCCTGCCAGAATGTTACGAACAGCCATCGTGAAAAATTAATCCTGCTGTACAATTCTGTGCGCGAAAAGTTTCCATTTGGTTGACTTTGTATCGCAAAGTTGACTTCAAATCCATTGATGTACATATAAACCCCGGGTATACTAGAAATACACCAGGGTTTTCTTTTTGTTTGAAAGGGGAATGAGTAATGAATTCGATGAGATTGTCTGAAAATATACTGGAACTACGCCGAAGGCGCGGCGTGACGCAGGATGAACTTGCTGCATTTCTTAATGTGACTAAGGCATCTGTTTCTAAATGGGAGAACAGACAGAGTTTTCCCGATATAATGCTTCTGCCTCAAATCGCTTCCTATTTTGATACGAACATTGATGATCTGCTCGGCTATGAGCCGCAGATGAGCGGGGAGCAAATCAAAAAATGCTATCACGATCTGGCTTCGGATTTTGCCGCGCAGCCCTTTGAAGAAGTTATACAGAAGAGCAAGACGCTCGTTAAGAAATATTATTCCTGCTATGCATTTCTTCTTCAGATATGTGTTCTGTGGCTGAATCACTGCATGCTCGCTAAAGAACCGGCAAGGCAAATAGAAATCCTAAACGATATTGTCAGTGTATGCGAACATATCCAGATTAATTGTAAGGAGATTGGCACGAGCAGTGATGCTCTGATACTAAAAGCAATGGCAGAACTGCAGCTTCGCAAGCCGCAGGAAGTCATTGATTCCCTGGAAGATGAGCTGAATCCAAAACGTCTTACCAGGCAGGTCGATATGCTTCTCATACAGGCGTACCAGATGGCCGGCGACAATAAGAAAGCGAATCAGTATACGCAGATCAGCATGTTCAGTAATTTGCTTTCCCTGGTCGCGGGAGCCTCGCAATATCTCTCCCTGCACATGCAGGAGCCCGAATTGTGCGAAGAAACGATACACCGTATTGACAAACTGATGGACATCTATCATCTGGAAAGCCTTCATCCGAATACAGCTGCAATCTTTACCTATCAGGCGGCCGTCTGCTTTTGTGTGCAGCAAAAACTGGATGAGGCGCTTGAACGGCTTCGAAAATTCGTTTCATGCAGTCTTTCCCTGATCGAGAAAGGGCTGACTTTGCACGGTGATAAATATTTTGACACGCTTGATGAGTGGTTTGCCGGATTTGATCTGGGAGCCGAAGCGCCCAGAGACAGAAAATTGGTTTTTGCAAGTATTGTCCAGGCGGTTGATAACCCGGTATTTTCTCCTTTGACAAAAACGGAAGAATATATAAGAATTAGAAAAACACTAAAAGAGAGGTGCGTACTATGAATTTAACTGAAATGCTGCCATTCCTGATTCCACTTTTTGCCGTTGAAGTCATTCTTCTGATCGTCAGCCTGCGTCATATTTTTACACATGAACATTACAAGCGAGGAAATCGTACACTATGGGTTATTATTGTCATTGTCGGCCTTCAGCTTTGGGGTCCGATTCTCTATTTTCTGCTCGGAAGAGAGGACAACTAAATGGATATGCTGGTCCTGTCAAATATATCAAAATCATTTGGCACGAATAAAATTATTAGTGACCTGAGTTTTTCCGTCAGGGAACATACCGTTTATGGCTTCATCGGCGAGAACGGGGCTGGGAAAACGACAACAATGAAAATGATTCTTGGTCTGAACGAAATAGACAGCGGGGAGATTCTGGTAAACGGTGAAAAAGTAATTTACGGGCAGAACAGAACCAACCGCTATATTGGCTATCTGCCCGATGTTCCTGAGTTTTACGGCTATATGACACCCGCCGAATATCTTACATTGTGCGGCGAAATTACAGGGATGTCCGCACAGCAGACCCGGCAGAAATCATCGGAACTACTGGAACTTGTCGGTCTTGAGAAAGCGAACAAGAGAATACAGGGTTTTTCGCGCGGCATGAAACAACGCCTCGGCATTGCGCAGGCGCTCCTGAACAGTCCCAAACTGCTCATTTGCGATGAACCGACATCTGCGCTTGATCCGATTGGCCGAAAAGAAATTCTGGATATTCTTTCTTCTGTCAAAGAACGCACCACGGTCATATTCTCAACGCATATTCTGTCGGATGTAGAAAGAATATGCCACGAAATCGGACTGCTTCACGGCGGAAAGCTGGCTCTTGCCGGATCGATGGAGGAAATCAAGCGAAAACATAGGGGGGATGGATTTGAAGTGGAGTTCCAGAGGCAGGAGGATGCCAATATCTTCGTCCAAAAATTGTCCGGAGGCGAACGTATCAGCAGAACACAACTTCTCTATCATGGCAAAAACGAAGAAGACATGATGTTCGCCCTACGCATTCTTTTGGATAACCAGCTTCACCCGCAGCGGATTGAAATGTCGGAACCGACACTGGAATCCCTTTTCATAGAGGTGGTCAGCAAATGAAACAACTAACTGCTTTTACCAAAAAAGAATTTACCGAGCTTTACCGTACCGGAAAACTTCTGATACTTACCATCGTTTTTGTTGTGTTCGGCCTTATGAATCCCGCGTTTGCAAAGATGACCCCCTGGCTGATGAATTTGCTCTCCGACAGCCTTGCCGAGGCGGGGATGTCGATAGCAAAAGTTGAAGTTAACGCATTAACTTCCTGGACGCAGTTCTATAAGAATGTACCGATTCTCCTGATTGTATTTGTGATTATGTTCAGCGGTATCCTTACCATTGAGTACCAGAGGGGCACGCTAGTTAATATGCTGACCAAAGGGCTCTCCAGATGGAAGGTTATTGCTGCCAAGGGTACCTCAATGATGTCGATCTGGACATTCTGCTACTGGCTCAGTTTTGGAATTACCTATTTTTATAATGATTACTATTGGGATAACAGCATTTTGTCCCATTTGTTCCTTGGTGCGCTGTGCATTTATCTTCTCGGAATCTGGTTGATAACACTAGTCCTTTTAGCCTCTTCTTTTTTCAACATGAATTCTGCTGTCCTGCTGTTTACGGGAGGTATGTTTGTTATCAGTTATCTTGTCAGCATGGTGCCGACGGTTTCTAAATATCTGCCGACCCAGTTGGTTTCTTCCCAGGCTCTGCTGACAGG
>Ga0209100_1000079_pt1 | contig 127699 bp, 130 predicted proteins | sample lystaG_FD_185480 | JGI IMG/M metagenome (GOLD analysis project Ga0209100, IMG submission 185480) | Glacier valley bacterial and archeal communities from Borup Fiord, Nunavut, Canada, to study Microbial Dark Matter (Phase II) -... | ecosystem: Environmental > Aquatic > Freshwater > Ice >...
CCGGTCGCGGTGTGGTGTTTGCGCCGGTATGTTCCTTTTCATGACTCGACTGCCGCGGTTTGTGGCGGTTGCGGTCCTCTTGGGGGGCTCAACCGTTTTCCTGTCTGCCTGCTCTGATAGTTCCGAGCCGGTGGTTTCTCCTACGCCTGCGCCCGTCGTGGTGAGTGCGTCGCCGACGCCCTCGGCGAGTCCGACTCCCACCGCGCTGAGTGACGAAGAGCTGCTGGAACTGATCCCTGAGAGCGCGCGGCTGGAGAACTTCGGGAGTTCGGTGAACTTCGCGCGGTTCTTTCTTCAGCTCTACCCGGAGCTTTTCTCGGAGTCTGGCGACACGGGAGTCTTGTTCGAACTCCTGGCCGGCGATAACTGCGGATTCTGCGACAACGCCTTGCAGAACATGGAGGAGACGCGTAACGCGGGGGCGTACTCGGTGGGTAGCGAATTTGAGTTCGCGGACTCGGTGCCAGAGGGTGGCCTTGGCGATGACGGGTTTTGGTACGTAGGCGACGAGTTTTCTCTCTCCCCGGCAACTACCTTTGGTCCGGACGGAACAGAAGTGGATTCGGCTGCGGCGGCCACCGGAAAGGTTCGTACGCGCCTCTTGTTTAGCAACGGTCACTGGACGATCGATGAGATCGACTTCGACTTCGAGCAGTCTGCGTAACGCGGTGAGGCGAAATCGCGTGAGTTCGATCTTCCTGGGGGGTCGCTCCTTCTCCCGATGATCGGCGCCAATACCGTTGGCGACGAGGATCGTCCCGCGCGGGTGGAAATTGTCGATGGGTCGTTGGCTGCTGCCCAGGGTGCCAATACGGCTGGCTCGAGTTTGGGTGATCGTTGGCAGCGTCATGATGTGTGTCGTGAGTGGATCACGGTTGAGTTGACGGGTCAGATGTTCGGGGGAGTCTGGAATGACTCCATTCCTGGTTGTGCTGGTGAGGTCGTGATGCCGGCGGTTTCCTGTCCGGATGGTCAGGCTTTTCTGGCTCCGTGGTGGGTGAGCAAGCAGGCCGCGGATGGCTCGTTTGGCCCGTGGACACAGGCCGGTCATTACGAGTGTGCGGCTGACATTCTGTTGGCGCAGGTGGAGGCGGCGTGGGCGTCGATGCCGATTGCTGCCAATACGTATGGGGTGCAACCAGGTGCCGGCTATGCGATTGCGGAGATGGGGGTGATCCTCGCGGTCGACACCACGCCTCGCACGATCGACGTCACGCTCATGGGGACCCCGGTCACGATCAGGGCGGTCGCGAATCAGTACACCTGGACCAATACGGATGGCACCACGTGGACCAGCACCACACCGGGCAAGACCTACGAAGAAGGTGGAGAACCGTTCACGTTCCCCCGGGTCCCCGAGCACCGCACCGCGTTCACCCTCACGACGACGTGGAGGGGTGAGTTCACCACCAACGGGGGCGCGACCTGGAGGAATGCCCCGGGCACCGCGACCACCACATCGGCGTCAACAACCGTGCACGTTTACAACCCCCACAGCCACATCGTGGACTGCGACCTCAACGGCAACTGCATCAACGGTTCCCAAGGCGGCGGCGACCAAAAAACCATCCTCGACCCTGACGGTGACGGCATCGACAACTACCTGATCCCCGACGACAAAATCGACGACTACCTCGCCATTCGTGACGAGGATCGCACCTGGACCGACACCGCGCGCAAGGGCTAGTGCTCACACACCGCAAACACTTGGCTGTGCGGATGGGGACTGCCTCGATACGCGGCGCACGGGGGATCCGGTCTGGCCCCGCGTGGGCCACGACGATCCGCGTCAACGCTTCACGAAGGCGAGACCCGTCTTGAGGGCGGACTATCCGCAGACCCTCGCGCGTTACTGTTCCGGGCAACGTCGGGGTCCACCGTGGCCACCGACGCCCTCGTAGCGGCCGTGAGGCCAAAAGGATGAGTGAAACGATGAATCCGGTAATTGTGACTGCCTACTTTGAACCCGCAGACGGGGAAAAGGAGGCGCTCCTCGAGGTGCTCGGTGAGTTCATCCCCCGCGTGCACGAGGAGCAGGGCTGCGAGCTCTATGCCATTCACGATGCTCCCGACGGAAGCATCGTGATGATTGAGAAGTGGACCACGTTGGCGGACCTCGAGGCGCACGGCGCAGGGGCCGTCATCGCAGAACTCAACGTCGCTCTCCAGGGCAAACTTGCGGGGCCACCGCGTGTTGTCAAGCTTGAGCCGTTGCCCGTTGGGGGTACCCGCGGCGCCCTCTAGGGTGTCGCGCGTTCTCCGGCCCGGGAGGTCATCTCGACCTGTCGGGCCGCACTCCCCACCATCGTGCTGCCCGTCTGGCACCCCTCCCGTCGTCGTGCGACTGGTAGGCGTGGACCGTTGTCATGGTGTCGCGATAACTCGGGCGCGCTGGGGACGATGCCGCTAGGGTCGAGCCAAAGAATTGCGAGTGTTCTTGGGGGGACCACATGCTTCATCGTCATGCCATGGTGGGCACTCGGTCGGGCCCACCCATGAGAGAGGCGCGCCGCCTTCGAGGCTTCGTCGCCGCGCTGTGCCTGATGCTCGTGGTCGCGGGGTGCGAGGGACCGCCCGCCGGCGCCAAGGACACCGTGAAGCGCATGGCCGCGCTCGAGATCATCACTACCGCGCCGCCGCAAGGCGTCCAGGTGGCCTACGACGAGGAGTTGGGCCTGGACGGAACCATGTCGTTCAATCCCCCGACCGTCACGGTCATCTACGCGACCAGCGCGTCGGTCCAAGAAGTCGACGACTTCTACATCTCCGCGTTCCCGGCTTATGACTTCGGGAGGGGGTATGACGGAGGCCCGTCCCCATACTTGGAGGGCCGCGACTTCTCATCCGACGATGGCGACGTCTACTTCGACATCAGCATGAGCGAGGGCCCTCCGCACTACGGGCCCGACGGCGGCCCGACGCTGAGCCCAGCCCCCGTAGGCGCCGACCTCTACGTCACCGTCAAAGCGATCTGGTTTCCCCACCAGGACAGGTCCTGGCAGACGCGCTCGCCCTAGTGGATCAGCAGCTCGGGCTTCCACGGGGATAACTGGTTCGTCGTCCAGTCGTTCACACAATTGCGGTGGATACAAAGCCCCGAGTGGGGGATGCTGACTATTGTCGATCACGTGATGCCGCTGCGGGCTTAGGCCGGGCCTACCCCGCGGCCACCGCGTCGGCCCCCGATACTGCAATCCAACGGCCCAAAGCCTCAGAAATAGCACATGCTATATTGTTGACATGGAGTCGTTGGCATCCGTGGCCGAGCGGTGTGACGCTGCGGTGGAGGCCGCTCGCGCCGAGCTCGTGGCTGCCGTGCGCCACGCCTACGGGCAGGGCATGACCCAGGCCGAGATTGCCACTCAGATCGGTCGCAGCCAGCCCGAGGTCAATCGGCTGTTGCGCTTCCACGGCGCGACCCCGCGGGCGCGAGCCTTGCGGGATCAATCGACCCGCATTCGCTCCGCGATCAAAGAGGCCGGTGGTGCCCGGGTGCGCGTTTTCGGATCCACGGCCGACGGCACAGACCGGCCGGACTCCGACGTGGACCTGTTGTTCGACATGCGCAAGCCGATGAGCCTCATGCAGCTGTCGACTCTTGAACGCGAACTCTCGCAGCTCATCGGCGCCCGCGTGGACCTTGTGCCCGAGTCCTCGATCCGCCCCGACTTGCGCCAACACATCCTTGAACAGGCGGTGCCGCTGTGAGTCGCACTGCACGCGAACGCCTAGCAGGAGCCACTGGCGTCGTCGAGAGGTGGCTCCTGCGCCATTTGTGACCACCTTGTACTGCGAAAGTATCTCTACAGGTGATATATTCGAAGCATGCAAGCCGCCAAAGCGATGCGCGAGATTGCGAGAATCGCCGAAACGCAGGACGGCCTGGTGACCACGCGCCAGGCTGTCCGCGTTGGCGTGCCTCGGCTCAGCCTCGCGAGACTCGCGGAAGCTGGGGATGTGGAGCGGCTTACTCAAGGGGTCTATCGCGTGCGCGGCGCCGACGCAGACCAGTACACCGATCTGCGTGCCGCGTGGCTCGCCGCCGACCCTGCGCGCACCGCAGCCGAGCGTGCGGCCGACCTCGACCACCCCATCGTCGTCTCGCACCGCAGCGCGGCCGCCGTTCACGGCATCGGCAACATGTATGCGGACCGTCACGAGATGACCGCGCCCGTCCGCAAGCAGAGCCGGCGCAGTGATGTCGCCGTTCACCGTGCGGAGGTGCCTCGGTCCGACATCGCCATTGCCCGCGGCATGCTAGTCACCACCATCGAGCGAACGATTGCCGATCTGGCCCGCACCGAGCCCGAGCTTGGCGATGTGGCGGATGCGCTCGCAGACGCCTACCGACGTGGGGCCGTGGACCTTGAGGCGCTCGCCCCGATGCTAGATGCGTCCGCGCTGCGTCACGGCGTCAGTAATGGCGGCGAGCTGCTGGGGCACATGCTGGAGCTCAGGGGGCTCGACGCCACGTCGGCCCTCGCGGAACTCGCGCAGCATCCAGCGCTAGGTCGCCTCCTGGGTGCGGCCTGGGCGCCCGCGATCCAGAGCGCAGTCGAGGCGGCGCTCCGCGACGCTCTGGGGTCACCCAAACCAGCTTTCGCGGCGCTTACTCCCGACCCTGGCCTTGATGACGAGGTGGCTCGCCTGGCGCGGCAGGCAGTTGCTGGGCTCCCTTCTGGAATCGTCCGCGTGGGGGCACGCGATGAGTAGGGCAAGCGGGCTACCACTGAACGCGGAGTCGATCAGAGCGCGCGCTCGGAATGCTGGGCTCAAGCCAGACCGGGTGATACGCGAGATCGCGATCAATCAGATGCACCTTCGGCTCGCCTCAGGAAACGTCGGCGTGATCGTGAAGGGAGGCGAGGCGCTCGTCGCTCGCCGAGTCAGCACCCGTGCCACTCGCGACCTTGATGTGCGAGTGTCCGGCCACGATCTGGACGAGGCCGTTGCCTCTCTGCGCCAGGCGGTGGAGCATGACGCGGGCGATGGCCTCACCTATCGACTGTCAACGCCCCGTCGGGATCTAGCGGACCTCAACACGGGAGGTTACGCAGGATGCACGGTGACCGTGACGGTCCTGCTGGGTGTCCAGGGCTTCGATCGCTTTGACATCGATCTGGTGGCGGGACGGGAACTGACGGGCACTCCCTCGAGCGCTTCCAGTCCTCTGTCGCTCGAGTTGCCCGAACTCGTGCCAGCCCGGGTGCTGCTCTACCCGTCCGTGGACCACATCGCCGACAAGATCTGCGCTACCCATGCGCGCTACGGGCGGGAGCAAATGGCGTCCTCGCGGGTCAAGGACCTGTATGACCTCTGTGCCCTTCGCGGCGCCGACGACGTGCTCGCGGACCAGTTGTATCAGGCCATTGCTGCGGAGTCTTTGGCGCGGGGCCTTGCCCTCCCGGATCGAGCCGACGTACCCGCGTCGATGCGTTCGCGGTTTGAGGCACTCTCACGCAAAGAGCCGCATCCGCTCGTGCCCAGTGTGTTCGAAGACGCGGTGATTGCCGTGGCAGCATTCCTCGACCCTGTGCTCAACGGTGCGGTTCGTGAAGGGGTGTGGGATCCGGCCGACCTGCGCTGGGTGCCAAGGTTTACCGAAGGCGGCTAGGCCACCCCGAGGTCCTCAAGCCGCACCGGGCGCGAGTACCACCACCGCCGCACCAGCCTTGTCGACTGCAGGCCCGCCGCGACGCCTACGAACCCGACCAGCGTCACCCCCGCGTCGTGCGTCACGATGACCGCCGCGACCATTCCGGCCAGGGCCATGTAGGGCCTGAGGAACATGAGCGTGGCAAGCACCATCGAGTTGATGTTCGACCTGATCTTCCACGAGATCGATCGCGCCATCGCGAAGCTCACCCCAGAGACCACGGTGAAGGGAAAATACGACACGGCGAGGACCGTCGCCGCGTTCATGTAGACCGCAAAGCGTGCGTCGCTTGCCAACGCGTCGACCGCCGCGACTGCGATCACCGGGCCAACGAGCACCGTGATCGCGAGTGCTCCGCGGAGGGCGCCAACGAGCTCAGCCTTCACGTGGCGTAGCCGGCCGTTCTTTCCCGCCGATGCCAGGACGCCCGCAGTCCCGCCGTACTGCAACGCCGAGATCAGCAGCGCGCCAAGCACCGCCGCTTGGCCCCACGTGACGTCCCACAGGGGAAGGCTCCCGATGCCCCCCGCCGTGGCCATCATGCGCGGGCCATCATGCGCGCACCCCGAGCAACGGGCGCACGATCCGACTTGGCTGCGGCCACCACTTGGTGAACGTCTCGCATTCGAGTTCGTACGAGGTGCCGAGGCCCTCGCGGGCGAGCTCGAGCAGCACCTCGGAGCTCAGGGAACGGCGCATCGACATCGAGCCGTCGTGACGGGAGACCGGTTCCCGCATGCGTGCCTGATGGAGCATCCAGGCGCCCACGTTTGCCCACATGCCAGGGTTGACGTCAAAGTGCGCGAAGGCCGCTACCCCCAGCTCGTGGTGACGGCGCAGGAACTCGGGAATATGGGCCGGGCCGAGGTGGTGGAGCAGTGCCGACGAGATCATCACGGTCCGCGCGGGGTCCTCCGCGGCGAGGCCAGACGTGAGGGCGTCGCCGTGTTCGAAGCGCACGTTCACGTTCTCGGCCTTGGCCAGGCGTCGGGCGGCCTCGATCAGCAGCCCGTTGAGGTCGACGCCCACAAACTCCACGTCGGGTCCCAGCTGGCCGGAGTCGGCGATCACGCGCAGGTTGTAGCCGACGCCGCAGCCGACGTCAACTATCCGTATCCGGCCGGGCGTTCTCTCGCGCACCCTCGCGATGAGGTCCACGAGCACCGAGGCCATCCGTTGCGGAACGCGCACAAACTCGCTCAGCCGCGCGAGCTCCAAGTGGACCGCGAGAAGCACCTGGTTCACGGCCTCCTCGTCGAGCACATCGGCCCTCGCTGGAATCGCGGCGACGAGCGCAGAGGCAGCGTCTTGGCCCGAGGCACGCAAGCGTTCCACCGCCTCGCTGCGCCTCGCGGGGAGCCGCAGGCCTTCCGCATCGGCCGCCCACAGCACGTCAAGAATCTCGACCTTGGCGGCTTGGGGGGATTCCATCGGTCAGCCTTCGGTGAGCATCGGAACCCGGAGACGAGGAATGCGGGCACGTAGTGTGGCATGGACGTACATGACGACAATATCGGAGCGAGGTGCACGAATGTCACCTGCAGATGGGGACAGCGGAGCGGCCACCAGTCGCGGGACCGACCCGAACGCTCCGGTGGTGATCGTTGGCGCGGGACCCGTGGGCCTCTCCACCGCACTCGGGCTTGCGCATCATGGCGTGCGCAGCATCCTGATCGAGCGCGACATCACGTCGCCCGTCGGCTCAAAGGCATTTGGCGTGTGGGGGCGCACCCTTGAGGTCTTCGACGTGTGGGGCCTGTCCGCACCTTTGCTTGCCGCCGGCGATCCGCGCGACGCGCTTGCCCCCATCCGCATCGACACCGGCCGCCCCATCTTCACTATCGACTTCGCGTGCCTGGGCGACGAATCTCCCATGCCAGGCCTCTTGCTCATCCCGCAATCGGACACCGAACGCGTGCTGCGAGACGCCGCACGAGCATCCGACCTCATCACCTGGGTGACAGGCGAGGCGGTCGCCGCGAGCCAGGACGGCGGCGGCGTCAGCGTCGGCGTACGAGTGCGGTCCGGCGGGGCTGCAGGTAGTGACGGATCGGTGAGTGACGGACCGGGTGGTGACGACGCGGGTGGCGACGGCGTGAGGGAGGTTCGCGGCCAGTACCTCGTGGGCGCCGACGGGTCACGCTCGGTGGTGCGCGAGTCCCAGGGCGCGCGCCACGTCGGGCGCATCATCGACATGGACCTCTTGGTGTTCGACATCGAGGTTCCCGACGAGCCGAACGACTCCGTGGTGCGGCTCGACGCGCTCAGGCCGGGACTGCTCGCGGGCCTCAGGTTTGCTCCGGGCCGGTGGCGCGTCTTGGCGTCGCTGCGGGCGCTTCGCAAGGCGACCACCATCCCCGCCGACGGCCCGCCCGTCCGCAAACCTGACCTTCCCACCGCGGAGCTGTCGCACCTCGCGTCGTCGCTCTTTGGCAGGGATGGCCTCACGGTGACGTGGCAAAGCCAGGCCACGCTGTACCAGCAACGGGTGCCCCACTTCCGGCTCGGTTCGCGCATCTTGCTCGCGGGCGACGCTGCTCACCTCATCTCCCCTGCAGGGGGACAGGGCATGAACCAGGGCATCCAAGACGCCGAGAACCTTGCGTTCTCCTTGGCGAGCGCCCTGGGCGGCGGGGACGCCGACGCGATGCTCGACGGCTACGCGCGCGAACGCGAACACATCGCCGACGTGGTCGCACGGCGCGCGCACGTCAACACCCTGCTCGAGATGGCCACGCCCACCTGGGTGCGCCCGTTTGGCTTCTGGGGCATGCGGTTCATCACGCGACAGCGGTGGGTCATGCGCCTGATTGCGAGGCGGCTCTCGATGCGCGATTTGCGGTACCGGGCACGCGACAGCGCCAGGCTCCCGCGCGGGCGGTTGGTGGGCCGCGCCGTGGGCCGACGCGTGGCCGACGTCGCGCTGCCGCGTGGCACTCGGCTCTCCGCGGCGTTGGGGGGAAAGGTCGGCGTCGTGACGATCGGCGTGGAACTCGCGCGCCACCTCGAGTGCTCCGTCACGTGCCTCACGCTTGAGCACGCCCCTAAGCGTTCGCGGCTGCGCTCGGGGGATGTCGCGGTGATCCGCCCCGACCGCACCATCGCCGCGGTGCTGCGTTCCCCCAGCCAGATCGAACTCGTCGGCGCCGTGCGTCTGGCGGGAGGGACTGCGCGCCCGGCGTCGACCGCGTGACGCACCGCCCATGACGTCGGCCCCGTGACGGCGGCGCGGCGGTCCCTGCGGGATCGCCTAGGCGGACATCGGACGCCGCGTTGAGACTCGACCCCGCTACTTGCGCGGCTTGCTCCGCACCACGGAGACCTTGGGCTTGCCGTTTCCGGGCGAGCGTGACACCACTTCGTAGCTGGGGTGCGCCTTGAGGAGGTCCGTCAACTTCGGGTATCCCCACGTACGGGAGTCGAAGTCTGACGACAGCCGCGACAGGTTGGAGCCGACGGATCCCAGGTGAGCCCAGCCATCGTCGTCGGCGGCGGTCTCGACGGCCTCGGACAAGAGTTTGCTCAACTTCGTGTCGCTCTGGAGCGGGGGCTTCGCCTTGGTCGCCGCAGCCTTGGGAGCCGCCGCGGGCTTGGCACTTTTCGCCGTTGCCGTCGCCGTCGCCGCGCGGGTCGCCGCCGGCATCGGAGCATCCTCCGCGCCGCCCAAGTTTTCTACGTAGACGAACTTGGTACATGCCGCCACAAAGGGTGGGGGCGTCTTGCGCTCACCAAAGCCGTACGCCATCAGGCCCTGCTCGCGGATCCGCGCCGCCAACCGCGTGAAGTCGCTGTCGCTCGACACCAGGCAGAAGCCGTCCACTGTGCCGCCGTGGAGCAGGTCCATCGCATCGATGATCAGCGCGCTGTCGGTGGAGTTCTTGCCGGTCGTATATGCGAATTGCTGGATGGGCTGGACCGAATGCTTGAGCACCTCGTCCTTCCACTTGGCCAACCGCGTCGTGGTCCAGTCGCCGTAGGCGCGACGGACGGTCGCGGTGCCGTACTTGGCGATCTCGACGAGCAGGCGCTCGAGATGCTGGGCGCTCGCGTTGTCGGCGTCGATCAATACGGCTAAGCGAGCCTCGTGCGTAGGTGTTGCCATGAGAACACTGTGGCACTGATTGGGGTGGGGGTGGGGGTGGGGGTGCGTATCGCGGCCCGGGCCGGATAGCGCCAGAACCCCACGGCCTCGTTCTCCACAGGCCACGCGAGGCTGTGAGACCAAGCCCGTAGTCTCGCTCGGGTGACGGACGTGTATGTCTATGTCGACGAGACAGGCGATCTCGACTTCTCGGGCAATCCACGCGCGTCATCGCGCTTCGGATTGGGAAGTGCAGTGTTCCGCGGACCCCATGGCGCCGCGCTCGCCGCCGGGCTCGAATTGCGGTGCCGCTTGGAGGCGGAGGGGCTCTCCCTTCCGCGCGGGTTTCATGCCAAGGACGACTCGCACCGCACCCGAGACGAGGTCTTTGGGCTGATCCGCGGGCAAGCGCCTCGCTTCGACGTGACCTTCCTCGACAAGGAGCACGCATATCCGAGGGTGCGCGAAGCCTCCGTCACCTATCGCTACAAGCTCGCGGTGTACCTGCACCTCAAGTGGCTGATCCTCCAAGTGGCGCCGGTCGACGGCACGGTGTTTGTGATCCTGGGCTCACTCCAAACGGCGGGCAAGCGTGAAGCCGTTCGCGCCGCCGTCGCGGGTGTGTGTGCTCAAGTTGACCTGCCCCTCGCGAGGGTGGTGCCCTGCATCTGGGACGCGCCCAGTTCGTGGGGAATCCAAGTCGCCGACTATGCGCTGTGGGCCACACAACGCGAGGCAGACGGTCGCCAGTGCTCCTGGTTCGAGCCTTGCGTAAAGCCGACCCTCGCGTCGGTGTTCCACCCGTGGGCGTGAGGACGCCATCCGGGCAGAAAGAAACCGGCTATCCCGTTCTCACAGGAAGAGGTCCCCTGGACCCCTTGTCACCGGCTTCTTCAAGCATATGCCCGGTTCTGCTCATGTGCATAGTGGGGCAAACCGCTTGTGGAGACCGCGCCGCACGTTTACCAATCAGGTAAACGCGAGTACCGTGATCGGATAGAGGCGGTTCGTGGGATCGTCGATCTGTTTGACGACCTACTCCTCACCCTGGACGCACTGATGAAAGCCACTCACCTGCCCGACCACCTTGTAGCCTCCCCAGGCGCAGTCCTGGAGGAGTGGCTCGACGAGCGGCACATGTCGCAGCGCGAGCTTGCCGACCGCACCTCAAAGTCCGAGAAGTTCATCAGCCAACTCATCAACGCCAAGGCGTCGCTCACCGCAGACACGGCCCATGACCTAGAACTCGTCACCGGGGTGAGTGCGGACACCTGGTTGCGCGTCGAGGGTTCGTACCGAGCGATGCTGAGGCGGCGTGAGGCCATCGAAGATGCGGGCGCAGCTGATTCCCCCGTTGAGGCGGCGTTGTTGAAGTTTCTTCGCGACGCTGGGATTGTCACCGCTCCGGCGCGGGCCAAGGGTGAGCAACTCGTCCAGGTGTTCGGCCTGCTCGGCGTGAGCTCAACCGACGGGCTGGCTCGGTTGACGAAGCGGCACGCGGCGGCGTTCCGGGTGTCGACGTCTTTCACGCCCGACGCAGTGGCTATCGAGGTCTTGCTGCGCCTGGCCCACGACCAAGCCGACCTGGTGCCAACCCCGGCCTACGACGAGTCGCGCCTGCGAGCGGCACTCCCGCGTCTGCGCGCGCTGACTGTGTCCGCTCCCGCCGAGGCTGCGGTGACCGCCCGCGAAGAACTCGCCACGTGCGGCGTCGCGCTCGTCTTTGTGCCGTCCGTTCCCAAGGCGCACTGCCACGGCGTGACGATGTGGAAGGGCGAGCGGGTCATCGTCGCGCTGTCGGATCGCGGCAAGTCGGAGGACCACTTCTGGTTCACCCTGTTCCACGAACTCGCGCATGTGCTGGCCGGCAAGCGAGACGAGATCTACCTCGAGGGTCCAGTGGACGGCGACCGGCCAGACTGGGAAGTTGAGGCCGACGCCTTCGCCACCGAGACGCTCATTCCCGCTTCTGCTGAGCCGCAACTTCACGCACTCGTCAGCCTCCAGGACGCGACCGACCTCGCGGCCGAGCTTGGCGTGAGTCCCGCGATCGTGGTGGGAAGGCTCCAGCACCTGGGCCTCAAGCCGTTCTCGTGGGGCAATGGGCTCAAGCGTCGGGTCGAAGTGCATTGGCCCGGCGGTGCCTAATTGCGACGCCGAGCCTGCTCCCGAACTCGTCGAGCTCCTGCGCGAGGGCCAGGCGCACGCGCGCCGGGCGCAAGGCGCGGCGCAGGGGTAGCGTTGCGAAGGTTGAGCACCGAGGGGGGCACATGACCGACATCACCATCACGCGCTGGGCCAAGTACGGTCACCAGCGCGGCTATGCGACTGCGGCCGACGGCACCAAACTGGGCTGGATCGACCTCAAGACGGGCATGGTCACCGTTGAAGACGGAGCGGACGCAGACGCAGTGACCGCCGCGTTGCGCGCGTGGAACGGGGCGACGCTTCCTGATCCGGCCCGGTCCCAAGTGATGGCACAACCCGCTCTCGGCGCGGAAGAGCAGAACTCGGCGCCCTCCTCCGCCGCGCCCGCCACGGCGGAGGAAGCCTTCGAGACGCTCCCAGATCTCGGCTCCAGCGAGCCGCCGGCCCCTCTGGCACGGTCGGTCGCAGCGGTCGAGGTATTCGAAGCGCATTGGACGGATCTCGCGCATCACCGCCCAGGCCAGTTGGTCCGCGCCGAGGCGGCGGCCAAGTGGGAGGTCGACAAGGCAGATTCCAAGCTTTTCGCATACGGGGCACGACTCTTCAACATCAAGACCGACGAACGCGCTTGGCGCGTCGGAGCGAGTGGCGAGGAGATCGTCGGCAACAGGCTTGAAGAACTCGAAAGCCGGGGTTGGCGCATCCTCCACTCGATCCCTGTGGGCAAGAACGGATCCGACATCGACCACATGGCAATCGGGCCCGGGGGCCTGTTCACCTTCAATACCAAGCGGCATCCGAACGCGAAGGTGTGGGTCGGCAAGCACCAGATCCGCGTGAACGGCGCGCCGGTGGACTACCTACGGAACTCGCGTTTTGAGGCTACGAGAGCCTCGAAGCTTCTCACGGCTTGTGCGGGATTCCGGATTGAAGCGGTGCCGTGCATCGTGCTCTCCGGAGCGGCGACCGTCACGATCAAACAGCAGCCAGATGACGTGATCGTCTTGACCGCCCGCGATGTCCCGCGGTGGTTCAAGAAGCGCCGCCTGGTCCTCACCCCCGAACAGGTCGGAGCCATCCACGCCGTAGCCCGCCGCTCCGACACCTGGGTCTGACCAGCTCCCTACCGCTCGACCAAGCCCGCCAACCCGCGCATCACCTCGCCGGCCTTCGCTGGCCTCGCAAACGGTCCCGGCATCCGGAACACCCGCGCGCCCCACGACGTGCGCAAGCCCCGCCTCCTCGAAGAACCCATCGGGAGCCACGTCCCAGCCAAGAGCGTCGGCGATGCGACCCCGCTGTCGCCTGCCCACCGGGCCCTGGAAGTAGTGCCCCGCGCCCACCTCAGATCTGGGTATTGGCGCCCAGAACGGGCGCACCCGCAGCAAAGCGGGACGCCCCCCGTCAGGGACGCCCCGCTCGCTACTCAGTTCAACGGGCCTATCAGTTCAACGTGCCTATCAGTTCAACGGTCCTAGACCTCGACGGACCTCTTGCGCCTCATCGAGACGAACACCGTCGCGGCACCAAGGAGCACCAGCGCCGCGGCGCCACCCGCTTGGCCGCGAACCTCGTTCGCATCCGCGCCGGTTGCCGCGAGGTTGCCCGCTCCCGCGATCGGGTCCTTGACCGTTACCGTCTTCCAGCCGACCAAGCTGCCGTCCGGCGCGTAGAGCGCCAGGCGGTGGACGCCCACGTGGAGCGTGACTGGCAGCTTCACAGCGAACGTGTCGATGCCCAGGTCGAGCGGCGTCGAGAAGGCCACCACGCGGTAGCCGTCGGCGGCCCCGACAAAGCCGCACGCGCCGGGCTTGACCCAGATGGTGCCAAGGGTCGTGACCGTGCCGGTGGCAACGCCGGTGGGGAGGCACACGTCGATGCCGCCCTCCGCGACGGCGTCGAGGTCCGTCTCGTACGCCTGGAACGTGATCCCCGTGAGCGTCACCGACGTGCCCGACTGCGTGGTCGGCACCCCGGTGGCCGTCATCTCGGTGCCGTACCAAAGCGAGCCACGTGCGAAGTCGGCCGCCGTGAGCTGGTGAGTGAACGTCTGCCTCTCGGAGGTTCCCGCCGCAATGGTGGAAGCGAACGCGGGCAGCAGCCCGTGGACATCGGAGCCGGAGGCATCGCCGACCGTGAGGCCGGTGAGGTCCCACGCGCCCGTGTTCGCCACCGTCGTCGTGAATGTCACTGTTTCGCCGATGCTCGGGAAGCCATCGAGATTGTCGTCCGCGTATGTGGCCGACGTGTCGAGCGTGGTCGCGGGTGCGACATACGTGCCTGTCGAAATGGTGGCCGCGTAGTCCTGGCTCGTCTTGCTGGCCCAGTCGGCCTGGCCCACGTATGACACCCTCACTCCCGCAGTAAGCGTCCCGCGCGTCTCGTCGGCCGACGTGATGGTGTAGTTCCATTCCTCGGCGACCTGGTCGCCACGCGCCACCGTGGTGCCCACGAACGATGCAGGCACGCGGCCCGACACGTGCGGGTCGGTGAGGTCGTCGACCGAGCCGATGAGCAGGTCCTGGTCGGACAGGTTCTCGAAGACGGTGCCGTACGTGACCGTCTCGCCCTCGTTGCCGACGCCATCACCGTTGGCGTCGTTGAACTGCGCCTTCGTATACGTCACCGACGCGCTCGAGGTGAAGTCCCTGAAGTAGACGCGCTTGCTCACTGGGTGCGTGTAGGCCTCGGGGTTGGCGTCGTACACCGCGTTGGACCAAGCCGATTGGTTCTCGAAGTTGAGGTCCACAAAGCCGCGGTCGATGTCGGCCTGAGTGAGGGGATAGGCCGGCCAGAAGTCTTCATTGGATGTGAGCATGGCGGCCGTGAGGTCCCCCGAGGGAAGCGACGCCCCCGGCGCCAGGTTGGCCGCGATGCTCCACTTGCCGATCAGGCCGTCGACGGAGACGGACCACGCGCGCTCAAATCCCACGTAATTCATGACGACGTTGCCGGTGTTCTGGAGCTGGAATGTGTAGTCGATGTGATCGCCGGCGACGGCGTCGCCGAACGCCACGGCGTCGCCACCGCTGGTGCGCACCACGGTGGAGAGGCCGGCAATCACGGAAGTGTCAATCGGCTCGGTGGGAGCGGTGCCCACCGTGACCGGCACGGAGCCCGACATGTCACCCACGGCCCAGCCGAGCGAGGCATCGGCGAAGGGGATTCCGCCCGCGACCATGTGGGCGTAGGTGACGTCAACGTTGGCGCCAAGCAGATCGATCGAGGTGCCCGCCGCGAGGGGGAGCGGCAAGGCAGGGCTTGCGTATCCGGTGCCGGAAATAGTGAGGTCGACGGCGCTCGTGTTGGTCACGGTGGTCACGTAGTGGACCTGGTCGCCCTCGACCAGCTGGTTTGGCACGCTGCCGTAGTTCTCGGTCATGGCAAAGCTGGTGGAGACAGAGATGGGGGTGGGGGCCGTGTACAACACCGGCGGTGCGGGAAAGACGTCGGTGTAGGAGACGCCGTCAATCCTGTACGTCACGCTTCCCGCAGGGTAGTGCGTCCCGCCGCCGAGGGCGTCCAGCAGATCGGGCGTCACCGTCCTGGTCGCCCAAAGTCCGCTGTCCGTGCCCGCCACGTACACGGTGCCGGGGTTGTAGGTCTCTCCCCGCATGACGATCTCGTCGACGGTTGCCTCCGTGGCCGGACCAGTGAGGGAATACCTCATGCTGTAGCCGACCGTGTCGCCTACGTCGGGCCGTCCATTGCCATTGACGTCATCGGTGAGGATGACGGCATTCCACGTGGGAATGAGGGTCGAGGTGCCGACGGGGAAGGCCGACGCCGAGGGCGCCGACGCGATGGTGAGGCCAACGGCGGCCATGAGCGTCACGATCGTCGCGGCGACGAGCCGTTGCAGCGCGCGCGCGTGAGCAAAATGGGGGGCAAAACGGGACATGAAGGGCTCCTCAGCAGCACACCACGGGGATGTGGGGAGATCCCTCACGCAGCCAGCCACGCCAAATGCGCGGCTACATTCAACGTACAGGACTTATGTCCTGGCCTGTCGCCCAAACTGGCCCGTTAGCAGAGCAAATGCACCAAAGTGGGGTGTCTCCTTACGAATGTGCCGCCCGCCGGTCCCGCATGGTGGCCTAGCCGGCTACCACCACGTGGGCCAGGTCCCGCGTCGCCGCGATGACCTCCGCATTCGCCTGGTCAGACCCGGCCGCGAAAGCCCGCGCGTCCTCCTCGCCCCTCCCGAACGCCCGATGCCGCGCCACCAGCCGCTCCATTCGCACCGCCTCGTCCACCTCGACAAACCAGCATTCGTCCAGCAACCCGCGCACTTTGGCCCATGGCCCGTGGTCCACCAGCAGGTAGTTGCCCTCGATGATCACGAGCGGCGCCTCGCGCGGCACTGGGATGGCGCCCGCGACCGGCTCCTCGATCTCGCGCCGGAACTGCGGCGCGTACGTGACCGGCTCCTCGGCGTCCCGTAGCCGCGCGAGCAGCGCCACAAAGCCCGCTGCGTCGAACGTGTCGGGCGCGCCCTTGCGCCGCGCGCGGCCCAGCCGCTCGAGCTCGGCCTGCGCGAGGTGGAAGCCGTCCATCGGCACCACGATCGCCAGCTCCGGGCCCAGGGCGCCGGCGAGCGCCGCGGCCAGCGTCGACTTGCCCGAACCTGGCGCGCCAGCGATCCCGAGCAGGCGCCGGGGGCTGGGGCCGATGCCTGGGCCGGGGCCGCCGCCGGCGCCCCCTTGCGAGCCTCCGCCCGCGAGCAGGCGCGCGCGATCCGCCAGGTCCTCGAAGGTCATCGGTTCATTCACCCCGCCAGCATGCCACCGTCACTACTCGGGCCCACGTGTGAGGCTCCCGTGCGCCGGGGTTTTCCACAGGGCCGGGCGCGAGGCGGGCGCCGGACCGTAGCGTCGGCTTGAGGCACGCGGAAGCCAGCCGCGCCGTCGTCCGTCTCATTGTGGTGGACACAAAGCCACGGGAGGGGGATACTGAGTCTTGTCAATCACGTGGGCCGACAGTGCGGCCAAGCATCAAATCCCGCGCGACGAAGTGCTGTACGCGATCGCTCATGCGGATCTGTTCATCGAGTCCTTTGGGCAGGCGCGGGTGGGCGATCGGGCTCCATCGTTGTTCATCGGCCCCAGCCGTTTCGGAAACCTCGAGGTTCTCGCAGTGATCACGCCGCCACGAGAGATCTGGGTGTTCCACGTGATGCCGTTGCGGGCTCGGACAGCCAAGGCCGCCGGGTATGGCAACTAGAAGGGAGTACGTGATGACCGCCAGTCAAGAGACGGAGGCCGCCCGCTTCGCCGCCGAGCCCGAATCCTGGGGTGAGCCTCAAGGACGCCTCGCCGGTGCCGATGCCGCGGCCCACGGCCGCGCCCTGCTTGAGGACGCCGGCGTCGATGTCGCCGCCGTCGAACGCCGCGTCGGCCGCCCGCGCATCGGCGGCAAGGCAGGACGCAAGGGCGAACGCAGTGCGCGCGTCAACGTCGCGGTGACCGACGCACAGGCCGCGATCATCGATCGACTCGCTCGGGAGGGGCGCACCCGCAGCGCCATCGTGCGCGAGGCGCTCGACGAGTACCTCGCGGCGCGGGCCTAGGCCGAGCCCACGATCCGGTGCGGATCGCAACGAGTTCGCCACCGCCACCCGCCCGCCGCCCACGCCGCCCGCCGGGCGCGACCTCACCTCACTGGCGCTAGCCTCCTCCCATGGATACTCCCTTGTCTGGCCAGGCTGCGAGCGACTCCGACGGCGAAGAGGGCGGCGCCTTCGTGACCTTCCAGCTCAACGGGCGGCTGCAGCCCATTCATCGCGACGCGAGCTTTGGGCATCCCCTCGAGGAGGCGCTGTCAGCGCGGGGTATCGGCGAGCTTGACGGCGGCGGCACTCAGCAGATGCCGACGGGCGAGGTTGAGTATTGCGACGTCGTCGCGTTGATCCGTGAGCCCATTGCGACCAACGCCGCTGCGGCCGCTGCGTTCCTCGCGGGTCTGGGCGCGCCGGCCGGCTCGCACTACCGCGTCGACGGCTCCGACGACAAGGTTCCGTTTGGTGTGACACAGGGCCTCGCGCTGTATCTCAACGGCACCGACCTGCCCGCCGAGACGTACGCGACAGCTGACGTCAACGAGCTGATCGAACGCCTCATCGAGGCTCTCGCGGACCACGGCGCGTTGAAGAGTCACTGGCGGGGTCCCGCCGAGACCGCGCTGTACTTCTACGGCAAGACGTTCGACGCAATGGCAGCCGCCATCGCGCCCGTCATCGCCTCGCACCCTCTCGCTCAGCAGGGCCGCGTGGAGCAGATCGCCTAGCGGCACGCGCGCGCTACTTGCCCTGTCTCACGGCATCGGGGACATTCGCCAGACGCACATTCCAGGGGACGTCGACAAAGATCCGACGCTGGACCGTGCCCTCCCACTCCGGTGCGAAACCCGCGCGATCGAGTAGGTCCACCGCCTCTTGGGCGATAGCCGCGCACTCCGTGTTGTACGCCGCGCGGTCGGCGTCGGACGCCTCCTCAGGCACCTCAAATGTCGACCCGAAACCGAGGAACAGCCCGCCACCCTCAGCGGCACGCTCCGTGTCCTGCTCGTGAAAGTAGACGTAGCCGCGGGCTCCCTTTTCGATCGCGAGGTCGAGGCCCTCCGCATGAGCGCACGTGCCGCAGCACGCAAAGTTGGCGAGCGCGAGCACACCCGTGTCCGAGAGCGTGGCGAACGCGTCAAGGAACTCCCGCGTGCGATTGTGCTCGGGCCACGAGGCCTCCTCGACAAGCTGCTCGCGCGTGGCTTGGTCGAAGAGCGATTGTTGTTCGGCCGTGAACGTGGAACCGTCGCCGACGACTAGCCCGGACTCGAGCAGCATCTCGCGAGCGGCTTCGTAGTCACCTAGGCGCTGTAGCGCCGGCCGAGCCTCCACGTGGAAGCTGCGCCGCTGCTCGTCCGTCATCAGAGGCTGCGAAGCGGGTGGCGCCTTGCGCACGTGTGGGATCCGGGAGCGGAGAGACGCGAAGAAGCTCATGGCGGCACACTAGCGGCGAGACCGCTCGCACGGTGATGCCTGCGGGTGGGGGTGGTGAAGGGTTGCAGCCCGTTTTCCGCGATGTTCGTTATCCACAGCGCCGATGCTTCCGGTAGCAGGGATTGCGGTGTCCCGGTATGGTCGGCGGCATGGCTCGATTGTCACGGTTTGTGGCGGTTGTAGTCCTCTTGGGGGGCGCGACCGTATCTCTGTCCGGGTGCACTGGGGGTTCCGATCCTGTGGTGACGCCCAGTGCTTCGGTGACGGCGCCGGTGGTGACTCCGTCGCCCAGCGTGTCGCCCTCGCCGACTGCGTTGAGCGATGAGGAGCTGCTCGCGCTGATCCCGGAGAACGCCCGCGCCGAGAACTTCGGGAGTGCGGTGAACTTCGCGAGGTTCTTCTTGCTCGAGTATCACCGCATGTTTGTCGAGGAGGATCCCGCGGTGTTCCGATTTTCTTCGGGTCCCGACTGTCAGTTCTGCGTGAGCGCGCTCGACTCGTACGACGAACTCATTGGCGCAGGCGGGAGAACTGATGGCGGCGAATTGGCGGTCGAAGCCGATCGTGCCACGGGGGGACTTCGTGACGATGGGTACTGGTACGTCGGTTTCCCGTTCACTGTCGCGCCCAACTCCGACTATTCGGCGGATGGTGAGCTTCTCGGCGAGGGGCAGGGGGCTACGGGGACAGCTTCACTACGGCTCGAGTGGAGTGAGTCGCGGTGGATCGTCGCCGGTGTCGAAATAGATGCGGCTTAGCTATGCCGACGTTGGCGGGGACATTGATCGCAGCCGGGTTGGCATTCGGGTCATCAGGCATATTGCCGCTGGGTGGGGACATTACGGGCCTCACAGACGACTCAGGGGTAGCCGCGTTGGCTGCTGACGAAGCGGCTGGCCTGGGTGCTCCGACTTCGGGTTCGGTGTCGGGTGATCGGTGGGTTCGTCATGCGATTTGTCGTGAGTGGATCACGGTTGAGATGACCGGTGTGATGTTCGACGGTGTATTTGACGGTGCGATTCCGGACTGTGCCGGAGAGGTGTTGGTGCCCGCGGTGCCGTGCGCTGATGGTGAGGTGGCTTTGGATCCGTGGTGGGTGAGCCGGCCACAGGATGACGGCACGTATGGTCCGTGGTCGCAGGTGTCTGGCTTCCAGTGCACGGGCGACCTGATCTATGCACAGGTGTCGAATGCGTGGGCGACGATGCCGATTGCTCCGAACGCGTATGACGTGCAGCCCGCTTCGGGTTTTGCCATTGCGGAGATGGGGGTGATCCTCACGGTCGACACCAACCCGCGCACGATGGCCGTCACGTTGATGGGCACCCCGGTCACCATTAGGGCGGTCGCCAATCAGTACACGTGGACCAATACGGATGGCACCACGTGGACGTCGACCACCCCGGGCAAGTCCTACGAAAAGGGTGGGGAGCCGTTCACGTTCCCCCGGGTCCCCGAGCACCGCACCGCGTTCACGCTGACCACTACGTGGAGGGGCGAGTACTCGACCAACGGGGGTGCGACCTGGCGTGACGCGCCGGGCACTGCGACCACCACGTCGACCTCAACGAGCGTGCATGTCTACAACCCCCACACCCACGTGGTGGATTGCGACCTCAACGGCAACTGCATCAACGGGTCCCAAGGCGGCGGCGACCAAAAAACAATCCTGGACCCCGATGGCGACGGCATCGACAACTACCTGATCCCCGACGACCAGATCGACGACTACCTCACCACCCGCGACGCCGACCGCACCTGGACGGACTCCGAACGTAAAACCATCGGCTAACGCTCCGCGGCGCGCACCAGGGCCTAAAGCACCAAGATTCCGCGACCGCCAACGATACGTTCAAAGGCAGTCCGCTCAGGCGGCCATCTACGAGGGGAATTGCTATGTCCGTGACTCCAGGCGTCAGCCAGCCATACATGGCCGTGTATGCGGTCAAGCCGCCCATGCTGGCGCTTGCCGTGGTCTCGCTGTGCTTCGGCGTCGCAGGCGTTTTGCTGCTCTTGGTGCCGTTCCTCGGCTGGATCCTCGGCATCGCTGCCGTGGTGATGGGTCACATCGCGGTGAGTCGCATCCAGCGTTCGATTCAGCCGCGATCCGGCAAGGGAATCGCCATTGGCGGACTCGTGACGGGGTACATCGCGACTCTCGTCGGGACCGTCTTCTTCGTCGTGACTGTCCTCATCGGCGTCGCCAGCGGCAACTCCTAGGCCACCCCTCACAGGGGGCCCCACCCACTCCCGCTCCCCATCAGGTGATCGAGGCCTCGTAAATGCTCTGGATCGAGGCATCGAGCGCGGCGTCGAAGTCCGCCTGGCTCTGCTCGACCGTGAGGCTCTCCTTGAGCGCGCGTGAGAAGTTGGCGGACACTCCGTGCTGGCGGGCGAGCCTGGCGACGGCCTCCTCGCGCGAGTAGCCGCCCGACAGGGCGAACACCCGCAACACGCGGGGGTGCTCCACCAGCTCGGCGTGGAAGTCGTCCACCTCGGGCAGGGTGAGCTTGAGCATGACCTGTTGGTCGCCCTCGAGTCCGTCGAGCGCAGCCAAGAGCGCGGCCTTGAGCAGCACCTCGGCCTCGGCCTTCTCAGGGCTGTGAATGTCGATCTCAGGTTCGATGATCGGCACCAGGCCCGCGGCGAGAATCTGGCGACCCACCTCGAACTGTTGGTCCACCACGGCGTTGATGCCAAAGTCGTTGGCCATCTTGATGAACGCGCGCATCTTGGTGCCAAAGACGCCGTGCGCCTTCGCGACGTCGAGGACGCCATCCAGCCCCGGCATCGGCTTCATGATCTGGACTCCGTCAATCTCGCCAACGAGGCCCTTGTCGACCTTGAGGAACGGGACGATGCCCTTGTCTTCCCACAGGTATTCGGCGGCGCCCTTGCCCCCGATTTCGCGGTCAACGGTCATCTGAAAGAGGACCGTCCCTAGGATCCGGTCGCCGTTAAAGACCGGGCTGGTGATGATCCGGGTGCGCATCTCGTGGACGAGGTCGAACATCTCGCCCAAGTTCGAATAGGCGGCGTCGTCGATGCCGTAGAACTGCAGTGCCTTGGGGGTGCTGTCCGCGCTGTGGTCCAGCGCGGCGATCAGACCCTTCCCGCTCTTGATCTTGGTGAGTTGTTCGGTATTCATGAGTCGGCCTCCTCGCGGCGACGGGAGTTACCAGCCCCTTCCCAGGGGTTGATCCTTCCGGCTTACACCTGCGATGAGCGAGCGCTTGGGGACCAAGGTCCCGGCCCGTTCCTGAGCCGGGACGCGGTCGTCTACCGCTTGCGGTTTCCCAGCGAGGAGTAGAGCGCGAGTGCGACGCCGACCACGAGGAGGACGAGCCCCACCGAGAAATCGACCGAGCCGTCGCGCAGCATGTCCACCAACCGAATGAGCGCGATCGTCGCCGCCACCACGGCCGCGTAGCCCGCTGCCATGCGGTTCTTCATGACCGAGAGCGCGATGATCGCGAGGGCCGCGATGAACAGGATGAGCGGCACCGTGGCCTTGATGGCCGCGCCCGAGAACGTGATGGTGTTGCCGGTGAGGAACACGGAGAGGGCGATGAGGATGCCGCCGATGACTCCAAGGGCTGTATTGCTTTTCATGGGAACCTTCGCTCCGAGTGTGCGAGCGCTTAGGTGCGCTCGCTGCCCTGACACTAGGCCATCGCCGCGATCGCGGGGCGACGCGGGGGATACTGGCTCGAAGCACCGCACCGACGTCCGTGCACCCCACAACGGAGCGAGAGCAGATGACAGCCGAACAGCGCCGCATCCTCACCATCGCGATCCTCGCCAGCTTTGTCGCGTTCCTCGATGGCACCGTGGTCAATGTGGCGCTGCCCGCGATCGTCGAGGAGCTCGGCGGCGGCATCTCGACCCAGCAGTGGGTCGTGGACGCGTACCTCATCACCCTCGGCTCGCTCATCCTGGTAGCGGGCTCCGTGAGCGATGTGTACGGACGCCTGCGGGTCATCAGGTGGGGGCTCATCGCTTTTGGCGTGACCTCGGTCGCCGTCGCGCTCGCCCCGAACGCGCAGCTGCTCATCGCCGCGCGCTTTGGCCAGGGCGCCGCGGGTGCGCTGCTTGTGCCCAGCTCGCTCGCGCTCATCATGGCGAACTTTCGCGGCCCCGCCCAGGCCAAGGCCATCGGCACGTGGACGGGCCTGACCTCCGGCGCGATGGTCCTTGGCCCCATCGTCGGCGGGCTGGCCGTGGACCTCGCCTCGTGGCGGCTCGCGTTCCTCATCAACGTGGCGCCCATCGCTGTCGTGCTGTATCTGCTCACGCGGCTCGAGCAGCGCGACGTCCGCGCGGCCGATGCCTCAATCGACTACCCCGGCGCGCTCCTGTGCGTCACGGGCCTGGGGGGCTCGGTCTACGCGCTCATCGAGCAACCCCACCTGGGGTGGGGCAACCCCGCGATCTGGGCGTCGGCCGTGATCGGCGTCGGCGCGCTCGCGGCCTTCTTGTGGCGTCAGGCGACGGCGAGGCGGCCGATGATGCCGCTGGGTCTTTTCCGCGCGCGCAACTTCGCGTGGGGTAACGCCGCCACCGCCGTGGTCTACGGCGCGCTGTCCCTCAACGGCTTCGTGTTGGGCGTTTACCTGCAGGAACGCGCTGGCCTGAGCGCGACCGCGGCCGGGATGTCGATGCTTCCCATCACGCTGATCATGGTGGCGCTGAGCTCGCGCGTGGGCGCTCTCGCCGGCCGGTTTGGCCCGCGCGTGTTCATGACCGTGGGGCCGATGCTCATGGCGGCGGGCTCGCTCATCATGCTCTCGGTGCGCGAGGACTTCTCCTACTGGACCCAGGTGCTCCCCGGGGTGCTCGTGTTCGGCCTGGGGCTCACGGCGACGGTCTCGCCGCTCACGTCCGCGGTGCTGGGCGCGATCGACCCGTCCCGGTCGGGCATCGCCTCGGCCGTGAACAACGCGGTGTCGCGCATCGCCGGATTGGTGACTATCGCGATGATCGGGACGATCGTGGGCGGGCAGCTGGACCTCGACGGCTTCCATCGCGGCATGATTGCGAGCGCGATCATGCTCGCGATCGGTGGCGTGCTGTCGTGGGTGGGGATCAGGCGCGTGCCCGCTTAGCCGGCCAACCCCCGGCGCCTGTTTCCCGTCAGGATTCCCGCGGCGCCCAGCAGCACGAGTGCGCTCGCGGCCCCGCCCAGCGGGAGCCCCGCGAAGCCGGTCGCCGCGAGAAGGTCGGGGCTGGATACCGTGACCGCGCGCCACCCCACAAGCGAGCCATCGGGTGCATAGAGAGCGATGCGGTGTTCGCCCGCTCCGAGCGAGCCGGGCAAGGTGACGAGGAACGTGTTGGTGCCCACGAGCGTCGGCGAGGAGAAGGCAACCACGCGGTATCCGGCGGCGGAACCCGTGAAGGCGCACGCCCCAGGGGTCACGATGAAGTCCTCGCCCAACGTGAGCGCGTCGGTGGAGGTGCCGTCGGCGGAGCACACGGAGATGTCGCCCTCCGGCACGCCGCCGAGGTCGCCCGCGTGGGCCTGGAACGTGATGCCGGTGAGCGAGGCCGACGCGGTGACCTCGCCGTCGAGCCCGCCGGCGGTGAGGCGTGCCTCGTAGTGAAGCGAGCCGCGCACGTAGTCGGCCGCGGTGATCACGTAGTCGAACGTGCTTGAGCGGTGGTCTCCAAAGTTGACCGCGGTCGGGAACGCGGGGAGGAGGCCCACGATGTCGGACGCGCGGCCGTCGGAGACGCTCACGCCCATCAGCGGGTAGTCGCCCACCACCGCGAGGTCCACCGTGAAGGTGGCGATCTCGCCGATCGACGGGAAGCCGTCCTTGTTCGCGTCGTCATACGTGGCCGACGCGACAAGGTTGAGGTCGGGGGCGGCGTAGTCCTTCACCGTGAACCGAGCCGGCGCGTCGGACATCGGGGTGTCCAGGCCGTCGGCCTGCAGCTGGGCGTTGTAGAACAGCGAGCCGCGGGCGACGTCGGTAAACGTCACGTTGTAGTCGAAGGTCCGGGTCGCCGATTCGCCTGGCAGGAGCGTCGCGGGGAAGGCCGGCATGCCGGTGATGTCCGCGCCGGGCACGTCCGTCACCACGATGCCCGTGAGCGGGTAGTCGCCGTAGTTGGTGATCGACATGCTCACGTTGACGGTCTCGCCGGGGTTGAGGGCGTGGTCATACATCGCGTCCAGGTACGTCGCCGACATCGTCAGCCAGGTCTCGGGGGCTTGGAAGCGGGAGACGGGAAGGAACGCAGACGGCGTCGCCGGCGTGGAGAGCATGCCGTGGGCCGCCATGGTGGGGGCATAGTAGAAGTAGGTGTTGTCTTCATCGGTGGCGGTGAGGACGTAGTCGAACGTGACGGACGCACTTGTGCCCGCTGCGTAGGAGCTGGGGAGCGGCGGGAGCAGCCCTCTCACGCTCGAGAAGTAAGTCTCATGCACCGCGAGCCCGTTCAGCGCGTAGGTGCCCGTGTCGGTCACGGTGACGGTCACCGTCGCGGTTTCGCCGGCATTGGCCTTGCCGTCGCCATTCGCGTCCACGTACGTCACCGACGTTTCCAGGGTGGTCGCGGGCGCGACGTACGTGCCCGTCGGGATGGTGGGCGCGGACCCGGTGGTGCTACTGGCGCCGTCGTCGGCGTTCCCGCTGAAGTCCGCGGTGAGCCCAAAGTTGACGGTACCGCGGGCCTCGTCGGCGGCCGTGAGGGTGTAGTTGTACATCTTGGGGGTCGCCCCACCGCGGACGGCCACTGCGCCGATCTCCGTACCGTCCACCAGCGTCATGTCCGATCCGGCGGTTTCGCTCAGCCCGTCCAGGGTGATGTCCTGGTCCGATGCGTTGGACAGTGCGTAGGAGTACCGCACGTTTTCGCCCGCCTGGCCCAAGCCGTCGCCATTCGAGTCGTCGAGGTAGGACTCCACGAAGAGGATCGCGTCCGTGGTGAAGTCGCGCAGCAGCGTGCGCACGGTGCGCGACGAGGTGTAGGCCGCGGGGTCGCCCCAGTAGAGGCTGGTGGAGGGTGCAAGGGCCGCCTCGCCGAGGCTGTCGACGTAGCCCAGATAAAGGTCGCTCGCGTCCAGGAAGTGCGCGGGGAGTGATCCCCCGTCCGACGTGAGATACCCAGCGCCAAGGCCGCCCTTGGGAAGTGCCTCGCCCTGGCGCAGATCTATGGTCCCGTTGGTGACAGTTCCGGTGACGCCGGGAATCGTGACACGAATCAACGCAAAGTTGGCGACCACATTTCCCGTGTTCCTGGCCGAGAAGTAGTGGTCGATGCGGTCGCCCACTTGGGCTCTCCCGAGCGCTACGGGCGCCATGGTCACTTGGTCGTGGAGCACGGCCTGAAAGGTGCTCGCCGCAGAGGTGTCGATCGATTCGACGGGCCCGGTGGGTACGGACACGGACACCACGCCCGTGGCGCTGCCTCCCGCCCAGCTCACCGGCGCTTCGGGCCAGGTCACGCCATAGGCTGCCATGTCGGCGTAGGTGACGGTCCTGTAGCCGCTCGTGAAGTCGACCGTGTCGCCGACGGCGACCGACTGGTTGGAGCCGTCCAGAAAGTCGTTGTTGCTGACGTTCAGCGTCACGGGCCCCGTGTTTTTCACGCTCATGACGTAGCGCACGGAGTCGCCCTCGACCAACTGGTCGGGCACGCCCGCGTAGACCTCGTTCAGCTCAAGCCTCGTGGTAACGGAGATGGGCGCCGGCGCGGTGTACAACACGGGTGGCGCCGCGAGGGGGAAGCTCAGCGTGAAGGGGCCGTCGAGCGTGTAATTGAAGGTGGCATCCCCAAAGAACGGGCCGCTGCCGAGTGCGTCGAGCATGCCAGGGGTGACCGTCACTATGTGGGCCACATGGGCCGTGGTACCAGGCGTCATTCCCACGGTGTGGGACTTGTCGTAGGAGGAACCTGTGATCTCGAAGCTCAACATCGAAGCCGGCGCGGACGGTGCGAAGTACACCGAGTAGGACAAAAGCACCCTGTCGCCCACATCGGGCTGGCCCGTGACCCCGCCGTCGGTGACGAGGTTGACCCCGGTCCAGGTGAAGGTCACATTCTCGTCATATCCGATGGTGACCGGCGTGGCGGCGGCAGGTCTTGCTGCGGCCGTCGACAAGGCAATGGCGGCGATCAGCACCGCGGCGAAGGCGGCGAATGCGCGTAGCGCGGGGTGGCGCTGTGTGGTCATGGGGGACATGTGCGTGCTCCTCAGCGAGCAAAACCCGACCCCGAGTGTGGCGGCCGGATTCGCGATCACGGCCGCGCCCAGCGCACGTCCACTTATGACACTACAGGACCAAAGTCCCCGTGCTCTTTGGCTTTCACCAGGAGTGACACTGCGGCGAGTGGCGTCCACGGCTCACCGCTGGCGCGCATAACGGACATAACGCTCATTGCTCCCTTCCCGCAGGTGGTGCTGAGCGGCTTGTCCACAGCGCAGCAGGCGGGCCTAGACCACGTCGAGCGGAATCAGCGTTGGGAACTCGCCCAGACCCAGCCCCACCGGCCGGCCCTCAAGCAGCGCCGTCGCGGCCTGCGTCACGTAGCCGGGGAGGTGAGCCGCAATCGACTCGTCGGCGGACAGGGCCCTGGCCTCCGTGCGCACCCGTTCGGCGGTGGCGGCCACCACTTCACGGGCGACAGGCTCCGCAAGTCCCCATGTGCGCGCCTCTTCCACCAGGGCATCGGCGTCGATCGTGTGCAAAGCCCTGCGCCCGGCGATGAAGAGCGCGGGGCCCACGCCGCCTCCGTAGAGAACGCCGGGGGTCACGTCGTACATCGGTGCCAGCGCCACCGCGCCGTCGGCGCTGTGCAGCAAGGCGTGGTTCTTGGCGTGCGCGTCGGTGTCTCCCACGATGAGCCGGAACACGGTGTGCTGCAGCAGGCGTTCCGTGTCGCCGGGGGTGTTGTCGAACACCGAGCGGTCGCGGTCGAGCAGTGCCGCGATGGCGGCATAGGTCGCGCGCGGGTTGCCCCACGAGAACTTGTCGTCGCCACCCCACGGGAGCGCGAGGGCCTGCGCGGCGTCCTCTTGGTGGAGGCGCCGGATGCCGTCAGGCACGGCCTCGCGGTCGAAGCGTTCGATCACGACGGCGGGAGTGTCGCCGAACTGCTCGATCCACACGTCGTAGTCGATGAGCCCCGCGGCGCGGGCGAGGCGCATGGTCCAGGCCTCGGCGTGGGCGTCGCGGACGGCGTCGGGAGAGACGGGCTTGATCATGTGTGTCGACGGGTGACCGTCGCGGGCCGCATGCCAGCCCTTGGTCGACCGCCCGAGCGCGACCTTGGGGCGCATGCCCGCGCTCACCGAGCCGCCTCCCGCGACAAACGTGGAGGGGTTCGCTACCTCGGCTGTCACCTCGTGGGCCGTGAGCGGCGCGCCGAGCGCGGTGACCTCGGGCCCTGGCAGGACGATCGCGCCGGCGACGTCCCTGCCGACCGCGGCGAGCAACCCCACGAGCTTGCGGCGACTCAGGCCGGGCCGTTCGCGCAGCAACGCATCCAGCCGCGGTCCCTCAGGAAGGAGTCCGCCAAAGAACGCCTCGGTTGCGGCGGCCGACGCGGGAGTTGCCTCAAGTGGGAGCGCCACCGAGAGCACGGGCGAGCCGATGCCGTATTCGTCGAGGGCGTCGGGTGATGCGGTGAAGCGGGCCCCGTCTGCGCCCTGCTGCAGAGTGCCGATGCGGTGACCGAAGAGGTGGACGTCGAGGGAGTCGTTAGGCATCGGTGCTCCATGTGATGGAGATGCGGAGGCGACCTATCACCGAGAACAGGCGCGCGTCGAGGATCTTGGGGCGGCCGGTCTCGAGTTCGGACAGCCACCGCTGGCTGACCCCGAGCCGCTCCGCAAGCTCCATTTGAGTGAGCCCCGCCGTGACGCGCGCGTGCCTGACGGCGCGGCCCAGGTCCTCCGGTGAGCGGAGCCTGCCGTGCGCCATCGGGGCCTCATTCCGTTTAGGTAATATGAACACCGTATCACTTGCACGTAATGGTGCGTCGATATGTGGTGTAGGTAATAGGCGCCGGGCGGCGGACCGGTTGTCCACAGGGCCGATGCTTCCGGTAGCAGGCAGTGCGCTTGCCCGGTATGGTCGGCGGCATGGCTCGATTGTCACGGTTTGTGGCGGTTTTAGTCCTCTTGGGGGGCGCGACCGTATCTCTGTCCGGGTGCACGGGGGATTCTGATCCTGTCGTGACGCCCAGTGCTTCGGTGACGGCGCCGGTGGTGACTCTGTCGCCCAGTGTGTCGCCCTCACCTACTGCCCTCAGTGATGAGGAGCTGCTTGCGATGATTCCCGAGAACGCCCGCGCCGAGAACTTCGGGAGTGCGACCAACTTCGTGAGGTTTTTCGTTGACCTCTATCCCGGACTCTTTGAACTCGATCCGAACTTGGAGCTTTTCGATTTTCTGAGCATGGATGGGTGCGTGTTCTGCGACGGCGCACTGCGCGACTCGGCCGAGACCCAAGGGGTCGGCGCCCACAGTGAGGGAGGGGTCTTCGGCTTCGAGGACATCTTGGCGCAGGGGGGCCTGCATGACGATGGCTATACATACGTTGGCCGTCGCTTCAGTGTCACGGACACCGTCACATACCTCGCCGACGGATCGGAATACCGAACGGTGCGCGGAGGGACCGGAATTGTGGCGCTCAAGCTCAAGTTCGAGGATGGCTCTTGGCGTGTGTACGAGGCCGAGTTCCAATACGACGATGCTTGAAATTGGAGCCATCTTAATGGCCGCCATGATTGCGCATTTGGGAGCAACTACGCCTTCGCCCCACATCGGTGGCGGGACCTACACAGCCGCGAACGGGGAGGGTGTGGTTGCCCTGGCCGCTAGCGACGCCTCGGCCCTGGGTGCGCCGACTTCGGGGTCGGTGTCGGGTGATCGGTGGGTTCGTCATGCGATTTGCCGCGAGTGGATCACAGTTGAGATGACGGGTGTGATGTTCGACGGTGTATTTGACGGTGCGATTCCGGACTGTGCGGGAGAGGTGTTGGTGCCCGCGGTGCCGTGCGCTGATGGTGAGGTGGCTTTGGATCCGTGGTGGGTGAGCCGGCCACAGGATGACGGCACGTATGGTCCGTGGTCGCAGGTGTCTGGCTTCCAGTGCACGGGCGACCTGATCTATGCACAGGTGTCGAATGCGTGGGCGACGATGCCGATTGCTCCGAACGCGTATGACGTGCAGCCCGCTTCGGGTTTTGCCATTGCGGAGATGGGGGTGATCCTCACGGTCGACACCAACCCGCGCACGATGGCCGTCACGTTGATGGGCACCCCGGTCACCATTAGGGCGGTCGCCAATCAGTACACGTGGACCAATACGGATGGCACCACGTGGACGTCGACCACCCCGGGCAAGTCCTACGAAAAGGGTGGGGAGCCGTTCACGTTCCCCCGGGTCCCCGAGCACCGCACCGCGTTCACGCTGACCACTACGTGGAGGGGCGAGTACTCGACCAACGGGGGTGCGACCTGGCGTGACGCGCCGGGCACTGCGACCACCACGTCGACCTCAACGAGCGTGCATGTCTACAACCCCCACACCCACGTGGTGGATTGCGACCTCAACGGCAACTGCATCAACGGGTCCCAAGGCGGCGGCGACCAGAAAACCATCCTGGACCCCGATGGCGACGGCATCGACAACTACCTGATCCCCGACAACCAGATCGACGACTACCTCACCACCCGCGACGCAGACCGCACCTGGAACCACACCGAACGCAAAACCATTGGCTAACGCCGCCGCCGGTCATGGCCCGTGCAAGTCGAGTCGTCTTCCGCTGCTACTCGTAATCGCCCGCCCGCGCGTCCAGCACCCAGCCGAGATCCGCCTCGCGCGTGTTTAGTTTGGGATCGTCGGCATTCAGCAGGAAGTAGTCGCGCCGCACTCCGTGGGTTGCTTGAGCGCGCACGTCGTCGCCCGCGTCGTCCCACGTCACGTCGACCACGCGCCACGCCCCCGACACCCACACCCTGTCCCACGCATGTGCGCCCGTGGTGAGTCCGCTGTTCGCCTCGCCGGTGACGATCACCGCGCGCAGCCCCACCGCGTCGGCCGCAAGCAGGAAGGCCTGGGCGTAGCCCGTACACACCGCAGTGTGGTCAACGAGGATGCCGTAGGCCTCTTGAGACGCGGCGATATCGGCCAGCTCGCTTCCCGCGACGATCTTGAGGTTCGCCTCCTCGTCGTATGTGGCGGTGCGGACAATCTCATCGTGGATCAGAGCGGCCTTCTGCGCGTCCCCTTCTGCCATTGCTGCGCCCGACACCACCACGAGCGTTGCGACGGCGCTGCTGGTCTCGGCGCGCCTGCGCTCGGCCTCGTCGTCGTCATAGAGATAGTGCGGCGTGACGGAGGTGACTCCATTGGTCATTTCGATCACGTAGCCGTCGACAAAGGCATGCGGATTCTGTGTGAGCGCCTCACTCATGGCGTCCTGCACTCGGGAGGCTCCCCCCGTGGGCAGCGCGGTCACGAACGTCACGTTGATCGAGCTCTCCTGAGCCACCATGCTGCGCGCGAGGAACAGCACCAGGTCGTCGGATCCGAAAACCGGATACGCCACCTCGGGCCCTTCGGGCACGCTCTGCACCCACGCCGCCGGCCACGGGATCCAGGTGGGAAGCGCGCCCATGTAGCCAGTCGTGGGCACGGTGACGGCAAGCGCGATCAGCAGGCCGACGACCCAGCCGCTGACCGCGCGGTTCTCACCCCGGCTTTGTCCCCTGCCGCGCTCGCGAGTGCTCCAACCGCTCCAACCGCTCCGACCGCTTCGACCAAGAGCGTCGGGCAGGTACTCCACCTGGCTTGCGCGATCCCTGACGCGCTGCGTCCACCGCTGCCCATCCCAGTAGCGCTCAAGGTCCATGCGCGCGGGATCGGGCATCCACCCGGCCTCGGGGAGTCGAGGATTGTGGCGCCTCGGCCCCAACGGCGGAGTGGTCATTGAAGTCCCCCTGGAGTCGTGCGCCGGCAGTCCTTCGAGGCTACTCGCCCGGCAGCAAGGTGGGGCGGGGTGCTCGACGCGTGCCTACTGGAACATCCCCACGTTCGCGTCGACCACCCAGTAGTCATTCGCGGCGCGCGTGCGCAACAGCGGGTCGGTCGCGGCCACCAGCAGGAAGTCGCGGCTCGGCCGCGCGTCGTCGGCGTCGTCCCAGGTGGTGTCCACCACCAGCCACTCACCGTCGATCAGGACGCGGTTCCATGCGTGGGCGCCCGTGGTGACGCCGCCGTTCGCATCCCCAGTGACGACCACCGACGCGATGCCCGATCCCTCAGCGAGCAGCTGAAAGGCCTGGGCATATCCATTGCACACCGCTGAGCCGGCGACAAAAATCCCATACGCCTCCTGCGACTGCGCCACCAAGGCCGACGTCTCCGGCCGGTCGCCTGCGTCGATTGCCGCGCTGGCCCCGCCGTCGTAGGTCGCGGCGCGCAGCACCGCGTCGTGCAATGCGCCCACGGTCTCGCGGGGATCGGTCAACGCGTTCAGCGCGGGATTGGCGAGGATGCCGGCCACGGCACGGGCGATCTCGACGCGCCGCTGCTCTGCCTCGTCGTTGGGGTAGATGTAATCGGGCAACACCTGTGTGCGCAAAGGACTGACGCGGACCCGCCACCCTGACACGAATGCGTAGGGGTTTTGCGCCTGGGCCTCCTCCATAGCGTCGTCCACCTCGGCGACCACATCTGTCCCCCCGCTCGCAAGCCACGTGACGTCGATGGATTCCTGCTGAGCGACCAGTCCCCTCGCCAGATAGGTGACCGTGTCGTCGGATCCGAAGACGGGGTAGGCCACCTCGGGGCCCGACGTGGCGCCTAGGTCGGTCGCCGCGGGTTGCGGCACCCACGCAGGCAGAAAGCCCGTGTATGCCGCCGCGCCCACCACGCCGACGGTGGCGAAACCCAGTGCCACGATCCATCCGCGGATGAGCGGAGGACGGCGGCTCACGGGGTCGGTCGAGGTCATGACGGGCGGAAATCCCGACTCGGTGACCCGGTCGCGGGTCAGGCCAGTCCAGTCCCAGCCGTTCCAATAGCGCTCAAGATCCGCGCGGTTTGGGTCTCGTAGCCATCCGGGCGGCGGCAGGCCGGGAACGTGGTCCCTCGGCTCCGTTGGCGGAGTGGTCATGGGGTCCCCCTGGGCGCGCGCGGTTGTCCTGCCTCAAGGCTACGCGCCCGGCCGATGCTGGCCCTCCCGACGTCGCTGAAACAGGCGCCTATGCGGGACTCGCCAAGTTCACCCACCTCGCGATTGCCTCGCGCACCCGTGGGTCAACGACCAATTGGAAGTGGCTCAGGTCGGGAAACTCCATGAGCCCCGCGCCGAAGTGCTCGGCCACCTTCCGAATGTGAGGGCGGCCAGCTAGGTGATCGAGGCCGCGTAGATGCTGTCGATCGAGGCGCCGAGCATGGCGTCAAATTCGGCCTTGCTCTGCTGCGCGCTTAGGCCCTCCGTCAGGGCCCTCGAGAAGGAGGCGACCACGCCGTGGTTGCGGGCAAGCATCGCGTTGGCTTCCTCGCGGATGTAACCGCCGGATAGCGCCACCACCCGCAGCACGCTTGGGTGCTCCACGAGGTCGGTGTGGAATCCGTCCACCTCGGGCAGCGTGACCTTGAGCATGACCTGCTGGTTGGAGCCGAGCCGGTCCAGCGCGGTCAGGAGGGCGGCCTTGAGCAGCACCTCGGCCTCGGCCTTCTCGGGGCTGTGGATGTCGATCTCGGGTTCGATGATCGGCACCAGGCCAGCGGCGAGGATTTGGCGGCCCACGTCGAACTGTTGGTCCACCACTGCCTTGATCCCCGACTCGTTGGCCAGCTTGATGACCGAACGCATCTTGGTGCCGAACACGCCATGAGTTTTTGCCTTGGCGAGTACGTCGGCCAGGCCGGGCATCGGCCTCATGACCTGGGCGCCATCCACCTCGTCCTCGAGGCCCTTGTCGACCTTGAGGAACGGGACGACGCTCTTGTCTTCCCACAGATACTCCGCCGCACCCTTGCCCTGGATCTGATGGTCCATGGTCATCTCGAACAGGATCGACCCGAGGATTCTGTCACCTGAGAAGGCGGGGCTGGTGATGATCCGCGTGCGCATCTCGTGGATGAGGTCGAACATCTCGTCCTCGTTCGAATACGCGGCCTCGTCTACTCCGTAGAGCCTGAGCGCCTTGGGGGTACTGCCGCCGCTCTGGTCCAGCGCGGCAATGAAACCCTGCCAACTCTTGATCTTGGTTAGCTGCTCGGTATTCATGGTTCCACTTCCTCACGTCGACGGGAGGCAAGCCCCTGCTCGCAGGGGTTACTTCTGGCTTACACCCGCCGCGTGGGGCGGATTGGGACCAAGGGCCCGGTCGCCGACGCTCTACGCCGTCGTCCCCTTGACCTCACCCGCCGCGGCTTCGACAAGCGCCACGTCGCCCGCGTCGTCCAGGCCGCGCACGGCCCTCGCGCACGCACGCGCCGACGCTTCCACGAGAACTTCGCGGACGCCGTCGCCCTCCGCGATCCGCACCAAGTCGCCCAGAACCTTTTGCACGCGCAGTCCCACCTCCACCATGCCGGCACCATCCCGCGCGAGCGGCCGGAACGCGTCGTCCACCAAGTCCTCGAGCGCCACCGTGGGTACGTGCACGCGCGGGAATTGTGCCTCCCCTTCGGCAGGCTCACAGGTGAGGAGATCCGTCAGCACGCGCTCGATCGCGCCCAACACGTCGATCGCGGTCCCAGGGTCGTTCACGGCGGGGGACAGCGCGCGCGACCCGATCTCCGCGAGCGCTATCAAGCCCAGCCGGGGGTCCTGCTCATACGTCCGATGCTTCTCCACCCTGAACGCCCCACGGATCCCCGCCACGACGTCGTCGTCAACGGGACCCACGACACGCGCCAACGCCGTCCCGTGCCCCACCAGGGCCCCCGGCATCGCGTCGAGGTGCACCGTCACCCCGGCGGCATCGGCCACGCGTTGAAGCCGCCCGATGTCCACCCCCGTCACGTATCCCACCTGCTCCGAGAGAGCCGCGAGCGCGCCGTCGGGCACCGCGACGGGCGCCACCCCGCCTAGGTGGGGAGCGCGCGCATACGCGTGAATCGCCTTGGTCGCGGCGAGCTCGACCCTGTCGATGACATCGGGCACCCTGCCAAAACCGGTGAGGTGATGAATCCACTGCAGCAGCGTGGCGACCACCAGCACGATCACGGCGAGCGTGCCCAGGAACAGCACGGACCGACCGCCCTCGGTGAACGCGCCGGTGCTGAGCGCCACAAGCCCCACAATGGAGAACACGAACGTCCCCAGGAACGTGGACAGGGCGTTCTGCGAGGTGCGATCCGCGACGAGCAACTGCGTGGCGCGGGGCGTGGTGCCCTGGGCAACCGCCGCATACGCCGAGATCATCGCCGTCAGCGAGAAGGTCGTGACCGCGAGCATGGACGTCGCGAGAATCTGCAAAATCCGGAACGCCGCGTCCTGGCCGAAGTTGACCGAGAGCCTGCTTGGCAGCAGTTCCCCAACGACCAAGGCCACGCCCACCAAAGCCAGAGCTGCCACGGTGAACATCACCAGCCGGAACCACATTCGTTCGGGAAGGCGCTTCAGAAAGGTGCGCCAATCGATTGTTGCCATGCTTCCTCCTGTGGGGATAACACGCCTCGTGTCTCCATTGTGCCCGGGCCTTCCGACCTCGTGGCAGTGAGGGCTACGCCAACAGCGCGCGCGCCTCGGCCTCGCGCGCATCCAAGTTGCGGCGGAACCAGGCGGCCGGGTCGGCCAGCTCCGTATAGGGGCGCCCTCCGCATCGGCCCCTCAACAACTCGAGCCCGTGCAGCACCGCCTCTGCCTCGTCGCGCTGACGCGGCGCTGACGCAAAGAGGAAAGCGCCCAACGCGATGACATCGTCCGGGTCGAGCTCGTCAGGAAGCGCCCGCACGTAGGGCACGAGGTCCCTCGCGATTTCGGCCCCGCCACGAGCGGGCCCGATCTCACGTGCCACGTTCACGTCGGTGAGCGCGCGCGCAGCCTCGGCCAATGCCATCAGCGCACGCACCGGGTGGCCCCCGGGGCTGCCCGTATGCGCCTCGGTTGCCATATCAAGGCGTGCCGAATACGCAGCGGGCGAGGTGGGAGAGAGCCCCGCGGAGGCCTCGTCCGCGGCCAAGAAGTTCCACCGTTCGCGGGACTGCGCCTCGGCGAAGAAGCGCAGCACCTCATCGTGCCCCCACTCCAGCGCGCGCGCGATGCCGATGCGGGGAATCCACGGAACGATCGAGTTCGGGTAATGCATGCAGGCGCTGCGGAGCGAGCTGTCCGCATCGGCCAACATCACGGCGCAGCGGTCGGCGTCGGCAGGGGTCAAGTCGGCGAGGCGCCTTCCCCGCAGCAGGCGATTGGCGTCTCTCACCTTGGCGGCGCCCACGAGAGCCGCGGTGATCGCCGAGGGCGCGTCGCGGAACCACCGTTGAGTTTGGTCCGCCGAGATGGGGCTCTCCAGATGGGACACCATGCGGTACACGTAATCGCGATCCCTGCGCGGCAATCGCGCGAGCGAACGCGGGTCGACCGAGTGGCTCAGCACGGGTGCGACCAACGAGGCCCATGAGGGCTCATGCATGAAGTCGACCGGCAGCGTGCCGCCACCGGACTCGGGGGACTTCGCCTCCGGCTTGCCTCCCACATCAAACCTCATGCGTCGATTTTATGCCGTCGCCGATGGATTGGGCAGAGAGCAGGCGGGCCAGAGGCGTTGACGCCCTGCCCCGGTGCTGGCGGGAACGGCCACGCTATGAGGTGATGACTCCGGCGATGGCCAGTGGGAAGAGGACCAACAGGAACAGGGCATCGATTCCGTGGAAAACCACGCCCATCCAGTAGGAGCGGTAGCGTTTGGTGAGGTACGGATAGATCCAGTCGGTCACCAGCATTGCGGGCATCGCCCAGATGAGGTGGACGTGATAGGTCGCAAACAGCAGGCCATTCACGATCACGTCAAAGCGGCCGAACGCTCCGCGCATCTTGGGAAGCAGGATGCCGCGGAAGATCAGTTCCTCGCCTAGCAGGTAGTTGCCGAGGATCAGCACCACGAGCAATCCCATGAGCCACCACTGGCCCTCGATCTCAGGCACCGCAAGGTTCTCGATGAGCGCGTCGTCGGGAGGGTTGAGCGCAGGGAATGCCTTCGTCCAGAGGTCATTGAGCGGCATCAGGACCTCTGACATGTCGATCGCAAAGTACACCGCGGCGGCCACGGCAGACCACCACAGATAGCGCTTTCGAGTACGACCGGTACGGGGACTGATGGGCGCGGCGAGCCACAGCCTGCGGGTGAGGCCCTCTCTCGTGAACGGCGTGCCCTCGCGGCGCAGGAGTGCGAAGGCGAGCATTGCTTGCCACACCAGTCCCAAAGTGGCCAGCACGAGCCAGCCGACGCCGGGAACGTCCATGCGACCGGTCAAGAATGTGGGCGTCACCCACCACAATCCCGCCCCCATGGGGATTGCGCTGGCAGCCCAGATGGCCAGGATCTTTCGGACCGAGTACTGCTCGGCGGCGGGAAGGTCGCGATCAGACGGAAGGGGTCTGTGGGCGGTGAGAATGGTGTCTGACACGGTGTTGTCCTAGCGTTTAAGGGCGCCTGCCGCACCAACACAGACGACGCTAGCGAGGGGATCGCGACCTCGGCCACGCCCGACGGGGTGAGTTTTTTGCGGTGGGCCCCCCACCCGGGTGATCAAACCGTCAGGGTTTTCCCTGAGGCACGGGGCGGGCCGGGGTAGCGAACAGGGGAACTGTGGACATGGGAACAGTCGACATGGGAACTGTGGACATGGGAACTGTGGACAGAGTGTGCGTGGAATCTTGGTGAACTCTCAGGGTTCCGCGATGGAATAGTCATTGAAGCGACCCGGCACCCCCCCTCCGCCGGGTCGCTCACCACATATGTAGTGACCGAACTTGATAGTTGCGGCGCTCGTAAATCGACCATCGAGATCGGTTTTCGAAAACTCGCAACCATTCTCAGCGTTGATAGCCCTAGACTTGGCAGTGACACGGTCCGGCGACCCCCCTCTGCCGGGCCGTGTCCTTATGTCCGTTTCGCCCGGCTCCCGTGTGAGGCGCCGGGGTGCGACTACCTGAGCTGCTCGTCGGCGAGGAGCCTTGCGATCAAAGCGGCTCTGTCGTCGGGGAATGCACGGAACACCGCAGGCCCATAGCTCACGCGCGCGACGCCCATGTCGCCCCATACGTGCGGGTGGGGACCCCCTGGGGTCCCGAGTACGTTGACACGCCGCCACCCGAGTTCGCGCACCAGGTTTGCGACCTCGTCGAGGTCGGTAAGGCCGGGCACAAAAAAGGATGAGGCGCCCACTGCTAGGTAGGCGCGGCCCCGCGCGACTGCCTCGTCAAAGCGTTGCGCTGGCTCGATTTCGGACTTGAGGTAGACATCGGTCCTGGCGTTGAGTACGAGGTCCACTCCCTCGACGCTCGCGCCTGCAAGGGCGGCCTCCATCAGGGCGACCGACCGGTTGAGGGGTCGCAGTTGGTCCTCGATGTTGGCGCCAACCACACCGATTCCCACGGCGCGGCGCACGGTCGTGAACGCGTCGCCATACCCCGCCTCAAGGTCGGCCGTCACGGGCACGGACACCGCCGCGGTGATCTCCTCAATCGCCTTGAGGGCCATATCGACGGGCATGTCCTCGCCGTCCTGGTGGTCTCGTGCCGCCGCGATCGCGTAGCTCGACGTGGCAATTGCGTGCGCGCCGGCGGCTTCGACCATGCGTGCCGACTCGGCATCCCACACATTCGGCAGCACCAGAACGGGGCCCTCGCGGTGGAGTGCCAAGAACGTCGAGGCCTGTGCGCGCAGGTCGCGGGTCGCGTATCGCACACGTGTGATGTTGGGATCCTGAGCGGTCACGCTGCACCCTCTCTCAAGCCTGGCCTCGCCAGGAGGTCGGCGAAGGCGGCGGCAGCGGGGGCAGGCTCCGATGCCGTTGAAACGAAGATATCCCTGAATGTGGGTGGAGACGTGGGTGCCGTGACGATTCCAGCGATATTCGGGCTCGCGTCGAGCGCCATGCGCGGCAAGAGCGCGACCCCGAGGCCCTCGGCCACGAGCCGTTGAACTGTCACGTAGTCCTCTGTCATGAACGCGATTAACGGTGTGAACCCCGCGTCGCCCGCGTGGGCGCCGAGGTGCGTTCGGCATCGGGCGCAACCAGAAATCCACGTGTCGTCCTCGAGGGAGGCCATCGGAACCGGACGGCGCCGGGCTTGAGCGTGGGTGTCGGGAAGCGCCACCAGATACTCGTCGCGGCCGAGCCACGTCACCGGCACATCGTCGGGCGCGGGTGTGGGGCCGTCGCAAAAGCCCACGACGAGGTCGGCCTCGCCCGCGCGCAGCAGGTCGAGCGCCTCGTCGGTCTCGGTCTCCACCAGGCCGATCTCCACCCCGGGGTACGTGCGGTGAAAGCTCGCGAGAGGGGCGGGGAGCGCCGTCGCGCAAAAAGACGTGAAGGCGGCGATGCGCAGGCGGCCGACGCTGAGGTCCGTATGCCTGACGAGGCACCTTTCGGCCTCGTCGAGGCTTGCGGCGATCACGTCGGCATGGCGCACGAGGGCTTCGCCAGCGGGGGTGAGCTTGGTGACGCGCCCGGCGCGCGCCGTGAGCGCCATGCCCGCCCGGCGTTCGAGCGAGGCCAAGTGGTGGGCAACGGTCGGTTCGCTCAGCCCTAAGGAGCGGGCGGCTGCGGCCTTTGAGCCGCCGCGGGCGACCTCACGCAATATCAGGAGTCGTTCGACATCGATCATGAGACCATGATGCCATCGAGGTGTGGATAGCAGAAGAGCGATCTAGTCGGTGTGTCCAGACGGCGGCACGATAGGGGTCATGATGAACTCCGCTGCCAGCGCCGCGTTTGAACGCGTGCCGGGCTACCTGAACTCCGCGACCGTTGGCATTCCCCCGCATGCCGCCGTGATGGCGCTGCATCACGCCGCGAACGCGTGGGGAGCGGCGTCTTGCGACCCCGTTGGCATCGACGCCGTGGTGGATCGCGCGCGCGCCGCCTATGCGACCATCGTGGGCTCGCATGCTCGCGACGTGGCCATCGCCGGGTCCGTGTCGCAAGTGGTGGGAATGGTGGCCGCCTCGCTTCCCGATGGTGCGCGGGTTCTGGTGATGGAGGATGACTTCACGTCGGTGATCTTCCCGTTCCTTGCAGATCCGCGTCTCACCGTTGAGCTGGTGCCTTACGAGCGCCTCGTCGAATCGGTGCGCCCCGGAGTCGACCTCGTGGCGGTGTCGTCGGCCCGGTCGAATGACGGCCGCGTGCTGGACCTGGGGGCGCTCGCGGAGGCGGCGCGAGAGGCCGGAGCTCGCACCTTGATCGACGTGAGCCAGTCAGCGGGCTGGCTACCTATGGACGCGACGCAGTTCGACGTGGTGGTTGCGGGCGGCTACAAGTGGCTGCTGACGCCACGCGGCATCGCGTTCGCCGCGGTGCGGCCCGAGGCAACATGGGTGCGCCCCGTCTACGCGAGCTGGTACGGAGCGGACGACCCGTGGTCGGCGATGTACGGCGCCCCCCTGCGCCTGAGCGCCGACGCACGCAGGCTCGACACCTCTCCTGCATGGCAGAGCATGGAGGCCGCAGCGGTCTCGCTCGAAACACTCGCCTCGCTGAATGTTCGCGAGGTCAACGCCTATTCGGTGGGGCTCGCCAACGAGCTGCGTGGCGCGCTCGGACTGTCCCCTTCGAACTCGGCGATCGTCTCGGTACCAGGTGACGCCGCCGCGCTCGCGGCCCAGGGCATCGCCGCGTCGGCCAGGGACGGTCGCGCCCGGCTGGCCTTCTACCTCTATAACGACGAGCGGGACGTGTTCGCCGCGGCGCGTGGGCTGGGCGCAAGGGCGCTCGTCGGGTAGCGGTTGGTCGACCGGCTCCCTAGGATCGGCGCATGGCTGATTCGCAGGCGACGGTACTGGTGGAGAGCCGACGCTGGGTCGCGGGCCGCGCGCGCGGGAACACACTCGAGATAGGCGTGGGCGGCTGGCCGTCCCTGCCTTATTACCCTGCGGGCCTCGAACTCACGGGCCTCGACCGCCAGCGAAAGGCCGTCGTCAGGGCGCGGCGTGCCGTGACCCGTGCCGGCAGGAACGCGACCGTGATCGAGGGCGATGCGATGGCGCTGCCGTTCGCCGAGCAGTCGTTCGACACCGTTGTCTTCTCGTTCTCGCTGTGCGGCGTGCCCGAGGTGCGGGGCGCGCTTCTTGAATCGCTGCGCGTGCTACGACCAGGTGGCACGCTGCTCATGGCCGACCACGTCGTGTCCACGTCGGCGCCGCTTCGCGGGCTCCAACGAGTGGCCGAGACGTTCACCCGGCCGATGTTCGGCGAACACTTCACGCGCAGGCCCTCGCTCGTGGCGCTCGAACTCGACATCGACGTGGTGACGATCGAGAGGCACAGCCGAGGGGCAATCGAGCGCCTGCACGCGACCAAGCCCGCCTAGCTGTTGGCAGCGGCGGCGGCGGCGGTGTCGGCGGTGTCGGTGGCTGAAGTGGGGGCGGCTGCGGCGCGCGTCGCGACCTCGCGCCGGGCCTCGAGGCCGTCGAGAACCAGGGCGAGCGTGAACTCGAACTCGGCCTGGGTGTCACACACGCCGAGCGATCCCTCCGACTCGTGCAGCTCCATGGCGGCGAGCTGAGCAAGGTGCGGCATCGTCTCGGCGATCGCGGCCATCTCCTCCTCGCTTGGCGCGCCCGAGTCGCCAGCGTCGGGCTCGAACAGCTCGTTGGTGAATCCCAGGATGAGCGGGCCGAGCACGTGGATCGCGCGATGCGCGAGCTCATACGTGAACCCCGCGTTGATGAGCGTCGCGACGAACTGTTCGTACAACGCGTAGAGCGCGAACGGGCTCTCCGTCTCTGCCGAAACCAGCCCGGGCGCCCAGGGGTGGGCGAGCATGACGTGGCGCGCGGCGAGGCTGCGGTCGCGCACTGCGTCGCGCCACGCGGCGGCGTCCTGAATCGCGAGCGAGGCCTCAACCGCCTCGACTAAGACCGTCTCCACCATGCCCGATAGCAGGGACTTCTTATCGGAAACGTGGTGGTAGAGGGACATCGCCTCGCAATCGAGCTCCTCCGCCACGCGACGCATCGTCACCGCGCCGATGCCGTGCGCGTCGGCCACGGCGACCGCGGCGGCGAGCACTCGCTCGCGGCTGAGCGGTTCCTTCACCGGCCGTGCGGACATCGAATCTCCCTCTTGCGTTCCAGCGATCTTACGTTGTATGTTTGTCCTTGAACCACCAACCTTACAACGTAAGACTCGACTCCAAGGAACCGACATGACCGCCCAGCCCGAGATTGACTCGACGACATCGCCCGCCCCGTCGGCGGCCAAGGACACGCCCCGCATCGGCCCCCGCGCGGTCGTGTCCGCGCTGTGGCTCTTCGCCATTCTCAACTACCTCTACTGCGACTTCCTCGGCCTCATGTACGCGCCCGACCTGCAGGGATATCTCGACGGCGAGGTCGGCGGCATTCACATCAGCCAGGGCTTCCTGCTCGCGGCGGGAGTGCTCATGACCATCCCGATGTCATCCGTGTTGGTGTCGCGGATCGCGCCGCACCGCCTCGCCCGTTGGTGGAGCATCGTCGCGGGCGCCATCATGACGCTCGTTCAGGTGGGCACGCTGGGCATGGGTTCAGGCCCGACTCTTCACTACGCGTACTTCTCCGTTATCGAGGTCGCGACCACCGTGGCGATCGTGTGGATTGCCGCACGGCGCTGGAAGGTCGACGCCTGACGCGAGCGGTTGCCTAGGCCTCCGCGTCGACCGGTGGGGCCTAGGCCGGCTCCGGTGTCACGCGGGCTCTGTCACGTCGGCCACGTCGGCGGCCAAGACGGCGACGAGGTCGGCGGGTTCAACGCTCGCCGCGACCCCGTGTGCACCGGCGCCGATGCTGACCGGGCCGGGCCTCGAGGTCACCAAGGCATCGGCGATCACTGGCCACGGGGTGCCCGCCGGGGACGGAAGCGAGCCGAACGGCGTGATCGTGCCGCGCTCGTAACCGGTGGCCGCGCGCGCCACCTCCTTGTCCGGCATGGACAGGCGGCTCACGCCCAGGAGCTCGCGCAGTTTGGGCCAGTTGATCTGGCGATCGCCAGGCACGAGGACAAGCACGTAGTCGTCGTCGGCCCTGCGAACGACGAGCGTCTTGAGGATCTGCCACGGCTCAAGCCCCCTCGCGGCCGCTGCCTCTTCCAGGGAGCTCACCTGTCCGTGGACCGTCATCGTGTGAACGAGGCCCGACTCGGCAAGCGCCCTGGTGGCGGGGGTGTCTGGCACGGATGGGTCGAGTGGGGCGGGTTCGTGGGAAGAAGCGGCGTCGGTCATGATCGTGACAACGCCGCCGATGCCTTGCCTCTTCCAGGCGGGCCCTCATCACTTGACAACATGGAAAGTCATGCTTAACTTTCCACTATGGAAAGTGACGATGTCGACGAGGCTGAAGAGCTGAGCCCAGCGGAGGCTCTCGCGAGCACCCGGGCCGCCCGAGAGCGCATTGCTCGCCGCGTCGCCATTCCGTGGACCTGGCACGTATTCCTTTCGTTGGGCATGGGCGTGTACGTGGTCCTGATCGGGGAGCCCCTCTACTGGTGGGCCTACTTCTTTATTGGGGCCTGGCCGCTCGTGCTGGTCTCCATGATGAGCGTGCGCTCGCGTCGAGTGGGGGTGGAGGCGGCAGGCGCGACGACCCGCACGTCCGACCCCCTGCAATGGTGGCTCGCGGGCGCCGTAGTGGCAGTGCTCTTTGCCGGATTCACTCTCGACGCACGGTGGGAGCATGCCCGGTTTGTGTCCGGGTTGCTCGCGACCGTGCTCCTCTTCGTGGGTCTTCGATGGCTCAACTGGCGCCTGGTATCGCGGATCAGGAGCGCGGCGTGATGGAGAACGAGGAAAGTGAGGAGCGCGCCGAGCGCGAAGACTTGAGCCCTGCGGAGGCGCTCGAGGGCACCCAAGCCGCCCGTGAAGCCCTCGTGCGCCGCGTCAACGTTCCATGGACGTGGGACGCGTTCGCGGCGGCGGGCACGGGCCTCCTGCTGTGGCTGTTTTTGCAGCCGCCGTTTACGTGGTTCGTGTTGGTGCCTTTCGCGTGGCTGATCGTTCTTTTCTGGATGGGGCAGGCGAGGCTGAACCGACGCGGCGTGGACTTCGATGGTTTGAGGCGCCGTTCAACCCGCCGCCAGAAGTGGTGGTACATCGGCGTGATCCTGGCCGTATGGGTGACCACTGGCCTGCTTGACCCGGTTTGGGGGCACACTCGCGTCATTCCGGTAGCGGCCGGGATCTCTTCGGTCCTGCTCCTTGCCTTCCGCAGGAGTTTCAACCGCAGCGTCATTGCGGCAATCAGGGACGCCCCGTGACGGAGCGGCGCGTGACGGCGCCGCGCTTCGATCAGACGATTCACGCGGCCCTGCGCCTCCAGCTGTGCGCGATGCTTGCCGAGGTCGACGCGTTGGACTTCGCGGCCGCGCGCGAGGATCTCGACGTGAGCGATTCGGTGCTCAGCAAGCACGTGAAGGTACTTGCCGACGAGGGTTACGTCGTCATCACGTCGCGCACCTCGGGTGGGCGGGCACGCAAACGCCTGGCACTCACCCAAGCGGGTGCCGCAGCGTACGCGGGCCATGTCGCTCAGTTGCGCCGCCTGATCGGCTAGGGCCCGACGGCCTCGGTGTTAGCCGCGGCCAAGGTGCGCGTGGCGCGTACACTGAGGGTCCACCACTTCTTAGTGGGGACCTCTTGTCGATCCCGGCCCCCTGGCCGGCACGATCCAGGAGCCTCCTCTGAGTCAGACTCGAGGCTCCGCGCTATGCGCCCTTTCACAACCCCCATGGCTCGCCAGTTCTCTCCGGCGACGATCGAGAGCGAGCGATGAGGACCCCGCGCATTGAAATTGACCTGAGCGCCGTCGAGCACAACACGCGCGAGCTGGTCAAGCGCCTTGGAGCGCGCGGCATTGGTGTCACCGGCGTTGCGAAGGCGACGCTTGGCTCGCCCGACGTGGCCAAGGCCATGATCCGCGGTGGCGTCAAGCGCCTGGGCGACTCGCGCATCGAGAACATCGAGGCGCTGCGCGACTCCGGGGTCAAGGAGCCGATCGTCTTGCTGCGCGCTCCGTCTCCGGAATGGGCCGAGCGCGCCGTCGCATGCGCCACCCACTCCTTGGTGAGCGACCTCGACATTGTCACGGCCCTCTCGGTCGCGGCAGGCAAGCGCGCACTCACCCACGGCATCGTGCTGATGGTCGAGCTGGGAGATCTCAGCGAAGGCATGATGGCAGCGAACATCCTCGATGCCGCCCGCGTCATCTCCCGTACCAGGCATGTCACCTTGGCCGGCATCGGCGCCACCCTGGCTAGCCGCAGCGACGTGGTCCCAGGCGACGACCAAATGCAGCAGCTCACCGGTCTCGCCTCGACCATTGGCACCAAGTTCGGCGTGGACGCGCCGATCATCACGGGCGGCACGTCGGCCAACCTTGGCTGGGCGCTTGGCGACGGCCGCGTGGGTGCGATCAACGACCTGCGACTTGGCGAGTCGATCCTTCTGGGTCTCGACCCGCTCACGAACGCACCGATTCCGGGCCTGCGCCGCGACGCCTTCGCGGTGGTCGCGCCCGTGATCGAGTCGCTCGAGAAGCCGGCGTCCCCATGGGGAGTGCGCGGCGGAGCGGCGGCGGGGAACCCCGGCGCGCGCGGCGATCGCGGCACCATCATCCAGACCATCGTGGCCCTCGGCCGTCAAGACGTCGATCCGGACGGAATCATCCCGCCGGTGGGCTTCACGGTGCTCTCCGCGACGAGCGATCACCTCGTGCTCGAGACCCCCAAGCGCTTGGCGGCGGGCACCGAGGTGAAGTTCGGCATCAACTACTCGTCGCTCATGCGCGCGATGACCTCGCCGTTCGTGGTCGAGCGCCTGCTCACCTCGACCCCCGCGAAGTAGCAAGGCGTTCGCGGCAACCGTCACGCCGGCCACGGCCGACGGTCCGCTCAGACGACGCTCACGCCAGTATTGATTCCAGGCGTGGTGAGCATCGCGGCGAAAGCGAGCGCAGCGGGTGCCGGGTCGTTCCCCGCGGTGACGAAGATCTCTCGGTAGGTTGCGGGGTTGCTGGGAAGGGTCACGATGCCCGGCACGGGAGGGCTTGCGTCGATCGCCATGCGCGGCAATAGCGCGACGCCAAGGTAGTTGGCCACGAGGTGCTGCGCCGTCACGTAGTCCTCGGTGACGAATGCGATCTCGGGCGTGAAGCCCGCCTCTTTGGCTTGAGCGTTGAGGTGGTTCTGGCAACGGTTGCACCCGGAGATCCAGCGATCACCCGATAGTGCCGCCATGTCCGCGTGGGGACCGCGGGCCTCGGCGTGGGCCTCGGGCAGCACGGTGAAGTACTCGTCGTGTTTGAGCCACGTGAGCGGCAAGCCTGATGGCACGGGCGTGGCGGTGTCTGCGAAGCCGATGACGAGGTCGGCGGCCCCGGAGCGCAGCAACGCGAGCGCGTCGTCGGTTTCGGCCTCGATGAGCCCGATCTCCACCCCGGGGTACATGCGGGCAAACTGCGCGAGTGGCGCAGGGAGTTCCATCGAGGCAAAAGAGGTGAAGGCGGCGATCTGGAGGCGGCCGGCGCTCAACTCCGCGTGCTGGTGCAGTACCCGCTCGGCGTTGTCGAGGCTCACGACGATCGCGTCGGCGTGCTCGAGCAGGGCCTCGCCGGCAGGGGTGAGCTGGGTGACGCGACCCGCGCGCACCGTCAGCGGCACGCTCGCGGAGCGTTCGAGCGCGCGCAGATGGTGGGCAACGGTGGGCTCGGCGACGCCGAGTGCGCGGGCGGCGGCGGCCTTTGACCCGTGCCTGGCGACGGCGCGCAGGATGAGAAGGCGCTCGACATCGATCATCGGACCATCATTTCATGACGGTCTAGGTAACGACAACAGCGGATTGTGTAAGTCCGCCGACCTCGCGATGCTTGAAGGCATGATGAATGTTGCCGTAGCGAACGCTTTTGACCGCGTGCCCGGATACCTGGACACCGCGAGCGTCGGCCTGCCGGCGCGGGCTACGGCTCAGGCACTCCGTTCCGCCGTGGACGACTGGGCCTTCGGCCAGGTCGATCCTTCCGCGCTCGACGCCCCAGTGGACCGGATGCGTGCCGCGTACGCGCGGATCGTCGGCGCGGAGGCTACCGACGTCACGCTCGCGGGCTCGGTGTCCCAGGTCGTGGGCATGGTGGCGGCTTCGCTTCCCTTCGGCTCGCGCGTGCTTGCGGCCGAGGGCGACTTTGCCTCGGTGTTGTTCCCTTTCATGGCGGACGGCAGGCTCGACGTGACCCTGGTGCCGATCGAGGGCCTGCTCGACGCGGTGCGCCCGGGTGTGGACCTGGTGGCGGTGAGCGCGGTGCAGTCGTCCGACGGGCGCGTCATGGATCTCGACGCGCTTGCCAAAGCAGCCACCGCCGTCGGCGCCAAGACCCTGATCGATGCGAGCCACGCCGCGGGATGGCTGCCGATGCGAGCGCGAGACTTCGACGTGGTGGTCTCCGCCGCCTACAAGTGGCTCATGGCCCCGCGCGGCATCGCCCTCGCCGCGGTCAACCCGCGTGCCACGTGGCTGCGCCCGGTGAACGCCAGCTGGTACGGAACCGACGAGCCTTGGAACAACCTCTACGGGCCGCCGATGCATCTCAGCGCCACGGCCCGACGCTTCGACACCTCTCCTCCGTGGCAGCTGGTCGAGGCGGGCGCGGTCGCGCTCGAACTGCTCGAGGGGCTAAGCCGACGCGAGGTGCAGGCCTACAGCGTGGGGCTGGCGAACCGTTTCCGTGACGCGATGGGGATGCCGCCGAGCAACACCACCATCGTCTCGGTGGGCGGTGTCGACCCGCGGCAACTGGCCGACGCTCGCGTGCGATGCTCCGGGCGCGGCGGTCGGGCGCGCCTGTCCTTCTACGTGTACAACGATCTGAGCGATGTGGACAGTGCCGTGCGGGCGCTGAGGGTTCGCGCGTCTGCATAATCGAGTGACACGGGCGGCGCGAGCCGCTCGCGGCTAGCGCTTCTTGGGCTTCGGCTTGGGCGCGGGGAGAGCGTCGGCGGTCGCCTGGATCAGCGCGCGGAAGCGCTCGGAGTCCTCGATGACGTCGCCGTCAGCGATCCGGTAGTCCTTTGCGCCGGGATACGGAGGGCCCTCGTTCAACCCGTCCGATGCGGGCGTCGGCTTGATGAAGACGGTGTCATCGCACAAGAGCCCCACGATCTTGTCGTCGCAATAAAAGCCGTACTCACCGAACATCGCGCGTGCGCGTACGTTGAGCGGCTCGAGTTGCTCGAGCACGTAAGCGACGGTGTCCTTCGATGTGGCCATGCGTCCATCGTGGCACCCGCGTGCGACATGGGTGGGGCCGTAGCCTGACGAGCATGGCAGTCAATCAGACCAAGCGCGCCCGCGCCGCGCGCAAGCGCAAGCGCCGCGTCGACGCCGCCGACAACGACCTCACACCCGCGCAGTGGGAGTCGATCCTGGCCGCGTGGGGCGGCTGCGCGTATTGCGGGGCCCAGGCATCGGCCGATACGTCGCTCCAGCGCGACTGCGTGCTTCCCATCTCGCGCGGTGGGCGCTACACGCTCGAAAACGTGGTGCCAGCGTGCCGGTCCTGCAACGCGAGCAAGTGCAATGAAGAGGTGACCCACTGGCTGCGCCGCAAGCGCCTCGACGAGGCGGCTTTCCTGGTGCGGCTCTACAAGGTCAACGCGGGGATGACGGAGCACGCCTAGGCCGCCCGCCAGCGCGATGCCCACACCACAGAAGGGGCCTTGTAGCAGGCAGTCCGTTGGAGTATAGATGGAGTGTCAAGGGAGAACTCGCTCCCTGATCACACCGGGGAACACCATGAACGTCCTAGTCGCCTACTCGTCCCGACACGGCGCCACAGCGGAGATCGCCGAGCACATCGCGACCCACCTCACCGAGGCGGGAGTTCCCGCCGAGGCGATGTCCGTCCACAACGTGCAGAGCCTCGAGGGCTACGACGCCGTGGTGCTCGGGGCCTCGGCGTACATGTTCCGCTGGCAGAAGGAGGCGGTCAGGTTTGCCCATCACCATGCCGAGCGGCTCGCGGCGCACCCATTGTGGCTGTTCAGCAGCGGCCCCATTGGCCCCGACCTCGTCAACGAGCACGGCGTCGACGTCCTGATCGCGAGCCGTCCCAAGGAGTTTGACGGGCTTACCGAGCTGCTGCACCCGATCGCGGACAAGGTCTTCTTTGGCGCCTACGATCCAACCGCGCGACCCATTGGGATGTCGGAGCGACTCGTGCGCAGCATCCCCGCGGCACGGAAGTCGCTCCCCTCAGGCGACTACCGCGACTGGCCCGCGATCGAGGCGTGGGCGCAAGAAATCGCCGCCACGCTCAACGGCGCGGCGGCAACGTCCTGATCGACAGCGGGCCGCTCGAGCTAGCGGGTAAGCGCTGCCCGCATCTTGCCGATGGCCGCACGGCGCTCGCTCGACCCGCCCCACCCGTTGTCGAGGCCCTGGTCGATGGAGTCGACGAGGTCAAGGAGTTGCGTGATATCAAAGGCGCCCGCCCTAGCGAGCGATCGCAGGTGTGCCGCGAGGGCGTTGGGATCGCGACGCCCCAGCCATGCAAAGCAGCCGGGATTGGTGACCGCGTGGATGAAGTCATCGGCGAGATATGGCCGCGCCGCGATGTACGCGATGCCGTCGCGGTGGCGCCGGGACACCTCGACCACGAGCTCCGCGACAGCGTCGAAATAGGCGGGCGTGCGGTGTAGCTCGACCGTGCCCGGCAGGCCCCGCGTGCCCGCCGTGTGCCTTGTCGGGAACCCGGCCCCGATTCCCGCGCTCCACGCGAGCAGCACCATGAGGTCGTTGATGCGGTCGACGTCGGGCCCCCACCACGCCCGCGCGAGATCGGCCTGTTCGGGCCGCGGCCGCGAGCGGAACACCTCCAGCAGGCGTGGGTGCACCTGCGCCTCGAGGTCGAGCTCGGGAGCGAAGTTCTCCCACGCGTCGCAGCCCTCGGTCAGTTCGTGGGCGTCCTCCATCCCGTAGAACGCCAGTTGCTTGACGTAGGCGTGCTGCGCGAGCGCGGGCACGTCGTCGGGGGCAAGGAGCCAGCTCCGTTCGAGCTGGCGTGCCATGAGGTCGTCGGCCACGCCCGCGCGTTCGGCCATGGGGATCCGCAGCAGCCCCGTCGCGAAGGCGTCGGCGTCTGTGATGTCGAGGGTGTCGGCATCGGGCACGGCGTTCTCCCATCGGCGGGCATTTGCGTGAGCATCGGAGCGGGCATCGGCGCGGGCGCCCCGAGGGGCACCTCAGCGTGAGCGGTCCGGCCACGCTAACCCAGCCTTGACCGGGTTTTGCGGAGGGACGCGGCGAGCGGCCACGAGTCGTCGGCCGCAGGCATGGGACTCGGCCCAAAGTCCCGCTCAGTCGACTGTGAGGTGGGTCTGCGGGATTCCTGAGGTTGGAACGGTGTGATGGATCCAGGACATGAACTTCCCCGTCGCACACCAGCGGCGCCACTGAAAGGCTTCCTCATGAAAAACCCGGCCACCTTCTTCGCCAGTATGACCATCGCGGGGGCGCTGCTCATCAGCGGCTGCACCGCGACCACGGACACCTCCGCCTCGACCGCCGCCGAGGGCACCACGACGGCAATCGCCGCCTCGTCGCTCACCGGCGCAGTCGCCGAGCTGTCCTACTCCGACCTCGGGATCGACGAGGCCGACCTCACCTTTGACCCGACCGACGCGGTTGCTGTGACCCTGGCCGACGGCGCGTCGTCCGGAGGCTCGGGAGTGAGCGTCAACGGCGATACCGTCACGCTGACCTCAGCGGGCACGTATTCGGTGTCCGGCACGCTCAGCTCCGGAAGCCTCGTGGTCAATGCGCCAAGTTCGGTGGTGAACATCGTGCTCGACGGCGTGGACATCACCGCCGCAGACCTCGCTGCCATCAACGTGATCGATGCCGAGCAGGTCATCGTGTGGCTGGCCGACGGCTCGACCAATACCCTGGCCGATGCCGCGGGCGCCGCCGTCGACGAGACGGTCGAGGATGCACCCAACGCGACGCTCTTCTCCACCTCCGACCTGTGGATCGCTGGCGATGGCTCGCTCACCGTCACGGCCAACGCGAACGACGGCATCACGTCGAAGGACTCGCTCATCATCGCAAGCGGCACCATCTCGGTCACCGCGGCCGACGATGGCGTGCGCGGCAAGGATCACCTCGTCATCAAGAACGGCACCCTCACGGTTGACGCCGCGGGCGACGCGCTCAAGTCCGACGACGAGTCCTCGATCGACGAGCCCGACGCCGCAGTGGGCGTCATCTGGATTGACGGCGGAACGATCGACCTCACGGCCGGTTCAGACGGCACCGACGCCGTGCGCCAGGTGACCATCATGGGCGGCGCGTTCACGATCGCCGCCGGCGATGACGGGCTCCACTCCGACTCGGTGCTACGCATCGACGGCGGCACCATCGCGATCACCGAGAGCTATGAGGGCATCGAGGGCGCGTACATGTACCTATCCGGTGGCGACGTGACCGTTTCCTCCGAGGATGACGGCATCAACGTCGCCGGCGGTCTCGAGTCGCTCGAGACCACGACCAGCGATACGGCCGCGGGTCTGCCTGCCGACCAGGCCGGAGGAATGCCAGGCAGGCCCGGACCGGGTATGGCGCCCGACCAGACTGCGGACACCACCGTCGATGGCACCGTCACCGCAGGCCAGGCGACCGGAGCGCAGGGTGGCCGAGACAGCCAGTTCACCAACACGGAGGCCGTCAACGACATCACGACCCTCACGGTGGCGACCATGGACGGGACCGGCTTTGGCGGCCCCGCTGAGGGCGACAACGGCACGCGCTTCCTCGAATTCTCGGGCGGCACATATGTGATTGACGCCCAGAGCGACGGTGTTGACGTCAACGGTTCGATGACGATGACGGGCGGCACCCTGGTGGTGTCCGGAACAAACGACACCCGCAACGGCGCGCTCGATGTGGACAACACCCTTACGGTCACCGGCGGTACGCTCGCGGCAAATGGCACTTCCGCGATGGCCGTCGCGCCGGGGGAGACCTCGACCCAGGCATCGCTCTCCATGACGTTTAGCGGCACCGTCCCTGCGGGCACGCTCATCACGATCACGGATGCTGGCGGCACGCAGCTCGCGTCCTTCACCACCGCGAAGGACTCGCAGTCCTACATCTTCTCGTCCAACGAGATCGAGTCGGGCGCCGACTACACGATCTCGGTGGGCGGCACGGTGACCGGCACCAGCATCGGCTGGCTGGTACCAGACGGCGGAGCCACGGATGGCACCGCGATCGGGACGGTGGCTGCCGCGTAAGGCCGCCGCCCGAGCCGGCGCCCTGTCCGCACGCTGCGCCTGGTTCCACCCCGGAGACCAGGCAGGGTGTGCGGATAGGGCGCTTTGGCCCCGGTGCTAGGCCCCGACCGCGGGGACGACGCCGTCATATGCGCCCTCGTAGGTGACGGTTCGCGCCTGCCGGACCGCGTCATAAATGCTCTCCTGGACGGCGGTCGCCGCGGCGTGGCCCAGGATGTCGACCTGCAGGTGAATGTCGCTCGTGCCCGTCTGGAACAGGGGGCCGTCGGTGTTGAGCGGGTTGCGCAGTTCTGCAGTGCTGAACACGAAGATCGAGTCTCCGTCGCCCGAGGTGTGCACCGGGTTGATGGCTCGCACCTGGCCGTGCGAGGCGTGGTGGGCGACCTTCTCGTAGTGCTCGGTCGAGCCGAGGTCCACGTTGATGCCCACCACTGTGATCGTGGTGTTTTCGAGGTTGCGGGTGACGCGCTCGGTGACGTCCTCGAAGCGATGGAAGCCGCCGCGTCCGTCGCGATTGCCCGCGAGGATGGAGCCGTCGGGCAGCACCACGTTGCCCATCGCGTTGACCACGGACATGGCCGTCACGATGATCCCGCCGCCAAGGTCAACTCGTGCGGAGCCCACGCCGCCCTTCATCGCGCCCACCCTGGCGCCCTGGTCGAGCCACAGAAACTTGCCCACCGAGGCGCCCGTTCCGGCGCCAACATTGCCGCCCGCGACGGGAGCGTCGGACGCATTGCGGTAGGCCTCCGAGCCATACGAGGTCTCGAACGGCGCGATGTCCATGCCCAGGTCGTAGATGGCCGCGCCGGTAATCGACGGGTTGACGATGCTGCCGTCGGGGCCCGACCGGGAGCCGCGGCCATCGGCACGCAGGCTCTCCGAGATCGTCGACGCAGCCATGAGCCCGGTGCCGCTGCCGCCGGAGACGAAGATGCCGTTGAGCTTGTAGTTGGTCTTTCCCCCGCGCAGGCCGTCGGTGTTGTAGCCGCCGGCGCCGCCGCCGTACGCAAGGAACGCGACGCTCAGGCGCTTGTCGAACATGATCGCCGTGCAGCCCGTGAGCTTGTCCAGGTGCGTGGCGTGCCCGACGCGCACTCCCGTGAGCGCGGTGAGGGTGGTGTTGGTCATGGAGCGACAGTAGTTGACGCGCCTGCGGAGAGGCTTCACGCAATCTTCACGGAAGCGCACCCCTCTCCGGCATATGGGACGGGTGGAATGGAGGTATCCAGTCAAACCTTAAGGAAAGGAAATCATCATGATCACCAAAAGGACTTGGGCCATCACGGGAGCAGCGGCGGCACTGATCCTGGTACCCGCGGGCACCGCATACGCGGTCACCACCGCGTCTGACGACGCGCTCCCTACCGCGACCGAGCGCGTTCAAGTGCGCGAGCAGGCGCGCGTCGACCAGCAGGTCAACTACGGCACGTCAGTGGGCGGGATGTATGGCTCCGGCCACGGCGACCAGACGCAGAACCAGACGCGCGACCAGGTGCGCGATCCGGCGCGGGACTACACCCGCGACCAGGTGCGCGACCAGCTTCGTGACACCGAGAACTGCGACGGCGATGGTCCCATGGGCGACGGCCCGCACGCTGGCGACGATGCGGGGCGTGGCGGCATGATGGGCGGACGCGGCTCCGGTCGCTGACCTGATCAACGGTTGGACGCGGTGCCCACACGTAGGGCGGCGGCAGCGGCGATGTGCTTCGACATGTCGTCGCTGTTGCTTGCCAGCCGCACCGTCCGTGACACGGCCCCCGCCTTGCGGCTACTATGGCGACTTGAGGGGAGTACTTCTCAAGTTCCGATCCGGTCAATACGAACGTTCAATGACGTTCTCGGACGGGCGCCCGCCGCACGTGAGTGCGGAAGGTGAAGGAGACCTCAGAGCCTAAGTGTTCTGAGGAGACCCCGAGTGACCTTCTTCGCCCTCGCCGCCGCATCGACCGATGCCGCGCACCCCAGCATCGGCACGCCCGCCCTGTGGGCCATCACGCTCGCCGTGGTGCTCGCCGTCTTTGTCCTGGACTTTGTGATCACCCACAAGCCGCACCAGGTGGCGATGCGCGAGGCCGTGAAGTGGTCGCTCATCTACATCGCGCTGCCGTTGATGTTCGGGGTGTGGGTGGTCGCAGCGCACGGCGGTCAGCTGGGGCTCGAGTATTACACCGGCTACTTGGTGGAGAAGTCGCTGTCTGTCGACAACCTATTTGTCTTCATGTTGCTGCTGGCCGCCTTCGCGGTGCCGCGGGAGTTGCAGCAGCGCGTGCTCCTCATCGGCGTCGCGGGTGCGCTGGTTCTCCGCGGCGTCTTCATCGCCTTGGGCGCCGAGATGCTGCAACGCTTCGACTGGACCTTCCTGTTGTTCGGCGTGATTCTCCTCGCCACCGCGATCAAGATCCTGCGGGACGCTGTCCGCGGTGTCGAACACGAGGTCGACCCGGACGAGATGCGTAGCGTCCGTCTGATCCGCAAGTTCTGGCCGGTCACCGACTCGTACCGCGGCACCCGTCTCACCGTGCGTGAGAACGGCCGACGTGCGCTGACTCCGCTCTTGCTTGTGGTGGTCGCGGTGACGACCACCGACATAGTGTTCGCCGTGGACTCCGTGCCCGCGGTGTATGGAATCACGGGCGACCCGTACCTGGTGTTCGTCACGAATGCGTTCGCGCTGATGGGCCTGCGCGCCCTCTACTTTGTGCTCGAGGGCGCGTTGTCACGGCTCGTTCACCTGGGCTACGGACTTGCGGCGATTCTCGCGTTCATCGGCGTCAAGCTCGCGCTGCACTGGGCGCACGGCATTTGGCCCGCGACGCCCGAAGTCCCAACTCTCGCGTCGCTCGCCGTGATCGTGGGCGTGCTCGGCGTGGTGACCGCGACCAGCCTGTGGGTCACGCGGCGCGGCGCTGACGACCAGCAGGGTGTGCACATCGGCGGCTGATGAGTGCGGCTCGTTACCCGTATATCGAATCGAGCACGTCGCCCATCGTCTCGAGAAGTTGGGTGGTGCCCTGCTCGCGCCCGTGCGCATGCTCGATCGGTCCGTAGTAGACGCCGTGCTCGGTCAGCGTGAGGAGCGTGCCGCCGTCCGTGGGCTCGAACGTAATGCAGGCAAGGGTCGCGGACATCGGTTCGCCATTGAAGGTCATCGTGTACGAGTAGACGATCTGCTCGCCGGGGATGATGCGGTGATACTCCGAGTCGAACGTGGTGGTGATGCCGCCCTCGTGCAGCGATGCGGCGTGGTCGCGGCCGCCCTCGCGGACGTCCATCTCGTTGGCGAGCACCGTGATGCCAGGCGAGTTGCCGAACCACAAGCGCCTCTTGTCAGGCTCGGCCCACGCGGCGAAGACCTGCAGGGGCGAGTACGGGTACGTGCGGACGATGGTGAAGTCGTGTTGCGTGGTCATGGGGTTTCCTCGCTGTGCGATTCGGTGGGGGTTGGGGTGGTGGATTCGGTGGTTGCGTGAAGCGTGTCGAGCGCTGTGCCGAGGCGGTCAAGGCGGGCGCCCCACGCTGCCTCGTGCGCCGCGATCCATGTGCGAGCCGCCGCGAGACCGTCGCCTGATGGGGTGACGATGCGGCTGCGGCCCTGCTTTGCCGTGGTGACGAGCCCTGTGTCCTCGAGCACGTGGACGTGCTGAAGAACCGCGGACAGGCTCATGTCGAGCGGTCTCGCGAGCTCGGTCACCGAGGCGGGGCCTCGCGAGAGACGAGCGAGCATGTCGCGCCGGCCAGCGTCGGCCAGCGCGGCGAACGTGCGATCGAGAACGTCTGATTGCTGAAGCATGTTCTTCAGTATTCTCGGACCAAAGGCGAAAGTCAAGCGGGCGCTTCAGCGATGGTGCGCTCGCGGGCGGCTTGCCATGGTGTGGCAGTCACCGGCAATGAACGCCGGTATCGCGATGTCCGATTCCCGCTAGCGCCCGACGCCGCAGCAAGGCAGGCTGGTCCCCATGACCACCGCGCCTCTCGACTTCGCTATGTGTTTCTCGGCGGTGTCAGGGCGCGACACGAGGTTCGACGGTCAGTTCTTCACGGCCGTGCGGTCCACGGGTATTTACTGCAGGCCCAGCTGCCCAGCGCGCACGCCCAAGCCTGCGAACTGCACGTTCTATCGCACCTCCGCCGCGGCACACTCGGCCGGGTACAGAGCATGCCGACGCTGCCTTCCCGAGGCCGTGCCGGGCAGCCCCGAATGGAACCTGCGCGAGGATACGGCGGCGCGCGCGATGCGCCTGATCGCCGATGGCGTGGTGGACCGCGATGGCGTAGCGGGACTTGCACTGCGGCTTGGGTATTCGGAGCGCCAGTTGGGCCGCATCCTGACCGACGAACTTGGGGCCGGGGCGCTACAACTGGCCCGCGCCCAGAGGGCCCAGAACGCGAGGCAGCTCTTGGTTGCCACGCCGATGGCAGTGAGCGACGTGGCGTTCGCGGCGGGGTTTTCGAGCATCCGCCAATTCAACGACACGATGGGTGAGGTCTTTGGCCTGACACCCTCGGCGCTCAGGGGTGCCGCGCGCGTGGCCGAGCGTGGGTCTGGCGCGGTCGTGGCGGGCGTGATCTCGGTGCGGCTTGCGGCGAGGGATCCTTTCGACGGCGCGGGCGCGCTGAACTGGCTTGCCGCGCGGGCGGTCGCAGGGCTCGAGTTGGTGGTGCGTGGTGAGGGCGGTGCGGTCGAGGAGTACTCGCGCGCGGTGCGTCTCGATGGTGGCGCGGCGGTGCTCACGTTGCGCCCTGAGCCCGGCGGAGTAGCGCTCACCGCACGACTCGAGCACCTGCAGGACCTACCAGCTCTGCTCGCGCGCGTGCGCAGGATGCTCGATCTCGACGCGGACCCCGATGCGGTGGATCGGGCGCTCGCCGCCCACCCCCTGGTGGCGCGTTCAATCACCGCGTCTCCTGGTATTCGCATCCCAGGGTCTCTCGATGCCACCGAGATGCTCACGCGCGCCGTGCTGGGCCAGCAGGTGTCCGTCGCGGCCGCGCGCACCGCGGTGGAGCGCGTGGTCGAGGCCCTCGGGGAGCCGCTACCCGCCGCGCTCAGGGGCCCCGCTGCAACTGGCACCGCACCGTCCGAGACGCGGCCAGTCGACACGCTCTTCCCCACTGCGCATGTCCTCTCGGAGTCGGTGGTCGCCGCGACTTCGGGACCCGCCACCCGCCGCGAGGCCCTCGCCCGTGCCGCAGGCGCGATCGCAAGCGGCGCCCTGTCGCTCGACGTCGGCCAGACCCGCGAGGACTTCACCGAGGGGCTCGAGGCGCTGCCAGGCATCGGCCCGTGGACGTCAAACTATGTCGCGCTGCGCGTCCTGGGTAGCCCCGACGTGCTGCTCACCGGGGACTCGGCGGTGCGGGCGGGCGCAAAGGCGCTTGGCCTGCCGTCCGAGGCCCGCGAACTCGCCGCCGACGTCGCCCAACTCACGCCGTGGCGCAGCTACCTGATGATGCACCTGTGGCGTGCCTCCGCTCCCGTGCCCCCGTCCGAGTCCGCACCCAAACCCGCGCCAGTACCAGCCCCCGCACCAGCACCAGCCCCCGTACCCCAAGGAGAGTCCCGATGATCGTCTACCAGGAACTTGACACGCCCGACGGGCCCTTCACCATCGTCGAAAGAGACGGCGCCGTGGTCGCGTCCGGCTGGACGGCAGACGCCGTGGGACTCGCCGCACGCGCGGGCATCGGCGCCGGTCAGTGCGAACCGGGCGAATGCGTCGCCGCCGCCGCGGTGCTCGCTTGGTACGCGGGTGACGATGCGGCGCTCGACGGGGTGCGCGTCGAGCAGTCGGGCACCGAGTTTCAGCGCGAGGTGTGGGGCGCGCTGCGGACGATCCCGCGTGGCGAGGTGCGCCGCTATGGGGAACTCGCCGCAGAACTGGGTCGCCCTGGCGCGAGCCGCGCGGTAGGCGCCGCATGCGGGCGCAACGCGGTCGCGCTGTTCGTGCCGTGTCACCGCGTGGTGGGTGCGAGCGGGGCGCTCACGGGATTCGCATGGGGTGTGGACGTGAAGCGGTCGCTGCTCGAGCGCGAGGGTGCTGGCCTGTGATGGATGCGTCTCGCCGTCGGTCGCCGCTCGGGTCGGGCCCCTCGACGGACAGCGCGGTGCGTGTCTAGTCTGGAGCCACCCCAGCGACGGAGCGTGACGCCATGTCCCCTACGGCAACCTTTCGCACCACCATCTCCGCGTTCGGAAACAACGCGGGCATCGCGGTGCCGCCCGAGGTGCTCGAGCAGCTCGGCGCGGGCCAGCGCCCCGCCGTACTCGTGAACGTCAACGGCCACGAGTACCGCAACACCGTGGGAGTGATGGGTGGCAAGCACCTCATCAGCGTCAACGCCGCGTTGCGCAAGCAGACGGGGCTTGCCGCGGGCGACGACGTGACCGTCACGCTTACGCTCGCTGACGCTCCCCGCGAGGTTGACGTGCCCGCGGACTTTGCGGCCGCGATGGACGGGGCCGGGGTGCGCCCGTTCTTTGACGCGTTGGCCAACGGCCTGCAGCGGATGCACGCCGGCTCGGTTGCCGAGGCCAAGACGCCCGAGACCCGCGAGCGCCGCATCGCCAAGGCCGTTGCGCTGTTCAAGGACGGCAAGAAGCGCTAGCGACGGGCGTGGTGCCACTGCGCATCACCGCGTGAAACGGGGCGTTCTAGCGAGGGGTTTTGATTTCTCCCGAGCCGCGCACGATGAGGGTGGTGGGCGAGATGATCGTGGTGGGCGCGTCTTGGTCTCCGGCAAGCCTCGCGAGCAGCTTTTGGCCGGCAATCGCGCCCATGGAGCGCGGGTCTTGGGTGACGCATGAGAGCCCAGGATCGAGGGCATCCGCTAGTGCGATGTCGTCGAAGGACATGAGAGCCACCGCGTGTTGCAGTCCGGCGTCCCGAAGAGCATGGATGCTGCCGATGGTGATGAGGTTTTGTGCGGCAAAGATTGCGGTGGGCGGATTGTCGCTCCTGAGCAGTGCGGTGACAGCGGTTCGCGCGGCACTTGCCGACCCAAGATTCATGGTCACGAGCGAAGGGTCGTATTCAAGGCCGGCGTCTTCGAGAGCCGCTCGGTACCCCTCCACGCGGTGTTTCGCGGTGGTGAGCGTTTCGCGGTCAGCAAGGCAGGCAATGCGCCGATGCCCGTGCGCGATCAGGTGAGCGGTCGCTTCGCGCGCACCGCCCACGTTGTCCCCGACCACGGCGTCGGCCGCAATCCCGCTGGGCTCGCGGTCGACAAACACGATGGGAAGCCCCCGAGAGATCTCGGGAAGAAGGTACGTCTGCTCTGTGGAGATCGTGGTGAGAATCAGGCCGTCAACACGCCGGCGAAGGAACTCGCGCACGAGCCGCTGCTCGCGCTCAGCGTCGTCGTCGAGGCTCGCCGCCAGCACCGAGTAGCCGCGCGGGTACAGCACGTCTTCGACGCCTGCGTGCACCTGGCCGGAGAAGGGGTTTGCGACGTGTCCGACTACCAGGCCCACCGTCTTGGTCGACTGCCCGCTACGCCGCAAGTTGCCAGCGACTGAGTTGATCTCATAGTGCAGTTGGGCCGCGGCACGGTGGACGCGCTCCGTAGTTTCCGGCGAGACATTGGGCTCGTTATTGAGTACGCGCGACACGGTTTTGATCCCGACGCGCGCCAGCGCGGCCACATCTCTCATGGTGGGCCGTGGCGGTCGGGTCGGTGGGCGCGGATCCGGAGGCTGAGACATCGTTGTCACAGTAGCAGTATAACGATTGGGCAACCCGGCTTGACGGATCCCTCCGCTCGGCCTAACGTACGGGATGACAACGTTGTCATCACCGACAGTGTTGCGTGACACAAGGAGATTCAACGATGAATCGGCAAACCAAGCGGCTCTCTGGTCGCCACCTCTTGTGGAAAGGCGTGGCCGCTGCCGCTGCTGCTGCCTTGACCCTGACAGGCTGCTCAAACTCCGGCACAGACGGCGCCACAACAAGCCCCTCCGGCGCCACCGCAGACACCGAAATCGGCGTCTCGCTCATCCTGAAGACCACCACCAACCCCTTCTTCGTTGCCATGCAAAAGGGCGCCGAAGAAGCTGCTGCTACTCAGGGCGTCAACCTCACGGTGGCCGCTGGTCGCGAAGACGGCGACGAGGACACGCAGATCCAGGCAATCGAGAACGCCATCTCTCGCGGCGACGCGGGCATCCTCATCACTCCTTCCGGCCAGGCCGTCGAAGAGGCACTAATCAAAGCGCGCGACGCGGGCCTGTACGTCATTGCTCTCGACACCCCACCCTCGTCGCCCGACGCCGTGGACATCACGTTCGCGACTGACAACTTCCTTGCGGGCCAGCTCATCGGTGAGTGGACCGCATCGGCGCTCGACGGCGGCGACGCAGTCATTGCCATGCTGGACCTCTTTGACGACAAGGTCGTGTCGGTTGACTACGCCCGCGACCAGGGCTTCCTTACCGGCATGGGCATCGATGTCGCGGACCCGGAGGTCAATGGCGACGAAGCCAAGACCGGGTCGTACTCCGGCGGCGGTTACACGATCGTGGGCAACCAAGCCACTCAGGGCGCCGAGGACGGCGGCCGTACCGCGATGGAGCTTCTGCTCTCTCAGAACCCCGACGTGAACGTGGTCTACACGATCAACGAACCCGCGGCCTACGGAGCCAAGGCGGCCCTGGACGCGGCGGGCAAGACCGACGTGCTCATCGTCTCGGTCGACGGCGGTTGTGCCGGCGTGGACGGTGTCGCCTCAGGCGTCATCGGCGCTACGAGCCAGCAGTACCCGCTCAAGATGGCCGAGCTCGGCGTCGCAGCCATTGCGGACCTGGTGCGCACCGGCACCACTCCCGATGTCACGGAGGGCCTCACCTTCTTCAACACGGGTGTCGCACTGGTGACAGACAAGCCCGCCAATGGTGTCGAAAGTATTGACACCACCGCTGGCTCCGCGATCTGCTGGGGTTAGTTCCCATTGGAATGCCCTGTGGCGCCGCTCCGGCGGCGCCACAGGGCCAACCTCAAGGACGAGGACATGACACCACAGACTGAACCCGAGTCAGCTGCGGCACTCGTATTCGACACGGCCCAGACGCCTGTCCAACGCGTGCGCTCTGTACTGCACCGCTATCCCGCTCTGAGTCCGGCAGTAGTGCTGCTGATTTCCGTCATCGTGTTCGGGATGCTCAACGAGCGGTTCTTGCTTCCAGGCAACCTCTCATTGATCACTCAGCAGGTCGCGATTGTCGGCACTGTCGCACTCGCTCAGACCCTGATCATCCTCACCGCGGGCATCGACCTTTCCGTCGGAACTGCCATGGTTCTCGCGTCGATGGTCATGGCCGTCGCCGCCTCAGAGAACGGGGTCGCGGCCCCGGTAGCCCTGCTCATGGGCCTCGTGGTTGGACTTCTGTCCGGCTTGCTCAACGGCATGCTGGTCACCAAACTCAGGTTGCCGCCGTTCATTGTGACGCTGGGCACCTACTCAATCTTCCTTGCGCTGACGCTGCTGTACTCCAAGGGCTCAACCGTGCGTGGCTCCGATATGCCCGCGATCATGACGTGGACGGGCAAGTCCTTCCCCGTCGGCGGCGTCAGCATCTCGTACGGCGTGGTCATCATGTTCGTGATGTACGTCGTCATGGCGTGGGTGCTGTCCACCACCGCATGGGGCCGCCACTTGTACGCAGTGGGCGACGACCCGGAGGCCGCACGCCTCGCCGGCGTGCGCACCACGTGGGTGCTGCGCTCTGTCTACATTTCGGCCGGCTCGATCATCGCGATCGCCGCATGGCTCCAGATCGGCCGCACCAGCGCCGCGAGTCCCAACGCGGGCGCCGACCTCAATCTCGACTCGATCACTGCCGTGGTGATTGGCGGTACGAGCCTGTTTGGCGGCCGCGGCACGGTATGGGGAACCCTGTTGGGAGCGCTCATCGTGGGCGTATTCCGCAACGGCCTTTCCCTCGCGGGTCTCGACGTGCTGTACCAAACCCTTGCGGTGGGAGTCCTTGTGATCGTCGCCGTGTCCGTTGATCAGTGGATTCGGAAGGCACGCTAATGGCTACCACCACAGCATCGGCCGCGAACACCGCGGCACCCACGACCGAGGGAGCCACGCCGGTGCTGACCGCGCGCGGACTCGTGAAGACCTACGGGCGCGTCGTCGGTCTCGACGGCGTCGACCTCGACCTCTATGCGGGAGAGGTGCTCGCGATCATCGGCGACAACGGCGCGGGCAAGTCCACGCTCGTCAAGTGCTTGACGGGTGCCGAGATTCCCGATGCCGGAACGATCGAATTGGACGGGAAGCAGGTGCATTTCCGTAGGCCCGAGGACGCGAAGGAACAGGGCATCGAGGCGGTGTACCAGAACCTCGCGGTGTCGCCAGCGCTCGATGTGGCGTCGAACCTGTTCTTGGGACGTGAGGTCCGCAAGCCTGGTGTGCTGGGGTCGGTGTTCCGCCAGTTGGACATCAAGAAGATGAGGGAACGCACTCGGGAGGAACTGAACCGCCTCGGCATCACGACCCTTCAAGATGTCACGGTGCCGATCGAGAGCCTTTCGGGCGGCCAGCGGCAGGCAGTCGCGGTGGCGCGTGCCGCCGCGTTCGGTTCCAAGGTGGTGGTGCTCGACGAACCCACGGCCGCGCTTGGCGTGCGTGAGTCGGGCCAGGTGCTGGACTTGGTGCGGCGACTGCGCGACGCGGGCACCCCTGTCATCCTCATCAGCCACAACATGCCGCAGGTCTTTGAGGTTGCGGATCGCATCCACATCCAGCGGCTCGGCCGCTGTGCCGCGACCATCACGCCGACGTCGCACTCTCGGACCGAGGCGGTCGCGATTATGACTGGCGCTGCGGAGGCCTAGACGTGGCTACATCGCTGTATGCGCGTATTCACGCGCGCCCAGGTCACGAGGACACGGTTGCGCGCATGCTCGACGCCCTCGCGGTCTCGGTGCGCGCTGAGGACGGAAACCTTGCGTTTGAGCCGTGGCGAGAGACCGATTTTGAGGGCTCCTTCTTTGTGTATGAGGTGTATGCGGACGAGGCCGCTTTTTCCGCTCACATCGCCTCGCCGCACTCCGTGGCGTTCAACGCGAAACTCGCCGATCATGTCACCGGTGGGGCCTCCGAGCTGACGATGCTTAGCCCGCTGACCTAGGCGAGTCGAGTCGAGCCGAGCCGAGCGGACGGTACACGGCGGCGCGGCAGTGTCGCCTAGGCTTGCGGAAGAGACCAACCCAAGGAGCCGACATGAGCACACTTCCCCAGATCACTCGCGCCGCCAACGGCGCCCCCTCCGTCGACTTTGCGGGCGCGGTCAAGCCCGAGGGCCTCGTCGTTGAGGTACTCGAAGCCGGCGACGGCCCCGCGGTCGTCGAGGGCCAGCAGATCACCGTGCACTACGCCGGTTGGCTGTGGGACGGCGCCAAGTTCGACGCCTCGTGGGACCGCGGCGAGCCCATCTCGTTCGGGATTGCGCGCGGCTCGCTGATCGACGGCTGGGTCGAGGGCATCGTCGGCCAGCCCGTCGGCTCCAAGCTGCTCCTGTCGGTCCCCCCGGAGAAGGGCTACGGCCAGCGCTCGATGGGCCCCATCCCCGGCGGCTCGACCCTCGTGTTTGCGGTCGACGTTCTCGAAGCGAGCTAGTACCTCGGGGTGGCCTAGAGCGCCCCGTAGGTGAGGAACAGGCCGGCGGCGACCACGACAGTTCCCAGCACTGCGACCGACGCGCTCAGTCGTGATCGCGCACGCCGGGCGCAGGTGACCGCCAGGACGGCAACGCCCACGGCTAGCTCGGTCCACCAATAGCCCACTGGCGTGGAGTCGGCAATGCGCGCGATGCCGTGCGCCGCTTCGCCGATCGCGATTCCTGGCCACGCCGCGGCTGCGAGTCCGCGCCACACGTGTGACGTGCGTCCGGTTCCAGGCGAGCGCCAGGCTTTCGATGAACGCAGCGCCCACACCACGCTTCCGAGAACTGCGCCGACCGCTACCCCAGCGGTGCACCACAACAAGACCCAGGAGCTAGAGACACCAAACCCCCGCAAGGCAGACGTTCCGTAGTACCCCACCATCGTCATCGGGCCTGCCAGCGCCCCGAGCGCGATCGCTTGCCAGGGGCGGCGCCCGGCCAGCGCGGCCGCGACGGAGATCGCAGCCACCGGTGCCGCGGAGTTGAAAAGGGGCAGCAGCGCGTCGGGCGCAGCTGACTGGCCGAACGACATGCCGATGCCCGCGGCCAGGGGGCCTGCGAGGGCGGCGCCTATGGCGACGGAACGGTTCACAGGCTCACGCTATGCGGGCGCTCGGGGTGCGGCTATGGGGTGAACCCCTGATTTCTGGAAAGCGGCAGCGTTGTCGCGTGACCTTGAGTCAGTTCAGCGGCCCGTAGAGCGCGGCCGGCGCGCCCGCGGTGAGCGCCCAATAGCGGTCGCCGTAGGACCAGTGCCACCACTCGGTCGGGTAGTTCACCAGGCCGACGCTCGCGAGCGCGTGCGAGAGGATGTCGCGGTGCGCCTGCGCCTCGGGCGACAGGCCCTCGGCGTCGGTGTAGCAGCGGCCCTCGCTTTCCTCGGGCGAGGCGTTGATGCGCGTTCCCATGTCGAGCTCGGTGCCGTTGGCGTCACACAGCGTGAGGTCGACGGCGGCCCCGGCGGTGTGCGGGGCGATCTCTGGCGGCGACACGTAGCGGCTCGCGAGCTCATTCAACTCGTGGGGGCTGAGGTCCGGATGGAGCGGGCGCAACTCGTCCACGTACTCGTCAAAGTAGTGGCGCTGCAGCGCGGCCGGGCGGAATCCCTCGACGATGAGCAGCCTGATGCCTTCGGGCAGGGACGCCTGGGCCTGCTCGAGCCGTTGCACGACGCCTTGGCGCAGATGCGCGTAGGAGCCATGAGGGTCGGCCCAGAGAGTGTCGAGACGAAAACCGTCCAATAGCCGCATGTCGACAAGGGGCTCGCCGTTTTCCTTGACCGGAATGGACCCGACGCGGGGGTCCGCCATGAGGACAATTTCGTTCACGCTCCAACGGTATCCGGTGGGGCCTCTCGCTCAGCCCATGGGGCTGGGCGTGACGGCGGTGGATCGGACCACGGGGCGCTTGAGCTGTGGCCGATAGCATGGCTGTACTCAATGGGGAGGCCTTTCGTGGACAACACATGGCAACGCGCGCGCATCATTCCGGTCGTGGGAACGGGCCAGGGTTCCGAGCGAGAGCAGCGGGCCACATCGGCGCTTCTCGCAGTCTTGAGTGTCGTCCGGCCGCTTTCGGCGGAGCTGCTCAACGGCCTGGGAGCTCCCCGGGCCGCGGCGGCGGTGGTTGAGGCCTATATCGAGCCGCCCTTCAAGAATGACCTTGGCAAAGAGGTGCGCCCGGATGGACTCCTACGCGTGACCTATGGGTCGCAGAAGTCATGGGTGGCGCTCGTCGAGGTCAAGACGGGGTCGAACGAACTGGATGCAGTGCAGCTCAACTCCTACATCGACCTCGCGAGGCGTGAGAAGTACGACTACGTCCTGACGGTCTCCAACGAGATCGCGCCATCCGAAGGTGTGCACCCGACGGCTGGTCTGAAGGTGCGCAAGGGCTCCGTGGTTCAGGTCGCGCATTTCTCGTGGACCAAGATCGCGACCGTTGCGGCACGGGTGCGCGATCGGTCGGCTGTCGAAGACAAAGAACAAGCGTGGATTCTCGATGAGATCCTTCGCTACCTGGAGCACGCGTCGTCTGGCGCGATGGAGTTCGACGACATGGGTCCCAACTGGGTGGACGTGCGCGACGGCGCACGTAACAGCACCCTCAAGCGGAGCGACGAGAACGTCGCCGACATTGCCCGCCGGTGGGATCAGTTGCTTCACTATTCGGCGATGAAGCTGAGCAGTCAGATCCACGAGGACGTTCGTGAAGTCATCAAAGGTGCGGAGCGTGGCGATGCCGGGCTGCGCGCCAAGAACTTCGCGAAGGAACTTTGCGAGACAGGAACTCTAAGTGGCGAGTTGCGCGTCCCCCGCACGGTGGGGGACATGAGGCTCCACATCGACCTGCGAGCAAGGACGCTCGCGATCTCGACCGAGATCAAGGCGCCCGAGGACAAGAAGGCGAAGGGGAGTATTACGTGGCTCACTCGCCAGCTGGCCGAATCTCCAGGCACGCTCGTGATCGACAGTTATCCCAAGAATGCGCGCTACGGCATTCCCGCGACGCTCGCGGAGCTCCGCGAAGACTCGACCGATGTCGCGAAGCAACTGCCGGGCGATGTCGCCAAGTTCGTCGTGACGATGCGCGGGGAGTTGGGCCAAGGCCGGAAGACGGGCAAGACGCCTGGCTTTGTCGACTCGGTGCACCTGTCCGTGTCCAAGTACTACGCGACGGTGCTCCAACGCCTCACGCCTTATCAGGTGAAGGCGCCGCAGGTGTCGCCCCGCGAGGTTCAGGAGCCCGAGACTGAACTGGGGTCGGTCACGGAGTAGGGATCGGAGAGGTATTGGCGGCCGCCGGCGCGACCGTTTGGTGCCCGCCGATCAGCCTCTGGACCTCCGTGGAACGTGTTTATGGGGAAGTTATGCCGCGAGGCGCATAACTACATAACTTTGGGTAACATCTATTGATATGGATGTTGCATCGAACCCCTTCCGCCCTGGCGCCGGCACTCGCCCACCCGAACTTGTCGGTCGGGACGCGCTTCTCACGTCGTTCGACGATGCACTGGGGCGGGCGAGATCCTGTCGACCAGGCAAGAGCCAATTCGTCGTGGGACTTCGCGGGGTTGGCAAGACGGTGTTGCTTAACGAGTTCCAGCGCCGAGCTGAGAAGTCAGGCGCAGCCGTGGCCTATCTGGAAGCAACCGAGGAGGGCAGTTTCCGTAGCCTTCTCGCTTCCAAACTCCGTGGACTGCTGCTCCGGAAGTCTGCCGGGGGTGTCGCGAAGCGTGCCTACACGACGGCGCTTCAGGCGTTGAAATCCTTCGCTTGGACGCTTCCGGACGGAACGACCATCCAGGTGGGTGTGGAGGCGATGCCCGGCCTTGCGGACAGTGGCGTTCTTGCCGATGACCTCACGGACCTACTCGTCACGCTAGGGGAGGCCTTCAAGGAAGACGGGTCAGCCCTGGTTATCGTCATTGACGAACTCCAGTATCTGAACGAAGACGAGCTCGGTTCGATCATCATGGCGGTGCACCGGACGAATCAACTGGATCTTCCCGTGCTTGTGGTGGGGGCAGGTCTTCCCCAGTTGCCAGGTCTGGCGGGCGAGGCGCGGTCGTATGCGGAGAGACTCTTCGACTACCCCGAGCTCGGGGCTCTCACTCCCATCGACGCGCGCGCCGCGCTCGATGCTCCCGCCCGTGAGGCAGGTGCGGTGTTCTCGGAAGAGGCATTGACCGCGATCTACGAGCGTTCTCTCGGCTATCCGTACTTCCTCCAGGAGTGGGGATACCACGTGTGGGGGTCCGCTGCGACGCAGCGAATCGACCTCGCCGATGTGGAGGCTGCGGCGCCTCTAGTGAGACAGCAACTCGACAACAATTTCTTCAGGGTGCGCTTGGATCGGCTGACTCCTAAGGAGCGCGAGTACATGGCCGCGATGGCCGTGCTGGGCCCTGGGCCCCATCGGTCGGGCGATGTAGCGACGCAACTAGGCGTTCAAGTGCAGTCCATCGCGCCGCGCCGCTCCGCCCTCATCAAAAAGGGCATGATTTACAGCCCCTCGCACGGCGATACGGCGTTCACCGTGCCAATGTTTGACGAGTTCATGCGGCGCCAGGGCGCATAACCCCTACAAGATGGTGCATCCCATGGCGAACCGGACGCGTGCAACGAACGCAACCGGACGCGTGCAATCTCCACGGCCGGTGACGCGCGGCAGGCGCGGCGCGCGCGCCTAACCCATCGTCACCGTGAGCACGTCGCCGTCGGCGAGAGCCTCGACGGGCACGAGCGCCCCGCGCTTACCGTCGTCAAAGGGGGCGACCTCGACACCTTCGATCGTCACCGACGAGACTCCAGTGGCGAGCCCGTCAACATTCACGACGTTGATGGTGAGGTTCATCCCCCGGAACCGGCGCATCACTTGGAAGCCGTTCCCGCCCTCGGGCAGGCACGGGTCGATGCGCAGCCCAGATAGTTCCGGGCGGACGCCCAGGATGTACTGGGTCACGCCCACATAGGACCACGACGCGGTGCCCGTGAGCCACGGGTTGCGGGCCTGGCCAAAGCGCGGGGACTCCGGGCCGTGCGTGAACTGGCAGTACACGTAGGGCTCGACCTGGTGGAGCTCAGCCTGGTCGTTGTACTTGGCGGGCAGGAAGCCGCGGAAGTACTCGTAGGCGCGGTTCCGTGAATCCCGGCACACGAACTCGTTGCGTCATGCATAAGGCCTGGAAGGTCCACGAAAATACACCATAGAGGGGGGCTCGTTTTGTTGATTGGATGCTCGTACGATCAACGCTGTCGGGCATGGCTCGGCGCCCAAGGTCGGGGGGGGGTACCTCTGATGTGCGAATCGAGAAACCGTTGAAGCAAATCCGGGCAACTGGACCGATTGCGGGAGCGCTGACGCTCCTGCTCCTCTTTGCGAGCAGTACGACGGCAAGCGCCGCGACACCTGAACCTGATCTAGGCGACACTATCCAAGCCGCGCAGGACGCGGTCGGTATCGCGGACAGTGGAGTATCGATTGAGGCGACGGCTGACGGCCTGGTATCTGTTGGTGGTGCGTCGGCGGTCGAGGCCCCTCAAACGGCCGACGACCCGATTACCGTCGGTGGGTCGACCGGCGAACTTGAGGTCATGCTCCCGACCGAGTTCGCGGGCGAGAGAGCCGAAGTCACCGAGTCTGGCGATGTGGTCTATGGAGTTTCAAGAGACTCGTCGGTAGGTGTGGTCGAAGCAACGGCCGATGGCGTGCGGTTGTCGACCGTGATCAACGACGCCAGTGCCCCGACGTCGTATGCGTATGGATTCGGCGCTGGTGTCTCTCCGGTCGTCCTCGCCGACGGTTCGGCCATCCTGCACGACGGCGGCAATGTGATCGTCGGCGTCGTTGCCACGCCATGGGCAGTGGACGCGAATGGGGCGTCCGTGCCGACGCACTTCACGGTAGACGGAACGGCGCTCGTTCAGGTGGTTGATCACGTAGGTGCTGCCTACCCCGTTGTGGCTGACCCGTCTGTCTCACTTGGTTGGAAGGTGTATGTCAAGTACAGCAAGAGTGAGGTCAAGGCCCAGGTGACTGGATGGAGAGGAACTGTCAACGACAAGGCGAAGTACCAGGCGGCATTCTGTGCGGCAGCGCTGGCGGGGGGTGTCTGGGGTGCCGTCGCAATGGCGGCATGCGGCCTTTATGTCTACGACTCGCTCGACTCGATCATGACGACCTTCAAGGCTGCGTCCGCCGCGGGTAAGTGCGTGGAGATGCAATACCTCTACAACGGCATGCCCGTGGGATGGAAGAGTTACTCATGCTGAAGTCGGTGCTGCTGTTTGCGGTTGGAATGGCGCTTGTGGGCGTGGCCTACGGGCTGGTGAAAACTGCGATCGCGGGAGATGGGCTGGGGGTTGATCCCGGTCTTGTGGTCACGATGGCCGTCACTGGTGTACTTGGCGGGTATATTGCCTGGCGCAAGAACAGCCGCTAGCCGGTAGCAAGGAAGGGCCGGACCGATCGCAGATCGGCCCGACCCTTGCTCTTCACATTCGGAACTAGCCCATCGTCACCGTGAGCACGTCCCCATCGGCGAGAGCCTCGACGGGCACCAGCGCCCCGCGCTTCCCGTCGTCGAACGGGGCGACCTCGACGCCGTCGATCGTGACCGACGAGACCCCGGTCGCGAGCCCGTCGACGTTCACCACGTTGATGGTGAGGTTCATCCCCCGGAACCGGCGCATCACCTGGAAGCCGTTCCAGCCCTCGGGCAGGCACGGGTCGATCCTGAGCCCATCAAGCTCGGCCCGCAGCCCCAAGATGTACTGGGTCACGCCCACATACGACCACGACGCGGTGCCCGTGAGCCACGGGTTGCGGGCCTGGCCAAAGCGCGGGGACTCGGGGCCGTGCGTGAACTGGCAGTACACGTAGGGCTCGACCTGGTGGAGCTCAGCCTGGTCGTTGTACTTGGCGGGCAGGAAGCCGCGGTAGTACTCGTAGGCGCGGTCGCCGCGGCCCAGGATGCCCTCGGCCACGATGGTCCACGAGTTCGCGTGGCAGAAGATGCCGCCGTTTTCCTTGTGGCCTGGCGGGAACACAAGGAGCGATAGCCCGACGCCGGGCACCTCCTTGGTGTGCGCAGGGGCGCACAGCGCGACGCCGTGCTCAGTCGACAGTCGCTGGTGCACCGAGTCCATCGCACCGATGGCCCTGGCCTCGGGCACGGTCCGCGAGATCGCGGCCCACACGTTGGGCTCGAGGTAGATCTTGCCCTCGTCGAGGGAGTCGGAGCCCAGCTTGGCGCCCGTCGAGGAGATGCCGCGGATGTACCAGCCGCCGTCCCACGAGTTCTCGAGGACCACCTCGAGGCCGGCCAGCACGCCCCGCGCCCACGCCGCATCGGCGTCGCGGCCGGTCTGCTCCGCGAGCTCCGCGATCACGCGCACGCCGTTGGCCATGAGGAACGTCGAGAACATCGACTCGCCCGTGGTGCCGAACTGGATGCAGTCGTTCCAGTCCGCCTGCAGGCCCTGAACCAGGCCGTTGTTGCCCAGGTGGTTGAGCGAGAACTGGATGGCCTGCTTGAGGTGCTCAAAGACGGTGGCCTCGCCGTGGTCCGCATACGGGAGCACGGTGTCGAGGTATGCGACGTCGCCCGTCTCGTACACAAAGCTCGACACGGTGATGGGCAGCCACAGCGGGTCGTCCGAGCGGTACTGCTCAAGCGTCGGCGTCGCCTCGTGGCCCGGGTTGTGGGTAAGCGGCTTGACGAGCGGCATCGCGCCGCCCTCCTCCGTCTGGCCCGTGAGGATCATGTCGAGGCGCTCGCGGACCGCGTCGGGGATCGCGTGGATCACGGCGAGCATGTCCTGCACGGTGTCCCGGTAGCCCAGGCCGTCGCGGTCGCCAGCCTCAATGAGCGAGACTCCGCGCGACCAGTTGAACGTCATGTGCGTCTGGTACGCGTGCCAGACGTTGATCATCGAGTTCATCTGCTCGTCGGGGGTGGCGACCTGCAGGGGCGCCAGGAATTCGCGCCACTCCTCGCGGATTGCCGCCAGCTCGCGGTCGACCGCCTCGGGGGTGCCGAATTCGGCCATGATGTCGCGGCCCTGGGGTAGCGCGACGCCGTCCGCGTCCTCCCACGAAGCATCGGGAGCCCCTACGCCCATCATGTAGATGACCTGGCGGGTCTCGCCGGGGGCCAACTCAAGGCGCGCCTGGATCGACGAACATGCGTTGTCGCCCGTGGCCTCGGAGCCGGAGCAGTACCCGCGCTCGACGGCCATGGGTGCCGACTGCGTGCGGTACGCGCCCAGGAAGGCGTCGCGGTCGGTGTCAAAGCCGGCAACATCGGCGCCCGCCATGCCAAACCACAGCTCGGACGTGCGTTCGCGCGTCGAGTTGAGACGGTGGATCATGCCGTCCTGCATGCGGCACACGACCACGTACTGCGAATACTGCAGGTTCTCGAGGTCCTGGCGGTAGTTCCACTCGTTCGACAGCTCGGCGTACGAGAACAGCGAGACGGTGCGCGGCTCATCGGTCGTGTTAGTGACCTTGACGGACCAATACTCGAACGCCTGGCCCTGAGGGATGAAGAACGTCGCCTCGGACTCGAGGCCCCTGTAGTTCGAGTGGAAGATCGAATAGCCAAGGCCGTGGCGCACGGACGATGCCTGGGTGGGGTTGCCCGCCACGTCGAGCGTCGGGTCGTCGGCGTCGGCCTCAACGGTGCCGCGCAGGGTCTTGCCCACGGGCTGCCAGGACGCCGACCAGAAGTCGCCGTCGGCATCGTCGCGCAGGTAGAGGAAGCGGCCTGGCTCGTCCTGCGGCACGCCGTTGAAGCGGAAGCGCGTCACGCGGCCGGTGCCGCCGGACTTGTAGAACGAATACCCGCCGGCGCCCTGGGTGATGATGCCGCCGTACAGGCGCGAGCCCAGGTAGTTGGACCATGACCGCGGGGTGTCAGGGCGAGTAATCACGTACTCGCGAGCCGCGTCGTCAAAGTGGCCGTACTGCATGGGATCCTCCGTGCGGGTGGTGCGAACTTGGGCCCCCGTTGCCGGCCCGATGCCGCACCGGGAGAGCGCTCATCAGACTAGTGCCACGTAGCTTTCCCGTGGGCCCGGTGAGGTCGAAGACCCGCGTCGAAGGGGACTAAGAGGCGTCGCCAGCGAGCTCGACCGCTAACTCGCGCGTGCGCCGCTCCGCGGCCTGTAGGCCCACGGCGACGACGGTCTGCAGTCCCGCGTCGGACATCGCGCCGAGTGCGGCGAGCGTGGTGCCGCCCTTTGAGCTCACGCGGGCGCGCAGCTCGCCTGGTCCCACGTCGGACGAATCGAGAAGCGCCGCCGCCCCGACGAAGGTCTGGATCGCGAGGTCGCTGGCCATTTCGCGGTCGAGGCCCTGCATGATTCCCGCCTCGATCATGGCCTCGACGAACGCGTAGAAGTACGCGGGGCCGGAACCCGACAGGGTGCCCACCGCGACAATCTGCTCCTCGTCGACCTCGACCACGAGGCCCGTGGCCGCGAGCACGGCCTTGGCGAGGGCCATGTGGGCCGGCGTCGCGTGAGCGCCCGCGGCGATCGCGGTCGCGCCCTTGCCAATGAGCGCGGGCGTATTGGGCATCGCGCGCACGACGGGCGTGCCCGCAGGCAGGCGCGCCTCATAGAACGATGCGGGGAGACCTGCCGCGACAGTCAGGAGGACGGTGCCAGGACGCACCGATGTCGCGAAGGCGTCGAGCGCGGTGGCCGCATCCTGGGGCTTGACGGCAAAGACGATCACGTCGGCATCGGCCGCAGCCCGCGCGAGGTCCTGAGTGGTGGCCAAGCCGTGCGCCGATGCCAGGGCGGCAAGGGCGTCGGCGTTCTTGTCGGCCACGGTCACCTGGGTGGCCGGCCAGCCTGAAGCGATCGCGCCCGCGGCGATTGCGCCGCCCATGACGCCGCCGCCGAGGACGGCAATGAAGGTGGTCGGGGTGCTCTTCGATTCGCTCATGGGTCCAGGCTATCCCGGCTGGCCGCCGGCTACCCGGGGCCGGGCCTAGTCCGTGCGGCGGCGCAGCGTCATGGCCCCGAGCACGAGCGATCCCGCGATGAACGCCACCAGGATCCCGATGGGCGCCCAAATGGCATTGCCGTCACCGGCGAGGATGGAGTTGACCGCGTCGATCGAGTAACTCACCGGCAGCACGTCGGAGAGGTAGGTGAGGGCCGTTGGCATGTCCGAGCGGTTCATGAAGAGGCCGGCCAGCAGCAGCTGCGGAATGATGAACAGGGGCATCATCTGCACGGCCTGGAACTCGGTCTTGGCGACCGCCGAGGCCAGCAGGCCCAGCGCGGTACCGACGAGCGCATCGAGAACCATGACGAGCCCGAGTCGCCACAGCCCTGTCGGGAGCTCGAGACCGAGCGGCCACACGGACCACGCCGTCATGACGATGGCCTGCAGCGACGCCACAAGGCCAAAGGCAAACGCGTAACCGAGGATCACGTCGGCCTTGCCGGTGGGGCCCACCATGAGGCGCTCAAGGGTGCCGGACTGGCGCTCGCGCAGCATCGTGATTGAGGTGATGAGGAACATCATGATGAGCGGGAAGAGGCCCATGATGCGGGGGCCGATCGTGTTGAAGATCGGCCCTGTGGGCGGCACAGGCGACTCGGAGAACATGTACTGCAGGAGCCACGTGAGAACCAGGGGCAACACGATGAGCATCACGAGGGTGCGGGGGTCGCGGCGCAGCTGAGTCAGCACGCGCTTGGCGGTGTTCCAGGTGAGTGAGAGGTTCATGCCGCGTTCCTCTCGGCGAGCACCAGGAAGGCGGCATCGGCGTTGTCTGTGCCTGTGTCGGCGAGGATGTTCTCGTAGGTGTCGTCGGCGAGGATCCCGCCGCCTCGCACGAAGACAAGGCGGTCGCATCGGGTCGCCTCGTCCATGACGTGTGAGCTCACCAGTAGGGTCTTGCCCGCGTCGCGCAGTTCGTGGAAGAGGTGCCACAAGTCGCGCCGCAGCGCGGGGTCGAGGCCGACGGTCGGCTCGTCGAGAACGAGGAGCTCGGGGTCGCCCACGAGCGCGGCGCCCAAAGACACGCGCGACTCCTGCCCACCCGAGAGGGTGCTGACGGGGCGGTCGGCGGCGTCGGCGAGGCCGATCTGGCGGAGCGTCTTGGCCACGCCATCGGCGCCAACGCCCATCGTCTTGGCAAAGTAGGCGAGGTTCTCGCGCGCGGTGAGGTCGGGGTAGATCGAGGGCGCCTGGGTGACGTAGCCGATGCGGCTGCGCAACACCGGCGAGCCGGCGGGGTGACCGAGCACGTCTACGGACCCGCCCGCGACGATCTGCGCGCCCACGATCGCGCGCATGAGGGTGGTCTTGCCGCCGCCGGAGGGGCCGAGCAGGCCGACGATCTGGCCGCGAGGGACATCGAGGTCGATGTGCGGAAGGACTTCATTTCCGCCGCGAATGACGTGGAGCGCGCGGATGGAGATGGCCGCTCCCTCGGGGGTGTTATTCCTCATGTGAGGAATCCTTCCGGATTGGGTGGTTCTTGTCAACAGGAACGTGCGGACTGGTGGTCCATCAGGTGCCCTGGAGCGCGTCGCTGTCGGTGAGGAGCCTGGTCAGGATGGGCCCAAACCGCGCGATCAACTCGTCGGCAGGCTCCGATGCGAGGGGTTCGATATGGGCGCCGTGCCTGAGCATCGCGAGTCCGATGACCTGGCTGGCCGCAGTGGCCGCGGCCCTCGCGGGGTTGCGTGCGCCCACGGCAGTGGCGACGCGTTCGATCACGCCCTCGATGATGAGCGCGCGCACAAAGACGGCCACCTCAGGGTGGTCGAGCGCGGCACGCATGAGCTGGATGATGCGCGGGCCGCGCACCGGGTCGTCCCACACCTCGACAAAGAACGCCATGACGCGCTCGCCCACGAGTTGGCGGTCCCCCTGCGCCATGCGTGTCACCTGAGCCGTGAGATCCACCGGAGGGCGCATCGACTCGACAAACAACTCGGTCTTGGATGAGAAGTAGTGCCGCACCAACGCGGGGTCGACGCCCGCCTCACGCGCGATTGCCCTCACCGATCCGCGTTGGTACCCCTCGCTTGAGAAGATGGTGCCTGCCGCGGTGAGGATCTCGGCCTTGGTGTCGGTACCGCCGGGTCTGGGCCCACGGCGAGCTCCGCCGGTGGCCATCCCCTAAACGCCGAAGCGTGCGTAGAAGTCCTGCAAGCCCGCACCGGGGCCGGTCAGTACGAACACGGCCGTCTCATTGCGCCAGACGAGCGTGCCTTGTGAGCTTGACGCAGAACGCGCGCGCTGTCCAACGGTCACGCCATCGACCACGACATCCTCGACATCGGTCAGGCCCGCGGCGTATGAGTCGTATGCCGACTGCGCGTCCTCAACCGAGTAGTGCTGATAGGCCTCGACGGTATACACCGTGGTGGTGGACCCGGGGCCGTATTTGAGGGTGACATGCTCCGCCGCACGCACCGGCAGCGTGGTGTCTCCCGCCGGGTTGGTGACCTCGTACGCGACCAGGACGTCGGTGCCGACGGTGGAGGGCATCGTCGCCACGAAGGTGCTCGGGTCCGTGATGTTGACGGGTTCCGCGGTGGGCTCGGGTGCGGACGCGGTGATGGTGGGGACGGGCAGAGTCGTGGGCTCTGGCTGGAGATAGACGCGATAGACGCCCACTCCGATCGCGGCTGCGGCCAAGGCGGCAATCACGATCCAAAGCACCAAGCGGCGACGGCGATACGGCTTCTTGGCAGTGGGCTCGATCGCGGCATCTCCATCGGCGACGCTCGGCGGCGCGGTGGATCCGACTGGTTCATTCACGCTGGTGTTTCCTTCGTCTAAGGCTGCCGCCTCGCTCGCAGAGACCGTTGAGTCGCCCCATTCGCCTTGCGACGGTGTGTAGGCAGTTGCCGTGGTGCGGAAGGGCTCGGCGCGCGTAGCGTCGCGGTGAAGCGGTGGGGTGGGATCTGCGGAAGCAGGAGACGGCGCGCCGGATTCGGTGTCGGGAAGGGGCGCTTCGAAAGCCGTCGCAGAAGGAGGCTCGGTGGGGGCGAGCCTCGAGGTGTCGTCCGTTGCACGAGTGCTTCGCGCAGCAGTGGCGGCAAAGAATGCCGCTGCGGTGGCGCCGGGAGCCACCCCGGTGGCGCCCGATTCCACCTCGGTTGAGCCGGTGTCTCTCGACGGCGGCGCGAACGGTGAGTCCGCCGGTGCTGACGGGATCGGCTCAGACGCGAGGGGCATGGGCAGGGGCAGGATCGGCTCGGAAAGGGCCCGTTCCTCGGCCGGTTCCCAGGGGTTGCGAGCCGGGGGCTGGGACTCGGACCTGGGCTCGTTCCCAAATGCGCCAGTCTCCGGGCCCAGAGGCTCGCCGGTCACGAACTCAACGTCACTCGGGTCGACCACCGCCCAGGGACGAGCGGTCAGCGCCGGGGCTTCGTCGGACGGGGTGTGGCTGGACTCGGGCTCTTGATGGGAGACCTTGGCAAGCTGGGTCACGTCCAGTTCAACTGTTGGGACGTATGCGGGTTCATCGGATTCGGGGACCGCAACGTGGGCCAACGGCGACGGCGGTTGCGGTTCCGAACCGGGCGTCGTGAAACTGACAGTGGGGACGGACGCAGGGCGCACCCCGCCCATGGGTTCAAACTGCGGAACAAAGGGCTCCGAGTCACCAAAAGACGGGATGGGGCTGTGTGCACCGCCCACCACGGGAATTCCCGTGCGCGGAGTGGGGGCTCCGGCTGCCTCGAGGCTCGCCGTGGCCAGGGCGGAGGCGCCGAGTTCTTTGACGGGGTCGATGACTTCGGGCGTGAACTCCGACGGCATCGGCCTCGCCTCGGGCGTTACGGCAAGATCGGGCGCGCCTGGCGGTGCGAATGCGTTGTCCTCGCGGGTGAATTGTGGCTGGATCTCCGCGGCCGATGGGGGTGGAACGGGCGCCAGGATCTCGGCTTCTTCCGCCTCAATGGGCGTCGGGATGAGTCGGTCGACCACGTCGGGTTCGACCACGTCGGGCTCTGCGACGTCGGGTTCCGCAACGTCGGGTTCCGCAACGTCGGGTTCTGCAACGCTTTCGGGGGCCGGCTCCGGCGTGGCGATGGGAGGGTCGACGCGGGGGATCGATCCCGTCCACGGCGCGTAGGTCAAGGTGGGCTCCGACGGCTCGGCCTCCGCGGGAGCCGGAGCGGGAACGACCTGCGGAATCGCTTCGGTAACGGGAGGTGTGGCCCTGCGGTCCTGCCCCCAGGATTCCTCCGCGGTAGGAGCCGTCGCCGGTGCCTCGTGAGCCTCATAGTGCGGACGGGGGCGCTCTGCGCTTAGGTACGGACTCCGAATGGGGGCCGATGCGACTGGTTCCGACGCCACCGGGTCCGATGCGACTGGTTCAGACGCGACTGATTCCGATGCCACTGGTTCCGACGCCACCGGGTCCGTTGATGCAGCCGAAGAGAGTGGCCCCTCTTCGGGTTCCGATGCGGCGTCGACCGGTACGGGCTCCGTCTCGACGGCGTCAGTGGGAGCAGCGAAGATGGTCTCGAACGCGGGTTCCGAGACGATGTCAGGAATCGCCTCGTGAGAGGTCTCGCCGCCAGCAGCGGCGTCTTGAGAACCGTGACGGCGCAAGAAGCTGGGGCGCGAAGGCGTGGGCTCATACGGGGACGGAGACGGGGACGGGGACGGAGGGCTCGGACTCTCGCGCGGAGGCGACAGGAGATCATCGAACGACTGCACCGTTGATGCTGTCGCGCGCGGTGAGGCGGGATCGGAAGTCCCTTGTTCGATCGCGTCAGCGGGCGGCGCAGCGTCGTCGGACGACTGCCCCTCCGGCTTGACTGCGAACCACGGTGATCGCTGTTCGTCGCTGGCCATGGTCCAAGCGTATGTCCTGGTGTCGTTCTGAGCGTGGGCCAGTGCGCCGCGCGTGTCAGATTGCGGCGGTAGCGTGGCGCCATGGCAGCTATCAAGAAGGTCTCAACCAGTTATCGCTGCACCGAGTGCGGGTGGACCGCGGTCAAGTGGGTCGGGCGCTGCGGCGAGTGCCAGGCATGGGGCACCGTGATCGAGGTGGGGGCCGCGTCGGGGCCCAGCACCAAGGCGACCGCAGTGATGACTCCCGCGCGCCCCATCGGAGATATCCCCGTCTCCGAATCGGCGCGGCACCCCACACACGTCGCGGAATTCGATCGGGTGTTGGGTGGGGGCCTTGTCGCGGGGGCCGCGGTGCTTCTCGCGGGCGAGCCTGGAGTCGGCAAGTCGACGCTCTTGCTCGAGGTCGCCGCGCGGGCCGCGCGTGAGGGACGCAACGTGCTCTACGTCAGTGGTGAGGAATCCGCCGGACAGGTGCGCTTGCGCGCCGAACGCATGGGCGCTCTCGAGCCGCGCCTCAAGCTCGCCGCCGAGACGGACCTCGGTGTGGTTCTGGCGCATCTCGCGGCCGAACGACCCGATCTCGTGGTCGTCGATTCGATCCAGACCATCGCATCGGCCGCGATCGACGGCTCTCCTGGAGGCGTGTCGCAGGTGCGCGAGGTGGCGGGCGCGCTCATCCAGGCGGCCAAGGCGACGGGTGCTCCCATGGTGCTTGTGGGCCACGTCACCAAGGACGGTTCGGTCGCGGGGCCACGCATCGTGGAGCACTTGGTCGACGTCGTATGCCAGTTTGAAGGCGACCCTCACTCACCGCTGCGGCTGCTGCGGGCCCACAAGAACCGCTTCGGCTCGGTGGATGAGGTGGGGTGCTTCCAACTGGTCGACGCGGGCATCGAGGAGGTGCCCGATCCGTCGGGCCTCTTCCTTACTCGCACCGACGAAGCCATCGCTGGCACGTGCCCCACCATCACGCTCGACGGGCGACGCGCGCTTCCTGCGGAGATCCAGGCGCTCGTCGCGCCCTCGGCTCTCGCGAATCCACGTAGGGCCACGTCGGGCATGGACTCCCAGCGCGTGGCGATGATCCTCGCCGTATTGCACCGTCGAGTAGGCGTGGCGCTCGCGGCCGACGATGTCTACGTGGCCACGGTGGGAGGCGCCCGCGTCTCCGAGCCAGCGGCCGACCTTGCGCTCGCGTTGGCCCTCGCGTCCGCGCGCGTCGATCGCCCTGTGCGAAAGAACCTCGTGGCGATTGGCGAGGTGGCGCTTTCGGGCGCGGTGCGGCCCATTAGCGCGATCGGGACCCGTCTCAGTGAGGCGGCGCGATTGGGCTTCACGCACGCGATCGTGCCCGCTGGCGTGGCCGATGCCGCGCGCGAGGCTGCGGGCGGAAAGGTCACCGTGCTGGGCGTGGAGACACTCGCCGACGCCGTGCGCGCGGGGATCCAGCCGGAGTAGCGCTAGCTACTCAACTCGAACTGAGCCGGCTCCGATGCGATTCCTTGAATCGTGAATTGGGCCCAGTAGAAGCCGTCGGCAGGGTCATCGCCGGCCGTGCATCCCTCTCCCTTGCGTTCCCGCGACCAGGTCACGCTGAGCGGCTCCTCGGCGCCACCGCTGAGGATCAACTGGCGATCGGCGATCGTGCCATCGGCGGGGCAGAAGGCGGTGGAGAAATACACGTCCTTGTTGGTCTCGCCGCCGGACCAGATCACGAACTCGGTTCCGTCGGCGGTGGTATCAACCTTGCACGGGGCCTCCCCGGTGTTCTTGATGGCGACGTCAAAGACGGGCAATGCGCCTCCGCCAAAACTGAAGGGGTTCGGTGTCATCGTGAGTTGAACGTCCGCTGCGGTGCACGCCCGAGCCGAGCCGTCGCTCGCGGTCGCCACGGGATCGCCACTTACGGTCGGCGCCGGAGACGTCGTCGTTGAGGCGTTCGAGTCCTTGCTTCCACCACCCGGCGAGGTGGCAAGGAAGAAGATCACCACGAGCAGAAGTGCCACTCCCGTCGCCGCCACGATGCGTCGACGCCAGTACACCTCCGTGGGCCGGCCGCCCACGGGATCACGAAGACCGTCCATGCCACGCCTCCTTTGGTCACCCTCACCGTAGTCACGGATTGCACTGGAACAATGAAGGCCATGCCGACGTCTAGCGAACCCGTGCCCAGTCTCGACGCGCGTCGTGTGGGCCTCGTGGGCGACTGGTTTGGGACGTCGGCGCGGGATCTGCCGTGGCGCCGCCCGGAATGCACTTCATGGGGAGTGCTCGTGAGCGAGGTCATGCTCCAGCAAACCCCGGTCGCGCGAGTCTTGCCCGTATGGCGTGCGTGGATGAGCCGATGGCCGGAACCCTCCGATCTCGCGGCCGCCACACAGGCCGACGCGGTGCGTGCGTGGGAACGGCTCGGGTACCCGCGCCGCGCCAAACGATTGTGGGAGTGCGCGCGCACCCTGGTGGAACGGCACGAAGGACTTGTCCCCGCCGATGCCGAGGCGCTGCTCGCCCTACCCGGCGTCGGCGATTACACGGCATCGGCCGTGAGGGCCTTCGCGTTTGGCCAGCGCGCGGTCGTACTCGACACGAACGTGCGGCGCGTGCTCGCGCGGGCTTGGCAGGGGGAGCCCTTGCCCCCGGTTTCGCTCAAGCGGGCCGAGAGAGAACTCGCGGAACGCGTCGCCCCTGTCGCACCGCAGGCCGCCGCGGTGTGGGCGGTCGCGTCGATGGAGCTGGGCGCACTGGTGTGCACCGCGCGGGCCCCTCGTTGCTCTGAGTGTCCCCTCGAGCACGCTTGCGAGTGGGTCGCAGGGGGCAGGCAGGGCCTCGACCAGGCGCCCCGCCGTACCCAGGCTTGGCATGGGACGGATCGTCAGGTACGCGGCCGGATTGTCGCGTTGCTTCGCGAGGCCCAGGGACCGCTGGTGGTTGAGGGCCGGGAGGCCCTGGCCGATGTAGAGCCGGGACAACTCGACCGATGTCTCGAATCGCTCCTGGTAGACGGGCTAGTTGCGCTCGTGGATGCGGATCGCGGGCTGTGTGAGCTCGCCTAGCACGACCCAGCGCGCCGCCGCCTCACCTAGAGGCACTTCGCCTACAACTACTGCGCCTACAACCACTCCGTGCCGTGCACGGCATGCGGCTCGATGGCCGCGATCTCGTCGGCGCTGAGTGGGTCAAAGCTCAAGGCGGCGACGTTGTCGCGCAACTGCTCCACGGACGATGCGCCGACCAGCGCCGACGTGACGCGGTCATCGCGAAGCACCCACTGGATCGCCATCTGGGCGAGCGACTGGCCCCGCGCCCCCGCGATGTCGTTGAGGGCGCTCGCGCGCTCGAGGTAGACCGTGTTCTGCGCCTGGGCCTCGCCCAGGAACTGGGAGTGCGTAATGCGCGAACCCGCGGGGATTCCTTTGAGGTAGCGGTTGGTGAGCAGCCCCTGAGCGAGTGGAGAGAACACGATCGAGCCGACGCCCTCGGCCCCGATCACGTCGAGCAGGCCCTCTTCGGGGCGGCGATCGAACATGCTGTAGCGCGGCTGGTGGATCAGCATCGGCGTGCCGAGTCCGCGCAGGATGCGGATAGCCTCCTCGGTGGTCGCCGCGTCGTAGTTGCTGACGCCCGCGTAGAGGGCCTTGCCCGAACGGACGATCTGATCGAGCGCTCCCATGGTCTCCTCGAGAGGGGTGTCGGGGTCCATGCGGTGGTGATAGAAGATGTCGACGTACTCGAGGCCCATGCGTGAGAGCGACTGGTCGAGCGAGCTGATCAGGTACTTGCGCGAGCCGAAGTCGCCGTACGGGCCCGGCCACATCCCGTAGCCGGCCTTCGACGAGATCAGGATCTCGTCGCGGTAGGGCTTCAGGTCACGCGCGAAGATGCCGCCGAAGTTGCGCTCGGCGCTGCCTGCGGGTGGGCCGTAGTTGTTCGCGAGGTCGTAGTGCGTGATCCCCATGTCGAAGGCCGCCAGGATGATGTCGCGCTGACGCTCGAGCGAGGTGGCGTCGCCGAAGTTCTGCCACAGGCCAAGGGAGACGCCCGGGAGCTTGATGCCCGACCGGCCGCAGCGGCGGTAGGTCATCGACTCGTAGCGGTCCTCGGCGGCGGTGTGCGGGGTGTGGATGCTCATGGAGTGAGCGTATCGCCGGCCGGCCGGCTCGGCGGGCGGTCCCGCCCAGCCCCGCGCGCCGCGGCGGGCTCCCCCCCGCGTGTCGTCCCCACTGCGCGTCGTCCCCACTGCGTGTCGTCCCCAGCGTGGGGCGGATCCCGGACTGTCCACAGACTCGGGGCCCAAGTGCGTAGCGACCGCGACGACACGATGTGCTGGTGCACATCACCATTGCTGTCGCGAGGAGGCGCTCGCCGTCGCTCGCGGACTGGCTCGACTCTGAACGTCGCGCCTGCTCGCGTGCCCAAATCCTTGAGCGATGGTCCACGTGGTCGCTCGACGACGCGGTGAGGCGCAAAAGCATCGTCCGGATACTGCCGGGCGTTTATTGCGGAGCGCGCCACTTCAGCGACGCGCGAGTGCGTTCTCAGGCAGTGTGCATGTGGTCTGGGCGCGCGCTCGTGAGTGGCAGGGCGGCGCTCCACCTCTACGACGAGGCGTTCGAGCCGCCACCGACTGTCGACGTGACGCTCCCGCACGGTTCGCGCGTGAGGGCGCCCGAGTGGGTGAAGGTGCGTGAGCAGGCGCCATTGCGCGCGTGGAGCGCGCCTGGCGGGGTCCGGTGCGTGCTCCCTGAGCGCGCGCTACTCGATGCTTGGCATCGAGCGCACGCGAGCCTTGGCCGCGACCTGGTGTACCGCGCGCTGTGGCAGAGGGTGTTCACGCCGGGCGGTCTGGCGCGGGCCTTTGCCACAACGCCCCGGATCGCACGGCGACGGGAACTCGCCGCCCTGCTCGCAGACTTTTCGGCGGGTGCCACGTCACCCCTTGAGGTGATGGCCCGGCGCGAAGTGTTCGTGGGGGAGCGGTTTGCGGACTTCGAATGGCAAGGGGAAGTAGTCGTGACGGGTACCCGAAGACGCGCCGACCTGCTGCACAGACGAGCGGGTTTGGCGATCGAGCTTAATGGGCTGCGGTATCACGGGGGAGCAGAGGGTGAGGCTCGCGACCGGAGGCGTGATGCCGAGTTCGCGGCCGCAGGTCTGACCACGATGTGCTTCACCTTCGAGGAACTGCGCGGCCGCCCGGACTGGTGCCGCGACGTCGTCTTGCGGGCGGTGGCCGCTCGCCTGGAGCCCGAAATCTCCCTATCCGCACATGGCGCACGGTGGATGATCCCTCACCAGTTGTAATGTGCGGATGGGGCGCAATTGCGGGGGCGGGGACGGGGACGCGAATACGGTTGGGGGCATTGACACGCGTCCCTGCTACCGATACGTCTCCCACCATGACAGACACAGCAGCAGCACCCAAGACCAAGCTCGTCGCCGGACTCCTCGGGATCTTCCTGGGCAGCATCGGCGTCCACAAGTTCTACCTGGGCGACACCAAGGCGGGCATTATTCGCATCGTCGTCACCGTCGTCACCGTCGTCACGTTCGGTATTGGAGGCCTTTGGGGCTTCATCGAGGGCATCATGCTCCTCGTGAACGGCGGCAAGGATGTCAACGGAGTCGAGCTCGTCTAACTCCCACCACGACACGAACGAAGGGCCCCGGCAATGTCGCCGGGCCCCTTCGTCGTGTGCGGGCCGGAAGCTGGGTGGGAATGGAACGCGTTCGCTCCACGTCGACGACGCCGAGTTAGTTGACGTAACAACAAAACCCGGGCGCCTCGGTCTCCCACAAGGGAGATTTGAATGAACGTAGTGCTGTGGATTCTGGCCGGGCTCGCGGCAGCGGCCTTCCTGATGGCCGGAATGATGAAGGTCATGCAAGGCAGCAAGGTTGAGGAAAAGGGCATGGCATGGGCCAGGCACTACTCCGACCGGGCCGTCCGTGGCATCGGTGCCTCTGAGGTTGCGGGAGCGCTCGGGCTCATCCTGCCTGCCGTCACCGGAATCGCCCCGTGGTTGGTGCCCGTCGCGGCCCTTGGACTCGTCGTGGTCATGGCAGGCGCAGTCCGCCGCCACCTCGTTGACGGCGAAGGCGCCAAGGGCGTGATGCCCGCACTGGTGCTGGGCGTGCTGGTGCTGATCGTGGCCGTCGGTCGCATCTGGATTGCGCCTTTCGGCGGCTAACTCGCAGCCTCTTGCTCAGGTCCGGTCTCCTTTGGGGACCGGGCCTGTTGCATTCTCGCGATTTCGGGTCCGCGCCTAGGGCGAAAGAAGCACCGACGCGGGCACGGCCACGGGCCTGCACGTATCGCCCTCTGGGTACCCGAAGGCGATCCAGTCGCCCGCCGGCACCACACGATCACACGTCTCGCCGACGTTTGTGGTCACTCCCGTGAAGCGATCCACCACCACGAGCTCGGCCGTTTGGCCTTCAACACTGATCTTGTGGGCCGCCAACCACTGAGGAGCGAGGAAGACGTCTCCCGCGATGTCGCTCATCTTTACGCTCGATGTGTCACCCGCGCCGTTTGTCCACGAGAGCGTTCGCGTCTTACCCGTCATGCCCGCGATGTCCGTTCCGCAGGCATTGATGGGAAGCATGCTGCCGCTATCAGGGGGACTGGTGATCGCGGTGGCGGCGGACGCATGTCCTCCCACCACCTCGAATTGGTGGATGGCCACCCCGCCGTCGTCCACCGCAGGGATCCCGAACGTGTTGCCGGCCTGATCACAGAGGTCCCGCATCGGGGCGAGGAAGATCCCGTTCTCGATCACCGAGACGATGCCCGTCGTCGCATCGAGGAGTCCCACGAACTGAAGTCCGGATATGCCATCTGTTTGTTCGACGACGTACGCGACGAGGGCGCCGTCTGCGACGTGGAGGCCGCCCCACTTGACCACCACGGGCAAACCGTCAACGGTCGGCGTCGGGGCGCCCGAGAGACCGTTCACCGTTCCGGTCGCCAGCGCGACGGTGCTCCCGTTCGATAGATACGTGAGTTTGTTCTCCGGGCTCACCGCGCCCTCGATCACCTGCCAAGAAACCGCAATTGAGCCGCGGTGAACGGATCCCACGGCGGAGCCGATGGCGTCCCTGTCCAACGCCGAGGGCTTGTGAAGGACGTGCGTGGCGCCGTCTGGGGTCACGAGGGCGATGCCAGGCTGCTGACCTGCTAAGTCTGGACGACCCAGGCCGGAGGCGACCTCGCGCGCGCCGTCATAGAACGCGACGAGCAGACTGCCGTCGCTATCGACATCCAGCAATTCCATGCGCTCCCAGCGGTCGGGGGCCCAGATCGCCGCGTCCTCGTAGGCGGGCGTTACGTGCCGGTCTCGGTGAGTCGACCACCCGTAGGCGACCATGCCACCAATCATCACGACCAGAAGTGCCTCGATCGCGAAGAAAACGCCCCCTCGTTTCATGGGGTAATCGTAGCGAGGTGGGCGCATGACGAAGGCCCCGGTCCCTCAAGGGGGAGCCGGGGCCTTTCGCATGAAACCAGGTGCGAGCGGTTAGGAGTCCAATTCGCTCGCGTCGTTGGGCGTGGCGGTCGTTGCCGCTCCGCCCTCTTCGGTGGCAGCGGGCGCGGCAGGAACCGAGGCCTTCGTGAGCGGCTCGCCCAAGGTCTCGTCCCTGTTGATGCCCTCGAACGTGAACTCGCCGAGCACTCCCTCGCCGTGAGCATCCACGCGGATGATCTGACCGGCCGTGATCTCGCCGAACAGGATCTTCTCCGACAACGGGTCCTCGATCTCGCGCTGCAGGGCCCTGCGCAGTGGTCGGGCACCAAGGACTGGGTCATAGCCGCGCTCCGCCAGCAGCCTCTTAGCCACGTCGGTGAGCTCGATGCCCATGTCCTTGTCCTTCATGCGGATGTCGAGGCGAGCCACCATGAGGTCGACGATCTGGATGATCTCGTCCTGCGTGAGCTGCGGGAACACCACGACGTTGTCGACACGGTTGAGGAACTCGGGCTTGAAGTGCTCCTTGAGCTTCGCGTTCACCAGCTTGACCATCTCTTCGTACGTCTGGCCGCCCTCGGTCTGGACCGAGAAGCCGGTGGCCTGACGCTTGGAGATCGCATCGGCGCCCAAGTTGGTGGTCATGATGATGACGGTGTTCTTGAAGTTGATCTCGCGACCCTGAGCATCGGTCAACTTGCCGTCTTCCAGAATCTGGAGGAGCGAGTTGAAGATGTCGGGGTGGGCCTTCTCAACCTCGTCGAAAAGGACAACGGAGAACGGCTTGCGGCGCACCTTCTCGGTGAGCTGGCCGCCCTCTTCGAAGCCGACGTAGCCGGGAGGCGCACCGAAGAGTCGCGCCACGGTGTGCTTCTCGCCGTATTCGGACATGTCGAGGCTGATGAGCGCGTCCTCGTCGCCGAATAGGAACTCGGCGAGCGCCTTGGCCAGCTCGGTCTTGCCGACGCCCGTGGGGCCGGCGAAGATGAACGAACCACCCGGACGCTTGGGGTCCTTGAGGCCCGCACGCGTGCGGCGGATGGCCTGCGACAGCACCTTGATGGCCGCTTCCTGGCCGACGATCCGCTTGTGCAGCTCGCCCTCCATTGACAGCAGTCGGGCCGACTCGTCGGAGCTGACGCGTGCCACCGGTACGCCGGTCGACATCGCGAGCACCTCGGCGATCAGGTCCTCGTCAACGACCGCGGCCACGTCGAGGTCGCCCGACTTCCAGGCCTGCTCCTTGGTGGAGCGTTCCTCGGTGAGCTTGCGCTCGTCGTCGCGCAGGGAGGCCGCCTTCTCGAAGTCCTGCTCATCGATAGCGGATTCCTTGTTGCGGCGCACGACCGAGATCTTGTCGTCGAGGTCGCGCAACTCGGGCGGGCTGGTCATGCGGCGGATGCGCAGACGCGCTCCGGCCTCGTCGATCAGGTCGATCGCCTTGTCGGGCAGGAACCGGTCGCTGATGTAGCGGTCGGCCATCTGCGCGGCGGCAACGATCGCCCCATCCGTGATCGTGACACGGTGGAACGCCTCGTAGCGGTCGCGCAGCCCCTTGAGGATCTCGATGGTCTGGCCGAGTTCCGGCTCAGGGACCTGAATGGGCTGGAACCGGCGCTCAAGCGCGGCATCCTTCTCGATGTGCTTGCGGTACTCGTCGAGCGTCGTGGCGCCGATGGTCTGCAACTCGCCTCGCGCCAGCATGGGCTTGAGGATCGAGGCGGCGTCGATCGCGCCCTCGGCGGCACCCGCACCCACCAGGGTGTGGATTTCGTCGATGAACAGGATGATGTCGCCGCGGGTGCGGATCTCCTTGAGCACCTTCTTGAGGCGCTCCTCGAAGTCACCGCGGTAGCGGGAGCCGGCCACGAGCGAGCCGAGGTCGAGCGTGTAGAGGTGCTTGTCCTTGAGCGTCTCGGGCACGTCTCCGCGCACGATCGCCTGTGCGAGGCCCTCGACAACGGCGGTCTTGCCGACGCCCGGTTCACCAATGAGGACGGGGTTGTTCTTGGTGCGGCGCGACAGTACCTGCATCACGCGCTCCATGATGAGCTCGCGGCCGATGACGGGGTCGAGCTTGCCCTCGCGTGCGGCCTGCGTGTAGTTACGGCCGAACTGGTCGAGCACGGTCGAGCCGGCAGGGGTGCCCTCTTGGGGTCCGCCCGCAGCGGTGCCCTGAGCGTTCGGGGTGTCCTTGCCCTCATAACCCGAGAGCAACTGAATGACCTGCTGGCGCACTCCGCCGAGGTCGGCGCCCAACTTGCCGAGGACCTGGGCGGCGACGCCCTCGCCCTCGCGGATCAGGCCGAGCAGGATGTGCTCGGTGCCGATGTAGTTGTGGCCAAGCTGAAGCGCCTCGCGCAGCGACAGCTCGAGAACCTTCTTGGCGCGCGGCGTGAAGGGGATGTGACCTGACGGGGCGTGTGAGCCCTCGCCGATGATCTCCTGCACCTGCTCGCGAACGCCGTTCAGGGAAATGTCCATAGCCTCGAGGGCCTTGGCAGCGACGCCTTCGCCCTCGCGCACGAGGCCGAGGAGGATGTGCTCGGTGCCGATGTAGTTGTGGTTGAGCATGCGTGCCTCTTCTTGGGCAAGCACGACTACGCGGCGAGCGCGGTCTGTAAACCGTTCGAACATCATGACCTCCTAGGCCGTGCATGGGGACGCATGGCGTGTCCCCAGGCTAACCACGGTCCCCGGTACCTCATGCCCATGTTCGCGTTGGGCGTGAGAGTTGTGACATTGCCGTGACGGTGCACAAACGCCGCGCTAGGCCTCCAACAGGATGGTCATCGGCCCGTCGTTGGTGAGGTTCACGTCCATGTGTGCGCCGAACACTCCGGTGCCGACGGTGAGCCCGGCCTCCCGCAGCGCGGCGACGACCGCGTCGACGAGGGGCTCGGCCACTGGCCCAGGTGCGGCCTGGTTCCACGTGGGGCGCCTGCCCTTGCGTGTGTCCGCGTACAACGTGAACTGACTCACGACGATCACGGGGGCGCCCGCCTCGAGCGCGGACTTCTCTGCGTCGAGGATGCGCAGGTCGTGGATCTTGCGGGCGATGAGGGCAGCCTCGGCGGGTCCGTCCTTGTGGGTCACGCCCACGAGCGCGACGATGCCCTGTCCCTCAAAGGCCGCTACCTCGGCGCCGTCAACGACGACGGAGGCGCGCGACGCCCGCTGGAGGACGGCGCGCATGGGCTACCAGCCGCCCTTGGTGCTGCGCCCGCCGCCCCTCGGTCCCTTGCGATGCTGGCCAAGCGCGGGCTTGACGCCCACGTGATAGACGATCACGGCCACCGCGGCCGCAAGTCCCACAAAGTTGTAGAGGATGCTCATCGACGCGGATCCGTAGGGGAACGGCAAGGAGATGAACAGGATGGCTGTGGCCACGCTGAGGATCACGACCCACAAGGTCTTGGTTTGCTTTCCAGCGTTTTCGAAGACGCCGGGCGCGCGGCGTGCGGCGTCGACGAGCGCCCACACACCAAGCCCAAAGGCGGCATACGAGAGCGCGGTCACCACAAGGAACTGCAAAAAAGCAAACATGTCATCCTCCGGAAGCCACGGTAGCGGACGGCGCGGTCGCGCAGAAGCGCGCGTTGCGGCGCGAGGTGTCGCTACCGATGGGCCGCGGGGGAGTCGGCGGTCGTGGCCTCACGGCGACTTTGGACCAGCGACTGGACCGAGGCGGCCGCCCAAAACATCACCATCGCGACCCACAGCCAGTCTTTGGCAGTCTTCACGGGGAACGACATTGCACCCATCACGACCGCGACGGCAGCGTATGACATCCAGCGATGCCGCTTGCCGAGTATCGCGCCGGCTGCGACCGCCGCGATGACCACCAAGACGGCAATCACCGCGAACAACTCTTCAAGCCCCGTCATGGTCCCCCTTTGTGCGAACGTCCAGCGCAAGAAGCGGGCCGCCCCGTCGCTGCGTCACATGTCGAACCTACATGTCCCCGCCGTCGGCCGCGCAGCCCTTGCCCAGGAGAAGCCCCTTGGTGGTGGGGCCTGGCTTGGGCGGGCGGTCTGCCGAGAAGCCATCTGCATTGACGATGATCTCTTGGGTCGCGGCAACGGGGCCGTCGTCCCCGACCACCATCAGCGTCGCCGACGGGTCGGTTGAGCGCTTGAGGACGGCCAGAGCGATGGGGCCCAGCTCGTGGTGACGAGAGACGGACGTGACCCGACCGGCGGGAGCATCCGAGCCATCGAGGGTGACCACAGCGCCGGGGGACGGGAGGTCTGCGCCCGATCCGTCGAGGTGCAGCAGCGTGAGCCTGCGCGGCGGCCTGCCGACGTTGTGGACCTTGGCGACGGTCTCCTGGCCGCGATAGCAGCCCTTGTGCAGGTGCACCGCGGTGCGCAGCCAATCGAGCTCATGCGGAAGCGAGGTCTCGTCGACCTCGGTAGCGGCGCGCGGACGGTGTGCCGCAATGCGCAGGGCCTCGGTGGCCCAGGTGCCCGCGAGCACTGCCCCCGCTCCGATGCGCGATTCGATCTCGGAGACCAGGTCGGCGCGCGGCACGAGCGCGAGTCGCCAGGACCGCAGCGCGGGCGCGATGCCGTCGGCCGGCGCATACGTGGTGCCGCCGTCGGCGATGCGCGGCCACGGGTCCACCCAAGACACGCGGCCCGCGGCGGGAGACGAAACGGGCTCGCCAATCGCAGCCCAGTCCGCGGTCACATCGGCGACCTCGACCCGCAGCATGAAGCGCATGCGGTCGAGATGCGCGGCCAGTCCTGCGGCGGTCTCGGTGATGAGCCACACGGTCTCGCCGTCATCAACCGCAGAGGCGACATGCTCGATGCGACCTTGGGGATTGAGGATCATGAACTCGGTCGAGACTCCTGGCGCCAACGACGCGAGCTCCTGAGAGCTGAGCGAGTTGAGCCACGTGAGGCGATCAGGTCCCTTCACCGTCACGAGCCCCAAGTGCGATTGGTCAACGACCGCGCGACCCGCCTCAAGCGCTCGCTGCTCCGCCACGGGCTCGCCATAGTGCCAGGCCACCCCAGCGTCGGCGCCCTGTGCGGGCACCGCTCCCTTGAACGCAAGTACGGGAGAGGGTGCGGGTGAGGTCACTGCTGGTGAAGTGGCCGTGGGGACAATCGGTGCGGTGGTCATGAGGGGTGAACGACCGAGGGGGGCGTCACGATTCCTCGACCCCAGATTTTTCAACCCGAGACATCCGGCCCGCCGCATAACTCTGTAGCTCGTGGCCAAAGGCGGCGATATCGAAGGCAAACATCAATTCGCCGTCCACATTCCCGTAGAGCCGGGAGCCGCCGCCGATGTCGGGGGCGCTTTCGGTCCTCGCCATGAGGTCGGTCGCCACCTCGACCTTTCCGCTGCCCACAAGCCCCAGGTAGAGCGCCACGGAGCCCGAGGCGTCGGCCACAAGAACCTCGACAGGGTGCTGGCCCTCCTCAAGCACAAAGCCCTCGGGCGCGACGGGAGGCACACGCCAATAACCCTGTTCGCTCGACCACACGGCGGCGTCCTCGCCATCGGGGCCAATTGCGGTGAACGTGCACCGGTAGATCAGGTACGGGCCGCCGTCGTGATCAAACGTCACGTCCGAGCGAAACTCGGTGCGGGCAATCCCGGGGTACTCGATGAGGCCGTGGCCTGACCAGGCACCCACGAGCCATGCGAGCGGATAGACCTCGGGCGCGAGGTCATCGGGAAGCGTAAACGTCACCGCTTGGGGGCCTTGAGGACGCGCCACAAGACGATGCCGACCACCCACGCGGCCGCGCCAAACGCGAGGAGGGCGAGGGCGAGGAAGGTTGCTTCGAGTCCAGTCATGGTTTCTCCATCATACGAAACGGACGCGCGGGGCGTCGTCAGTACACGAGGACGGTCGCGTCCGGCGCGAGGGATTCCTCGAGGAAGGTGGCCGCGCCCGCGATGCGCACGCCCTCGATGAGGTCTCCGGGTGCGAGGTCCCTGCGTTGAGCGCACTGAGTGCAGATGGTGAGCATGCCGCCTGCCATTACCGCATCGCGCAATTGCGAAAGCGGTGCCGCATGGGCAAGCGTCACGTCCTCGGTGCCTGGAAGCGCGAACAGGCTCGCCTCGCCCGTGAGCCACATGCTCACCTCGACGCCGCTAGCGGCCGCGGTCGCCGCGACGGTGAACGCCTGGATGAGCGTTTCCGCACGCTCGACACCCCACGTGCACTTGACGACGAGGCGGGCCATGTCAGGCGGCCTTGGTGGTGGCGCGCTTGAACGCCAGGTAGATCTCGCAGCCCGCGCAAAAGCCGAAGACTCCGTTGAGGAACGACGCGACCGTCACGAGCGCCGCGAACACGAAGTAGCCGGCGTCGACGCCAGCGAGGCCCAGGATGAGAGCCGCTGCCGACATGGCCAAACCCATTTGCTGAGCGAAGCGGGGGGGACGGAAGCTCTCGGTCTCGGTGGGTGCGCCGAGGCGGGGGCGGATCAAGGTGCGGAACAGGAAGGACTGCACGGTGACCTGCGGGCCGACGGTAGCGCCGGGCAGGAACATTGCCGTGAGTACGGCCATCACGATCAGGCCGACGGTGTTCGCGCCAAAGAGAAGAGCGGCCAGGGCGATCGCGAACGTCACGAGTGCGCCGAAGCGGTAACCGCGGGGATCGATACGGATGTCGTTAGTGGGGGACACGGCACCTCCTAGGTGAGGAGCCAGTCTAGTTCGTGGCCCCGATGGCGATCGTGACGGGTGAGCTTGATGTCTAAATGGAGTACTCGGTGGCGGGGGGCACCTCGGCAAGGGCTTCGCGCGCCTGGGCCTCGGACGGCGCCCCGTTCATGCGCGACACGACCACGCCGTCGGCGTTGAGAATGAGCGTGGTGGGCGTGCGCATGATGTCGAGCCTGCGCGCCAAATCGAGGTGCTCGGAGGCGTCGATCTCGATATGGCTCACCGAAGGGTCATCGGCAATCACCCGCAAAAGGATGTCGCGCGTGGGAGGGCATTTGGCGCACATCGGAGTGGAGAACTGGACGAACGTGGCGCGCTGCCCGCGAGGGGCTCCCAGGTCGGCAGGAGTGAGCGCACCCGCGACGACCACGTGGCGCACCTTGCCCTGCTGCCGCGACCACCACGCGTAGCCCACGGACGCCGCTGCGAGCAGAACGCCCACCAGGAGGAGTCTGATGAACATCAGCCCACCAGCAGGCGGCCGCCGAGGTACACGAGGATGCCCGCTGCGAGTACCGGCGTGATCCCCGAGGAGATCGCGGCGAGGATGTGGCGAGGCGCAGGCTCTCGCTGAGTCAGTTCGGTGACGGTGAGGACGGAGGCCGCGGCGATAAAGCCTACGAGCGCGCCGCCCGGCCACCCGATCGAGTCGAAGACGGCTCCCATTGCGGCGCCGGCTCCGGTGCCGAGAATGAGGGTGGCGATCGCGTTGATTGCGGCGTTCGCGGTGATGATAGAGGCGATGCCCGAGATGGCGAGGGCGCATGCGCCCGCGACGACCAGATCGCTTGCCCCTGGTGTGCGTGCTGCGGCAACCCATGCCCCGGCGGAGACCGCGACAATGGCTCCAGCCATGACGCCGGTGACCGATGTGATGGCCCTACCTCGCGGTGAGGGGAAGAAGACCTCGGCGGAAAGCGAGAGCAACACGGCGGCGCCCGCGGCGGCCACTCCGTAGCGCAAGTACGGTTCGTCGCGACCGATGCCGATCGTCACGACCGACAACGCGCCAGACGCGGCGATGATGACGGTGCTCACCTTGCGCCGATACACGCGAAGGAGCCGCGGCCAGCCGAATGCAGCGAAGGCGATGAGTAGGCTTACTCCTATCGCGAGGTACCGGGTTCCCATGAACCCCGTCACGGCAATCACAGCCGCCGCGGCTGTCGTCGCCGTGGCGCGCGTCAAGGGGTTCACGCGCGTAAGTCTCGCACGAGTGCCCGCGCTAAAGTGAACCAAACCGGAGGTGCCATGGCCGACCTACTCGTGCTGACACCGTCGATAGACGGTGCCGCAGGCGTCCTTCCCGCGCTCGCCCTACTCGGGCACCGGACACGCGTCCTCGCCCCTGAACCCTCGGCGATGCTCGATGCGCTTGACGCGGATGTACTGGTGGTCGACGCCAGGAACGACCTCGCGGAGGCTCGCAACAACTGCAAGCTGATCCAGGTAACGGGCATCTCCGTTCCCGTTCTCTTGGTGCTCCGTGAGGGCGGAATGTCGATCGTGACGGCCGAATGGGGCGCCGACGATGTGGTGCTCACCGACGCGGCGCCGGCAGAGGTCGAAGCCAGGGTCAGGCTCCTCCTTGGCCGCGCGGCAAGCGGTGATCCGGCCGGCAAGGCGGCCGAGTATTCGTCCGGCGATCTCAACGTCGACGTCGGTGGTTACACCGCGAGGCTCAAGGGGCGCCCCCTCGACCTCACGTATAAGGAGTTCGAGCTTCTCAAGTACCTTATGCAGCACCCTGGCCGCGTGTACACCCGCGATCAGTTGTTGCAGGAGGTGTGGGGATTCGATTATTACGGCGGTACTCGCACGGTCGACGTGCACGTCCGACGCTTGCGAGCGAAGCTTGGCGCCGAACACGAGCAACTCATCGGCACCGTGCGCAACGTGGGCTATCGATTCGATCCGATTCCAGTGAAGCCCGCCGCAGACGCGGCTTCCGGGCAGCTCGCGGACGCGTAGCGCCACCACAACGCCCACTTCTCGGGAAGCAGCGCCGCCTGTCGCGCGTTGTGCCAGTGAAGGTGTCCGGTTCCGCTCGGTAGACTTGAGACGCGTTCAGCCCCGTTTTTTCCCACCCGAAAGAGGCCATGATCGTGCGCACCCGTGCAAGAAGACTGTTCAGCCGGCTCACTCCGTCGTCAGAGCAGACTCTCGCCGATGTGCTGCGCACTGAGCGAGCAGGCGGAATCCTGCTGCTCATCGGGACGGTCATCGCCCTGTTGTGGGCGAATAGCATGTGGTCGGGCGCCTACGAGACGATGCAGAACACGGTGGTCGGTCCCCACGCGCTGCACCTCGATCTCACTCTCGCCACCTGGGCCAAGGATGGGCTTCTCGCGATCTTCTTCTTCGTGATCGGGCTCGAGCTCAAGCGTGAGATCGTCGCCGGTGAGTTGCGCAAGCCAGCGACTGCCATTGTGCCGATTGTGGCCGCCATCGGCGGAATGGTCGTCCCCGCCGGCCTGTACCTGGTGATCAACCTGACCCAGAGCGGCGGCGACACCTCGGGGTGGGCGGTGCCCGTCGCTACCGACATTGCGTTCGCGGTCGCCGTACTCAGCATCGTGGGCAAATGGCTCCCGAACGCGCTGCGGGCTTTTCTTCTCACGCTCGCCGTGGTTGACGACCTCTTGGCGATCATCATCATCGCGATCTTCTTCACCGACGGCCTCTCGTTCGTCTGGCTAGGGGCCTCCATCGCGTGCATTGTGCTGTTCTGGTTCCTGATCAAAATGAACATCACGAACGCCTGGGTCCTCACGCCGCTCGCGCTCGTCGCGTGGGCATTGATGCACGCATCTGGCGTCCACGCGACGATCGCCGCCGTCGCGCTCGGACTAGCGGTGCCTGCGATCAAGCGTAAGGGCGAAAAGCACAGCCTGGCCGAACACTGGGAGCACTGGTGGAGGCCGCTTTCGGCTGCGTTTGCCGTGCCGATCTTCGCGCTCTTTGCCGCGGGCGTCGCGATCGACGCCGAGGCGCTCCGCGAGGCTGCGGGCGACCCCGTCGCTCAGGGCATCGTGGCAGGGCTTGTGATTGGCAAGCCCGTCGGGATCCTTCTCTTTACGTTCTTGATGGCGACGTTCACGCGGGCATCGCTTGACCGTGGGCTCAGTTGGTGGGACGTGCTCGGGATGGCATGCCTGTCCGGTATCGGCTTCACCGTGTCGCTTCTGATTGGCGACCTCGCCTTCGCTGGCGACCGCTCGTCGGAGGTCAAGATGTCGGTGCTCGGGGCATCGGTGCTTGCCGCAATCATCGGCTCGGCGCTGCTCATGTGGCGTGACAGGTTCTATCGGAACGTGTACGAGAGGCGCTCGACGCCCATGCCTGAGGACCGCCCCGTGCCCGAGCAAAGCGGCGTCGAAGCCGTTTAGACCTTGCCTGCCGAAGGGCATAGGCGAGCGATCTCGCAGCCCGCACAATCGGGCTTGCGCGCGGTGCAGCGGCGGCGGCCGTGAAAGATGATGCGGTGTGACCACAGGGTCCACTCGCGGCGTTCGATCAAAGCGGAGAGGTCCCGCTCGACCGCGACAGGGTCGTCGTTCACCGTGAGGCCCAGGCGTCGCGCGAGCCGTCCCATGTGGGTGTCCACGGTGATTCCTGGCACGTCGAAGGCGTTGCCGAGCACCACGTTTGCGGTCTTGCGGCCCACGCCACGCAGCGTCACCAGGTCCTTGAGGCGCCCGGGCACGTTCCCGTCGTAGCGTTCGAGCAGATCGCGCGACAGGTCGAGCAGGCTCGTCGACTTGGAGCGGAAAAACCCCGTCGAGTGAATCAGGGTCTCAAGCTCGTCCCTCGACGCGGACGCCATGGACTGGGCGTCGGGGAACCTGGCGAAGAGAGCGGGCGTGACCTGGTTGACGCGCACGTCGGTGCATTGAGCGCTCAGGACCGTCGCGACGACGAGTTGAAACGGTCCATCAAAATCGAGTTCGCACCGCGCATCGGGATAGACGGCGGCAAGCTCGCGGTTGATCTTGCGCGCCCTGCGCACGAGCGCTGTGTCGGGGACGCCGCCGTCGACATCGGCGACAGTCAAGTGAGGGGACTTCGCCATGGCCACACTCTAGGCCGCCCTCAAGGCGAGTCGCCCTCGCGCCGATACATAGTGAACGGATAGTTCGTCAGTCGATGCGATGGGTGGTGGGGCACATGGTGATGACTGCACAGGTGCGCCTGCCTCAGTTGCGTCACCAGCGGCGTGAGATGCGACGCGAACTTGCCCGCATCCGATGGTGGTCCCGGCTATTGAGCGCCAGGCGAGACCTGCTTGTGGCACGCATTGCCTTCCCAGGGGAGACGGGCGCGATCGACCTGGACGCAGCCTGGGAGGCCCTTGCGGCCGATGCTCCGACGTCATCCGAACTCGCCACGGCCATCTGGACCGAGGATCCTGTCGGTATTCCTAGTAACATCGACCGCATCGATGCCCTGATCGCCCGCCTGGAGTCCTATGAGGCGCGCGTGAGTGAGAACTTGGAGACGGTGACCGCTGACGTGGTGAATGTGATGGGAGAAGCGCATCGTGCCTCGATGGCGCATAAGGTGAACCATGGCTGAAAATCCCCAAAATCCACGCGAAGAGCAGCTACTGCGCTCCGCGCCGCTTTTTGGCGGCATGGATGCCGAGAACGCGCGTTCGCTGATCGCCATGATGACGCGCCGCGAGGTGGGCAGGGGCGAGACCCTGTTTCGCGAGGGCGACGATGGACACGCGATGTACGTGATTGTGCGCGGCAAGGTGAAGCTTGCGAGGACTGCGCGCGACGGTCGCGAGAACCTTCTTGCCCTGCTCGGTGTGGGCGACATGTTCGGCGAGTTGTCCGTGTTCGATCCGGGACCGCGCATGTCTCGCGCTCACGCGGTCGAGGACACCGTTGTCTACGAACTTCCCAAGCCCACGCTCGACGTGTGGCTTGATGACCACCTCGACATGAGTAGGCACATGCTCCGCGCCCTCGCGCAGCGCATCCGCCGCACGTCGAACACGATGGCGGACCTGATCTTCTCGGACGTTCCCGGTCGTGTCGCCAAGGCGATCCTCGATCTCGGCCACCGCTTCGGCCGCATGGAGCGTGGGCACGTGACGGTGCGTCACGGCCTGACTCAAGAGGAACTGGCCCAGCTCGTGGGCGCCTCGCGCGAGACCGTCAACAAGGCGCTCGCGGACTTCGCTTCGCGCGGCTGGATCGACGTGCACATTGGTGCGGTTGAGGTCTACGAGCCCGAACGCCTGCGCGCCCGGTCGCGCTAAACCGCGACCGACGGTCGCGCTAAACCGCGACCGACGCTCGTCGCGGGGCGCCGTCTGTCCTAGTCGACGGCACTTTTGACGGGCGGCGCGTTTAACGGACGGCACTTTTGACGGACGGCACTTTTAACGGACGGCGACGACGATCTCGACCTCGACGGGAGCCCCCATCGGTAGCGCAGCGACGCCGACGGCGGAACGTGCGTGCCTTCCCGCGTCGCCAAAGACCTCGGTCATGAGGTTCGATGCGGCGTTCATGATCGCGGGCTGGCCGCCAAAGTCGGGGGCGCTCGCGATGTAACCGACCACGCGGACGACGGACACGATGTTGTCGATCCCCCCTGCGGCATCGGCTGCTGCGGCGATCGCGTTGAGGGCGGCGGTGCGTGCGCAGTCCGCCGCGACCTCTGGGGTCACGGTCGCGCCGACGATGCCGGCGGCCTGGAGCGCGCCTGCGACGAACGGCAACTGGCCGGACGTAGACACGAGGTCGCCGTGGCGTATTGCAGGGACGTAGGAGCCGACGGGCGTCGCCACGGCAGGCAGAGTGATGCCCGAGGCCGCGAGGCGTTCCGAGTGGCTCACGCCTTGGGCCTCTTCAGATACGCGACGAGCCCTCCCGTGGGACCCGTGATGACGGTGACGAGCTCCCAACCATCGGATCCCCACTGGTCGAGGATCTGCTTGGTGGCGTGCTCAATGAGCGGAACGGTGGAATACTCCCAGTTGGTCATGCGACGAGCCTAGACCCCACAGCGGAACGTGGAGCGGCTGCCGCTCGTTGATCTTCGCAGCCGGCTGTCTCACCAAGTAAGGTTCTCTCATGGGTCTGTTTACCGCTGAACGCGCGCGCCGCGACGGCAGAGTCACTGTCGTTGAACTAGTGACCTCGGTCGCAGGATTCCTCCTGTTCGCCGTCATGGGCGGCGTGCTGCTCGCGGGGCTTGCGTTGCCCGCAGTGACCCTTGCAGGGCAGGCCACCAACGGGACCGCCCAGATCTTTGAATCCTTGCCCGACGACTTCGCCGAGACGGAGCTTCCGCAGTCGTCCAACATCTATGCGTCGGACGGCACCACCCTGTTGGCGACGTTCTACCTTGAGAACCGCATCGTGGTCCCCCTTGAGGAGATCTCGCCGTGGATGCAGAAGGCTCAGGTCGACGTCGAGGACAAGCGCTTCTGGGATCACAACGGGGTCGATGGCGAGGGCCTCGTGCGAGCCGGCGTCAAGTTCGTCACCGCGGATGGGTCTGAGGGTGCCTCGACCATTACGCAACAGTTGGTGAAGAACACGTTGCTGGCCTCCGCAAAGAACGTCTCCGACGAGGCCCAACAGCAGGAGGCCCTCGCGGCTGCGACGGAGATCACGATCACCCGCAAGGTTCGCGAGTGGCGACTCGCACTCGCGTATGAAGAGACGCTCAACGAGATCATGGGCTCCGCCTGCACGTCAGACCCCAAGGCGGACTGTGGCAAGGAGCGGGTGCTTGAGCAGTACCTGAACATCGCGCAGTATGGACCGAGCGTGTACGGCGTCGAGGCCGCATCGCAGTTCTACTTCGGTATCCCCGCATCGGACCTCACAGCGATTCAGGCTGCCACGATTGCGGGAATCACGCAGAACCCCACCAGACTCGATCCCGTCAGAAACCCGGAAGCAAGTGAGGCGCGTCGCAATCACGTTCTCGACACGATGCACGCACAGGTGGATGAGAACGGTGTGAGGGACCTCAGTTCGTCGGAGTATTACGCGGCCATCAACACCCCCATTGAGGACACGCTCAACATCACGTATCCCAAGTTTGGTTGTGCCGATTCGCAGCTGGCCCCGTTCTTCTGCAACTACGTCACCAAGATCATCACCAACGATGAGGCATTCAAGGGCGAGGGAGCCAAGCTCCTTTACCAGGGTGGCCTGAACATCGTCACCACCCTCGACGCAGGGCTGCAGGCTCAGGCGAACGCGGCAGTCACCGGCGCCGTACCCGCGGCGGACCCTTCGGGCCTCGAGGACTCCTTGGTGTCGATCGACAATGTGACGGGCAACATTCTCGCGATGGCCCAGAACAGGGACTTTGACCCCACGTCGAAGAAGCCTGGAACCACCGCCATCAACTACTCGGTCGACAGGGACTTCGGGGGCTCGCGAGGATTCTCGCCTGGTTCGTCCTTCAAGCCGGTCATCTTGGCCGCGTGGCTCGACACCGGGCGGTCACTCTCTCAAACCGTTGCCGGTCAGAAAACAAAATTTGACATGACCAAGTGGAAGGGCGATTGCCCCGGCGGTGCCCCGTTTGTTGGCACGTGGTCGGTCGGCAACGTCTCCGCCTCGGAGGCTCGCCAGATGTCCGTGCTGACGGCGACTCAACAGTCCGTCAACACCTCGTACGCAGCAATGTCGTCGGAACTCGACCTGTGCGATGTCAGGGACACAGCCGCAGAGCTGGGCTACCACCGTGCCGACAACGTCGAGTTCGAGTTGTACCCCTCAGTCACGCTGGGCTCTCAAAACGCGTCGCCTCTGACGATGGCATCGACGTACCAGACCTTCGCCAACGGCGGAGTCCACTGTGAGCCCCGGTCAATCCTGAGGATGACCAAGCTCGATGGCTCGGCCGTGACGTTCGCGGATGGCACCGAAGTGGTTCCTCCCGACGTCAAGTGCGCTCAGAAGATCAGCCAAGAGGTTGCGGACGGCGTGACGTATGCGCTCACCAAGGTGCTTGAGAGGGGTGGAACAGCGCCCACCTCCGGGATCGGACGCCCCGCCGCGGGCAAGACCGGTACCTCTCAGGAAAATAAGCACATGTGGTTCATTGGCTACACGCCCCAAATCACTACATCGGTGTGGGTGGGCAATGCCGAGGTCGACGTGCCTATGCAACGCTCCAAGGTCAATGGCAGGTGGCAGAACTTCACGATCAACGGGGTACCAAAGGCCTTCTGGTACGGCGGCGACATCGCTGCACCAATTTGGCAGACCTTCATGCTGGGAGCCACCGCTGACATGGAGCCCCTGGGCTTCCGTGCGGTGTCTTCGCAGGCCCTGAACGGTGTGAAGCAGCCTGTGCCCAACGTGCTCCTCAAGGCCGAGTCCGAGGCGAAGGAACTCATCAACCTCGCTGGATTCACGTACGTGGCTTCTGCTGAGGTCGTCTACGACCCGAGCGTGGCCCCTGGCACCATCGTCAAGCAGAGCCCCGAGGTCGGGTCGTCGATGCTTCCTGGTGGTGCCGTGACCTACTACCTGGCCACGGACAAGTTCCCGGCCTGGTGGTACAAGTGGCCGTCGAATTGGGACCAGAACAGTGCGCCAGCCGACTGGTGGGGCGGAGCGGGCAACTGGCCTCCGGTGCAGTTCACGGAGAACCCACCCGACGGTTGGGTAGTGGCTGTTCCTGACCCCGAGCCCGAGCCCGGCGATCCTGGTACGGGTAAACCCGGCAAGGACGTCACGAAGCCGGGAGCGTAGGCAACGGTGCATCCTGTCTTGGGCGTTACCTTCGGCGTCGCCGCAATCGGTGTCGCCTGCGTCGGCTGGGGCGTGGGTGAGGCGCACGCGTTTACCACGCGCCGCGTAAGCGTTGCCGTGTTGCCGCCAGGCTCGGCGCCCATCCGGGTGCTCCATGTCTCCGATCTCCACTTGACGCCGTCGCAGCGCGACAAGGTCGAGTGGGTGGCGTCATTGGCCGAGGAACATCCAGACCTCGTGGTGGTGACAGGAGACAATCTCGGCCATGCGGACGCCGTCCCGACGGTCGCTGAGGCACTTGCGTCGCTCCTGGTCCTTCCCGGTCTCTTCGTGTTCGGCTCGAACGACTATGTGGCTCCGCGCCCCGTGAACCCCTTTGCGTATTTCGGGGGACCGTCTCGGATGCACGCGGCCCGGGCCGCTCTTCCGACCGAATCGCTGCGGAGGGTGTTTACCGACGCGGGGTGGGGAGATCTCAACAATGCGCGTGTGCGGTTCAGCGTCGCGGGGATTGATGTGACTGCGGTGGGGATGGATGATCCGCATATCGAACGGGACGTGATGCCGGCGGCCGACGGTGACCGCGGAACGCTTCATCTCGGGGTGGTTCACGCGCCCTATGCACGCGCGCTGACCCAACTGGCTGGCGATGACGCTGACCTCATGCTTGCCGGCCACACCCACGGGGGTCAGGTGTGCGTTCCTGGTTTTGGGGCGCTCGTGACGAACTGTGACCTGGACCGTGGGCGAGTGAAGGGCCTCTCGTCATGGCCGGGCGCGATCGGCGACCCGGAATCGACGTGGTTGCACGTGAGCGCCGGGGCCGGAACGTCCCCGTATGCGCCCGTGCGATTCGCCTGTAGGCCCGAGGCCACGCTCCTCACTTTGGTGGCGAAGGACTGATTCGGGTTCACCGATTTCGCGTGGGGGTCCGTGGGGAGATATCCTGAGCAGGCTTTTCACGGGGTGTGGCGCAGTTTGGTAGCGCGCGTCGTTCGGGACGACGAGGTCGCAGGTTCAAATCCTGTCACCCCGACGAAGAGAGTAGGCAAACGAAGAAGGCCAGCCCGAGGGCTGGCCTTCTTCGTTCTGCGAGCGAATGAGGAAGGGTTGACCTTCGCGCCGCAGGCGTGAAGGGAAAACCCCGGCTCCGCCGGTGACGTGTGCGACGGCCCGTCGATGAGGGGTTGACGGTAGCGCGGCACGCGCGAAGGGGACATTCCGGCGCCGCCGGTTCTCAAAAAGGCGGGAAACCCTAGCGCGACGTGAGGCTTTCGGTATGCTGGCTCTCACAACAAACCCAGACAGGACCGGAATGAACGACGAAGACGTCGACGAACGCGTTGCCCGTGGCAGCCGCAATGAGGAAACTCGCCAGCGCAACCTTGCGCTGATGCTGTCGAGCGTTCACAGCCGCGGGGCTTTGTCCCGAGCCGAGCTGACGAGGCACTCTGGCTTGAACCGGTCGACCGTGGGCTTCTTGGTGGCCGAACTTGTTGAGCTCGGCCTGGTACTGGAGACGGAGCCTTCTTCCGAGCGGCGTGTGGGAAGGCCCAGCCCCGTGATTGTCCCTAACCCCGACGTGGTCGCGATCGCGATCATCCCCGACGCCGCAGGCCTCATCGGCGCGGTCGTCGGACTTGGTGGTGAGGTGCGCCTGCGCGAGATGAATCTGACGCCCGAGGTGATGACGCCAGGCGAGGCCGTCTTGGTGGCGAGGGACTTTGTCGCGCGGGTGGCCCGCGAGCTACCGTCGACCACGCGGGTGGTGGGCATCGGTGTTGCCGTCCCCGGGATCGTCGACGAGCGCAATAAGTCCGTCATGATCGCGCCGTACATGCGGTGGGAGGACGTGCCCTTCGCCGCGATGCTCGAGGAGGAGGTCGCGCTTCCCACGTGGCTCTCGAACGACTCGACGCTGGGCGTCATCGCCGAGACCCGCTACGGCGCGGGCAAGGGCTTCGAGAACGTCATGTACTTCAACGGGTCGAACTCGGGCTTGGGTGGCGGCGTGGTCTCCGAGGGCCTCCTCATGCGCGGCTCCCACGGGTTCGGCATGGAACTCGGGCATATCTTGCTGGACCGCGACGGCGCCTTGTGCCCTTGCGGGCGCACAGGCTGCCTTGAGACGGTCGTCAACGTGCGTCGCGTCTGGAAGGCGGCGGGCCTCGGATTCGTGAGCCTGGACGAGCTAGACGCCCTGTACGCGAGCGGACCCGGCGCCGCAGTCGAGGCGGAACTGGATGCACAGGCCGACGCGTTGGCTGAGGGCATCGCCTCGCTTGCGTGTGTGTTCGGCTCGGAGCTCGTCATCCTCGGAGGGCACGTGGGTTCCCTGCTTGAGGCGCGGGGGGACCGTATCCGCACACAGGTGGCCAAGCAATCCTTTGGGCCGCTAGGGCGCGACGTGGCCATCGTGCGAAGCGGCCTGGGCGAGCGGATGGTACCGATAGGCGCGGGCGAACTTGCCTTTGGTGCGCTCATCAACGATCCCGCTCACACGCAGCTGTACCCCCTCGCGGAGGTGAAGGCGTCGGTGTCGCGAGGCGACCGCGTCACGAGCGGGCGACGTTCCTAGAGCTTCGCCGCTAGAGCGTCGCTCCTAGGGAGTCGCCCTCAGAGCTTTGCCCCTAAAGCTTCGCGGCGATGAGCTCCGCGATCTGAACCGCGTTCAGGGCGGCGCCCTTGCGCAAGTTGTCTCCGCTGATGAACAGCGCGAGCCCGCGTCCCTCGGGGACACCCATGTCCTGGCGAATGCGGCCCACGAGGCTCACGTCGCCGCCTGCGGCCTTGAGAGGGGTGGGGACCTCGTCGACCCTCACTCCGGGAGCATCGGCCAGCAGGGCGTACGCACGCGCCGGGCTGATGGGACGCGAGAATTCGGCATTGATCGATAGCGAGTGGCCCGTGAAGACCGGCACGCGCACGCAGGTGCCCGAAACGAGCAGGTTGGGAAGGCCCAGGATCTTGCGCGATTCGTCGAGAAGCTTGCGCTCCTCGCCCGTCTCGTTTGAGCCGTCGTCGATCACGGCGCCCGCCATGGGGATCACGTTGTACGCGATCGGCTCGACGTAGACGGAGGGCTGGGCGATCTTCACAGCAGCGCCGTCGTGAACCAGGGCTGTTGCCTCGGACACCACGGACTTGATCTGACCGTCGAGCTCACGGACCCCCGCGAGGCCAGAACCAGAGACGGCCTGATAGCTCGACACGATGAGGCGAGTAAGGCCTGCGTCCTCGTGCAGCACCTTGAGCGCGGGCATGGCCGCCATGGTGGTGCAGTTGGGGTTGGCAACGATGCCCTTAGGGATCGACGCGAGCGCCTCGGGGTTCACCTCGGCAACAACGAGCGGGACGTCGTGATCCATGCGCCACGCGGACGAGTTGTCGATCACGATCGCGCCAGCCGCTGCGAAGCGCGGTGCGTATTCGGTCGAGGGTCCGCCGCCTGCGGAGAACAGCGCGATGTCGATGCCCTCGTAGTCGCCGCCAGCGATGTCCTCGACCGTGATGTCGGCGCCCAGGTGGGGAAGCGTGGTGCCCGCCGACCTGGATGAGGCGAAGAAGCGCACGGCCGCGTCGGGGAAGCGTTCACCGACGAGCTTGCGCATCACGGCGCCCACTTGGCCGGTTGCGCCGACGACGGCGATGACGGGGTGAGTTGATGCAGAGCTCATCGGCCAGACCCTCCGTAGACGACGGCCTCGCCCTGGAGCGAGTCGAGGTTGAACGCGGTGTGGACGGCGCGCACGGCAATCTCGAGCATGTCGACGCGCGTCACGACGGAAATGCGGATGTCGGACGTCGAGATCATTTCGATGTTGACTCCCGCATCACGCAGGGCTGCAAAGAACTTTGCGCTCACGCCCGACGAGGACCGCATTCCCGCGCCGATAAGCGAGACCTTGCCGATCGTGTCGTCCGAGACCAGGTCGGAGTAGCCGATGAGGTCCTTGTCCGCAGAGATTGCGGCGCGGGCAGATGCCACCGAGTCCATCGGCAGCGTGAAGGAGATGTCGGTGACGCCGGTCGCCACGGCGGAAACGTTCTGGACGATCATGTCGATGTTGACGTCGGCGCGCGCGACGGCTTCGAAGAGCCGGGCGGCGGCACCGGGCACGTCGGGAATCCCGATGACCGTGATCTTGGCCTCGGAGCGCTCGTGTGCCACGCCGGCGATGATGGGATCTTCCATGGTGTCTCCTTCAGTCTCGCCCATGACCCACGTGCCTTCAAGTCCAGAGAAGGACGAGCGGACGTGGATGGGCACGTTGAAGCGGCGCGCGTATTCGACGCAGCGAGGCATGAGCACCTTCGCTCCCGAGGCGGCCATGTCGAGCATTTCCTCATACGTAATGCGGTCAAGTTTGCGGGCCGACGGGACGATGCGTGGGTCGGCAGAGAAGACCCCGTCGACGTCGGTGTAGATCTCGCACACATCGGCGCCGAGCGCCGCGGCGAGCGCGACGGCCGTGGTGTCCGATCCGCCGCGGCCGAGCGTCTGGATGTCTTCGCTCTGCAGGTTGTAGCCCTGGAATCCCGCGACGATCGCGACCTCGCCGGCGTCGATCGTCGAGCGCAGGCGGCCTGGCGTCACGTCGATGATGCGCGCGCGACCGTATGCGCCGGTGGTGATAACTCCCGCTTGCGGGCCGGTGAACGACTGCGCGCCCACACCGAGGTCGCGCACCGCCATCGCGAGAAGCGACATGGAGATGCGCTCGCCCGCCGTGAGCAGGATGTCCATCTCGCGCGGGTGCTCGGCGCCAGAGACGGCCTTCGACAACTCAATCAGTTCGTCAGTGGTATCGCCCATGGCGGACACGGTGACGACGACCTGGTTTCCGGCACGATGGGTCTCGACGACGCGTTCTGCGACGCGCTTGATCGCGTCGGCGTCGGCGACGGATGAGCCACCGTACTTTTGCACCACGAGAGACATGCTTAAACTCCGCAAAGAAGAGGGGGAGCGCGACTAGGTCACACGTCGCAATATTCTAGAGGTACGCGGCGGACGCTCCTATTTGTGGCCCCAACGCGACCTTGGACGTCTCAGGGTTTCCCCTGATCTTTCGCCGCCGCTCCCTGACATTTGGGTGAATTGCAGGCGAAACGCTCCCCGCACTCATATGCTCGCGGCATGACGTCAACATCAACGGAAGTGGCCGTCGCGATCTCCGCGACTGGCGTGAGGCGCAGCTTCGGCTCCGTCCACGCCGTGGTCGATGCCTCGCTTGCCGTGCGGCCCGGAACGGTCACGGCACTGATCGGTCCCAACGGATGCGGCAAGACCACCCTCTTGCTCATGCTGGCGGGCCTATTGCGACCCGATGCGGGCGAGATTCGGGTCTCCGGGATGGACCCCCGCGTCGACGGCGCCGGCGTGCGCACGAGCATCGGCTGGATGCCCGATCAGTTGGGCACGTGGGACAACCTCACGTGCGCCCAGTCGCTTACCCTCATGGGCCAGGCGCATGGCCTGAGCAAGGCCGACGCCGCTACGAGGGGCGCCGAGCAGCTCGAGCGCGTGCACCTCAGCGAATACGCGAAGCAGCCCGCGCGGGTGCTCAGCCGGGGCCAGAAGCAGCGGCTCTCGCTCGCACGAGCGCTGATGAACGACCCCGCCGTCTTGCTTCTGGACGAGCCGGCGAACGGCCTCGATCCGCGATCACGCATCGACTTGCGCCACCTCGTGAGGGGCTTCGCGGCCGAGGGTCGAGCTGTATTGGTCTCCTCCCACGTGCTGGCCGAACTCGACGAGATGGTCGACGACGCGGTGTTCATGTCCAAGGGCAAGACCCTGGGCGCCGATGTGGACGCGATGGTCGCGAAGGCGCGCGCCGCGTATCGCATCGCGGCCCTGGACCACCCGGCACTCACGTGGGTGCTCGCCGCCCAGGGTGTCGAGTTTGTCGACGAGGGTGCGGCCGTCACGGTGGCTGTGACGAGTCGCGAGCACGCGGCTGCGCTGCTCAAGTCGCTCGTGGCCGCGGGAGTACCGATCGACACATTCGGCTCTGCGGGCTCCGCGCTCGAACAGACGTACCTGGCAATGAACGAGGAGCGGCGATGACCACCACCGAAACCGCCCAGGGAGCTTCCGCCCAGGGCACGGCTCGCCGCGGCAATCCATGGCGCCCTTCGCTGCGCGGGGTCGCGCTCGTGACGCACATCGAACTGCTGCGCAGGCGGCCGTCGACCAAGGGCTATTTCGCCTACGGCACGATGCTCGCGGTCATCATCGGGCTCGGCATTCTTGTTTCGGTCATGTCGCCGGACGGCAAGGACTCCACTCCGCTTGAGCTCGTGCTGATGCTCGTGCTCGGTGCTGGCCTGCTGATAGGCCCCTCGCTGTCCGCCACCTCGATCAACGGCGATTCGGGAGAGGGGGTGCTCGCACCGCTCCAGATGACGCGGCTCACCGCGGGCGACATCGCGTTCGGCAAGTTGCTTGCGTCGTGGTTCGTGTCGTTTGCCATGCTCGTGACCACCACGCCGTTCCTGCTGTACGCGTTCTCTCGGTCGGGCTGGCACTGGGGCGAGCTGCTCATCGTGCTCGCAGTCATCCTCTTCGTGGTCTTGGCCTCGAGCGCGGTGGGTCTCGCGTGGTCGGCGATTGCGGCGCGTTCGGTGGCGTCGGTTTCGCTTGCGCACCTCACCACGGGCTTCCTGGTGCTCGGGTCGCTCGTGCTGTTCGCCTTCAGTGGGGCGTTGGTGTCTGACAAGGTTGAACAGAAGAACCGCTACATCGACTGGGAACAGCTCAGCGCGGAGCAGCAGGAGACGCTCAACGGCGCGTACATGAGCGGGGACTTCTCCGAGGTGGACGTCGATTCCCTCGTGTGTGCAGAAGAGACCTACACGCACGGCGTCGCGCATACGGAAAAGACGGCGTGGCTGCTGCTCGTCAACCCCGCCGTGATGATCGGGGAGTTCTCGCCGATCGTGAACCCCACCACGTTCACCGAGGATGGCCGCGCGGCCCCAGGAATCTTCGCGCAGGTCCACCAGAGCGTCAGCGGCGCACGCATCGGGCCGTCCGCGCAGGACCTTAAGTCGAGCTCGTATGACGACTGCGCCAATATCGCGGCGATGGCAGCGGGAAATGAGCCCGACTACGGCGACAACGGCCAGGACTGGGAGGCTCTGCAGTTGCAGCGCGCCACGTACAACCGTGCTCCGTGGATCGGCCTGGGCGTCCAGGCGGTGCTGTTGCTGGGCTCGATGACGATCGTCGTGAGGCGACTCCGGGTGCCATACAAGAAGCTGCGTGCGGGAACTCGTGTCGCGTAAACCGGGCGCGCACCCAACGAAGCGCCTAGGTTGAGCGTTGTGACTGACGTGAGCACTACAACGACGTATGCCCTCGAAGCGAGCGGCGTGGGCAGGGCCTTCGGGTCCGTACGCGCCGTCGTCAATGCGAGCCTGGCCGTGAAGCCTGGCTCTGTAACGGCGTTGATCGGCCCCAATGGGTGTGGCAAGACCACGCTCATGCTGATGCTCGCTGGGCTGCTTAAGCCCGATGGCGGCACCATCCATGTGGGAGGCGTGAGCCCGCTCGAGCATCCCAAGGCGGCGCGCACTGACGTCGGCTGGATGCCCGATGTGCTCGGCACGTGGGAGTCGCTCACGTGCCTTGAGACGCTCGAGACCTTTGGCAGGGCCTACGGGGCCTCGGCGGCCGATGCCAAGACCAACGGCTTCGCACTGCTCCAGAGGGTGCACCTCGCGGAGCTCGCCACGCAGCCCGCTCGCGTGCTGAGCCGCGGGCAGAAGCAGCGACTGTCCCTTGCGAGGGCGCTCGTTCACGACCCCAGCGTGCTGATCCTCGACGAGCCGGCATCGGGCCTCGACCCGCGCAGCCGCGTCGAGCTGCGTGACCTGGTCCGCCAGCTCGCCGCAGACGGCAAGGCCGTGCTCGTCTCGAGCCACGTGCTCGCGGAGCTCGACGAGATGGTCGACGACGCGGTGTTCATGTCCAAGGGAGTGACCCTTGGCGATATCGCAGATGCCGAGGTTGCCAGGGCGCGCACCAGGTGGCGCGTCGTCGCGATCGAGGGTGACCTGGCCGCAGCACTCGCGGAGGCCAAGCGCGACTTCATGATCGAAATGCCGGACGCCAAGCTTTCCCCCAGCAGCACGTCGGCGCTCGTCAGCGTGGCCGGTGACGCAGATGCCGCCGACCTGCTCGCGGCGCTCGTGGGCGCCAAGGTGCGCGTCGCGCGCGTCGCCCCTGTGGGATCGGCGCTCGAACAGGCTTATCTGACGATGGAGACGGAACGGCGATGACGATCACTTCCCCCGAGACGCCACCCGCCACGCCCGTCACGGCCGACGACGCCCGCTCGACCGCGCGCCGCGAGGCGTGGACAGTGTCACCCGCTGGCGTGTGGCTCGTCACCCAGCTGGAACTCAAGCAGCGCGTGCGCTCGACCAAGTGGAAGTGGGCGCTCGCGGCCACCGCCGCGCTCATCGCCGGCGTCACGTTCCTCATGTGGGGCGCGACGCAGGCGTTCGGCGGCGATAACGACCCCGGCGCGGGGAACATCATCTTTGGGCTCGTCGTGTTCTTCGTACTCTTCCTTGGCCTCGTGATCTCGCCCACGTTGTCGGCGACCACGATCAACGGCGACGTGCGCGACGGCACCATGGCGCCGCTTCAGGCGACGGGCCTCTCCGCGGCCGACATCGTGATCGGGAAGCTGCTCGCGTCGTGGGCGGCCTCGCTCGCCTTCCTTGCGGTCGCCGTGCCCTTTATGGCCTTCGCCTACCTGAACGGCAGCCTGCCGGTGCTCTCGATGGTCGTGGTGGTCGCGGTGTTGGCGGTTGAACTGCTGCTCGTGTGCGCGCTCGGGCTCGGCTGGTCGGCGGTGACCGCCCGCACGCCAGCGTCGGCCGTACTGACGTACACGACCGTCGCGGTTTTGGCTGTGGTGCTGCCCATCGTGTTCGGCCTCCTCTCGGTGACCGTCCAGGATGAGGTCACGGTGACGAGCAGTTACCAGACCTATTACGACGAGTCCTCGGCGCGTGCAGGCGCCGTCCCCGACGAATTCGGGAACTACTACGTGTGTGAAGAGCGGACCTATACCTCCACGGTGGCCCGGACAGACAAGCTGTGGTGGCTGCTCGCGGTCAACCCATACGTGATCGTCGCGGACTCGGCCCCGTCCCCCACGACCACCGAACGTTTTGGCGAGACCGGACTTCTGAGCGGACTCAAGCAGGCCGTGCGCGAGGCGAGGCTTGGCCCCGCGACCTATCAGGACTATTGCGACGAGGGCATGACGCCCGAGGAGTTGGCCAGGCAAAACGACCTCAACGCGCTGCCGGCGGTGTGGCCGTGGGGGCTCGCGTTCCAGGCGCTCTTGGGTCTTGGCGCGGTGGCTCTCGCGGTACGTCGTGTGAGCGTGCCTTACGGCAAGCTGCCCACCGGCTCCCGGGTGGCGTAGCTCCGCTCCAGAGGAATCGTCGTCGTTGTCGACCTAGGAGACGACGCGGCGACCCTCGAAGGCGCGGCCGAGCGTGACCTCGTCGGCGTATTCGAGGTCTCCGCCAACGGGCAAGCCGGACGCGAGTCGCGACACCGTGATGCCAATGGGCGCGAGCATGCGCGTGAGGTACGTGGCCGTGGCCTCGCCCTCGATGTTGGGGTCGGTCGCGATGATGACCTCTTGGACCTTGCCGTCGCCGAGGCGCGTGAGCAGCTCGCGGATGCGAAGGTCGTCTGGACCCACGCCGTTCATGGGATCGATTGCGCCGCCCAGCACGTGGTACTTGCCGTGGAACTCGCGCGTGCGCTCGATCGCGACTACGTCCTTGGGTTCCTCAACCACGCAGATGGCTTCGTCGGTGCGGCGCGGGTCGGCGCATATGCGGCACAGGTCGGCCTCGGCCACGTTGCCGCACACGGTGCAGAAGCGCACCTTCTCCTTGACCGTGGTGATGGTCTCGGCGAGGCGGGCCACGTCGGTCGCGTCCGAACTCAGCAGGTGAAACGCGATGCGTTGGGCGCTCTTGGGGCCGATGCCAGGGAGTCGTCCGAGTTCATCGATCAGGTCCTGCACTGCGCCGTCATACATGGGCCCCAGCGTAGGCGGCGGCGGCGACGTTGGGTGTCAGGCGCGACTGACGGGTCGGGCTAGCCGCGGTCTGAGGCCGTCGCCCACGACGCATCCGGCCCGCCAAGCACCCAGGCGAGGGCTCCAGGGAAGGGACCGTGGCCATCGGACGGGGTGAGGTGCCCCGATCCGGGAATCTCCACGAACGGGGCCCCCCACCGGGCCGCCAATTCGGCCAGCGGCATGTTCCGGGCCGCGTCAACAGTGCGGCCGACGATTACCGTCGGCGGGGCAGCGAGCGAACCGAGCGCAAGCCCGGCAAACTTCGGCGCCGCGTCCGACCACTCGGGCCTGGTTGCGGGGGACACCAGGGCCACGCGCGTGGGCAGTAGCTGCGCAGGTAGCGTCTCCGCAATGTGGGCCCACAGGGTGCAACTGAGCGAATGTGCCACCACGACCGTCGGGCCCCCGCCGGCGGTGAGCATGCCCAACTCGGCCCTCGCGATCGCCGCCCATGCGATTGGGTCGGGGTCGTCCGGGTCAGGCATCTGGGGGTACTGCACGGGAACGCGGGCGTCCCGGAGCTGTTCAGCGAGCCACCACAGCCAGTGGCTCTCTGGCCGCGTGTGCCCCACACCGTGGAGCAGCAGAACCCTCGGTTCGCGCATGGCCGATCCCCCTCGCTAGTCGTCGACGACGGTTCCGCCAAGCATCGACGCGATGACCTCTGCGCCGGTGAGGTGTGCCGAGGGGGCCTGGGCGTCATCGGCCGACATGTCCTCGTCGTCGGACGGTGGTTCGTCGGGCATCGGAGGCTCGGAGCCAGAAGTCGCAGACGAGCCTTGAGACGCCTTCTGAGGGGCGTTGGCGGCCGCAGGGGGGCTCTCGCCTCCCGCGGGCCCAACGACGCTCTCAACGCGCACGTGGAGGCCCAGGGTCTCGCGCACTGCAAGTCCCACATTCTCCGCGTGCGGGCCCGCGCCAAAGCGTGCCGCGAGCGCGGGGTTGTCGAATGCGAGCTTGAGAACGCCGGCCTCGACCGAGGCTACCTGGCCGCTTTGCTTGACCATGGTCCACGTGACGCGCTTGCGCTCGAGCGTGCCGAGCACCTCTTCCCAGCGACGACGCACGAGAGCCGCATCGTCGGGCCCTCCGGCGATGTCGCCAGTGGGTGCCCGGAGGGGCTCGGGGTCGGCGGCGGTCGCCGACGGTGTGGAGGGCTTGGCGGTGGGCGCGGGCGCAGGAGTGGAGGAGGGCTTCGCCGCCTGAACGGCCGACGTCGCTGCCTCTTCGCGCGCGGCGGCTACAGCGGCTCTCGCGGCGGCAAGGCCCGATCCCGCGGGTGCGAGGGGTGCGGGTGCGAGGGGTGCGGGTGCGGAGGGTGCTGGCACTGACTCGACCGGCTCGATGGGGGCCGGTGTGATGGGCGCGGCGGCGGCTTCGTCAGGAACCTCCCACGGAGGCGGGTTTCGCGTTTGCGAGCCCTTGGATGGCGCCGATGCCGGGGCAGGCGCGGCGACGGCCGCTGGCGCGGGCTGGGCGGGGTTTGAAACGGCGGGCGTCGAAACGGCGGGCGTTTGCGCAACGGGAGCCGCGACAACAGGGGCAGCCGCGGGAGCCGCGACGAATCCACCCTGCGGCGCATCGGCCGCAATCAAGCGCGCGCACAACAGTTCAAGGTGCAGCCGTGGCGACGTCGCGCCGATCATCGCGGTCAAGGCGTCGTTCACGAGGTCACCCGCGCGAGACGCGCGCGCCAAACCAAGGCGTCGGGACTGGACAATCAATCGCGCGCGCGCATCCTCGGCATCAGTGGCAAGCGCGTTCGCGCCCGCCTGGCCGGAGGCGGCAAGCACGATGAGGTCGCGCAGTCGCTCGAGCAGGTCCTCGACAAAGCGCCGCGGCTCGTGGCCAGTTTCGATGACCCTGGACACCACGCTAAAGAGCGAGGCGCCGTCGGCAGCCGCGATCGCGTCCACGGCATCGTCGAGGAGGGTCGCGTCGGTGAAGCCCAAGAGCGAGATCGCGCGTTCGTACGTCACGCCGCCCTCGCCAGAACCCGCGATGAGTTGGTCGAGCACGGAGAGCGAATCGCGCACCGAGCCGCCGCCCGCGCGCACCACAAGGGGCAACACTCCGGACGCGACGGTCACGCCCTCGGCATCGGCGAGCGTCGCCATGTAGTCCGTGAGGATGGCTGGCGGGACCAGGCGGAACGGGTAGTGGTGCGTGCGCGAACGGATGGTGCCGATGACCTTGTCGGGCTCCGTCGTGGCGAACACAAAGCGCACGTGGGGAGGCGGCTCCTCGACCAGCTTGAGCAGGGCGTTGAAGCCCTGCGTGGTGACCATGTGGGCCTCGTCGAGGATGAAGATCTTGTAGCGGTCGCGGGCAGGGGCGAACGCAGCACGCTCGCGCAGCTCCCTCGCATCGTCCACACCGTTGTGCGAAGCCGCGTCGATCTCGACCACATCAACCGAGCCCGAGCCGCCGCGCGCGAGCTCGATACACGAGTCGCACTTTCCGCACGGGGTGTCGGTGGGGCCCTCCGCGCAATTAAGGCAGCGGGCGAGGATGCGTGCCGAGGTGGTCTTTCCGCAGCCGCGCGGCCCCGAGAACAGGTACGCGTGCGCGACGCGATCCGACTTGAGCGCCTGCATGAGCGGCACGGTCACGTGCTCCTGGCCCACGAGGTCGGCAAACGTGTCTGGCCGGTAGCGGCGATACAAGGCGGTTGTCACAGCACCGAGCCTAGCCCGGGTGGCCGACGTCCGTTCTTGGGGGGCTCGCACGACGGGCGCATCTCGACATCGGGCGTCGTTGTCCGGACATGAAAGGACCCCCCACGCACCCGCCAGAGCCCGCTTACCCTTGCTTCATTCCTGACCTGGGGGAGTTGGGCGAGGTGACGCCACGTGAGGGGTCGCGACTATTCTAGACGCACTCGCATCGGTCTCCCAGTCGTGCGTTTCGCCAGGGGGTCGCGCCTCGGGTAGCATTCTGGGGCCTGGAGGATTCGCCTAGTGGCCTATGGCGCACGCTTGGAAAGCGTGTTGGGGTAACACCCTCGGGGGTTCGAATCCCCCATCCTCCGCCAAGTGACCGTTCCGAACCCCCAAAGAAGGTGAACGTGGCGTCTCGCTCCCGCACCCTGCGCACGCGGCGCGACGTGGTCCGCCGGCACCGGCGCGAACGCCAATTCCTCGTCTTTGGGCTACTGATCGGCGTGCTGGTCGCGATCTTTGCGATTGGACTCGCGGTCTATCAGGGCCGGATCGATTCGCCTATCGAACGCGCCATCGTGACCCCGTCGCCGGAATTCTCCACCGACATCACCGTGCCCTGCCCTCCCATCGACGAGGCCACCGGCGTCAACATGCTTCCGATGCTGCCTTCCGAGGTCTCCGTCCGTGTGCGAAATAGCACCGAAGAGACCGGACTCGCACGCGACACCCTCGAGGTCTTGACCGGCCGGGGCTTCGAGGCGGCAGGCGGCCCCACGAATTGGGACAACCGTACTTACGCCGATTCGGTTCGCATCCAGTTTGGCGTGGACGGGCTCCGCCAGGCCTACACGGTTGCTGCGAACTTCCCTGTCGTCGAGTACGTGCTCGACAACCGCGAGGGCGCGGTGGTCGACATCATCCTGGGCGCGACGTTTAACTTGACGAACGTTCGACCGCAGTACGCTCCCGAACTCGACGCGACCACGCCTCTGACCGGACCCTCGCGTTGCCTGCCCGTCGATCGCGTCACCCAGCAGCCGGCGCCTCGCATCATTCCCGTGGATCCGCTTGCGCCCATCGCGACGCCCACGCCCACACCCACGCCCACGCCCACGCCGGCAAGCTAGGGCGAAGGCGCGGACAAGGCCGAGCGTCCCGCGATCGAGCGCACCAACCGGACGGCGACGTGGAGCTTGGTCTTCTCGTTCATGGGTCTCGCCCTGGTGCTCCCGATTGTCGGCTCGATTCTCGGGATTGTTGGCGGGCGGCGTGCCGTGAAACAGATTGACCAGACGGGCGAGGGCGGCGGAGGCATCGCCGAGGCGGCGGTGATCTTCGGCTGGTTTGGGCTCATCGCGGTCTCGATCGGGCTGATCGGCATCACCGCGATTTTGGTCGCCGCCTCCCGATCGTAGGGCGCCCAACAACCGGCGCCGATGCGCCTGCGACACCAGGCTGAGGACACAACGTGGTGGCGGAACTCTCATGAGCCGCTAGTCCGAACCGATTGTGCTTGGAGTCCACTGAAAGGTCCCCACCATGTCGTCAACGAGTTCTGCGGCACCCAGCCAAGCGGTGCGTGCCACATCTGTCCCGCCGCGCCGCAACGCAGCTCTCCGGTTTTACGAGAACTTCAGCCTGCGCGCAAAGATCGTTTCGATTGTGGTCGCGTTTGCGCTAGTGACCTCGATTGTGGCCGTCATGTCAATTTCAGGCGTCAACTCCGCTGTGAGCGATACGAAGGCGCTCGCGACCATGGAGAACGAGGTCGCATTCAAGATCGGCGCGGTGCACCAGGAGGAACTGAAGTCCCGCATGCTGATCGCGATGGCGGCCGCGATGCCGCACGCGAACGCCAGTGACATCGCCGTGTGGACGGACAAGATGGCGGGTACTGATGCCGATCTTCAGGCGGGCGTCGACGCCTACGAGGCCGGGATTGCTGGCATGGGCGCCTCAGGGTCGATGCTCGGGCAAGCGGACTGGCAGGGATTCAAGACCGCTTGGGCCGACTGGCAGAACCAGCGCGACACGACCATGCTCGACGCCGTGAAGTCGCGGGACGCTTTCGCGTTTGCCGCGGCAAACGCATCCGCCCAGTCCACTCTCGACGAGGCGATCGCACGTCTTGAAGCCGAGGAGGGGCTCGTCAACGGCGAGGCCACCGCGATCTCGGCCCGGTCCGCCTCTCAAGGCGCCGCGGTCATCCGTACCTCCTTGATCGCGCTTGTTGCCGGTCTCGTGCTTGTCATCGCCCTTGCGTTCTTCGCTGCCGAAATCATGCGGCGCCAGGTGGCCCACGTGAAGCGAGTCGCCGATGCGCTCGCGAGCGGAGACTTCACGGTTCTCTCCGGGATTGACACGAGCGATGAGGTGGGTCGAATGGGCCATGCCCTCGACACCGCCGCCAAGAATTTGCGCGCCACCATGGAGCGCGTCGCTGGATCGGCGACCTCGGTTGCTGCGGCTGCTCAGCAGCTTGCCGCAGGAAACGACCAGGTGGCGGCCGGCGCAGACGAGATGTCCGCACGAGCGGGCGTCGTGTCAACGGCGGCTTCAGAGGTGAGCCGCAACCTGGGAGACGTCTCTCGAGGCTCGGAAGAGATGGCCGCAGCGATTCGCGAAATCGCCCACTCGACAAACGAGGCTTCACGAGTCGGTCAGCAAGCCGTCGAGGCGGCTCGGGCCGCGAATGAGCAAATCGCCAGGCTGGGGAGCTCGAGCAGTGAGATCGGCAACGTCGTCAAGGTCATTACCCAGATCGCTGGTCAGACCAACCTGCTCGCCTTGAACGCCACGATCGAGGCCGCGCGAGCGGGCGAGGCTGGCAAGGGATTCGCCGTAGTTGCTGGCGAGGTGGGCGAGCTTGCGCGCGAGACGGCGCGTGCGACGGGAGACATCGCGAGCAGGGTAGACGCGATCCAGGCCGATGCACAGGGAGCCGTCGCTGTCATCGCGCAGATCGCCGAGATCGTGCAAAGCATCAACGAGCACCAGTCGACAATCGCCTCGGCGATCGAAGAGCAGACCGCGACGACAAACGAGATGGGCCGCAACGTCTCGGACGCGGCCTCGGGTTCCGAGGAGATTGCCGGTGGAATCGAAACGGTCGCCCTGTCCGCGGCGACCTCTTCGCAGGTTCTTGGCCAGGTGAGCGCGTCCGTGAGCGAACTCAACGCCCTTGCCGAGGAGCTGAAGCAGCGCGTCGCATCATTCACGTACTAGTGCCGAACGCGACAACGGCCCGGCACCCCTCTTGGGGTCCGGGCCGTTGTCGTCTGGCGGTGCCGGTGGGATTTGAACCCACGGTGGACTTTCACCCACACACGCTTTCGAGGCGTGCTCCTTAGGCCGCTCGGACACGGCACCGTGGACGAGGATACCGGCACGGGAGCCGCCCGCCAAACCGAGGCGGGCGTTATGGGCTACGGGTGTGGCTATGAGCGTGAGGCCCCACGCCTATTTTCAAAGAATGCGCGCAGCAACGCGGCGGACTCGTCGGCACTTATACCGGAGACCACCTCGACCTGCGATCCCAGCCGGGCGTCCCTGACGAGGTCCCACTGGCTGCCCGTAGCGCCAGCCCTCTCATCCCATGCGCCGATGACGAGCCGGGGGATTCGGGAAGCCAGCAGGGCCCCAGCGCACATCACGCACGGCTCGAGGGTCACGACCAACGTGTGGCCGTCGAGGCGCCACGTTCCTTGTCGGCTGGCGGCGTCCCGTAGCGCAAGCACCTCGGCATGTGCGGTGGGATCGCCGTCGACTTCGCGTCGGTTGTGGCCGCGCCCCACGATCTGGCCGTCGGGTGCGAGCACCACGGCGCCCACGGGAACGTCGTCGTGTTCCGCTGCGGCGCGCGCCTGCACCAGCGCTTCGGCCATGGCCCCGCGATCGTCCATGGGCGCCAACCTAGCCGACCTTGGGACTGCCGGCTCCCCGAGAGGCCCTCGCGCGCGGTAGCGTGATGCCATGCATCTCCACGTCGCCGACCACCCGCTCATCGACCACAAGGTCACCGTCCTGCGCGACGCGAGCACGCCTTCGCCCACGTTCCGCCTCCTGGTGGACGAACTGGTGACCTTGCTCGCGTATGAAGCCACGCGTCAGGTGCGCGTTGTCGACCGCGAGGTAGCCACCCCGCTGACGACGACCATCGGCACCCGGATTGCGGACCCCGCGCCATTGATCGTCCCGATCCTGCGTGCGGGACTGGGAATGCTCGACGGCATGACCAGGCTCCTGCCGAGCGCCGAGGTGGGCTTCCTCGGCCTCAAACGTGACGAGGAGACGCTTGAGGCGATCACGTACGCGAATCGCCTTCCGGAGGACCTCTCGGGACGCCAGGTGTTCATCCTGGACCCGATGCTCGCCACCGGCGGATCGCTTGTCGCCGCGATCGACTACGTGCTGCAGCGCGGAGCTACCGACGTGACGTGCGTGTGCCTGTTGGCCGCGCCCGAGGGCATCGAGCATGTCCGCGAGGCCGTGGGGGACAGGGCCGACGTGAGCATCGTCGTGGCGTGCGTCGATGAAAAGCTCAACGAGGCCGGCTATATCGTTCCGGGCCTCGGCGACGCAGGAGACAGGCTCTACGGAGTCGTCTAGACCGGAAGTGGCCCGCGGGTGCGAGTCGGAGCCTGTTGAGGCTCTAGCGGCGCCCGCGCGGCTTCCTGTTGGCCGCGGCGCGGTCCTCTTGAGTACGGCGCCATGCGCGCGCAGCGGCGGTCGTGAGTCCGACGGAGGCTCCCAGGAGTACCGCCAGGAACGGCAGGCTCTGGTTCGCCGCCTGCATGACGAGAAACAGCACCGTGAGCGTCAGGACGACGATCGAGGCGTCCTTGAGGAAGTACTTCATGGGAGGGCGCTCGGGGGTTAGCCCGAGCACTCCGCAAGATAGCCGTCGTTAATGCGCTGCTGAGCGTCGGGCTGATTCGCGACGAGCGAGCTGGCCTGTTCGCTCGTCGACAGCGCGGTGGTCTCGTCGACGAGCTTTCCATACGAAGAAGCGTCCGTCGCGACCTGGCCGAGCCCCGCTGCGTAGAGGTTCCAGTACTCCTGCAGCGTCGTGATGTCGACCGCGAGGCTTTCGGGGGCCAGGCTTGCGGCGGTGCCGAGGGCGTCGGCGTATGTAGTCGAGGCGCTCGTGGTCGCGGCGCCCGCCGTGTGCAGGGTCTCAATGTCCCCGTCCGTGGACCCGGCGGCCATGGCGTCCATCGTCGTGAAGAGGCCATCGAGCGCTTCGGCAGCCGCGGGGGCGAGGTCGGCCGCGGTTGCCATCGCGTGGCAGAAGTCGTTGGCTGGTTCTGCCGAGGGGTCGGTGGTCGCGTTCTGGGAGCACGCGGTCAGCATGAGGACGGCGGCGGTGGCGAGGGTAGCTAGTCGAATCACGCGCCTAGTGTGACGCGTCGCGGGCGAATCGGCAAAGCCGCCGCGCGTTTTTTCGGTGATGTCAGACCCGCGCGAGACCATAGAGATGTCTCAAGGGACGGTATTCGGCGCCTCTCCACGGGCGGGGAGTGTCCGTCCACACGGCGCGACGGGGTTGTCCACAGGTTATCCCCCAGTTATGCACAGCACCACTACATATGGGGGCGGAGGGCATGAATCACCCCTATATGTTGTTGCGCAGAAGTCGAGGACGGGTTAGTGTCTTCCTCAGCACTTGGGAGGTTTTGGGGTGGCATTGACCCCCGAAACCGCTCCCGATTGAAAGTCCCCTGGTAGGACCCAAGCATGTCCGGCGACGCGTCGCCGGAGTCCCCCGCGGCCCGATGGCCGCAGTCTTCAAAGGAGTAACGTGACGATCACGGAGAACAACGCGGCCGACGTCAAAGGCAATGTCGCTTCGGCCGTTGCCGACGCCAACCCGACCCGTTCGGGCATTCACGTCACCAAGCGTGACGGCACCAGAGAGCCCTACAACGCGGATCGCATCAACAAGGCGATCGAGCGTGCGGCGGCAGGCCTGACGGACCAGATTTCGATCACGACGCAGGTGGCATCCGAACTCGCCATCACGCTCTTCGACGGGATCACGACCGAACAGCTCGACGAGGCCGCTATCGGCGTGGCCGTCCAGAACGTCAAGGACGACCCCGACTTCGACATCGTCGCCTCGCGACTGCTGCGCAAGGTGATTTACAAGCGCGTGCTCGGCGGGTTCGACACCGACCTCGAGCTGGCACTGCTCCACCAGGCACGCTTCCCCGGGTACATCCGCGATGCGGTCGAGGAAGGGCTGCTTGACGCGCGCCTCGAGACCCTCTTTGACCTCGACGCCCTCGCCGCAGCCATCGACCCTCGCCGCGACGACCTCATGCGCTACATCGGCACCGTGACCATGCGTAACCGCTACATGATCACCGACCGTCACGGTAAGTCGCTTGAGGTGCCGCAGTACTTCTGGATGCGTGTCTGCATGGGTCTGTCTCTCAACGAGAACAACCCCACGGAGATGGCACTCAAGTTCTACGAGAAGATCTCACGCCTCGAGTACCTGCCTGCAGGCTCGACCCTGGTCAACGCGGGAACGTCATACCCGCAGCTGTCCAACTGCTTCGTGATGCAGATGGAAGACGACATGGACCACATCGCCAAGACCGTCGGCGACGTCATGTGGCTCACCAAGGGCACGGGAGGTATCGGCCTGTCGGTCACCAAGTTGCGCTCCGAGGGCAGCCCGATCAAGTCGAACAACACGTCATCGACCGGTCCCATCCCGTTCATGCACACGATCGACTCGACGCTGCGCGCCGTGTCGCGTGGAGGCAAGAAGTTTGGCGCCCTGTGCTTCTACATGGAGAACTGGCACCTCGACTTCCCGCAGTTCCTGGACCTGCGCCAGAACTCCGGTGACCCCTACCGCCGCACCCGCACCGCCAACACCGCGGTGTGGATCTCGGACGAGTTCATGAAGCGTGTGGCCGCTGACGACGCCTGGTACCTCTTCGATCCGGCCGACGCCCCCGACCTGGTCGAGCTCGTCGGGTCGGCGTTCTCGCGCCGCTACAACGAACTGGTCGCGCTTGCCGAGGCCGGCAAGATCCGACGATTCAAGAAGATGGGTGCGCGCGAGCAGTACAAGTCGATCCTCATCTCGTTGCAGGCGTCCTCACACCCGTGGCTCACCTGGAAGGACACGATCAACAACCGTGCCCTCAACACGAACACGGGCACCATTCACCTGTCGAACCTGTGCACCGAGATCTGCCTCCCGCAGGACCGCGAGAACATCGCCGTCTGCAACCTGGCCTCGATCAACCTGTCGGCGCACTACATCGACGGCAAGATCGACTGGGAGCGCATGGAGACCTCGGTGCGCCTCTCGGTGCGCCAGCTCGACAACCTCGTCGACATCACGCTGTCCTCCGTCCCCGAGTCGGATCACGCCAACAAGGAAAACCGCGCGATCGGCCTTGGTGTCATGGGCTTTACCGACGTGACCGAGAAGATGGGCCTCGCGTACGAATCCGAGGAGTCGTACGACCTCATCGACCAGATCGTCGAGTTTGTGTCCTTCCACGCGATCGACGAATCGGCCGACCTGGCGCGCGAGCGCGGCTCGTACTCGAACTTCGAGGGCTCCGGCTGGTCGCAGGGTCTGGTGCCGTTCGACACGATCGCGATCGCCGAGGCTGACCGCGAAGTACCGATCGCCGTGAACCGCACGATGCGCCAGGACTGGGGCATGCTTCGCGAGAAGGTCAAGGGCGGAATGCGCAACGCGACCCTCATGGCAGTCGCGCCCACCGCATCGATCGGCCTCGTCGCGGGCACCACGCCCGGCTTCGACCCGCAGTTCTCGCAGATCTTCTCTCGCGCCACGTCGTCGGGCAAGTTCCTTGAGGTCAACCGCAACCTGGTGAAGGACCTGCAGGACCTGGGCCTGTGGGAAGACGTCAAGGACCAGCTCCTTGCGGTGCAGGGCGACCTGTCGCAGATTGACGGCATTCCGGAACACCTGCAGGAGGTCTACAAGACGTCCTTCCAGCTGTCGCCGTACGCCTTCATCGAGGTCGCGGCGCGCGCCCAGAAGTGGATCGACCAGGCCATCAGCCGGAACATCTACCTCGAGGACCGCAACGTCGAGAACATGATGGCCCTGTACGCCGCGGCGTGGGAGCGGGGCGTCAAGACGACGTACTACCTCCACATGAAGCCGCGCCACACGGCCGAGCAGTCGACTGTCAGGGTCAACAAGACCGAGAAGATTAACTCGACCGGCTCGGCCAACGGCCAGGGCAAGGGTGCATCCGGACCCGCGAAGAGGGGCTTCGGTGGCTTCGGAGGCGCCAAGAAGGGCTTTGGCGCCACGACAGCATCTACCGACGCTCCCGTCGCCGACGCGGTTGCCATGCAGGCGGTCGAAGCGGCCCCGGTCGCGCAGGCTCCCGTAGCGGCTCCCGTGGCACAGGCTTCCGGAGCGGCTCCCGCCAAGCGGGGATTTGGCGCCGTGGCTTCCTCGGCCGCTGCTGCTCCCGTGGCTACGGAGGCGGCGCCAAGGACGGGCGGCATCTCGATCGCACCCGCGTCGTTCATGTCCGCGTTGGCCTCGCAGGCCTTCGCGCCCGCTCCCGAGCAGGCGCCCGCTGTTCCGCCGGCGGCGCTTCCCGCGGTCGTCGAGCCTGTCTCGACGGGCGCAACGGACCAGTTCGACGCTTACCACGCGCCCGCGGGCGCGACCACGCTCGAGGTCGTCGAGACGGTGTACTCCGCCGACGGCGACATGGAAATGATCGACGGCGTGGCATGCCCCGTCGACCCGATGGAACGACTCCAGTGCGAGTCGTGCCAGTAGTCGCTCGCGACCTCCGCTCTCACCTGACAATCGACAAGGAGTAACACCGTGGGCATCCTCGGAACCGGAATCCAAGATGGACTTGTACTCAAGCCCGTGAAGTATCAGTGGGCCATGGATCTTTATGACCAGGCCGTGGCGAACACGTGGTTCCCCAACGAGATTCAGTTGGGTGAAGACCTCGCCGACTTCAAGAAGATGACGGACGAAGAGAAGCACGCCGTCACCTACCTGATGTCGTACTTCAACCCGAACGAGCTGCTGGTCAACAAGGCGCTTGCGTTCGGTGTGTACCCGTACATCAACGCTCCCGAGACGCACCTGTATCTCGCGAAGCAGATGTGGGAAGAGGCGAACCACTGCATGTCGTTCGAGTACGTCCTCGAGACGTTCCCGATCGACCGTGAGCAGGCCTACGCCTCGCACGTCACCGTTCCTTCTATGGTGGCGAAGGAGGAGTTCCAGGTCGCCTTCATCAAGCGCATGACGGAGGACACCCTCGACATCACGACCACCGAGGGCAAAAAGGACTTCATCAGGAACCTGATCGCCTACAACATCATCCTTGAGGGCATCTGGTTCTACTCGGGCTTCATGGTCGCGCTGTCGTTCCGTCAGCGGAACCTGCTGCGCAACTTCGGCTCGCTCATGGACTGGGTCATCCGCGACGAGTCGCTACACCTGCAGTTCGGCATCAACCTGATCCTCACGGTGCTTGAGGAGAACGAGGACCTTCAAGACGCCGAATTCGCCGAAGAGATCCGCAACATGATCATCGGCGCCGTCGAGATGGAGGAGGCGTACAACCGCGACCTGCTCCCCAAGGGCATCCTTGGCCTCAACGCCGACTACGTGAATCAGTACGTCAAGTACCTTGCGGACCGTCGGCTCGAGGAACTCGGCTTCGAGGCGCACTACAACGTGTCGAACCCCGCCAAGTGGATGGCGACGGCCAATGACACCCTGCAGCTCGTCAACTTCTTCGAGGCGACCAACACGTCGTATGAGGTGAACGCGAAGGGCACTAACTCTTAGCGTGTGAGTCTGGGCGAAGGGCCGCCGTTCCTCCGGGAGCGGCGGCCCTTCGCGCTTCTCGGGCTTGGGGTAACGCCATCACCGCTACGGGCGCAGCCTCGGCCAGGGGAATGGCGGGGTCTCCCGATCGGTTAACCTCGATACAGCGGTGATACGCGGCGCAGTCCGCACCGGTCACCACTTCTCTCCGTCCGCGGCATCGGCGCCAAGTATTTATGTGCGACGCCTTGATGCGCGACGGTCTTTCCTGGAGGTTTACCCGTGTCAGTCGACACTGCCGTAACGGCGCCCACGCCCGCAAGCCTGAATACGGCCGCCGCCAGGCTGGGGGACTCGTTGACGCGCAATCAGAAGCTCGGCTACATCGTGGTGCTGGGAACCCTCGTCGCCCTGGGTCCCTTCACTGTCGACATGTACCTCCCCGCCTTCCCGGCTGTGCAGGCGGACCTGAGGACCACAGAGACGTTGATCCAGTTGACGCTCACCGCGACGATGGTGGGCTTCGGGCTGGGGCAGCTGGTCGCGGGCCCGCTGAGTGACTCGCTGGGGCGTCGGCGTCCATTGCTCATCGCCACTGCCATTCACGTGCTCTCGTCCATCAGCATTCTCTTTGCCAACGACGTCACCTCCGTGATGATCGGTCGCGTCGGCCAGGGCCTGGGAGCTGCGGGATCCGCGGTCGTCGCGATGGCGATGGTGCGTGACATGTTTGGGGGACAAGGCCTCGTGCGCATGCTCGCCAGGATGGCCCTGGTGAGCGGGACTGCTCCTGTCGTGGCACCACTCGCGGGTGCGGCGATCCTCAGCTTCGCTCCTTGGCGAGGCATCTTCGTCGCGCTCGCTATCTACGGGACGTTGATGACGCTCACGGCGGCGCTGTTCCTCCGCGAGACGCATGATCGAGAACGCCGGGGACAGCTCAGCACGCGCGCCATCCGCCAGCGCTATCGGGTGCTCTTTCACGATCCCGTGTTCCTCGGCGTCGCCTTGGTGAGCGGCATGACATTCTCCGCGCTGTTCGCGTACCTGTCCGCGTCGTCATTCATCCTGCAGGATCAGTTCGGCTTCTCGACGCCGCAATTCGCGATGACCTTCGGGGTGAACGCCGTGGGGCTTGTTGTCTTCACCCAGACGGGCGCGAGACTCATGCGCAGATTGCCCCCGCGCACCGTGATGGCTATCGGGGTGAGCATCGTGTCCCTCGGTGCGCTCGCGCTGCTGATCCTCGGCGAGACGGGGGTCGGTATGCCGTGGGTCCTCGTGGCGCTGTTCTTCACCGTCGCGCCGCTTGGCCTCATCCTGCCGACCGCGCAGATCCTCGCTCTCAACGATCACCCCAACGAGGCGGGCACCGCGGCCTCTTTGCTGGGCGCACTCAACTTCGCCGTCGCGGGGTCCATATCGCCGCTTGTCAGCGTCCTCGGGATTTCCGTGACGTCCATGGCGACGGTCATGGTGGGGTCCATGGTCCTCGCGCATGCGAGCTTCTGGCTCGTGGTGCGCCGGCGCGCCTCCGCCGAGGTCCTGCGCTAACGGGGCCACTTCCGGCCTCGCAGGCACCGCGGGTTCGGGTTAGCGTGGCGCCATGACAAAGCGCGTAGCGATTCTCGTGTTTCCCGGTTTTGACCTCATCGACGCTGGTGGGCCCTACGAGGTGTTCCTCACGGCTTCACGGCTCGCGGAGAGGGACGGCCTGGCCCCGCAGTACGAGGTCATCCTGGTGAGCCCTGGCGGGGACGACGCCACGGCCTTTGGCGGCATGACGCTCACTGGCCTGACGGCTCCCGAGGACGCGGGCACGGTAGACATGGTGCTCGTGCCTGGCACGATCGACATCGGCGCCGTCCTCGAAGACGCTTCCCTCGTCGACGCGATCAAGACCCTCGTGGGGCTGGCCCCGGTGGTCACGTCGGTGTGCACGGGAGCGTTCCTGCTCGCCCACGTGGGCGTCCTCGACGGCAGGCCAGCCACCACACACTGGGAGGACGCTGACCTCCTCGCGCAGAGCGGCCAGACAGGGCCGGTGAGTCGCGGGGTCCGATGGGTCGACGACGGTACGGTCGTGACGTCGGGCGGGCTCACCTCGGGCATCCACATGGCCCTCCACATGGTCGCGCGGGACTTCGGTGTGGAGCATGCCGTACGGACCGCGAAGCAGCTTGACCAGCCGTGGGATCCTTCGGGCGCCCTCTAGAAAGCCGTCAGCCGCCGTCCACCGCTTGTCGCAAGGAGTCGCTAGGACTCGTCGGCGATCGTGACCGTGATGGTGCTGAGCAAGAAGTTGTCGCCCGAGGTGCCTACCTGCACCTTGTGGACATTGTCGGTCACGGGGAGCTCGGTCTGCTTGAAAAGCTTGGCGTCTACGCCGAGCGTGTTTGCCCACTTCCCGCCGAATGCGGTGGAGTCGGCTGCGTTCTTGATGTCTCCGTCGACGGCTTCAGACCCGTTCCACCGAAGAGGCGTGACGAGCTTGCCGTCGATCGTGAGGCTGTCCCCAGCGAGTCCGCGGTCGCCTTCCCAGGCCGTCCAGCCAACGGTGACCTTCGCGTCGCTCGTGGTAGCAAACGTGATGTCGGCGGTCTTAGACCCGGTAATCCATTGGGCGCCGTCGAGGATGGCAACGCGGGAATTGGTGAGCGTCGGGTCTTCATAGACGATCGTGATCGCAAATCCACCGTAGTAGGACTTGTTTGAGTCGTTCCACGATGAGGGAAGCGCGATGTCCGCAAGAGACCATTCGCCGCTACCCGCCGCGGCGACAATTTCGGTGATGTCCTTTCGCGAGCGGTAGTACTCGCGTCCCTCAACGGAGAGGGTCTTCACCGAATCGGCCTCGACGTCGACGTAACCCGAGGCCCCCGGCGCCCGTAGGCGTGCGCTGGACATGTCACCGGTCAGGGCGTCGGCAGGGTCCTTCACCTTGTCGGTGTCGGTGCCGTCCGAGCGGTTCGCGGACCACTCGAGCAGCGCGTACTTGACGGTGGCACCCTCCGGAAGCGTGAGCGTGGTGGTGGCCGAGTTCCTGGTGGCCGGGTTCGGGGTGCCGTCGGCCTCGTTGAGCGGCCGCATGACCTGGCCGTTGTTGTTGTACGTGCCGTCCGTGGACTCGCCGGTGTAGTTCATCACGTTGAGGCAAGCTGGCGTCGCGGTGTTGCAGCCCATAAGCGTCGCGCCCACGTGGATCGCTGCCATGTGGCCTTCGGCCGAATAGTCGTCGTCAACGTCGTCGTCCGCCTCGGCGACGCCAGTTCGCACGCTGTAGGTGACGTTCTGATCGCCTGAGGTGACCGTGAACGACGTGGTTGCGTTCTCCGCGAGGTCGCCGTCAGCGATGTGGAGATCCAGTTCCAGGACGGTGTTGGCGCCCGCTGCGAGTGTGGGGAGGTTGCAGTCGGCGGTGGCCTCATCGAAGCTAACGGTGCACGTCCACTCTCCGGCAGAGAACTCGTCATCGATGGCGAAGCGGACAAAGTTGCTCAGTCGGTCAGCGTGGACCGCCATGAGCGCTCCCGCGCCACCCGATGGTGCAGCGAACGTCAGGCCGTCCGGCAGGACGATGGTGGCAGTGATGTCAGACGCGTCGGCGTCACCGGCGTTGGCCAACTTGAGATCGATGACGGAATTCGTCCGGGTGATTTCCAGGAAGTCCAAGGGAGCCTTGGCGATTGTGAGAAGGGCCGCGGCTGAGCCGCCTGTGTCGCCGCCTGTGTCGCCGCCGCCTGTGTCGCCGCCGCCTGTGTCGCCGCCGCCTGTGTCGCCGCCGCCTGTGTCGCCGCCTGTGTCGCCGCCGCCTGTGTCGCCGCCG
>Ga0209100_1000080_pt1 | contig 125390 bp, 116 predicted proteins | sample lystaG_FD_185480 | JGI IMG/M metagenome (GOLD analysis project Ga0209100, IMG submission 185480) | Glacier valley bacterial and archeal communities from Borup Fiord, Nunavut, Canada, to study Microbial Dark Matter (Phase II) -... | ecosystem: Environmental > Aquatic > Freshwater > Ice >...
TGCGAAGTTGATGACGTTGCTGGCGTTGTAGATCAGGGTGAAGCCCAGGGCGGCCAGTGCGTAGGTCGCGCCGACCGTGATGCCGGAGAACAGAAATTGTAGAAATTGGGCCAGCATTACATGGCCCGTTCTGTATGCGTGAAAACCAAGTGCTTGACCGATTGCTTGTGCATTTTTTCCTTATCGTTTCAGTAAAGGGCTACGCGCCCATACTTTGCGATTTTGAAACGCAGCCAAGCATCTGTCAATAAACCGATACAAGAAAACTATAAATATAATTTATTTGTATCGCTTTAAGTGGTGTCAAGAGGGTTTTCCCTAGCTTACGGGGAGTCATTCCATGACAAAAAATGAGAAAAATCAGCCAGCACAATGATCTCGTCAAACTGGCGGCGATAGTGGGTCTTCGTTTTGGAATCGTTCCGCCAACATGGGTAGCGCGACAGGTGTCGTGCCATTGGATAATTTCATGTGAAGCTCAATGTGTCGCTCGGAGGGCGCGAGCAGGCGCCGGTAAAGCTCCTTGCACAGCAGGCGGGCTTTTTGCCCGGGCCAGTTGCCGGGAAGCAGTACGTCAGGAAGTTCTGGGTCCCGTAGCAGCAGTCGACGATAGTCGTGGATGAGCAGGGTGCGCAACAAGAAGGCGCTTTCGTCGTCAATTTCGTTCTGCATTTCACGGCGCAGTTGATCCAACATGGGCTGATAACACGCCACGAAGTCGGTATAGCTCGTACCGAGCTGCTCCAGATTCCATGCGTTCTGCACCATATCGGCGTCACTGGCCGAGAGGTCGGAGCCCGCATGGGCAGCCAGTAAAGGCATCAAGTGCTTGAGTAAATCACTCATCCCCTCAGTCGTGAGTGCATCAACGGCGGTTGTCAGATCCGTGCTGGGGTGTACAAAACAGTCCGAGCCCACCACCCCAAAACCTTGCCAGAAGAAGGCGCGCCGCAGCCGTTCACGCTGCTTGGGCTCAATTTCTCCGACGGTCAGAATGAGACGCCAACGGCGATCCCAGATGGGGGAATTTGATGCGTAAATATGACGCGCTGATTCTTCAAAGCGACGCTGCCCTGCAGGGGTCAGCATGTAGTCTGCACGTCGACCGATGGCTTCAGAGTACATCCATTCCTCTTTGACGAGGCGAAAAATGGCAGTCCGTATGAGCCGCTCATTCAGTTGCAATGGTTGTAGCAAGCCAATCAGGCTGCCTAACCAGATACGACCACCACGCGGCAAAACAGCATCGCCAAAAACGGAAATTATCAGTGAGCCCGCCTTCATGCGGCTTTGCTGCCGAAAGTCGGCAAGGTGTTTCTGGATGGAATCAATCACTGGGAAGTACCGGAGGCTACAGGCATAAAGGCGTGCATCTTAGCCGCCCCAATTATTTTGTAAGTTCGCAGAGTTTTGTTCTGACGGGTAGGGATCATGGTTTGGGTCTTAAGCACTAGGTTCCTACTTTTAACATCAAAGCGATACACTTTTACAATTAAGTTAATACTTAATGAATCACTATGTGCTAAGCTTGATTTAAATTAAAAACAGTTGAATGAAAAATTGTTGATGACTGAAGTCTTCTGTAGGCAATCGAATACGTCCCTCATTTAGGAGAAATCAATGTCCCACCCTCTCTTCGAAAAGCACCGCGCCAAACTCGACCAGGCGCTCAATGCCATCCAGACCCGTGGTTATTGGTCTGCCTACAACGAAATGCCCAGCCCTAAAACGTATGGTGAAACCGCGGCTGAAGATGGCAAGCGGGCTTTTGACGCGCATCTGGGTCAACAATTTGTGCTCGACCAGCCGGGCCAAACCGGTTGGCTGGGCGGTGAGCAGTCGCCATTCGGTATTGAACTCAAGGTTGCGTACCCGGTATGTGAAGCACAAGCCTTGATTGATGCCGGTCAAAAAGCCATGCCAGCCTGGCAGGCAGTGGGCTGCGAGGGGCGCACCGGCATTTGCATCGAGATGCTGGACCGCTTGAATCAGCAGAGTTTTGAGCTGGCGCATGCCGTGATGACAACCACCGGTCAAGGCTGGATGATGGCTTTTCAGGCCGGCTCACCCCATGCGCAGGATCGTGGCCTGGAGGCCGTGACTTATGCCTACCGCGAACAGAGTTTTGTGCCGACTGAGACCCTCTGGGAAAAACCGCAAGGCAAAAACCCGCCGCTGGTGATGAAGAAGCTTTTTGAAGTGGTGGGGCGTGGTGTTGGTGTTGTGGTGGGCTGCGGCACTTTCCCGACCTGGAATACCTACCCCGGCCTGTTTGCCGCCTTGGCCACCGGCAATGCCGTGATCGTCAAGCCGCATAGCAATGCGATTCTGCCGGCCGCCATCACGGTGCGCACGATACGCGCGGTGCTGGCTGAAAACGGCATTGACCCCAACCTGGTCACCCTGTGTATCGCGGACAAACGCGAAACCACGCAACAGCTGGTGACCCATGCGGCGGTCAAGTCGGTTGACTTCACCGGCGGCAATGTGTTTGGCCAGTGGCTGATCGACAATTGCCGTCAGGCCCAGGTCTATGCCGAATTGGCAGGTGTGAACAACATCGTGATTGATTCCACCGATGCCTACAAACCGATGCTGCGCAACCTGGCATTCACGCTGGCGCTCTACTCCGGCCAGATGTGCACCACCTCGCAGGCGCTGTTTGTGCCGGCGGGCGGGATAGAAACCGAAGACGGCCACAAGTCCTACGACGAGGTTTGTGCGGACCTTGCCCGTACCATCGAGGGCACGCTGGCCAAGCCCGAAGTCGCGCTCGCCGTGCTCGGCGCCGTGCAGTCAGCAGATACGCTGAAGCGCGTTGATGAAGCCAACAGCGGCGCGCTCGGCCGGGTGATTCTGGCCTCGAAAAAGCTCGACAACCCCGAGTTTCCGAACGCCGAAGTTCGCACCCCTGTGTTGCTGGCCTGTGATGCAGCGGACGAGAAATCCTATATGGAAGAACGCTTCGGCCCGATCACCTTCGTGGTCAAGGTGGCTGACACCGCGGCGGCTATCGCTTTGTCAGAGCGCATTGTGAGCACGCACGGCGCCTTGACCACCGGCATTTATTCCACCAGCGCCGAGGTGATTGACGCCATGACGACCGCCACCTGGCGCTCCAAGGTTGCGCTGTCGATCAACCTGACCAGTGGCGTGTTTGTCAACCAGTCCTCGGCTTTCTCCGACTACCACGGCACCGGCGGCAACCCGGCGGCCAATGCCTCTTACTCGGATTCGGCTTTTGTCGCCAACCGCTTCCGCGTGATCCAGCGCCGTTACCACGTCTAAGGCACGGCCATGACTTTTGAAAATATCCGCTTCGATCTGCAGGGCAGTATTGCCCGCCTGACGCTCAATCGCCCCGACAAGATGAACAGCTTCAACGCGGCCATGCACGCCGAGTTGCGGGTGGCGCTGGACCAGGTTCAGGAAGACAAAACGATCCGTGTGCTGGTGATCACCGGTGCCGGTCGCGGTTTTTGTGCCGGGCAGGATTTGTCCGATAGCCAGGTGCAGTTTGTGCCCGGCGAGACCGTGCCCGACATGGGTGATGTGGTGGAGCAAAACTACAAACCCCTGATCTTGCGTCTGCAAAACCTGCGCGTGCCGACCATCGCCGCCGTGAATGGTGTTGCGGCGGGCGCCGGGTCGAGTCTGGCACTGGCGTGCGATCTGGTTATTGCCTGCAAATCGGCCTCATTTTTGCAAGCCTTCTCCAAAGTCGGCTTGCTTCCAGACACCGGCGGCACCTGGTTTTTGCCACAACGCGTGGGCATGGCACGCGCCATGGGCTTGGCGCTGCTGGCGGGCAAACTGTCAGCCGAGAAAGCAGCAGAGTGGGGTCTGATTTGGGCCGCAGTGGAGGACGCCGAGTTCGCCGCCACCGTGGATGCGTTGGCGCTGCAACTGTCCACAGCGCCGACCAAAGCGCTGGTGCGCACCCGGCAAGCCATGCATGCCGCTCCCGGCCATACGCTGGAGCAGCAGCTGTCGATGGAAGCCGGTTTTATGCGCGAGTTAGGTTGGAGTGCTGACTTCACCGAAGGGGTTGCCGCCTTCGTGGGCAAGCGCGCACCTCATTTCACGGGGGAATAAAGAGATGCCCGCGCTCGCACAGCAGTCTGTTATCGCCGTGATCGGAACCGGCGCCATGGGTGCCGGTATTGCCCAGGTGGCCGCCGCTGCCGGTCATCCTGTGAAGCTGCTGGACACCCGTCCGCAGGCCGCCGAACAAGCCGTGACCGGCATTCGTGCCCAGTTCGCCAGAATGGCCGAAAAAGGCAAGATGAGCCAGGAGGCTGCAGCCGCTGCCAGTGGACGGCTGATGGCCGTCAATGGCTTGGCCGATCTGGCCGATGCCAGTCTGGTGATTGAGGCGATTGTCGAAAACCTGCAAGCCAAACAAAAGCTGTACAGCGACCTTGAAGCGTTCGTCAGCGTGGATTGCATTTTTGGCACCAACACCTCCTCGATTTCCGTCACCGCCATTGGGGCCGCCCTTCAGCACCCTGAACGGCTGGCGGGTTTGCATTTCTTCAATCCAGCCCCCTTGATGGCACTGGTGGAGATCGTCTCCGGCCTGGCCACTGACAAGGCCGTGGCGCAAACGCTGTTTGCCACCGCCACCGCTTGGGGCAAAACGGCAGTGCATGCCAAATCAACGCCGGGCTTCATTGTCAACCGAGTCGCGCGCCCGTATTACGCCGAAGCCATGCGTGTGCTCAACGAAGGCGGTGCTGACCCCGCCACCATCGACGAGTGTCTGCGCGAGGCCGGTGGGTTCCGCATGGGGCCGTTCGAGTTGATGGACATGATTGGCCATGACGTTAATTTTGCCGTGACCCGTTCGGTCTGGCATGCGTTCTTTAATGACCAGCGTTTCTTGCCGTCCCTGATCCAGCAAGACTTGGTCGATGCTGGTTTTCTCGGCAAGAAAACCGGCCGTGGTTTTTATGATTACCGCGACGGCGCCGTTCGCCCAGCGCCCAACACCGAAACCGCACAAGCGGCACCCGACAGCGTGGTTATTTACGGCGATTCTGTCGCCGCCAAAGCCCTGGCCGAGCGCTTGCGCACCAACCACATCAGTTTTAGCCAGGCAGGCGTTAACGGTGAATTGCTGGCGTCAGCCGGTAATGCGCAGTTGTACGTTACCGATGGCCGCACGGCAACGCGTCGGGCCTTTGAGACTGACGTCGCCAATACCGTGTTGATCGATTTGGCGCTGGATTACAACAAGGTAACCCGGCTGGCCATCAGTGTTGCGACGCAATGCGACAGCGCCAGCGCAGCGCAGGCTATTGGCTTGCTGCAAGCCGCCGGCATAGCGGTGTCGCGTTTCAACGATGTGCCGGGTCTGGCCGTGATGCGCAGCGTCGCCATGCTGGCCAATGAAGCGGCCGATGCGGTGAATCAAGGCGTGTGTGATGCAAAAGGTGCCGACGCCGCCATGCGCCTCGGGGTCAATTACCCCTGCGGTCCGCTGGCCTGGGCCGATCGTGTGGGCCTGCCCACCATCAACCGGGTGCTTTGCAACCTCGGTTTAGCCTACGGCGAGGACCGCTACCGGGTCTCTCCGCTGATTCAACACCATGTTTTTGCAAAGAAGAATTTTCATGACTGAGCCCCATCCCAACCCGCAGGCCTTGGCCGAAGAAGTGGCTGCTGCCATGTGGTCGCGCGACCGCGCTACCCAAGCCTTGAATATGCAGCTACTCAGTGTCAAACCGGGTTACGCAGTGGTTTCAATGCCGGTACAGGGCGACATGCTCAATGGCCACCAGACCTGCCACGGCGGTTACATGTTTACCCTGGCCGACAGTGCTTTTGCCTATGCCTGCAACAGCCATAACCAGAACACGGTGGCATCGGCCTGTCATATCGACTTTTTGGCACCCGCCAGAGAAGGCGACGTGCTGGAGGCCGAGGCCGTCGAGCGCTCGCTGGCCGGTCGCACTGGCGTTTATGACGTCACGGTACGCGTGCGCGGCGGCAAAACTATTGCCTTGTTTCGGGGTAAGAGCTACCGTATCAGTGGTGAAGTGATTAACGGCCTGCAGCAGGCCGAGCGCACCCAATAATTAAATGACCCAGAGGAGACAACATGCCTGTTAAAAAGCCCATGCCCGGTGATCTTGAGCCCATTGAGACGGCCAGCCGTGACGAAATTTCCGCCCTGCAACTGGAGCGCATGAAGTGGACGTTGAAGCACGCCTACGACAACGTGCCGCACTACAAAAAGAAATTCGATGAAAAAGGCGTCCACCCCGATGACCTGAGAACTTTGGCGGACCTGGCCAAGTTTCCGTTCACCACCAAAATCGACCTGCGCGACAACTACCCGTTTGGCCTGTTTGCCGTGCCGCGCACTAAAGTGGCACGCGTGCACGCCTCGTCCGGCACCACCGGCAAACCGATCGTCGTTGGTTACACGCTCAAAGACATTGATAACTGGGCCAATCTGGTAGCCCGTTCCATCCGCGCCGCGGGTGGCCGCGCCGGTGACACCTGCCACATCGCCTACGGTTACGGTTTGTTCACCGGCGGTATGGGGGCCCACTACGGTGCCGAGCGCGCCGGCTGCATGGTGATCCCGATGTCGGGTGGCCAGACCGAAAAACAGGTGCAATTGATCCAGGACTTCCAGCCCGAGATCATCATGGTCACCCCGTCTTACTCGCTGGTTATCGCCGAGGAGTTTGAGCGCCAGGGCATCAAGCCGGAAGATATTTCCCTGAAGATTGGCATCTTTGGCGCCGAGCCCTGGGGCCACGGCATGCGCGATGAGATTGAGCGCAAGTTGGGCATTGACGCCATCGACATCTATGGTTTGACTGAAGTCATGGGACCCGGCGTGGCCTGTGAGTGCATCGAATCCAAAGACGGCCCGGTCATTTGGGAAGATCATTTCTATCCCGAGATCATCAATCCGGATACCGGTGAAGTGGTCGCCGATGGCGAAGAAGGTGAACTGGTTTTCACCTCGCTGTCCAAAGAAGCCATGCCGGTGATTCGCTACCGCACCCGCGACCTGACCCGTTTGTTGCCACCCACCTCGCGCAGCTTCCGGCGTATGGACCGCATTACGGGCCGTACCGACGACATGTTGATTGTGCGTGGCGTCAACGTTTTCCCGAGCGTGATTGAAGAGCAGATCCTGCGCGACAAGCGTTTGGCCGGCACTTACCAAATTCTGCTCACCCGTGACGGCCACCTTGACAACGTTGAAGTGCGTTGCGAACTGCAGCGGGAGTTTTCCGGCCACTTGTCGCCCATGGAGATACAGGCGATTGCCAAGGAGATGCAGCACCACATCAAGACCATTGCCGGCATCTCCACCAAAGTGACGGTGATGGCGCATGAATCCATTCCGCGCACCTTGACCGGCAAGGCGCGCCGGGTGATCGACGAACGGCCCAAGCAGGTTTAGCGGCTTGAATGTATTTATTTTTAGTCTTTTAGTGCTCTATCCCTTGCTGCATATGCGCAGACAGCTATCTTTTTTATATCAAGCGAGCGTGTTTTTTCACGTAATTCATGACTGAAGCTTTTATCTGCGATGCCATTCGCACCCCCATCGGCCGCTACGGTGGCGCTTTGGCCAGCGTGCGCGCTGACGATCTCGGCGCCATCCCGCTCAAGGCCTTGATGGAGCGCAACCCCCAGGTCGACTGGACCCTGGTGGACGACATCATTTATGGCTGCGCCAACCAGGCCGGTGAAGACAACCGCAATGTGGCCCGCATGTCCGGCCTGCTGGCTGGTCTGCCGATTGAAGTTCCGGGCACGACGATCAACCGCCTGTGCGGTTCGGGCATGGACGCCATCGGCCTGGCGGCCCGCTCCATCAAGGCCGGCGACACCGAATTGATGATTGCGGGCGGGGTCGAAAGCATGTCGCGTGCACCGTTCGTGATGGGCAAGGCGGAAAGCGCCTACTCGCGCAACGCGGCCATCTTTGACACCACCATCGGCTGGCGCTTTACTAACCCGCTGATGAAGAAGCTGTACGACACGCATTCGATGCCGCAAACGGCGGACAACGTGGCGCAGGACTTTGGCATTTCGCGCGCCGACCAGGATGCATTTGCCGTGCGCTCGCAACAGCGCTGGGCCGCGGCCCATGCGGCAGGCCGCTTTTTACCCGAAATTGTGCCGGTCGTGATTCCGCGCAAGAAGGGGGAGCCGATCGTCGTCGACACCGACGAGCATCCGCGTCCGGAAACCACGCTGGAGATGCTGGCCAAGCTCAAGGGCGTGAACGGCCCCGAGCTGTCTGTGACCGCTGGCAATGCCTCGGGCGTGAATGACGGTGCCTGTGCGCTGCTGATCGCCTCCGAAGCGGCAGCACGTCAGCACGGACTGACGCCACGCGCCCGTGTCGTGGCCATGGCAACTGCAGGCGTGGCGCCGCGCATCATGGGTTTTGGCCCGGCGCCGGCCGTGCGCAAGGTACTGGCCAAGGCCGGTTTGACGCTGGACCAGATGGACGTCATCGAGCTGAACGAAGCGTTTGCCGCGCAGGGTCTGGCTGTGCTGCGCGACCTCGGCCTGGCCGACGATGAAGCGCGGGTGAATCCGAATGGTGGCGCGATTGCCATGGGGCATCCGCTCGGCATGAGTGGCGCTCGATTGGTGACCACTGCGAGTTACGAACTGGCACAGCGTGGCGGGCGTTATGCGCTCTGCACGATGTGTATCGGTGTTGGGCAAGGTATTGCGCTCATTATTGAACGCATTTAATTTTTACAACAAGGAGACAAAACCATGAAATTTAAACTGAAAAAAATTGCCGTCGCAGCCACCCTGATCATGGGTGCAATCGCCGCGTATGCAGCGGACCCGATCAAAATCGGCTCTGTGCTGTCCGTCACCGGCCCGGCCGCTTTCCTGGGTGACCCGGAACTGAAGACCTTGCAGATGTACGTGGATGAACTCAATAAAAAAGGCGGCGTGATCGGCCGCCAGTTGCAGTTGGTGCATTACGACGATGGCAGTGACGCCAACAAGGCCAATGGTTTTGCCAAACGCCTGATTGACGATGACAAGGTGGACATTCTGGTCGGTGGCACTACCACCGGCTCCACCATGTCGATGGTGCCGCTGGTCGAAAAAGCCAATATTCCGTTCATCTCCCTGGCGGGTGCGGTGGTGATTGTCGAGCCGGTCAAGAAGTGGGTTTTCAAAACCCCGCACACCGACCGTATGGCGTCAGAAAAAGTATTTGAAGACATGAAGAAGCATGGCATCAGCAAGGTAGCCTTGCTCTCTGAAACCAGTGGCTTTGGCAACTCCGGCAAGAAAGAAACAGAAGGCGTTGCTGCCAAATACGGCATCACGCTGGTGGCCAACGAAACCTACGGTCCGAAAGATACCGACGCCAGCCCACAGCTGACCAAAATCAAGAACACAGCGGGTGTGCAAGCGGTGTTCGTTTACGGTCTGGGTCAGGGCCCGGCCATCGTCACCAAGAACTACAAGCAGCTCGGCATCACCTTGCCGCTGTACCACGCTCACGGGGTGGCGTCTGAAGAGTTCATCAAGCTCGCAGGCCCGGCGGCCGAAGGGGTTCGCCTGCCTGCGGCGGCCCTGCTGATTGCCGACAAGCTGGCTGCCAACGACCCGCAGAAAGCGGTTACCACTGCTTATTCCAAAGCCTTTAAAGAAAAATGGAAAACCGATGTGTCAACGTTCGGCGGGCATGCGTACGATGGCCTGATGCTGGCGGTTGATGCCATCAAGCGCGCCAACACCACCGACAAAGCCAAGGTGCGTGATGCGATTGAAGCCACCAAGGGATTTATCGGCACCGGTGGCAAAGTCAATATGTCGGCCACCGACCATTTGGGTCTTGATCTCTCCGCATTCAACATGCTGGAAATCAAGAACGGCGACTGGACGATTGCCAAGTAATCGCATCATATGTTTGAGACCCTAGAAATTGAGCGTAGCGGGCGGGTCGCCACGGTCTGGATGAATCGTCCGGAGGTGTTTAACGCCTTCAACGAGCAACTAATTGGCGACTTGAGCGGTGCCTGCGCCGAACTCGACGCTGACGCGTCAGTGCGCGTGGTCGTTCTGGCAGGGCGGGGCCGCCATTTTTCAGCCGGAGCCGACCTCAACTGGATGCGCCGCGCCTCGTCCTACGGGGAGGCGGAAAACCAGGAGGATTCCCGCCGCTTTGCCCGCATGTTGCGGACGCTCTCGGAGATGTCCAAGCCCACCATCGCCCGGGTGCAAGGCGCCGCGTTAGGCGGCGGTACCGGCTTGGCCGCGGCCTGCGACATGGCGGTGGCGTCCGCCAATGCGGTGTTCTCGACCTCCGAGGTGAAGTTCGGGATTATTCCGGCGGTTATCAGTCCCTACGTGTTACGCGCCATCGGGCCGCGCCATGCGCTGCGGTACTTTCAGACGGCTGAACGGATTTCGGCTGACAAGGCATTGGCGATTGGTCTGGTCAACGAAGTGACCGCCGATGATGCCTTGGATGCCGGCGTTGCGACCCTGGTTGAGGCGCTGATTGCCGGTGCCCCACAGGCCCAGCAAGCGGCGAAACAGCTGATTCAAGCTGTTAACGGTCGCCCCATTGACGACACGGTTATTGAAGACACGGCACAACGTATTGCCCGCCAGCGTGCTACCGATGAAGCGAAGGATGGCATCGCCTCCTTTCTTGAAAAACGCACGCCCGCATGGCTTCTTTAATGAAAATTTATTCAACCCACAGGAGATAAGACAACATGTATACGCAGTCTTTCAATGTGCCGGACAGTCCCGGCCTGAAGTCGGTGCCCCTGGCGCCTTCGACAGAAAATCCAGAATTTCAAAACCGGTTTGACGCCAAGATTGACGCCGACGGTAAAATCGAACCTCAGGACTGGATGCCTGAGGCCTACCGTAAAACCCTGGTGCGGCAAATCAGCCAGCACGCCCACAGCGAAATCGTCGGCATGTTGCCCGAAGGCAACTGGATCAGCCGCGCGCCCAGCCTCAAGCGCAAGTGCATTTTGATTGCCAAGGTGCAAGACGAGGGCGGCCATGGCCTTTATCTGTACAGCGCCGCTGAGACGCTGGGCACCAGCCGCGATGAGATGCTGGAAGGCCTGCACAGCGGCCGCGCCAAATACAGCTCCATCTTCAACTACCCCACGCTCAACTGGGCCGATGTGGGCGTAGTGGGATGGCTGGTGGATGGCGCCGCCATCAGCAATCAGATCCCTCTGTGCCGCTGCAGTTATGGCCCTTATGCCCGCGCCATGATCCGCGTCTGCAAGGAAGAGTCCTTTCACCAGCGCCAGGGCTACGAAGCGCTCTTGGTGATGATGAAGGGCACGGCCGAGCAAAAAGCCATGGTTCAAGACGCCGTTAACCGTTTTTGGTGGAAGTGCCTGGCCATGTTCGGCCCGCCCGACGCCGACAGTCCGCACAGCGCCCAGGCCATGCGCTGGGGCATCAAACGCATCTCCAATGACGACCTGCGCCAAAAGTTCATTGATGCCACCGTGCCGCAAGCCAGGGTGCTGGGCGTGACCCTGCCCGATCCTGATCTGAAGTGGAATGAAGAACGCCAGCACCACGACTATGGACAGATTGACTGGGACGAATTCTGGTCGACCGTGAATGGCAACGGTCCCTGCAATAAAGAGCGCCTGGCGACACGGGTCAAGGCACACAAAGATGGCCAGTGGGTGCGCGATGCCGCGCTAGCCTATTCCCGCAAACAACAAACCCAAACAACCAAGGAAGCAGCATGAGCACACCCGCATTGAAAGAATGGCCCCTCTGGGAAGTTTTTGTCCGCAGCAAGCAGGGCCTGGAGCACAAGCATTGCGGCAGTCTGCACGCCGCCGATGCCCAGCAGGCGCTGCAGATGGCGCGTGATGTGTACACCCGTCGCCAGGAAGGCGTGAGCATTTGGGTGCTGCCTTCGGCCAGCATCACTGCTAGCGCACCAGAGGACAAGGAGTCGATGTTCGAGCCCGCGGCCGACAAGATCTATCGCCACCCCACCTTCTACGAAATCCCTGACGAAGTGGGGCACATGTAATGGCAGCGCATTCCGACTACCTGCTGCATCTGGCCGACAACGCCCTGATCCTCGGGCAGCGCAACGCCGAATGGTGTGGCCATGGCCCGATTCTGGAAGAAGATCTGGCCCTGGCCAACAACAGCCTGGACCTGATTGGTCAGGCGCGCTTGTTGTACCAACACGTCGCCACCCTGCGCAACGATGGTCGCACCACCGAAGACATGCTGGCTTACTTCCGTGATGTGCCGGATTTTCGCAACTACACCTTGCTGGAATTGCCTCACAGTACGGCGCTGGCGCCCACTGCAGCGGGTGACCGCGACTATGCGGTGACGATTGCACGCAACTTTCTCTACAGCGCCCTGATGGTGCTGGTGTGGGATGCGCTCAAGGCGTCCAAGGATGCGCAACTGGCGGCGATTGCCGCCAAGTCGCTCAAGGAAACGCAATACCACCTGCGCCACTCGCGCGACTGGTTGCTGCGCATGGGTGATGGCACCGAGGAGTCGCACGCCCGAGTTCAAGCGGCTTTGGCGCATTTAATGCCTTACACGCAGGAATTCTGGACGTCGAGCGCTATGGAAACTGTAGCGATTGAGGCCGGTGTCGGCGTGGCGACCAACAGCCTGCAAGCTGCCTGGAACGAAGTCGTCAACGACACGCTGGCTCAAGCAACCCTCACGCGCTCCAGCACCGACGGCCATGTTTCCACCGGCAAGCAGTGCCTGCATTCTGAGCACCTGGGTTTTGTGCTGGCCGAGATGCAGAGCCTGGCCCGCGTCCATCCCGAAGCTGTCTGGTAAACCCCATGAACGCAGTACCCTTACCGGACGGGCCCATTGCTGAAAAGCAAGCCTCTGACCCACACCACGCGGTGTGGGCCCTGCTGGAGTCAGTGACTGACCCGGAAATTCCGGTGGTGTCGCTGCGCGAAATGGGCATCTTGCGGGCGGTCCGCGACAGCGCTGAGGGCCTGGAGGTGGTCATCACCCCGACCTACAGCGGCTGCCCGGCCATGAGCCAAATGGAAGACGACGTGGTTGCGGCGTTGGCGCAAGCCGGTGTGGCCGCCCGCGTGGTTACCCAGCTGGCGCCAGCGTGGTCCACCGACTGGATGACGCCCGAGGGGCGCGCCAAGTTGCGGGCCTACGGCATTGCGCCGCCGCAGGCCAGCGCTTGTGCCAACCAGGGCGGCAACGTGGTGCAGTTTGCTACCAAAAAAATAGCTGACTATGCACAGCCAGCGGTCATTTGCCCTCAATGTGGCTCAGAAAACACCACCGAAACCTCGCATTTTGGTTCCACGGCTTGCAAGGCGCTGTACCGCTGCCTGAATTGCATGGAACCGTTTGATTACTTCAAACCTTATTGAGCGCTCCTGCGTCCCCACCATGTCCACCATTCCCCGTTTTCACGACCTCAAGCTCGCGCGCATCAGCCCTGAAGCTGCCGGGTCTGTCTCCATTGCGTTCGCCATTCCGCAAAATCTGCGTGAAACTTTTGCGTTCCAGCCAGGCCAGTATCTGACGCTACGCGCCACCATCAAGGGTGCCGATGTGCGGCGCAGCTACTCCATCTGCAGCACCCGCAGCCACCTTACGGAGCAGCATGAATTGGTGGTGGGCATTCGTCCGATGGAGGGCGGTGTGTTTTCCAACTGGGCGGCGCATGAACTCAAAGTGGGGGACACCCTCGCCGTGATGCCGCCGGACGGACGCTTTGTGTCGAAACGCCCCCGTGCGCTGCACCGCGTCGGTTTTGCCGCCGGTTCCGGCATCACGCCTATTCTGTCGATCATGGCGAGTTCGCTGGAAGAACAGCCTGACTCCAAGTTCACCCTCATCTACGGCAACCGCAGCATGGCCAGCGTGATGTTCAATGAGTCGCTGCAGGACCTGAAAGACCTCTACCCCGATCGCCTCACGCTGATTCACATCCTCTCGCGCCAGGCGCAGGAGGCCGATCTGCTGCAAGGCCGCATCGACGGCGACAAAATTCGCGCCATCATCGACGCACTGCTCCCGGTGGGCAGCATGGACGAAGTGTTCATCTGCGGTCCTGAAGTCATGATCGAAGCCACCGAGACCGCGCTGCTGGCCGCCGGTGTGCCCGCCAACCGCGTGCACAGCGAACGCTTTACCTCGCCCGTACTGGAAGAACTCACGCCCGCTGACCGGCAGGCGGCTGTGGCCGGCCACAAGATGCCAGTGGTGGGCAAGGTGGCGCTGACCATCGTGCTTGACGGCAAGCCGCACGAATTGCAAATGGGCTCTGACCAAAAGGTGCTGGACGTGGCGCTCGCCGCCGGGCTGGACCTGCCTTATTCATGCAAGGGCGGCGTCTGCTGCACCTGCCGCGTCAAGGTGATGGAAGGCAGTGTGCACATGGACAAGAATTTCGGCCTGGAAACCTGGGAAACAGAAAAAGGCTTCGTGTTGTCTTGCCAGGCCCGTCCGACCAGCGAGCGGCTGGTGGTGAGCTACGACGAACGTTAGAGCTTTGTGTCGCGTGCCATCAGTGGGTTGATATTCAATGCACTGATGGCACTGTGCTTCTGTACTTGTGGGTGCACACGTTGAGCAATCCAGCGCGTGGTTTTCGCATGGCTATGTTAAAAATGCGAATGACCACAAAACTGAAATCACTGCGTCTGATATTGGGTTTTCAAATAGCGGCTATTTCTCGCTCTGGCTCGCCGCGGCCGGTCAAGTGCAAGCCGGTGTGTCGTATTACGGAGCCCTAAGCGGTGCAGGAACTGACCGGACGCTTAGCCGGTTTCGGCAAGTTTTTACCTCTGCTAGCGCGCCCGTTCTGATATTGCACGGCACGAATGATTCCACCGTACCGGTTTTGAAGGCTATTGAGTTGGACGCGATTCTTGCGGCAACGCAGACTCCGCATGAGCTTCAATAATATGCCGGAGCCGAACACCGGTTCGATCGCGATAGGGATGACAGCAATGACTCAGCCGCTGCAGATGCGTGGCAGCGCACGAAATCTTTTTTGAGCAAGATGTAAAAAGATTAACCGCAGGATCAGAACTTCTGGATTGATCAATTAGCGAACTGCTGTCCTTTTTTTGCATCGTGAAGGCAACGTTGATGTGCCTCATGGCCGAATCAGTTGAACAAAGGATAATTGCCCGGCTGCAGGATTTAGAGATACAGACGATGACCCCAGGAATGAAATACATCAAGACAGACAAGGGCAGGGTAGAGATTGCCGAACGAAGCGGTGGTTTGAGTGCGCTGCAACGGCGTGTCCTGATCGTTGTTGACGGGAGTAAAACGGTCAACGATCTAGGCGCCTTCGTGCGCGTCGGTGAATTGGAGGCCGTCCTGAATTACTTGCTGCAAGAGGGCCTGATTGAAGCGACCAACCACATTGCCCCCTTGCAGCCACCCGCCGCACCCGGTTTTGCCGCAGCCGAAACGACCGAGTCACCCCGACCTGCAACCAGCCCGGAAGAATTTAAAAAAGTGCAACAGGAAGCGTCTCGCTTTGTGTCGGACAGCCTGGGTGCCTCCGGTGAGCCGATCTGTGCCGCCATTGACCGCTGTGAGAGTCCTGCCGAGTTGCGTAAATTACTACGCGGTGTAGAAATTTTTATCGGCCAAAGACTGAGCACGGAGACCACGCAAGCGTTCGCGCGCCATTTCGGCTCGTTGCTGTTGTAGCTGCTAGGGGCGTAACTGATCGCTGGAGGGCCAGTCGGTAAAGGGAAAAGGCGGCTCTTCGGTGGCAAAACTGACGAAGTTTGCAATCTGGCCCTGGTAACGGCCCAGGCTGCCACCCAATGCAGACAAACGCGTATTGGGGGCATCGCTGACCAGCATCAGTACAAACTGGATGATGGCTACGCAAAACAGCAAGGTGCTGGCCAATTGGTAGGCCAAGGCCATCAAGATCATCAGCAGACCCCGTAACCAGATGTTGCGCTGGGTCTTGGCTTCAGCAGGAAATTCGCTCATGGTCGTTCCTTTTAAATAGGGGTTTTTGAAGTTGCCGAAAATAGCTCGGAGGTGATCTCGTACGAGCGAAGACGAGCTGCATGTTCAAAAATTTGCGAGGTAATCATCAGCTCATCGGCCCCGGTGTGTTCAATGAATGCGTTGAGACGTGCACGCACGGTCTCCGGTGCGCCAATGGCCGAACATGATAAAACGCTGTCGAGCAAGGCGCGCTCTGCCGGTCCCACCCGGTTGGGGTAATCGGCCACGGGTGGTGGCAGGCGGGCAGGGCGCCCGCTGCGCAGGTTCACAAAAGCTTGCTGCATCGAGGTGGCCCTAAAGGCTGCTTCTGCATCGCTGTCGGCGGCGAACACGTTAAAGCCCAGCATGACATAGGGCTTGGCCAGCTGTGCCGAGGGACGAAAGTTGGCGCGGTACAACTCAATGGCCTGCATCATCTGCTGCGGTGCAAAGTGCGAGGCAAAGGCATAGGGCAGGCCGAGCGCCGCGGCCAACTGCGCACCAAACAGGCTGGAACCCAGAATCCAGACGGGGATGTTCAAACCCTGCCCCGGCACCGCGTGCACCGGGTTTTTAGAAGAGTCTGAAAAGTAATCCATCAGCTCGACGACATCACGCGGAAACTCATCGGCATCCGAGGACAGATTGCGACGCAAGGCGCGTGCGGTGATCTGGTCCGAGCCGGGTGCACGCCCCAGCCCGAGGTCGATACGACCGGGGTACAGCGACTCCAGCGTACCAAACTGCTCGGCAATGACCAGTGGCGAATGGTTGGGCAGCATGATGCCGCCCGCACCTACCCGAATACGGCTGGTGCCGCCCGCCACGTGTCCGATCAGCACCGAGGTCGCGGCACTGGCAATGCCGGGCATGCCGTGATGCTCCGCCAGCCAGTAGCGCTGGTAGCCCCAGCGCTCAGCGTGCTGGGCCAGGTCAAGGGTATTGCGAAAGGACTGCGCAGCGTCGCCGCCTTGCACGATGGGGGAGAGGTCGAGCACTGAAAAAGGGATCATGTTCAACATATTAGGTCATTCAAATGAACGACAAGCCGGTGCTGTGTCAAATCCCCTTGTTGCGAATTAGACAAAACTGGTTAACACTGAACTCAAGAAATTGTATGCAACCTGTTTGACGGATAAAAACAATGTCCATTTCCAGCCTGACGCCCGGTGCGCTTCGCGTTGCCATCGCCCCTGAATCTCTCGGGTTCTCCGATACGTCCGAGTTACTGCAACTCCCGCTGCCCTGGATCGGGCAGGCGCGTGCGCAAGCTGCGGCGCGCTTTGGTCTGGGCATGGAGCAAGCGGACTACAACCTGTTTGTTTTGGGCGAGGTCGGTAGCGGGCGATCGTCCTTGTTGCAGCAGGTGATGCAGGCGGTGGCCGCCAACAAGTCCGTACCCCCAGATTTGTGTTACTTGCACAACTTTGATGCCCCTGAAAAACCACGGGCGCTGCGTCTGCCACCCGGCCAAGGGCGTTTGCTGCGGCAACTCATGACGCAGATGAGCAAGACGCTGCAAAAAGAAATCCCCCGGCGCCTGGATGGCCCCGATTTCAAGGCCGAGAGCGAGCACATGGAAAAGACCTACAAGGTCGAAGAGGCCAAGGCTTATGCCGAACTCGACGCCTTTGCCGAGGCCCGCAGTTTTGCCTTGTACCGCGAAAATGGGCATCTGGTGTTTACCTTGCTGGGGGCCAAAGGCAATGCATTGACCGAGAGCGAGGCGCGCTCTTTGCCGAAAGAACGCCGGGCCCAGATTGATCTGGCCGAGCAGGAATTACGTGAAGAAATCGTGCGCTATCTGGACAAGACCAGGCCAATAGAGCGCGTCATGAATGAAGGCTTGGCCGCGCTGCGGCGCCAGGTGGTCAAGCCGCTGCTGGATCACGAAGTGCAGGAAATCCGCGTCGGTCTGAAGAAGCAGATCAAGGATTCCGTCAAGCTTGGGGCCTATCTGGAGGGGGTCATGCACGACGTGCTCGACAACCTGGAGTTGTTCCGGGTGTCCGATGTCGATGAAGAACTGCGGCTGGAGGAGCTGGCCGCCGTGTTGTCCCGTTACCGGGTGAACTTGCTGGTGGACAACGAGGGTCTGGCTGGTGCGCCGGTGATCGTTGAGGACAATCCAACGTTCCGCGCCCTGTTTGGCAGCATTGAGTATCAGCCGGAAGAGGATGCGCTGATGACCGATTTTTCACGCATCCGCGCGGGCAGTTTGCTCAAGGCGCATGGCGGTTTTCTGATGTTGCATTTGCGCGACCTGCTGACTGACGAATTGGTCTGGGAAAAGCTGCGCCGTTTTTCACGTTGCGGCAGGTTGCAAATTGAAGATCCAGGCCCGATTCTCACGCCGATGGCGGCCGTGTCGCTGGAACCCGAGGCGGTGGATGTGGAGGTCAAGATTGTCCTGATTGGCTCCACCGAGCAGTACTATGAATTGCAGGAGGCCGACCCGGAGTTTGCCCGGCGCTTTCGGGTCAAGGTGGACTTTGCCGAGAGCTTTTCGGCGAACGCCCAAACCTACAGTGCTTCGGCAGTTTTTGTGGCCCACACCTGCCAGAAACTGGGTTTAACGCATTTTTCCGCATCAGCCGTGGCGCGTCTGCTGGAAGACTCGCACCGGGAGGTGGACGACCAGTCGCGTCAGAGTGCCATCTTTGCCCGCACTGAGGCTCTGGTAATGGAAAGCGCGGCGGTGTGCAAGGCACGCGCCGGCACGTTGGTCGAATCGGCCGACATCGAAGCCGCTTTGCAGGCGCGCAACTTGCGCCATGACTACCCGGACCAACGCCTGCAGGAATCCATCACTGACGGGGACCGGCTGATTTCCTTGTACGGAGAGAGAACAGGTCAACTCAACGGACTGACACAAATCGATTTGGGGGATTACCGGTTTGGTTTTCCGGTGCGGGTCACGGCGCGCACTTATGCCGGTAATGAAGGCTTGCTCAACATTGAGCGCGAGGTGGAAATGTCCGGTCCGATCCACGACAAGGGCGTTTTGATATTGCACAGCTACCTGTCGGCGTTGTTCGCCCATATCGCGCCTTTAGCGCTGAATGCGTCCATTGTGTTTGAACAGGAATACCACGGTGTGGAGGGAGATTCGGCGTCTTGCGCAGAGTTGTATGCAGTTCTGTCGTCGCTCTCGGGGCTGCCTCTCAAGCAGGGTATTGCGGTGACTGGCGCGGTCAACCAGCATGGCGAAGTGTTACCGGTGGGCGGGATCAACGAAAAGATTGAAGGTTACTTTCGAATCTGTGAAACGGCCGGTCTGGATGGCAAACAGGGCGTGCTGATTCCCCACCGCAACCGACGCCATCTGATGCTGGAGGGCAAGCTTGTGCAGGCGGTGAGCCAGGGTTTGTTCCATATCTACACGGCGGAGCATGTGAGCGACGGCATCGCGCTGCTGACCGGGTATTCATCGGGTATGCCGATCGCTGCGGGCGGCTATGCCCATGACAGTGTGCTGGGCCTCGCCCAGAAAACGTTGCAAACCTACCGACGGGCGTGCCAATTGGCGGAGCATCCAAAGGTGAGCCGCAAAAACTCACGCTGAAATTTATGGGCTTGGCCTTTGGGGCCTCTTTGCTCCGGGCTTGCGCGTGGGGTCAAGTCAGGTTGCCCGTGGCCACAGACGTGTTGCCCGACGCCTGCGTCGGTTCAATTAAGCCGCCCGGAACAGGCAAAATAAGCCCCAATGACCACAAAAACTTTAATTATTGGCGGGGGAATAGGCGGCTTGGCAGCAGCGCTGGCGTTTTCCCGCGCGGGCGCTCCGGTTGAGTTGTTCGAACGTTCCCCCGAGTTCACCGAGGTCGGGGCCGGTATTCAGCTAGGCCCCAACGTGGTGAAGGTGCTCCATGACTGGGGTTTGCAAGAGGCCCTGGCCGGCGTTGCCGCATTTCCGGACCGTTTGCAGGTGCGCAGCGCCATGTCGGGTCATGAACTCGGGGTCTTGCGTCTGGGGGCTGCGGCCCTGGAACGTTACGGATCGCCTTATGCGACGATTCATCGGGCTGATTTGCACAACTTGCTGCTCACGGCATTAAAAGACAAGAGCGTGCAGCTCACGGTGAACAGTTCGGTGGAACGGTTTGTGCAGCAGGACACGGGTGTCACCCTGTTCACCGCCGACGGGCGCGAGGCGCAAGGGGATGTCTTGGTGGGCGCGGACGGCCTCTGGAGCCAGGTGCGGCAACAATTGCTGAACGACGGTGCACCCCGCGCCACTGGGCATTTGGCCTATCGGGCCATGGTGCCGCAAAGCAGCTTGCCAGCGCGTTTGCAATCGCGCCAGATCACCGTTTGGCTTGGGCCTCAATTGCACGTCGTGCAGTACCCGGTGCGCGGGGGGGAGTGGCTCAATGTCGTGGCGATCGTGCACGGACGGACAGAGGGCGATATGGCGCATTGGGACCACAGCGCAAACCCCGCCAAGTTGAGAAGCGCCATGACGGCGACCTGTGCCCCCTTGCAAGATCTGATTCAGGCCATTGAGCACTGGCGGCTGTGGGCACTGAGCATCCGGCCGCCAATGCGGGGTGCGCATGAGCAGGCCCAGGGCCGGGTTGCGCTGCTAGGCGACGCGGCGCATCCCATGTTGCCCTATCTGGCGCAGGGTGCCGGTATGGCGATTGAAGATGCGCACTGTCTGGCGCGTGCCGTGGGCACCCGTGGCCTTGATGTACCGACCGCATTGGCGCAGTACGCCGCGAGTCGCTGGCAACGCAACGCGCGGGTGCAGGCCGGTGCCATTCGCAATGGAAGGATATTTCATGCGACCGGCTTGGTCAGTTGGGGACGCGATGCGGCGATGAAGCTGCTGGGCGAACGCTTGCTGGACAATCCCTGGCTCTATCGGAGTCAGCCCTGATGGAGACTTTCGCCTGGCAGAATCCCCGGCGAATCGGCCACCGGGACGAGGTGCATCAAGGTGCTAACTTGCTTCCATTTTAATAGCTACTTGCGCAATAGCTACGGGGGCTAGAGCCTTAAATGATGTTAGCCTGTGACAAGTGGGCGACTTAAAGCCGGCCCAGCAGCAAAAATTCCATCAACGCTTTTTGTACGTGCAGCCGGTTTTCGGCTTCTTCCCACACCACCGATTGCGGTCCGTCGATGACGTCGGCTTCAACTTCTTCCCCGCGGTGCGCGGGCAGGCAGTGCATGAACAATGCATCGGGCTTGGCGGCACGCATCATGTCGGCGTCCACGCACCAGTCGGCAAAAGCCACTTTGCGGGCTTCATTTTCGGCCTCGTAACCCATGCTGGTCCAGACGTCGGTGGTCACCAGATCGGCTCCTTCGCACGCTTTCATAGGGTCACTGAACACCTGGTAGCTCTCCGCCGAGCGCAGGCCGGCGATGGATTGATCGACCTCGTAGTCGCCAGGGGTGCTGACATGCACCTTGAAATCAAGAATTTCGCTGGCCTGCAGCCAGGTGTTGGCCATGTTGTTGCCGTCACCCACCCAGGCCACGGTCTTGCCTTTGATGGAGCCGCGGTGCTCGATGTAGGTAAAGATGTCCGCCAGAATTTGGCAGGGGTGGAATTCGTTGGTCAGGCCGTTGATCACCGGCACGCGGGAATGCGCTGCAAAACTCTCGATTTTGGTTTGTTCAAAGGTCCGGATCATCACCAGATCAACCATGCGGCTGATGACTTTGGCACTGTCTTCAATCGGCTCCGCGCGGCCCAGCTGGCTATCACCCGTGGTGAGATGCACCACGCTGCCCCCCAGCTGGTACATGCCGGCCTCAAAGCTTACCCGGGTGCGGGTGGAGGCTTTCTCAAAAATCATGGCCAGGGTTCGATCCGCCAGCGAGTGGTGCTTTTCGTAAGCCTTGAACTTCTTTTTGATCAGTGCGGCCCGCTCGAACAAATAGGCGTAATCGCTGGCGTTGAGGTCGCTGAATTGCAGATAGTGTTTCATTCCGGGTTCTCGGCTGGCTAGTTGGGGATCAAGTCGCGTTTATCAGGCCGCGTCAAGCAGGAGCTGCTTGATCAGTGGACACAGGATGCTGACCACTTCGTCAGCTTCGGCCGTGGTCATAATCAGCGGCGGCACCAGCCGGATGACGGTGTCCGCGGTGACACTGATCAGCAGGCCGTTGTTGGCACATTGCCCCACCAGCGCCGCGCAAGGCTTGGCCAACTCGACGCCGAGCATCAGGCCCTGGCCGCGAATCTCTTTGACGGCGTGGCTCGCCAGTTCGGCCGCAAGCGCCTGGGCCAAGGCTGCCGCCAGGTGTTTGCCAACGCACGCAGCATTCTCCAGCAGCCCCTCTTCTTCAATGATGCGGATGGTCTCCACCCCGGCGCGCATGGCCAGCGGGTTGCCGCCAAAGGTCGAGCCGTGGTTGCCGGGCTGGAAAATGTTGGCCGCCTTGGGGCCGGCCACCACCGCGCCAATTGGCACGCCCGAGCCCAATCCTTTGGCCAGTGGCATCACATCGGCCTTGATGCCGGCCCACTGGTGGGCAAACCATTTGCCGGTGCGGCCCATGCCGCTTTGCACTTCGTCAATCATCAGCAGCCAGTCGCGCTCGTCGCACAGCTGCCGCACCGCTTTGAGGTAGTCGATGTGCATTGAGTTGATGCCGCCTTCGCCCTGGATGGCTTCAAAAAATACCGCCACCACATTCGGATTACCTTCTGTTGCCTGCTTCAGGCTATCAATGTTATTGAGCGGCACCCGGATGAAACCTTCCACCAAAGGCCCAAAACCGGCCTGGATTTTGGGGTTGCCGGTGGCGCTCAGGGTGGCGATGGAGCGGCCATGAAAGGCCTTGTCATACACCACGATCTCGGGACGTTCGATGCCCTTGTCATGGCCAAACTTGCGGGCCAGTTTCAAGGCCGCTTCATTGGCTTCCAGACCGGTGGAGCAGAAAAAGACATTGGTCATGCCCGACAGTTCGACCAGCTTTTTCGCCAGCACCTCCTGATTCGGCACATGGTAGTAATTGGAGCTGTGAATAATTTTGGCGATCTGGTCCTGCAGGGCCGGCACCAGCTTCGGATGGTTATGTCCGAGGGTATTGACGGCAATGCCGCCGAGCGCGTCCAGATACGACTTGCCGTTGACATCCCAGACGCGGCAGCCCTGGCCATGCGACAGGGCGATCGGCACGCGGCCATAGGTGTTCATCACGTGGGGCGAGGCGGCTTCAATGAAGGGTGAAGCGACAGCTTCGGTCGCGGTCAGTGCGGCGTTCATGGTTTTCAAACTCCAGTGTCTTAATCAGTTGGGGACAGAGCCAGCGCGCATTGCGTAGCTGAGGTCGGTCCCTCAAAGTCTCACAAACAAAGCGGCCCAACGCAGGTTGGGCCGTTGAAGCGTGATTTTAGGCCTATCACCAGGATTGATTTTTGATAATCTGGCATCACTCCAATGCGTTTTGCGTTTCTGCTCAACTCTTCTATAAGACATAAGATCGATTAGAATGAACGCGCATCGCACCATCCCGACGGTGCTCACTGACTGACCTCTACCCGATGGTTTCCAATTCTGCCAAAGAAGTTTTTATTCTGGGTTTAACCCAAAGCGGACGCCCCTTTCGCCCCAGCGATTGGGCGGAGCGTTTGGCAGGCGTCATGAGTCAGTTTCGCCCTGGTGGTCCGCAGCCGGGCAGCCATCTGGGGTATTCGCCCTGGTGCATTCCCACCACGGTCAATGGCGTGCGCTGTGTCGTGGTTCATCATGATTTGCGCGAGTACGAAGTCATGGCCTGGGACTTCTGCATGAACTTCGCCAAAGACAACGACCTGCAAGTCTCACAAGGTGCACCAGCGCCCAACACCCCCAAGACTCCCTGACTAAACGTGGTTTGCGCCAGATACAAAAAAGCCGTCTTTCGACGGCTTTTTGCTTTGCTGACAGCGCACCCGTTACAAACGGCGCATTCTTAATTACTCAGGAATGCGTGCGATTTGCCTGAAATCAGGCGGCTTTTGCGACCAGGGCTTTCACCTTGGTAGACAGACGGCTCTTATCGCGAGCTGCCTTGTTTTTATGGAAGATGCCTTTGTCGGCCACGGTGTCAACCACGGCTTGCATCTTGGCAAACAATTCAGTGGCTTTAGCCTTGTCACCAGCGACAACAGCTTTTTCCACATTCTTCACCGCAGTGCGGTATTTGGAACGCAGCGAAGTGTTCGCGGCGTTGATTTTGACGTCCTGACGGACGCGCTTAAGGCCCGACGCAAGGCGTGGGTTTTTTTTCTTGGGTTTGGTAGATGCCATATTAATAGTTCCTTGGGTCTGTGGATGTTGTCAGCAAAGCCTTCGATTCTATCAGCTACGCATCTGTGGATGGGCTTGCACCAAATCCGCTGGCCGGACACAGCTACACTTCGCGTCGTGAGTCTCTTCAAATCTGCTTCTATTGTCTCCCTGTTGACCCTGGTTTCACGTATCACTGGTTTGGTGCGCGAACTCCTGATTGCGTCGACTTTTGGTGCCAGCGCCTTGACGGACGCCTTCAATGTGGCGTTTCGCATTCCCAACTTGTTTCGCCGCTTTTTTGGCGAGGGCGCCTTCAGCCAGGCGTTTGTGCCAGTGCTGGCGGCTTCCAAAGCCCAGCACGGCGAGGCTGCCACCCAGGCGCTGATCGACCGGGCGGCGATTGTGCTGACCTGGGTCTTGCTGCTCATCAGTGTCATTGGTGTTTTGGGGTCTCCCGCCTTGGTCTGGGCCATGGCCAGTGGCTTGCAGAAGAACCCGCACGGCTTTGAGGTGGCGGTTGTCATGACGCGCTGGATGTTCCCCTACATCGCGTTCATGTCGCTGGTGGCACTGGCCGCTGGCGTGCTCAACACCTGGAAGCGTTTTGCAGTGCCTGCCGCCACGCCGGTGCTGCTTAACTTGTGCATGATTGTTGCCGCCTGGCTTGGCGCGCCATGGTTCAAAACCCTGGGTATTGAACCGATTTATGCGCTGGCCGGCGGCGTCCTGATGGGTGGCGTGCTGCAATTGGCGGTGCAATTGCTGGCTCTGAAGAAACTGGGACTGATGCCGCACATCACCTTGCGCTGGAGTGCATTGCGCACGGCCTGGGCTGATCCCGGCACCAAAAACATCATCAAATTGATGGGGCCGGCGCTGTTGGGCGTGAGCGTGGCGCACATTTCGATGCTGATCAACACGCAAATCGCCTCGCGGCTGGCGACCGGCAGCGTGAGCTGGATCACCTACGCCGACCGGCTGATGGAGTTCCCCACCGCCATGCTCGGCGTCGCCATGGGCGTGGTGCTGATGCCGCAACTCGCGCTCGCCCGTGCGGCGGGCGATGCCAGAAAATACTCCGCCATGCTGGACTGGGGTTTGCGTCTGGTGGTACTGCTGGCCGTGCCGTGTGCGGTGGCGCTGATTGCCTTTGCCAAGCCGCTGGTGGCGGTGCTCTATCACTATGGAGCCATTACCGAATTTGACGTGCAACAAATCACCTATGCCCTGATGGGCTGGGGCGTGGGCTTGATCGGGATTGTGGCCATCAAGGTGCTGGCGCCCGGTTACTACGCCAGCCAGGACACCAAAACACCGGTGCGTGTGGCCATCGCGGTGCTGGTCATCACGCAGTTGCTCAACATTATGTTGGTGCCGCTGTTTGCGCATGCGGCGCTGACGCTGTCGATCGGTATCGGCGCCATGATCAACGCGGTCTGGTTGCTGGCGGGGCTGCTCTGGCGCCGCAGTTACAAGCCCGAGCCGGGCTGGATTGTGTTTATATTCCAGGTGATTGCGGCCAGCGCGTTGCTGCTGGTGTTTTTAATGTGGGCGAACGGGGCCGTTGCCTGGACGCAGATGCCGGGCGAGAATTTAAAGAGAATTTTGCTTCTGGCCCTTGTCCTGTCGGCCTCTGCAGCTATTTACTTCATAGCGCTGTGGGCTTCTGGGCTCAAGCTGCGGCAGTTTATTCGGCGTTGAGCCGGCAGGGTTTTCTCACATAGTTTCGGGAAGGATGTTCGTATGAAGCTGTCATTGGCTCTACCCACTCCGCTGGAGTATTTTGCGTCCCTGGTGCAAAGTGATGCCGACTTCCCGCTGCTGGAGGCGGCCGTCTGCCTGGCGCAGGATGAATACCCGGATCTGGACGTGCAGCAGGTACTCGGTGAAGTCGATCAATTGCTGGCCCGGCTGAAACTCCGGATTCCGCCCGATGCCGGACCGCTGCAGAAGCTGCGCGCCGTCAATCAATTTTTCTTTCGCGATTTGAGCTTTGCCGGCAACGTCAACCACTATTACGACCCCGACAACAGTTATGTGAGTGTCATATTGCATACCCGGCGGGCTATTCCCATTTCGCTGGCCGTGGTGTGGCTGGAACTGGCGCAGGGCTTGGGGCTGGCCGCACGGGGTGTCGGTTTTCCGGGCCACTTCATGCTGAAAGTCAATTTGCCCAATGGGCAAGTGGTGATCGATCCGCTGGACGGTCAGTCGCTGAGCCGCGAAGAGCTGGCCGAACGGCTGGAGCCGTTCCGGCAAAAAGTGGGCCTGGACAATGAATTTGAAGTCCCCCTGGGTCTCTATCTGCAGACGGCGCCACCGCGCGAGATCATCTCAAGGATGTTGCATAACCTGAAAGAAATTCACACCGATCAGGAAGACTGGCAGCGTCTGATCGCGGTCCAAAACCGGCTGATTGTGTTGCTGCCGCAAGCCTGGACCGAGTACCGTGACCGGGGCCTGGCCTATGCGGAAGCGGGTCAGACGGGGCGGGCGCTGGAAGACCTGGAAACCTATCTGGTCAATGCCGAAAAAGGGGTGGACATAGACGCCATCGCCAAGCGGGCGGCTGAACTGAGAGGCACCAAGCGCTAAAAGTAGCTTGTCGCTGGCGCAGCCACGGTTGTCGCGATACCCGGCGCTTCTGCTTAAAATTTATAGAAAATAGGGCGCTAGCCCCCGTGTAATAAGCGCAAGAAGCTATTATTTCAGGAGTGGATGGCTAGTTTCTCAGAGGGGCGCACCAGCAGCAAGCCCAAAGCCAGGACACTGAAAACGGTGCCCGCGACAAAAGTGAAAGAAGCGCCAAACTGGTCCCACAGCCAGCCAGCCAGCGCACTGGCCACCAGCATGGCCAGGCCGCTCATGAGGTTGAAGAAGCCAAAAGCCGTGCCGCGCAAATTCTCGGGTGCCGTCGCGGCCACCATGGTGGCCAGCAAGCCTTGCGTCATGGCCATGTGCAGCCCCCACAACGAAATTCCGGCCCAGACCCAAGTCCATTGGTTGCTGTAGGCCAGCAGCGCGTCCGCTGCGATTAATAAAACCAGGCCCCAAGCGAGCAGGGTGGTGTGGCGCACCCGGTCGGCGAGTTTGCCAAAGGGGTAGGCACAGGCCGCGTAGATCAGGTTCATGCCGATCAGCACCAGCGGCGTCCAGGCCAGAGCTAAACCACCTTGTTGCGCACGCAGCACCAGAAACGCCTCACTGAAGCGCGCCAGCGTGAACACCGCCCCAATGCCGACCACCCACCAGTAATCAGAACTTAGCCGTTGCAAATTGACGCGGCTGATGGGATTGCTGCGAATGGCGCCTGCGGGCCGCTCGGGCTCACGCACCCCCCAAATCAGCAGCATCACGCACAGAAACGCCGGGATGGTGGCCACCCAAAACACCGCCCGAAAATCATTGGCCCACAGCAGCATGAGTCCCATGGCGAGCAAGGGGCCAACGAAGGCGCCCACGGTATCGAGCGACTGGCGCAGTCCAAAGGCGGCACCGCGCAAAGCGGGTGGCGTGATGTCGGCGACCAGCGCATCGCGCGGTGCGCCGCGTATACCTTTGCCCACGCGGTCGATCAGGCGAGCTGTCAGCACCAAGCCGGCGGTGCTGGCCAGAGCAAACAGCGGTTTCGACAAGGCGCCCAAGCCATAGCCCAACACCGCCAGGGGTTTGCGCTTGCCCCAGTAGTCGCTAACGACACCCGAAAATACTTTGACGATCAGCGCGGTGGCTTCGGCGGCGCCTTCAATCAGGCCGACCGCAAACACGCTGATGCCCAGCGTGGTGACCATGAAAACCGGCAGCAGGCTGTGAATCATCTCGGACGAGATGTCCATCAGCATGCTGACAAAGCCCAGCGCCCAGATGCCGGGCGGGATGTGTCGCAAGGTATGGGCAGACGTGGACACGTTCAGCCTTGGCTCAGCGCACGACTACCGCAGCATCCTCACCGCGGGCGGCGATGACGCCGATCTTGTGCACCTGCTCGCCCGCCGCGCGCAAGGTAGCGGCGCAAGCGGCAGCGTTGGCGGCATCAATCACCACCACCATGCCGATGCCGTTGTTAAAGGTGCGGTTCATCTCGATATCGTCAATCGCGGCCGTGGCTTGCAGCCAGGCAAACAATTCAGTTTGCGGCCAGCTGCCCTTGACCAAATGCGCTGCCGTGCCTTCGGGCAGCACGCGCGGGATGTTTTCCAGCAGACCGCCGCCCGTGATGTGGGCCAGCGCCTTGATGGGGTGCGCTGCCAGCGCCGCCAGCACATTCTTCACGTACAGGCGGGTTGGCTCCATCACGGCTTGTTTGAAGGGCTTGCCATCCAGCATGGCCGGCAGATTGGCGCCCGCGCGTTCAATGCACTTGCGCACCAGGCTGAAACCATTGGAGTGCACCCCGCTGGACGCCAGACCCAGCACCACATCGCCGGGTTTGACTTCAGCCCCCGTGAGGATTTTTGATTTTTCGACGGCGCCGACGGCAAAGCCGGCCAAGTCGTATTCGCCCGCCGGGTACATGCCGGGCATTTCGGCTGTTTCGCCACCAATCAGGGCGCAGCCGGACAGCTCGCAACCTTTGGCAATGCCGCCGACGACGGCAGCCGCCGTGTCGATATCCAGCTTGCCGCAGGCAAAGTAGTCCAGAAAAAACAGCGGTTCGGCACCTTGCACCAGCACGTCGTTCACGCTCATGGCCACCAGATCAATGCCCACGGTGTCGTGCATGTCCCACTCAAAGGCCAGTTTGAGCTTGGTGCCGACCCCGTCGGTGCCGCTCACCAGGACTGGCTCTTTGTAACGCTTGGGCACTTCAAACAGGGCGCCAAAGCCACCGATACCGGCCAGCACGCCGTCGCGCATCGTCTTCTTGGCCAGCGGTTTGATCCGTTCGATCAGCGCGTCACCTGCGTCAATGTCGACACCAGCGTCTTTGTAGGAAAGGGGGGAGGAATGCGTAGGTGTTGTCATGTAAAGTGCTTGGGTAAGTGCGTCGGGGCGGGCCGTTCAACAGAGCCCTATAGAATTTGCCCAGATTTTAAGGGTTTGTCCTCAGCCATCTGCATGCAATTTACTTCAACACAAAAAAGAGCGACCGCTTGGGGCCTGATTGCGGTGTTTTCCGCCTTTGCCTTGTGGCTGCTCGCGCCCGTGCTCACGCCCTTTGTCGTGGCCGCGATTCTGGCTTACGCCCTGACCCCGCTGGTGGACTGGCTCGACCGCCTGGGCCGCGGCCGACTGCCGCGCATGGTGGCGGTTGTGGTGATAGAACTCGTGTTCATTCTTGCGGTGCTGGGTGTCATGTTGCTGATCGTGCCGATTTTGGCGAAAGAATTGCCCTTGATGCGTGAGCAGGTGCCGGTGCTGCTGGACGGCCTGAATGCCTCACTCAAGCCGTTTTTAGCCCAGTTTGGCCTCAATTTTTCGCTCGATGTGGCCAGCCTCAAGGCGTTTGTTATGAAATACCTAAGCGCCAACCTGGAAGACGCCTTTGGTTCGGTCATGACGTCGCTCAAGCTGGGGGGCAGCGTGGCCTTTGCCATTGTCGGCAATGCCATCTTGATTCCCGTTGCATTGTTTTATTTGCTGATGGACTGGAACCGGTTTGTGGCCCAGGTGCTTGAATTCGTTCCGCCGCGGCTGCGCACGGCTTATGACAGTTTTTCTGCTGAAGCGGATGCGGTGTTGGGCCAGTACCTGCGTGGTCAACTATTGGTAATGCTGGCGCTGTCGGTTTTCTACAGTGCCGGGCTGGCCCTGTTTGGTCTTGATCTGGCGTTGCCCATCGGTATTTTTACCGGCTTGGCCATTTTTGTTCCCTACGTCGGCTTTGGTATGGGCCTGGTTCTGGCAACGTTGGCCGGTTTTCTGGAGTTTGCCGTCACCGCCGGACCTGCCAAAGCGCTGATCATGGTGGCCGTGGTGTACGGTCTGGGACAATTGATTGAAAGCCTGTTCCTGACGCCCAGACTGGTCGGCGAACGAATCGGTTTGCATCCGCTGGCCGTGATTTTTGCGTTGCTGGCGTTCGGACAATTGTTCGGATTTGTCGGCGTGTTGATTGCGTTGCCTGCCAGTGCCGTGCTGCTGGTGGCCATGCGGCGGGCGCGGGCACGTTATCTTTGCAGCAAACTTTATCAGGGTTAAATACGACGAATGAAGCAAATTGCCCTTGACATCGGCTTGGCCACCGGGCCCACGCTAAAAAGTTTTTTTGCCGGACCGAACGAGGCTGCCTTGCAGCATCTGGAACTTTGGGTTGGCGACAAAGCAAGTTCAGTTACCCGCTCCCCTGTGCCCACCTACCTGTGGGGCAGCGAGGGCTGTGGCAAGACGCATTTACTCAAAGCCGTGCAAGAAGCCTTGCGGGAGCAGGGCGCCACCGTCGGCTGGCTTGATGCCTCCCTGCAGGAGCCGCCAGAATTCAATGAACACTGGTCGGCGGTGCTGATGGACGATGTGCATTTGTACACCGCCGTGCAGCAACACGCCGCGTTCAACTGGTTCGTCAATGCGCAAACCCAGCAGATCGGCGTGTTGGGCGCCGGAAAAATGCCGCCCGCCGACCTGAAGTTGCGTGACGACCTGCGAACCCGTCTGGGCTGGGGCCATATTTTTCAACTCCATGTACTCAGTGAGCCGGAGCGGCGCGCCGTGTTGCGCCAGGCTGCGGATGCCCGCGGCGTCTTTTTGGGCGACGAGGTGATGGACTACATGCTGACCCGCTTCAGCCGCGATCTGGGCAGCCTGATGGAGTTGCTCGACCTGATTGACGGCTACGCCTTGCAAACCAAACGGGGAATCACCATTCCCCTGATTAAATCCATGATGGAAAACTCCTGAACGCATGAAACTGGCCCTTTTTGACCTTGACCACACCTTGTTGCCGATTGACTCTGACCACTCGTGGGGCGCATTTACCAGCACCATTGGCTGGACCGACCCGGTGGATTTCAGTCGTCGTAACGACGAGTTTTATGCCCATTACAAGGCCGGGACGCTCGATATTCACGAGTACGTGCGCTTTTCAACGGCGGCCGTCAAGCGCCAGGGTGCTATCAATTCGGAAGCTGCTCATGACCAATTCATGAGGGCTGTAGTCCAACCGGCGATAAAACAACAGGCCGTAGCCCTGATTCGCCAGCACCAGCAGGCCGGTGATGAAGTCATCATCGTCACCGCCACCAATGAGTTCATCACGCGTCCGATTGCACACGCCTTTGGCGTCCCCGAATTGATCGCCGTTGAACTAGAGCGCGACACTGCACCCGGGGGGTCCGGCTGGATTACCGGTGAAATCAAGGGTGTGCCCTCATTTCGTGAGGGCAAGATAACCCGGGTGACGCAGTGGCTGGCCGGTCGCAACCTCGACTGGGACGATGTCGAGAGCACTTTTTATACCGATTCCATCAATGACCTGAGTTTGATGGAAAATGTAACGCACCCGGTGGCCACCAACCCGGATGAGCGCCTGCGCGCGATAGCCATTGAGCGCGGATGGCGCATACTTGACCTGTTTTAGTTCGCTGTGGGGACAGAATCTGCTGCTTTGCCGCCGGGTCTGTCCTTTATGCGGTCTGTCCCACAAGGTTTAATGTGTTGAGGACAGAGTTGGCCTGTTTCACAGTCTGAGGTCTATCCCACAAGGAAATATGATTAAAAAATTTATCGACAAGCTGCTGGGAAAATCTCCTTCGACAGTAAAAGGCAAAAAGCTTCAGTTTGGCAAACGCGAGGAAGTCAGCGTTGCCGCCCATGGTATCGACCCGGCGCTGGTGGATGACCGGGCGCTCAATGTGGTGCATACCCTCAAGAATGCCGGCTTTGAAGCCTATATCGTCGGGGGGGCCGTCCGCGATCTGATGGTTGGTCTGCGCCCCAAAGACTTTGACGTGGCCACCGACGCTACGCCTGAACAAGTAAAAAATCTGTTTCGGCGCGCCTTCATCATTGGTCGCCGCTTTCGCATCGTGCACGTGGTGTTCGGCCGGGGTCGTGAAAATGACGTGATTGAAGTCTCCACCTTCCGTGCCTACATGGACAACGCGGCCGCCGAAGCGGTGTCGGGCAACGAACGCACCAGCAAGAACGAGTTGGCCGGCATGAAGCACGCGGTGGATGCGTCCGGCCGGGTTCTGCGCGATAACGTCTGGGGCCCTCAGGAAGAAGACGCGGTGCGTCGCGATTTCACGATCAACGCCATGTATTACGATCCGGAAACCCAGATCGTTGTGGATTATCACAATGGTATTCGGGACTCCAAGAAGCGCATCATTCGCATGATTGGCGATCCTGCGACCCGCTATCGGGAAGATCCTGTGCGGATCATTCGCGCGGTACGCTTCGCCGCCAAGCTCAATGCCTTGGGCTTTACGCTGGAAGCCAAAACTGCCGCACCACTGATCAAGTCACAGGAACTGCTGGCCGATGTGCCGCAGAGCCGCTTGTTTGACGAAATGCTCAAGCTGCTGCAAACCGGTCATTCACTGGCCTCGATTGAGCAGCTGAAAACGCTGGGCATGGCGCGCGGCATTTATCCTTTGCTGGATGTGGTGGTGGAGCGCGCCGAACAGACTTTTGTTAAAGCCGCTTTGCTGGACACCGACCGTCGCGTGGGCGAGGGCAAACCGGTGGCTCCCAGCTTCCTGCTGGCCTGTGCCTTGTGGGCGGATGTGCGTGATGGCTGGGCTCAGCGCATTCAACAACGCCAGCACGCCCATCCGGCGTTGCAGGATGCGATTGACGACGTGTTCAATGCCCGCATTGGAGACGTGTCCGGTCGCGGCAAACTTGCCGGCGACATGCGTGAAATCTGGATGATGCAGCCGCGTTTCGAAAAACGTGTCGGCAGCGCCCCGTTTGGTTTGGTCGATCAGCCGCGTTTTCGGGCTGCGTTTGATTTCATGCGTCTGCGAGCGGACGCCGGCGAAATCGACATTGTGCTGTCGGACTGGTGGCAAGAGTTCAGCCTGGCAAGTGATGAATTGCGTCAGGACATGGTCGATCAGGTGCGAGAAGAGCAACAGCAGCGGCAGCGGACGCCGCGTGTATACAAGGCGCCCACAACACGCGATGCGGCGCCAGTGAATCGTGATCTGCCCCAGGGCGCGGATGCCGATCAAAGTCAGGTTGATTCAGCCCCTGGTTTTGCCACCGGTAGCCCGGCAGATTCTGCTGATGCACCTAAAAAACGGCGCCGCCGCAGGCGGACCACAGGCCCTAAAGAAGGCGGCGAACAGGCCTCCGACGCTGGAATTTGAGTCAATCTTTAGATATCCCCGTCACGGTTTACATCGCGCTGGGGGCCAATCTCGGAGATGCCCGCGCAACCTTACTGCAGGCCGTGCAGGGTATTGCCGGGTTGCGGGCGACAACACTGGTGCGTCGCTCATCCCTTTACTGCACGGCACCTGTGGAGTCCAGCGGCCCGGATTACATCAACGCGGTGGTGGAAGTCGCCACCGGCTTGAGTCCGCATCAACTGTTGCTTGAGTTGCAGCAACTGGAGCAGGCTGCAGGGCGCGAACGCCCCTACGTCAACGCGCCGCGCACCTTGGACCTGGACATCTTGCTGTATGGCGACGAAAACCTGGACAGCCCAACCCTTGTTATTCCTCACCCCCGCATGCTGGCGCGTGCCTTTGTGCTGGTACCTCTGGCCGAGTTGGCGCCCTTGTTGGTTCAGCTTGCGCATTTAGAGGCCGTTTCTACTCAGCTCATTACACGCGTGTCGGACTTCTAAACTAGGGAATTCCCTTGGCTACAAAGTCTTTCAGTCGGCTTAATTCCTGGTGCATTCTGTATAGAATTAAAAATCACACCGAGAGAGATAAAAATGAGCTTGAACAATCTGCGAGTCGCTACAAAATTATGGCTCACTGTGGGGGTAATTATTGTTTCGTTGGCCTCTCTGACTGGATTTGCCGCGTTCCGGTTGGTCAGCCTGCAGGCTGAATCGGATGCAAGAATCAATGAGCTGAATACGCGGATCAAGGCGGTCAGCACTTGGGCTGGACTGACCGATGCCAATTCGATCCGCACGCTGGCGATGATTACCGCTTACGACTCGGGTGTTGAAGCCGCGCTCACCAAGGCCATTGCCGAAACGTCGACCAAAATTTCTACTGTTCAAAAAAGCATCGAGGCGATGTCACTGAGCAAGGACGAGCTGGCACAGATCCAAAAAATTGCAGACGCGCGAAAACTCATGAGCGAAGTCCGCGGCAAGTCCCTGAAATTGAAAGCCGACGGCAACAGTGAAGAGGCGCTCAGGACCGTCAAAGAACAGTACATGCCGGTGGTGACCACTTACCTGGCTACCCTGAATGAGTTGGTGGCGCTGGAAGAAAAGCTGATGACCGTCCTGGTGAAGGAGGCTTCACAATCCAGAACTTCGATTGCCAGCATTTTGGCCCTGTGTTTTGTGCTGCTTTTTGCTGGTATTTTGATGGGCGCCGCCTGGTTGATTCGCTCCATCCGTCAGCCACTGGTTCAGGCCAATGAACTGGCTTCGCGAATCGCCAAAGGCGACCTCAGCATGCAGATTGACACGTCGCGCGGTGACGAGTTTGGTGACTTGATGAAGTCGCTCGCCGCCATGAATGAGTCCCTGGGCCACATGGTGCACCAGGTGCGCCAGAGTACCGACAGTATCGCCACCGCCAGTGCGGAGATTGCCAGTGGCAATAACGATCTGGCCCAGCGGACCGAACAGACCTCCAGTAATTTGCAGTCCACGGCCTCCAGCATGGACCAGTTGACCAGCACGGTGCAACAGAGTGCGGACAATGCCCGCCAGGCCAGTACGCTGGCGGCCAATGCCTCCTCGGTGGCCGAGAAGGGCGGGGCGGTGGTCAAGCAAGTGGTCTTGACGATGGAAGAAATCAACATCAGCAGCCGCAAAATTTCCGACATCATTGGCGTGATCGACGGCATTGCTTTTCAGACCAACATTTTGGCGCTCAATGCGGCGGTTGAAGCGGCCCGTGCCGGTGAACAAGGCCGTGGATTTGCCGTGGTGGCCAGCGAAGTGCGCAGCCTGGCGCAACGCAGTGCCGAGGCGGCCAAAGAAATCAAGATGCTGATTGGTACCTCGGTTGACAAGGTGGCTTCGGGCACCAAGCTGGTGTCGGATGCCGGCACCACCATGAGCGATATTGTGCAGTCCGTGCGCAAGGTCGCCGATGTGATTGGCGAGATCACGGCGGCTGCAGCCGAGCAAAGCTCGGGGATTGCCCACGTGAACCAAGCCATCGGCAACCTGGACCAAATGACGCAGCAAAATGCCGCGCTGGTGGAAGAAAGTGCAGCAGCGGCAGAAAGCCTGCGCGAGCAAGCCAGCCAACTGGCGCAAGCGGTGGCGGTATTCAAAATCAGTGAAACTGCGGTGACCATAGCGGCGCGGCCCACGAGAGACATCACACCACGCCCAAGTGCCCTGCCGTACAAGCAGCCCCAGTCGCTGTCAACCGGTAAACCAGCACCGTCGCTAGGCAACGCCAAGCCAACGAGCCCGATCAAGAAACCTCTTGCCTTGGACAATGCGCGAGTGCCTGGACCTGTCAAGAAACCGCTTGCAGTGGCGGCCGCCATTAAATCGGCGCCAGCCAAGCCGGCCGCAGTGGCCAGCCAGTCCGCCGATTCGGATTGGGAAACTTTCTAAGACCTTGCGTAGCAGAACGGGCCACATAAAATGTGGCCGATTCTGTCCTTGACGGGGCCGGATCTACCACCCGGCGTTGGCCTCCCCCCGATCAGATCAGTTCGGCAATCAGTTCAATTTCAACGCAGGCGCCCATTGGAATTTGTGCCACACCAAAAGCGCTGCGAGCATGCGCTCCCTGGGGGCCAAAGACCTGCCCAATCAATTCGCTGGCCCCATTCGTCACCAGATGCTGTTCGGTGAAGTCACCGGTTGAGTTGACGAGCGACATGAGTTTGACGATGCGCTTCACGCGGTTCAGGTCGCCCACCGCCGCGTGCAATGTCCCCATCAGGTCGATGGCGATGGCCCGTGCGGCCGCCTGACCTTCTTCGGCCGTCATGTTTTTACCAAGTTGGCCGACCCATGGTTTGCCATCTTTTTTGGCAATGTGACCGCTCAAAAAAACCAGATTGCCGGATTGGACAAAAGGCACATAAGCTGCCGCCGGAATGGCGACAGGCGGCAGGGTGATGTTGAGTTCAGTTAATTTGGCGTAAATGCTCATAATGCTTCCTTGAGATTAATTTATGAATGAAATTGGCCTCTAGCCCTCGTCCAGTCTGCGTAAGAAGCTATCTAATTAATAGCATCTCAGCTTTGCGACTGACGCTGACTTTGCGATTGCGTCTGTTCCTGGATTTTGGGTCGCCCACTGGCTTGTATGGGGTTAGCCACAGGCTCGACGGTAACGCCCACCGATAAGGTGTGGCTCGCGCCGCCATGAATGACACCGCGAATCGGCGACACATCGGCGAAGTCCCGCCCGGTGGCCAGCGTCACATAGTCTTCACCCGGTGAATGCCAGCCTGCCCGGTTGTTGGTGGGGTCCAGGTCGCACCAGCGCTCACCGGGTGGCAGATCAGGGACATACACCGCACCCCAAGCGTGGGATGCATCGCTACCTTTGAGCTTGACCGTACCGGGTGCTGGTTGGGTGAGTAAATAGCCGCTGACGTAGCGCGCCGGGATGCCCATGACGCGCAGGCAAGCAATCATGATGTGAGCGAAATCCTGGCACACGCCCTTGCGTTGGGCCAGCGCTTCCAAGGCTGGGGTGTTGACTTGAGTGCTCTGGCTCTCATAAATAAAGTCAGTGTGAATGCGCCGCATCAGGTCTTGCGCGGCCGCCAACACGCTGATGCCAGGGGTAAAACTGGGGCGCGCATAGGCTGCAAACTCGGCATGTCGGGGCACAAAAGGGGAAGCAAATACGAATTCGGTGGCGGCATCAAACCGGCCCCCCGACTGATAGCGAAACAGTTCTCGGGTTTGCTCCCAACTGATGCGGCTCAGGGGGACGGGACGGGTACTGGTCTCGACCACACTGTGCGCCACCACCTTGAGTACCGTGTGAGGACTCTGGAGCGAAAAAAAACAGCGGGCGTTGCCAAACACATCCTGGGTTTGCCTGATTTGGGTCGGGGTCGGGCTGATCTGCAGTGAATGGCCCAGCAATTGCTGGTGGCGGGTGTTCAAGGGTTGCAGATAGGCCATGTGCTGCGCCGTTTCTACGGCGGGCAGGTAGTCATAGCGGGTTTCATGGGTGATTTGCAGCTTCATCAAGTCCCCACGCTCTGTTTTGTTTCACCCGAGTGGGTGAAATAGGTGGTGCTGATGGCATCCGATACATTGAAGGCCGCTCCCGTGCATTGCAGCAGCAAATCGTTCAGGGCAAAGTAATAGCCCGGTTCGGTGCCTGCTTCGTTGTCGGATGTGGCTTCAATAGGCTGGTTTTCGCACAATTGCGCGAGGCTCCAGGCCGAGGGATCAGGCACCCGCATCGACAAGGCACTGCGTTCATCCGGTTCACAGCCGGCCAGTTTTGCCAGACGCCCGCGCATGGTGTGGGCCACCCATGCCAGTGACCGCGGGTTGTCGCGATCGAGCACCAGCAAGTCGATCAGCGCGGCCAAATCCCGGCTCTGCTGGAATTGCGCGTGAAACGTGATCGTGCTGTCAAACAGTGAAATCATCGCCTCAAAGCCGCCATCCGTGTGGACCGAGCCGGTCTCCAGGCCGCGCAACAGGGCGGAAGCCAAAAAGCTCAAACGCTCAATGTGGCGGCCAATGCTCAGCAAGCGCCAGCCGTCGTCTCGGGTCATGCGGTCGGTCTGCGCGCCGGTGATGGCGGACATGTAGTCACTGGCGCTTTTGAGAACCTGCAGGGCCTCCAGTGACGAATAGTCGCCACTGCTGGCGTGCGCTGCGCAGCGCGCAAACAGTTCTTCTTCAGCTCGAACAATCACACGCCAGTGCTCTTGCGACAGCCGCTCGCGCACCGTCGCCCCGGTCATTTTGAGGGCCCGCAGGTAGTAACCGACACTGGTCGCCCCTTCCGTGCTGCCCAGGCTGGAGATCAGCGAGCGCTCAAAGACCCGGCGTGCCTGGGTGGCCGCTGGCACACCCGGCAGCACCAGGGTGTTGGCCACGGCCATCTTGCTAAGCCAAGCCAGCAGGGGTAATGACGATTGATCTTCCCCGTTCAGGCATTCCAGCGTCAGGCGGGCCAGCCGGATCGCATTCTCGGCGCGTTCGGTATAGCGGCCCAGCCAGAAAAGATTTTCAGCCGCCCGGCTGGTCACCAGCCGCTTGCGCAGCGCCATTGAGGCGGGCGTCATGTGCGGTTGCAGCAAGGTGGTGCGGTCAACTTCACCACGGGTTAACGCCCAGACGTCGGCACTGCTACCACCACGTTGCATGGTGGCAATTTCTGCCTCCGCACCGGCTACGCGTGCCAGTCCGCCAGGCAGTACGCGCCAGGATTGCGGTCCGTCCGAGACGGCAAATACCCGCAACACCACCGAGCGTGGCACCACCTGTCCATTGGGCTCATTTGTCCCATTGGTACTGGCGTCTGGCTCGGACGCCTGCCAGGTTGGCATTTGTGACAAGGGCATGTAGGCCTGGACCGTGTGTTCGTCGTTTTGCCGCACAATGCGCCCGGCCCATTCGTCGAGTTCACTGGGTGACAGGGTTTGTCCCATCACAGAATAAAAACTGTCGTGGGTGGGTGAGCCTGGGTAAGTCGGCTTGATGGCGCAGTCACGCAAGCGGGGCAGGGCTTCGTCCATGGCGGAGCGCTCTCCGCACCACCAGGTGGGCAGGGCGGGCAGTTGCAGTTCTTCGCCCAGCAGATGCTGAGATAAGGCCGGCAAAAAGCCCAGCAAAGCGGGCGACTCCAAAAAAGCCGAGCCCGGCGCGTTGGCGACCAGCACATTGCCAGCCCGAATGGCCTGCAACAGGCCGGGCACGCCCAGGGTGGAGTCGGGCCGCAACTCCAGCGGATCCAGATACTCATCATCCACCCGTTTGAGCAGACCATGCACCGGGACCAGGCCTTTGAGTGTCTTGAGGTAGAGGCGTTCGTCCCGAACAATCAGGTCGCTGCCTTCGACCAGCGTGAGTCCCAGGTAGCGCGCCAGATAGGCGTGCTCAAAATAGGTTTCGTTGTAGGGGCCGGGTGTGAGCAAGGCGAGGTGCGAGTCGGCACCGGCCGGGCTCATTTGCTTCAGGCTTTCCATCAGTGCCCGGTAAGTCCCGGCCAGGCGCTGCACGCGCATGGCTTGAAATGCCTGGGGAAACTGGCCGGAGATTGCCAACCGGTTTTCCAGTAGATAACCCAAACCAGACGGCGCCTGGCAACGCTGGCTGATCACCCACCAGTTGCCATCCGGTCCACGCGCCAAATCGAACGCCGCAATGTGCAGGTGGGTACCGCCGACGGGCTTCACCCCATGCATCGCCCGCAAGTAGCCGGGGTGTCCCTGCACCAAGGCGGGCGGCAGCAAGCCCTGGGCTAGCAACTGTTGTGGCCCGTAAACATCGGCCATGACCCGCTCCAGCAGGCGCATGCGCTGGGTAACGCCGGCCTCTATCTGTCGCCAGTTGTCGGGCTCAATAATCAGCGGGAACAGGTCAAGCGACCAGGGGCGCTGGGGACCACCTTCATCCGCATAGACGTTGTAGGTCACGCCGTTGTCGCGAATCTGGCGCTCCAGACTGGTCGAGCGCTGTTTCAGCTTAAGCGCACCATCGTCCGAAATATATTCAAAGAATTTACTCCAAGCCCCCGTCAATGAAGCGCTGGTAGCTATTGAATTAATAGCATCTGCATGGGCTTCGCTGACACCGGGGGTTGTGGCACCCCGCAGTTCGTCGAAATGGCCAGCGGCAGCGGCACAGCCCACCGCAATGGCACTCATCAAGGGAGGTCCGGCAGTCTCGGCGGCAAGAGGGGAATTGGTTGCGTCTTTCACTGTATGAGAGTATGCCAGCGCCAGGCCCTTCAATTTGGCGGATACCCTGCGGAGTTGACCCTGGCAGGCATCAAATTAATGCAAGATACTGGAAAGATAAAATGTGGGGAGCCGCAAACCACGCGCGGGCGTGCATCCAAATACAAACTCTGAAATTAGCTGATGAACTTTCCTCACCATGACATGACGAGTCAGCCTGCAACGCCGTACCTCGGATTAGCGCCTTTTCTACGGATGAGCATTGCCGGCACTGATTTGCAGCCTATCGGACAAGAAATGTTGGCGAGGGCCGGGAACGATGCCGATGATGCCAACCTCTGGATGAATCTGTCGATTCTGCTGCAATGCCTGGGGCAGCGCGATTTGGGTCTGGCTGTTCAGGCGCAGGCCTTGGCATTAAAGCGTATTTATCACCTTGCGGCATCGGAGCAGCCCGCCAAATTGCGCCTGCTGATGCTCATGGTGCCCGGCGACCTGGCCGCCAATACCCCGCTCGAATGTTTGCTGGAAAACGGCGATATCGATCTGGATTTGTATTACGTGACCCCTGGCGCCCCCTTGGCTTTGCCCCTGCCTGAACACGACGCGTTGATCGTGGCCATGAGCGAATCGGACGAAAATCGCGCGTTGCTGCGCTCGCTGGAACGGGCGCTGGCGGACTGGCCCAAACCGGTCATCAACGCGCCCAGTCATATCCCGGCCGTGGGCCGCGATGTGGCCAGTGCGCTGCTGCAAAATGTGCCCGGCTTGCTCATGCCGCCAACCCTGCGCGCCACTCGCGTTGAATTGCAAGACATGGCGACCGGCGTCGCCCATCTTTCAGTGTTATTCAAGGACTGTGATTTTCCGATCATTTTGCGTCCCGTCGGTTCCCAGGCCGGCCGTGATCTCGCCAAGATCGAGGGTCCCGAGGACATCGCCCGCTATCTTGCCCGGGTCCATGAAGCTGATTTTTATCTGTCCCGATTCATTGATTACAGCGGTAAAGACGGGTATTTCCGCAAAATGCGGGTTGCGCTGATTGATGGCCAGCCGTTTGCCTGCCATATGGCGGTGTCAGTGAACTGGATGATCCATTACGTGAATGCCGGCATGTACGAAGAAGCCTGGAAACGGGCCGAAGAGGTTTCCTTCATGGATCATTTTGCCGACTTTGCCCAGCGCCACCAGGTCGCGCTGGATGCCATTGCCCAGCGCACCCAACTCGATTACCTATTTATTGATTGTGCAGAAACCCCGGACGGCCAACTCCTGGTGTTTGAGATTGACCATGCCATGGTCGTCCACGCGATGGACCTGGAAGACCAGTTTCCCTACAAGCAGACGCACATGCTGAAGGTCAAGAATGCATTCCGCGATTACCTGATTCGGCTGACTGCGGGCAGCCCCAACTACCAGCCTGAACGCGGCGCAACAACGTAACCACAGATGAATCCACTCAACAGCCTGAATTTTTCCGGTGGCCCCGGCGCATTGCCCGAAAGTGTCTTGCTGCAGGTGCAGGAATCCATGATGGAGGTCCCCGGCGTCGGCCTGTCCATTCTGGGAATCAGTCACCGGTCTGATTGGTTTGCCGCCGTTGTTTCCGAGGTGGAAACCAATATCCGCAGCCTCTTGGGTCTGTCCGAAAATTATCACGTCTTGTTGCTGCAAGGTGGCGCGACGCAACAATTCTCGATGGTGCCGATGACCCTGCTGCGCGGCAAAGTGCATCCGGCCGAGTACTTGCACACCGGCTACTGGAGCGGTAAGGCGCTACCGGAAGCCAGTCGTGAAGGCCCGGTTCGTGTGGCCTGGAGTGGCGAGGCGAGTGGCTTCCGGCGCCTGCCCAACGACGATGAACTGGTCTTCTCATCCGATGCGCCTTACCTGCACTATGTGTCCAATGAAACGGTCGAGGGACTCCAGTTTCATCGCGTCTTGGGCCGCGACGATGTGCCCCGTATCTGCGACATGTCTTCCGACTTTCTGTCCAAACCCTGCGAAGCAGAACGCTTTTCCCTGATCTATGCGCACGCCCAGAAAAATATTGGGCCGGCGGGGGTGACCGTGGTGCTGCTCCGTGATGAGTTACTTAAGGATGCGCCGGCCAACCTGCCCGGGTTTCTGGACTACCGCAAACATATCCAGACGCATTCCAACTTCAACACGCCGCCTGTTTTTGCCATCTACGTTATTTTGCTGGTGACGCGCTGGTTGCTCAACGACATTGGTGGCATCGCGCACATGGACCAGATCAACCGCAGCAAAGCCGATTTGCTGTACCGCATGCTGGATGGCAGTGATGGTTTCTATCGGGGTCGCGCCGCGCCTGAAGACCGCTCTTTGATGAATGTCGCGTTCAATTTGGCTACTCCGGCGTTGGAGCAGCAATTCCTTGCCGAGGCGCTGGCGGCGGGCTTTTCGGGTCTGGCAGGTCATCGCGCCATTGGGGGAATGAGGGCGTCCATTTACAACGCCCTGACGCTCCCGGCGGTGGAGAAACTACTCGGTTTTATGGACGATTTTCAGCGCAAGCAGACGCGCTGACCCGCTGTTGAATTGATTTTTGGCGGACGCCGTTGCGCCCGCCACTTAAGTACACGCTGAAATGAAAAAGTGATTCGGTCTAGCCGCGTCGCAAATCCAGCGTAAACGGAAACTCGCGACTGGCTGCCACATTGATGCTGGCAGGCGGTACGACCAAGGTACCCGGGGTGTGGCCCATCGCGACGAAACGCGACATACGTCGGCTCTCCGCCTCATACGAGTTGACCGGGAAGGTGTCGGGATTCAGCCCGCCGGGATGGGCGACGTGGTACTGGCAGCCACCGAGGGAGCGTTTCATCCAGGTATCCACAATGTCGAAGGTCAGCGGTGCATGAATGCCAATGCTAGGGTGTAGGGCCGACGGTGGGTTCCAGGCCTTGTAGCGCACGCCCGCGACATATTCACCGTTGGTGCCAGTGGATTGCAGGGGCAGGGCGCGTCCGTTGCAGGTCACCACATAACGGCTCTCGTTCAGGCCTGTTACTCGCACCTCGATGCGCTCCAGGGAAGAGTCCACATACCGTGCGGTACCACCGGGAGCGCCTTCTTCACCCATTACATGCCAAGGCTCCAGCGCGTTGCGCAGGGTGAGTTCAATGCCCGATGACTGGATGGCGCCAACCAGCGGGAAACGGAACTCGTAATGCGGGGCAAACCAGCTGGTGTCAAACGCATGGCCTGCACTGCGCATCTCGGCAATGACGTCATCAAAGTCCATCTTGATGAAGGTGGGCAACATGAAGCGGTCGTGCAGTTCGGTGCCCCAGCGCGTCGCCGGTGCCTTGTACGGCGTCTTCCAGAATCTGGCGACCAGCGCCCGCAGCAGCAGTTGCTGCACGATGCTCATGCGCGGGTGCGGAGGCATCTCAAAGGCCCGCAACTCCAGCAAACCCAAACGACCGGTGGCGGAGTCGGGGGAGTACATCTTGTCGATGGAGAACTCACTGCGGTGCGTATTGCCGGTGGCATCAATCAGGATATTGCGTAGCGTGCGGTCCACCAGCCACGGCGGCATGCTCTGACCATGCAATTCGCGGTTTTTGTAAATCTGCTCGATCGCGATTTCAAGTTCATAGAGCTGGTCGTTGCGTGCTTCGTCCACGCGCGGAGCCTGGCTGGTCGGCCCCACAAACATGCCGCTGAACAGGTAGCTCAGTGAAGGATGGTTGTGCCAGAACAGCAGCAGACTGGCCAGCAGTTCAGGTTTGCGTAAAAACGGGCTGTCTGATGGTGTCGCTCCGCCCATCACAAAGTGGTTGCCACCGCCGGTGCCGGTGTGGCGCCCGTCTTTCATGAACTTCTCGGCCGACAGGCGCGACTCGAAAGCGACGTTGTACAAAAACTCGGTGTTCTTGACCAGATCGCCCCAGTTGGTGACCGGATGGATATTGACTTCAATCACCCCCGGATCTGGCGTGACCTGCAACAGCTTCAGACGCGGGTCACGTGGTGGCGGGTAGCCCTCAAGCACCAGTGTCACGCCCAGTTCTTCGGCCGTCGCCTCAATGGCCGCCAGCAGGTCGAGATAGTCCTCCAGCTTTTCCAGTGGCGGCATGAAGATGTAGAGCACCCCCGATGTTTCACCCACCGCCTCGGCTTTCGGGCCGCTGGCACGCCGCGGGTCGCGCACTTCCACGCACAAGGCGGTGCGGGTCACCCAAGGGGCCGATTCCTGTTGCTTGGGCACGCGGGCGAAGTTGGCCGGTTCGGTTTGCGCCTGGCTTTGCGCGCTGGCCGCTTGCTTGCCATCGTCTGGGCCGGTCGCCGTCTGGCGTTTGCGGTTGGCCTCCGGCTGGTAACGGGTCGCCATGATGCCGTGCATGGGCAGGCCGGGACGCGGCGCTGACGGGTCTTGCTCCACCAGATACGGGTAGTCGGCCTCGCTCACCCACGGCAACGAGTCCAGTGGCAGGCGCAGGCCCATGGGTGAGTCGCCCGGCATCAGGTACATGCGTTCATCGCGCAGGAACCAGGAGCCGGTGGTCCAGACCGGACCGTCCTGGCCCGGCTCTTCAGCCACCTTGATGGGCAGCACATAGCCCACCACCGTGTCCAGCTTCTGGGTGAAGACACGGCGCAATCGGGCGCGCTCCATCTCGTCGTCCAGTTTTGAATGCAGCGGGTCGACATTGACAGGCAGGCGGCGCTCACGCCACTGGTAGTACCACACGTCCTCATAGGCGCTCTGCATGAACTCATCGGTAACGCCCAGTTTGGCCGCCAGGGTTTGCGTGAAGCGGCGGGCGTCTTCGCTGGTGTAATGCGTGGTCACGCGTTCGTCGGCAAACAAAGCGGGGTTGGCCCATACCTTGCCACGGTCGGCTCGCCAGTAAATATTGAGGGCCCAACGCGGTAGCTGTTCGCCGGGATACCACTTGCCCTGGCCAAAGTGCAAAAAGCCACCTGCACCATATTCGGTGCGCAGTTTTTGCACCAATTCGGTGGCAAAACCGCGTTTCGTGGGTCCCAGGGCATCAGTGTTCCATTCTGGTGCATCGCGGTCACTCACGGCCACAAAAGTAGGCTCGCCACCCATGGTCAGGCGCACATCCCCGGCCTCCAGTTCCTGGTCCACGGCGCTGCCAAGCGCCATTACTTCGGCCCATTGCTCCTCGGTGTAGGGCTTGGTGACACGTGGTGACTCGTAAATCCGCGTCACGGACATTTGATGCTCAAACTCAACTTCGCATTTGTCCATGCCGCCCTCAATGGGTGCGGCGCCCGACGGCTGTGGGGTGCAGGCCAGCGGAATGTGACCTTCGCCAGCCAGCAGACCTGATGTGGCGTCCAGTCCGACCCAACCGGCGCCGGGCAAATACACCTCGCACCAGGCGTGCAAGTCGGTAAAGTCAACTTCGGTGCCGCTGGGACCGTCCAGCGATTTCACGTCCGGCTTCAACTGAATCAGATAGCCCGACACAAAACGGGCCGCCAGACCGCAATGGCGCAGCAACTGCACCATCAGCCAGGCCGAATCACGGCATGAGCCGGAACCCAGTTTCAGCGTTTCATCCGGCGTTTGCACGCCCGGTTCCATGCGGATCAGGTAACTGATGTCCTGGTGCACCATCTGGTTGACGTCGACCAGAAAGTCGATGGAACGGCGCTTTCGGCGGTCGATCCGGGCCAGGCAGGCCTTGAGGCGTTTGGTCAGATGGTCGGCCGCCAGATACGGGGCCAGCTCTTGTTTCAGCAGGTTTTCATACTTGAAAGGGTATTTTTCAGCACTCGGTTCCAGGAAAAAGTCGAACGGGTTGTACACCGCCATCTCGACCACCAGATCGACCGTGACCTTGAATTCACGGGTTTTTTCCTCAAACACCAGCCGCCCCTGGTAGTTGGCAAACGGATCTTGCTGCCAGTTGATGTAGTGATCGGCCGGTTCAACCTTGAGTGAGTACGAAATGATCTTGCTGCGGCAATGCGGCGCTGGCCGCAAACGGATGACCTGGGGCCCCAGGTTGACCAAGCGGTCGTATTTGTAGTGGGTAACGTGATTCAGTGCAGCGTGAATTGACATAGTTCGTCTCGTTGATGGGGCAAGGCAAAACCTCACTGTACCTGCACACAAGCAATGTTGGTGCCAGTCGGTGTTGCTTAAATCGAGGGCGCGTAGATATGCAAAAAGTTACGACGCTTGGGTCAGCATGTCGCGGTACTCATCGGCCGTGGCGATGCGTGGCCCGGTCTTGTGACAGTGGTCGGCCATGGCACCCGTGATGATCTGGTCAAACAGGCTGCTTTGCACCCCCATGGCGGCCAGTCCGCTGGGCAGGCCGAGCCGGGCATTCATGTCCTTGATGGCCTCTGCAATGTCATTGGCCGAGGCCAAACCCATGGCATGTGCCATGCGCTGCAGACGTTGCTCTTTTTGAATCGAATCAGCGGTCGCGTTGAACTTGATCACGGCCGGCAAAAACATGGCGTTCAAGGTGCCGTGGTGCAAACGCGGGTCGACGCCACCCAGGCTGTGGCTGAGTGAATGCACGCAGCCCAAACCTTTCTGAAAAGCCATGGCACCTTGCATCGAAGAACTCATCATGTTCAACCGTGCTTCCCGGTCACTGCCGTCAAGCGTGGCGCGTTCGATGTGGGCCCAGCCGCGCATCAGACCGTCCAGCGCAATGCCATCGGCCGGCGGGTTGAAAGCCGGAGCCATGAAGGTTTCCATGCAGTGCGCGATCGCATCCATGCCGGTTGCGGCCGTGAGCATCGGGGGCAAGCCGAGCGTGAGCTCGGGGTCGCAGAGGGCGGCCTTGGGCACCAGATGCCAGGAGTGAAACCCCAGCTTGCGATGATCGTCCACGATGATGATGGCGCCGCGCGCCACTTCGCTGCCCGTACCGCTGGTGGTGGGCACGGCAATCAGGGGCGCAACACGCTCGGTGATGCGCGGCGAGCCGCCTTCAATCGTCGCGTAATGGGTCAGTGGGCCTTCGTGGGTGGCCGCAATCGCCACGCCTTTGGCGCAGTCGATGGCCGAGCCGCCGCCGACCGCAATCAGGCCATCGCAACCTTGGCTCTTGTACATTTCAGCCGCGGCGCGCACGGCGGCCTCGGTGGGGTTGGACGGCGTCTGGTCAAACACCGCGACGGTCATGCCCGGCAACGCAGCCAGCGCTTTTTGCAAGATGCCCGCCGCTTTGACGCCCGGGTCGGTCACGATCAGCGGACGGCTGATGCCCACCCGCGCGCATTCTTGCTTGAGCAGCTTGATGGCACCAAACTCGAACTGGATTTGAGTCACGTAATAGATAAGTGCCATGGCGTGGTGCGGTGTAGGATTAAAACTGCACTTTAACAAGAACAAAGATCACCATGAGTCACCACCGTAACCCGCGTGCCCTGCTGACACCCGCCATGCACAGCGTGCTGGACCGCATATCCCGCAGTCCCCAGGTGCCGCTGCATGCGCTGACGCCCGAGCAGGCCAGAATGGTCTATGAAGTGGGCGCTGGTGTTCTGGAAATCCCCGCGCCGAAATTGCCGCGCGTTGAAAGTTTCACCATTCCCGCCCGCGATGGTCATGCCTTGCCGGTGCGGCTTTATGCCCCGTCCAGCGAGCCGTTGCCTGTTTTGGTGTACTTTCATGGCGGTGGTTTCACCATTGGCAGCCTGGCGACGCACGATGTGCTGTGCCGCACGTTGAGCCACCTGGCGCATTGCGCGGTGTTGTCGGTGGGCTACCGCCTGGCCCCCCAGCATAAATTTCCGGTGGCGCATGACGATGCCTGGGACGCCGTGCAGTGGGTTGCCGAGCAAGGCGCCAGCATGGGTCTGGACGCCACGCGCATCGCCGTGGGAGGAGACAGCGCCGGTGGCACGCTGGCCGCCGCCTGCGCCCTGCAAGCCCGCGTTTGCGCCTTGCCACTGGCGCTGCAGTTGCTGTTTTATCCCGGCTGCGCGGCGCACCAGGACACGCCTTCACACAAAACGTTTGCCCATGGTTTTTTACTGGAAGAGCCGGGCATCACTTATTTTTTCAACCATTACATCCGCACCGTTGCCGACCGCGACGATTGGCGTTTTGCCCCCTTGAATGCAGCTGATGTGGAGGGTGTGGCCCCCGCGTGGTTCGGGCTGGCCGAATGTGACCCGTTGGTGGATGAAGGTGTGTTGTACGCCGACAAACTGCGTGCCGCCGGTGTGCCGGTGGATCTGGAGATTTACCGGGGCGTGGTGCATGAGTTCATCAAAATGGGGCGCGCCATTCCCGAGGCACATCGTGCTCACGCCGATGCTGCACGCGCGCTCAAAAATGCTTTTCAATTGATTGCAGCGCACCATGACTGACACCACCCGCCAGGATTTCCGTTTTTTTCACCGTCTGCGCGTGCGCTGGGCCGAGGTGGACATGCAAAAAATCGTCTTTAACGCGCATTACCTGATGTACTTTGACACCGCCATGTCCGACTATTGGCGTGCCCTGGCCTTGCCGTTTGACAGCACCATGCAGGCCTTGCAAGGCGATTTGTATGTGAAGAAAGCATCGATTGAATTCAACGCCTCGGCGCGGGTCGATGATCAATTGGAAGTGGCGCTGAAATGCAGCCGCATCGGCACCACGTCAATCACGTTTGCTGGCGCTATTTTTCGCGGCGATCAGCATCTGGTCAGCTGCGAACTGATTTATGTGTTTGCCGACCCCGCCACACAAACGCCGAAGCCGCTCCCCATCGTTTTGCGTGACGTGCTGTTGGGCTACGAGGCTTGGGAGCCCATGGTGCGGGTTGAGTTGGGAACGTGGCAGGCACTTGGACCGTTGGCCAGCAAGGTTCGCACCGAGGTTTTTCTGGACGAGCAGCGCATTCCGGTCGAGATGGAGTGGGACGAGGCCGACGCGACTGCCGTGCATGCGCTGGCCCGCAACCGGCTGGGCCTGCCGGTGGGTACCGGCCGCTTGCTGCAGCATGCCCCCAGTGTGAGCCGAATCGGCCGCATGGCGGTCAACCGCGTGTTGCGCGGTTCCAACCTGGGGCGGGACTTGTTGCGGGCCTTGATGCTGGCCGCCACCCAGCGGGGTGACCGTGAAGTGCTGTTACATGCCCAACGGACGGCCGAAGGTTTTTATGCCCGGCTGGGTTTTTTGCCACGGGGCGAACCGTTTGAAGAAGCCGGCATCGTGCACATCGAGATGTACCACTCGCTGCCGCCGCTTACCGGGCCTTAAATATCGGCCAGCAAGGGGTACGGCGGCGGTGCCATCATCAGCACGGGACCGCTGGCGCTGCCCAGATGCAGTCTACCGGCCTCGAACGCCGAGACCTGTGCCGACACAATGGCGTCAAAGCCACCCGACGGCGCTGCCGCCGCCTGCGCAATGATGCCGCAGGGTTGGCTGTCATCCTCTGCCTGAAAAATTTCGTCACCCGCGTTCATCGGCGCCTCTGAATGCGCCAGATAGGCGCGCCGCTTCAGGGTGCCACGAAACTGGCTGCGTGCCACCACCTCTTGACCGGGGTAGCAACCTTTTTTGAAGTTCACGCCGCCGACCGACTCGTAATTGAGCATTTGCGGCACAAAGGCTTCCACGATCGGCGTCGTAACCATGGCAATGCCGCTGCGCACTTCCCCCCAACACCAATCTTGCTGGCTCAGAGCCGCACCGATGGGTGCCGCTTCGCTCACAGGGGCCAGCCACAACGCCCGGCCCACGCCATCCGCCGGGTACAAATGGACCACACTTATATGATCAATATCGACCTTAGCCCAAGCAGGATGTGCGCCACCAGCTATTGATTCAATAGCATCACCGGCCAGGCCAAACAGTGCGTAGTCGTCGCTGGCATCGGTCAGCTTTGCTTTGGCACGCATCACGAACATGGACAAACGCTTGAGGGTCGCGCCCAGGATATCGCGGCTGCACACCAGCAAAATCTCGGTGTGGCTGCGTTTGAAACCATAAAAGCTGGCCTGCATCCGTCCTTTGGACGAGCAAAAGGCCGCCAGTCGGACCTCTGACAAGCCCAGGAGTGAAAAATCCTGGGTCAGTTGACCATGAAGAAATTTGGCGGCATCCTCACCTTCCACCCGAATAACACCCAGATGAGCCAGTGGCGCAATGCCTTTTAGTTCTATTTTCATGAGGTGAATTATCATCCCCCATCGATTTCATGGAAGGCTGTAGGGCTGTGCGTCTTTTTAAACTAATTATTGTGCTGGCCGCCCTTATTGGAGGCAGCGCTGTCTGGTGGCTAAACCAAAGTCTGCCCATGAATGCGGCAACGGTTGACCTGTCGGTCGATCCCGGTACTTCGGTTCGGGGTGTGGCGCTGGCGGTGAGGGATGCCGGAGTGGAGGTCGATCCCGCCCTGTTGTATTGGTGGTTTCGCCTGTCGGGGGAAGCGCGCCTGATCAAGGCCGGCAGTTATGAGCTGGAACGCGGTACCACGCCTTTTAGCCTGTTACGCAAACTGGTGCGCGGTGAAGAGGCGCAGCGTGCCGTCACCTTGGTGGAAGGCTGGAACTTTAATCAGGTTCGCGCTGCACTATCAAAAGCAGAGCAGCTAAGGCCGGATACACGGGGGCTAACGGCTGATTTAATCATGACCGAACTGGGCAAGCCAGGCGTCCATCCCGAGGGACGTTTTTACCCTGACACCTACACCTATGCCAAAGGCAGCAGCGATTTGGCGTTACTCAAACGCGCATTGCATGCCATGGACAAACGGCTGGAAACCGCCTGGAGCCAGCGCCGGCCGGACACACCGCTGAAAACGCCGGAGCAGGCGTTGATTCTGGCCAGCATTGTTGAAAAAGAAACCGGGCGCGCCAGCGATCGCGCCATGATTGCCGGTGTCTTTACCAACCGGCTGCGCATCGGCATGATGCTGCAAACGGACCCCACGGTTATTTACGGTTTGGGTGAAACCTTTGACGGCAACCTGCGGCGCAGCCATCTGCAAACAGACACGCCCTGGAACACCTACACCCGCAATGGTCTGCCGCCCACCCCGATTGCGATGCCGGGCAAGGCTGCTTTGCTGGCGGCCGTGCAACCGGCGCCCACGCCGGCGCTGTATTTTGTGGCGCGCGGCGACGGCACCAGCCAGTTCAGTGCGAGCCTCGAAGAGCACAATCGGGCGGTCAATAAATACCAGCGTGGGCAATAACGGCATATGGCAACAGGCAGTCTTTTGGGTGGTCTTTTCATCAGTTTTGAAGGCATCGATGGCGCGGGAAAATCCACGCATATTGAGGGTCTGGCCCAGGCATTCAGGGCACAGGGCAGGGCGGTGACGCTGACGCGCGAACCGGGCGGTACACCACTGGCCGAAAAACTGCGCGCCATGGTGTTGAATGACGCGATGGATGCCATGACCGAGGCTTTATTGGTGTTCGCGGCTCGACGTGATCATTTGCTGCAGTGCATTGAGCCCGCCTTGGCCCGGGGCGATGTCGTGTTGTGCGACCGCTTCACCGATGCCACCTTTGCCTACCAGGGGAGTGGCCGTGGTTTTGACCTGAAGATGCTATCTATTTTGGAGCAATGGGTGCAGACTGTACAGGGGCTAGAGGCTGATTTCACTCGACAACCAAATTTGACCGTCTGGTTTGATCTGCCCGCCGAAATCGCGGCGCAACGGTTAACCGGCGCACGCACCCCAGACAAATTTGAAGCGCAACCCGTGGAGTTTTTCCGGCGCGTGTCCGATGGTTACCTTAATCGCATGACCGAATCGCCCAACCGTTTTGCCCGGATTAACGCCGACAGCACGCGTGAGGCCGTTTGGCTGGACGTCTTGCAAGCCGTCGAAGTCAGAGGGTGGTTGACATGAGCACCCCCGTTGTGGCGCCCTGGATCGCCGCTCAAACCCAGCAGCTGTTGGCGCAACGAGGTCATGCCTGGTTGTTGACCGGTCCGTCAGGACTGGGGCAGTACAGCCTCGCGCTGGCCCTGGTGCTCGCCTGGCTTTGCGAACACCCTTCGGCGCAGGGCGCCTGTGGCACTTGCGGCAGTTGCCATGCCATTGACGTGCGCACCCATGCTGATTTGTGTGTGTTGATGCCGGAGACTTTCATGCTGGAACTGGGCTGGCCCTTGAGCGAAAAGGCCCAGTCCGACATTGACGATAAAAAACGCAAGCCCAGCAAAGAGATTCGGGTCGACGCCATGCGCGATGCCGTGGAGTTTTCGCAACGCACCAGTGCCCGCGGCCGCGGCAAGGCGGTGCTGGTGTTTCCTGCGGAACGCATGAACAACGTGACCGCCAATGCACTGCTCAAGACGCTGGAAGAACCACCGGGCGATGTGAAGTTTGTCTTGGCCAGTGATGCCGGGCACCAGTTGCTGCCCACGATTCGCAGCCGTTGCCTGGGCCACAGCATGGTCTGGCCGGACGTTACCAGTTCGCTGGCCTGGATTGAAGGGCAGGGCGTCCCGCCGGCGCAAGCGCGTGTGATGCTGCGCGCCGCCGGTGGTCGTCCCGAGGACGCCTTGCTGTTTTCCCAATCCGGTCGCGATGCGCAAGCCTGGGTCAAACTACCCAAAGCGATGGCGCGCGGTGACGTGAGCGTGTTGAAAGACTGGTCGCCCGCGCAAGCCGTGGATGCCTTGCACAAGCTGTGTCATGACGCGCTGGCTGTCAAAACCGGTGCCGAGCCCAGGTTTTTTGAAATCGCTGATTTGCCCGCTGGCGGCACGTTTGCCACGTTGACGGCCTGGAACCGGGCACTGGCAGCGACCTCGCGCACCGTGGAGCATCCGTTTAATGCCGGCTTGATGCTGGAAGCGCTTGTGAGCCAGGCCCAAATCGCCCTAAACTCAAAGCAATAGATTGATGCCCATGAGTAACTCATCTCCATCCACCCCACGCCCGAGCGTCATTCAATTGGCGATCAAGGAAAAGGCGGCGCTCTACGCGGCGTATATTCCCCTGTTTTCTGAAGGCGGTATCTTTATTCCCATCGCGCGCGAATACAAACTGGGGGATGACGTTTACGTGTTGCTGTCTCTGCCGGAAGACCCGCAGCGTTATCCCGTGGCAGGCAAAGTGGCGTGGGTAACGCCTGCCAAGGCTTCCAACAATCGTACCCAGGGCATTGGCATTTCGTTTCCCCAAGATGAGAAGTCGCGGATGCTCAAGCTCAAGATTGAAGAGATTTTGGGTAGCCACCTGGCCTCTGATCGGCCAACGCAAACCATCTGACTTCACTTCATTCACTGCCCGCAGGTTGGCTTCATCTGACTCCCTATGTATACCGATTCACACTGTCATTTGACCTCCTCCGAATTTGCCACTGAACTGCCGGCCATCCGGCAGGCGATGGCCCAAGCGCAGGTGGACCGCGCCTTGTGCATCTGCACAACACTCGAAGACTTTCCTGCCGTTCATGGCTTGGCCGCTCAATACGATAATTTTTGGGCGACGGTTGGCGTCCATCCTGACAACGAAGACGTCATCGAGCCCAGTTTGCAAGACCTGTTGACTTTAGGCCAACTGCCGCGCGTGGTCGGCATTGGTGAAACCGGGCTCGACTACTACCGCCTGGGCGACCGTACATTGGCCGAAATGGAGTGGCAACGCGAGCGCTTTCGCACCCATATTCGCGCTGCGCGACAGCTTGATTCACCGCTGGTGATTCACACCCGGCAAGCCTCGGACGATACGTTGGCCATTCTGCGCGAGGAGGGCGAAGACGGCGTGGCGGGGAGTGCAGGTGGCGTGTTTCATTGTTTTACCGAAACCGCCCAAGTGGCTCGTGCCGCGTTGGACCTCGGGTTTTACATCTCCTTTTCTGGCATTTTGACCTTCAAGAATGCCCAGGACCTGCGCGATGTCGCAGCCTTTGTTCCGTTTGACCGTCTGCTGATTGAAACGGACAGTCCCTACCTGGCACCGGTTCCGTACCGCGGCAAAACCAACAATCCCTCGTTGGTCCCTTTGGTGGCCGCCCAGTTGGCAGAAGTCAAAAATTGCCCGGTGGAGCAAATTGCCGAAATCACCAGTCGTAACTTTGAGACCCTCTTTAAAAGGGTTCTTCTGTGAAATCCGACAGCTTTCGATATGTCAGGTATTGCTTTAAGAGTTTTCTTTATCTCTTTGTTTTTTATAGTTATTCATTTTGTTATGCAGGTTCGTACGACGATTATTTCACTGCCATCAAACGTGATGAAGCAGAGGCTGTCAGCGCATTGCTGAAGCGGGGTTTTGATGCAAATACGCTCAATCCAGCGGGTGAACATGGTCTGCTGTTGGCGATTCGGGAGCCCTCGCTCAAAGTGGCCGCCGTCCTGATTGACTGGCCCCAAACCAATGTTGAATTTCGCAGCAAGCAGGATGAAAGCCCGCTCATGCTGGCCGCGTTGCAGGGGCTGACTGAGATTTGCCTGAAACTGATCGCCAAAGGCGCGGATGTCAATAAACCGGGCTGGGCACCGTTGCATTACGCGACCACGCACGGGCATTTGGCGGTGATCACTTTGCTGTTGGACAACGATGCCTACATTGACGCCGCGTCACCCAACGGCAGCACACCGTTGATGATGGCAGCGCACTACGGCACGCCAGCTGCGGTAACGCTCTTGCTGGAGGCCGGTGCTGATCCGATGCTCAAGAACGATCAGGGCTTGTCCGCTATTGATTTTGCCCATCGCGCCAATCGTTCTGATGTCATTGAGATCATTGCCGCCTTTATTCGAGGCCTTCAGCCTAAAGGGACATGGTGATGCCAGTCTGAATCGTACTTTATACGATGTATATTATGTTAATAAACAGATTGGAGTTCGGTCATGGAAAAATTTGAAACCGTCATCCAGCGAAGTAAAAATGTCCCACTTTTGGAAGTAAAAGTGACACACCGGAAATTATTACGAATTTCTTAGGTGTCACAACTGCTATGAGCATAGTTGCGCAGCAATTGATAGCCTGGACCAAGTTGGCTAAATTTGCCCATCCCTCGAAAAGGTAAAACGAGCCAAAACGGGTTGAACATGCTAACTTTCGCACATACATTGACGCGCTGAACAGTTTGCTATTGTGGTTTTCTTTGGATGGAGGCTTGGGGTTTCACTCTTTTTCTGGGCTTCACCATTACGGGTGTTTTTGGGGTCGTCGCCTCGCTCAGGAGTTGACTCAATTGGGCAATGGCGGCGCCATTGGCTGTGCGTTGTTCATCTAGCAAATCTCGCAATTCACTGGCGCGCTCATTGGCCAACAGCAGGGCCTGGCGCTCTGATCGCAGTTCTGATTCCAAATTAATCAGCTTCTGAGCCAGCGTTTGCTTCTCCGCTTGAAATTGATTGTCAACTGTTTCGGCACGTTGTTCCGACTGTTGCATACTCAACTTGAGGCGCTTGGTTTCTTGCCGTTCCCGATCCAGCTCCGCCATCAGGCGGCGTTCGGTGATGGTGGCGTGCTCTTCCAGCTGACGTCGCTCATCCGCATGGCGCTTGATTTGTTCCTCGCTGCGACGGTGGTCAGCCGCGCGTTGTTTATCGAGATCCGATAACTTGAACTGAAGTGCTGCAGTTTCAGCATCGCGCCGAATTGTCAGCGCCTGCGACTGCTCCAGACGCGTGGCCAGATCAGCTATTTGGTTACGCGCAACCTGCAGAACTTCATCCTGGGCCCTTTGCCGATCCTGCAGACCTTGCTCGCGGTTGGTCAAGTCGGCTGCCCGCTGCTCGATCGCTGTACGCTCAGCCGCTAAGGTTTGCTGTGCCTGCAACAGACCTTGTTCGGCCACGTCCTGTGCTGACAACAAGGCTGTCTCCCATAATTTGGTCACCGCATGACGCACTGGGGCCGGTAGCTCCCCGGCGGTGGGCTTCTTATCGTCGGTGACACCAAGGCGCGACCCCAGGGTGGCGAACCAGGCATCGAGCATGGGACTGACCGTATTGGGTGAGCCGCGTCCGATTTTCAGGCGCACGCGCTCAATCGTCGGGCGCAGCCCCTCGGCGACCAACTGGTCCGCTGCGGCCCAAACTTCTCCCTGCTGCACACCTCTCGTACTTTTCGATTGCATCGCCCTGCTCCATCGTTATTTTTACCGACGATAATAAAAGATTATCGTGACTTATTACTATTTCATGTAATACATCATACATGATATGTATGATTTAATGATTAATAGCCTCAGGACCCATCATGCGTTTACCCGTGCTTCAGAACATCCCGGCGTTGCAACCGACCGAGCTCAGCGATGTGACGCAGCGCGCCGTCGAAGATCTGCTGCGCGAAGGCGAGTCTCAAAACACCTTGGCCAGCTACCGCAGCGCCTTGCGTTATTGGGCCGCTTGGTACGGCCTGCGTTATGGTGCGATGGTCCAGTTGCCGGTGGCAACCCCGTGCGTGCTCCAGTTCATCGTCGACCATGCCGAGCGCACCACGCTCAAAGGGCTGGTTTCGGAGTTGCCAGCCGAGATCGACCAGGTGCTGGTTCAGGGCGGTTACAAGGGCAAACTCGGCGCCATGGCCCACAACACTTTGGTGCACCGGATCGCCGTGTTGTCAAAAGCACATCAGCTCAAACAGCTGAAAAATCCGTGTCATGACCCCAAGGTGCGCGAGCTGCTGTCGCGCACCCGCAAGGCCTACGCCAAGCGCGGCGCCCTGCCCCAGAAAAAGGATGCGCTGACGAAAGATCCGCTGCAAGCGATTCTGGCCACCTGCGACGACTCCTTACGCGGCAAGCGTGACCGTGCTCTGCTTTTCTTTGCCTGGGCCAGCGGCGGGCGCCGCCGTTCTGAAGTGGCGGGCGCGGAGATCCAGTTTCTGAAGCGAGTCGGACCGACAGACTTTATCTACACCCTCGCCTACTCCAAGACCAATCAGTCCGGGGTGGACCAGCCGGAAAATGGTAAACCGGTGCTTGGGGCCGCGGGTTTGGCACTGCATGATTGGCTGCAGGTCAGCCAAATCATCGAGGGGGCGATTTTCAGGAGAATTCGCAAGGGCGGGCATATCGGCGAGTCGCTCTCCCCGGCCGCCGTACGCACGATCGTCAAGGAACGCTGTGCATTAGCGGGGATTGAAGGTGATTTCTCGGCCCACTCCCTGCGATCGGGATTTGTAACCGAGGCCGGGCGGCAGAACGTGCCCTTGGCCGAAACCATGGGAATGACCGGGCATCACAGCGTGTCAACGGTGCTGGGCTATTTCCGATCTGAGAGCACTTTAACAAGTCGCGCCGCACGGCTTTATGAATAAGGATGGTTCCCAACCAAAATTTATTGAAAAACTCATTTCGAGAAACTAACGACGGTCGATGTAGGTCCTTCAGGCGTCGCTCGTGGGGCCTGCATCGTGCACAAAGCAGGAATACAGCGGCTAGATAAATCTGTCTGATCAGATTCTTGCTTTCACACGAGCCGATCGCTTCACTAAAGCTGCTTGACTTTTAGTCTTGTGACTCGCCTCATTACGAATCGTATTGGTGCTGATTCACGTGACTTCTATCACGTCATTACATTTATGCAAGCACGTGTAGGGCCCCCCCGTGCTTGCATATCTGTTCACTCAATGCCGCGATTCAGGCGCCACTGTTTAACCAGCGCGTAGATCGCAGGGATCACCGCCAGCGTCAACACCGTGCTTGAGATCATGCCGCCCACCATCGGCGCGGCGATGCGGCTCATCACTTCGGATCCGGTGCCTGTCCCCCACAGGATGGGCAGTAGGCCAGCCATGATCGCCACCACGGTCATCATCTTGGGCCGCACGCGCTCAACGGCGCCTTCCATCACCGCTTCGTAGAGGTCGCCTACACCGGGTTCACGGCCACCCGCACGGCACTTCGTCTTGACAGCTTCCCAAGCGTGATCGAGGTAGATCAGCATGATGACGCCGGTTTCGGCCGCCACCCCGGCCAGCGCAATAAACCCGACCGCCACTGCCACCGACAGGTTGTAGTTGAGCAGCCACATCAGCCAGACGCCGCCGACCAGGGCGAACGGCACGGAGAGCATGACGATCAACGTTTCCGTAATGCGCCTGAAGTTGAGATAGAGCAGCAGAAAGATGGTCAGCAGTGTCACCGGGATGACGACTTTCATTTTTTCAATGGCCCGTTCCATGTACTCGAACTGGCCGCTCCAGGTCACGTAATAACCGCTGGGGAACTTGACTTGGGCTTCAACTGCCTTTTTGGCATCAGCGACATAGCCGCCAATGTCGCGGTCGCGAATGTCGACATAGATGTAGGCGGAGAGCAGCGCATTTTCGGTGCGGATGCCGGGCGCGCCCTTGGCGATCACCACCTTGGCCAGTTGCCCCAGGGGGATCATGGCCCCGTCGATGGCGGGGATCAGCACCTCACGGGCAATCTGCTGCGGGTCGCTTCGCAACTCACGCGGATAGCGCACAGTGACGCCGTAGCGCTCGCGACCTTCGACGGTGGTGGTCACCATTTCACCGCCCAGCGCCGTACCAACCACATCCAGCAGCTCGCCCACATTCAGCCCATAGCGCGCCAGTTGCTCGCGGTCTGGTTCGATATTGAGGTAAAACCCACCGGTAATGCGCTCGGCAAACGCACTGGTGGTGCCGGGTACTGTTTTTACGACAGCCTCGATTTGCTTGGCCAACTTTTCCATCTCATCAAGATTCTTCCCGAAAATCTTGATGCCGATGGGCGTGCGAATGCCGGTGGAAAGCATGTCAGTGCGGGCCTTGATCGGCATCGTCCAGGCATTGGCCACGCCAGGGAATTGCAGCGCCTTATCCAGTTCGGCAATCAATTTATCGGTGGTCATGCCAGAGCGCCATTCAGATTCCGGCTTAAGGTTAATCACCGTCTCAAACATCTCAGTCGGTGCCGGATCGGTCGCCGTATTAGCGCGTCCTGCCTTGCCATAGACCGAAGCCACTTCTGGGAAGCTCTTGATGATCTTGTCCTGTGTCTGCAGCAGCTCAGCCGCCTTGGTGATCGACATGCCGGGCAACGATGCCGGCATGTAAAGCAAGGTGCCCTCGTTGAGCGTCGGCATGAATTCGGAGCCGAGCTTGGAGGCTGGGTAGATCGAAAGGACCAAGACCACCAAGGCGAGAAAAATAGTCATTTTTTTCCACTGCATCACCCCGGCGATGATGGGTCGATAGACCCAAATCAAGAACCGATTCACCGGGTTTTTGGCCTCCGGCATGATCTTGCCGCGAATGAACAGCATCATCAGCACGGGCACCAAGGTGACTGAAAGCATGGCAGCGCCCGCCATGGAGAAGGTCTTGGTGTAGGCCAATGGCGAGAACAGCCGCCCTTCTTGACCTTCCAGGCTAAAGACAGGCAGGAAGGAAACGGTGATGATGAGCAACGAGAAGAACAACGCTGGCCCAACTTCTTTGCAGGCGGTCAGCATGGCGTCAAACCGATCATTATTCGAATGACCTTCCGGCAGGCGCTCCAGGTGTTTGTGGGCATTCTCAATCATGACGATGGCCGCGTCGATCATGGCGCCGATGGCGATGGCAATGCCGCCCAGGCTCATCAGATTGGAGTTCATGTCGAGCAGGCGCATGGCGATGAAGGAGATCAATATGCCCACCGGTAGCATCAGGATGGCGACCAAGGCGCTACGTACATGCAACAGGAAGACGACACAGACCGCCGCGACGATGAGAGACTCCTCCAACAGCGTTCCCTTGAGGGTCTCAATCGCGCGGTGAATCAACTCAGACCGGTCGTACACCGTTTGCACCGTCACCCCTTCGGGCAGGCCAGGGCCGATTTCTGCGATCTTGGTTTTCAAGTTATGGATGACTTCCAGCGCGTTTTGTCCATAGCGGGCCATGGCGATGCCCGACACCACTTCACCTTCGCCATTAAGTTCGGTCACGCCACGCCGTTCGTCCGGCGTGAGTTCGACCCGTGCAATATCGCGGATCAGCACTGGCGTGCCTTTGTCACTTTTGACCACCAGCATTTCGATATCGCTTTTGCCACGCAGGTAGCCCTTGCCGCGCACCATGTACTCGGTCTCGGCCATCTCCACAGCGCGTCCGCCGACATCACGATTCGAGTCGCGAATCACCTGGGCCACCTTCATCAGCGGGATGCTGTAGGCGCGCAGCTTCACCGGATCAACCGTCACTTGGTAAGTCTGCACAAAGCCGCCGATGGATGCCACTTCTGCGACGCCATGCGCCTTGGTCAACTGGTAGCGCACATACCAGTCCTGGATGCTGCGCAGTTCGGCCAGCGTCTTATCTTTAGCCAGCAGCGCGTATTGATAAACCCAGCCGACACCGGTGGCGTCCGGGCCGATCTGCGGCGTGATGCCCTTGGGCATGCGCCCGGACGCGAAATTGAGGTACTCCAGCACTCGCGAGCGCGCCCAGTAAATATCGGTGCCGTCTTCAAAAATGATGTAAACGAAGGACGCGCCGAAGAAAGAAAAGCCGCGCACCACTTTGGATTTAGGCACCGACAGCATGGCGGTGGTCAAGGGGTAAGTGACCTGATCCTCCACCACCTGCGGTGCCTGGCCGGGGTATTCGGTGTAGACAATGACCTGCACATCCGACAAGTCGGGTAAGGCGTCAATCGGTGTTCGCAGGACAGAGAAGACGCCCCATATAACGATAAACAGGGTGGCGAGCAAGACCAGGAAGCGGTTTCTTCCCGACCACTCAATAATTTTTGACAGCATGTGGAGCCTCCCGGTCAGTGACCGGCGTGCGGCGTGGCCGCCAGCGGTTTGACACTGGTAATGACCCACTCGCCTGGTTGACGCTCAACAAACTCGACGGCAATCTTGGCGCCTGGCTTCAAGTCCTTGAGCAGCGATGTGTTGGCAGCCTTGAACTCCATGGTCATGGCCGGCCACTTGAGGCTGGCGACCGGGCCGTGATTGAGACTGAGCGTGCCCGTCTTCATATCAATGCTGTCCACAGTTCCTTCGGCCTTATGACCTGATGCTTTGACGGCGGGCGGGCTCTGCTCTGCCTCGTTCCCCGTCTTGGTTGTCGCACCATGGGCCGAGTGGCCGAATCCGCCGACTGCTGCTTTGAGATTGCTCTCCGCATCAATCAGGAAGTTGGCCGCCACTACCACCTGTTCACCGTCCCTCACACCGTCCAGGACTTCCACGTAGTTGTCGCTGCGGGAACCCAACTTGACTTCGCGTGGCTCGAAGCGGCCTTCACTTTGCTGGATCAGGACAATCTGGCGCGTGCCGCTGTCAATGACCGCAGACACCGGTACGGTGACTACTTTACCTTTGGCCGACGTCGATAGTTCCACCTGGGCGAACATGCCAGGTTTGAGCAGCAGGCCGGGGTTGGCAAGCTCCACACGTACCGCAACGGTTCGCGTCTCGGCCTTCAGGGTCGGATAGACATAGGTCACGTCACCCTTAAACACCTTGTCCGGGTAGGCGTTAATGTTGACCTTGGCCCTGGCACCGGATTTGACCAGACCAATGTCTTGCTCAAAAACGTCGGCCACCACCCAGACAGAAGACAAATCCGCCACCTGGTAAAGCGCCTCGCCGGGCATGAAGCGCATCCCCTGCACGGCCTTTTTCTCAATCACGATTCCCGCCACTGGCGAGCGGAAGGTCAACGTGCGCTTCGCCTCGCCGGAGGTGGCCAGTGCTTTGACCTGTTCTGGCGAAATATCCCAGTTTTTGAGGCGCTGCAGGCTGGACTCGGCCAGTTGCTTCATGCCCGCCTGGGTTTGAGCACCCGACTCCTTGAGCGACTCCACACCTTGCGCGGCAATCGCGTATTCGCGTTGGGCCGATACCAGCTCCGGGCTGTAGACCTCGAACAGCGGCTGACCCTTGCCGACCGGCTGCCCGGTGACGTTCACATACAGGCGCTCGACGTAACCTTCGAATTTGGGGGAAATGGTAAAAAGACGTCGCTCATCAGGTTCAATACGACCGGCTGCTCGAACCGTCCGGTCCAGGGTGCGTAACTGGGCGGTCTCGGTGCGCACGCCGAGTTTTTGAACCTTCTCGGTGCTGATTTTGATCTGATTGGCAGCAATGGGGTCCTCATCCTGCTCACCCGCGTAGACCGCAATGTAGTCCATGCCCATCGGATCTTTTTTTGGCGTGGGAGATGTGTCTGGCAGACCCATTGGGTTGCGGTAATAAAGGAGTTTGGGCTCTTTTTTACCAGTATCCCCGGCTGCGTGGGCTGCACTGGCCGTCCCCGCTGTACCAGCTGAGGTCGGGGGTACAGCTACCTTGTTGCCTAACCAGTAGCCACCGCCAGCGGCTAGCACCGCAACCGCGATCACGCCAATGGCAATTCCAGTGCCCTGCTTCATAAATCTTCCCCTAATAATTTTTCGATTTCGGCAAGCCGGATTTGTGCTTCAGCCTGGGCCTTAAGCTGATTTTGTTTAGCTTGGCGGATTTGCCGCTGGGCGTCGAGCAAGGTGGCAAAATCCACCTTGCCGTTCTCATAACCGGCCAGGGCGGAACTGAACGTCAGTTCGCCCTGGGGCAGAAGACTTTTCGTTGCCAGCACCTCGGTCCGTCTGGCCGCCTCGATGCCGGCCAGACTCTGCGAGAGTTCGGCGAGTACCTGATTGGCCGCAGCCTCCTTGCGCGATCTGGCGGCCGACAGCATGGCCTCCGACTCGCGTTCCTGGGCACGGCGTGAAGATTGCTGCAGCGGGATATTGAGTTCGACCATCAACTCCCATTCCTTGACGGCGCCCTGATACTGGATGGGCGATATGCCAAAGGTGAAATCGGGATAGCGGTTCTTGTACGTCAGGTCGCGTGTTTTCTCGGCCGCCTTGAGGCGCGCCTCTTCGGTGAACAACTGCGGATTGCGGGTGCGAACACGCTCCTCTAGCATCGCGTAGTCGAGCTGGGCTGCGTCGGGCAAGGTGCGCAGTCTTTCGGGCTGCGCCAGTGGCGCTGAAGCGGGTCGTGCCAACAAGGCATTCAGACGCGCATTGACCTGCCGACTTTCGCTTTCCAGAGCCACCAATTCACTCTTCATATTGGTTTGCTCAATTTGAGCCCGAATGACATCCTGCTGGGCGGCCAGACCGCTGGCGTAGCGACCCTGCGCGACTTTCTCCAATCGAACGATCAAATCGAGAATTTCCTGCGTCAATTTTTCATTGCCGCGCAGGTAATAACGCTGGACGTGAGCGGTCTTGATCTTGGCGGCCAGCTCAGCCCAGCTTCCCATGGCCTTGCCTTGGGTGCCTTCGGCTTCGAACGCCGCGATTTCCCGCCTCAAGTCGCGTTTGCCGAACCAGGGAATGTCCTGCATCAGTAAATAGCGGGTGCTACCGACATCACTGGGCGAAAGGGTCGGGTTCTGCTCGCCCATCCTGGTGATGTCGCGTAACTCGGTGCGAAATTTGGGATCGGGCAACGCTCCAGCTGGCGTCACCCGCTCGGTGGCGGCCTGCGCCTCGTAACGCATGCTGGCGTAGTCGGGATTTGCGTCCTTGGCGATAGCGAGCAGCGTTTGCACATCCGCGCCTAGTGGTGCTTCCTGGGCTTGTGCCACGAAGCACCAAACGCCCGCAAAGGCAGCGAACAAGAGGCCCTTGCGCCCTTGGAATGATTTCATGCAAATGATCCTGATTATTTTGTGAATCCGTCCGACAAAGCAGTGGACCTTAGCGACTCATTTGAGCGGGAAAAATTGACATACCGGGAACCTGTGGCCCGCAGCACTCGACTTATTTCCCGTCGCGTGGGTGGTAGTGCTTGGATTTATCCTGCGCTGCATGCTTTTTTGCAGACGGGACGCTCGCTGCGTTTTGCGGCTGGCTGGCCTGGGTGCCTTGATCCGCTTTAGCTTCGGCTGAGGGTGTGGCATTGACGGTCTCGGCAGCCTGAACGTTGATGTTTAAGGTCGCGATCGTGGCGAACAATACGGTTGACAGGACGGCTTGCAGTTTCATGATGTTTCTTTAATTGAGGGGTTAAGGGAAAACTGTCTGATGTTGTCAGACGCGTTGAAGTTTGTGCTTTGGTGACCGTCGGCCTCATGACGGCAAGATTACATTTAAGTAAGGTTCAAGCGTTCGTTACATGAGACGCCGCAACGACGTTGCATCAAGTCCAAAAGGAGACTCAGAAAACCATCAAAAAGCGCTTTTCGCATCTCTGACCATGCGCGTCACACACCAATCCGCGTAGACTTTTCCCAGGACTTTCCCTAACAAGCGTGCCCATACGCCAGATGGAAGATCGTAGTCGATCCACACGCGCAGCTGCGTCTTGTCGGTCTGCTGGGTCAGCTCGAAGCCCATGCGGTAGCGCCCGATCACCAGCAACTCCGGCTCTGCACAGGTTTCCCAGGTTTTGCGAAGTGAGGGTTCGTATTCAATAACCGTCTCCTCGACGGATAAAGGGATGCCCAGCACGCGTCTTTTTAGTCGAATTAAAGAGCCGACCACCTGGCCCCTACAGCTATCGGTTTCGATCTTCGTGGTTGCACCAGCCATCATCAGCGACGGATTTTCCATGTGTGCGGCCAGTCGTTTATGGTCGTCCAGGAACGCGAACACGGCTTGGGGACTGGCCGCGATGTCGGCCGTCGCCTCCCGATGGAATCGAAACTGCAGAGTCACACCTTACTGCGCCGCAGGCGCAGCGCATTACCGATCACCGACACGGAACTGAAGCTCATGGCCAGCGCTGCGATCATGGGCGACAGCAGCCAGCCGGTCAGCGGGTACAGCACACCCGCCGCGATCGGGATACCCAGCGTGTTGTACAGGAGGGCGAACAGCAAGTTCTGTTTCATGTTGGCCACCGTGGCCTCCGACAGCGCGCGGGCGATGGCGATCCCGCGCAAATCACCCTTGACCAGCGTGAGCTGGGCGCTGTTCATCGCCACGTCGGTGCCGGTGCCCATGGCGACGCCGACATCCGCTTTGGCCAGCGCGGGGGCATCGTTGATACCGTCGCCGGCCATCGCCACAATGCGACCTTCTTTTTGGAGTTGCTCAACCAGCTTCAGCTTGTCCGCCGGTTTTACTTCCCCATGCACTTCGTCGATGCCCAGACGCGCCGCGACGGCTTTGGCGGTGGTCAGGCCGTCACCGGTGGCCATCACGATGCGCAAGCCAGCGGCTTTCAGTGTCGCCAAGGCCTCGGGCGTGCTGGGTTTGATCGGATCGGACACGGCCAGCAGGCCTGCCAACTGACCATCGACCGCCAGATGCATGACGCTGGCACCTTCGCCCCGCAAGTCCTCGGCCTGTGACAGCAGGCTATCGACCGAGACACCGAACTGCTGCATCAACGTGGTGTTACCCAGCGCCAGCTGGCGCCCTGCCACCTGGCCGCGCACGCCAATGCCGGACGCTGACTCAAAGTTTTCCGGCTTGTCCAGCGTCAGGCCGCGTTCGCGGGCGGCGCGCACGATAGTTTCCGCCAGCGGGTGTTCACTGCCCTGGTCCAGACTGGCGGCCAGGCGCAACACCTCGTCGGCCTCAAAGCCAGGGGCGGGAACGGCACGGTCAAACGCCGGGCGACCCTCGGTCAGGGTGCCGGTTTTGTCGATGATGAGGGTGTCGATCTTGCGCAGGTTCTCAATAGCTGCGGCATCGCGAAACAGCACGCCCCGCGTGGCCCCCAGACCCGTGGCCACCATGATGGACATGGGTGTGGCCAACCCTAAGGCGCAGGGACAGGCGATGATCAAGACCGCCACCGCGTTGATCAGGCCATAGACCCAACTGGGCTCAGGCCCAAAAAGTCCCCACGCGAAGAAAGTCAACGCGGCAATGGCCACCACAGTCATGACAAAGTAGCCCGCCACCAGGTCGGCCATGCGCTGCATCGGAGCCCTAGAGCGCTGGGCTTGCGCCACCATCTGCACGATCTGGGCGAGTACCGTGGATGAGCCTACTTTTTCTGAACGCATGACCAGTGCGCCGCTGGTGTTGAGCGTGGCGCCAATCACTTTGTCATCCACGCGCTTGCTCACCGGCACCGGTTCGCCAGTCAGCATAGATTCGTCCACCGAACTACTGCCTTCAACCACCACGCCATCGACCGGTACTTTCTCGCCGGGGCGGATGCGCAACTTGTCGCCAACATGAACGTTGCTCAAGGGCACGTCTTCTTCACTTCCATCGTCTTTAATGCGTCGGGCAGTTTTGGGCGCCAGGCCGAGCAAGGACTTGATCGCGGCCGAGGTTTGCGAACGGGCTTTGAGCTCCAGCACCTGGCCCAGCAAGGTGAGCGAGATAATCACGGCCGCCGCTTCAAAATAGACGGCGACCCGACCCATCGAGATGAACGAGGCAGGAAACACCTGCGGTGCAATAGTCGCCACCACGCTATATACAAAAGCGGCACCGGTGCCCAGCCCGATCAAGGTCCACATGTTGGGACTTTGATTCACCACCGACTGCCAGCCGCGAACAAAGAAAGGCCAGCCGGCCCAAAGCACGATGGGGATCGCCAGAACCAGTTCAACCCAACTCTGCACCGCCATCTCCATCAACTGCAGACGATGGCCAAACATGGCGAGCACGAAGACGATGGCGGTCAGCGGCAAGGTCCACCAGAACCGGCGCTGAAAGTCACGCAGCTCGGGGTTGTCGTCATCCTCCAGGCTTGGCAGCATTGGCTCTAGCGTCATGCCGCACTTGGGGCAACTGCCCGGATGATCCTGGCGTACCTCGGGGTGCATCGGGCAGGTGTAGATCGTGCCAGCGGCGGCGACCAGTTGCTCTTGCTCAGGAGCCGGTGTTGCCACAGCGAATTGAGCTGGGGTCGCGTTGAACTTTGTCTTGCAGTGCGCGCTGCAGAAGTAATAGAGCCGCCCCTCGTGTTCCTGGCGTTGTTCCGATTGGTCTGTGACGGGCATGCCACAAACAGGATCTTTCAATGGCTGCATTACTTCAGCCGCTGGTTCCTGATGCGTGTGTAGTTTCATACTGATCCGAATAAATGTAGTTGTGATATCAAGGCAGCATGGCAGGTTCGTCAGGCAGCTCATTGATGCGCAACCCGTGCTGGGGAAAGTGATGCCCCAACGTCTGTGCCACCGCCTCAATGCCCAACAGGGTGCCAGACTGGTAGTCCGCCCGTGCGAAGGCCGCTTCGATCTGCCGACAGATAGCGCTCCACGTTGCTGTACCCGCATGGGCATGGATGCCACGATCGGCGACGATCTCCACGGCATGGTCCGCAAGCAACACGTAAATCAATACCCCGTTGTTGTGCTGGGTGTCCCATATTCGCAGCTGTGAAAACACCTCGATGGCTCGTTCCCTGGCAGACTGCCCTTTGAACAATGGCAAGCCGTCCAAAGCGCCTTCCACGGCAAAACGGATCTCGCCTGAATGTGAGGTTTCACTCGCCGTGATCGCCCGCTCGATCGCGTCTAAGGTGTTGTGGGGAAAGGCCCGTCTGACCTGCCCATCCGTTACTAACAAGTGCTTCACGATGCGTTGGATATTCATGGCTACCACCTCCCCGACGCGCCGCCGCCGCCGAAGCCACCGCCACCGCCTCTGAAGCCCCCACCGCCAAAACCACCCCGGCCGGCTCCGCCGTGGTAACCGCCGAGTCCACGCCCGCCACCCAGCAATGTGACGAATAGCGCCATTACCCCAGCAACCAACGCCACAGATACGGCGCCAACTACAAACCAGGCAAGCACTGCGACGGCGCCGCCCGTGACCAACGCGCCAGGAACTCGGCCTAACGCGGCGCGCAGAACACCCCCCACGACGAGGGCAAGAATGAAGACAATGGGAGCGTACTGCTGAACGTCCCCGAGGCTTCCGGCCGGCTTCTCGCGCGGGGCCGGCAAGGGCTCACCGTCAATGACGCGGATAATTTGTTCAACCCCGGCCGCAATGCCGCCATAAAAGTCTTGGCTCTTGAATCGCGGCAGAATGATTTCGCTGATGATGCGTTTGCTGGTGGCATCGTTGAGGGCCCCTTCCAGGCCGTATCCCACTTCAATGCGCAGGGTGCGGTCATTCTTGGCGACGACCAGGATGGCACCATCATCGACCTTCTTTCGTCCGAGCTTCCATTGCTCTGCAACACGCAAGGCATATGGCTCGATTGCTTCCGGCGCTGACGAAGGAATCATCAGGACAGCCAGTTGACTGCCTTTCCTGGCTTCAAGCGCGGCCAAGGTTTGCTCCAAAGAGGCCTTCTGCTCTACGGTAAGTGTGCCGGTCAAGTCGATGACATGTCCCGTCAAGGGCGGGACCGCAACTTGTGCTGAGACAACGAGGGAGCAGCAAAGCGTGAATGCCAGCAGTAACGCTTTGGTCGCCCCTCTCGCGGTGCTCACAGTGATCACTTGGCTACTCCTGACGCACCACCTTTGGGCTGGACCGGTGCGGCGTCAAAACTGACACTTGGCGGCCTGGAGATTTCTTTTTCATTATCGACCGAGAAGTTAGGCTTGTCTTTGTAGCCCAGCACCATCGCTGTCAAATTGGAAGGAAAGGACCGCACCGTCACGTTGTAGTCCTGCACCGACTTTATGTAGCGGTTGCGGGCCACCGTGATGCGGTTCTCGGTCCCTTCCAGCTGCGCCTGCAGATCCCGGAAACCCTGGTTGGCACGCAGGTTCGGATAGTTCTCTGAAACAGCCATCAGCCTGGACAACGCACCGGTCAACTGACCCTGCGCCTGCTGGAATTTCTGGAATGCTGCAGGGTCGTTGATCAGTTCCGGGGTGGCTTGGATGGAAGTGGCTTTTGAGCGCGCTTCGATCACCTTGGTGAGGGTGTCTTGCTCGAATTTGGCCTCACCTTTGACGGTGTTGACGAGATTGGGGACCAGGTCGGCACGGCGCTGGTACTGGTTGACCACCTCCGACCAACTCGCCTTGACTTGTTCGTCCGTGGTTTGAAATGTGTTGTAGCCGCAGCCGCTCAGGCTTAACACCAAGGCCGCTGTCAGGACTGTCGATAGTTTGCGCATTTTCATTTCTCCAAAAAATTTAGCTTGACCGTTATGTTGCAGACTCAATCTCACAATCTTATTGTCGTCATTCACGTACATCCGTGCTAAGAGCGTGAACCTCCGGTTGGTCGGCGGACGAATTGGGCAGGGATGGCCGACCACCAGCCCGGTCGGGTCACCAACAGAATTAACATCACCACCAAGGGAAGGGTCAACCAGGCGAAGCTGCGCTGTGCAAGGGCACCGAAGAGCCATCCACCGGCAGCCGATCCGAACGTCTGGCCGAAGCCTGCGGCCGCCGCCAGGCCGCCCATCGTGAAGCCAAGCTTCTGTCGTGAAGTGCCTGCGGCCATGTAGGAGATCACCGGCAACACCAGGCCCGTGCCGGCGGCGGTCAGGCTGACGCCCAGGTACATCCAGACCTTGGCGCGATGCTGGGCAAGCACGGCCAGCCCGGCCATCGCCAGGATCAAACCTGCGCTTATAAGGCTGCGCGTCGATGTCTTCTCCAGCAACGACGTGAAGAAGAGCACCGCGTTGATGCCCAGCATCACGAGGCTGCACTCGGCGAACATGAGTGCTACCTCGCGCGACGACAGGCTGGTGTGTTGCTGCCCCTGCAGCACGATGCCCAGTTCGAAGCACGCCAGCACGAACATTACCGCCCCGCTGAGCCAACACAACGCGGTGGTACGTTCGTTGGGGGTGGTCACTCGATTGTTCTGTTCTGACGCGTCGGGGGTGCGTGACGCGGGCAGCGACCAAGCCAGTCCCAGCATCATTACCGCGCCGAACAGCGCAGACAGAACAATCACAATCTGTGCCGAGCGCGCGGAGGACGCTGCGCCTTCGCTGGCCCACGACCCGACCCCATCGGCCAACGCGTTCAGCCCGGGTCCGAACAGGAAACCGAACAGCGACATGGCACCCAGCCACGCGAAGCGCCGCGCGCGTTGTTCCTCGGGTGTGTAATCGGCGACCAGCGCTGAAACCACCGGTACGACTGCCGCCACGAAGAAGCCGGTCGTTCCGCGTAACGCGTAGATGCCCCACAGCCCGGCCAATGCCGGGACGAGCATAAGCAACAGGCTGGCGACGTAGCCGACGAGCCCGATGATCAGGACTCGTCCTGGCCCGACGCGGTCTGCGGCGACTCCCCACAAGGGCGCACCAACCAGCACACCAGCAGAATACACGCCGCTGAGAAAGCCGATGTGACGAGCGATTTCCGCAGCGGTTACGCTGGGCATCATCGAGGTCAGCCAACCTGGCAGCAGAGGCAGCAGTGCCCCATAACCGGCCGCGACTACAAAGACAGCCGCCGCCAGCCAGGCCAGCTGTACAGGCCGCAGGTCGGCAGATTTAGCCGACAGCATGACGGGGGGGGTGTAGATGTTCATTGGAAGCGCTGACCACTGCTCTCTGCCCTGCGCCATACCAGGTGAAGAAACACGGTGCCGCTCAGGACTGCTGCAAAGAAGCACCACACCGAGATGAACCAAGTCGCATAGAAGTAGTAAGCCGCAGCAAAGGACAATAGCGCGAGAACTCCAAAAACCTTCACCATACGGTGCGAGGACAGAATCGGGCTGACGGTGGTCGACATCAAATACAGTGTCATCGTCGCCGCGGCAAAAAAGTGCGGCGAGACGTATTCGATGTGCTGGCCGGTTGGCCGCGAGACGACCGGGAAGGCCACCAAGAAGTACAGCAGGTACGCGCCCACTGTGATGCCAGCAGCGACGAACACGAGCAGCGCTTTCCGACGCCGCCCTGACGGCTCGATCAGTAGCACAGCCACGGGTACATAGATCGGCCAAAGTACATGTGAGAAGAAGGAATACACATGCGTCATGACCGCGTTAAACAGCGGCGCGTCAACGCGGAAGGTCAGCCAGATCACGCCTTCGCTCAACTGCTGGATCGCGAACAGCAGCGGGATCGCGGCGAACGGCAGCTCACGCGGGCGACGCACCGACTTCAGAGTCAGCGCACCGAGCCCTAAAAGCAAGGAGCCCGTCGAGAAGCTGGCTATTGCGGAGAAACACATTCAGTTCACTTCTTCCCGGCGATCAAAGTGGTCAAAATATGTGTTGCCGCAGCTGAAGAGCACGATGCTACGTCCGCATTGCGCACTGAAGCGTTCATGCCGATGCTCCCGCAGCAACGGTCGCGCCGGGTGATTGCGCACTCTTGATGCCTGCGAGCTTGGTGCGTTTGAGCATCAGTGCATTGATCGCCACGACGGCCGAGCTGCCCGACATTGACAGCGCCGCGATCTCCGGGGACAACGTGAACGGATAGAACACGCCGGCCGCCAGCGGAAAAGCGATCACGTTGTAGCCCACCGCCCACCACAGGTTCTGGTGCATCTTGCGCAGCGTGGCGCGCGACAGTTCGATGGCGCCGACGATATCGTAAGGGTCGCTCTTCATCAATACGACCTGAGCGCTTTCCATTGCCACGTCGGTGCCCGCGCCAATGGCAAAGCCGACGTCGGCCTGGGTCAGGGCCGGTGCATCGTTGATGCCGTCGCCGACCATGCCGACCTTGTTGCCCTGGTCCTGCAACTCCTTGATCTTGGCCGCCTTCTGGCCGGGCAACACATCGGCCAGCACGATGTCGATGCCCAGCTCCTTGCCGATGCGCTCGGCCGTGGCTTGGTTGTCGCCAGTCAGCATCGCCACCTTGACGCCGCGTTCCTGCAGCTTGGCGATCGTCGCCTTCGACGTCGGGCGTACCGCGTCGGCGATGGCGATCAGACCGATGAGCTTGCCCGCGCGGGCAACATGGACGACGGTGCGGCCACCGCCTTCGAGTCTGGCGGCCTCTGCTGCCAGCGCATCGAGGTTCACGCTTTCGGACTGCATCAGCTTGCGGTTGCCCAGCAAAACCACGTCGACGCCGACCGTGGCGCGAGCGCCCTGACCATCGATGTTGCTGAAGCCCGTCGCGACGTCGATGGGGGCGGCGCCGGCGCGTTTGAGGACTGCCTGCGCCAATGGATGTTCCGAGAACTTTTCGACCGCTGCCGCGGCCGCCAGCAACTGCGCCTCGCTGACGCCAGGCGCCGTCACCATCTCGACCACATCGGGCTGTCCGAGGGTGAGCGTGCCGGTCTTGTCGAAGACGATGACGGTCAGCTTGGTGGCGTTCTCCAGAGCAGAGGCGTTCTTGAACAGGATGCCGTTCATTGCCCCGAGCCCTGTACCGACCATGATGGCCATTGGCGTGGCCAGCCCGAGCGCGTCGGGGCAGGCGATCACGAACACCGTGATCGTCAGGGTCAGCGCGAACAGCAGGGGCTGACCGATGACCCAGAACCAGACGCCGAAGGTGAGCAGCCCGACGGCGATGGCCGCCAGCACCAGCCACTGCGAGGCCTGATCGGCCAGCAGTTGACCCGGCGCCTTGGAGTTCTGCGCTTCCTGGACCAGTTTGACAATTTGCGCCAGCGCCGTGTCGGTGCCGACCTTGGTTGCCTTGTAGCGAAAGCTGCCGCTTTTGTTGATGGTGGCGCCGATGACGGAATCTCCGACGCCCTTCTTCACCGGCATCGATTCGCCGGTCAACATGGACTCATCGACTTGCGAGCTGCCTTCAGTGATCTCGCCATCGACCGGGATCTTGTCGCCCGGCTTGATCACGACGATTTCTCCGGCGAGGACCTCGGCTGTAGGAACCTTGGTTTCGACGCCAGCGCGCACGACCGTGGCCATCGGCGGGGCCAGGTCCATCAGCGCTCGTATCGCGTCCGAGGCGCCAGCGCGGGCACGCATTTCCAGCCAATGGCCCAGCAGGATGAACACCAGCAGCACGGCCGATGCTTCATAGAACACCTCGCCTTCGTAGAAGAAGGTGGCACCCACGCTGAAGACATAGCCGGTGCCGACGGAGAGAACGATCAGCGTCGCCATGTTGGCGATCTTGTTGCGAGCGGCCCGCCAGGCGGCGACCAGAAACGGCCACACGGGATAGGCAATGGCGCCGGTGGCGACAACGAACAGGAAGAGTTTGCGATCCAGGCCGAAAGGCGTCGGGAAATCGCCGAACATCTTGCCCATCGGCGAGTACAGGAAGACAGGAACAGCAAATACCAGGGCCACCAGAAAGCGGTTGCGCATGTCGTTTGCCATATCCTGCATCGACATGCCTGGCGCATGGCCCATGTCATGCATCATGTCGGCCTTTTGCCCGGCTGACGAATCGCCGTGCCCTGCGTGCGCGCCATGGTCGACGTGTCCTGCGTGGGCATCTCCGGTCGCCTTGTGGTCAGCGATATCGCAGACATGGACTGGGACGAGTTCGCCGCGGCAGTGGTAACCGCAGTCGAGCACGCGTTGTTGGATGGCTTCAAGAGCGATTTTCGATTCGTCATAGTGAACGGTCGCGCTGCCCGCGACATAATTCACGTCGGCGTGACGAACGCCAGGGAGCGTCGATAGCTGCTTCTGGACGCCCGTTGCGCTCAGAGTGGAGACCAGTTCACCGACTTCGATGGTGCTTGTTTTCATGGTAATTCCTTGACAGGCGGGATTCAGCGCGCCAGTTGCTTGGCAACGATGCAATCCGGCGTGAACTCGAAAGCGATATTCGGGTCAGACTGGACAAGCTTGTTCTTCTTGCCGGCGTAGTGCAGCCGCGACAGGATGTCGCGCATCAGACTCAGGCGCGCGAGGCGCTTGTCGTCGGCGCGCACGATGTGCCACGGCGCGATAGCGGTATGCGTTCGCAGCAGCATCTCATCACGCGCGGTGGAGTACGCTTTCCAGCGCTTGACGGCAACTGCGTCGATTGGGCTGGTCTTCCACTGCTTGAGCGGATCGCGCGCGCGGTCGGCCAGGCGCCGTATCTGCTCGCCCTTGCTGATGTCCAGGTAATATTTCAGCAGCTTGATGCCCGAGTTAACCAGCATCTCCTCGAACTTCGGAACAGACTGCATGAACTCTTCGTGCTGGTCCTTGGAACAGAAGCCCATCACATGCTCGACGCCCGCGCGGTTGTACCAACTGCGATTGAACAAAACGAGTTCCGCAGCAACGGGCAGGTGGGCGACATAACGCTGGAAGTACCAGCCGCTGCGATCACGATCGGACGGCTTGCCGAGCGCAACCACGCGTGTTTCACGCGGACTAAGATATTCGACGATGCGTTTGATGCTGCCGTCCTTGCCGGCGGCGTCGCGGCCTTCAAGAAGAACGAGGATTCTGTCGTCACAGCCTATGAAATGCCGCTGCAGTTTGACCAGCTCGACCTGAAGAATGTGAAGCTGTGCATCGTAGTCCTCACGTGAAATTGAGGACTTCGTTGGTCCAACGATTGCAGTAGATGCATCCGGCGCGACGCCACCGCCACCGGCAGCTGCCATGTCGCCGCCCTTGCTGCGAGTTTCCTTGTGGTTCTTCTTGCTCATGGCTACGCCTGGTTGTCGTACCCCGCTGGACGCGCCTTGACGGCGTAGCCGAGCTTGGCAATGGCTGATTCGACCAGTGCGGGCGTCACGCGGGTGGGATCAGCCACTACCGTGGCGATGCCCGGGCGCAGCGTGACTTCGACATGGCTGACGCCGTCGAGCTTGCTAAGCGTGCGCTGCACGCTGCCAGTGCAGCCGCCGCAGGTCATGCCGCCGACATCAAAGCTGAGGGTTTGCATGGTGAGTTCTCCTTGGGTTGAGGGATCAGGTCTTTGGAACGACGCCGATGCACAGCCTGACGTCGCAGGTGAATCGGTAAAGACGTACGGTAAGCCGCAAGTCACATGCCTTTAGACGCCGACGTTTGCTTTGGCCATGACGGCAGGAAGCGTGGCGTACGCGCCGCGTAGGTTTCGAACTCGGCGCCGAATCGTTTGCGCATTTCGGCCTCTTCTGTGGTCGTGAGCCGCGCATACATGACCAGCAGGATCGGGAACATGACAAGTGTCAGCAATGTTGGCCATTGCAGCAGGAAGCCCAGCAGGATCAGCACAAAGGCTATGTACTGTGGATGTCGAATCACTGCATAAGGCCCGGTGGTGGCCAAGGTATGTCGGCGTTGCGCGTGGTACAGCACATTCCACGCATTGGACAGCAGGATAAAACCAAAGGCCAGGAAGATGTAGCTGGCAATATGCAAGGCACCAAAGTGCGGATCTCCTTTCTCGCCCAGCAAGGTTGACCACAGGTGTCCGGAATCATGAGACAGGATATCCAAACCCGGATACTTAGTCTGCAACCATCCCGACAGCAGATAGATGGTCAAAGGGAAACCGTACATCTCGACAAATAAAGCCACGATAAAAGCGGAGAATGCCCCAAAGGTGCGCCAGTCGCGCGCCGTTTCCGGTTTGAAAAAACTGTAGGCGAACATGATAAAAATCGCCGAGTTGAGAACAACCAGAAGCCAGAGCCCGTAGGCCGGTTGGTCGTGGCTCATGATGGATCTCCTTGTTTGGGTTGGGTTAGCTTTTCGGGCCCGACTTTAGGCTCGTTATCGTCATGGTGATGACCACCATGACCGTGGTGCATGAAAACATGCATCAACGGGCAGGCCAGCAGCAGCAGGAACGGCAACGCACCGAAGAAGTGGGCGCGGTGCTCAGTCAGCAGGAAATAGCCCGCGACGGCCCCGATAACAATCAGGCCGACCGCGTAGCGGGAACCCCAAAAACCGGGCGGGGTTTCATGCGCTTCATGGTCATGGTTCATGTCGATGACTCTTTTACTTGACAGCAGGCGGCGGCATGCGATCCACCATCATCTTCATCATGTCCTGCATCATGTCCATGCGCATTTCCATCTGCTGCATGCGTTCCGGCGAGCCCTCCGGACGGGCGCCACCACCCATCATGCCCATGCCGCCTTTCCCCATCATTCCTTTACCCATGTCATCCATCATGGGGCAACCCATGATGTCGGCCTGCATGCTGCGGGCCATCATCATGTTCTCCTGCATGGTTTGCATGTGCTCGGCCATGGCTTTTTGCCGTTCCTCGTCGGTCTTGACCTTTGCGATGCGCTCGAGTTGGGACTGCATTTTTTTGACGTTGTCCTGCATTTTCTGCACGGTCTGGGTGGAACTCTTGGCAACAGGCTTGGCGGGCGCGGACTTGGCCGCCGGCGTTGTCTCCGGGTGATGGGCATCCTCCGCAAACGCAGGCGAGCCAAACGCGAGTGCGACCGCAAGGGCGGTCATAGCTAGTTTCTTCATCGTGATACTCCTTTAATCAGCGTGTTGCCGGCCCCTGGGCAACGAAATGGGTGGGGCCAATCTCCAAACGGAGATTTATCCAAAATTTCAGTGCGGGTGATCGATATGTCTATCCTTTGCAACCCCCATGGGCATGAAGCACGTCTGCTCGGGCTGCTTGCGTGATGGAGATCACCGCTTTCATGTCCGGTGTCGCCGCGTATTTGGCGATGCCTTTCATACTGTTGTCTCCATCCGGCAGAAACATTGAGCTGAGCTTCAGTTTTCCGGCCAGAATCGTCGCGGTACCGCTGGCGCCAGCGGTGGGAATTATCTGGTCTGCATGGTCGGTTACATACACCATGGTCGGGTTTTCTTTCCAATCCTTGGTGTCCTTCACCACCACCCGCTCATAGCTATAGGCCCCGTCCACACCTAGCTGACAAACTAGCTTGCTTGGCACCTGATGAGAAGCGGTTTGATGGTGAGTCAAGTCAACAGGCATGAACTGGTCCTTAAGAATTAAGTGCCTGCAGTGTGCTGATATGTCAATAACAAAAAGATGGCTGCCAGATTACATTTTTGTAATCTGCGCCACTTATCCTTAAAAAATTTTCTAAAACGAAATAATTTAGTCGAGCGGCCAAATTTTCGCTAAGACGCATTTGTGCATCAAGGCTATGCCAAATGTCGCAGTTGTAATGAGGCAGTCATGCAACTGTCGGGACTCAACTCTTACATTAAAACCAGTGATGCAGCAGTTGCATTACCTGTCCTACGGAATACATCGGGGGACGTTTCAAATCAACTTGAAGGAGTTTTTATCATGTCAATTCGAAAATCCATTATTGCGCTGAGTCTTGTCTTGCCAGCCCTGTCTGTGTTCGCTTTGGATAATGCAGACATCGCTAAATCCGTTCAACTCAAAAACGGCTCAACCATGCACCAATTTAAAGATGGCAAGATGTCCATGGAAGATAAATATGGACGTGCTGTTCGCATGAAAGAGGGCATGACTATGGAAACCATAGATGGCAAATCAGTCACCATGAATGGTGACGAGGTTGGTAAACTATATGGAGCACTGCAAGAGCATAAAAAGAACTAACGCGATTGCCGGGCAGTTACCAACACTGCCCGTACAACAACCCAACGAGCAATGATTATCGCTATTAAATATATAGCTTAATACTATTGCCCTACAAGGGCTAGAGCCATAAACAGTATGACTATATAGTCACCTATGCCACCTTGGATTCCCCCATCATTTCAGCAGCTCTGTATTCGAGAATTTAGCACTGGAACATACGCAAAACAAAAATGCATTGAACCGGCTAGATCAGCGCCGTTTCATACAGGCGTTCACTGTATTACTTGACAAGTTGGAGATCGGTCAGAACCAGGGCGCCACTGTCTTTTATGGCCTTGAACTGAACCTTGTCGCCGGCTTGTACCTTCTCCAACAAAGCCGGATCCCTGACCTGAAACACCATTGTCATCGGAGGCATTTCAAGGTTCTTGATCTCGCCGTGCTTGATTGTGATCTTCTTGACTTCTTTGTCGATCTTGCGGACTTCTCCCTGGGTCATGTCATTGCTGACCATCATATTCACGTCACCCATCTTGCTATGGTCCATGGTGGCCTGAGCGAAGACGCCGCCAGAAAAGGCCGTGGCCGACGCGATTGATATAAAGATGACCAATTTCTTCATCGATTTCATGATTTTTTTCCTTCATAAGTTTGGTAAACCGTAGAGTTACCGTTTTTAAAACTGTTAAACGCTATCGACATCTTTGCGATTGCCATGCTGTCGGTGCTGCCCATGCGCCAGCCGGGAATATTAAAAAACCCTACCAACAACACTGGCGTTGCTGGTTAATGAGCGTGTGTATGCTCGCCTTCAATGTTGCTCCCTTTGTTCGCTGCGACTTTAATCAGACCTTTCATGCCTGCGTCGTAATGGCCCGGTTGCAGGCAAGCGAAGTCGACCTTGCCCGCCTTGGTGAATTGCCAGATGATTTCACCGGTTTTTCCTGGCGCGACCGTGACCATGTTGTCGTCGGCATGTTCCATCTCCGGGTTTTTCTTCATCACTTCGTAGTGTTCCTTGAGTTCCGTTTCGGTGCCCAGCACCATCTCGTGCTTGACCTGACCAGAGTTTTTGGCAACAAAGCGGACAGTTTCCCCCTGTTTCACATCGAAATTTGAAGAGTGGAAGCGCATGTCGTCCTTCATGTCGACGTTCACGGTGCGCGTGACTTTGGATGCGACGCCTGGCTTGCCGATAGCCTCATCGTCATGCCCCCCAGCGTGTTTGCCAGACGCCATGACAGTCATGGCCAGCAAGATGCCTGGAATTGCGATCAGAAGGTTGCGTGATTTCATGGAATACCTTTCAAGGGTGTTGGTTAGGAAACTAATCAATGCTTCATGTTGCCCATGGAGGGCTTGCGGACTTGAACTTCGACTTCTTTCATCGGCATGTTCTGAACTGGCATGGATTTGCCGCCCTCCGCAGCAAAACGCGCGGGGTTGGGCAGTGAACCGGTCCATTCGTAAGCGATTTCACCGGCCGGGTGTTTGTACCAGCCCGGGTCTTTGTAGTCGCCAGGCTTTTGATCTTTGCGCACTTTCACCATGCTGAACATGCCCCCCATCTCCACGCTGCCAAACGGACCTTGGCCGGTCATCATGGGCGTCGTGTTGTCGGGGATAGGCATCTCCATCTCCGTCATATCGGCCATACCGCGTTCGCCCATTACCATGTAATCGGGTATGAGGTTGGTGATTTTCTTTGCCACACCGCGGTGATCCACGCCGATCATGGTGGGCACGTTGTGCCCCATCGCGTTCATGGTGTGGTGACTCTTGTGGCAATGAAACGCCCAGTCCCCTTCTTCGTCGGCCAAAAATTCGATCTGGCGCATCTGACCCACCGCAACATCCGTGGTGACCTCGTGCCAGCGGGACGATTTCGGTGTTGGCCCGCCATCGGTGCCAGTCACCAGGAATTCATGGCCATGTAAATGCATCGGGTGGTTGGTCATGGTCAGATTGCCAACGCGGATACGCACCTTGTCGTTTTTACGGACTACCAGCGGGTCAATACCGGGGAATATCCTGCTGTTCCAACTCCATAAATTGAAGTCCAGCATCGTCATGATCTTGGGTGTGTACGCGCCTGGGTCAATGTCGTAGGCGTTCAGCAGGAACACGAAATCCCGGTCTACCTCTTCGATCAGTGGGTGCTTGACCTTGGGGTGAGTGATCCACATTCCCATCATTCCCATTGCCATTTGTGTCATTTCGTCGGCATGTGGGTGGTACATGAAAGTGCCCGGACGCCGCGCCACGAATTCATAGACAAAAGTCTTGCCGGGTTGTATTGCCGGCTGATTCAGCCCGGCTACCCCATCCATTCCATTTGGCAAACGCTGGCCATGCCAGTGCACGCTGGTGTGCTCAGGCAGCTTATTGGTCACAAAAATGCGAATCCGGTCACCTTCGACCACTTCGATGGTCGGTCCTGGCGACTGGCCGTTGTAACCCCACAGGTGGGCCTTGAAACCAGGTGCCATTTCGCGTACCACGGGTTCGGCTACGAGGTGGAACTCCTTGACCCCATTATTCATACGCCATGGCAAGGTCCAGCCGTTGAGCGTGACCACTGGGTTGTATGGACGGCCGGTGTTTGGAACCAGGGGTGCCATTGTGTCCGGGCTGGTTTGCATGACAAGTTCTGGCAGCGCCGCCATGGCCACCCGACTGACTGCAGCCACTGCCACAGCGCCGCCAGCCAAGCCAGCTGTTTTGAAAAATTGTCGTCTTGAATTCATCGTAATTACTTTCGAGTTGGTTCGGAACCGCTACGCGCGAGAAGCGCAGGTCGGGCGCATGTCAATGACCCGCATCGCCACCTCCCGAGCCACCTGAGGCCACGGTCCCCACTGAAACACTTGTCGGCTTACCCATCTGAGACGCTTGTAATGCCGCATCCGCCAGCCAGAACTGCTGTTCAGCCGCAATAGCCGCCATGACGCTGCCAATCTGATCTTTTGTATCAGCCAGTAGCTCGAAGACACCGATCAGCATGCCGTTATAGCGAAGAACATTTTCTTCAGCAATCGTCTTGCGTAAAGGCACCACCTCGTCCCGATAGTGCCGGGCAACGTCGTAAGCGGTGCGATAGGCAGAATAACTCTCGCGCAGGTTCGAGCTGGCGCTCCGTACCGTAGCCTCCAGCCGATTAGCAGCCGCCAGTGTTTGCGCATTCATGGCATCCCGACGCAAACCGCCCCAATCAAACAGGGGTAATCGCAAGCTGATTTCGTACCCGGTGCGTGGCGTGCTGGTGCCAGCGGCGTTATCGAACACCGTGTCGCGTCGTACACCCAACTCAATATCAGTCAGGCTGGTCAAGACATTCAGACCCTGGTTCTTGGCCGCTGACTCAAAGGCCGATTGCGCAAGTTTGATATCGAGGCGCCCAGAATTGGCCATCTTGCCGACGTCTTCCGGGCTGTGGGGGGCTTTAGGCAAATCCGGCAGACGGTCAGGCAATTTGAGTTGCCGAGCCTGGTCGTCCGTCAGGCCAAGGACCCGCACCAGACCTTCGCGGGTGGCTGTCGCTTCATGTTGCGTAGTCGCCAACTGGGTGGCGGCATCTGCATAAAATGCTTGCTGCCGCGCACGTTGCAGCTTGGTGAAGTTGCCGACCGATTGCAGGCGCCGGGCAAGGTCGGCGCTGGCCTGTGCCGCATCAATCACTTGTTGCGCATAGGTCAGATTTTGTTGTGCCGCGACTGCCTTGACCCATGCCTGGCGCACCTGTGTCACTTGATCGATCACATCTGTGGTCAGTTGAAGCTGCGCCCGCTCAATCCCTCGTTGCGCGATGCCATAGCGCTGTGGCAGGGTCAGCAGGTCAAGCAAGCCGAAAGTGAGTCGCCGCCCCAACTCAACTTCGCTGGCAAAGCTGACGCGCTCAAAAGTGAAGATCGGATTGGTAATGCGGCCGGACTGCGCTGCATTGGCAGCATACGACCAGTTCTGCGCCAGCATCGCCTGCAGGGCCGGACTGTTCATAAGCGCGAGTTGAACGGCATCACCTTGACTCAAGGGTTGGGCCAGCAGTTGGGTTGCCGCACGATTAAGCGCTGCGTGCTGCTCCTGGGTTTGCGCAAGCGTCAACTTACCCTTCGTGAATTCAGAGGCGTCTTGATTCGTTTTGGCGATCGAATTGTCAAAGTTAACACTGGCGCAGCCCGACAACACGATGACCGAGATGGCCGCGACCAGCCATCTGAGGCGTGGAATGCGTGTGTCCCGGATCATGGTTTGTCTCCTTGTCCACCGGTGACTGGTGCAGGCGCACCATCGGGTTGACTGGCTTCCTTGGCGTAGGCGCGCCAGCCACCAATCTTGGCCACCTTGTCATTGGCGTCAATCCAAGAAACGACAGATTGCTCACTGTAAGCTCGGTAATCGACAAATGCTGATTTATAGCTGAGCGTGACTGAAGACGGCGCAGCATTCTTTGAATCTGGCGTTCTCGGCTGGGAACTGGGCTGTGCGAACGCCATGGGCAGGACCACCGTCAGTCCTACTGGCACGAGCCAGTGAAGGGGAAATGGATACATGAAATCCTCACTTCATCACGTTAGGGAGGTCGCGAGAAGAAAACACACGACGAAATGGAAATAGTTGACCGAAGTGTGCTGGTTCACCCCCAACAGAACGCTGACCGTCAGATTACATTCCTGTTATCTACGCGACAAAAGTTCAAGCTACGCAGAATAACGGCCGCGTTGCTTGCGCAAAAAATACAGGTATCTAAATACTGCACCCTTTCACACTTGCATGTTTAATATATCGGTATAGGCTTGTACGAGGCGATTCCGAACCTGAAGCGTCGACTGGAAAGCAATGTTCGATTTGACGCCAACCAGTATGGTTTGTTCAAGACTCGCCGTTGACTTTTCGAGCTGAAACTCCTTGGAAAGCCGTCCTGATTCCTTTTGCAGGTCACTCGTTGTTTGCAAAGCCTGCACCATCGCATCCTTAAATCCTGCTCCCTGAGCACTGGAGTTCTTGCCCAGGGGTTGGCTTATGCCAGCAACCGGGCGGATGAAATCAACTGTTTTCATGGGGACTTTCATTTCATAAGCCTTTAAGGGGAAGAACTGTTTTATCGAGATCGCCACGGGTGCGCGCGATCTCGATCCACTGCAGCAGTTCAGGAGAGGGCGCGTTCGGGCCGGAAGCGCCGCCAACTATCACAACACCCAGCGGCAACACCGAGGCAATATGCCGCAGTGATTTTCAATTCAGGTCCATGGCAGTTCTCCACTGGTGACAGTTATTTCTAAAAAGACGCATGAGCATCTTATGGAAATTAAACCGTCGCAACGATGACGCAAAAATTACGTTTCTGTCATCGTTGCGTAACCCTCTTCAGCGTTACACCTCTTGGGGCGAAGCGTTCAGTTTATTTATCGTTACAGTCCAAATGCGCATTGAGTTGGCAGACAAAGAATTTATTTTTCGCCTTCGTTCTCATCACTAAGCCTTGCAGGCAGTTCGATGGAAAAAGGCTGCAATGTGCTGAATCGTCCTAACAAAATGCTGACCGTCAGATTACATTCCCGTCATCTACGCCGCTCCGATGTCCGAGCAGCGCAAAATGGCGGCCACATTACATGAACAAAGAAATTTAGAGGACAGACCGAGCCTAGCGAAGCTCTGTTCTCAACTGAATAGGAGATGCCATGAGAATCCTCATTGTTGAGGACGAACCGAAGACCGGAGACTACCTGAAACAGGGCTTGATCGAAACCGGCTTCGTTGTCGATTTGGTCCGCGACGGCCGCGACGGCCTACATCATGGACTCACCGAGGCTTACGACTTGGTGATTCTTGATGTGATGCTGCCCGGCATTGACGGCTGGGCGGTCTTGGCAGGCATCCGCAAGGCGGGCAAAGACACGCCAGTGCTGTTTCTGACCGCGCGCGACCACGTGGATGACCGAGTCAAGGGTTTGGAACTCGGCGCGGACGACTACCTGGTCAAGCCCTTTGCTTTTTCCGAGTTGCTGGCGCGAGTACGGACCCTGTTGCGTAGAGGAAGCAAAGCCTCAGCTGCGGAGTTCCTGCGGGCAGCCGATCTGGAACTTGATTTGTTGCGGCGTCGAGTCACCCGCTCGGGGAAGCGGATTGATCTGACGGCGAAAGAATTTGCCCTGCTTGAACTGCTGCTGCGCCGCCAGGGCGAAGTACTGCCTCGCTCGCTGATTGCATCTCAGGTGTGGGACATGAACTTTGACAGTGACACCAACGTCATCGAGGTTGCCATGCGACGTTTGCGCGTCAAACTGGATGATAATTTTGAACCCAAACTCATCCGCACCGTGCGCGGCATGGGCTACGTGTTGGAGAAGCCTGATTGCGCTTGAATAGACGGCCCTCAATCACCCGGCGGTTGACACTGCTGTTTGTCAGCGCCTCTTCGGCCGTGCTGCTGGCGCTCGGGGTCGTGATCGCCGCCTCGGTGGAAAAGCATTTCGAGGAGCAGGATATGGAAGCGCTGACGGGCAAGATGGCGCTGGCCCAACACACGCTTGAGCAGTTGAAGTCGCAAGATGATCTCAAACGCATTACGCAGCTGCTTGACAACTCGCTGGTGGGGCATCAGGGCCTCGAGGTGATTGTCTTCGAGCCGAATCACGAGGTGATTTTCGCCACACCCAACGCCAACTTTCCGATCGACTTGGTGGCTGCCAGCGCTGCCCGAAACCCTTACCGCCCCATCACATGGGCGCAGGGCGAACAGAACTACCGCGGCATCGCGGCTGAACTGCCGACCGGCCTGCTAACCCGCACGGGCGCGCGTTCAAAGGTGATCGTGGCAGTGGCCACTGACATCGCGCACCATCAGGCCTTCATGCGTTCTTTTCTGCAAACGCTGTGGTTCTTCGTCGCGGGCGCTGCGGCACTGACCGGCTTTCTCGGCTGGGCTGCCGCACGGCGCGGCTTGGCACCGCTGCGTGCCATGCGCGAACAAACGCAAGGTGTCACAGCCCAACAACTGAGCTATCGTTTGCCCGTGGAGTCGGCGCCAGTCGAGCTGGCTGAACTCGCACAATCCTTGAATGAGATGCTGGCGCGGCTGGAAGAAGCGTTTCACCGACTTTCCGATTTTTCTTCCGACATTGCGCACGAGTTACGCACGCCGGTCAGCAATCTGATGACGCAAACTCAGGTCGCCCTCTCAAAGGCACGCAACGCAGATGAATACAGAAGCATTCTGGAATCAAATGCCGAGGAATTCGAGCACATGGCCCGCATGATCTCGGACATGCTGCTGCTGGCCAAGGCCGAAAACGGTCTGGTGGTGCCCAACCGTGAAACAGTCCATCTGGCGGCCGAGGTGTTGACCCTGTTCGATTATTACGATGCGGTGGCCGAAGAAAAAGACTTGCACCTCACGCTCGACGGCGATAGCACGGTGAGCGCAGACCAGCAGATGTTGCGCCGTGCGCTGGGCAACCTGTTGTCCAACGCGGTGCGGCATTCTGCCGCCCACACCACGGTGCATGTTCATATCAGCGCGAGCCCGGACGCGGTATCGATTGGAATGGGAAACACCGGCGACACAATTCCCCAAGAGTATTGGGAACGGGTGTTCGACCGTTTTTTCCGGGTTGATCCGTCACGGCAACGCAGCAGCGAAGGCACAGGACTGGGACTGGCCATCACTAAGTCAATCGTCAACGCCCATGGCGGCACGATCTCGGTGGCATCGACTGGCGACGTGACCACGTTCACCATCAGACTGCCGCGTGTACCCTGAAATCCGACGAATTTTTGACCCAGGTGCCGACGTTGGACTGACCCATACTATCGCCTCGCAATCTCAGTGCTGGCAACGATTCAATTCTCAACCGGCCGCTTGGGCATTTATGAAGTCCTGGAAAACGTGGGAGGCATGAAACACAAAATTCAGACGCGGGCACCGACTTCAGAAATTTTTGCCGAAGCCTCCCGGGCCGGCATGCGGACCTTGCGCCAGGATGCGCTTGAAAAAGTAGTGGCTGGCTTGATTGATTTGCCGCAGGCCAGAACCGTTTACGCCTGAATCAGGACACTGAAAAACCAACCGTCGGGGCACTTGGATCGGCAAACGAGGAGCCGAGTGCAATTTCACCGCGTCCATGCAAGACACATTCTTCACGCCGGAGCAGCAAGTCTGAGCCGCCACCCGAAAAACGAACCCAACAGCCGTAGGAGCTGACATCGACCAGCATCACGCTGCCATTTCGCCAGTCAATGCGGGCATGCGTTCGGGAAACGCGGGGATCGTTGATGACAAATTCAACTTGACGTATGCGCCCAATGTGAATCGGCAGCTCGAACGATTTGAAAGTCTTGACGGTGTCCTTCCAGGTCAGCTCAATCTGTCCGCCCAACGCATCCTTATTGCTGGCGTCGAGCAAGGGGTCAAGTTCCGCCTGCATCGTCAAAAAATCGGAGGCGACATCATCCTGCCACTCGACCTGGTAAACCGTACAGGGCTCGGCCCGTCCCCGAATGCTGATGGGCCCCAGAATACGAAAACGCACGCCATCGGCTTCGTCAGCACCCGTCAGCGCTGCGCTATTGGCCCATATCTGCTGAGGACCGGAAAGGTCACTCAGGCGAGCCGCGACATTTACGGCATCCCCATAACAATCTCCGTCCACCAGTTCGACATCGCCACTGGCAACGCCTATGCGGATCGGCAGGCGGTTGGCAGCCGGCATTTGGGCCATGCGCCTGAGGTGACTGCGCTGCATCTCCACCACGGCATCGATGGCCGACGGGTTGTCATCAAACAGCGCCAGTACGCCATCCCCCAGCATTTTGACCACACGCCCGCCGTGCGATTCAACTATTTTGGCAATCCAGTTCGTTACCTGCGTAATCGCCTGTGTTGCCTTGGCATTGCCCAGGGCTTCAAAGACACCGGTGCTGCCAAAAAGATCGGTGAATACAACCGTAGTGTGAACGCCCATTCCCAACCGATTCCGTTTCTTAAGATTGAGGACAGTTTAGGTCATATCCGAGGCGCATCAGAGGTGACCCCAAAACAGCAGGGCATCGCGCCCTTCCACCACCAGATCAGTTTTTGCACCTACCGGCAAAATGACTTTGGTGGCGACATGACCGTAGGGCAAATTGGTAAGCACCGGCACCTTGAGCTGCTGGCGTAGCCAGTTCACCACGCTCTGCAACTTGAAACCCCGGTCGTGGGGGACCAGCTTGAATGCCGTAAATTGACCCAGCACAATTGCTTTTTGACGTGCCAGTACGCCGGCGTGCAGCAGTTGGGTAAGCATGCGTTCGATCCGATACGGATGCTCACCCACGTCTTCCAGAAACAGGATGCCCCCTTTAATCATCGGAAAATAAGGGGTTCCCAGCAAGGAGACCAACACCGACAGGTTGCCACCCCAAATGGTCGAGTTCTTTATGCTAAATTCGACTCTAGCCCCCGTGTCTTCTACGGGAGTAGCTATTGAATTAATAGTGGTTGGGGGCGTCTCCCGATTTTGACGCCAGCCTGCTCCCTCCCCTTGCCCGCTAATGAGATCGTCAAAGCAGGCCTCCATGATGTCGTCGGGTACCTGCTCTTCCCCGCCAGCTTGGCCATCGGCCAGGTTGGTCTTGCCGCCAACGCCGAATCCTTCACACAGTGCCGGTCCGGCCCAAGTGACATCACCGGTACGGGCCAACACGGCATTCTGAAATGCCGTGAAATCGCTGATGCCGACAAACAGCGTGCCCTTTTCAATGGCTTTGGCAACTTTTTTGTAATGAATGCCACTCAGAATGCGGGTCAGCCCATAACCGCCCCGTGAAACCAAAGCGACGTCGGCGCCACTGGCGGCTGCGCGGTGGATGGCGGCGAGCCGGGTTTCGTCGTCACCGGCAAAGCGCAGATGGCTGGCTAGCGCGGCTTCATCAATTTCGACGTCGTGTCCCAGCGTTTTGAGTCGCGCCACACCGCGCCGGAACGCAGCCTTGTCGCGCACGGCACCGGAAGGAGAGTAGATATAGATGTGTTTTTTCACGAGCTTATTTAACCGGTTTGGGAGAGACGAAATACTGGACCGCAGTTTCGGCGACGGACTCGCCCTGCTCCGGCACGAAGTGCCCGGCCTGCTCCAGGCGCATTGGCTCCGGACAAGCCGCAATGCGTTGTTGCAATTCCCGCATGGCAGGCAGGCCCAGCACCGGGTCTTGCAGGCCAATGGCCATCAAGGTTTGGCCTGACCAGCGCTCCTGCCAGAAGTCACGAGCCTGGCCCAAAATGGCGGCGCCGTTTGAATTCTGGAGTTCCGTCAACATGGGGGGAAAGGCCCGAAGCGCAGCACGGTGACCACGATCCGGAAACGGCGCCGCGTAGGCGGCACATTCCTGCGGACTCATGGCCGGATGGCCCTGGGCAACCCAGCGGGCGATGTCAAATTCTGGTTTTTTGGCGCACAGGTTGCGCCAGTCCAAGAAGCCGGACGATAACAAGGCGTCGCCGGTGCCGAGGGTGCTGTTCATCACCAGCAGGCCGGCGTAGCGTTGCGCGGCAGCCATCGGCAAGGTCAGCCCCAGCAGTCCGCCCCAGCCCTGCACTACCAAGATGACGTTTTTCAGATCCAGTTGTTCAACCAACTCCAGCAGGATCTGGCGATGCCAGGTGAACTGGTGAACGCCCTCCTTTTTGGGTTTGTCGCTTTTGCCAAAGCCGATGAGATCGGGGGCGACCAACCGGCTACCGGCTGAAAGCAAGACCGGAATCATTTTCCGGTACAGGTAGCTCCAGGCCGGGTTGCCATGCAGACAAAGGTAAGTCAGCGCTGCATCTTGGGGGCCAAGGTCCAGGTAATGCATGCGCAGGCCATTCAGGCTGGGCAGGTCACTGATGTAATGGGGCGGCCAAGGATAGTCCGGCAGTTGCGCGAATCGTGCGTCGGGTGTTCGCACGGCGTCATCGCGTACCGGGCTGCTATGTAACCGGATGGCATCGCGTTTTTTTTTGAAGAAATCCTGCAACAAGCTGGAACCCGCATGTGCCAGTACCCCGCCTTGCACTTGGGTGTGGTGGTTCAATTGGGGGTTGGCGAGTAAATCCAGCACCGAGCCGGCGGCACCTGTTTTAGGGTCCGGCGCACCAAAGACCACGCGTTTAAGGCGCGCATGCAGCATGGCGCCAACACACATGGGACAGGGCTCAAGCGTGACAAAAAGCTCGCAATCGTCCAGGCGGTAGTTGCCCAAAGCCAGTGCCGCGGCACGGAGCGCCACAATTTCAGCGTGGGCGGTCGGATCGCTCCGACCAATGGGCGCATTGTTGCCAACGGCAATCACCTGCCCATCCCGAACGACCACCGCGCCTACCGGTACTTCACCAGCGGCCAAGGCAACCTGAGCTTGCGCCAACGCAAGCGCCATGAAAGTGGCGTCATCAGCCGCCATTTATGCCTGCGTCCAGGATGCCCTCAGGGCACCCTGGCCCGCATCATTCCCACTCAATGGTGGCGGGTGGCTTGCTGCTGACGTCATAGGTCACACGGTTGATGCCGCGCACCTCGTTGATGATGCGGCTGGACACTTTTTTGAGCAGGGCGTAAGGCAATTCAGCCCAGTCGGCTGTCATGAAATCGCTGGTTTGCACTGCACGCAAGGCCACCACGTAATCGTAGGTGCGGCCATCGCCCATCACACCCACGCTCTTGACCGGTAAAAAAACGGTGAACGCCTGACTGGTCAGGTCGTACCAGCTTTTGCCAGTCGCTTCATCAATGAAGTTACGCAACTCTTCAATGAAGATGGCGTCGGCCTTGCGCAATAAGTCGGCATATTCCTTCTTCACCTCACCCAGAATTCGCACGCCCAAACCTGGACCCGGGAACGGATGACGGTACACCATGTGGTACGGCAAGCCCAGTGCCACGCCCAACTCACGGACTTCATCCTTGAATAATTCGCGGAGCGGCTCCAGCAATTTGAGGCCCAGCAGTTCCGGCAAACCACCCACGTTGTGATGGCTCTTGATGACCACGGCTTTTTTAGACTTGGCAGCACCCGACTCAATCACGTCGGGGTAAATGGTGCCCTGCGCCAGCCACGCCACATGCCGTGACTGATCGTTTTTGAGTTTGCCCGCTTCGGACTTGAACACTTCGACAAACTCGCGGCCAATGATCTTGCGCTTGGCTTCAGGTTCGCTCACGCCCGCCAGATGCCCCAAAAACTGATCAGCAGCATCGACCCGAATCACCTTGGCGTGCAGCTTGCCGACAAACATTTCCATCACCATGTCGCCTTCGTTCAGGCGCAGCAAACCATGGTCAACAAACACACAAGTGAGCTGGTCCCCAATGGCGCGGTGAATCAGCGCAGCGGCCACCGATGAGTCGACCCCACCGGACAAGCCCAAAATGACTTCATCAGTGCCGACCTGAGCGCGGATTTGTTCTACGGCTTCGCTGATGTAGTCGCCCATGATCCAGTCAGGCCGGGTGCCGCAGATGTCCAGAACAAAACGTTCCAGAATCGCCGCACCGCGCTTGGTGTGCGTGACTTCAGGGTGAAACTGCACCCCGTAAAAGCGGCGATCTTCGTCGGCCATGCCGGCAATCGGGCAACTGTCGGTGCTGGCCATTAGCTTGAAGCCATGCGGCAGTTCGGTGACCTTGTCGCCATGGCTCATCCACACCTGCAACATGCCGTGACCCATGGAGGTCGTGTAGTCCTGAATGCCTTCCAGCAGCTGGGTATGGCCATGCGCACGCACATCGGCTGGGCCAAACTCGCGTTTGTGCCCGCTTTGCACGATGCCACCCAACTGGTGTGCCATGGTTTGCATGCCGTAACAAATGCCAAGCACCGGCACCCCCAATTCAAACACCGCTTGGGGCGCTTTGTCCGTGGTTTCTTCGTACACACTGGCGTGGCTGCCCGAGAGGATGATGCCTTTGAGCTTGCCGTCGCGGGCATAAGCGCGAATCCAGTCATCGGTCACGTCACAGGGATGAACTTCGCAAAAAACATGCGCTTCACGGATGCGACGCGCAATCAGTTGGGTGACTTGGGAACCAAAGTCGAGGATGAGAATTTTTTGGTGCATGGCTAATCAGTTGTGGACAGAATTTGCTTGAGCTCTCGCTAAAACGCAGTCTGTCACGCAAGGTTGCAGGTTTATTCCGCCCGGTAATTGGGCGCTTCTTTGGTGATTTGCACGTCGTGCACATGGCTTTCACGAATGCCAGCGGTAGTGATTTCCACAAACTCAGCCTGATTCTGCATGTCTTCAATCGTGGCACAACCGCAGTAGCCCATGCTGGCGCGAACACCACCGGCCATCTGGTACACGATAGATACCATGGAGCCTTTGTAGGGCACGCGGCCTTCAATGCCTTCGGGAACCAGTTTGTCGGCGTTCGGATTGCCGGTCGTGGATTCCTGGAAATAGCGGTCCGCACTGCCCTGTTGCATGGCGCCAATGCTGCCCATGCCACGGTAGCTCTTGTAGCTACGGCCCTGGAACAGGATGACCTCACCCGGCGCCTCTTCGGTACCGGCGAACATGCCGCCCATCATCACGGTGCTGGCTCCAGCGGCCAGCGCTTTGGCAATATCACCGCTGTAGCGAATGCCGCCGTCAGCAATCAGGGGAACGCCGCTGCCCTTGAGCGCAGTGGCCACACTGTCAATCGCCATGATCTGGGGCACACCCACACCCGCCACAATGCGGGTCGTACAAATGGAGCCCGGGCCAATACCGACCTTGACCGCATCAGCACCGGCCTCGACCAGTGCCAGCGCCGCTGCACCGGTGGCAATGTTGCCGCCGATCACATCAACCTGCGGGTAGTTGCGTTTGACCCAGCGCACGCGCTCAATCACGCCTTTGCTGTGGCCGTGTGCGGTGTCCACCACGATGGCGTCAACACCGGCACGCACCAGCGCCTCAACCCGTTCTTCGGTACCTTCGCCAACGCCGACGGCAGCGCCGACGCGCAGTTTGCCTTGCGCATCACGCGCGGCGTTGGGGAAACTTGTTTGCTTGGTGATGTCTTTAACCGTGATCAGGCCTTTGAGCTCAAAGGCGTCATTGACCACCAGCAAGCGCTCAATCTTGAACTGATTCAGCAAGACCTTGGCTTGTGCCAGCGTGGTGCCGTCCGGCACCGTGACCAGCTTGTCACGCTGCGTCATGATGTGACTCACCGGCAGGTCATAACGAGTCTCAAAGCGCAGATCGCGTCCGGTGACAATGCCGACGACTTTGCCGCCATCGCACACCGGAAAGCCTGATACGCCGAGTTGCGCTGACAAATCGATGACTTGGCGCACGGTGTGATTAGGTGTAATCACAACCGGGTCACGCAGCACACCAGATTCGTAGCGTTTAACTTTGGCCACTTGCGCAGCCTGCTCCTGGGCCGACATGTTTTTATGAACGATGCCGATGCCCCCCTCTTGCGCGATGGCAATTGCCAGTCGAGCTTCGGTCACGGTGTCCATCGCGGCAGACACCAAGGGCATATTCAGTTCTATGTTGCGGGAGAAACGTGTCGCAAGAGAAGTGTCCTTAGGCAGGACTTGGGAGAACGCTGGCACCAACAATATGTCGTCGAAGGTGAGCGCTTTGCCGATTAGGCGCATGTCGAAGCTCCAAATGACGGATTGTACCCACGACACGGATACTTACCCCGAACGAGATCGTCAAAAAAGAACAAATGGCGCGACCCAAGGCAAATGTGTCCTATGAAAAATAGCCGGGTGCGGGCTAAACTCCGGCTATGAACCGTATCCAAAAAATTTTGATGGGAGCCGCTTGTCTGATATCTGTAGCAGCTTCTGCACAGTGGCAGTGGACAGACAAGTATGGCCGTAAGGTGTTCAGTGACCGTGCACCCCCATCAGATATTCTGGAGAAAAACATTATTAAACGCCCGGGCGGCCGGGCCGCAAGCCTAATGGGTACGCCCGCCAATGGCGGCGATTTGGCTCCGACCGTTGCCGCGCCGCTAGGGGCTGCCAGTGCACCCCGGCTTAGCGGCGTCGACAAAGAATTGGCAGAAAAGAAAAAGAAGGCCGAAGAAGCCGAAGTTGCCAAACGCAAAGCGGAGGAAGAAAAAGTCCTTAAAGCTAAAGTTGAAAATTGCGCCCGTGTCAAACAGGCCAAATCCAGCTTTGACTCCGGCGTACGCATGGCCCGGACCAACGAAAAAGGCGAGCGTGAAGTCATGGATGATGCAGCTCGGGCCTCTGAAGTGAAGCGCATTCAAGCTGTCATCGATTCAGACTGTAAATAGCCGGCATGACTGGATGCCGACGCATTAGCCGAGTCAGTAGCCGGCCTTGGCACCTGCGCGTTTTTTAATAAACAGACCCGTTGTGCGAGCCCCCTGCTTGGCGAAGCGCTCACGGCGGGCCACTTTGGGGTCGACCGTGAGTGGCCGATAGATTTCCACCCGGTCATTTTCTCGCAAAAGTTGGCTCAAACTCGCCTTGCGCCCCCAAATACCGACCACCGTTGTCTGCTGATCGATCAACGGGAAAAGTTGCAAAAGACCACTCGCCTGCAGTGCTTGCAAAACGGTACTGGAAGGCGCCAGACTCAGTCCGACCTCACGCACATCTCGGGGGCTGGGCGAATAAACCACGGTAATTTGAATATTCACGTCACTCTCCATACACCTGCGCCGCTCGTTTGACAAAAGCATCGACCATGCTGCCGGCAATCTTGTCAAACACCGGACCGACGAGTTTGCCAAGAGTTGCGTTGTCAAAACCGTAGTTGAGCGTCAGTTCCACTTTGCACGCCCTTTGCGTTCCGTCTCCAATCGGCAAGAAATTCCATTCACCATCCAGCCGTGAAAAAGGACCGTTCACCAGTGTCATTGCCACCTGCTGGTCTGGCACATGTTTGTTGCGGGTAGTGAAGGTCTGGCGGATGCCACTGAAGGAAATGCCGACTTCTGCCGTCATTCCGTGCGCGTCTGATGTGACGATCCGGGCGCGATCGCACCACGGCAAAAATTTGGGGTAATGCTCGACTTCAGTCACAAGAACATACATTTCTTGCGGGCTGTACCAGATCAGGACTGACTTCTTTACGGTTTTCATAGAATGGGGGTCTGCGCGGGATTGTAGACAAGCCTTGTACGCATGACTGACGACCCCAAATTTACTATATGGCCAAGAAACCTGAAACTGCTACCCGTATTGCCGACAACAAGAAGGCGTCTTACAACTATTTTTTTGAAGAACGCCTGGAAGCCGGTTTGGTGCTGGAGGGGTGGGAGGTTAAATCCCTGCGCGAGGGCAAGGTGCAGTTGACCGATGGCTATATCGTCGTCCGCAATGGCGAGCTGTTCATCATCGGCCTGCAGATTCATCCGCTGAACACCGCCTCGACCCACATCAGTCCTGACAAGGTACGCACCCGGAAGCTCCTGCTGCACAAGGAAGAGATCAAACGCCTCATTGGCAAAGTGGTGCAAAAAGGCTACACGCTGGTGCCGATCAATCTGCACTGGAAAGCCGGCAAAATCAAGTGCGAAATCGCGCTGGCCAAGGGCAAGGCCGAGCACGACAAGCGCGACACCATCAAGGACCGGGAAGGCAAGCGCGAGGTCGAGCGAGCCATGAAAGTACATCGGCGATAAATTTTTCCTGAGGCAGGGAATAAACCGGACCGTGCCGGTGTTTATGCGAGTGCAAATGTTTGTTTGCGTTCATCAACTCAGGAGTTCATCATGAAATTCACCGCTCGCACGACCCTTAGCCTGTCCCTGGCGCTTATCTTTTTGGGTGGATGTGCCTCCATGTATGCCGCCCCGGCCAAGGTGGCCGACGGCGTACTGGTTGGCCCGAACGACATGACGTTGTATACCTTCGAAAAAGACGTTGCCGGCAGCGGCAAATCGGTCTGCAATGGTCCCTGCGCCGCCAACTGGCCTCCCTTGCTGGCCACCGAATCTGACAAACCGTCCGGCGACTACACCCTCATCATGCGTGACGACGGTAAAAAGCAGTGGGCCGTCAAGGGCAAACCCATGTATTTCTGGTCCAAGGACAGCAAGCCTGGCGATAAAACCGGTGATGGTGTCCTCAAACTGTGGCAGACCGCCAAGCCGTAAGTCAATAGTGAACACCCAGCCCATCGTTGAGCAAATACCTGCGCTGCGCCGTTATGCGCGGGCGCTGACGGGCGACGCTTGGGCGGCTGATGATTTGGTGCAGGACACGCTGGAGCGTGCTTGCAGCAAGTGGCGTTTGTGGGTCGCGGGTTCTGACCTGAGGGCCTGGCTGTTTACCGTGATGCACAACCTGTTTGCCAACCAGGTGCGCCGGGCGGCGAGGCAAGCACAGGGCCACCTCGTCAATATTGACGAGGTGGCGCATGAGTTGGTAGCCCCCGTTGCCGATCTGGGGATTGCAATGGATTTGCAGCGTTGCCTGCTGCGTCTGCCACTGGACCAGCGGGAGGTTTTGCTGCTGGTCAGCCTGGCAGATATGAGCTACGCGGAGGTGGCAAAAATTACCGGGGTTCCGATTGGCACGGTGATGTCTCGCCTCTCGCGTGCCCGCAGCCGTCTGCAGGCGCTGCTGGATGAACCGGTCCGCAGTGCGGCGACGCCGCCAGCTTCCGTTACCCCGGTTAGCACTTTGCGCCGTCTCAAGTGAGACATTGGAAAAACACCATGGACAGCACCGCCGTTAAGCCACTTACCGAAGACCAAATCCACGCGCTGGTGGATGGCCAGCATGCCACCGATGACCTTGCCGCCCTGCAGGCGCGTCTGGCGCAAGAGCCCGACGCACAGGCGACGGTCAGGAAGTGGCAGCAGCAGCGAAATGCCCTGCGAGGCCTGTATCAAGACGTTCTGGACGAGCCGCTCCCGTCCAGCTTGCGGGCAGCCGCGCAGCAAACGACGACTGCCCAGCAGGAAATCAACCAATGGTGGCGCTGGGGTGGCATGGCCGCTGGCATCCTGTTGGCGTTTGGCGTGGGTTGGTTCTCCCAGATCGCCTGGCACAGTGACTGGCAATCCCGGTCGAGCACGATCGCTTTGGCAAAAGCACGGGCTGAGCAGGATTTTGTCCGCCAGGCCGGCTTTGCCCATGTGGTGTATTCCCCTGAAATCAGGCACCCGGTGGAGGTCACGGCGGCCGAGCAGGCGCACTTGGTGCAATGGCTGTCCAAACGCGTCGGCAAGCCGCTCAAAGTCCCCAATTTGGCCGCCGAGGGTTATGACCTCGTGGGCGGCCGCCTGTTGCCGGGTGAAGCGGGGGCGCGGGCCCAATTCATGTTCCAGAATGCGGCGGGCGTTCGAATCACCCTGTATCTCGGTGCTGTCGACAAGTTGCCGGGCAGCGCGGAAGCGCGTGAGACTGGCTTTCACTTTGCGCCTGACGGTCCAATCCCCAGCTTTTACTGGATCGACCAGGGCTTTGGCTATGCGTTGTCAGGCCCGGTGTCGCGTGCCGCTCTGATGCAACTGGCCGAACAGGTTTACCAGCAACTGTGACTCAGCGCAGTTCGCGCAGCGGATGGGTCTGGGGTGTCCAAGGGCTGCTGAAGAAAGGTTCCACCATCGCGGGACTGACCTCTTCAATGCGGGCCGGGTTCCAGCGGGGGGCGTGGTCTTTGTCCACGGCCAGGGCGCGAATGCCTTCCACTGTTTCACTGCTAGCGCCAGAGCGTCCCAGATGCTGCGGGTGAAAACAATGCTGGACCATGTCCCGCTCCATGCGCAGATCATCCGCCAGCGACAGGCTGCGGGCCCGGCGAATTTGTTCCAGCGTCACATGCAGCATCAGTGGCGAACGTTGGCGCAAGGCATTTGCGGTACCTTGTGCCCACGCGCTGTCATCGGCTTCCAGCGCCTGGACGATGGCCAACACGCTAGGTTGTGCAAAATAATGATCAATTTGGCCTCTGGCCCCCGTTGCGTAAGCGGAAGCAGCTATTGAATACATAGCAAGCCAGGGATCGATGGCGCCAGGTCGCTCAAGGTCCAGGTTGGTCAACGCATCCCAGGCGGATGTCAGTTGTGAGACGTCAATGCAGACATCGGCTAAACCAAAGGCCAGCGCCTCTCCGGCGCCCAGCATTTCGCCGGTCAAGGCCAGCCATTCGCCAATCCGACCCGGACAGCGGCTCAAGAAGTAGCCACCGCCGACATCGGGAAAGAGGCCGATGTTGGTTTCAGGCATGGCCATTTTGGTGCGCTCCGTAACGATGCGGATTTTGGCGCCCTGGCTGATGCCCATGCCACCACCCATGACGATGCCATCCATGAAGGCGATGTAGGTCTTGGGATAGGTGTGAATCAGGTGATTGAGGACATATTCTTCGGTGAAAAAATCCTCCAGCCGGGAATCGTCAGCCAGCGCGGCCTGGTGAAAAAATCGGATGTCTCCCCCGGCGCAAAAGGCACCGAAAGGTCCGGTTTTGTTGCTGCCACGGATCGCCACCGCCTTGACGGCCGGATCATCGCGCCAGGCAAGCAAGCACTCGGTGAGGGCCCGGATCATGGAAAGCGACAGCGCATTGAGCGCCTTGGGCCGGTTCAGCGTGATCAAGCCCACCTGACCGCGAATTTCGGCCAGCACCTCTGGCGCCTCATCCGTTGGCAGAATATTTTGCATCGTCATTGTCTGTTTCTCCATCCAATCAATTCGTTGGTCACCAGGGCGCCGATCACCAGCGCCCCGCCCGCCAGCACGTTGGGCCCCGGGACTTCATTGGCCCCGACCCACGCCAGCAGGATGCCGAAAATAACCTCCAACAAGCCGAGCAAAGACACTTCAGGCGCTTTGAGCACCCGAGCGCACAACACCGCCAGCGCGGAAGGAATCGCCAATTGCACCACACCCAGGCCGGCCAGCAGGACCAGATCGTGGGGCGAAGCCTGAAACGGCAAGGCCAGCGGCAAGGTCAACAGTGCAGAGAAGACAGCACCGAGCAAGACCGCCGGAATCAGATCGACGTCATGCCCTTGGGCATGGGCATGCTGGGTCACGGTCCAGTTGGCAGCGCCGGCAATGGGCACACACAAGGCCACCAGCGTGCCCGTCAGGCTGACACCGTCACCGATCTGGCTGCCAAACATGTAGGCGATACCCGCACCCGCGACCACGATGGCAAACCAGGTGCGTCTGGGGATTCGATGGCCAATGAACAGGTGCGCCGCCAAAGCCGTGAGCAAAGGCCCTATCGCCATGCTGAGCAACACGTTGGCCACACTGGTCAGCGTGATAGCCACCATGAAAAAGGTGAACATGCCGCACCAGCAGACGCCGGAAATCCACAGCGACGCCCCACCGCCGCGCATCCGGCGAAACACAGCGCGTCCTTGAAACAGCGGCAGAATCACCAACAGCGCCAGCACGGTAAAGAAGCTGCGCCAGAAGGTCACTTCAAAACTGCGGGCACTGTCCAGGTGGCGCGTCACCACACCGGCGATGGACCACATCAGGGTCACCGCCACCATCAGAAGCACGGCCCGGTTGTGGCTTAGTTTCATGGTTGTACTCAAAAAAAAGCGGGCAATGAAGCCCGCTAGTTATCCCGCTTGACGGGGATTAACGGCCAAAGCGTTTGCGATCGCTTTCAGTCAGGTAACGCTTGCGCAGACGGATTGACTTGGGCGTGATTTCAACCAACTCGTCGTCCTCGATGAATTCCACTGCGTATTCCAGCGTGGCATCAATCGGCGGTGTGATCTTGATCGCATCTTCCTTGCCTGAAACGCGGAAGTTGGTCAGCTGCTTGGTACGCGTGGCGTTCACCACCAAATCGTTGTCACGGCTGTGGATACCCACAATCATGCCTTCGTACACCGGGTCGTTCGGTTTGACGAACATGCGGCCACGCTCGTCCAGCTTGCCCAAGGCGTAAGTGAAAATTTCACCTGCGTCCATGGAAATCAGCACGCCGTTTTTACGGCCGCCGATGTCGCCCTTGTGCGCTTCGTAGCTGTCAAAGATGTTGGCGATCAGGCCAGAACCACGGGTCAAGTTCAGGAATTCGTTGGTGAAACCAATCAAACCCCGCGCCGGAATGCGGTATTCAAGGCGCACGCGGCCACGGCCGTCGGATTCCATGTTGACCAAGTCACCCTTGCGCTCACCCAAAGCCTGCATCACACCACCTTGATGTGTCTCTTCGATGTCGGCCGTGACCAACTCGATTGGCTCATGCTTTTCACCATTCACATCCTTGAACACCACGCGTGGCTTGGAAACAGCCAACTCGTAGCCTTCGCGGCGCATGTTTTCCAACAAAATGGTCAAGTGCAGTTCGCCGCGACCCATGACTTCAAAGATACCTTCTTCATCGGTTTCTTTGACGCGCAAGGCGACGTTGTGTTGCAGTTCTTTTTGCAGGCGGTCCCAGATCTGGCGGCTGGTAACGAACTTGCCTTCACGGCCAGCCAGCGGGCTGGTATTGACGCAGAAGTTCATGGTCAGGGTCGGCTCATCGACCTTGAGCATGGGCAGCGGCATGGGTGTGATCGGGTCGGTGATCGTCACGCCAATACCGATATCGTTGATACCGTTGATCAGCACGATTTCGCCTGGGCCAGCTTCCGTGGCTTGCACGCGCTCCAGGCCTTGGAATGTCAGCACTTGGTTGATACGACCTTTGACGGGCTTGCCATCCAGACCTTCCATGACCACCACATCCATCATGGGACGGATCGTGCCCTGGCTGATACGGCCAACGCCGATACGACCCACGAAGGTGGAGAAGTCGAGCGCCGAAATTTGCAATTGCAACGGTGCAGCAGGGTCACCCTTTTGAGCCGGCACATGGGCGAGCACGGTGTCGAACAGGGCCGACATATCGGGGCCCCACTGTTCACCAGGTTCGCCCTCTACCATCGACGACCAGCCGTTGATGCCAGAGGCATAAACGACAGGGAAATCCAGTTGTTCATCGGTAGCGCCGAGCTTGTCGAACAAGTCGAAAGCGGCATTGACCACGAAGTCAGGACGCGCACCGGGCTTGTCCACCTTGTTCACGACCAAGATGGGCTTCAAGCCGAGGGCCAAGGCCTTTTTGGTCACAAAACGCGTTTGAGGCATGGGGCCTTCTTGCGCATCGATCAGCAGAACCACGCCGTCAACCATTGACAGCGCACGTTCCACTTCACCGCCGAAGTCGGCGTGTCCGGGAGTGTCAACGATGTTGATGTGCGTGCCCTTCCAGGTCACAGCGCAGTTTTTGGCCAGAATCGTGATACCACGTTCTTTTTCAATGGCGTTGTTGTCCATCACGGTGTCGACCACTTTCTCGTGATCGGCAAAGGTACCGGACTGGCGCAGCAGTTGGTCGACCATGGTGGTCTTGCCATGATCGACGTGGGCGATGATGGCGATGTTTCGGATTTGCTTAATGGTCATGATTCACTTTCTCTTAAATCTGGTCAAAGTCTATTTTCTGGGTCGCTGAGGGCGGGGCTGCGTGCTGCACGCTTGACTCCGGTCCGCAATCTCCCAATATTTGCTCTATCTCAAGTGGACTCAACAGCCGCCCCGGGATCAATTCATCCGCCACAACGTGTGCCGTGCCCAGCAAGGCACGTGGTTTTTCGCTGTAGACGGCTACTTTCTGGCTGTCAGGCCAGCTACCCCGGCGTCGCACGCCACTCAGGAAACGCCCTGTACTTTCGCCTTCTAACGTGACAACCGTGTGGTCGCGAAGAAGCGAGTCCACGGGCATCAAGCAGTTCAATCTCTCTTCCTCGGTCATGGCTTCCAAGGCTTCCAGCGTCACGCATTGCGCCACTGAGAAGCCACCGGTCTCAACCCGGCGCAACGCGGTCAGGTGCGCACCACAACCCAAGGCTTCACCGATATCCTCACCGAGGGTACGGATGTAGGTGCCTTTGCTGCACCTTACTATCATTTTAATAGCTGGTTGCGCAGTATCCACGGGGGCTAGAGTTACTTTTAACTCGTAAATCGTAACCTCACGCGCTTCCCGCTCAACCTCAATACCTGCCCGGGCGTATTCGTACAGCGCCCGACCATCCTTTTTCAAGGCACTGTGCATCGGCGGTATTTGCCGGATCAACCCGGTAAACCGTGGCAGCACATTGTTCAGGTCTTCCTCTGTGACGTTGACAGGACGCTCTTCGATCACATCTCCCTCGGCGTCCCCGGTGCTGGTTTTTTCACCCAGTCGCGCGACGGCTTCATACGTTTTGTCTGCATCCAATTGGAGCTGACTGAACTTGGTCGCTGCACCAAAGCACAGCGGCAATAAACCAGTTGCCAAGGGATCGAGCGTGCCGGTGTGGCCCGCTTTTTCCGCCCGCAACAGCCATTTAACTTTTTGCAAGGCGTCATTACTGGACCAGCCCAAAGGCTTGTCCAGCAACAGCACCCCATGGACGGGGCGCCTGGCAACCCGTGCACGCGGCGCATTCATCGGCATCAGTCCTCTTTGGCCCGAGACGCTACAGCGCGCGCAATCAAGGCATTCATGTCAGCAGCTTTCTCGGTTGTTTGGTCAAACAAGAAATGCAAGGTCGGCACGGTGTGAATGTGCAAGCGCTTGAACAAACCCGCCCGCAAAAAGCCGGCGGCCTGATTCAAACCTTCCGTACAAGCTTTGGGGTCTCCTGTCAGCAGACTGAAGAACACCTTGGCGTGTGCGTAGTCAGGCGTGACTTCCACCGCCTGAATCGTCACCATGCCTACCCGTGGATCCTTGAGCTCGCGCGCAATCAGCTCGGTCAGATCACGCTGGATCTGATCGGCAACCTTGAAGCTGCGGTTAGGAGTTTTTGACTTGATTCGCACGATTTATCTCAAATCTATCAAAGGGTACGGGCAATTTCACGAATCTCGAAGAACTCCAGCACGTCACCCTCTTGGATGTCGTTGTAGTTCTTGATATTCAAGCCGCACTCGAAGCTTTCCTTGACTTCCTTCGCATCGTCCTTGAAGCGCTTGAGCGATTCGAGTTCACCGGTGTAGATGACCACGTTGTCACGCAACAACCGCAGACGCGCCGTACGTTTGACAATACCGGCGGTGACCATACAACCGGCAATCGAGCCGATCTTGGACACTTTGAACACCTGACGGATCTCGGCGGTACCAATGACCTCTTCCTTCTTGTCTGGCGTCAACATGCCCGACATGGCGAGCTTGAGCTCATCCACGGCGTCATAGATGATGTCGTAGTAACGAATGTCCACACCGTTGTTCTCGGCCAGCTTGCGCGCACCGGCATCGGCGCGCGTGTTGAAACCGATGATGACGGCCTTGGAGGCAATCGCCAAATTCACATCCGATTCGCTGATCGCACCGACGGCGGTGTACACCAACTGCACCTTGACCTCTTCGGTCGAAAGCTTGAGCAGTGACTGAGCCAATGCTTCCTGCGAACCCTGCACGTCGGCCTTGATGATGATCGGAACCATCTTGACAGCGCCGGCGGCCATGTCGGTGAACATGTTCTCCAGTTTGGCGGCCTGTTGCTTGGCCAACTTGGTGTGGCGGAACTTGCCAGCACGGTAGGTGGCAATTTCACGGGCACGGCGCTCGTCCGACATCACCATGAATTCATCACCCGCCTGGGGCACTTCCGTTAGACCCTGGATTTCAACCGGGATTGAAGGACCCGCAGTTTTAATAGTCTTGCCATTTTCATCCAGCATGGCGCGGACACGACCATAAGTGGAACCCGCCAGAACGACGTCACCAGTTTTGAGCGTGCCGGACTGCACCAGAATCGTGGCCACAGGACCACGACCCTTGTCGAGTCGAGCCTCAATCACCAGACCCTTGGCCATGGCATCCACTGGTGCCCGCAATTCAAGCACTTCGGCTTGCAGCAGCACTTGTTCCAGCAAGGCATCAATGCCTTGACCGGTCTTGGCCGATACCGTGACGAAAGGTGAATCACCACCAAACTCCTCCGGCACCACTTCTTCCACCACCAGTTCGTTCTTGACGCGCTCTGGGTTGGCATCTGGTTTGTCGATCTTGTTGATCGCCACCACAATGGGAACACCGGCTGCCTTGGCGTGCTTGATGGCCTCTTTGGTTTGCGGCATCACACCGTCATCCGCTGCCACCACCAGAATCACAATGTCGGTTGCTTGAGCGCCACGGGCACGCATGGCCGTAAAGGCTTCGTGTCCAGGGGTGTCAAGGAACGAAATCATGCCGCGTGGGGTTTCCACGTGGTAGGCACCAATGTGCTGCGTAATACCACCGGCTTCGGCTGAAGCCACTTTGGAGGTACGGATGTAATCCAGCAAAGAGGTTTTACCGTGATCGACGTGACCCATAACCGTCACAACCGGTGCGCGGGGCAACGATTCTGATTGCTGCTGGGACACTTCGTCATCGGTAAACGCTTCTGGATCGTCCAGCGCGGCAACGATGGCCTTGTGGCCCATTTCTTCCACCAAAATCATGGCGGTATCTTGATCCAGCGGCTGATTGATGGTGACCATCTGACCCAGCTTCATCAGGTGTTTGATCACCTCAGAAGCCTTGACCGCCATTTTGTGTGCCAATTCGGCCACAGTAATGGTTTCAGGCACGTGGACTTCCAGCACCCGCACTTCAACAGGGGCGGCCTGCACGCGGTTGTCATCGCGACCGCGGTCGTTACTGCCGCGACGGCCTCTTGGCGCCGCACGGAAGTTGTTGCCACGACCCGGGCCGGGCGCACCGGTTGCACCACGGGTTGGAATGGCGCTCTTCTTTTTCGGATCGCCCGCCCAACTGCTGGAAAGTTTGGCTGACTTGACTTCTTTGCCAGCGCCAGCGGCGGTAGTGGTGCCAGGAGCACCTGCAACACCGGGCTTGGCCGGTTTTGCAGCGACTGTGCCAGCGGCTGGCTTATGCAATGTGCCCTTGATGCCCGCCGCCTTGGCGGCCTCGGCCCTGATTTCTTCTGGTTTTTTGACAACCGGCGCTTTTTTGGCGGGCGATGACATCATCAAGCGAATGGCGGCGGCTTCGGCCTCGGCCTTGCGTCGACGGTCACCCAGATCAGCGGCCCGTGCAACATCTTCAGCGGCCCGTGCTTTGGAATCAGCAGCTGCTTTTTCGCGAGCTTCCAGTTGCGCCTTGGCTGCTGCTTCGGCTTTTTCTGAAGCTTCCAAAACTTTGGCCGCTGCAGTATCGATAGCATCTTTTGCTTGTTGTGCGGGGGCTTGCGCCTTGGCTTTTTCAAGGACAGCTTCAGCGGCAGCTTTTTCAGCCGCTTTGGCTGCGGCTGTTTCAGCCGCTTCACGAGCCCGGTCTTCCAACTCTTCGCGCTGACGCCTGCGCTCGGTGAGTTCTTCTTCCTGGCGGCGGATCAATTCAGCCTGCTGGCGAACCTCTTCTTCACGACGGGCCAATTCGGCATTGTCGATCTGCGGTGTCGTATCAAGTTCATGTTCCGGTTCAGATGACTCAACCGCCACCTCAACGCCGTCTTCGCGACGGACGAACGTACGTTTCTTGCGCACTTCAACCTGAATGGTGCGTGCTTTTCCGGTGGAATCAGCCTGTTTGATTTCACTGGTTGACTTCTTGACGAGCGTAATTTTCTTTCGCTCGGCACTGGCAGTGCCATGGCTGGCCTGCAAATAGCTCAACAGATGCTGTTTGTCAGCTTCTGTCAGTTTGTCAGAAGCAGCCGATTTGGCCACTCCTGCCGATTTCAGTTGCTCAAGCAATGTATCGGTTGATTTTTTGAGTTCTGTTGCAAACTCGGCGACGGTCGTACTGGACATTTGTTGTGTAACCTTTCATGACCATTACTCTTGAGAAGCGGCGTCATTGGTAAACCAATGTGCGCGCGCCTTCATGATCAAGGTCTTGGCCTCGTCCGCAGACTGGCCGGTGATTTCAGTGAGTTCGTCAACGGCCAAATCGGCCAGGTCGTCAAGCGTGTGAACGCCGCCATCTGCCAGTTTGCCGATCAGTTCGGGGGAAAGGCCTTCGAGGTCATGCAAGTTTTGCGAAACCTCTTCAGCACTCTCTTCTTGCGCAATTTCCATGGTCAAAAGCGCGTCTTTAGCGCGGGTGCGCAATTCGTTGGCAGTGTCTTCGTCAAAACTCTCGATTTCGAGCATTTCTTCCAACGGCACGTAGGCCACCTGCTCCAGACTGGTAAAGCCTTCTGCAATCAGCAGATCGGCAATTTCTTCGTCCACATCGAGCTTTTCCATGAAAAGCTTGCGACCAGAATCAGTCTCATTGGCTTGCTTCTGGGCTGATTCGGCGGCATCAAGGATGTTGATCTTCCAGCCGGTCAGGTCGGACGCCAGGCGCACATTTTGACCGCCACGGCCGATCGCAATCGCCAGGTTTTCTTCGTCCACCACCACATCCATGGCATGACGCTCTTCGTCGACCACGATGCTTGAGACATTGGCCGGGGCCAAGGCACCAATCACAAACTGGGCTGGATCTTCACTCCACAGCACAATGTCCACGCGCTCGCCGGCCAACTCGTTGGTCACGCCATTGACACGCGTACCCCGCACACCAACACAGGTACCGATAGGGTCAACGCGCTTGTCATGCGACAACACAGCAATCTTGGCGCGAGAGCCAACATCACGGGCGCAGGATTTAATTTCCAGCAAACCCTGCTCAATTTCAGGAACTTCCTGACGAAACAGTTCCACCATGAACTCAGGCGCCGAACGCGACAGAATGATGGGCGCACCGCGCAGGGTCAAGTCCACTTCCATGATCATGGCGCGAACCCGGTCACCCATGCGAAGATTCTCTTTCGGAATCATCTCGCTGCGGCGCAGACGGCCTTCAACTCGGCCGCTCTCGACAATTAGGTCACCCTTGTCCATGCGCTTGACCGTGCCGACAAAAATCTTGTCGCCGCGCGACATGAAGTCGTTGAGCAGCATCTCACGCTCAGCGTCACGAATTTTTTGCAGAATGACCTGCTTGGCAGCCATGGCACCGATACGGCCAATCGGGACTGATTCCACCGTTTCTTCGATGTATTCGTCCACCTCAATGTCGGGAATCTGCTCTTTGGCTTCGAACAACAGGATTTCCTGGTCCGGCAGCTGCAGACCCGCCTCATCCGGCACCACATGCCAACGACGAAACGTCTCATAGCTGCCGCTGTCGCGATCAACTGCGACGCGGATATCCACGTCGCCCTGGGAAAGCTTCTTGGTCGCTTGCGCCAGCGCTGCCTCAACAGCGCCAAACACCACATCACGCTCCACATTCTTTTCGCGTGAGATGGCTTCTACCAGCATTAACATTTCGCGATTCATGCCATAACTCTCCTGTTTCAATTCAATCCAAATTTGTCTCTGAGTCGCCTTTGACACCGCGACCCTTGAAGCTGACGATGGGCGCCAGTCGCGCCTCCTTCAACTCATCCAGAGTAAACCCCAGGGCCTGCAATGGCACCTGCAATCTCTTCTTGCTAATTTTTTGACCCGGCTTGCCAACTGGCAGATCGCTCCAGACGATTTGCCAACCTGGCGCTCCACCCTCAACCTGGGTGCGCTCCAAGGTACCGCGAAACTTCTTGCGTGTTGCATTAACTTGCCCCGCCGCCGCCGCAACCCCAATGGGCGCCTTGAGCGTGACATCAATTTCTTGACCCACAAAGCGCTCAAAGTCTTTTTCATGCCGCAAGGGACGATCAATACCCGGCGAGGAGACCTCAAGCCGCTTGTAATCAACGCCATCCACCTCAAGCGCAAACAGAAGCTGACGCGTCACCTTCTCGCAATCTTCAACCGTGACAAACTGCTCAACAACAGAACCATCCGCATTCGGCAACCACGGATGGTCGATCGTGATGCGCAGTAATCCAGCAGCGGAACGCTCGGATTCCACCAGGTCGTAACCGAGACCAGCTACGGTTTGTTCAACAATTTCTTTTAGTGCCACGTGTGTATAAATGCGATGCAAAAACAATCGACCAAAAAAAACGGGCGGTAGATACCCGCCCGTTTGGTCGTGAGCTTGGATTGTACCCGAAAACCTGCTTCTACGCCTTGATTTCTAACGCTTTATCCGGCTGCCGCCAGCAGGATTCGGGTGTAATCCTCCTTAGGTGCGGCTAACACTTGGGCGGCAGGCCCCGCCTCCACGATATCCCCATCTTTCATGACCATAATTTGATGGGCCATGGCCCGAATGACATCGACATCGTGCGTGATGAGCAGATAACTCAAGCCATGGTCCCGTTGCAAACGCTGCAACAATTGCAATACCTGCTTCTGGATCGTGACATCGAGCGCGCTGGTGGGCTCATCGAGCACCAGGATCTGCGGCTTGACAATAAGCGCCCGGGCGATGGCCAAACGCTGCCGCTGCCCGCCAGAAAATTCATGCGGATAACGCTGCAGCAGGCTTGCAAACTGGGTTTCATCCAGGTCAACGCCCATGCCAACCTCTAGCAGTGCTTGCACTACCTGCTGGCGGCGTTCAGTGGGTGGCAGCTCGGGCTCATGCACCAGCAGGCCTTCACCCACAATCTCTTCGACGGTCAGCCGTGGCGACAGGGACGAAAAAGGATCTTGAAACACGACCTGTACCACGCGCCGCATGGATTTGTTGCTGGCTGCGCTTAAGCCCCAGGATTGTCCGGTCACCTTCATTTCGCCCGAGAAAGGCAATAGCCCCAGCGCAGCCAGCGCCAGAGTGGATTTGCCGGACCCTGATTCACCGATGACGCCCAGCGTTTGCCCCGGCGAAAGGTGAAAGTCGGCACCCTGCACCGCAACAAACTCGCCATGACGAAACCAGCCGTTGAAGCCCGGTAGCGCTGTCGGGTAGGTCACGCGCAGCGCCCGGGCCTGCATGACGGCCTGTTCGCTGGCAACAGGCGCCACCTCGAGCACATCACGAACCGGCTTGCTGTCAATCAATCGGCGGGTGTAACTGTGTTGCGGACGGGCAAATACGTCGGCCACAGCGCCCTGCTCCACGATATGACCGTTTTCCATCACGATGACGCGGTCGGCAAAGCGCCGTACCAGATTCAAGTCATGGGTGATCATGAGTACGGCCATGCCATTTTTTTGCTGAAAGCTGGCCAGCAGATCCAGTATCTGCCCGCGCAGGGTCACATCGAGCGCGGTGGTGGGCTCGTCGGCCAGCAACAATTTGGGCTGACACGCCAGCGCCATGGCGATCATGGCGCGCTGGCGCTGGCCACCGCTGAGCTGATGCGGATAGGCCTTGGCACGTCGCGCGGGCTCGGCAATCCCGGTATCAGCTATTAACTTAATAGCTGCTTGCGCAGACTGCTGGCGGGCTAGACCCTGTTTTAGCTCCAAAACTTCGGAAATTTGATCGCCCACCGTGAACAGCGGGTTGAGTGCTGTCATGGGTTCCTGGAAAATCATTGAAATGGCCTGGCCGCGCAGGCCGCGCAACGCACGCTCCGGCATGGACAGCAGGTCGTTCCCCAGGAACAGGGCCTGGCCGCTGATGTCAGCGTTTTGCACCAGACGCAACAGACTCAGGGCGGTCACTGTTTTGCCGGAGCCGGATTCGCCGACCAATGCCAGTTTTTCGCCGGGGGCGATGGAAAAATCGATGCCGTGCACCACCTCTTTGCCGGAGAACGCCACACGCAGACCGTTAACGGTCAGCAACGGTGGGCGCGTGATCAGTTCCGCCGACAGGCCGCCCTTAGGCGGAACAGCCCCCTCGGGGGGCAGCGAGGACACGTCAGTGCCGAGCGTGGGGGCGTTCACTTTTCTGCCTTTCGCGGGTCCAGCGCATCACGCAGGGCGTCGCCCATGAAGGTCAGCAGCAGCAGGGTCACCACCAGCACGCCAAAGGTGGCGAGCGAGATCCACCAGGCGTCGATATTGTTTTTGCCCTGCGACAGCAATTCGCCCAGTGACGGCGTTCCAGGTGGTACACCCAGGCCAAGAAAATCCAGCGAGGTCAGCGCCAGAATGGCGCCGCTCATGCGAAAAGGTAAAAACGTGACCACCGGGGTCATGCTGTTGGGCAGCAGGTGACGCGTGATGATTTGCCAATTGCTCACGCCCAGTGCCCGTGCCGCTCGCACGTAATCGAGTTGCCGGTTGCGCAGGAACTCGGCCCGCACGTAGTCCGATAAACCCATCCAGCCGAACAGGCTCAACAACGCCAGCAGCAGCGCCAGACTGGGCGCGAACACCGCGCTGAAGATGATGAGCAGGTACAACTCCGGCATGGAACCCCAAATCTCGATAAACCGCTGAAACGCCAGATCCGTCGTGCCGCCGAAAAAGCCCTGAATCGCCCCGGTGATCACGCCCAGCAGGACGCCTGTGACGGTCAGTGCCAAGGCAAACAGCACACTGACGCGAAAGCCATAAATCAGTTGCGCCAGCAGGTCACGGCCGCGGTCATCGGTGCCCAGCCAGTTATCGCGGCTGGGGGCCGACGGGTTGGGTTCTTTGGCAAAGTAATTCAGCGTTTTAGGACCGTAGGGGTTGGGTGCAAACAGCGCCCAGTTGCCGGATTGAGACAAACGCTCCCGTATGAAGGGGTCCAAATAGTCGGTGCTGGTGTCGAAGTCACCGCCAAACGTTTTTTCCGAATAGTCCTTCACCATGGGAAAGTAGGTCGTTCCCTCGTAGCGAACCACGAGGGGCCGGTCGTTGGAGATTACTTCCGCAAACAGGCTCAACACCACCAGTGTGCAAAAGACCAGCAGGCTCCAAAAACCGAGTCGGTTGCGCTTGAAGCGCAACCAGGCCCGACGCGAAGGACTCAGGCTGGGCCTTGGCGCTGGTGGCTTAATCAAATTTGACACGCGGGTCTACCCAGACGTAACACAGGTCAGAAATCAGCTTGGTGACCAGGCCAATCAGCGTAAAGAAATACAAGGTGCCCAGCACCACCGGGTAGTCGCGCCGGATCACGCTCTCGTAGCTCAGCAGACCGAGTCCATCAAGGGAAAACAGCGTTTCGATCAGCAGCGAACCGGTAAAAAACGCGCCGATAAAGGCCGCCGGGAAACCTGTAATGATGGGGATCAGGGCATTGCGAAACACATGTTTCCACAGCACCTGCCGCTCATCCAGCCCTTTGGCCCGCGCCGTCACCACGTACTGCTTGCGAATTTCTTCCAGAAAAGCGTTTTTGGTCAGCATGGTGGTGACGGCAAAACTGCCCAGCACCATGGCGGTGACCGGCATGGCGATGTGCCAGAGGTAATCGACGATGCGCGCGCCCCAGGTCAACTCATCCCAGTTGCTTGAGGTCAAACCCCGCAGCGGAAACCATTGCAACTGGCCGCCAAAGATGACCAGCAGCGCCACGCCCAACACAAAGCCGGGAATGGCATAGCCCATGAGCACCAGCAGCGTGGTGACAAAGTCAAAGCGCGATCCGGCCCGCACCGCCTTGGCCACGCCGAGCGGCACGGCAATCAAATAACTGATGAAAAACGTCCACAACCCGAGGCTGATCGACACCGGCAGCTTCTCCCACAGCAGTTGGGAAACCTCTTTGTTTTGGAAAAAACTTTTGCCCAGATCAAAACGGGCGAACTGGCCGAGCATTTGAAAGAAGCGCTCGGGGGCCGGTTTGTCAAAACCATACAAGGCTTTGATTTGTTCCAGCCGCTTGGGATCAACCCCTTGCGCACCCCGGTAGCTCAAGCCACCGCCCTCGGCGCTGGAACCGGTCCCCGCCTTGGCCTCGGCCATGTACTGCTCCACCGGCCCGCCGGGTACAAACTGGACCACAACGAAGGTGATGAGCAAGACGCCCAGCAAGGTGGGGATCATCAGCAACAGGCGTTTGAGGATATAGACCAGCATGGTTTATTTGGCCCACCAGGTGTCAATGGCCCAGCCTTCGCCTTGGGCGTACGGTGGCATGGTGGCTGGCATGACAATGCGCCAGCTGTTGTAAACCATGCGGTGGGTACCGGCGGCCCATTGGGGAATGAGCAAGTGGCTGTGGCTGATGACGCGTTCCAGCGCACGGCAAGCCGGCAACAACTCGGACTTGGATTTGGCGCTGGTCATCTTGTTGATCAACGCATCGACTGCCGGGCTCTTGATGCCCGACAGGTTGCCGGAGTCTTCGATGTCGGCGGCCTTGGCGCCAAACAGGTCAGCGTACTCCTGCCCCGGGTTCTGCGTGCCGCCGTAGGCCATAGAGGTCATGTCAAACTCAAATTTTTGCAGGCGCTGCTGGTACAGGGCAAAGTCCACCGGGCGAAAGTTCAGCTGGATGCCGAGTTTTTCGAGATTGCGTGCCCAGGGTGCCACCACGCGAGCGCTGCTTTCGTTGCTGTCCAGGTACTCGATATCAAACGCCTGGCCCTGCGCATTGCGCAAGGCGCCATCGCGCACCTCCCAGCCCGCGGCCCGCAGCAAAGCCTGTGCTTGGCGCAGGTTGCCGCGCAGAGACGAGGTGCCATCGGTGCGCGGCGCTGTGGTCATTGGCCCGAAGGTGGCGGGTGGAATATCTTTGCGCCAAGGCGCCAGCAAGGCGAGTTCTTCCGGGCCGGGCACTCCCGTAGCCTGGCAATCGGTGTTGCCGAACAGGCCGTTGACCCGCTGGTAGGCGTTGTAGAACATCTGACGGTTCATCCACTCGTAATCCAGCGCCAGCCCGAGTGCCTGGCGTACCCGCACGTCCTTGAACTTGTCGCGCCGAGTATTGAGCACATAACTCTGAAAGCCCGAAGGCAAACGATGCTGGAACTCGCGCTTGACCAACTCACCGGAATCGAACCGCTTGCCATTCACCCGGCGCGCCCAGTCACCGGCCGAAAAAAACCGCATCAAGTCAAACTCACCGGCCTTGAGGGCTTCCAGCCGGGCGGTATTGTCTTTGTAGATTTTGACGGTGATGCGTTCAAAGTTGTTGCTGCCGCGCTTCACATTCAGGTCCCGCGCCCAGTAATTGGGGTCCCGCACATAGGTGATGTCTTTGCCAAACCGCACCGGGCCGATTTTGTAGGGCCCGCTGCCAATCGGTATATCCGTCACCACCTGGTCAAACGATTTGGGTTTGCCGTTCTCCATGCCCCACTGCCGGCTAAAAACCGGCAGACCGCCCACGGTGAGCGGAAGCCCGCGGTTGGGCTTTTTGAAACGGTAGCGTATGGTGTGTTCATCCAGCACCTCCAGGCCCGCCACGTCTTCCAGCAGACTTTTATAGGCGGGCGAGGTGTAAGGCCCCATCAGGGTGTCAAAACTGAACTTGACGTCAAGCGCTAAGACCGGGTTGCCGTTGTGAAAGCGCGCTTCTGGCGCCAAACGAAAGGTGGCACTCATGCCATCGGCCGCCACTTCAACATCGCGGGCCAGCAGGCCATAGCCGGAGCCGGTTTCATCGAGAGCGCCGGTGAGCAGCGAGTCAAACATCAAGTCAGACAGGTAAGCGGGGGCGGTGCCCTTGATGGTGAATGGGTTGTACTTGTCGAAGGTGGATACCCGCAGATTGCTGACCAAACGCAATTCGCCACCTTTGGGTGCGTTGGGGTTAACGTAGTCAAAATGCGAAAAATTGGCCGGGTACTTCAGGTCACCCCATAGGGCGTAGCCATGCGCCGCCCATAACGGCGCAGACATTCCCCACAGCAGCAATAACAACAGACTTCGCATGCGACAATTCTGCATCAAATGCCGCCGCCGATATGGCGATGATTCACCTGCTTATATAAGAGAGACGATATGGGATTCCTGACAGGGAAAAAATTGCTGATTACCGGTGTTTTGTCCAAGCGTTCTATCGCTTATGGCATTGCGCAGGCCTGCCACGAGCAAGGTGCCGAATTGGCTTTTAGCTATGTGGGTGAGCGCTTCAAGGAGCGCATCACCGAATTCGCCGCAGACTTCAATTCCACGCTGGTATTCGACTGCGATGTTGGCGACGACGCGCAGATTGAAAAATTATTCACCGATTTATCGGCGCATTGGCCTAAATTCGATGGCTTTGTGCACAGCATTGGTTACGCCCCCCGCGAAGCCATTGCCGGCAACTTCCTGGACGGTCTGACACGCGAAAACTTCAGAATCGCCCACGACATCAGCGCCTACAGTTTTCCCGCCATGGCCAAAGCGGCCCTGCCCTACCTCAGTGACAAGTCATCCTTGCTCACACTGACCTACCTGGGCGGTGTGCGTGTCGTCCCAAGCTACAACACCATGGGTCTGGCGAAGGCGTCGCTGGAATCTTCCGTGCGCTACCTGGCCGATGCCATTGGTCCGCGCGGGATGCGCGTCAATGGCTTGAGCGCCGGCGCGGTCAAGACCCTGGCTGCCAGCGGTATCAAGGATTTTGGCCGGCTGCTGGCCATTTCAGCCAGCGCATCGCCACTCAAACGCAACGTGACGATTGAAGAGGTGGGCAATGTCGCCGCTTTCTTGCTGAGCGATCTGGCTTCCGGCATGACGGGCCAGATTTCTTACGTGGATTGTGGCGTCAGCCAAACTGCCGTGGCGGTTGTCGAAACCCTCGCTTCTTGATAAAAATAGCTGCTAGCCCTCGTGTACCGGGCGCTAGCAGCTATTAATCCGATAGCAATTGCGTCAGTCTTTGACGCAGTCTGCGTAGTAGTGACGCTGGCCGTCTGTCCCTTCTTCTTCCACCAGTCCATGAATGTCGGTCTCGAAACCCGGACATTGGCTATTGAACTCGCGTGAGAATTTAAGGTAATCCACAATTTTCTTGTTGAAGACTTCCCCTGGGATCAACAACGGAATGCCGGGCGGGTAAGGCGTCACCAAGCCAACCGTGATGCGGCCTTCCAGATGGTCAATCTCGACCCGCTCGGTCTTGCGCAGCGCAATGTGGGCATAAGCATCACTGGGCTTCATGGCGGGCGCCAAGTCGCTCAGGTACATGTCGGTGGTCAGCCGCGCAATATCGTATTTGGCATAGAGCTGGTGCACATGCTGGCACAGGTCGGCCAAGCCCATTTTTTCGTATTTGGGGTACTTCTGGCAAAACTCGGGCAGGATCCGCCACATCGGCTGATTCTTGTCATAGTCATCCTTGAACTGCTGCAAGGCAGTCAACATGCTGTTCCAGCGGCCCTTGGTGATGCCGATGGTGAACATGATGAAAAAGCTGTACAGCCCGGTCTTCTCGACCACCACCCCATGTTCGGCCAGGAACTTGGTCACGATGCTGGCGGGAATCCCCGTTTTGGCAAACTTGCCATTCAAGTCCATGCCGGGCGTCACCACCGTCGATTTGATCGGGTCCAGCATGTTGAAGCCGGTGGCCATCTTGCCAAAACCGTGCCAGTTGACGCCAGCCTTGGCCTTGGCTGATTCACCTTTGATGATCCAGTCGTCAGCGCGTCCGATACCTTCGTCGACCAACTTGTCCGGCCCCCACACCTTGAACCACCAGTCGTCACCGTACTCTTCATCGACTTTGCGCATGGCACGGCGAAAGTCCAGGGCCTCGGCAATGCTTTCTTCTACCAGGGCAGTGCCACCGGGTGGCTCCATCATGGCAGCCGCGACGTCGCAACTGGCGATGATGCTGTACTGCGGGGAAGTCGAGGTGTGCATCAAGTAAGCCTCGTTGAAGAGGTGCTTGTCGAGCTTGACGGTTTGCGAATCCTGCACCAGCACTTGGCTGGCCTGGCTGATGCCGGCCAGCAGTTTATGGATGGACTGTGTGGCATACACCATGGCGTGTTTCGGGCGTGCCCGCTTTTTCCCCATGGAATGGTAAGAACCATAAAACGGATGGAATGCCGCATGGGGCAACCAGGCCTCGTCAAAGTGGATGTTCTCCACATAACCGTCCAGCATGCCTTTGACGGTTTCGGTGTTGTAGAGCACGCCGTCATACGTGGACTGGGTCAGGGTCAGCACCCGGGGCTTGATTTTGCTGGCATCCACGCCTTGCAGGTGCTCCCGAATCAAGGGGTTGGCCTTGATTTTGGCCTTGATGGCGGCGGGTTCAAACTCGCTTTTCGGGATCGGCCCGATGATGCCGAAGTGGTTGCGTGTGGGCTTCAAAAACACCGGAATCGCCCCGGTCATGATGATCGCGTGCAGGATGGACACATGGCAATTGCGGTCCACCACCACCACGTCATTGGGCGCGACCGTGTGGTGCCATACCATCTTGTTGCTGGTACTGGTGCCGTTGGTCACAAAAAAGCAATGGTCGGCATTGAAAATGCGGGCGGCATTGCGTTCGCTCTTGCCAATGGCGCCGTCATGGTCCAGCAATTGACCCAGTTCTTCCACCGCGTTGCAAACGTCAGCGCGCAGCATGTTTTCGCCGTAAAACTGGTGGTACATCTGACCGACCGGGCTTTTCAGAAAGGCAACGCCCCCTGAGTGCCCAGGGCAGTGCCAGGAATAGGACCCGTTCTCCGCGTAGTCGAGCAAGGCTTTGAAGAACGGCGGTTGCACGCCTTCCAGGTAGTTTTTGGCTTCGCGAATGATGTGGCGCGCCACGAATTCGGGCGTGTCTTCAAACATGTGAATGAAGCCGTGCAACTCACGCAGAATGTCATTGGGGAGATGGCGTGACGTTTTGGTCTCGCCATAGATGTAAATGGGAACATCGAGATTTTTGCGACGCACTTCTTCAATGAAATGGCGCAGGTTCAGCACCGCCGGGTCCAAATCGGGGCCGGGCGTGAACTCTTCATCGTCAATCGACAAAATAAAGGCGCTGGCGCGGCTTTGTTGCTGCGCAAACTGGCTGAGATCGCCATAACTGGTGACACCCAGTACTTCGAGGCCTTCAGACTCAATCGCCTGGGCCAGCGCCCGAATACCCAGACCCGAGGTATTTTCAGAGCGGAAATCTTCGTCGATGATGACAATGGGAAAGCGAAATTTCATTGAGAACTCCAGCCAAGCACAGCAAAAAATGTGAAACAGGCGCGAAGTGTACGGACTTATTAAGTCTCGTCCCTCGCTCGCCCCTTCTTTTGCCTCAAAATGCAAAGATAGCAACACATTTAGGGGCGATATGGCTGAATCAACGATCTGGTGGGTGCTTGCAGGTGCCGTGATCGCGGTCGAATTACTGACCGGAACATTTTATTTACTGATGCTGTCCATGGGACTGGTCGCTGCGGCCATCGCCGCCCATCTAGGTGCCACTGCCACGGTGCAATTCGTGGTGGCAGCCGTTGTGGGTGGTGGATCTGTGGTCGCATGGCGCCTCTACAAACAAAAAACGCCCTCCGCCCTGCCCGCCAGTGCCAATCACGACGTCAACATGGATGTTGGCGAGACCGTGCATGTCGAGGCATGGGGCCCGGACGGTACAAGCACCGTGAAGTACCGCGGCGCTAATTGGAGTGTGTCACTCCTACCCGGCGCTACGCCCGCCCCAGGACTCCACACCATTGTGGAAGTTGTCGGTAGCCGACTCATCCTTAAAAAATTGTGAGCATGTGCCAACCACTTGGCGTTGGATTTAACTGGAGAAATTGATGGAAATTGCAATTATTTTGTTTGTGTTGGCGGCGGTGTTTATCACGCAATCGGTCAAAGTCGTACCGCAGCAGCACGCCTGGGTCGTCGAACGACTTGGTAAATACAACGGCACCCTGACGCCGGGATTGAGCTTTTTGATGCCTTTTATCGACAAGGTGGCTTACAAACACGTGCTCAAGGAAATTCCGCTGGACATCCCCAGCCAGGTTTGCATCACGCGCGACAACACCCAGCTGCAGGTCGATGGCATCTTGTATTTTCAAGTGACCGATGCCATGCGCGCCAGTTATGGCTCGAGCAACTACATCATGGCGATCTCACAGTTGGCGCAAACCTCGTTGCGCTCCGTGATCGGCAAGCTGGAGCTGGACAAAACATTTGAAGAACGCGACATCATCAACGCCCAAGTGGTGCAGGCCATTGATGAGGCTGCACTGAACTGGGGCGTCAAGGTGCTGCGTTATGAAATCAAGGATCTGACGCCCCCCAAAGAGATCCTGCACGCCATGCAACAGCAGATTACGGCCGAGCGTGAAAAACGCGCCCTGATTGCGGCGTCAGAAGGTCGCCGCCAGGAACAGATCAACATTGCCACGGGTGAACGTGAGGCTTTCATCGCACGCTCTGAAGGCGAGAAACAGGCTGTCATCAACAAAGCCCAGGGCGAAGCCCAATCCATCACCGCTGTTGCGGACGCCACCGCGCAAGCCATCGAACGTATTGCAGCGGCGATTCGCCAACCTGGTGGCGCCGAGGCTGTGCAACTCAAGGTCGCAGAAAAAGCCGTCGAGGCTTATTCCAAGGTGGCGGCAGATGCCACCACGACCCTGATCGTGCCCAGCAACATGACCGAGGTGTCAGCGCTGATTTCATCGGCCATGAAAATGGTGCAGGTCCAACGGATTAATTAAGCGCCAGAAAACAAAAAACCCGCAGTTCTCAATGAAAACTGCGGGATTTCGTATGTCTGCGGATGATTCAAGACATGTATGCTGGCGGATCAGGCGGGATTCGAACCCGCGGAGGGTTTGACCCCTCGCACGCTTTCCAGGCGTGTGACTTAAACCGCTCATCCACCGATCCAGCGTGCTGAATTCTAACTTAGCCAAGGGCTGATTTCTATTGCGCGACCAAACGAGGTAATAAAAAAGCCACCCTAAGGTGGCTTTTTTGCTTTGCACGGAACTGGTTTAGTTCAGCGCAACTTTTTTGTCAGCCTTGTAGGTGTACAGCGTCATCGCCGGGTTTTTCAACTCCCCATTGGGCTCAAACTGCACATTGGTCGTAATGCCTTTGTAGTTGGTATCCGCCAATTTGGACAAGTAAACCTTGGGGTCTGCGCTGCCAGCACGCTTCATTGCGTCAACCAACACGTTCACGGCGTCATAGACGTAAGGACTGTAGATCTGGAACTGGCCTGGATACTTGGTGTCGTAACGCTTCTTCCAAGCTGTGCCGCCCGGCATTTTGACCAACGATGCACCACCTTCAGCGCAAATCACGTTGTCAAGCGTTTTAGCACCCGCCGACTGTTTAATCAGGTCGTTGGTGCAAATGCCATCGCCGCCAAAGTACTTGACGTTGGTGAGACCGAGTTGTTCCATTTGACGCAGCATGGGACCCGCTTGAGCGTCCATGCCACCGAAAAATACGCCATCCGGATTCTTGGCCTTGATCGCGGTCAGGATGGACATGAAATCAACGGATTTGTCCGTGGTGAACTGCTCGTCAACAATGGTGATGCCTTTGCTCGCGGCTATCTTCTTGAATACATCGGCGACACCTTGGCCGTAAGCACTACGGTCATCAATGACGGCGATGCGTTTGAGCTTCAAAGCGTCAGCGGCATAAAAGGCCAGCCCGGCGCCCAGTGCATTGTCATTGGCCAACAGACGAAACGTGGTTTTGTAACCAGGCTTGGTTAAATTGGGATTGGTTGCGGACGGGGTCACCATCGGAATTCCGCAATCATGGTAGATTTTGGAAGCGGGGATTGTGGTGCCTGAGTTCAGATGACCCACAACGCCATTCACTTTGGCATCGCACAGTTTTTGTGCCACGGCCGCACCTTGGCGGGGGTCGGCGGCGTCGTCTTCTGCCATCAACTCTAACTTGACCTTCTTGCCTGCAATCATCACGCCGGCGGCGTTCAGGTCTTCAATGGCCATGCGGGCGCCATTCTCGTTGTCGCGTCCGTACGTGGCCTGTGCGCCCGAAACCGGGGCGACATGGCCGATCTTGACGATCATGTCCTGTGCCAGGGATACGCCAGCGGCAGCGGCAATAGCGGCAGCAACGGTGATTTTCAATTTCAATTGCATAGACAACTCCATTGTTAAGAAAAATGTGAATTTAACCAATACACATCAGACACGATAACGCAAGTTTCGCGCCAGAACCATAGGGAAGATACCAATCAGGTCGGTTAATTTCTATGACTTATGTTGATGCAGATCTGCCCGTGTGCGCATGAATTCAGACACCACTTGCCGCACGACCGTCTCCAACTCCTCATGAAGGCGCGCACTCATGGTTTGCAGCTGTTCTGTCATTAAGGTGTGCACCAAGACATCAATTTCTTCGGCCATACGGCGTTCCAGGACCACCGCCACCTGTTTCTGCACTGTCTGCACTATTTCATCAAGCTCTGGCGCTGTCACTGTCACTGGCGCCACAGCGTGCCGGTGCAAACTGGAGGGATCAACCACCTCCGTCAGCGTTGGCAAAAAGCGGGGCAGATTTCGGGGTGTTGTACTCATCAAGGCGATGTTTTCAAGGCTAAATCATGCCGTGTGATGGTGTAGCCACGGTCAGCGTAATGCTTCCAGCGGCCCCGCGCCAATTGACGGTCTTCATCATCAAGGCAGACCACTTCAATCACACGTTCAAACCGCTCAAACCCGCCAGGAACAAGCGGACCGAGATTGAGGAGCACCTGCAGATGGGGCACGGCCGCAATTGACGCCGCCAAAATAACAGGTGAAGCCGCAACGAGTGCGGCCTCGCTGTCAAGAAGACAATGCGGTACAAAATCAGTGGCTGAAAACGTCCACAGTTCCGCATCCAGCTGCTGCAAGGTGTCGGGCAAGCCTGTCACCACAATCTTCGCGCCACTGCTCACGGCCTTGCGCAGCAAACGGCAGGCATAGGCCACCCGGTCAGGCGCATTGAAGTGGAATGCAACCTCGGTCATTTGTGTTTGGCAGAAGTCAGCAGGTATTCCAGTAACAGGGCGACAGGGCGACCGGTAGCGCCTTTGGCGGCACCGCTTTTCCAGGCGGTTCCGGCAATGTCCAGATGGGCCCACGGGAATGCCCCCGTAAAACGCTGCAGAAATTTTGCCGCGGTGATCGCACCCCCGGCGCGTCCGCCCACATTGGCCACATCCGCAAAATTGCTTTTCAGGCCTTCTGCGTAATCGTCATCCAGCGGCATGCGCCAGCACAGGTCCAGCGAGGCGTCACCCGCTGACAACAGTGCCGCTGCCAATTCATCATTTGCAGAGAATAGGCCGCTGCGTACTGCCCCCAAAGCCACCACGCAGGCACCCGTAAGCGTCGCAATGTCCACCACGGCACGTGGTTTGAAGCGCTCGGCATAGGTCAAAGCGTCGCACAGCACCAAGCGCCCTTCGGCATCGGTATTGAGAATTTCAATGGTTTGGCCACTCATGCTGGTGACGACGTCGCCCGGCTTGACGGCTCGACCATTGATCAGATTCTCACAGGAGGGAATCAAGCCGACCACGTTAATGGCGGGCTTCAACTCTGCCAAGGCCCGAAACACGCCCAACACGCTGGCGGCGCCAGACATGTCAAACTTCATCTCATCCATCTCGGCAGCGGGCTTGATGGAAATACCGCCACTGTCAAAAGTGATGCCTTTGCCCACCAGCACCGTGGGCGCTTCGGACTTCACGGCCCCGTCATAGCGCAACACGATAAAGCGCAAGGGTTCTTCAGAGCCCTGGGCAACGGCCATGAATGAACCCATGCCTAGCTTGGCTACTTCTTTGGGCCCGAACACTTCACATTTGATATTCGGCAACTTTGCCAATGCCCGTGCAGCGCCGGCCAGTAGTGTGGGCGTGGCATAGTTTGCCGGACGGTTAGCCCATTCTTTGGCAAACTCACTGCCCGCTACGGCGGCTACAGACCGGTCGAAAACGGCCTTGACCTTGGGTGAGTTCTGTAAACCCAGCACAACACGCTGAATCGCCCTGCCCTCAGGTTTTGATTTGGTTGTCGTAAATACATAACTGGCTTCAGCAACCGCCATCACGGCAGCGCGAACGGCATTCTCCTGCGGCAAGGTGGCAAAACAAATGGCCAGCTTTTTGACATTGACCGCTTTCACCGCCGCAACAGCTGCTGAGACGGCTTGCCTCACCTCTTTGGCCGACCCATCACCGACGCTGGCCAGCACCGCCCGTGAACAGGCCATCCCTGCAGGACGGTAGACCACCAGCGTTTTACCCGGTTTGGACTCCAGATCACCCGCCTTGAGCGCTTGTGCCACCAGCGTTGATAAAACGTCTTTGCCAGGCTTGAAGGACTGGCTTAGCAGCACAATCAGGGCATCGCACTTTTCATTCGCTGCACCGGCAATGTCAAAGGTCTTGAGTTCAAAGTTCATAATTCAGCTTTTCTAATTAGTTAAGGACAGCGCTTGCTCAGCTATCGGATAGCTGGGGGTCTGTCCCGCAAATTCTCAGTCTATGTTATTCCATTCCTCCATTCGCAAGGAGTTGGCGCGCAGTTTTGGCGCTACCTTGATCGTGCTGGCGACGGTTGTCATGACCATGACGCTGATCCGCACGCTCGGGCAGGCCTCGCGTGGCAGCTTCAATCCGTCTGATGTCATGTTGGTCATGGGTTACACCGTGCTCGCCTACATGCCGACCATCCTGACCATGAGCCTGTTCATTTCCATCATCGCGACTTTGTCACGCATGTACCGTGACAGCGAAATGGTGATCTGGTTCACCAGTGGCAGGGGAATGTCTGCGTTGCTCGGCCCCCTGTTCTGGTTTGCCTGGCCTGTCTTGCTGGTGGTGATGGCGCTGGCCTTGCTGGTCTTGCCCTGGTCCAATCAAAAAATTGAAACCATGAAGGACCAATACGAAAAACGCGGTGATCTTGAGCGGATTCAACCCGGACAATTCCAGGAGTCGGCCGCCGGAAAACGGGTGTTTTTTGTTGAAAAAGATGCCACCGGCAAGCAGTCGGGCTCGAATGTCTTCATTGCCACGACCGAAAACGGCAAAGAAACCGTGACCTCGGCCCGCAGCGGTCGCGTCGAATTGGTGGGTCAAGACCGGTTTTTGATGCTCAGCAATGGACAGCGGCTGGAAAGCACGATTGGCAAGTCCGATCTGAAAATCAGCGAATTTGAAGAATACGGTATCAAGGTCGGCGTTGATATTCTCGGTGACCCTGACTACGTTGCGATCAACACCCGCCCCACCCTGGTATTGTTAAAAAACCTGACGCTGCCCAACCTGGCTGAGTTGTCGTGGCGCATTGGCTTGATTCTGGCGGCCATCAACTTTGTGATCATTGGCATCGCCGTCTCAAGCGTTAACCCCCGCGTGGGCCGAAGTGCCAACCTTGTTTTTTCCATGTTTGCTTTTGTTTTGTATTACAACCTGTTGAACCTGGGCCAGAGCTGGATTGCGTCAGGCAAGTTCTCCTTTGTCGGTTTTCTACTGGCGTTGCACGGTAGCGCGCTGGTGTTTGGACTCCTCTGGCTGGCCAAGGGCCACAACAACTGGAACTGGAACACCTTTCTGAGCCTTCGTACCTCCCCCACCTCACCTTTCCGGAAGTCATCGACTTGAAAACCATTCGACGCCTGATCTACGGCGAAGTCCTCAAAGCGGTGGCGTTTGTCACGCTTGGGTTTATTTCCCTATTTTTCTTTTTTGACTTTGTCGAAGAAATCCAGTCCCTTGGGCGCCATGCCACCGCCGAATATCGGCTGGTGCATGCCTTGACCTATGTGACGCTGATGATTCCGAGCCATCTTTATGAGTTACTGCCCATCGCCGTTTTGATCGGCACCATTTTCGTGATGGCGGGTTTTGCGCAAAGCTCGGAGTTCACCATTTTGCGAACCAGCGGACTGGGCCCATGGCGAGCTTTGAAAACACTTCTGGTGCTGGGTTTGGGGTTTGTGGTGTTGACGTTTGCGATCGGGGACTACATCTCTCCCGTCGCGGACCGCACCGCGCAACTCATCAAGGCCCGCTACCAAGGGCTCATCACGGTCGGGCAGACCGGCGCGTGGCTGAAAGAAAAGCAGCGTTATTCGCAATATGCCGTCAACGTCAGCGCACTGGATTCGGACGGCAGCATGCGGGGAGTCCGTGTCTTTGAATTTGACAGCAAAGGGTTCCTGATCTCCTTGGTGCAGGCAGAAACCGCAAGCTACAGCGCTGACGAATCGTGGGCCCTCCAGCAGGTGAGCCGGACCGAGTTCCCCGTCCGCGGCACCGATACGGCCCGTATAGAACGCACCCACCTGGATACTTTTCGCTGGCCCAACCAAATTAGCGCGGAGATGGTGTCGGCCGCGCTGCTCAAGCCCGAACGCATGAGTACGGTGGACTTGTTTGAGTACATCCGGCATCTGGATGCCAATGCCCAGAGTGCGCAGCGTTACGAAATTGAATTCTGGAAGAAGGTTTTTTATCCCCTGAGTTGTCTGGTGATGGTGGTGCTGGCCCTGCCCTTTGCCTACCTTCATTTCCGCTCGGGCGGTATTGCCACCTATGTCTTCGGCGGCGTGATGGCGGGCATCAGCTTCTTCTTGCTGAATAACGTCTTTGGCTATATCGGCAACCTGCAGAACTGGCAGCCCTGGCTAACTGCCGCGCTGCCGGGCATGATTTATTCACTGCTGTCCCTCACCGCATTTGGCTGGCTGGTGCTGAGACGTTAGTGCAATGACTAAAGATAACGAGTTTTTGACGCAATCTAATGCGGTGCGCGGAACGATTCTGTTTGCCCACGGCTCGCGCGATCCCTTGTGGCGCCAACCCATTGAGGCGGTGGCCAGTCAAATTCGGCAGATAGCACCGTCGGTTCATGTGCGCTGCGCCTATCTGGAAATCATGGCGCCTGATCTGCCTGACTGCGCCGCCGAATTGGTCACGCTGGGCGTCACGTCCATCACCGTGGTGCCGCTGTTTTTGGGTGTTGGCAAGCATGCCCGGGAAGACTTGCCCCTGCTGATGGCGGCGCTCCAGACCCGCCATCCGCAGATTGCGTTCAAGCTAAGACCAGCCATCGGTGAAGAGGCGCAGATGATTGAGTTGATGGCCCGTATTGCCCTGTCCTGAAGATTACTCAGTTACTTGCATATGTAGCTGAGGCATAATAAATTTCATTGTTAGTTGAAATTTAATATGAACCTACATCAATTCCGCTTTGTTCAGGAAGCCGTCCGGCGCAATCTCAACCTGACGGAAGCGGCCAAGTCCCTGCATACCTCCCAACCCGGGGTCTCCAAAGCCATCATCGAGCTGGAAGAAGAGCTGGGCATCGAAATTTTTGCGCGCCACGGCAAGCGCCTCAAACGCGTCACCGAGCCGGGCCAGCATGTGCTCAAAAGCATCGAGTTGATCATGCGCGAGGTCGGCAACCTCAAGCGCATTGGTGAGCAATACAGTGCCGAAGACAGCGGCACTTTGTCCATCGCCACCACCCACACGCAAGCCCGCTATGTGCTGCCGGAACCGGTCGCCAAGCTGCGCCAAGCCTACCCCAAGGTCAACGTCAGCCTGCACCAGGGCTCGCCCGACCAGGTGGCCAAAATGTTGATCGATGAGGTGGCCGAGATTGGCATTGCCACTGAATCGCTGGCGGGTTATTCGGAATTGGTGACCTTGCCGTGCTACGAATGGGAGCATGTGCTGGTGCTGCCCGTGGGCCATCCCTTGTGCCTGAAAGAACACCTGACGCTGGAAGACATCGCCCTTGAACCCCTGATCACCTACCACCCGTCCTACACCGGTCGCACCAAAATTGACCACGCGTTTGCCACCCGTAAGCTGGAACCCCGCATTGCGCTGGAAGCGATTGACTCGGACGTGATCAAGACCTACGTCCGCCTGGGCCTGGGCATTGGCATTGCCGCTGAAATGTCGGTGCGCGACGTGATCGCTGAGGGTGTCAAAAGCGATCTGGTGGTGCGTCCTGCCGGACTTTTGTTTGGTCAGAACGTAACCCGGGTCGCCTTCAAACGCGGCGCCTACCTGCGTAATTTTGTCTACAAATTTGCCGAATTGTTGAGCGACCGTTTGAACCGCAATCTGGTGGCCCAAGCCATGACCGGTCATGTCGACGACTACGAGTTGTAAAACCTGCGCGCTCTTTCACTGATTCAATGCCATGACTACCGCACCCACCCCGACGCTTCAAACCAAACTGCCGAATGTCGGCACCACCATCTTCAGCGTCATGTCCACGCTGGCGGCGGAGAAAAATGCCGTTAATTTGGGCCAAGGCTTTCCTGACTTCAATTGCGACCCCAAGCTGGTCGATGCCGTAACCGACGCCATGCGGCAAGGCCTGAACCAATACCCGCCGATGCCCGGCGTGCCGGTGCTGCGCGACGCCATTGCTGCAAAAATAATAGCGCTGCATGGCCGTGAATACAGCTCGGCCAGCGAAATCACCATCACGGCGGGAGCCACCCAGGCCATCATCACCATCGTTCTGGCCGTCGTGCATGCGGGCGACGAGGTGATCGTGCTGGAGCCGTGTTACGACAGCTACGTGCCCAACATCGAGCTCGCCGGCGGTGTGCCGGTGCGCGTGCCGTTGACCCCCGGCACTTTCCGCCCCGACTTCGACAAGATCGCGGCGGCCATCACCGCCAAGACCCGCGCCATCATCATCAACTCACCGCACAATCCGAGTGGCACGGTGTGGACGGCGCAGGACATGCTGCGCCTGCAGGAGATTTTGGCGCCGACCAACGTGCTGCTGATCAGCGACGAAGTCTATGAACACATGGTGTTTGATGGGCAAGAACACCAAAGCGCGGCGCGTTTTGCCGGCCTGGCGGCGCGGGCCTTTATCGTCTCCAGTTTCGGTAAAACCTACCATGTGACCGGCTGGAAAGTGGGCTATGTCGCCGCCCCGGCCGCGCTGACCACCGAGTTTCGCAAGGTGCACCAGTTCAACGTATTCACGGTCAACACCCCGGTGCAATACGGCCTGGCAGCCTACATGGCCGACCCGAAACCGTATCTGGAACTGCCGGCCTTTTACCAGCGCAAACGTGATCTGTTTCGGGACGGGCTCAAGCGCACCAAATTCAAGCTGCTGCCGAGTGAAGGCACCTACTTTCAGTGCGTCGACATTTCAGCGGTGAGCGATCTGGGCGAGACCGAATTCTGCAAATGGCTCACCTCCGAAATTGGCGTGGCCGCCATTCCGCTGTCGGCCTTTTACGGCAATGGTTTTGACCAGCGCGTGGTGCGTTTCTGCTTTGCCAAGAAGGACGAAACGCTGAATGCCGCGCTGCAGCGTCTGCAGTCGCTATAAAAACAGGAGCTACTTGCGCTTACGACACGGGGGCTAGAGGCTGTTTTCAGGCTATGTCTGAATTAGCTGTTGCGATTGGAATCTTCCCAGTGCTTCACGCAGGCAAGCCGTAGGAGAGATGCTTTGGCGGTAACGCTCCAGCATGCGCCGCCAGCCCAGGTAGCTCTCCAAGTAC